>ERZ1673817.2-NODE-2-length-414745-cov-22.695901_pt1 | contig 414745 bp, 440 predicted proteins | sample MGYA00580146_ERZ1673817 | MGnify/ENA primary metagenome ERZ1673817 (study PRJEB41219, sample SAMN04549607) | soil metagenome | isolation source: soil | place: USA: New Mexico, Bitter Lake NWR | collected 2008-11-15 ...
GAGGAACTGACCCTCGGCTTTTAATTTATTCAAAAGTAATGTTGTATTTATTTACTAATTCAGTTATTTCTGGACTTGGTTCTTCAATCATTTTATACACGTGAACATTACTGAATACTTTCATTTTCGCATTTTTCATTATTTCAGCTTGTAAATGTAAAAAACGGTCTGATAATTCTTTATTACTCATTAAATTTTGTAATTCTTGAGAAGTAAAAGGAATAATGTCTTTATTTATCACTATCCTTTTTACTGATACAGCATTTTTCCCTTTTTTCCCTTTAATTTTATTCACTTCAATTTTAAGGAACACTTCTTTTAATAAACTCATTTGCGCTAATTTATTTAAGCTGTTAAAATACTCTTCGGCATTTACAAAATTATTTATGATTTTTTTAATGCTCTCTATTTCTTGACTACTTATAATTAATTGTTTGTCTTTATCTTCAATGGTCTTTATTTGCTCTTCTAATACCCTTATTTCGCCTTCAATTTTTGTTTTTAAGCGCAGATAATTCTCTTTTAATAGTAAACCCTCTACATAGTCGTTATAAAGGCTCTCAATGCGGTTTAAATGGTTTTCAATTTGATTTTCTAACGCTAAAACCTCATCCATTTGTTTGGTTCTTAAATTTTGGTTCGCATAAAGTTGTGCAATAATGATTTGGTCTATTTTCTTTTTTATTAGTATCGGGTAATAAGTATAAAACACTTCAAGAACCTGTGGTAAAATGTAGTCCTCTTTAATGACATTATGATCGCAATTTTCACCAGCGGTTGCCTTTAGGCATCTGTAATATACTTCCCTTATTCTCCCGCTCTTTTTCGTGGTTCTTGAAAGAGTGGAGGCTATCATTCTTCCCCCGCAATCAGGACAGCACATAATACCAGTAAGATAATGTTTTGGTTGTCTTGTGGTATCAAGGTTTTCATTTGTATTTTTTCTTCTTTCATGTTTTGCTTCTGCTGCTTTCCACATACTCTCACTTATAATTGGCTGGTGTGGTCCTCTGTTTATTGCCCACTCTTCTTTCGGCTTTATATAGGTTTCTTTAACAGGTCTAACAGTTTTCGCTCTTTTAGACATAACTAATTTTCTCTTTATCCCAAATTCTGTTTCTTCGTAAATGACTTTATTTCTTGTTCCTGTTCTGTTCCAATAATACCAACCAGCATAAAAGTGTGCATTTTTAATAATGTCGAAAACCCTTTTATTTGTCCATTCACTGTTATCCCTTAAATATTTATAACCCAATTCATTCAATCTTCTAGCAATTCTATACGTTCCTACATTGGTATCCCCATCTAATCCTTTTACATACCATTCAAATATTAGCTTCACTTGCTCTGCTTGCTCTGGAATGATTTGAAGCGGTCTATTTCCCTTTTCGTCTAGTTCATTTTGAGGTTTGTATCCGTAGGGATAATACCTTGCACCTTGCCAAGTTCCATAATTACTTACAGAGAAGTGCATATTATCGAAAACCCTCTGTGCAATTTGATCCGATTCTAACTCACTTAATGAAGCAAAGATGTTTAGAACAAATCTCCCCATTGAATTACTGGTGTCTAAGTTTTCTGTTACTGATAAAACAGTAATATCATATTCCTGTAATTCATTAATCGTATTCAGAACAAGTTGTACGTTTCTCCCTAATCGGTTTATAGCGTAAAAGCAAACAGCATCGATTTCGTACTTATTTTCGCGGATATAATTCATCATCGCTTGAAATTCATCACGCCACTCTGTTTTGCCAGATTGTCCTTCTTCTCTAAATACTTTTAGGATTTCATACTCATCTTTCTGTGCTTCCAAAAAACTTTTACATTTATGAAGTTGGTTATCTAAACTTACGCCTTCTTCGACTTGCCCTGCCGTGGATACACGGCAATAAATAATAGCTTTCTTTTTTCTCCCTCTCATAGTAATCACCTGACTTTTATAAAAATTAACAAAATAAAAAACCTATCTTTACTATAGACAGGTTCTAAATACGATGCAATATTAACTTATGGTTCATTTATTTAAATACAAATAAAACGGAATTTACCTTCGGAAAACAAAAAATTTGCATTAAAAACATATGTACAGCCGTACGTGCGAATATAAAACTTGCGGCCGTTGCCCATGCCGCGGAATTGTTCCGGGATCGTGAAATCTTTATAATATTTCACTTCTTCTTTTCCGCGCTTTTTCGCTTCTTTCAGATTTGGCGGAATAAATACGCTCGTAAAATACTTTTCGTAATCTTTGCTCGTTTTTTTCTTTAGCGCATCCAAAGCGGATTTTTTGTCCGTTGGATGATCCATTGTTTGAATGTGCCCTGTTTGTTCTAGACGTTGTTTTTCGTTCATTTTGATACTCCTTTCTCATAATAATGAAAGAAAAATTCATTATAAACCAACACGCAATAATTTATTATACACTTTTCAAAAACAAAAGGGAATGCCAATTGGGAACCGTCAAGAATTTTGTATCATGTAAGATAGATAGGGCATCTCTGGAATGGATTAAGAATAGAAAGGAGGCTGTTTCTTCTACGCCAATATTCAGTTTCCGGTGCAGAAAGGAAGAATCCCCTTATTTTGCCTATTTGCATATTTAGTTAATGATAACGTTCTGTAAGCATTCGTTGAAGGGCTTCATGCGCCCGGCAAATCCTCTTCATTTCTGTCCTGACCACTTCTCGATAAAGATTTTTTCAGCGGCTTCGAAACCGCTCAACCTGTTCATCGGTTTTAGGCGTTTCCGAATCCCCTGGATCGTTCGTTCGATGGCATGGTCGTATCATCAACTTCGAATCCTGTCTGGACAGTCCATAAAGGTGTGGAGGACATCCAGCTCATTTGCCCACGATTGGACTTCCTTTGAACACTTGCAGGACCTTTGGATTCAAATTGTTGAAACCTCTCCATGTGATTTATTTGAAAAACGGTAAATGCGTTTCAGAACCCCGCCATTTCGAATGGATCTTTCTTCCGAACACGATTTTATTATTATATTAATTAGACAGCTTTTGAAGGGATTAGTAAAATGTATTATGCAACATATTACAATGGGGGATTGAAAATGAAGACGATTAAACAATTTCTCGAAGAATTGTTAAGAGATATAGGCGTTAATATCAGTATAGATAAAAATGATATTGACGTAGCTAAAATCTTTCTGAATAGAATTAATCAATACTTATATCAATCTAATAATAATGAATACATATCTCCTTTTCATGAATATTGGAAGGAAAAACACCAAGAAATTCTAAACATTTCCATTAACAGGAACCAAGCAAGAAAAATAGCAGAGATTTTTGAGCAGATATTTTCCTCCCCCTCGTCTTTCCCTGAGTTGGAACTGAATACTAAGATTACTAACACCAAGGGGCTTTCAAAGGAGAATATAGCTAACGTCCGGTTTTATACAGCAATTCAAGATTTTAAAATTAACATTTATAAAGACGGCAGAAATCCTTTTCAGAAATATCTCGAAAAACCAGAGTGGTTTGAACCTGAAAAAATAGTTGAATCCCCAAATATTATACTGGAATTTCTTGAATATTTAGGTGCTACCGGTTCTCAGGGTGATAAACGAATAAAATGGATGTTAGAGGCTTCGAAATTCCTATTAGAAACGTGTAATGGACAAGCATATAATTTATTGGAAATATGCAACAATGATTTAGAGTTAGTCAGAAAATTAATATCAGATGAACGTGATATTGGTTTTAGCAGAAAAAAAGCTGATATGTTTATCAGGGATATGCTAGATTGGAATATTTGGGATACTGATATTGGCATAGAAAAACTAAACGTTGCTAGTGATACTAATACAATTAGAGTTGCATTAAGAACAGGGCTTCTTGAGTTAGATTTCCCTTTGTTAGCAAGTTACCTTGACGTTTATTGTTATCAATATGGGCTTGTTGACTATAAAACGCAAGAAGGCTGGAGGACTGTTTGGGAAGAGTGGAAGAAAATACCGAACAATCATTGCCCTAAAACACCTGCTTCAATGGATTACCTAATTTACAAATCAATAGGGAAAAAATATTGCAAACTAAACAAGCGAAAATGTGAAGAATGTGTTTTGAATCAAGTATGCCCACCAGATAAAAGAAATTTAAAACCTCCTAGATCTATTTCAATTTACGGGCAAACTGGATGGGAAAGCGGGAAAACAGATGCAGGAGGCGGAGGCGGAATAATGTCTTAGATTTCTAATTCCCTCTTCTTTAGTACAGCTCTAACTCATTTTCTGTAGCCTCAAGACGTTTTATTGTCAACTCTAGGTATTCTTTTTCTATATCTATTCCAATATATCTGCGATTGAGTTTTTTCGCAACAACTCCAGTTGTACCGCTCCCATTGAATGGGTCCAGAATGATATCATTTATTTTTGTCGATGCGAGAATGATTCTTTCTAAAAGCTCCATAGGCTTTTGTGTCGGATGTCTTCCATGTGCTTTCTCACTTTTTTTAGTTGTCGGTATTTCCCAAACATCCCTCATTTGCTTCCCACCATTCATTTCTTTCATTAAGTTATAGTTAAAATAATGGGATGTCTTTTTTCCTTTTCTAGCCCATAAAATTGTTTCGGTCGAATGAGTAAAATACCGACAACTTAAATTTGGCGAGGCATTCTTTTTATACCAAGTAATATTATTTAAAATTTTATATTCAAGCTCATTCAAGGCAAAACCAATAGAATATATGTTGTGTAAAGTTCCCGAAATCCAAATTGTCCCGCCATCCTTTAAGACTCTTTTACAAGCATATAACCATTCTTTATTGAATGAATGTATTTCATTTAAGGTAGATGGCTTGTCCCATTCTCCCTTGTCTACCGACACCATTTTTCCAGAATGGCAAGTAATACCGCCACTTGATAAAAAATAAGGGGGATCCGCAAAAATCATATCAACACTATTTTTTTCCAATCTATTTAACCAATCAATACAATTGCCATTAATAAGGAGGAGATTATCCTGATAGTAAAAAATTTCTTCATCTTTTAGCCCTGCAAATAAATTTTTCATAAGTACCGCCCCTTGCATTAAATTCAAACCAACCTGTTTAACACAGGTTGGTTTAACATAATTTTTTAATCTTTGTAGTTAGTTACAAGAATTTCATTTATAGCCCCTCTTTTGCTCGCTTTTGAATTTATCATTCTTTTTGCGCTTATCCGATAAATGTTGAACGGGGCATATAACTCATCGAAAAAATGGTCTTGTTCGTTTGTATTTTTTGGATCAGAGTTACTAAGCATTAGGAAAGCGCCTTTTGCATCCAATTCTGCAAAATAACGGGCTAGTTCTTTTTGATTTTCATCAGTAAAATCATACTTACTATACGAAGTAAAGTTAGATGTTTGGTTTAAAGGGCGATAAGGCGGGTCAAAGTAAACGAATGTTTCATCGTTTACATAATCCCTGCTTTCTTTATAATCGCCTAAATTGATATTCACTCTTTGAAGAAATTGACTTACTGCACGTAAATTTTCTTCATCACATATAGTTGGTTTTTTATAATCTCCCATTGGTACATTAAAATACCCTGACTTATTTACCCTAAATAAACCGTTGAAACAAGTCCTATTTAAAAATATCATTTGGCTTGCCCTTTCAATTTTCCCCTTATGGTAACGATAAAAATCAAAGCCATTTAATGCATTATTGAATTCATCTCTTATCTTATAGTAATAAGCTTTTCGTCCTTCGTTCTCAAGGGCGAAATATTGGTCTTCTTTTTCTTTAAGTTTCTCAATTAAATCATCAACATTATTTTTTATAACTTCGTATACCAAAATCAGCTCTGGATTAATATCCCAAATATAGATATCTTCAAAATCAAATGTTTGTCCGATTTCAAAAAGTACTGCCCCACTTCCGACAAAAGGCTCTATATATCGTTTAACCTTTCCTTCATATATGGCTTTAGGATAATAAAGTTCAAATGTTTCCAGCAGCTGAGTTTTTCCACCAGCCCATTTTAAAAAGGGTTTAGCTTTTTTATTTAAAATAGTACTCATATTAGGTAACCTCCACCTTAGATTTTTATCCGTTCGCGCTAGTAATAAGGAGTCTAACCATATTATAATATTGTAATACAGATGCCTTTTCGTCGAAATGACTCGGTTTTTTATTATATCATTTTTAGCTTCATTTTGTATGCCGTCTTTCCACCAAGAATTTTGAACGGGGGATAAAAATAAAATTAATAGAAGTATTAGAAAAACTTAACTCTTTGAACTGTTCAGATGTTCCTTTCTCAAAATTATTTGAAAAACAGCACATCGATATCATTAACAAAGGGAGAGTCGGACAGCTGCTTGAATTACTTTTCAAAAAGGAGTTTATGATACATTTACTTCGTTCTTCTAAGGATTATCCAGATATAGTATAGGGAGAGATGTTTGTTGACTGTAAAAAGCTATAGTTATTCGCAAATGAAAAACCATCTGCTAAACAAATTTGAAAAGTCGGATTATATTAGTCTTTACAATCGGAAGAAGCAAGAAAGATATAGCGTCCTCTCGTTTCAAGATGTGAACGGCAGATCATCTATAGATATCACTTTCCCAGGTTATAAAGCAGAAATCAAAAACAATAAAGTCACTAAATATGATTTTAGAGTAAATATTGTGAAAGAAAATCTAAATATAGACACGCCTCCGTCTCACGTTAACATAATAGTTGATTTATATAACAAAGTTCAGAAAGATAATTCACTATATAATGATTTAAGAATTTTTTTACATAATTTATCATTAGACAATGATTTAGATCCTTTCAGAAACACAAAATTACTTGAATATCCTTATGAAAACACTATCAATATGGAAGTAATCAATCTAACAGAAAATATCCATCGAAGATTAGGAAAAACATATAACAGGAATGGTAATTATTGGAATTACTCTTTCGCTGATTTAGCACATTGTATAAAATGGATCGTCCTGCAAGAAGATATTAATTATCCAATAAGGAACGGAAAGTTAGGTAGAAAAATGCCTTTTTCAAGATACTTCGAAGCAATATTTGTCGCTGTCAATCATTCGCATATCCTAGAGGAAGTTGTTACCCGTGCATTACAGCACTACACTCGCCCAGCCAACTGGAGAGAATTGGATTACTCCTTTTTAAATGACATAAAGTAAACAATTAAGTTGAAATTAAATGCATTATCGTTAACAATGAATCACGGCTGATAGGCAGATGCATCGCCTGCGCTCCATGTAGTTACACCCCAAATTAGCGCAAGAATCAAAAAATAATCGGCCTTGGCACAAGAAAAAATGTTTTCTTCACAACATATACATTATTCATAGCATATAAACAATACTTTTCTTATTCCGATTTGATACGGGACATGCTGCCATAACAAAATCACTCCCAACTAGGCAATGCCTAATTAGGAGTGAATCATTCCCAAATCACATAAATTCAGAAACTAATTCTGCAAATTTTTCTTTGCTTAAGCGAAGGTCTGCTTCCGTCAGCGGTGTTTCGCTGTAACCGTGAAGCAATTCTTGATACGATTTTTGTTCTTTGTTTTGGTAAATAAGCCCCGTCACCAATCCTTTATATTTCATCACCGTTTGCATCGCCATGGCGCGGTCAGACGGATCATATCCTTCAATCTCGCTGACTTTCACAAGATTTTCTTTAAACCAGTCATATGTGTTGACCTTATTATATGTAACACACGGACTGAATACGTTGATCAGCGAAAAACCTTTATGCTTTATCCCTTCTTCAATTAAGCTCGTCAATTCTTTTAAATCGCTCGAAAAGCTTTGCGCTACGAACGTAGCGCCGGCGCTTAGGGCGATTTCCATAATCGAAAGGGCCGGTTCGACCGATCCTTGCGGGGTGCTCTTCGTTTTAAAACCGACATCGCTTCGCGGCGATGTTTGCCCCTTTGTCAAACCGTAAATTTGGTTGTCCATCACAATGTACGTAATATCGATGTTGCGGCGGATCGCATGAACCGTGTGCCCCATGCCGATCGCAAACCCGTCACCGTCGCCGCCGGCGGCAATGACCGTTAAGTCACGGTTCGCCATTTTCACGCCTTGAGCAAGCGGCAGCGCCCGGCCGTGAGTGCCGTGAAATCCATAGGAATGGATATATCCGGAAATGCGGCCCGAGCAGCCGATGCCAGAAATAACTGCCAATTGGTGCGGTTCAAGCCCGATGTTCGCCGCAGCGCGCTGAATGGCAGCCTGAACGGAGAAATCGCCGCAACCCGGACACCAATTTGGTTTCACATCATTGCGGAAGTCTTTAAACGTCGCCATGTTTTATAACAACTCCTTGCATTTTGTATAAACTTCGTTCGGCAAAAACGGGTTGCCGTCATATTTCAAGACATTAGCAATTTTTTCAGCATGCCCGACATTCATTTTAAGAATGTTCGCAAGTTGTCCTGTGGCATTTTGCTCAACGACGACGACTTTTTTCGCCGCTTTGACAAGCGGAAGCACTTCTTCCGTTGGGAACGGATGAAGCAGGCGGATGTGCGCATGATTGACTTTCACGCCATCCTGTTCAAGACGCTCGATCGCTTCTTCGATCGCACCGCGCGTAGAAATAAAACCGACAATCAGCAAATCTGCTTCATCGTGTTTAACATTTTTATGGACTGGCGTGTTGAATTGAATATGTTTTAATTTGCGCAGCCGTTTATCCATCTGCGCTTTTCGGTTCGCTGCTGCTTCAGACGGCGTTCCTGTCTCCGCATGCTCCACTCCCGTCACATGGTGGATGCCGTTGGGCGTCCCCGGGAGCACGCGCGGAGAAATGCCATCTTCCGTCACTTCGTAACGTTTAAAATTCCCTTTTTTCTCAAGCGGCGGAAGTTCTTCTGTTACTAATTTGCCGCGGCGGATTTCGATTTTATCGTACTCTAGCGGTTCGACCGTCTGTTTGCCAAGGGAAAGCTGCAAATCAGACAGCACGATGACCGGACATTGATATTCTTCCGCAAGGTTGAACGCTTCCGCCATATCGTAAAACGCTTCTTGCACCGTGCTTGGCGCTATCACGATTTTTGGAATCTCGCCATGCGTGCCGTAAATCATAGCCATCAAGTCCGATTGCTCTTGTTTTGTCGGCAAACCTGTACTTGGACCGCCGCGCTGTGTATCCACGATGACAAGCGGTGTTTCCGTCATTCCGGCAAGTCCGATGGATTCCGCCATAAGGGAAAGACCAGGACCCGCGGAGGCCGTGAACGCCCGCACCCCGGCATAGTTAGCGCCAATCGCCATCGTACATGCGGCTATTTCATCTTCCGTTTGAATGACGGCACCTCCGAGTTCTGGAAGTTTTTTAATCAAATATTCCATAATTTCCGAAGCCGGAGTAATCGGATATGCCGCCATAAAACGCGCCCCGCCGGCAAGCGCCCCTAAGGCAAGCGCGTCGTTGCCGATCATAAACATCCGCTTTTTGCCATCCGCTTTTGCTAGCTTCATCGTTTGCACGCGATCGCCGAGCTGCTCTTTCATATATTGCGCGCCAGCGCGAATCGCTTCCATATTTTTTTCCACTACTTGCTGGCCTTTTCTTCCAAAAATTTCTTGAACCACTTCTTGATAGGCGCTAATATCAATGCCAAGAACTGCGCTTGAGGCACCGACGGCGACCATGTTTTTCATGAGCGATGTTCCTAAATTTGTCGCGATCTCCGTAAATGGAACGGCATACAACGTTACATTTCGACCTTCCGGAATCGTTGGATGAAATTTCGCATCAGCGATCACGATCCCGCCATCGCGTAGTTCATGAAAATTAAAATCAATCGATTCCTGGTCAAATGCCACCAATATATCAAGATCATCGGCAATCGAACGGACTGGCGTCGTGCTTACGCGAATTTTGTTGTTCGTGTGCCCCCCTTTGATCCGCGAAGAAAAATGGCGATATCCATATAAATAATAACCAAGACGGTTTAGCGCAATGGAGAAGATTTCACCGGTACTTTCAATTCCTTCTCCCTGCTGCCCCCCAACTTTCCATGAAAGCTGATGAATCATTACTTACACCCCTTTAAGTTCGGTCAAAAATTACAATTATAAGTGTAGCATTTTTCCGATAAAATCACTAGATTTTGAGACAATGATTTTTGCAAAAATTTTAGCATATAAAAATATTGTATCCAACCTTTTTGCTCAAACCAAAAAAGCAGCTGCGCTTATCGCAGCCGTCACGAATGCTTTCATTTTTTACATCATTGTGGCAAATGATCGTAAAAATTGCGGAATAAAAATCGTTCCACTTCTTTTTCCGAATAATGCTTTTGCAGCTCGTTCACTAAATTTGCGTAACATCTTGCATTTTCAAGCCCTTTTGCCGTTTCTTCCATCCCGTCAAAATCGGAGCCAAACCCGACGTGTCTCGCGCCTCCGAGCGAACAAACGTGCTCTAAATGGCGGAGAACGTCCGAAATCATCGCTTTTTCACTCTCTTTCGTCAAAAAATACGGAACAAATGTTATTCCGATCATCCCGTTTTTCTCTATCAATGCGTGAATTTGCTCGTCGCGCAAATTGCGAGGATGCGGACAGAAACGATATGTATTAGAGTGGGAAGCAATCGGAAATTGCGCGATTTCTAACACGTCCCAAAATGCTTTTTCCGATAAATGGGAAACATCGACCCAACGTTTCGCTTCATTAAGATGTCGCACCACTTGCCTTCCGAATTCCGTTAATCCGGCCCCACGCTGTTCCCAAGCCCCATCCGCTACGGCGTTTGCCCAATTCCACGTTAGCCCGACAGACGAAACGCCAAGGCGAAGCAACGTTTTTAACTTCACAAGGCTTGTCCCGATCGCATCACAACCTTCGAGCGTCAACATCGCGCCAATTTCATTTTCTTCCAATGCGTCAATATCCCGTTTGGAACGGATGAATTTTATCAACGGAAATCGGTTAATGATTCGCTCAAAAAAGATATCTATCATTTCGAGCGCAACCGTAAAGCGCGCTTCTTCCGGAACGTTTTCCGGAATATAAATGGCAAAACATTGAACTTTCACTTTCGCCTCGGCAAGCGCCGGAAACGTGACATGAAGATGCTGGCCGTTTTGAAATGACAAAGACCGGTCCATCCATAATTTCATTAAAGCATCACAATGGGCATCGAAAATCATCAAACTCCCCCTCCCTAAAGTAAAAATAACCTGCTTGCCCTTTATTCAGGCAGCAGGTTATATTCCTATCATAAATGTTAACGGTTAACGAGGCTCTACGATTAATTTAATCGCCGTCCGCTCTTCCCCATCAATGATAATATCGGTAAACGCAGGAATGCAAATAAGGTCCATGCCGCTCGGTGCCACAAACCCTCGTGCGATGGCTACTGCCTTAACGGCTTGGTTTAATGCACCTGCACCGATCGCTTGAATTTCGGCTGCCCCGCGTTCACGCAATACTCCGGCAAGTGCACCAGCTACAGAGTTAGGATTCGACTTTGCTGAAACTTTTAATATTTCCATTTCTAGTTCCTCCCTCATTTCCTCAAAAATTCATCGCAAAAATAGTTCTACTGTTACTATATTCACTGTTTTGGCAAGTATTCCTGCTATGATCGCAAATATTTTTAAAAATTCCTAAAACGCGGACTATTCAAAATAAGGATGGTCATCATTGATGCAAATCCGTTCAATTTTATGCGCCCGTCCCGTTTTCTCGTCAATATCAATGAGCACAGCGTTTAATTGGCTTCTTCCCTCTTTCACTTCAAAGCGGACAGGCAATGCCGTTAAAAATTTCCGCAACACCGCCTCACGATCCACTCCTAAAATTCCGTCATACGGACCAGTCATCCCGACATCCGTAATATATGCCGTCCCTTTTGGCAAAATGCGGGCATCTGCTGTTTGCACATGCGTATGCGTGCCGACAACCGCGGACACCCGCCCGTCCAAATACCATCCCATTGCCTGCTTTTCACTTGTCGCCTCCGCATGAAAATCGACAAAAATCATCGGCGTGCGCCGAGCAGCTTCCTCAATAAGCTCGTCCGCTTTTTTAAACGGACAGTCGATAGGCGGCAAAAAGACTCTTCCTTGCAAGTTAATAATGGCTACTTCCATATTTTCAACTTGCACATATACGATTCCTTTTCCCGGCACTCCTTCGGGCAAATTGGCTGGCCGTATCAGCGCCTTAGCGTCATCGATAAATTCAAAAATATCGCGTTGATCCCATGCATGATTGCCAAGTGTCACGACATGGACGCCTTGCTCCAGAAACGTGCGATAAATTTTTTCCGTAATGCCTTTTCCCCCTGCCGCATTTTCCCCATTCATAACGATCACGTTTGGCTTATGTTTTTCCTTTAATTTTGGCAAATATTGCTCTACCATTTTTCTTCCTGGCGATCCGACAACATCGCCAATAAATAATAATCTCATTATATATCCCTTTCTAAGTTGAAATCTAGCTAGTTCCAGTTTGGCATAAAATATAAAAAAAATAAAGTGGCGATACCGCCACTTTATTTTGCGTATTCAACCGCTCTCGTTTCACGAATAACGGTAATTTTGATATGCCCTGGATAATCAAGCTCTTCCTCGATCCGTTTGCGGATGTCCCGCGCCAATCGATGGGCTTCTAAATCATCGATCGCATCTGGTTTCACCATAATGCGCACTTCCCGTCCCGCTTGAATCGCATATGATTTTTCCACACCTTCGTACGATTCAGCGATTTCTTCCAATTTTTCAAGACGGCGAATATAGTTTTCCAGCGTTTCACTACGCGCTCCCGGTCTTGCCGCCGAAAGGGCATCTGCCGCCGCGACAAGCACCGCAATGACGGAAGTCGGCTCCGTATCTCCGTGATGGGAAGCAATGCTGTTAATCACAACTGGGTGTTCTTTATATTTTGTCGCTAATTCCACCCCGATTTCCACATGGCTTCCTTCCACTTCATGGTCAATCGCTTTGCCAATATCATGAAGGAGACCAGCGCGTCTTGCCAGCATTTCGTCTTCTCCAAGTTCCGCCGCCATCAAACCAGCTAAAAACGCCACTTCCACCGAATGTTTCAACACATTTTGCCCGTAGCTTGTCCGGAATTTAAGCCGTCCCAAAATTTTGATCAAATCCGGGTGCAATCCGTGAACACCAACTTCGAACGTTGTCTGTTCGCCGACTTCACGAATATGCTCATCCACTTCCCGTCTTGCTTTTTCCACCATTTCCTCAATTCTCGCCGGATGAATGCGCCCATCTTGAACCAGTTTGTCCAAGGCGATTCTCGCCGTCTCTCTACGGATTGGGTCAAATCCCGATAAAATAACCGCTTCCGGCGTATCATCAATAATCAAATCGATGCCGGTGAGCGTTTCCAGCGTACGAATATTCCGGCCTTCACGGCCAATGATCCGTCCTTTCATTTCATCGTTTGGCAAATTAACGACAGATACTGTCGTTTCGGCAACATGATCAGCTGCACAGCGCTGAATCGCCAGCGATAAAATGGCTTTGGCCTTTTTATCCGCTTCTTCTTTTGCGCGCGTTTCCGCTTCTTTCACCATTACCGCAATTTCATGAGACAGCTCTTTTTCCACACGTTCCAAAACAATTTGCCGCGCTTCTTCGCGCGATAATCCGGAAATTCGTTCCAGCTCCATTTGTTCTTGTTGAACGAGTTCTTCCACTTTGCTTTCCATTTGTTCAATATGTTGTTGTCTTTTATTTAGTGCTTCTTCTTTCTTTTCTAAAAGCGCCTCGCGTTTGTTCAGCGCTTCATCCTTCCGGTCCAGATTTTCTTCTTTTTGCAACAAACGATTTTCTTGTTTTTGCAATTCGCTTCTTCGATCGCGAATTTCGCGTTCCACTTCTGTGCGAAGTTTATGAATTTCATCCTTTGCTTCAAGAAGCGTTTCCTTTTTGAGCGCATCAGCTTCGCGTTTTGCTTCTTCAATAATTTGATTTGCTGCTGCTTGTGCGCCGCCAATTTTCGCTTCCGCAATGGATTTCCGAACAAAAAAGCCAACAACGGCACCGACAACTAAGGCAAGCAAGACAAGCAAAGCGGAGATGATGACAGAACCCATTTCTTTCACCTCCTCTTGCTATAAGCTAATTGTTACGCAATGACTGTCCAGCACGCAACATACAACGTACAGTATTTCTTACTGGCATCGAAATCAGCAGCACATATAATCCGCCCATGAACTGAACTGGTGTACGGCTGAAGCCGATAAAGCGAGAATTTTCCTCACTTTTGCGCAAACGCGCCCTCATCTTGCCAAATGTCCCATACAATAAACACCATAATTGGTGTTTAACGTCCAGTTGGCCCAATCCAAAATTTTTCTTTTATGACGCGTAACGCTTTTGCACGTGAGTCATTTTTAGCTAGCCGGAGTCACGGACGTTTAAGGTTGATTATTGTAAAATATACATGTTAATTTTAAAGGTGGCGAATTTTATTGTCAAGATATAGCAAGTTTCTCCCTGTAACTAACGAAAATATATAGTGATACAAAAGATATAATAAAAAAGAGAGGAAACAAAAAGTCCCTCTCTCGCTTATTCTTCCAAAAGTCCAAATTCCTCCTGTTGCAGCTCGTTTGCGCCATTCGAGCTTGATGGAGACTCAATCCCGTAGTGTTTGCGAATTTCTTGGGCAATTTCTTCAGCGATATGCGGATTTTCTTTTAAAAATTGTTTCGCATTTTCGCGGCCTTGGCCTAAGCGCTCGTCTTTATATGAATACCAGGATCCGCTTTTTTGCACGATATCTAACTCGGAAGCCATATCAATAATTTCGCCTTCGCGGGAAATGCCTTCCCCATACATAATATCTACGTCGGCCGTTTTAAATGGAGGGGCAACTTTATTTTTCACGACTTTAATTTTCGTTTTATTTCCGACCATCTCGTTGCCTTGTTTTATTTGTTCGGCACGGCGCACCTCAAGACGGACCGAAGCATAAAATTTTAACGCGCGGCCGCCTGGAGTTGTCTCCGGATTTCCGAACATCACACCGACTTTTTCGCGAATTTGGTTGATGAAAATCGCAATCGCTTTTGATTTGTTAATCGCTCCGGATAATTTGCGCAATGCTTGCGACATGAGGCGGGCCTGCAAACCAACGTGTGCGTCGCCCATTTCCCCTTCAATTTCCGCTTTCGGCACGAGCGCCGCGACAGAGTCAATCACGATAATATCAACCGCGCCGCTTCTTACCAGCGCCTCGGCAATTTCCAGCGCCTGCTCTCCTGTATCCGGCTGGGAAAGCAGCAATTCATCAATGTTCACGCCTAATTTTTGCGCATAAATCGGATCAAGCGCGTGCTCTGCGTCGATAAATGCGGCTTGTCCGCCTTGTTTCTGGACTTCGGCGATCGCGTGGAGCGCAACCGTTGTTTTCCCGGAAGACTCAGGCCCATATATTTCAATAATGCGGCCGCGCGGATATCCGCCAACACCTAAAGCGATATCGAGCGCAAGCGATCCGCTTGACACGGTCGATATTTTACGATCCGTTTGCTCTCCAAGTCTCATGATCGAGCCTTTTCCAAATTGCCTTTCGATCTGTTTTAACGCCTGTTCCAAGGCAGCTTGACGATCTTGATTCACTAACAAACTCCTCCTTTTTCTTGACTACTTATACTATACCGTTTTTTAAGACGGTTGCCAAGAAAAAAATCGAACGTTCATTCGTTTTTTGGATGGCGGGAATAGAAAAATTCTCCTTAAGCGAGGAAAAAGCAGTGAGGGGAGGCAAGAGGAAGAGAGCAGCTACAAACATGCAGCTGCCAATTTTTTTAATATAATGGAGCAGCCGTATTTAGCAGTGCGAGTGCGGATTGCATCACGCGGGCCGGATAACGCGAGGGCGTGGACATCTGTTTCATTTTCAGAAGTGGAAATGCCAATATATACGGTACCGACCGGCTTTCCTTCAAGCGGATCCGGTCCTGCCACGCCTGTAAAGCTAATGCCAATATCTGCGCCGCAAAGCGCGCGGACATTTTCCGCCAACAGCTTCGCGCAGCGTTCACTTACCGCTCCGTCGGTTGCTAAAACAGAAGCGGGAACGTGAAGCACTTTCTCCTTCACTTCATTGGTATAGCAGACGACCCCGCCGCGAACCACTTGGGAAGCGCCGGGAATGGCCGTTAATTCCGTTAAGAAAAGCCCGCCAGTGAGGCTTTCGGCAGCCGCGACCGTTTTCTTTTTTTCCTTCAACAGCTTCACCGTATTTTTAAACAACGTGTCGTCATTGTAGCCGTAAAAATAACGGCCGACGCGCATTAAAATCGCTTGTTCGGTCTGGTCAAGCAGCTTTTTGGCTTCGATTTCCGAATGGTGTTTTGCAGTCAAACGCAACGTTACTTCCCCATCGCCGGCAAGAGGGGCGATCGTCGGGTTTGATTGTTGCTCAATAAGATCTTCGATTTCTGTCTCAAGCTGCGATTCACCGATGCCGAAAAAGCGTAGCACACGCGATTCGATGCGCTCATGGCGGTCCAGCTTCTCCATTAAGAACGGGCGCCCGTATTTGCTGAACATCGGCTGCATTTCCTTTGGGGGACCTGGGAGAAGCATATACGTAATCGCACCGACCGTCATTGCCATTCCTGGCGCCATTCCATGTTCGTTTCTTAACACAGTCGAGCCTTGCAAGACAAGCGCCTGTTTTTTATTGTTTTCTGTCATTGTTCGGCCTGTGCGGGCAAAATACGCTTCAATGGAATGAAGCGCCTCCTTGTCAATGACAAGTTCCCGTTGCAATAGGCGGGCGATCGTCTCTTTTGTCAAATCGTCTTTCGTCGGACCAAGTCCGCCTGTGAAAATAATTAAATTCGCTCGTGTTTGTGCCACTTTTACCGCTTTTTCCAAACGGTCGGCATTGTCGCCAACAACAGTGTGAAAATAGACGTTAATGCCAAGTTCAGCGAGCTGGGCAGATAAAAACTGCGCATTCGTGTTAGCGATCTGCCCAAGCAATAATTCGGAGCCAACAGCGATAATTTCCGCATTCAATGAAAGCGCCCCCTTTGTTCGGGTCAAGTTTGAATGATTGAATCCAACAAGCTTGGACCATCTGCGTTTCTTGTTTGACCGTGCGCATATTCCGCTATTTTGAATGCAAGAAAACATGTTTGTTTTTGGCGAAATAATCCCAGCCAGACCAAATCGTAAAAATCACTGCCACCCACAGCGCTAAATCCGCAAACGGGAAGGAGATAAGAGAAAAAGGAAAATTGTGCAACAAAAGGGCGGAAATCGCAACAATTTGCGTCCATGTTTTAATTTTGCCAAGCATGTTGGCGGCCATCACTTCCCCTCCCCCGGCAAGCACAAGCCGAAGCCCCGTAACGGCAAACTCACGGCTGATGATGACAATCACCATCCATGAAGGCGCGTACTGAAGCTCAACAAGCACAATGAGCGCCGCTGAGACGAGCAGCTTATCCGCGAGCGGGTCCAAAAACTTCCCTAAATTAGTCACAAGCTGATATTTCCGGGCATAATATCCGTCAATCCAATCAGTTGTCGAAGCAATGATGAAAATAAGCGCACCGACAAGGTGGGCGATGGGCAGCGTTTCTGTCCCAATTTTCACGCTGCCCCACCCAAACGGAACGAGCATCACTATTAAAAATAACGGTATTAGCATAATTCGTGCCACTGTTATTTTATTCGGCAAATTCACTGTAAATACCTCCGCTGCTTAAACATGTAAAAGCATTTTCTTATCAAAGATGATGTTACGATTTTTTAAAGACGAATTTCAGTTTTTGATATACTTCATCTTTCGGGTCGATAGGATAAGTAAAAGGCTGTCCATTCACTTTCATGTCAACATCAAGCGTTCTGCCGATTTTGACAAACACTTCCGTCTCCGCCGATAAATCGAACGTTTGCGTTTGCCCGTTCGCTAAATTTCCTTGGAAAAAGGAATGGCCTTTTGTATTATACACTTCCACCCACGAGGTGCCTTTCGACGTCAATTCAATGACAAACTTGTCCGTATTCGACAATTCGATTGTTGATAAATTTCCGCTTTTTTCCATAACCGTAAGCGTAAAATCTGAAGAAGGTGATTCCTCTGTTTCTTGTTGTTTTTCCTTATTCTCTTTATTTTCCTGTTTTTTCTCTTTTTCTTCCTTCGCGGCTTTTTCCAGCGGAGAGTTTTTCGGACGTTCCACTTCTGTCGCCGTATCTCCCGCGATTTGACCGCCCGATTTGTTTCCTGCGTCATGTTGCTGCAAAAGCAGCCAAATCACGATAGCAATGCCGACGATCACCGCAGCAATAAGCAATTTTGGCAACAAATCCATCCATTTCGAACCGCTCGGCGAAATTTGTTGCCGCGTTTTTACTCGCGATAATTGCTGCGGAAATTCTTCTTGATACGATTGCGGAATGTCTTGCTTGTACTCTTCAAATATTTCTTCCGGGTCAAGGCCGACTGCCTCGGCATATTGTTTGATGAACGCTCGAACGTAAAAATTTCCCGGCATAATCGCATAGTTTCCTTCTTCAATGCCGATTAAATAGCGCTTCTGGATTTTCGTCATCTCTTGCAACTCGTCCAAACTAATGTTTTTCGCTTCCCTTGCTTCCTTTAAACGTTTACCTAGTTCCGTCAACGACAAACACCTTCCACTTTTTTATTAAAAGCCAAAATCAGAAAACCCATCGTTGCCAAACAGTGACGGCTGTTCGATGATATCGTACGTAATTTCCTCATTTGGCTCATTGCGCAATTCAATAATATAATGAAAATCATCCAGTGTGTACTCGGTATGGCGGATAAAAATATCCGGATGCTCCACCACCTTTGTCGCCTCAAGGCGCATCAGTTCCCGAATAAGCTGCCAATGCCGCTCGTTCGCCCGCCGGGTAGACACGATGCCGTCAATGATAAAAATATTGTCTTCGCTATATTCGTCTTCAATCAGCTGGCTGCGCACCGTTTGCTTAATCAGCGTGGATGATACGAAAAGCCAGCGTTTATTCGCGCAAACACTTGCCGCCACGATCGACTCCGTCTTGCCGACACGCGGCATTCCACGAATGCCAATCAGTTTGTGGCCTTTCTCTTTAAAAATCTCCGCCATAAAATCAACAAGCAGTCCGAGTTCATCGCGGACAAAGCGAAACGTTTTTTTATCATCGGCATCGCGTTGGATATAGCGGCCGTGGCGGACAGCAAGGCGATCAAGCAGCTTTGGCTGCCTCAGCTTTGTCACGGTAATATTATCCATTGTTTGCAAAATGGTAGACAACCGTTCGATTTGTTCGTTATTATCACAAAGAAGGAGCATGCCACGCCGCGAACCATGGACGCCGTTAATCGTAACGATATTGATAGACAACATTCCTAACAACGAAGCAATATCGCCTAACAACCCCGGACGGTTAATATGTATTTCATATTCCAAATACCACTCCTGCTTCCCCATCCCGTCTTTCCTCCCACATCACAAAATGCCCGCACAAACTCCTATGATAAGTTCATACTACTATAATATCGAATGGGAAAGCAACAGAAAAGGGATTAGAATGAAAAAAGAGGGGAAATCTCCCCTCCCAACACGTTTGCTTATTTTTGCTGCACTAATTTGATCATCATGTTTGCAATCGCGTGCTGTTCTTGTTCATCGGCAACGTTCCAGAGATCAGCGAGCAGCCGTTCTTCCGAGTTTTTCGGGTCCACTTGTTTTGCTAAATAATCACCGATTTGGTAAGCGACGTCTGCGATCACTTGTTGGTTTAAGCCTTGCTGCTGTGCTTGTTGAAGGCGGTCGGCCAGGAAGTCTTTCCATTGTTCGAAGTTGTCCAATACAGACATACGTATAACCTCCTTGATTTTCGTTTCAAGGATAGTTTTCCTGCTTTTTGTTAAAAATATACTTAACAGTACCAACCGCCATTGACGGAAATAATTTGTCCCGTTATGTATGAAGCAGCGTCAGAGAGCAGAAACGCCACCGTTTTCGCCACCTCATCCGGCGTGCCGATGCGCCCGACCGGAATATCGTCCGCGATCAAGCGCAATTCTTCATCGCTGAAGCGGCGCAACATATCGGTATCAATCGCCCCGGGAGCAACGGCATTCACGCGGATGCCGCTGGGCGCCAATTCTTTTGCGAGCGCTTTAACAAACGCGTTTTGCCCGCCTTTGACCATCGAATAGACAACTTCGCAAGACGCGCCTGTTAAGCCCCAAATCGACGAAATAACGACGATATTTCCCCGCTTGTTTGCGATCATCTGTGGCAGCAGCTTTTTCGTCAGCAAAATCGGGCTTGTCACATGGAGCTGAACCATTCTCCGCACCAACTCATCGCTCATATCTGTAATAAGGCCGTAATAGCTGTTTCCGCTATTATGGATAATGACATCGATAGGGCGGTTGATTTGCGAAAGCAGCTCGTCCACGCCGTTTTCGTGCGAAAGATCGGCTTGAACAGGAATGACGTGGACATTGGCCAGCTCATTTTTCAGCTTTTCCACTTGCTCGCGGCGGCGGTAATAATGCAGCAAAAGACCATAGCCGTCAGCAGCAAGCTGGCGGGCGATGCTTGTCCCAATCCCCCCGCTTGCTCCGGTAATAAGCGCATATTTCATGGCAATCCCCCTAAAAAAGCATCCTCCGTAAGAAGGATGCTACTTTCTTTCTTTTGGAACGACTTGGCATACCGCAATTTGCGATTCACGGAAACATTGTTTGGCGATTTGCTCGATCTGTCCGATCGTTAATGACTGTAATACTGGAATGACATCAAACAAGCTGACTTCGTTAAACGCGTAGCGCGTAAACTGGTTGGCGATATATTCCGGAGAGTTCAGCGAGCGCAAAAACGCGCCGATTTTTTTCTTTTTCACCCGCTCTAATTGCGCGGCTGTGACGGAATCACTGGAGAAAGACAGCAATATTTGTTTTATTTCTTCGCTAAGCCGGTCCGGATCGCTCGTATCCCCGCCGACCATCGCAAAGCCAAACTCCCGCTCTTCCGTGTAATCGTACACAAACGTTTCGTCAATGAGCCCAAGCTCATACAGCCGTTCATAATGCGGCGAGCTTTTCCCGAATAAATAATCTAACAAAACATTAAACGCCAACTCGTGGATTAATTTTTCTTTACCGGCCGGGTGAACCATTGGCGCCTTAATTCCAACGATGCATTTGCTCGTTTGCACATGCATCGGAATGACTTTCTTTTCTTCTGCTCTCTCTTTCGGCTCATCGTACACAAAGCGCTGAATCTCACTGGCTTTGGGAAACGATTTTTTTGCTTGGTTATCACGAATCTGCTGCATAATTTTTTGTTCATCGACCGGCCCGACGATAAACAGCAGCATATTGCTCGGATGGTAAAACGTTTCGTAACATTCGTATAACAATTCTTTCGTAATATGGGAAATGGATTCAACCGTGCCGGCAATGTCAATTTTCACCGGATGGTTTTGATACATGCTTTCGATGGCGCCAAAATAAACGCGCCAGTCCGGATTGTCGTCGTACATGCGGATTTCTTGGCCGATGATTCCTTTTTCTTTTTCCACCGTTTGCTCCGAAAAATACGGGCTTTGCACAAAATTGATGAGCGTTTCTAAATTTTTTTCCACATTTGCTGTGCTCGAAAACAAATAGGCCGTCCGCGTAAACGAAGTGAAGGCGTTTGCCGACGCTCCTTGTTTGCTGAACTGCTGGAACACATCACCATCTTCTTTTTCGAACAATTTATGCTCTAAAAAGTGGGCGATTCCGTCCGGCACCCGTTTCATCTCCGTCTTCCCGAGCGGAACGAATTGATTGTCAACAGAGCCATATTTTGCTGTAAACGTTGCGTACGTTTTATTAAACCCTTTTTTTGGCAAAATATATACATCTAACCCGTTTTCCATTTTTTCATAAAACAGCTGTTCCTGCAGCTGCTCATAGACGATTTTCTTCATCACTATTCCGTTCCCTCCATTCCGGTCAGGAAGTAAATGGTATCAAGCTCGACTTTGCTGGCAACGCGCACGATTTCTTCCCGTGATATCCGGTCTGTACCTGAGAGCCATTCTTCCATTGGCCGTTTCCGCTTCGCGACAACGTTATGGTAAAGCACTTCCACCAATCCGCGCGGCGTATCGATCGTTTCTAACAATTGGTTGCGGATCACTGCTTTCGTTTGCGCGATTTCTTCATCGGTAATATCGCCGTTTTTCATCGCTTCCATTTGCTTTTCAATAATTTGCAGCGCCTTTTGGTAATTTGCTGGTTCGATGCCGGATGTAACCATCAATAATCCTTTATGGCTTTCCAAACGCGAGGCGGCATAATACGCCAGACTGGCTTTTTCGCGAACATTCATAAACAATTTGGAATGGGAAAAACCGCCAAAAATGCCGTTGAACATTTGCAGCGCATAATAATCATCGTCTTCATATGTGATGTTCGTCCGGTAGCCAATGTTCAATTTTCCTTGCTTAATATCTTGCTTTTCGATCACTTCGTTTACTTTATTCCGCTTTTTGCTTAAAACCATTTCTCCCGCTGAGGCGCGAAGTGTGCGGTTTGGCAGCGAAAAATGCGAGGCAACTGCTTCTAATACCGTTTCTTCTTGTACATCTCCGATAACGTATAAATCGATTTCGTCTTCTTGCAGCGTTTTTTTGTAATATTGAAAAAGTTCCTCTGCCGTGATGCGATCCACATCATCTAATTCGCCGTTAGCATGCAGGGCGTACGGCTCTCCTTTGCACATTTCTTGAATCAGCCGCAAGTTTGCATACCGCATTTTATCGTCGTATACTGCTTGAATGCGCTGCTTCAGCGCCCGCTTTTCTTGCTCCACGATGCGGTCGACAAAGCGGCCATCTTGTAAGGCAGGGTGAAGAATAATGTCGCTTAACAGCTTGAGTGCATTGCGAAGAAGCGGTATTTTCTCTTGCAAAAACACTTCATTGGCTACATCGATGCGAATCGTAATAATATGGCTTTCGCCTTTTTTGGATAAATCAACATTCAACGTCGCGCCATACAGTTCATCTAAATAGGTGCGCAGCTGTTTCACGCTTGGATGCTCGGCGGTGCCGCTTTGCAGCACATACGGCAAAAGGGCGCGCAATGTCACCGTTTCTTTTGTGAGCGGCGCTTTCATTTTCCATACGAGCGTATTGGTTTTATATTTATTTGTCGGAATCGTATGGACGTTTATATTTTCTATTTCCGTTATTTTCTCATTAACCAATCGAACTCCTCCTTTATAGCATGGACTTGCCAGTATTTTATTGTTGTGTTCATCATATCAACAATATACCTTTTATAAAACGCAAAATGCAAATAAAAGCAAAAAAAGAACTCGAACAAATATCGAGTTCTTTTCGCGATTTTTACCGTTTTCCTTTAATGTAAGGCGTGCCTGAAGCTTTCGGCGCTTCCGCACGGCCGATAAAGCCGGCAAGCGCTAAAATTGTCAGCACATATGGCGCGATCAGCAAATAGACCGTCGGTACCGTTTTTAAAAATGGAATCGTTTTTCCGACAATGCTTAAACTTTGCGCCAAACCGAAAAACAGCGCTGCTCCCATCGCACCGATCGGATGCCATTTTCCGAAAATCATCGCTGCGAGCGCCATAAAACCGTGCCCAGAAATCGTTGCATGGCTGAAATCGCGGGAAATAATCGTCGCGTACACCGCACCGCCGATTCCGCCCAGCGCTCCGCTGATCATAACGGCAATGTAACGCATTTTCGTCACATTGATTCCCAATGTATCTGCCGCCATCGGATGTTCACCGACTGCGCGCAGCCGGAGACCGAACGGCGTTTTGTAAATGACATACCAAGCGACAAACGCCAAAATAATTGCCAAATATGATGGAACGTACGTATTAGAGAAAAAGAGCGGCCCGATCACAGGAATATCGCTTAATACAGGAATATCAATTTTATCAAATCCGATTTGAATTTGGTCGGTCTGCCCTTTTCCGTACATTTTTTTGACTAAAAAGAGCGACAATCCAAGCGCTAAAAAGTTAATCGCCACACCGCTGACGACTTGATCAGCGCGAAACGAAACAGATGCAACGGCGTGGAGCAGCGAAAAAATGGTGCCGACGATCATCGCAGCAAGCAAAGCGAGCCATGGGGTAAGCGCCCCGAACGTGTCGGCAAACGTCAAGTTGAAAACGATGCTAACAAACGCTCCGATGATCATTAATCCTTCCAAACCGATGTTCACAACGCCGGACCGTTCGCTAAATACGCCACCAAGCGCGGTAAAAATAAGGGGAGCAGCAAAGAAAATGGCAGATGGAATAATCACTTGCAATATTTCAAAGACGCTCACTTATTCCGCCCCCTTTTTCAAACGAGATAATAATAAGCGAATGACATAGCTTGACGCGACAAAGAAAATAATGAGCGCAATAATAATATCGACTAGTTCTGTCGGCACACCCGCGCTTGATGGCATTTCCAGCGCTCCAACTTTCAATGCGCCGAACAACAACGCCGATAGCAATATGCCAAATGCGTTATTTCCGCCAATCAGCGCAACCGCGATTCCATCAAATCCAACACCAGTAAAACCGGATTTCACCGAAATATTTCCGAAAGTGCCTAGCCCTTCCATTGCGCCGGCGATTCCGGCAAATGCTCCAGAAATCACCATCGATAAAATAATATTCGCTCTTACGTTCATTCCCGCGTATTGAGAAGCATGCTGGTTAAACCCGACCGCGCGCAACTCAAACCCTTTCGTCGTTTTTTCAAGGAGAAACCACATCACGACCGCGCCAATGATCGCAATAATGATGCCATAATGCACAGAAGAATGATACGTGATGGATTCTAAAAACTCCGAGCGAAGCGACGCGCTTTCATGCACCCGCTCTGATTTAAAGCCTTCCTCCGATAAAACAGAGCGGATGATAGCGTTGGTCACATGAAGGGCAATATAGTTCATCATAATCGTAATAATCACTTCATGCACTTTTAAATATGCCTTTAAAATCCCAGGAATGAGTGCCCATAGAGATCCTGCCAGCGCTGCCGCCAAAATCGCAAGCGGCAGATGAATGGCTTTCGGCAGTTCAAACGATACGCCGACCCATACTGCCGCGAGCCAGCCGACAATGAGCTGGCCTTCCACACCGATGTTAAACAGACCGGTACGGAACGCAAATGCAACGGCAAGCCCTGCCAAAATATAAGGCGTCGTCTGCCGGATCGTTTCACCAATGTAATACGGATCGCCAAACGCGCCAAACAGCAGCGCAGAATATCCTGCGATCGGATTATAGCCGCTAACCATCATCACGATCGAGCCGACGATCATCCCTAACAAAACAGCGAGCACAGGAACAAGAAAATGATTAAGCCGACTTGAATTCATGAAGATACACCTGCTTCCTTCCGTTTACTTCCCGCCATTAATAGCCCGAGCTCTTGCTCTGTCGTTTCTTTCGGATTGACAATAGCAACGATTTTTCCTTCATAAATAACGGCAATGCGGTCACTGACATTCATCACTTCATCGAGTTCAAATGAAACAAGAAGCACCGCTTTTCCTTTATCCCTCTGTTCAATCAAACGCCGGTGAATAAACTCAATTGCCCCAACGTCAAGGCCGCGCGTCGGCTGAGCGGCAATAAGCAAGTCCGGGTTGCGATCGACTTCCCGACCGATGATCGCTTTTTGCTGGTTCCCGCCGGATAGCGCCCGCGCTTTCGTATATTCATCCGGAGTGCGCACATCAAATTCGGCAATGAGCTGGCGCGCTTTTTCATAAATTGCTTTAAAGTTCAAAATCCCGCGTTTGGAATATGGCGGTTTGTAATATGTTTGCAGCACCATATTTTCCCCAATCGGAAAATCAAGAACAAGCCCGTGCTTGTGTCGGTCTTGCGGAATATGGCCGACGCCTGCTTCAATGATTTTCCGCGGCGGAATGTTCGTAATATCGCGGCCGTTCAGCAAAATCGAGCCTGATTCTACCTTCACAAGCCCTGTAAGCGCCTCGATCAGCTCCGTCTGCCCGTTGCCGTCCACCCCGGCAATGCCGACGATTTCTCCAGCATGCACCGTTAAATCGAGATGATTGACAGCGGTCACGCCGCGCGCATCTTTGACCACCAAATCTTTGATTTCAAGCACCGGTTTGCCAGGCTGTGCCGGTTTCTTTTCTGTTTTAAACTGGACTTCGCGGCCGACCATAAGAGAGGCGAGCTCGTTTGGATTCGTTTCCGCAACGTTTAACGTAGCGATTCCCTTTCCGCGGCGAATGACCGTGACGCGGTCGCACACTTCCATAATTTCTTTTAATTTGTGGGTAATTAAAATAATTGATTTTCCTTCTTTAACTAATTTTTTCATAATTTGAATGAGTTCGTGTATTTCCTGCGGAGTTAACACCGCCGTTGGTTCGTCAAAAATTAAAATGTCGGCGCCTCGGTACAATGTTTTTAAAATTTCAACACGCTGCTGCATCCCGACGGAAATATCAGCGATTTTCGCCGCTGGATCTACCGCAAGCCCGTATCGTTCCGACAGTTCGCGCACTTCTTGTTCTGCCCGTTTTATATCAATGGCGCCGCCTTTTGTCGGCTCGCTTCCTAAAATAATATTTTCCGTTACCGTAAACGTATCAACAAGCATAAAATGCTGGTGCACCATGCCAATTCCAAGTTCATTCGCAACATTCGGGTCAGTGATGTTAACTTTTTTTCCTTTAACGCGAATCTCACCTCCATCCGGCTGGTAAAGGCCAAACAGCACGTTCATGAGCGTCGATTTTCCAGCCCCATTTTCCCCCAGGAGCGCATGAATCTCTCCCTTTTTTAACTGCAACGTTATATTGTCGTTTGCGACAAAATTGCCAAACACCTTTCGAATATTCAACATTTCAATGACATATTCCAAATAAATTCACTCCTTACTTGGGCAAGGTAAAATCATAAAATGGAAAGAGGCAATGAACTTGAATTGCGGCTTTTCATTTTATGATTTTTTGGCGAACAAAAAGGCTAGCGGAAACACTAGCCTTTTTATTCAATTATTTTAAGGACGCTTCAAATTGTTTGTATTCTTTGCGGGTCATTGGAACTTTTACTTCACCTTTAATAATTTTTTGTTTCCATTCATCAACTGCTTTTAACACTTCTGGCTTAATGTTGTCTTGTGTTGGCGCAATGCCGACTCCGTTTTCCGGAAGACCGTATTCAAGCGTTTTTCCGCCAGGGAAATCGCCTTCTTTGGAACGTTTTGCGACGTCATATACGGCAACGTCGACCCGTTTCACCATTGATGTTAATGTCACGTTATATGTTTTTCCGCCTACTTTCACGACGCCTTCTGGTGCTTGGTCTTTGTCAACGCCAATCACCCAAATTTCGCGGTTCGGGTCTTTCTTTTTCAAGTCTTTCGCTTCTGAAAATACGCCGTTTCCTGTTCCGCCAGCGGCATGGTAAATGACGTCAATGCCGGAAGCGTACATGCTTGATGCAATCGCTTTTCCTTTATCCGCTTGGTCAAATGCGCCGGCATATTGCACTTCCACTGTGGCGTTCGGATTAACCGCTTTAACTCCAGCGCGGAATCCGCTTTCAAACTTCTCAATTAACGGAATTTCCATGCCACCGATAAAGCCGATTTTATTCGTTTTGGTCGTCAGCCCAGCAACAACCCCGACAAGGAACGAACCTTCGTGCTCTTTAAACGTAATGCTCGCCACATTTGGCTCATCAACGACCGTATCGACGATCGCAAATTGCTTCTTCGGATTTTGTTCAGCCACTTCTTTGACAGCATCTCCCATTAAATATCCGATTCCATAAATGACGTCAAAATCGCTGCGCACAAGTTTATTTAAGTTCGTCGCATAGTCGGCGTCGCTAGATGACTGCAAGTAATCGTAACCGCCTCTTCCTTTTTTCAGCCCATTATCTTTCCCGAATTTTTGCAATCCTTCCCATGCTGACTGGTTAAAAGATCTGTCGTCAATACCGCCAACATCTGTTACCATCGCAACGCTAAACGTGTCTTTGCCGCCGGCATTATCGCCTCCTTGCCCGCCACATGCACTTAGCAGCATGCCTGCCGTCAAAACAAGGGAAAGGGCGAAGCCAAATCGTTTTTTCATTATAAAATTACCCCCTAATCCAATAAAAGATATGATGCTTTCTCATCCTATGCTTATTATGAGATAAAACGGTCTTAATATCCCTTATGGATGTCACCTCCTTAAAAATTAATCCGTTTTCGCAGCACATGGAAGCTAAATTTATCAGAGCGGAAATAGTTAATCGAATAGAAAATCGGTTCATCATTTTTATCAAAATGCATTTGCTTTAATACGAGCAACGCAGTTTCCGGCTCGCATTGCAAAATCGGCGAAACTTTCTCGTGGTAGCCGAGCGGTTCGATGCGGGCTACGGCATAAGCGATATCGCGGTTCGCCTGATTATGTAAATTTTCGAACAAAGACTCCTGCTCATAAGAAATTCCTTTTGGCAAATATTTACATAAAATTTTATCAATACAATAGACGACAGGCTCCCCGTCAGCGGTGCGGACGCGCTCGATCAAAAGGATGTCATCGTCTGCCGAGCATTGAAATTTCCGCATATCCTCTTCCGTCGGCTCTTGCACCGAAGAAGATAAAAAGATCGTCCCAGGCTTTCGGCCCGCTTGCCGGATCATATCGGTAACGCTGTTAAGCTGCTCGATCCCAGACGTGAATAGCGGTCTTGAGTTCACAAACGTTCCGACACCATGCCGGCGAATGATAACGTTTTCTTCTTCCAACACGCGCAATGCTTCGCGCAATGTTGCCCGGCTGACACCAAGCTGTTTCGCTAATTCAAACTCCGAGGGAAGCTTTTGCTTTTCTTTATACACGCCTGTTTCGATATCATGCTTAATCCGATCAATCACTTGTAAGTATAAGTGCCGGTTATCTGATTTAATGGACATTATAAAGGCCCCCATTTTTCCATTTTACAGATATCAGACCTCTGACGTTTGACGTTAGACATATAACCTTTTCGAGATTACTATATCATTTTTTTTTGAATAAATAAATAGCAAATAAAAATTTTGTCGATAAAAGTAAAAAAATCAGTTGATAGCGGTTTCAATATGACATATTTTTCAGGGAACAGGCAACACATTTGCCTGCTTCCCTATGATGTTTTAACATTTTCTTTCGGGATGAGCACGGCGCGAGGCTTGCTTCCTTCGTACGGCCCAACGACTCCGCGCACTTCCATCGCATCAATGAGGCGCGCCGCGCGATTATAACCGATGCGAAAACGCCGCTGCAGCATGGAAACCGAAGCGCTTTGCATCTCGACAACAAGCCGGACCGCTTCCTCGTACAATTCATCCTCGAATTCTTCACCTTCATTATTCTCTTCGTTTATGATCATTTCTTCATAGTATTGTGCTTTTTGCTGGGAAATAACAAAATCGACAACCTCTTCGACTTCTTCGTCGGAAACAAACGCCCCTTGCACGCGCACCGGCTTGGAAGCGCCCATCGGCAAAAACAGCATATCGCCGCGACCAAGCAATTTTTCCGCTCCTCCCATATCCAAAATCGTCCGCGAATCGGTTTGCGAAGAAACGCTAAAAGCGATCCGTGACGGAATGTTTGCCTTAATGACGCCGGTAATGACATCAACGGAAGGGCGCTGTGTCGCAATAATGAGATGGATTCCCGCCGCACGCGCCATTTGTGCCAAACGCGTTATCGAATCTTCGACATCAGAAGAAGCGACCATCATTAAGTCCGCCAGCTCATCAATGATGACAACGATGTAAGGAAGGAGCGGCAGTTGTTCTTCCGCTTCTTGGTTATGGCGCCGCACATATTCATTATACCCTTCAATATTCCGTGTGCCTGTATGTGAAAATAATTCATACCGTCTTTCCATTTCCTGGACTACTTTTTTTAGCGCTTGCGACGCTTTTTTCGGATTTGTCACCACCGGGGCTAACAAATGCGGTATGCCGTTATAGACACTTAATTCCACCATTTTCGGGTCAATCATCATCAATTTTACTTCATGCGGCTTTGTGCGCATAAGCAAGCTGACGATGATTCCGTTAATACATACGCTTTTCCCGCTTCCGGTTGCTCCGGCGATTAATAAATGCGGCATTTTGTTCAGTTCGGCAACGACAACTTCTCCGGAAATGTCGCGGCCTAACGGGATTAATAGTTTCGCCTCTTGTTTGTAATGATCAATTGCTTCAAGCACTTCCCTTAAAGAAACGGTCGCAATTTCTTCATTAGGAACTTCAATGCCGATCGCTGATTTTCCCGGAATCGGCGCTTCAATGCGAATGTCTTTCGCAGCAAGGGCCAGCGCAAGATCATCGCTTAAACTGACAATTTTGCTGACTTTCACGCCAACGTCCGGATATACTTCATATTTCGTGACCGCAGGGCCGAGGTGCACTTGCGTCACTTTCGCCTTTACACCAAAGCTTTGAAAGGTTTTTTCCAGCTTGCGCGCATTTGCGTAAATGTTTGCATGATCTTTCGCTTGGCTTGTTTGTTTCGGAAGACGGAGCAAATCAAGCGGCGGAAGCTGATAATCGGCGTTTTCCATTTCGGAAAACGCCAGCGGCGGAGACTCCTCTTCCTCCGCGCTTTCCGCTTTTTCTTGCTCCCGTTCTTGTTCTATCTCATTGGAGCGCACGGCAGTAAAATCAGAAATAATCGGCGGCGGAGAGAGCGTTTCCCCCTCTTGCTGCGCGGTTGGTTCCGGTGTTTTTGGTTTGCGCCGTTTCCGTTTTTGCGCTTTGCCGCCCCAATGTTTTACATCCGCCACAAATGCTTGCCATTGCCGCTGCAGAAAAGACACGAGCATTGCCACTGCTTTTCCTACCGTTTCCCGCAGCGGTTTTCCCGTAATGAAAACTATCCCGATGACAAAGAGGAAAAAACAAATCCATTTTGTGCCGAGTTCATCAAATAATTGATAACTGGCAGCAAAGAAAAACGCGCCGATCATTCCTCCGCCTAAATCGGCACCAGCCGATTTGCCGCGCACTTCGTCCCAAAACAATTCCCACGTCGCGCGAATGATGCTAGGGTCAAATTGGCCGCGTCGGGACAACAAAGCGAATAATGTTTCATGACTAAGCAATAACAGTGATGAAATGATAATATATGAACCGAGGAGAACCCGATGGGTAAACGAAGGCCAGCGCCGCTTCCAAATGACATAAAATGACAATAGAAATAAGGCTACAAACAATAGCATATACCATTCTCCAAAGAAAAAGCGCGCGATGAATACGAGCGTCTTTCCGACTAGCCCAAGGCGCGCCATCGCGATGACGGAAATTGCCAACATCGCAAGGCCGATCAGTTCCAACTGAAACGTTTCCTTCCAATGCTGTTTCGACCGTCTCGCTTTTTTTTGCCGTTTCCGTTTTGCCACCATCATTCACTCCAATAAACAAACTCAAAGATGGGAAAAAGCAGCCAAGTCTGGCTGCTTTTTTCCGTCTGTTTATTTATTATACCATGAATGGGTGCGGAATTCACTACGATGTTGCTGCGGACCTTGGGAATCTTGTCCCCGGCGCATATTTTTGTTCCAAAAAATGAAACGGGTTTGTGCTTAAATTTCGCACTATTTCATATTCGTCTGTTTTTGTCTTTTGCACAAGAAACGGAATTCCCTCATAAAGCACTGTTGTTTGTTTTTCGTACTCTTCTGCTGCCGCTTGGAAGACAAGATGCTCCGGCATGATCGTATATAAAATCATTGGATCATCTTCCTTTCACCAGATTGGTTCAGTTCAATCAGCTCACGCAACTTATTCATCGCTTTGGAAACGCCGCCGACTTCATCAATAAGCCCGTATTTCACTGCATCAGGGCCGACAACGTTTGTGCCGATATCGCGCGTTAAATTTCCTTTCGAAAACATAAGCTCCTTAAACTTTTCTTCGGTTATTTTTGAATGTTTGGTGACAAACCGGACCACCCGCTCTTGCATTTTATCCAAATATTCAAACGTCTGCGGAACACCGATAACTAATCCGGTCAAGCGAATCGGATGAATCGTCATCGTTGCCGTTTCGGTAATAAATGAATAATCACAAGAAACGGCAATCGGCACACCAATCGAATGGCCGCCGCCCAGCACGATCGAAACGGTCGGCTTCGATAAAGAAGCGAGCATTTCCGCGATGGCTAGTCCTGCTTCGACATCTCCGCCCACCGTATTTAAAATCACGAGCAGCCCCTCGATGTTTTGGTTTTGTTCAATTGCAACTATTTGCGGAATAACATGTTCGTATTTTGTCGTCTTATTTTGCGGCGGCAGTTGAATATGCCCCTCAATTTGCCCGACAATCGTCAAACAGTGAATGTTCGTATCAGGCGTCATTTGTGGGACGTTTGTTTGGCCTAGCTGTTGAATCGCTAATGTTGCTTGCTCTTCCTTTGTTTCTTGTTCTTCTTCTGATTGTATGTAGCTCTTTTTTTCCATCTACATTCTCCTTTCTTTCCATCGTACGTTTAGTATGCTCGAACTGGAAAGAAAAATGCCGATAGGAAATTTCCTTTCCTATCGGCACGGTTCGTTGACTTTGAGCATGATCGTATTATACTTCCATAATAATCGGCAAAATCATTGGTTTGCGTTTTGTTTTTTCAAATAAAAATTGGCTCAATGCTTCGCGAACGTTGGATTTTAGCGAAGACCATTCGATCACATAAGTTTGCAAACATTTATTCACGATATTTGCTACGATTTTCGTCGCTTCATCAAGCAATGTTTCGGATTCTCTTACATAGACAAAACCGCGCGAAATAATCTCCGGCCCTGCGATAATTTTTTTCGATTCTTTGCTTAATGTGACAACAACGATTAAAATCCCATCTTGCGAGAGGAGACGCCGATCTCTTAAAACGATGTTACCAACATCGCCAATGCCAAGACCGTCAATTAAAATGTTGCCGTACGGAACTTTTCCGCCAGGACGGGCTACACCGTTGCGAAACTCAATGACATCCCCTTTGTCGATCAAAAATGTTCTTTCTTCAGAGATGCCAACCGCTTTCGCAAGATTGGCGTGCGCCTTTTGCATCCGATATTCGCCGTGAACAGGAATAAAATATTTCGGTTTCATCAAATTAAGCATTAACTTTAATTCTTCCTGACATCCGTGTCCCGAAACATGCACTTTTCTCTCACGGTAAACGACATTCGCTCCGGCGCGATACAACGAATCAATCGTTTTGGAAAAAATTAATTCATATCCTGGCATCACCGATGCCGCAACGATGACGGTATCCCCTTTTTTGATGTTGACTTGCTTATGCGCTTGTTTTGCCATGCGGGCCAATGCGCTCATCGGCTCGCCATGCCCGCCGGTCGTCAAAATAATCAATTCTTTATCATCATAGCGGTCAATGTCATGAATGGAAATAGTCACTTTTTCAGGAAGATGTAAATATCCTAGCCGAACAGCAATATCCATCACTTTATGCAGCGTTTTTCCCACAACGGCAACTTTCCGTCCATACTGCTTTGCCGCATTCAACACTTGTTGAATTCTTGTAACGTTTGACGCATAACAAGCAACAAACACCCGGCCGCCCGCATTATAGATCACATCGGCAATTTCCTGGGCAACAACCGTATCCGATCCCGTATATCCCGGTCTTTCCGCGTTTGTGCTATCGGATAATAAGCAAAGCACTCCTTGTTCACCAATTTGCGCCATTTTTCCTAAATCCGCCCGGTTTTTGCCGTATGGAGTCTGGTCAAATTTAAAGTCGCTCGTATAAACGATGGCGCCTTGGGACGTATGAATGCTAATTCCAACCGAATCAGGAATGCTGTGAATCGTCCGGAAAAACGTCACTTTCGCCTTATCAAAGAAAATTTCCGAGTCGGAGCGAATTTCGATCAGTTTTGCGTTTGTAACTCCTTGTTCCTTTAAAATCGATTCTGCCAATCCTAACGTAAGCTTCGTTCCGTACACTGGCACCGTAATTTTTTTCAGCACATAAGCAATAGCGCCGATATGTTCCTCATGTCCATGTGTTAAAAAAATGGCTTTAATGCGGTCTTGGCGTTCCACGAGATAGCTAATGTCGGGGATTACTTTATCAATGCCAAGCATCTCATCTTCAGGGAACATGACGCCGGCATCGATGACCAATATATCATCATCCAGCTCGACCACATACATGTTCTTGCCGATTTCCCCGACTCCCCCAAGGGAAAAAATCCTTATTTTCTCTACTTGTTTCGTTCTCAATGCTACGTCCTCCTATGATGATTACTAACCCGCTCAAAGTCACTTGATTTTATTATAACTGATGGGAGTTTTTGAATACAAGATTGATGATGGGGTGCTTTCTTCACAAAAAAACCAACCCACTTTAAGTGGGTTGGTTTTTTTAATCATAGTGTATTTAATAGGTTCATTAGTTCGATGCGCTCTTGTTCGGTAAGCGGGACGAGCGGCAGGCGCACGGACCCGACATCTAATCCCTTCAGCTGTAGCGCTGTTTTTACCGGTACAGGACTTGGCGCGGCAAACAGCCCTTTCATGATCGGCAGCAGTTTTTGATGCAGCTTTGCCGCTTTGGCAATCTCGCCGGCTTCGAAAGCGGCGATCATTTGTTGCATTTCATTGCCGATAATATGGGAAGCAACGGACACAACGCCAGCGCCGCCAATCGACAATACTGGAAGCGTAATGCTGTCGTCGCCGCTGTAAAGGAGAAAGTCATCACGCGTCCGGGCAATAATTTCCGTCATCGCATCCAAATTGCCGCTTGCGTCTTTCACGGCAACGATATTTGGAATTTCCGAAAGACGGACAATCGTATCGACAGCAATGTTCACGACAGAACGCCCAGGAATGTTGTAAAGCATCACCGGAAGTGACGTGCTTTCGGCAATCGCTTTGAAATGCTGATACAAACCTTCTTGATTCGGCTTATTATAGTACGGCGCCACCAACATTACGGCATCGACGCCGATTTCCTCCGCTTTTTTTGTCAGTTCAATCGATGCGCGCGTATTGTTGCTTCCCGTTCCGGCAATCACCGGGACCCGCCCGTTTACAACGGAAACGACATGGCGGAACAAAGCGATTTTTTCTTCCGCTGTTAATGTTGGCGATTCACCTGTCGTCCCGGCAACAACGAGCGAATCGGTCCCGTTTTCAAGCAAATAGTCGATAAGCTTTGTCGTCTTCGCAAAATCGACATTGCCTTTACGGTCAAACGGTGTTACCATCGCTGTCACGATTTTTCCAAATTGGACCAATGCTTTCACTCCCCACTCCATTTAATCAATCGCATTTCCACGCCGGCTCTTCAGAGAGATGAAACGCGTCATGCAGCGCGTTCACCGCTTTTTTCATATCTTCTTCTTTCACTAATACCCAAATGGTCGTATGACTATCGGCCGATTGCAAAATTTGAATTCCTTGTTCTGAAAGGGCCGTCACGATTTTTGCCGTCACCCCAGGGACGCCGGCGATCCCTGCGCCGACGGTCGATACTTTCGCACATCCTGTTGTAACGATCGGCTCATAGCCGATGCGGCGCAGAGCAGCGACCGCCCGCTCTGTCATTTCGCCGGAAACCGTATAAACAACACCGTTTGGCGAGATATTAATAAAGTCGACGCTAATTTCTTCATTGGCCATTGCCTTAAAAACATCAGACTGCAGCTCGTAATGCCCTTCTTTTGCCTGCACTTTAATTTGCGTAAGATTGGAAACGTAAGTGATGCCCGTCACTAACCGCTCTTTCACATCGCTTCCTTTCTTTGAGCGGATCGACGATGTGACGAGCGTTCCTAAAGAATCGGAATAGGTTGAACGAACACGCAAAGGAATTTTTGCCTGCATCGCAATTTCGACGGCGCGCGGATGAATGACTTTTGCCCCTTGATAGGCCATGTTGCAAATTTCTGTGTATGTGACGACATCGAGCGGGCGGGCGTTTTCGACAATGCGCGGATCGGCGGTCATAACCCCCTCGACATCCGTAAAAATATCAACCCATTCGGCGTTCAGCGCCGCGCCGAGCGCCGCTGCGGACGTATCGCTACCGCCGCGGCCGAGCGTCGTAATATCACCGTTTTCCGCTGCGCCTTGAAAGCCGGCAACGACAACGACGTCGTATTCGTTCAACGCTTCAAGCACGCGCTCACAGCGCATTTCAATAATTTTTGCGTTCGTATGGTCGCTGTTCGTGCGAAATCCTGCTTGCGCGCCGGTAAATGCGGTTGCTTTTATTCCATGCTTGTTTAATAAGTTTGTAAAAACGACGCTGGAAATAATTTCACCACAAGCCATCAGCATATCTTGTTCGCGCTTCGTGACGTAATTGTTAGCTCCGCCGATGAGGCTAAGGAGCGTATCCGTTGCGTACGGCTCCCCTTTCCGCCCCATCGCCGAGACGACAACAACTACTTTATAACCGTCTTCCAGCGCTTTTTCAATATGTTTGCGTGCGAAATCACGCCCGCGTTCATCACGGACGGACGTGCCGCCAAATTTCTGAACGATAATTTTCATGTTAACACCTCGATGACATTCGCTCCCTTTTATTTCACAAGTCCTAGTTTAAGCAAACTTTCCGCGATTTGTACAGAGTTCCATGCCGCACCTTTTAATAAATTGTCCGATACGATCCATAAATGGAACGCCCGGTCATCGTCTAAATCTTTGCGGATGCGTCCGACGAACACATCGTATTTGCCAGCGCAGTCCACCGGCATTGGATATACTTGCTCGCTCGGGTCGTCTTGCAAAACGACACCCGGTGCATCTTTTAATACCGCTTTAATGTCGTCTGCGCTGACGCCGTCTTTTTCAATTTCGATATATACTGATTCGGAATGGCCGCTGACAACCGGAATGCGCACACATGTTGCCGCCACTTGCAGCTCTGGCATATGCATGATTTTTTTCGTTTCATTAATCATTTTCATTTCTTCAAACGTAAAGCCGTTTTCTTGGAATTTGTCAATTTGCGGGATGGCGTTAAACGCGATTTGATAATGTTTGTGGTCCGATTTTACCGGTAAAATTTCCGGAACGACCGGATCGCCGTTTAACACCGCCTGCGATTGCGCCTTTAATTCCTCAATCGCCTGCGCTCCGGCACCAGATACAGCTTGATACGTGGAAACGATCACTCGTTTTAAGCCGAACGCTTGGCGAATCGGTTCAAGGGCAACAACCATTTGGATCGTTGAGCAGTTTGGGTTGGCGATAATGCCGTTATGCCATGTTACATCACTTTCATTCACTTCAGGAACAACAAGCGGTACGTTTTCGTCCATGCGAAACGCGCTTGTGTTGTCGATCACAACCGCCCCGCGTTTTACCGCTTCCGGCGCCAATGCTTTTGAGACAGAGCCGCCTGCGCTAAACAGGGCGATATCCACCCCGGCAAAGCTTTCCGGAGTCGCTACTTGCACTTCGATTTCTTCATCGCGAAAGCGTACTTTTTTGCCTGCGGAACGTTCTGATGATAATAAAGTCAGTTTTCCAACTGGAAAATTTCTATTTTCGAGCGTTTGTACCATTTGCTGGCCAACGGCACCTGTTGCTCCTACGACTGCGACGTGAAAGCGTCTTTGTTCCATCAACCATTCTCCTTCCGCGTAGTCACTCAAATCGCTTTGGTAAATTTATAGTTTTTATTTTACCATATTCCACTTTGTTAGGAGAGAAAATTTTTATGCATACGAATGAATTTCCTACCGTTGGCTTATTTCATCTATTTCATCGCGGAACTTCTCAATGATGACCGGCTGAAGCTGCCTTCCTTCCAAAGCGGAGAGAACGGTTTCGCGCAAAAGCGACATTTTCGCCACCATCGAATTCGGTTTTGTATGCGGAGCATCTTGACCAAACGGAATAAAATAAATATTTTTCGTCGCCATAAGGCGCATTAAGTTTACCCCATTTAATCCTAACGCATCATTCGTGGAAACGCCAAGGACAACCGGACGGTGGTTGCGCATCGTCGCCTTTGCCGCCATCAATACAGGGGAATCGGTCATCGCGTTGGCAAGTTTGCTCATCGAGTTTCCCGTCAGCGGTGCAATAACCATGCAATCGAGCGGAATTTTCGGGCCGAGCGGCTCTGCCTTGACAATCGTATCAATCACTTCATTGCCTGTTATTTCTTCCAGTCTTTTTACCCATTCTTCTCCTTCGCCAAAGCGAGTGTTTGTCGTTTTGACCGTATAGGTAACAATAGGGAGCACCTCCGCTCCTTCTTTCACCAATTTTTCTATCTCCGGAATGACCGCGTCATACGTGCAGTGAGACCCTGTCAAGCCAAACCCGATTCGTTTTCCTTTTAAACTCATTGTCCATTCCCCTTTCTTTTTTGCAAATCCGCATATAGTAATTGCGAAAGGACATTCGCGATAATTTGCCCCGCCGTTTTTGGCGCAACAACTCCAGGAAGCCCTGGCGCAAGGATCGCTTTCACCCCGCGTTTTTCGGCATAGCGGAAATCAGTGCCGCCCGGCTTTGAAGCTAAATCAACGATAAGCGTGTGCGCCGGCATCTTCGCAATAACACTGGCCGTTACAATTAAATGTGGAATCGTATTAATGCAAATATCGATATCTTGCACTTCTTTTTCTAGGTCATTAATGTGAAAAGGGACAAGGCCCATTTCCATAATGCGGGCAAGATGCTCAGAACGGCGCGCCCCTACCTTCACTTTGGCGCCGAGAGCGGCAAATGTGCGAGCGACCGTCATGCCGATGCGGCCAAGACCCAGCACCGCGACGCGTGACCCATGAATCGTAAAATCAGTATGCTGAATGACAATCATGACGGCTCCTTCTGCGGTCGGGATCGAGTTGTAAATCGCGACATCATCGCGTTCGAACAATTGGACGTATTTGCGGCCAGCTGCTTTCATTAAGTCGTCTAAATAGCGGTTGCTTATTCCGGTATAGACGGTGCAATGCTTCGCTGTTTTTAACAGCATTTCTTCTGTAAACGGGATTTGTTCGTGTGAAAATACCGTATTTACTTTTCCATCCAAAGTTGTTCCATGAACAGGCAAAATAATCGCATCTAAGTCGACAAAATCCACTTCGTCGATTCGCAGCTTTGTCGCGCCCATAAAATGATGGGCCAATTGGTCAAACCCGACTAACGATAATTTCGCATCCAATTCAATTAATTTGCGAATCACTTCCAATTGCCGCGCGTCCCCGCCGATAATGGCAACATGCATGCCTGTTAGCATCATCTGCTCACCTTCTTTATGCGAAACTTATTCTTTCAGCTTCGTTTCCTTTCACATCTTATGTTAAAAAGGAAATATAGGTGAATATCCTAAAAAAGAAAAGCGACCGCCTTTGGCGACCGCCGTCATTATTCAGGAAAATCGATAATAATCATGTCCGTGCCGATTTTTTTGATATATTTCCACGGAACGCGAATTTCATTTCCCTCTTTTCGCAACCGGAACCATTTTCCCGTTGGAATAAGCAATGCTTGGATTTTCCCGGTTTGCTCATTAATTTCCAAATCCGTCTGTCCCAGCACCCCAAGCCGTTCGGCGCGCCTTGCATCGACAATTTCTTTGCCGCTTAACTCGCTTAGCCTCACTGCATATCCCCCCTTCTTTTTATTATTGTAAGATGAAGGAAATAAAAAAATGCCTGCATTTTCACGCAGGCATTTGCGCAACCATCGTGCGGTGAACGTTTGTTTATGAACGAATGCGGCTCGGCAATTGGCCGCTCGGGCTAATTAAGGCGAGCGCACAGTCTTCAGCAAAAATGCGGCGCGCAAGTTCATTAACTTTTTCAACAGTGACGCCGTCAATTTCTTCAATAATCTCATCAAGCGTGCGATGGCGCCCGAGCAGCAATTCGTTTTTGCCGTTCCGGCTCATCCGGCTATTGGTGCTTTCCAACCCTAACATTAAACTTCCTTTCATCTGTTCTTTGCTGTTTTTCAGCTCTTTTTCGGTAATTCCATCCTCTTTTAATTTCTCGATCGTTTCTTGAATCGTTTCAAATAACAAGTCAAGCTGGTTGTTGCCTGTTCCGGCGTAAATCGCCAATAAACCGCTGTCTTGGTAAGAAGAATGGTAAGAAAAGACCGAATACGCTAAACCGCGCTGTTCACGAACTTCTTGAAAAAGCCTGCTGCTCATGCTGCCGCCTAAAATATTATTTAAGACAATCAATGTGTAAATATCCGGATGGCCAACAGGAAGCCCGTTAAATCCGATGCATAAATGCGCTTGTTCCGTCTCTTTTTGACGCGCTAATTTTTGCGGCTGAAATAACGGAGCTGGCGATTCGCTAGCTTTCCGTTTGGCCGTGAAAAAACCGAAATAGCTTTCCACTTTCTGGATAAAACTTTCATCCACATTGCCGGCAACAGAAATCACGACACGGTCCGGGGTATAATAATCAGCCATATATCCGCGCAGCGAATCACCCGTAAACGTGCGCAACGTTTCTTCCGTCCCTAAAATCGGATAACCAAGCGGATGGTTCGCATAACATGCTTTGCTTAATAAATCATGAACGATATCGTCCGGAGTATCTTCATACATTTTAATTTCTTCTAGCACGACATTTCTTTCTTTTTGCAATTCCTCATCCACAAACGTGGAATGGAAAAACATATCTGCTAACATTTCGAGAGCAAATGAAGCGTGCTCATCCAGCACTTTGGCATAATAGCAAGTATATTCTTTCGACGTAAACGCATTGACTTGACCGCCGATACTGTCAAACGCTTCGGCAATCTCCTTTGCAGTGCGCGTTGTTGTCCCTTTAAAAAACATATGTTCTAAAAAATGGGAAATTCCGTTATTTTGCTCGGTTTCGTTGCGCGAACCTGTTCCAATCCAGACTCCAATCGCGACAGAACGCACTGTTGGAATTTGTTCTAGTACAATTCGTACACCATTTTTGCAAGTATATTTGTTAATCAACGCCACGTTCCTCCTATTTTCTTACAATTCTCGTTTCATCAAGTAATGTTGACACATCGCCAATTTCATATTGTTTTTGCTGCATCGATATAATAAGCGGCTCAAGTGCTTCCGCCGTCGGCAGCGTCGGGTGCATCAAAATCATTGCACCGCGATGAACTTTGGACATTACCCGTTTCACTATAACAGATGGCGACGGATTTTGCCAATCAATTGTATCGACGCTCCACATAATTGTTTTCATGTCCAAATCTGCGGCAATTTTCACTACATCATCTCGGTAGCTGCCGCTTGGGGGGGCAAACCATTTGCATTTCACCCCAGTTGTCGCTTCGATCACTTCATTCGTTTTTACAAGTTCCTCGCGGATTTTGGCATTGCTGAGCGTCTTTAAGTCAGGATGGCTGTATGAATGATTTCCTATTTCATGACCAGCATCTACAATCATTTTTGCCATATCGGGGTGGTTTTTTACCCAGCGCCCCTCCAAAAAAAACGTCGCCTTAACATGATGCTTTTTTAAAATATCAAGCATTTTCGGAATATATTCATTTCCCCACGCCACATTGATAAGAAGCGCCACCATCGGCTTATCCGGATGGCCGCGGTAAATCGCTTCAGGAGGCAAATCATCCAAATGAACGCGTGGAGAAACTTGTTTGAACACAAGCTTCCGTTCGTCAAATTTTCCATTCTTTTTCATGTTTTCATATGAAGCTTGCACATCTACTTTTAATCCGTTATAACCGGGCGTTGCTTTCCACACTCTATCGATAACCGCGTCTTGCGGAGGAATTTCATATTGTTTTGCTTTTTCCTCAATTTCCGCATACAGCTTATCGCTTTCTTTCATCGCCACCATGCTCTGTTCTTGCAAACTGGCAACATACCGGTTCACCGGCGGCTGGTTGACGATAAACCAAGCAAAGAAAAAAATGATCACCATTGATAAATAGCGGATATTGTTTCTGTCCACCTCTGTCCCTCCTTTTTATACTACCAATATGTTATGTTAAGAAGGGACAAGATAGAACAAAACGCTCCAAACCATAATAAAGAAGCCTTAAGGAACCAATCCTAAGGCTTCATTCTGTGCCGTTCCGGCCGTCTTCCTCTTCTTTCTTTTTGCTCGCGCAATACCGCTTTCCGCGATAAATTAACGCGTCCTTGTTTATCAATCTCCATCACTTTTACTAAAATTTCATCGCCGATTGAAACGACGTCTTCGACTCTTCCCACACGTTCTTCCGCCAATTCGGAAATATGAACAAGCCCGTCTTTGCCGTTGAACAATTCAACAAATGCGCCGAATTTCTCAATGCGCTTCACTTTTCCTAAATAAATTTGCCCGACTTCGACTTCGCGGACGATATCTTCAATAATTTGCTTCGCTTTTTCATTCATCGCTTCATTGACGGATGAGATAAAAATTGTTCCGTCTTGTTCAATATCGATTTTCACGCCGGTTTCGTCAATAATTTTATTAATTTGTTTGCCGCTCGGCCCAATAACTTCGCGGATTTTATCTGGATTAATTTGCATCGTTAAAATTTTTGGCGCGTATTTCGACAGCTCTTTGCGCGGCTCGCGGATCGTTTGCATCATATGGTCCAAAATTTCCATCCGGCCTTTTCTTGCTTGCAGCAACGCTTCCTCCAAAATTTCGCGGGTTAACCCTTTGATTTTGATATCCATCTGCAAAGCGGTGACGCCTTTTCTCGTGCCGGCCACTTTAAAGTCCATATCGCCAAGGTGGTCTTCGATTCCTTGAATGTCAGTTAAAATCGTATAATGATCATCGTTTTTCACAAGCCCCATGGCAATTCCCGCTACCGGCGCCTTAATCGGCACGCCTGCGTCCATCATCGCCAGCGTGCTTGCGCAAATGCTTGCTTGTGAGGTGGAACCGTTCGATTCAAGCACTTCTGACACGAGGCGGATCGTATACGGAAACTCTTTTTCCGACGGAACGACCGGTTCGAGCGCCCGCTCGCCAAGCGCGCCGTGCCCGATCTCGCGGCGTCCCGGCCCGCGCATCGGCCCTGTTTCGCCGACGGAAAACGGCGGGAAGTTGTAATGGTGCATAAACCGTTTCGTTTCTTCAATACCGAGCCCGTCCAGTATTTGCACATCGCCAAGCGCCCCTAATGTGCAAACGCTGAGCACTTGTGTCTGCCCGCGCGTAAACAAGCCTGAGCCGTGTGTGCGCGGCAGGACGCCGACTGCTGAGGAGAGCGGACGGATTTCATCCACTTTCCGGCCGTCTGGGCGAATTTTTTCTTCGGTAATAAGCCGTCTTACTTCCTCCTTGACGAGCTTATGTAAAATTTCATTCACTTGTTTCAACGTTTCCTCGTCCGCTTCCTGTTCTTCATATTTCGCAATGACACCTGCTTTAACTTCCTCAATCGCCGCATCGCGCGCCAATTTTTCCGGCACTTGCACCGCCCGTTTAATATCCGCTTCGGCAAGCTGGCGGATTTCCGCTTCCAGCTGCGGATCGAGTTCATACAAAACAACTTCCATTTTTTCTTTGCCGACTTGGGCGGCGATTTCCTCTTGAAAAGCGATCAGCCGTTTTATATCTTCATGCCCGAACATAATCGCTTCTAACATGATCTCCTCTGGCACTTCATCGGCTCCAGCCTCGACCATGTTAATCGCGTCTTTCGTTCCGGCGACAACGAGATGTATATCGCTTTTTTCCGACTGTTCGACCGTCGGATTAATGACAAACTTTCCATCGACACGTCCGACAGTCACGCCGGCAATTGGTCCTTCAAACGGAATATCGGAAATCGTCAGCGCCAGGGAGGAGCCGAGCAATGCCGCCATTTCCGGAGAGCAGTCTTGATCAACGCTCATCACCATCGAAACGATTTGCACCTCATTGCGGAATCCTTCCGAAAACAATGGCCGAATCGGCCGGTCAATCAAGCGGCTTGCCAAAATCGCCTTTTCGCTTGGACGCCCTTCCCGCTTAATAAATCCTCCCGGAATTTTGCCAACTGCATAAAGACGCTCCTCATAGTTGACCGTCAGCGGGAAAAAGTCGACGTTTTTCGCCTCTTTGGACGCCGTTGCTGTGCTTAATACTACCGTGTCACCGTAACGGACTAATACCGCTCCGTTTGCCTGCTTGGCCAACTCGCCAATTTCGACAACGAGCGGCCGTCCAGCCCAGTCTATGGAAAAAACGCGTTTTTCTTGCTCCATATAAGTGAGTACTCCTCTCTATGTACAAATCGAGAATAACGAATGTATATTTAGTATGAACGAATCAGCGCCGATTGTATCAGTTTCCATTTATTTTATCATAACGAAAAATCGCCTATATAACTAGCAAAAAAGCGGGAATGCTCCCGCTTTTTTATCGACGTAATCCAAGTTTGTTAATCAATTCACGATAGCGCGTAATATCCTTATTGCGCAAGTAATTCAATAAGTTGCGGCGTTTACCAACCATTTTCAGCAATCCGCGACGAGAATGATGGTCTTTTTTATGAACGCGCAAATGTTCATTCAAATTGTTGATTTGCTCAGTAAGGATAGCAATTTGCACTTCTGGAGAACCTGTATCGTTCTCGTGAATTTTAAACTGTTCAATAATTTCACGTTTGCGCTCTTGCGATAATGCCATCCTTGTTCACCTCCTCATTGATAAAACCCCAATTACCGAGCAAGCGGCGGTGACTCGACTTGCCAAGCAATGGTTGTTTTGCATACATTCATTAGAATACCTCTTTTTGCGATAAAATGCAAGTAGTTTCGGCGAAATTGCGGAAATATGATTGCGCTTTTTCCTTATCCCGCTGAATTTGCGCGATTAATTCATCCACACCCGCGAATTTTTGTTCGCTTCTTAAGCGCATATGCCACTCGATCGTCATCGTTTCTCCATAAATGTCTTTGGCAAAATCGAAAATGTGCACTTCGATGCTTGGCAATCCTTCACGAGTTGAGTGAAAAGTCGGTTTATAGCCAATGTTGCACACTCCTTCAAAAATGTCTGAACCAATTTTTACTTTTACTGCATATACGCCGAGTGCCGGCAACAAATAGTCATCTTTTAACGCTATATTCGCCGTTGGAAACCCAATCGTTTTTCCGCGGCGTTCACCGCCCACCACCGTTCCTTCCACTTCATAAAAGCGGCCGAGCAGACGCGGGAGCTGGTCGACATCGCCATTTTTCAGCAATTGCCGGACATAAGTGGAGCTTATTTTCTCGCCGTCGATGCTTAATTTTGGAATCACCGTCTGTGTAAATTGCTCGCGCGAATGGAACGGCAAAGTTTCCATCGTCCCTTTTCCGAGGCGCCCGTAAGTAAAGTCAAACCCGGCAACGACATGCTTCACATGAAGGCCGATAATGTATTGATCAACAAATTCTTGCGGGAATAGTTGCGCAAACGAAGAGGTAAACTCGACAATATATAAATAATCGATGCCAAGTTCGCTAATTAACTGCTCTTTTTTCTTAAGCGGCGTTATCAAATGAACATGTTTATCCTTCTTTCCAAGCACGACGGAAGGATGGGGGTGAAATGTCATCACCGCGCTTTTATATCCTTTCTCCGCCGCGATTTGGACCGCAGTGCGAATCACTTTCTGATGCCCAAGATGGATGCCGTCAAAATAGCCAAGCGCCATAACGGTCGGCGGCAATTCTTCTTTTTTCATCTGATGGGGATGCGAAATAAATAGTGTTTTCATTTTCTTAACTCACCCTCTATTTTGCCTTTTCTTTTATCGGAATACTTTCAGCGGCTTCATCAAGTGAGGTTTAGCAGGATGCTTTATATAAAGAGCGAGCGCCTCGCTTTGTTTGGTCATCATTAATACCGGACCTTGCAATGATTGCAAAAACGCGGGAAGCGGCAATATCGCTCCGTTTTTTACTTTCTCCGCTACTTTATCATTTATTTCATATTTCGGCAAATGAAAAAGCGCTTTTTCGATCGGAAGCAAAACGGATTGTACTTGCCCGTTCTCGATGTAACGTTCCAATTGCTCAAATGTGACACAATCTTGCAAAGAAAAGGGACCGGATGCCGTGCGAACAAGGTCAGACATATGCGCCGGATAGCCAAGGCGTTCGCCGATCATTACCGCTAACGTGCGGACGTAGGTGCCTTTGCTACAAACGACACGAAAGCGAAATGAAACGGTGTCACCAGAAAACGTGTCTCGTTCCTCCAGCAATGTTAGTTCATGGATCGTGACGATGCGAGTCGGCCGCTCGACTTCAACGCCCGCGCGCGCATATTCATACAGTTTTTTTCCGTTCACTTTTACCGCGGAGTACATTGGCGGCGTTTGCGCAATTTCCCCCGTCAACTGCCGGAACACTTCTTCGATGTCACTGCGCTGAATGATGCGGTCCACTTTTTGCTTTGCGACGATTTCGCCATCGCTGTCTTCTGTTGTTGTCGCGATCCCTAATGTCACTTCACCTTCGTATGTTTTCGTCGATCCTGTTAAAAATTCGGCGATGCGCGTCGCCTTTCCAATACAAATTGGCAAAACTCCTGATACGTTTGGGTCAAGCGTCCCTGTATGGCCTACTTTTTTGGTCCGCAACATGCGGCGAATGCGCGCAACACAATCGTGCGACGTCATTCCCGGCGGTTTGTGCAATAACAATACTCCGTCCATTTGCGCACCCTTTCTGATAAAGTCATAACCAAATCATTTATGTACATAATCGAAATGGATAGACAAATTGTCTATCCATTTATTCCTTTTCGTTTTCCTCTTCCTTTTTCTCGCTTTCGCGTTCCGCGGAAATTTGCCGGATCAACTGCTCAATGCGGGTTCCATATTCGATCGATTCATCAATTTCGAAAAATATTTCCGGTGTTTTCCGCAACCGAATGCGTTGGCCGATTTCGGAACGGATAAATCCTTTCGCTTTCTCCAACCCTTTTAACGTGTTTTGCCGCTGTTCTTCATCCCCAAAGATGCTAATATACACTTTCGCTTGTTGCAAGTCACCTGTAACGCGCACATCGGTAACAGTGACAAAGCCGATGCGCGGATCTTTTAATTTGCGGCCAATAATATCGCTTAACTCTTTTTTCATTTGTTCACCGACACGTGTAGCCCGTAAATTCATTGCCAATCACCTCGATTAAAACCACTCAAATGTCGTAACCGTCCTTTCCAGTTCTGGAAAGGAATCGATCAAAGCGAGCGCCCGCTGCAGCTCCTGCTCGGTTGCCGCCCGGCTCGCCGTAATCGCAACAATTCCGAGCGTCGTCCGCTGCCATACGTTTTGGTGATCGATTTCGGCTACGGATATATTATATTTTTGTTTAAGCCGCGTTATTATTCGCTGTAACACGGCGCGTTTTTCTTTTAATGATTGCGCGTCGTAAATAAGGCATTCACAGGCGACAAAGCCGATCATTGTCTTTCCACTTCCTGCATTACGTACGCCTCAATAATGTCTCCTTCTTTAATATCGTTGAAGTTTTTAATCGTCAATCCACATTCATATCCTTGCATCACTTCTTTGACGTCATCTTTAAAGCGTTTCAATGAATCCACTTCACCTTCATAAACGACGACGCCTTGACGAATGAGGCGGACTTTGCTGTCGCGTGTCACTTTTCCATCCGTCACATAGCAGCCGGCAATCGTTCCCACTTTGGATACTTTGAACGTTTGCCGCACTTCTGCCTGACCGATGACTTTCTCTTCATATTCAGGATCAAGCATCCCTTTCATCGCCGCTTCAATTTCTTCAATCACTTTATAAATGATGCGGTGCAAGCGGATATCGACTTTTTCCGATTCGGCGACACGTTTTGCGTTGGCATCCGGGCGGACGTTAAAGCCAATGACAATCGCGTTCGATGCAGTCGCTAAAATAATGTCGGATTCTGTAATTGCCCCAACGCCAGCGTGAATAATTTTCACGCGCACACCTTCCACGTCGATCTTTTGCAAAGCGGAAACAAGCGCTTCAACCGATCCTTGCACATCCGCTTTGACGATAATATTTAATTCTTTCATTTCTCCTTGTTTAATTTGTTCAAAGAGATCGTCAAGGCTGACGCGCGTTTTCATGCTGCGTTGTTCCATCAATTGTTTTTGCGCCCGCGCTTCACCGATTTGCCGCGCCTTTTTCTCATCCTCAAACACCATAAAGCGGTCGCCAGCTTGCGGCACTTCGTGAAGACCGGTAATTTCCACAGGTGTCGACGGACCTGCTTCTTTCACGCGGCGCCCTGTATCATTGACCATCGCCCGCACGCGGCCGTATGTGCAGCCAACAACAATCGGATCTCCAACACGCAACGTTCCCGCTTGAATGAGCAGCGTTGCTACCGGTCCGCGGCCTTTATCCAGCTTCGCCTCGATCACTGTTCCTGTCGCACGGCGGTTTGGATTTGCTTTTAATTCTTCCATTTCACTAACAAGCAAAATCATTTCCAATAAATTGTCAATTCCTTCTCCCGTTTTTGCCGATAATTTGCAAAAAATCGTGTCTCCGCCCCATTCTTCCGGAACGAGATTATACTCCATCAATTCTTGCATGACGCGATCTGGGTTGGCATCCGGCTTATCGATTTTGTTGATGGCGACAATAATCGGAACATTTGCCGCTTTCGCGTGGTTGATTGCTTCCACTGTTTGCGGCATCACGCCATCATCGGCAGCGACAACGAGGACGACGATATCGGTGACTTGCGCCCCTCTTGCCCGCATTGTCGTAAACGCTTCATGCCCTGGCGTATCAAGGAACGTGATTTTTTTATCATTCACTGTCACTTGATATGCGCCAATATGTTGCGTAATGCCCCCTGCTTCTTGTTCTGTCACTTTCGAATGGCGAATCGAATCCAATAGCGTCGTTTTTCCGTGGTCAACGTGCCCCATAATCGTGACGACCGGCGGGCGCTCCACTAAATCTTCAGGATTATCGACGATTTCAATGGATTCAAAATCCGTTTCATCGATAACTACTTTTTCTTCCACTTCTACGCCATAATCGGCACAAACCAGCTCGATCGCGTCTTTATCCAAATCTTGGTTGATCGTCGCCATCACACCGAGCATAAACAGCTTTTTAATAATTTCCGACGGTTCGCGGCCGAGTTTTTTTGCAAGCTCAGCAACCGTCAATGTTCCTTCATACGTAATTTTCTTAGGAAGTTCTTTTTCTTTTTTCGCTGGCGCTTCTTGTTGCTGCACAGGTTGCTGTTCTTCTTTCGCTTTTACCTTTGCTTTTACTTTTCCCTTGTTTTTCTTCTTATGTTGATGGAAAATTTTCTTTTCTTGTTGCTGCAATTGCAAATCGTGTTTTTTTCCTTCTTTCTTTTTGTTTGCCGCTTTTTTCTTCGGAACTTTTGCTTTCACTACTTCTTCATCTTCGTCATCAAAATCATCGACATAACTTTTCGGTTTTACCGTCGTCGGGCGTTTTTCTTTTGGAGCAGAAGCGTGCGGTCGTTCAGGCCGTTCATTTTTTTGGCTGTACGTATGATCAAGCTTTTCCACCACTTCCGGTTCCAACGTCGCCATATGATTCGTCACGTCAATGTTCATTTCTTTCAATTTATGAATAACCTCTTTACTCGATACATTGTTTTTTTTCGCGTACTCATATACACGCATTTTAGACATAGATTCACCCCCATAAAGATCAATCGAGCATCGTCAGTAGTTTGTTGGCAAACCCTTCGTCGATCACCGCAACAACAACACGGGCATCTTTTCCGATTGCATGCCCGAGCGTATAACGGTCAGTCACTTTGCGGAGCGGAATGCCGTAGGAAGAACATTTATCGCTGATTTTTTTCGTTGTATTTTCTGAGGCATCTTCCGCTAAAAGCACGAGTTTCGCTCTGCCGCTGCGGATTTCTTTGACCGTCAGTTCCTCGCCTGAAATTACTTTCCGCGCTCGATTCGCCAGTCCTAATAATGATGCCCACCGTTCATTGCTCATTTCGAGCCGCTGTCTCCTTTTCCACTAACTGAAGCAATTCATCATACAGCGTATCGGCAACTTCCGCCTTTAAATGATGGGCTAAAACATTTTTCTTTTTCGCCAATAAAATGCATTCTTTATCAAGCGTAATATACGCTCCGCGCCCCGCTTTTTTTCCGGTTAAATCAATCGAAACGTCTCCATCTTTAGAGCGAACGATGCGCACCATTTCTTTTTTTGGCTTCATTTCCCCAGTCACGACGCACTTTCGCATTGGTACTTTCTTTTGACCAGCCATGTCGCTCCCCCCTCACTCGATTTTCTCATCTTGTAAATCGAATGATTGGTTGCTGTCATTTTCATTATTGATCGGCGTTTCTTCGGGATCAAGAAAAGAGGATTGCGCATACGGGTCGATTCCTAATTCTCTCGCTTCCGATTCGCTTTTAATATCGATTTTCCAATTGGTCAGCTTCGCAGCTAACCGGGCGTTTTGCCCGCGTTTGCCGATTGCTAACGACAGCTGATAATCCGGCACGATCACCGTCGTCGCCTTTTGTTCTTCGTTGACGATCACACGCAGCACTTTCGCTGGGCTTAACGCGTTTGCAACAAACTCGACAGGGTCAGCAGACCAGCGGACGATATCAATTTTTTCACCGTTTAACTCTTCGACAACCGCTTGAACGCGCTGTCCTTTTGGGCCGACGCAGGCGCCGACAGGATCCACTTCCGGATTGTCGGAATGCACAGAAATTTTCGAGCGGTCTCCTGCTTCGCGAGCAATCGATTTAATTTCGACTGTGCCGTCGTAAATTTCTGGAACTTCCAGTTCAAAAAGGCGCTTAAGCAATCCCGGATGAGTGCGCGATACAAAAATTTGCGGCCCTTTCGTCGTCTTTTCCACTTTCGTTATATACACTTTTATGCGGTCGTGCGGTTTGTACGTTTCATTTGGCATTTGCTCGCTAGCTGGCAGCAGCCCTTCCGTCTTGCCGAGGCTGACATACACAAAGCGAGGATCAATGCGTTGAACAATCCCTGTCATAATATCTTCTTCGCGGTCAACAAACTCCGCGTAAATAACGCTTCTCTCCGCTTCGCGCACCCGTTGCGTAACGACTTGTTTCGCCGTTTGTGCCGCGATGCGTCCGAAATCTCTCGGCGTTACCTCCAGCTCTACGACATCGCCGCTTTGATAGTTCGGATCGATTCGCTGCGCTTCTTCTAAAGAAATTTGCAGACGCGGATCAGTCACTTCTTCTACCACTTCTTTGCGCGCAAAAACGCGGATCGTTCCGGTTTCCATGTTCAAATCCACCCGCACGTTTTGCGCTTGGCCGAAATTGCGTTTGTACGCGGAAATAATTGCTGCTTCGATCGCTTCCATCACAACTTCTTTGCTAATGCCTTTTTCGCGGATAATATCCGCCAAGGCATCCAGTAATTGCGTATTCATGAAACGAAAATCCCCCTTTTGCCATTAAAAAAAGATAACAGCAAGTCTTGCGCTCGCCACTTTTTCATACGGAATATCGATGGTTTTTTTGCGAGTTTTGTCCTTCACAGTGACAGATACGATTTTTCCGTCAAAACCGGTAAGTTCTCCTTCAAATTCCTTTTCTCCTTCAATTGGTTCATATGTTTTGATATATACATGTTTCCCAATCGCTCTTGTAAAGTCAGCCGGTTTTTTTAACGGCCGTTCCGCCCCGGGTGAAGACACTTCAAGAAAATAGTTGTGCGGGATCGGGTCGACTTCATCCAATTTTTCGCTTAGCTTTTCGCTTACAGTCCCGCATTGTTCAATGTCAACCCCTTCATCAGAGTCGATAAAGACGCGCAAAAACCAGTTTTTCCCCTCTTTAACGTATTCGATATCGACAAGTTCTAAATCCATGTCGGCAAGAATTGGTGTGACTAGTTCTTCAACGATGCTCGTCACCTTTTTACTCATTCTTTTCCTCCTAACATAGAGAAACTGCGTCGTTCGTTATAACGAGAAAATCCCCAGCAAATTTGCGGGGAATGAAAAAGCAATCGACATTCATTCAAGACGAAAGAGTGGGTTGCCCCACTCTTTCCTTACCCATTATCTTTGCCATTTCCACTAAAACTATAACATATTGGAAAATATATTGCAATGGGAAAACGGGATTGTCTCTTCATTGTATCATGAAGTTCGCGAATGGCCGACCGGTTGCGGAGCGCGCCAGCCAACCGCCGCGTTTCCTGCTGCCATTCAAGCGAGACTCGCCAAGTTTAAAATAAGGAAAGCTGGTTATGATCTGGCAGCGAATCGAGGCAGCCGCGGCTTTCAAGATATTCGATGAGCGTTTTTGACAGTTTTCCGCGCTGCTGCAAATCTTCTTTGGACAAAAATTCTCCTTCTTCGCGGGCGCGCACGATATTGAGCGCCACGTTCGTCCCAAGGCCCGGGATCGCATTAAACGGCGGAATAAGCGAATTGCCGTCAATGACAAATTCAGTCGCCTGAGAGCGGTAAAGATCAATGTTTTTAAACGAGAAGCCGCGTTCGCACATTTCTAAAGCGACTTCTAATACCGTCAACAAGCTTTTTTCTTTTGCCGTCGCGTTTAATCCTTTCGCGTTAATTTCTTCAATGCGTTTGCGAATCGCCGCAGAGCCTTGAATCATCGCATCTAGATCAAAGTCTTCTGCGCGCACTGTAAAGTAAGTGGCATAGTACAAAAGCGGATAATGCACTTTAAAGTAAGCGATGCGGACCGCCATTAACACGTACGCGGTAGCGTGCGCTTTCGGGAACATATATTTAATCTTTTTGCATGATTCAATATACCATTCCGGCACATTATGCTTGCGCATCTCTTCTTCGAATTCCGGCGTCAGCCCTTTTCCTTTCCGCACCGATTCCATAATTTTAAAGGCAAGCGACGGCTCGAGTCCGCGGTAAATCAAATAAACCATAATATCATCGCGACAGCCGATCACTTCCGACAGCGTGCATGTGCCGTTTTGAATCAATTCTTGGGCGTTTCCAAGCCAGACGTCCGTTCCGTGGGAAAGTCCGGAAATTTGCACAAGCTCGGAAAAGGTTTTCGGCCTTGTTTCCTCCAGCATTTGACGGACAAAGCGCGTGCCGAACTCAGGAATGCCGAGCGTGCCGACATTGCACATAATTTGTTCCGGCGTGACGCCAAGCGATTCGGTGCTGCTGAAAATTTTCATCACTTCCGGATCGTCTGTTGGAATCGTTTTTGGATCGATGCCGCTTAAATCTTGGAGCATGCGGATGACCGTCGGATCGTCATGCCCGAGAATATCGAGCTTCAAGAGATTGTCATGAATCGAATGGAAATCAAAGTGCGTCGTGCGCCATTCGGAACTCGTATCGTCTGCCGGATATTGAATCGGCGTAAAATCGTAAATGTCCATATAATCCGGAACGACAATGATGCCGCCTGGATGCTGCCCTGTCGTCCGCTTAACTCCGGTGCATCCCGCGGCAAGGCGGTCGATTTCCGCGCTGCGCAGCTGTAAATTCAAATCGCTTGCATACCCTTTGACAAAACCGTACGCCGTTTTATCGGCGACAGTGCCGATCGTTCCCGCGCGGTATACGTTATCTTCCCCGAACAATACTTTCGTATAATTATGGGCGCGCGGCTGATATTCGCCGGAGAAGTTTAAATCGATATCTGGAACTTTATCTCCTTTAAAGCCAAGGAATGTTTCAAACGGAATATCGTGCCCATCCTTTTTATATTTGGTGCCGCATTTTGGGCAATTTTTATCCGGCAAGTCAAATCCGGAACCGACCGAACCGTCATTGAAAAATTCTGAGTGTTTGCAGTTCGGGCAGACATAGTGCGGCGGCAGCGGGTTAACCTCGGTAATTTCCGTCATCGTCGCGACAAAGGAAGAACCGACCGAGCCGCGCGAACCGACAAGATAGCCGTCATCGAGCGACTTTTTAACGAGCTTGTGCGAGATTAAGTAAATGACGGCAAAACCATGTCCGATAATGCTTTTTAACTCTTTTTCCAAACGCTGCTCGACAATTTCTGGAAGCGGATCGCCATAAATTTCTTTGGCGCGGCGGTAACTCATTTCGCGGATTTCCTCTTCCGCCCCTTCGATGCGCGGCGTATACAGCTTGTCTTTGATCGGCTTCACTTCATCGATGAGACTAGCGATTTTTTGCGGATTCGTCACGACGATTTCTTTTGCTTTTTCTTCTCCTAAAAAGGAGAAACATTCAAGCATTTCGTCGGTCGTCCGAAAATAGACGTCCGGAAGCTCATAGCGGTTGAGCGGATTGGCCCCGCCTTGGGAATGAATTAAAATTTTCCGGTAAATTTTATCTTCTCGATTTAAATAATGAACATTTCCGGTCGCAACGACAGGAATGTTTAATTTTTCCCCGAGCATGACGATCTTGCGGATAATTTCCTTGATCATGTTTTCATCTTTGACGTAATCCATGTCAATCAACGGTTTGTATACTTCTGGCGGATGCACTTCGAGAAAATCGTAAAATTGCGCGATTTCCTCGACTTCTTCCGGTGCTTTTTGAATCATATTGTCAAACACTTCGCCTTTATCGCAGCCGGAACCGACTAAAATGCCTTCGCGGTGCTGCTGCAGCACCGAGCGGGGAATGCGCGGAACCCGGTAAAAATATTTCACGTGCGATAAAGAAACGAGTTTGAACAAATTTTTTAACCCTATGTCATTTTGCGCAAGCAGCGTCACATGGAACGGACGGGAGCGCTGGTACGACACTTCTTCCTTCGAACGTTTGTTTAATTCATCGTGATACAAAATTCCTCGCTCTTGCGCGTCTTTTAACATCCGCATCAGCAAATATCCAGTTGCTTCCGCATCGTAAATCGCCCGGTGATGTTGTGTCAACTCAATGTCAAACTTTTTACAAAGCGTGTTTAAGCGGTGGTTTTTCAAATCCGGATATAAAAAACGCGCCAATTCAAGCGTATCGATGACCGGATTCGTCACTTTGCCAAGGCCAATTTTCGCAAAACCGACATTTAAAAAACCGATGTCAAAACTAGCGTTATGCGCGACAAGGACGCTGTCGCCAATCCAATCGTAAAACTGGCGCAGCACTTCTTCCACATCTGGGGCGTCTTTCAGCATGTCATCGGTAATCCCTGTCAGCTCGATCGTTGTCATCGATAACGGATGATGCGGGTTGGCAAACGATGTAAACCGGTCAATAATTTCCCCGTCCTTTACTTTCACTGCGGCAAGCTCAATAATCGTATTATACACTGCCGACAGCCCGGTCGTCTCCACGTCAAAAACGACGTATGTGTCTTCAGCAAGCAAACGATGCGCTTCGTTGTAGGCGATCGGCACGCCGTCATCGACAATGTTTGCTTCTACACCGTACAATACTTTCATCCCGTATTTTTTTGCGGCGCTGTACGCTTCCGGAAACGCCTGCACGACAGCATGGTCGGTAACAGCAATCGCCGGGTGGCCCCACTTTTTCGCCTGTTCAATGAGCTTGGTGACGGATGTGACTGCATCCATTTGGCTCATCTGTGTATGCAGATGAAGCTCCACCCGTTTTTCCCCTTCCGGAGCGGTATCTTGCCGTTCTTTCGCTTTCACCTCATTAATATCATTGGCGATGAGCACAAGGTCGCGGACAAACGTGTCGTTTTGCACGCTTCCTCGTACTTTCACCCACATTCCTTTTTTTACACCCGCCATCAGTTCGGCATCCTCTTTATCACGCGAAAACATTTTCACTAAAATCGAGTTGGTGTAATCGGTAATTTTTAATGTTAATAATGTCCGCCCGCTTTTCAATTCTTTTGCTTCGGCATCAAACACATATCCTTGCACGACGACGCGCCGTTCTTCTTCAACAATGCTGTCCAGCGTGCGGACTTCCTCATCCTCTTTAATCGGATAGCCGATGATGAGCGGTCCTGCCGGCTCCTCTGCCGCCGGCTCGTCTTTCGTTTCTTTCGCCGTCATCTCCGTTAACGCCGCTAAAGCGCGCTCAGCATCTTCTTGCTGCTTTTGCGCTAAAAATTGCGCAAAATCTTCTTCCGGCTGTTTGACTTCCGTTTCCAGCTGCAAAGGCGGGAATCCGAATGACTGATATGCTTCCGCGATTTTTTTGGCAAAACGCCGCTTCACCGCCATTGCTTCTGCCTCATTGCGGGCGATGACATACAGTTTATTTCCTTTTGCGCTTGGAACTTGCTCATGGAGCAACGATAAAAGCGGAGAAGCACCTTCTTGCAGCTCTTGCAAACAGTGCGTCCAATAATCGTGGATATCTGATTCCGTAAAATGCGTATCGATTGCTTGAATGGTATATTTCACGTTTGCGATATGATGAAACGCATGAACAAGCTTTTGCGTAAACAGCTGATAAATGCGGTAAGGCAAAATTTTCGGCAGCAGAAAATAAAAATGCCAACATTTTTTTTCTTTTTCAATGACAAGTTTTTGAATGCCAGCTTCCGCGAAATACGGGACTAATTCGTCTGACGTCAATTCAAGCTGCTGCAACAATACTTGAAATCGCTCTTTTTGCTCGTTCGTTAACATGACGCGATCCTTTCCCCTCTCAAAATGGTACATGTCGCTCTTAATTACATAATAACAGAAGGGCTGTCTGAAAAGTAACCAATCAGCTTTTCATCAGCACAGCCCTCGAAAATTTCCGTCATTTATTGTTGTAAAAGGCGTTGAATCGTGTCGATCAGTTCATGGACAGGCACTTCCACCGATTCGCCTGTTTGGCGCACTTTTACTTCAACGACTCCTTCACCAGCGCGTTTTCCGACTGTCACCCGAACCGGGATCCCGATTAAATCGCTGTCGGCAAATTTGACACCGGCGCGCTCCGGACGGTCATCGTACAATACTTCCAAACCTGCTTGTCTCAGTTTTTCATACCACTCATCAGCGAGCTGGCGCTGCTCTTCACTTTTTGCATTCGCCGTTATAAGGTGGACGTGGAACGGAGCAACCGCCACTGGCCAGACGAGGCCGTTTTCGTCGGCAAACTGCTCGGCAATCGCCGCGACTAGCCGCGAAACGCCGATGCCATAGCAGCCCATGATCATTGTTTGCGAACGTCCATTTTCATCCAAATAAGTTGCGTTTAACGCTTCACTGTAACGCGTGCCTAACTTAAACACGTGACCGACTTCAATGCCGCGAGCAAAGCGGATCGTTCCTTTTCCATCCGGAGATGGATCTCCTTCTTGAATGAAACGTAAATCGGCGTATTCCGAAACGGTAAAATCGCGCTCTGGATTGACGCCAATATAATGATATCCTTCCTCATTCGCTCCGCATACGCCATTAACGATCGCTTTTACGGCATGATCGGCAACGACAGTAACGGACTCGCTGACACCAATCGGGCCGAGCGATCCGACTTCACAATTCATAACTTGCTTCGTTTCTTCCGGTGACGCAAGTTCAACGACAGTTGCGTCAAACAAGTTTTTCACTTTGACGTCATTTGCCTCATGGTCGCCGCGGACGAGCACAAGCACGTAACGGTCGTCGACTTTAAACAGCAATGACTTGATGCATTTTTCCGGAACCACCTGCAAATACGAAGCTACTTCCTCGATCGTTTTTTGCCCCGGCGTATGCACTTTCTCTAACTCGCGCAGCGGCTCATCGCTTTTCTCATATGTTGTAATAACAGGAGCCATTTCAATGTTTGCCGCATAATCGGAGGCATCGGAATAGGCGATCGTATCTTCGCCAATTTCCGACAAGACCATGAATTCATGCGTATCTTTTCCGCCGATCGCTCCGGAATCGGCAATAACGGCGCGGAAATTCAAACCGCAGCGGCGGAAAATGTTCGAATATGCTTCATACATTTTATTGTACGTTTCATCCAAACTTTCCTGTGACGTATGGAACGAATATGCGTCTTTCATAATAAATTCGCGGCCGCGCAATAAACCGAAGCGCGGGCGTTTTTCATCACGGAATTTCACTTGAATTTGATAAAGCGTCAGCGGCAAGCGCTTATAAGATTTCACTTCGTCGCGCACAAGCGTCGTAATCATTTCTTCATGCGTCGGTCCAAGCGCAAAATCGCGCTCATGCCGGTCTTTTAGGCGCATCAGCTCTGGACCGTACGAATACCAGCGGCCGGATTGCTGCCATAATTCCGCTGGCTGCAGCGCCGGCATGAGCAATTCAACCGCCCCGGCGCGATTCATTTCTTCGCGAATAATCGCTTCCACTTTTTGCAATACGCGCTGCCCGAGCGGCAAAAACGTATATACGCCGCTTGCGCTTTGCCGGATAAACCCAGCACGCAGCAACAGCTGGTGGCTTTTTACTTCTGCGTCTGCAGGCACTTCCCGCAGCGTTGGAATGAACGATTGGCTTTGTTTCATTTTCTCGCACCTCTTTTTCTCTATCTCTTTTTATAGGAAAAACTTTTGAATGTCGTTCCATGTTACGACAAGCATCAATAACATTAAAAGGGCAAAACCGATAAAGTGCACGATTCCTTCTTTTTGCCGGTCAATCGGCTTTCCGCGCAGCGCTTCGATGGCGAAAAAGAGCAACCGCCCGCCATCAAGCGCGGGAAGCGGCAATAAGTTGACAATGCCAAGGTTAATGCTTAAAATCGCTCCCCATTTCATTAAATAGTAAATTCCCGATTGCGCCACTTTTCCAGTTGAAACAGCAATGCCAACAGGGCCTGACAGCATATCGAGCTTAAATTGGCCAGTAACTAGCTGCCCGAGACCGATAAGAATTTCTTTCGTCCAGTAGTATGTCTCAATAACTCCTTGTTTTACCGAGCCAAAAACCGATTTTTCCATCGGCTCGTACACACCGATGAGGCCGATCGTTTCCCCCTGCACTTTTTTCGCATCAGGGGTTACGGCAATATCCATCACTTTTTCATCCCGCTGTATTTTAAAAAGCAATTTTTCTTCCGGATGGGCGCGAATAATGCTCACCACTTGCGTCCACGTTTTGACAGGCTCGTTATTGATCGACAGAATGACATCCCCTTGTTGAAGGCCAGCTTCCCGTGCCGCGCCTTCTTTTGTCAGTTCACCGATAATCGGTTTGTCGACCGGATATCCATGCAGCAGTCCGATGAGCAAAAACACGACAAACGCCAGCACAAAGTTCATAAGCGGCCCTGCCAAAATTGTCATCGTCCGCTGCCCAAGCGTTTTTGCGGCAAATTGGCGATGGTACGGGGCAATTTGGATTTCTTGGTGATCGACGACGAAAAAGGCAGGATCATTGACAGAAAAACGTTCAAGACGGTCGTCATTTTGCTCGACATAACCGGTAATGTACATGTGGTGTTCCAAATCCGCTTGTTCGACTTCTATTATTTTCGCGTTTGGATAGTCGTCTTTATGGTTGACAATAATTTTATCGACATTGCCGTTTTTGTCTAATAGCAGCCCGACGACTTGCCCCGGCTTGATTTCGATCATTTCCGGATCTTCGCCGGCCATGCGGACAAAACCGCCCAATGGAAGCAAACGAATCGTATACACGGTTTCGTTTTTCTTAAATGAAAATACTTTTGGGCCAAAGCCGATGGCAAATTCACGGCATAAAATTCCCGCGCGCTTAGCGAAAATTAAATGACCAAGTTCATGGAAAAACACCAGTGCGCCAAAAATAATGATAAACGCAATGATCGGTTCCAATGTTTCAACCACCTTTTTTCATAGTAATGACCGAACGTACTGACGCGTCTCCGCATCAATTTCGCGGATCGCCTCCAGCGACGGCTCTTTGACAAACTCATGCCGCTCTAACGCGCGTTCAATATATTCCTCAATAGCAAGAAATGCGATGCGGCCTTGCAAAAAGGCGGCAACCGCCTCTTCGTTTGCGGCGTTTAACACCGTTGGCAGCGACCCGCCCGCTTTTCCTGCTTCATATGCTAAGCGCAGGCAGCGATAACGGTCAAAATCCACCTGCTGAAAGTGTAATGCACCAATTTCTGCTAAGTCAAGCGGTTTAGCTTTGATGAGCGGCAAGCGCTCAGGGTATGTTAAAGCGTATTGAATCGGCACATGCATATCCGGCATTCCGAGTTGAGCGATGATGCTTGTATCGCGAAACTGGACGAGCGAATGAATGATGCTTTCGCGGTGCAACAACACATCAATTTGCTCATACGGCAGCCCGAAAAGCCAATGTGCCTCAATCACTTCCAGCCCTTTGTTCATCATTGTCGCCGAATCAATCGTAATTTTCGCTCCCATCGACCAGTTCGGATGGCGCAGCGCTTCATCCACCGTGACATTTTTTAATTCTTCCCTCGTTTTATCGCGAAAACTGCCGCCAGACGCGGTTAAAATAATTTTTTCTACATTCTTTTTCTTTTCTCCTTGCAAACATTGAAAAATGGCCGAATGTTCGCTGTCCACCGGCAATAACGCAACACCGTGCTTTTTGGCAGCTGCGGTGACAATATGCCCTGCTGTCACAAGCGTTTCTTTGTTCGCCAACGCAATCGTTTTGCCAGCTTCAATCGCCCGCAATGTCGGAACAAGTCCAACGCTTCCGACGACCGCTGTCACAACGATGTCCGTTTCGGGAAAAACGGCTGCTTCCGTTAAACCATCTTCGCCATAAACGATCTTCACTTTTCCTGCATATTCGCGCCGCAGCTTATCATACGCGTCCGCATCGGCGACAGCGACAAGCTGCGGGGCAAATTCTTCAATAATCGCTCGTGCCATGTCCACATTTTTTCCAATCGATATTGCCGTTAAGTGGAATTCATCTGGATGCAAACGAATGATATCCAACGTCTGTGTGCCGATGGAGCCGCTCGCTCCTAATATACTTATATATTTCAATCCCGTCACTCCTAACTCCCTTATAACACCACATTCATGAAAACAGCTAAAATTGGCGCAATGAACAATAGGCTATCAAAGCGGTCCAAAATGCCGCCATGCCCCGGCAAAATATTTCCAGAATCTTTTACGCCATAATGCCGTTTAAATGCGGACTCGACTAAATCTCCCAACTGCCCGAACACGGAAAGAACAATCGTCATCACAATGAGAATGCCGAAACTGTCAAAAAGGTTTGTACATAGTTGGTACACAATAGCGACAATGACGGCACAAACGATTCCGCCGATGGAACCTTCCACCGTTTTGTTTGGGCTAATTTCCGGCCAAAGCTTGCGTTTTCCCCAGGCCCGGCCGATAAAATACGCCCCAATATCTGTCGCCCAAATCGTAAATAAAGCATACACCATGTACGCCAAGCCAATAAAGCGGATTTCCATGAAATAATAAAAGCCAAAGCCGACGTAAAGAATAGATAAAAACAAAAATCCCGCCTCATCAAATGTAAACGCGTTTTTTGTCACTACCGTATATACAAGCAGCAATAATGCGGCGAGGGAGAGCCATTCGCTTTTCGTTACATTTAAAGACTCGAGCCAATGGGCATATGTCTCCGGAAGCAGAAGCGCCCATAAAAGCAAGAAACTAATGACGCCTTCTGGCGAAAACGCGCGCAGGCGTTTCATCCGCAACAATTCAAACAGGCCAATCGTTGCCAATATATATGTTACTATTATAAACGGAAATCCGCCAAAAATCACAATTGGTAAAAACAGTGCCGCGGCAATGAATCCAGTAATAATTCGCTGTTTCATCTTGTTTAAACTCCTCCAAACCGGCGATTGCGCTTTTGAAATGCGGCAATCGCTTCTAATAAGTGTTGTTCCGTAAAATCCGGCCATAATACATCAGTGAACCAAAACTCTGTATAAGCAAGCTGCCATAACATAAAATTGCTTAAACGTATTTCCCCGCTTGTGCGGATCAGTAAATCCGGATCCATTAAATCTTTTGTCATCAAATATGAAGACACTAACTCCTCTGTAATTTGTTCCGGGGACAGCCGGCCGTTTTGAATGTCTTTGGCAATCTGCTGCACCGCATATGTAATTTCCGCACGGCTTCCGTAGTTTAAGGCAAAATTCAGAATCAATCCCGTATTGTCTTTTGTTTCATTAATCGCCTTCTCCACCGCCCGCCGTGTATGTTCAGGAAGCTGTTCAGTATTTCCAATAACGCGAACGTTCACATTTTCCTCAATTAATTCCGGAAGAAACGTTGTTAAAAACTGCTCGGGAAGTTTCATCAAATACTCTACTTCGCTTTTCGGCCGTTTCCAATTTTCGGTCGAAAACGCGTACAATGATAATATTTTAATGCCAAGCTCATTGGCAAAACGGGTTATTTTGCGAACGACTTGCATTCCTTCGTAATGGCCCGCCGCCCGCGGCAGGGCCCGTTTCTTCGCCCATCGCCCATTGCCATCCATAATGATGGCGACATGTTTTGGAATTGGATGTTGCAATATATCCTCTTTTGCGTAAACAAGAGGTGAGGAGGATTCACCCTCTTTATTTTTCCAAATTTTATTAAACATACTAGTCCTCCATATGATGATATTTTATTATTTATATACTTATGCGACTAGCGATTTCTGGAACGAACATTTTTGCCTTATCCGCTTTCCGGATTCATTGCCTTTCCATTATAGCAAAAAAACCCTCCATGTATATAGAGGGTCTTTCCGGTTTCATTACACTTCCATTACTTCTTTTTCTTTTTCCTTCGTAATCGTATCAATTTTGGCAATATGATTATCCGTGAGCTTTTGAATATCATCAATATAGCCACGCAGCTCATCTTCGGTAATTTCGCCGTTTTTCTCCAGCTTCTTCAGCTCATCATTTGCATCGCGGCGAATGTTGCGCACAGCGACTTTCGCGTCTTCGGAATATTTTTTCACAAGCTTCACTAACTCACGGCGGCGTTCTTCCGTTAACGGCGGAATCGCAATGCGGATGACCGACCCGTCGTTGGATGGCGTTAATCCTAAATCAGATGATAAAATTGCTTTTTCAATATCTTTGATCACTGATTTATCATACGGCTGGATGACAAGCAACCGCGCTTCCGGAGCGCTGATACTTGCCAGCTGGATAATTGGCGTTGGTGCACCGTAATAATCCACTGTTATTTTTTCCAATAAGCTTGGATTAGCCCGTCCCGCGCGAATGGTTGCAAGTTCGCGAGTAAACGCTTGGACGGCTTTATCCATTTTTTCCTTTGCAGTATTAATGATTTGTTGTACCATCGCTATTTCCCCCTCACGATTGTTCCAATATTTTCGCCAAGAACAGCTCGTTTGATATTGCCTTCTTCCATAATCGAGAAAACAATTAACGGAATATCGTTATCCATGCATAACGAAGAAGCAGTGGAGTCCATTACTCCCAATCCTTGTTTAATGACATCCAAATAAGATAGTTCATCATATTTCACAGCATTTTCATCGATTTTCGGATCAGCGCTATATACGCCATCCACATTGTTTTTGGCCATAAGAATAACGTCTGCTTCAATTTCGGCAGCACGCAATGCCGCCGTCGTATCCGTTGAAAAATACGGATTTCCCGTCCCTGCCGCAAAAATGACGACACGTTTTTTTTCAAGATGGCGAATGGCTCTTCTTCGTATGTAAGGTTCAGCCACTTGCCGCATTTCAATCGATGTTTGCACTCTCGTCTCGACGCCGAGATGCTCGAGGCTATCTTGAAGTGCAAGTGAATTCATGACCGTCGCGAGCATTCCCATATAATCCGCTGTCGCACGGTCCATTCCCATCTCGCTTCCCGTTTTTCCGCGCCAAATATTTCCGCCGCCAACTACAATCGCAATCTCAACGCCGAGCTCGGCGACTTCTTTTATTTGTTTCGCAATGGATTGAATAATGGCAGGGTTAATGCCAAATCCTTGTTCCCCAGCTAACGCTTCACCGCTTAACTTCAGTACAATACGCTTATACTTTGGTTTCTCCATGTCGAACCTCCATGCAGCTAATTAGGAAAAGCGAAACGCGAAAAATGGCAAAAACATTGCACCACTGTTGGAAAATCGTGATGCTGTATTTTGAAAAATAGGGAACACGGTGTGTGTTCCCTATGGACTTCGCTCATTGCTTTCTCATTTGATTCATTACTTCTTCGGCAAAGTTATCTTGGCGTTTTTCCATTCCTTCGCCAACTTCATAACGGATAAATGTTTTCACTTTTGCACCGTTGGATTCAACATATTGGCGTACTTTTACGTCTGGATTTTTTACGAACGCTTGCTCTAACAAGCAAATATCTTCGTAAAATTTGTTTAAACGGCCTTCTACGATCTTTTCAACGATATGTTCAGGCTTTCCTTCATTTAACGCTTGCTGTTTCAACACTTCGCGTTCACGGTCAATTTCTTCTTGTGACACTTGATCGCGAGAAACATATTTCGGGCGCAATGCGGCGATATGCATCGCAACATCTTTCGCCACGTCTTGGTTTGTTGTTCCTGCTAACAATGTTAATACAGCGATGCGTCCGCCCATGTGTAAGTACGCGCCAAATGCTTCATTGTCACCTTTTTCCACAATTTCAAAACGGCGCAATGTCAATTTTTCGCCGATTTTTGCGATTGCGGCATTAATGTGATCTTGAACCGTCACTCCGCTGTCCATTGTTTGCCCAAGCGCTTCTTCGAGCGTGGCAGGCTTATGTTTTAACAAGTGAGCCGCCAGCTCTTTAACTAGCGTTTGGAACGCTTCGTTTTTCGCAACGAAATCTGTTTCTGAGTTTACTTCTAAAATAACAGCGGTATTGCCGTCGACTTCGATGAGCGCTGTTCCTTCCGCTGCGATGCGATCCGCTTTTTTCGCCGCTTTGGCGATTCCTTTTTCACGAAGCCAATCGATCGCTTTTTCCATATCGCCGTTTGTTTCGGTGAGCGCTTTTTTGCAATCCATCATTCCCGCGCCCGTTTTTTCACGTAATTCTTTTACCATTTGTGCTGTAATCGCCATAAATAAAAATCCTCCTTTAAACTCGCATGTATGTATCATTCGAGCGAAATTCGCTCTCTTCCGACCTTACTTATTAGTATAGCCAACAGCAGCTGTTTTCTGTCTCAAAAAAAGGTGATAAAAGGCTTTCCCCTCTTATCACCTTTCGCAAAAACACGTTACTCAGCTGCGACGACCGCTTCTTCGCCTTGTTTTGCTTCCAATACCGCATCGGCAATTTTGGAAGTGAGAAGTTTAACGGCGCGAATCGCATCGTCATTTGCTGGAATGACATAGTCGATTTCATCCGGATCGCAGTTGGTATCAACAATACCGATAATCGGAATATTTAATTTGCGCGCTTCCGCAACCGCGATGCGCTCTTTGCGCGGATCAATGACAAACAATGCGTCCGGCAATTCTTTCATCTCTTTAATGCCGCCTAAAAACTTCTCTAAACGTTCTTGCTCTTTTTTCAAGCGGATGACTTCTTTTTTCGGAAGTACGTCAAAGATACCATCTTCTTCCATTTTTTCAATTTCTTTCAGACGCTTAATCCGCTTTTGGATCGTTGCAAAGTTGGTTAACGTGCCGCCTAACCAGCGTTGGTTCACATAAAACATGCCGCAGCGTTCTGCTTCTTCTTTCACAGACTCTTGCGCTTGTTTTTTCGTACCGACAAACAAAATTTTACCGCCATTTGCTGCTAATTCTTTCGCAAAATTATATGCTTCTTCCATTTTTTTGACGGTTTTTTGCAAGTCGATAATATAAATGCCGTTGCGTTCTGTGAAAATATATTTTTTCATTTTTGGGTTCCAACGGCGAGTTTGATGTCCGAAATGAACACCTGCTTCAAGCAATTGCTTCATGGAAATAACTGACATGATAGCTCCTCCTATTTGTTTGGTTTTCGTTCCTCCGCCCATATCATTTTTAAGCAAGACTGACAACCGTCAGCACCGTTGCTTAAATCCATGAGCGTGTGTATTCACACCATGTAAAAATATATCATAACTGCCTACGACAATCAAGCAATTATTTGCTTACTTTTGCCGGAATTTTAGCAACAGCTCGATTTCTGTTTTTCCTTTCTTAAGCATTTTTGCGATTTCTTCAATTGTTTTTCCTTGTTCATAAAGCTTCCACGCCTCGTCGGCAAGCAAAGGAGGCGCCGCTTGCTGGCGTATATCAACAATGTCTTTCACATCGTCGACATTAGGGAAATAGTCAGGCAGCTCTTTTTCATTTGTCGATGTCGCCTGAACGACAGAGGGATGGTTTTTCACCTCTTCCTGTGAACGGTTGTTTGCCATATCGGATAATTTTTTGAGAAAACGCTCGTTTTCTTCTTTCCATTCTAATAAATATGCAGAAAACGTTTGTTCCATCTCCTCTGCCATTTGTTGCTGACGTTTCTCCGTTTCTTTCACTTTGGATAATTGCAAATAAAGCAAAATAATTATGAACAATGAAACCGCATGGAGCACAAAACTAATAACAAGCAGCAGTGCAATCATCGAATCCCTCTATCCTACAATGTCGATTGTTTTTCCTTTATATGGATGAACACGTTGTTTGTTTTGCTCTCTGCCAACATTGGCGCTCGTCCGCTTTTCCGTCACTTGTCTTCGCGCCCGCTCCATTTGTTTTTTTGTCGCCTCAGCAAGCTGCGATTGCGCGAGCTGTGGATAATAATGAACATCGCTTTGGATTTTTCCGGCATCGTACGTTTTTGGCAGCGCGATTTGCAACTCGACTAATTTCATATCCATATTATCCCACTTCCTTTTTCCGGCTAAAGCGCCTGTTCCAAAATTTTTCGCAACTTAAAAATCGCTTTAGAATGGAGCTGGGAAATTCTTGAGGTGGAAAGCCCTAAAATTTCTCCGATTTCTGTAAAGGTAAGCTCTTCTTTATAAAACAAGCTGATGACAAGCTGCTCTTTTTCGCTTAGCTGTTGAATGACTTCCGCTAATTTTTCATATAATTCCTGTTTTAAGACTTCTTCCTCCGGAGAAAGCGTTTTTTCATCACGGATCGCTAACAGCGCGTTTTCTTCTTCGTCGTTTTCTGTCGCGACATGTTGAAAGGATAAGACATTTGCAAAGAAATGCTCATTGACTACCGTATATACTTCCGCTTCTGTGATTCCTAATTCATCAGCGACTTCTTTTGCAGTAACGGACCGCATGTAGCGCTGTTCCAGTTTCTCGATCGTCTCTTCAATTTTTTTCGCTTTTTCCCTTATGCTGCGCGGAAGCCAATCTTCTTTGCGGAGTCCGTCAAAAATCGCACCGCGGATGCGAAACGAAGCATATGTGTCAAACTTTAAATCACGGGAGGGGTCAAATTTTTCAAGCGCGTCGTAAAGCCCGACTAATCCAAGGCTGATCAACTCTTGTTTGCTAATATTTTTCGGCAGCGACGCAGCGATTCGCTGAACGTGATAATGAACAAGCGGCATATATGTTTGCACGAGCTTATTCCCAGCTTGTGGATCACGGTCATATATCCAACGATCCCAATATTTGCGCTCTTCTCCTGCTAAAACGTTCGCCATGTGATTCCACCTCATTCTCTTCAAAATGCCGCTGTTTGTCATAATCATACCATTTCTTTTGGCGATAAATCATCAATCCGTTTCATCATATCTCTTTTATCCCTTGATTCACTGTACGAATCGATAAAATCGTCGTTTTCGGATTAAATTCGATCGTCCGCCCGCTGCTGCCCCCGACATCTTCCGCAACAATCGGAATACGGAACCGGTTCAGCTGCTGTCTAAGCGCCTCAACGTTTCTTTCACCAATTCGCATCGCATCCGTGCTTTTGGACGAAAAGGAAAACATTTGCGCCCCGCCAGCCATTTTCGCCTTAAGCATCTCCTTTCTTCCTCCCGCCCGGACAACGAGGCGGATTAACGCTTCGACCGCTGTATCCGCATATTTGGCGACATTAATCGTTTCCGATCTCGCCATGGAAGAATCAGGGAGCATCACATGTGCCAACCCTGCCACTTCTTTAACATGATCGAAAATCACGACGCCGACACATGATCCCAATCCAGATGTTCGTATTACATTTGGTGCATGCACAACGTTCATATCCGCAATGCCAACTTTCACGACATGAACGATCTCGCTCACGAAAGATCCACACCCAGCGCGTGAAAAATGGAAGCGAACGAATCTGGATCGGGAAGCAAGAAGAAATGGCCATTGACACTGTCTTCTGGGCGCCGCTCATCATACAAAGCAGTGTCGATAAGAATCGCATAATCGCCAACGCGAGACAATTCGAGCAACCCATATTGCAAAATCGCTCCAATCATATCAATGGTCAACATCGGAACAGACGAATATAAGTTTAAATTAGTAAAATCAGCCAATGCGGAAAGATAAGAGCCGGCAAGGATATTTCCTAATTCTTGCAACGCTGATCGTCCTAACTCTGACAGATGTCCATCCAACAACGAAGACGTCTCATCACCCGTCATTTGCTGGATAAACCGCGCCGCCTGTGCTAATGAAAGCACGAAAAACATATTCCCCGGCGCATCCCCTTCAATGCGCAAATAAACGCATGCCACTACTTGTTCCGCGCCGCCGATCAGCTCCATCGTTTCATTAAATGTCGCAATTTGCACATGCGGCACAGCCATTTCGATTTTTTTATTCAATAGTTTGGACAACGCTGTCGCTGCGTTTCCCGCCCCGATATTGCCAATTTCTTTTAAAATATCAATATGGGTACCACTTAATTGCTTAAAATGTTCCATAGACTAGCAACCCCTCCCCCGAATGAATGTGAAACGTTATGATAAACGGCTTTCCGTCCCAAGCACTTTCTCTAAATTTAACAAAATGAGCAACCGTCTTCCGATTTTCGCCACCCCGTGAATATAATCGACTTCCACCGCTTCAATCGTTTCTGGCGGCGGTTCAATGCTGGAAGTTGGCACATCGAGCACATCGCTGGCAGCGTCGACAATCAATCCGACTTCTACATCTTGAAACGCAACGATAATAATCCGCGTTTGCTCAGAATAAGGGACAGACGGAAAACCAAACCGTTCCCTTAAGTCAATAATCGGTGTCACGACACCGCGCAGATTAATAACTCCTTTCACGTAATGCGCCGTGCGAGGAACACGAGTTATATGCTGAATTTTTTCAATGGAACGAACGAATTGAACAGGGAGCGCATATTCTTCATTTTTCAACTGAAAGACAATGACTTTCAATTCTGACTCTTGAACGACAGCCATCTTTCTTTCCTCCTTTCAATCAAACCGTCATTTATTTGATTAAAGAATTGCAATCAATAATAAGCGCTACTTGCCCATCCCCCAATATCGTTGCGCCGGAAATGGCAAACACGGAAGTTAAATAGTTTCCTAGCGATTTCAAGACGACTTCCTGCTGCCCGATGAACGAATCCACCACAAGACCGGCCATTTTTTCCCCTTTGCGGACGATAACAACCGAAACAAACTCTTCCTCTTCTGTAACAGTCGGTATTTCAAAAATTTCTTTCAAGAATACAAGCGGGACAACTTTTCCGCGAAAATCAATGACTTGCTGGTTATGTGTGTGAAAAATGTCTTCTTTTTTTATGATCGCCGTTTCAATAATAGACGACAGCGGAATCGCATATTTTTCTTGTTGAATTTCAACAAGCAATACGGAAATAATCGACAATGTTAGCGGAAGCTGAATCGAAAAGATGGAGCCACTTCCTTCTTCAGAATCCACCGTAACCGTGCCACCAAGTGATTCGATCGTGCTTTTGACAACATCCAGTCCGACGCCGCGTCCAGAAATATCGGAAATTTTATCTGCTGTTGAAAAACCGGGAGCGAAAATAAGCTCATATATTTGTCTGTCTGTTAAATTTTCGGCGTTTTGTTTGGAAACGATGCCTTTATCGATCGCTTTTCGCAACACTTTATCACGATTAATGCCGGCGCCATCGTCCTCTATTTCAATAAACACATGATTGCCGCTATGATATGCTTTCAATTTAACCGTTCCTTCTTCCGGTTTGCCGCTTGCCCGGCGCACATCCGGCGTTTCAATGCCATGGTCAATCGCATTGCGGAGCAAGTGAACGAGCGGGTCTCCGATTTCGTCAATCACTGTGCGGTCAAGCTCTGTTTCCGCGCCGATGATTTCCAGATTTACTTTTTTCCCTAATTCACGCGCCAGCTGGCGGACCATGCGCGGAAAACGGTTAAAAACCGTTTCGACCGGCACCATGCGCATATTTAAAATAATATTTTGTAAATCACTGGAAATACGTGACATTCGTTCCACCGTTTCATGAAGCTCAGGATGATTCAATTCCCGGGAAATTTGTTCCAAGCGCCCGCGGTCGATGACAAGTTCTTCGAATAAGTTCATTAAAATATCGAGGCGTTCAATATTGACGCGTATCGTTTTATTCGTTGATGCAGACTGTTTTGCCGCTGCGTTTGGCTCAGAAGAATCTTTCGTTTGTTTTTGCTGCTTGGCTTGGACCGTTGCTGCTTCTTGCTGCCGTGCTTCCGCTTGGGCGGCTTCAGCAGCGTCCGTTTTCTTCCGCTCCTCCACATCAAACGGCACGACGTCCACTTCTTCAATCTCAGAAACTTTCATAATCCGTTCGTATAATTCTTCAGCGGATTTTTTCGATACAACGGTTACGACGAATTCTTGGTCAAACTGCTCCTCTTCCAGCATCTCAACAGATGGATTTGATTTAATCACTTCTCCCATTTCATTTAACGCCTCAAAAACCATAAACACGCGCGCCGCTTTTAATAAACAATCGTCCCGCAATTTGACGCGTATTTCATATGCGGAAAAGCCTTGCTCTTTTGATTGTTGCAACACATTGTATTCAAATTCTCCGTAAGTTTGGGAAAAGGATGCAGAAGAACTTGGACTCTCCGCTGCTGTTGCCGCTGCCAATTCAGCCGGTGATTCTCCTCGTTCAATCCGCTTTAATCGTTCCACTACTTCTTTTACATCGCGCTTGCCATCGCCGCCCTCCGCAATGGACATAATCATCGCTTCCAAATGATCAACTGCTTGAAAGACGACATCTAATATTTCCGAAGTAACGGTAATTTTATGGTTGCGAATTCCGTCAAGCACATTTTCCATTTGGTGGGTCAAATTCGCTAAATCCTCAAACCCCATTGTCGCTGACATTCCCTTCAGCGTATGCGCTGAGCGGAAAATTTCGTTAACAATCGTCATGTCCTCAGGCGTTTTTTCCAATTCCAGCAACTGTTCATTGATCGTTTGCAAATGCTCTTTGCTTTCATCAATGAAAATTTCTAAATATTGACTCATGTCCATCGCCTTTTCCCCCTTTTACTCCTCAACATATTTGGCAATCATTTCCGCTATTTGCTCCAAAGGCACAACGATATCCACTACGTTTGCTTGAATCGCTGCTCTCGGCATCCCAAACACGACCGCCGTTGTTTCATCTTCAGCGATCACTTTTGTATTTCCGCTTTCTTTCAATCGCTGCAATCCCGCCGTTCCGTCTGAACCCATCCCTGTCATAATCACCGCTATTTTTTCGTAATCTGTCAATGCGCTTACCGACTCAAACAGCACATCTACTGATGGGCGATGGCCGTTTCGCGGCGGCGACTGTTCCACGCAAGCAGTAAGCGCTCCTTTTTCTTGGTGCACTAATAGATGAAACCCGCCGGGCGCAATATATGCGGTGCCGTTTTGCAGCGTTTCCCCGTCTTCCGCTTCTTTCACGGCGATCAATGAAAGCGAATCAAGCCTTTGCGCCAATGATTTTGTAAACCCTTTTGGCATATGTTGAACAACCATAATCGGTGCGGCGATATTTTCCGGCAATTTCGTCAACACTTGCTGCAACGCGCGCGGCCCTCCTGTCGACGTTCCGATGCAAACGATTTTTTTTCGCTGATTTTTCCGATCATAAAACGTTCTTATCCGTTGGTGTTTCCTTATTTCGCCCGTGTTGTCCAAGGATATCGCCCGCACGTTGGCGCGGCTTGCCAGCAACACCTTGTTTATCAATTCTTCTTTCACTTTATATAAATCTAGCGAAATGACGCCAGACGGTTTCGCGACAAAGTCGATCGCCCCATATTGCATCGCAGTGATCGTATTTTCCGCGCCTTCTGTCGTCGTGCTTGATAGCATCACAACAGGAAGCGGATGGTTTTTCATCAATTGTTTAAGCGCTTCAAGCCCATTCATCACCGGCATCTCAACATCCAATGTCACAACATCCGGCTTTAGCAAGGCAGCTTTCTCCAACGCTTCCTTGCCGTTTTTCGCCGTTCCGACTACTTCAATTTGTGGGCTTTCGGAAAGAAAATTAGTAATCAGCTTCCGCATAAAAGCGGAATCATCCACAACGAGAACTTTCACCTTGCTCATGTATGCCCTACCTTTCTAAAAGAAAATGCCGCAGTCTAGCAAAGAAGTTCAACGGACGACGGGCCCGCTCTTCATCGATGAAGCGCGCCGACAAATAACGGTCGGTCAACATATGCATAGCGCGGCTAACTTTGGAAACAGGGTCGAACAACAAAAACGGAGTTTGCCGCACCACTGCCTTAGAGACAGAACGGTCTTCCGGCAAAATGCCCAACGGAACGATATCTTTACTAAGAAATTGTTTCGCCACACGTTTCAACCGCTGGAGCGTGTCCCATCCTTCTTGCTCTGTTTGGGCCCGGTTGACAATGACATAAAACGGGACATTCTTTTCCTGCATATGAATATATTTCATCATCGCATACGCATCCGTAACCGCTGTTGGCTCCGGTGTCGTGACGATAAAAACTTCATGAACCGCTTTTAAAAGACGGAGGCGGTCTTCGGAAATCCCGGCTCCCATATCGAAAATCAAATAGTCGTATTGTTCAGAAACCAATTGTAACTGTGTCAAAAAGTAGTCGATTTTTTCATCATCCATTGTAAACACGTTTGCCAGTCCCGTTCCCCCGGCAATAAACGAAATATTTTCCGGACCGTTTTTAATCAGTTCGTACAGCGAAAGCCGTTTGTAAAATAAATCAATGATCGTCGCGCTTGACGATTGGCCGAGCAAAATATCGATGTTTCCCATTCCGATATCCATGTCAAGCAACAACACGCGGAAACCTCGTTTGGACAGCATGATCGAAAAATTCAGCGAAACGTTTGATTTGCCAACTCCGCCTTTTCCGCTGGTGATTGCAATCGATTTTGTCTCCTTTTTCCGTTCGTTTTGCCTACTTAATCGCAACCGTAAGCTTTCCGCCTGATCTCTCATACTCGTTCGACTCCAAACAACATATTGATAATGTGTTCAACAGATGCTTCCATCATATCGTCGGGAACGTTTTGACCGTTTGTTAAGTAAGACGCCCCTACTTTATATTCCATCATTAAATTTAACATCGCGCCATAGCGGGTCGTTTCATCTAATTTTGTAAAAATGAAGCGATCAATCGGAAAGAGAGAAAATTGTTCATAAATGGCTTTCATATCGTCATATTTTGCCGTCAACGCAAATACGAGAAATGTCTCCATTTCTTCGTCAAAATCGATAATACTTTGCAAATCTTTGACATATTGCGGATGACGGAAATTTCGCCCTGCTGTGTCAATAAGCACAATGTCGCGGTCAGACAGCTTTTTCTTCGCTTCATGGAAATCTTGCAAGTTATAACAAACTTCGAGCGGCACATTTAAAATTTTCGCATATGTTTTCAATTGATCAATGGCGGCTATCCGATACGTATCTGTCGTAATAAATGCTATGTTTTTTCTATGATGCAAAACACAGTGTGCTGCAATTTTGGCCAATGTCGTCGTTTTTCCCACCCCGGTAGGCCCGACGACATTAATATATTTTTTCTGAAAGGAGATTCCGCCGAACGGAAGCGGTGACAATTTTTCCTTTATTATTTCTTTTGCCCAAGCGAACACTTGTTTTTCCGTCGCATTTCCGCCGTTGGTGTACCACCGGTCAAGCAAATCCGCCATGATTTCTTGCACAAGCGGGGCGGAAACTTCTTGGGTTGCCAGCAGGTGGTGCACTTCATTCAACGGTCCCGGATAATGGGAAAAGCCAGCGCGGACGTTCGTTGACAGCTGTTTTAACATCGTTTTTAACTCTTTCAGTTCCTGAAGCAACTCCGCATCTTCTTCCCGCTTTTTCTCGGCGAGAAACGAGGTGGAAAAGGAGGACACCTCTTTTTTTCTGTCCGCGCTTTGGCGCGCAGGCTGCGGATCAACGGCGGCTATTACCTCAATATTTTTTTTAGTAAACAGCCCCAAAAATCCGCCTTTCCGCACGACTTTTGAATTTAAAATCACCGCATCGTTTCCCAATTCGGCGCGGATCATTTTCATCGCTTCCGGCATCGACGGCGCCACAAATTTTTTTACTTTCATTCTATATCCACCATCCCAACGCTTTGGACTTCCACATTCGCCTCAAGTTCATTGTAAGATAAAATCGGCAAGTTTGGAAAATGTCGTTCTGTCAATTGCCGCACATACATGCGCACAGCAGGGGAACAAAGCAAAATCGGCGTTTGGCTGGCAAACGGATGCTGTTCAAGTTGCGCGGCAATCGCTTCGATGATCGACTGCGACAACGCCGGATCAAGCGATAAATAATTGCCGTGTTCGGTCTGTTGTACTGCGTCGGCAATCGTTTTTTCGACTTTTCCCGATAAGGTAACGACTTTTAGCGGCTCTCCTGGAATAACATATTGATTCGTAATTTGCCGCGCTAATGCTTGCCGCACGTATTCCGTCAATATGTCCGTATCTGTCGTCATGCGGGCAAAATCAGCCAATGTTTCAAAAATGAGCGGCAAATTCCGGATCGATACTTTTTCTTTTAACAGTTTCGCTAATACTTTTTGTATCTCGCCGATCGACAGCGGGTTCGGAGTTACTTCTTCTACTAATACCGGATATGATTCTTTTAAATGATCGACAAGTTGTTTCGTTTCTTGGCGCCCTAACAATTCATGTGCATGCGCTTTTAGCACTTCTGTAATATGCGTGGAAACAACGGACGGCGGATCCACAACGGTATAGCCCAGCATTTCCGCCCGGTCTTTCATATCTTCAGAAATCCATTTTGCCGGAAGCCCAAACGCCGGCTCCACCGTATCGATCCCTTCGATGGAATCATCTTCAATTCCTGGACTCATCGCTAAATAATGATCTAAGAGCAGCTCACCGCGCGCTACTTCATTTCCTTTAATTTTCAAGCGATACTCATTCGGCTGAAGTTGAATATTATCGCGTATGCGGACGACCGGAATGACTAACCCCAGCTCCAGGGCAAGCTGCCGGCGGATCATGACAATCCGGTCAAGCAAATCGCCGCCTTGGTTCGCATCAGCTAGCGGAATTAAAGCATAGCCAAACTCAAACTCAATCGGATCGACATTCAGCAGCTGAATCACACTTTCAGGGCTTTTCAATTCATCCATTTCTGCCTCTTCCGTTTCTTCTTGCGAAGGCGCCGCTTCCTGGCGGGCCGCTTCTGCGGTGAAACGATATCCGCCAAGCGCCAGCAAACCGGCGATGGGAATCGTAAGCACATCATTAATTGGCGTGAACAAACCTAATAAGAAAATCGTTCCTGCTGTCACATACAGCATTTTCGGAAATGCAAACAGCTGTTTCATAATATCGCCGCCGAGATTGCTATCCGATGCGGCTCTTGTCACGACAATGCCTGTCGCCGTTGAGATTAATAATGCGGGAATTTGGCTGACAATTCCATCGCCGACGGTCAACAGCGTATAGCGCTGTGCTGCCTCAGAGATATCAAGGCCTTGCTGAACGACGCCAATCACCATGCCAAACAGCATGTTGATGACGACAATCACCATTCCGGCAATCGCGTCACCTTTGACAAATTTGCTTGCCCCGTCCATCGCTCCATAAAAATCCGCTTCGCGGGCGATTTTTTCGCGGCGCTGCCGCGCTTCTTGTTCTGAAATCATTCCGGCGTTTAAATCCGCGTCAATGCTCATTTGCTTCCCCGGCATCGCATCGAGCGTAAAACGCGCCGCCACTTCCGAAACGCGCTCAGCGCCTTTGGTAATGACGACAAATTGAATGATAATTAAAATCAAAAACACGACAAAACCAACGACGACGTTGCCGCCAACCACAAACGTCCCGAACGTTTCAACAACTCCGCCCGCTTCTCCTTTGCTTAAAATCGAACGTGTCGTTGAAACGTTTAACCCCAGCCGAAATAGTGTAAGGAGCAATAACAGGGACGGAAAAATCGAAAACTGCAGCGGCTCTTTCATATTCATCGATGTAAGGAGAACCAACAGCGCAAGCGAAATATTGATCATGATCAAAACGCTCAACAGCCATGACGGTAGCGGTATAATCAGCATTGCTACAATTAAGACAACCATCAATAACACCGATAAATCTTTTGCTTGCATACATGTTCTCTCCCTACTGCTAGACTTTTCGTTTCAAGCGGTACACGTACGCTAAAATTTCCGCTACCGCTTTAAAAAATTCTTCCGGAATCATATCGCCCACTTCCGTTTGCCGATAAAGCGCCTGGGCAAGCGGCCGGTTTTCTACCGTCACAACATCATGCTCTTTCGCAAGCTGCTTGATTTTTAGCGCAACGTAATCGACACCTTTTGCCACGACAATCGGCGCGTCCATTTTTCCGTCTTCATACTTTAGCGCCACTGCATAATGCGTCGGGTTCGTGATGACGACATCCGCTTTCGGCACCTCTTGCATCATCCGCCTCATCGCCAATTCCCGCTGTTTTTGCTTAATTCTCGACTTAATTAACGGGTCTCCTTCTGTTTTTTTGTATTCGTCTTTAATATCTTGTTTGGACATCCGGATATTTTTCTCAAATTCAAAACGCTGGTACAAATAATCGAAAATGGCGAGAAACAACAGGGCAACAGATGCATAAAGCCCCATTTTTACCGTTAAACTGGCTAATGAGCTTAATGTTGCTTCCAATGATTTTGTCGTCAGCGACAAAATATGATCAAGCTGAACCCATAGCAAAGCAAACGTGACAAGCCCGACAACGCTGATTTTTAAAAGCGATTTTAGCAGCTCGACAAGCGAGCGCAATGAGATTATCCGCTTAAACCCTTGAATGGGATCAAGCCTGCTCCAGTTTATCTTCAGCGGTTCTGTTGTAAACAAAAACCCTACCTGCAAAAAATTGGCCAAACAAGCGGCGGCCACTGCCGCGAGAAAAATCGGCGCAACGATTGTCGCAACATTTTTTAACAACGCGAGAAAAATATGATGAACCGCATCAATGGTTAAATCCATCAATGCGTATTGTTCGAATGATTGATGCATTAACCGCAACAACAGCTCTTTATGGCGGGTGCCGGAGAAGGACAAAACGAGAAAAACAACGAGCATGACAAGCGCCGTATTGATGTCGGCGCTTTTGGCAACTTGCCCTTTTTGGCGAACTTCTTGCCGCTTTCGCGGAGTCGCTTTTTCCGTTTTTTCGCCGGCAAAAAATTGCAAATCAAGGCGCAATCCGCTCATTTATGGTCCTCCTAAAAGTTTCATCAGCTCGCGCATCGCCAAAAACATCGTATCGAACAAATGGCGGACAGCGAGAAATATCGCTGCCATCGTTACAATTAGCAGTATAAACCCCACGGCAATTTTCACCGGAAACCCGACGACGAAAATATTGAGCTGTGGGACTGTCCGCGCCACAATTCCAAGCGCAACATCGACTAAAAATAAACAACCGACAAGCGGGACCGACATTTGAAAAGCGATGGCAAACATCGCGCTAAACGATTTAACGATGTATTCGGCGACATGGCCGTGATCCAAACGCGGCCAATGGTCAAGCGGAATAAACCGGTAGCTGTAAAACACCCCGTCAAGCAACAGATGGTGCCCATTTACAGATAGCAGCAACAACAAAGCAAACATGTAAAAATATTGCCCCATCAACGGGTTTTGCGCTCCTGTCTGCGGATCGATCACGTTAGCGATGGCAAACCCCATTTGAAAATCGATCAGCCCGCCGACGATTTGAATCGCCGAGATGATCATAAAGGCAAATAAGCCGATGCAAAGACCGACGAGCACTTCTTTGACCACAAGCAGCACATACATTTCATCTAAAGCGACCGTCGGTTTCGAAATGGCAAAAAACATCATCCAACTAAGAAAAAACGACAGCCCGATTTTATGCGCCATTGGAATCGTCCGATACGAAAACAGCGGCAATGTCGCAAAAAAGGAAGCAACCCGCGCAAAAATGAGCAAAAACACTGGAAAATGCAACCATAATTGCTCCATCATTCATCAGCCTATATATTTTGTTAAATTGTTCAAAATCTCGTACGCATATGACACTATTTTCGTCAACATCCACGGCCCGAAAAACACCAATCCGACTAATACGGCGACGATTTTCGGCACAAATGCGAGCGTCTGCTCCTGAATTTGCGTCGTCGCTTGAAAAATGCTAATAACCAGCCCAACGACAAGGGATAACAAAAGAAGCGGGCCGCTCACAATTAAAATGGCATATACTCCTTGCTCCGCCATACGAATGACAAAATCGGCACTCATCTTTGCCACCTACTTTATTGAAAGCTTTCTAACAGTGATTTCACGACTAAATACCAGCCATCGACAAGGACAAATAGCAAAATTTTAAACGGCAAGGAAATCATCACAGGCGGCAGCATCATCATTCCCATCGACATCAGCACGCTCGCGACAATCATATCGATGACAAGAAACGGAATAAAAATCATCACTCCCATTTGAAATGCCGTTTTTATCTCGCTGATCGCAAATGCCGGAACAAGCGTTGACAGCGGAATATCTTGCACCGTTTTCGGCTTTTCCGCGCCGCTATATGATAAAAACAATGCCAAATCTTTTTGCCGCGTATGCTTGCTCATAAACTCTTTTATCGGCACAGAAGCGCGTTCATACGCTTGCTCCAAATTAATTTTTTCCGAAAACAACGGTTGCAGCGCCTGATCGTTAATTTCTTTAAAAGTCGGCGCCATAATGAAAAATGTTAAAAACATCGCTAAACCGATCAATACTTGGTTTGGCGGCATTTGCTGCGTTCCAAGCGATGTACGGACGAACGATAAAACGATAATAATGCGCGTAAAGCACGTCATCATAATTAAAATGCCAGGAGCGATCGACAATACGGTTAACAAAAGCAGCAGCTTCACAGATGTGGAAACATGTTCAGGAGCAACTTGATTAAACATTTGCATAAATTCATTCATCGGCTGCCGTTCCTTTCTGTTCAATCTGCTTTAACAATTCTTTCCGCTTCATTGACAGCTCCTGCATTTGTTTTGTGAGCATTTCGCGGAACGCCTCATGGCGATCGTCTGCCTGCTGCTGTTTCGCTGTGAAATAACCGCGCATGCGGGCGCTCCATTTGCTTGGTTCCAACATTTGCTGCAATCGTTCATGATGCATCGCTAAAATTTCGTTTACTTCTTGCTCATCGTCGATTTCCCGCAATAATTGAATGGATTCGCCGACCCCGATCACAAGAATATGTTTTCCCACTTTTATTAATTGAACGGACCGATTGGTGCCAACGCTTGTCCCGCCAAGATGTTCAATGACTCCTTTTTTTCCGGAAAACAACTGACCGCGACGGTGGAGAAATTTTAATAATCCGTAAATAAGCAAAAGCACAAATGCCGTTGCGCCAATGAGTTTGATGACATCCCAAACGGAAAAAGGCGACCCTTGCTCATCTGCTGCTGGCGTAGCTTCGTTTTTATGTGAATCAGCCGGCTGCTCGCACAAGTCAGGATGCTTTAAGCATTCTTCCACGGTCGGCGATTGCTCCGCAAAAACAGGAAACTCTGTTTGCGCAGCAATCGCAACAACGATGCATAAAAACAATGCGATGATTCGTGACTGTAGCAAATTCGCTCCACCTCTTATGCTTTATCCAAGCGTTTTATTGATCGCTTCGATGACACGGTCCGCCTGGAACGGTTTTACGACAAAATCTTTTGCACCCGCTTGAATGGCGTCAATGACCATTGCCTGTTGCCCCATCGCCGAACACATAATGACTTTGGCATTGCTATCAATTTTTTTAATTTCTTTCAATGCAGTAATGCCATCCATTTCCGGCATCGTAATGTCCATTGTCACGATATCCGGACGGGTTTCTTTATACTTTTCAATCGCTTGCAAGCCATCGGCTGCTTCTGCTACTACTTCATGCCCGTTTTTGGTTAAAATGTCTTTGATCATCATTCTCATAAATGCTGCATCATCCACAACCAATATTCTTGCCATTGTCTATCAACCTCCTAAACGATTATTTTAGCTTTTTCAAGCGATCGCTTTGACTTATAATGTCTGTCACGCGCACGCCAAAATTTTCATCGATCACAACGACTTCCCCTTTAGCAATGAGCTTATTGTTCACCAATATATCAACAGGTTCCCCGGCCAATTTATCCAATTCAATAATCGATCCTGATGACAACTGCAAAATTTCTTGAACAGAACGTTTTGTACGGCCAAGTTCAACGGTGACTTGAAGCGGAACATCAAGGAGAAGCGACAAGTTTTTCACTTCTGTATCCGCTGATGGAGACGGTTCAAATTCAGCAAAATCAACCGATTGAATTTGCCGTTCTCCTGATTTGGCGTTCGTTCCAAAATGATTGGCTGTTTCATGTGCCGCCGTTTTGGACGGTTCATAAGACGGCTGGGCTCCGATTGCTTCGGCCGTTACAGACGGCTGGGAGACCGCCGCCTCTTGCGCAGCGGCTTCTTTTTCCGCTTCTGGCGCGCTGTTGGAAGAAGTTTGTTCGCCACTGGCTTCGCCGCTGGAATGAAGCAGCTGTTTCACAAGTTCTTTCGCAAAATCAACCGGCAATAGCTGCATAATGTTTGAATCAATCAAATCGCCAATTTTTAAGCGGAAAGAGACTTTAATAAATACGTCTTCGTTCGGTAAATATTCGATTCCTTTTTCTTCCCTGACATTGAGCAAGTGAAGAGTCGGGGGAGAAATATCGACGCGTTTTCCGAAAATAGTGGACATCGATGTCGCTGCTGACCCCATCATTTGGTTCATCGCTTCCTGCACAGCGCTCAGTTGAATTTCTCCCAACTCATCCGCCGTATTCGTTCCGTCTCCTCCGAGCATCAAGTCCGCGATAATGGCCGCATCTTCTTGCTTAATGACAAGCAAATTCGTCCCTAAAAATCCATCTGTATAATTGACTTGAATCGCTACATACGGCAGCGGAAATTCGCTGTCGACATTTTTCCGCTGAATGATCGAAACACTTGGCGTCGTAATCTCCACTTTTTGATTGAGCAACACTGACAGCGCTGTTGCCGAACTGCCAAACGAAATGTTGCCAATTTCCCCTAACGCGTCTTGCTCAAGCGGCGATAATATTTCATCTAGCTGGGGAATTTCGTCATTTCCAGCTGATCCGCGCAGCAGCGCATCGATTTCATCTTGGGATAGCATGCCATCATTCATCATCGTAATTTTCTGCCCCCTTAAACGTATCTAAAATTTGCACCGCCAACCTTTTATTTCTCTTTCCTGGCTGACCAATAAATTTCGGAATATCCCCGACTTTAATAAGAAGCGGTTGCTGGATAGATTGATCGAGTTCAATGACATCGCCGACTTCCAGCTGCAAAAAGTCTTGAATGGTAATGGTTGCCGTGCCAAGCTCGGCGATAATCGGGAGTTCGGCGAAGCGAATCCGCCGTTCAAGCGCTTCTGTTTCTTCCGGCGAACTTTCTTTTTTTTGCGCCTGCATCCAATAATGGACAGAAAGCTTTGGGATAATCGGCTCCAGCACTACATAAGGAATGCAAATATTCATCATCCCGCTCGTCTCGCCGATTTGTGTGTTCAACGAAATCACGACAACCGTATCATTCGGCGATATCATTTGCAAAAACTGCGGATTGACTTCAAAATCGGTGAAAACAGGGTCAATTTCCGCAACCGATTCCCATGCATCGCGTAAATTGGAAAAAGCTTTATCAAATAAATTGGATATAATCCGCGTTTCAATTTCCGTTAAATTATCGATTTTGTTCACACTTGTTCCTTTTCCGCCCATCACACGATCAAGCATCGCATAGGCGATATTTGGGTTCACTTCCATCAATATATGCCCATTCAGCGGCGGAACTTCAAAGACGTTTAAAAACGTCATTTTCGGAATGGAACGAATAAACTCTTCATACGGGATTTGATCGGCCGACGCCACCGATATTTGCACATATGTACGTAATTGCGCTGCGAAAAAAGTAGTCAATAATCTCGCAAAATTTTCGTGAATGCGCGTTAAACTGCGGATTTGGTCCTTTGAAAAGCGAAGCGCCCGCTTAAAGTCATATACTTTCACGCGCTTTCCTGTTTCTTCCTTTTTTAATTCTTCCGCGCTCATTTCCCCCGTGGACAATGCGGCCAATAACGCGTCGATTTCGCTTTGTGATAATACTTCGCCAGTCGTCATAAGGTTGTTCCCTCCTAACGGTACAAACTATTGGAGGACAAAGGAGGTAATATATACTTGCTCCACTTTTCCATCTTGCATAATTTGATTAATTTGCTGTTTTAACCGCTCTTCAAAGGAAGTCATTCCTTCTTTTCCTTTAAAATTTTCTGCTTTCATTTCTGAAAGTTCTTCGATAATAATATTTTTGATTTGAAAGTCGCGTTTTTCCGCTTCTTCTTTTCCTTCTTTGCTGTTTGTTTGAATTTTAAAGGAAATTTTCACATATCTTCCGTCTGCTAAATTCGTCGTGATTTCAGGGATGTCGATCGAACTTTCCACAATTTCGTCAGCGCTTGGCGTGCTTTGCTCTTTTTCCCCTGTCAATTTCAGCACGGCAATTAACGCGATCGCACCGATAAGGGCGATAATAACTAATAGGATTAGCATCGTTTTGATTAACCGATTACTTTTCACTTTCTGATCCTCCTAAGCCTTCCGGTAAGCGCAGCACCGCGACTTGTCGGTAAAAGCTGCTTACCAACGCGATAACCTCTTGCACTGATTCACGCACGACAAACTTTTTTCCGTTCGTCAATGTAATCGTTGTATCCGGAAATGATTCGACTTGTTCAATATAAATGGCGTTTAATACAAACTTTTTTCCGTTGAGCCGCGTTAATGTTATCATGGATGCGCAGGGCACTAGCCGGCAGCTAGCACCCTCCCTCCTTTACTATTTCTTCAAGTTGACAAGCTCTTGCAAAATTTCGTCAGATGTTGTAATAATGCGCGTATTTGCTTGGAAGCCGCGCTGCGCAACGATCATTTCCGTAAACTCTTCGGCAAGGTCGACGTTGGACATTTCAAGGGCACCTGATTGGATGGCACCTATACCAGCAGCACCTGCAAAGTTTAATAGTGGCGTGCCGGAGTTTGGAGTATCCCTATATAGATTGGCTCCTGCTTTTTCCAACCCGCCATTGTTAGGAAACTTCGCCAAAACAAGCTGCCCAGCCCATCTTAACGTTCCAAACCGGTCAACATATGTGATGGAACCGTCTTGACCAATGCTTACACTTTGAGCGTCAGTTGGGATTTTTATTGGTTTGTATTGAATATTTACTTGTGGATTCGAAGAGTTATTAAACGTCGCTCCACTAGGCATACTAACGCTAACTGATCCACCATTATAAGTAGGTGAATTAGTGAAATCAAATTGTGTAATATTAATATCTTTAGGAGCGGGGCTTATTGTTGTTGTTATGGAAGGAGCGCTACCATTGCCATCTGGGTCATAACTGCCATCCAAATAAGCAGCAAACCCAACTACATAATATCCATCACTTGTGACTAAATATCCATCTTTATCTAAATAAAAATTCCCGGCTCTCGTATAACGCACGTTAGTAAAATTAGCTTTATCAGCGGATTCAGCAACTTGGAAAAACCCATCACCAGAAATCGCTAAGTCGAGCACACGGCCGGTTGGTTGCGTGCTGCCGGTTGTATGAATTGTGTCAATCGCAGCTAATTGCGAACCTAACCCAACTTGGCGCGGGTTTGTCCCACCGCGTCCTTGGCTTGGTGCACTTGCTCCAGAGATTGTTTGGCTGATTAAATCTTGGAAAATTGTTCTTCCTTTTTTAAAGCCATACGTATTGACATTAGCGATGTTGTTGCCGATGACATCCAGCTTTACTTGGAAGTTTTTCATTGCGTTAATTCCCGAATACATCGAACGAAGCATTGCAACCCTCTCCCTTTCATTTATTTAGATTCAACTTTTATAACAAGGCTCGCATTGATTGTTGCGCCATTATCCAATTCAAGAAAAATTTGATTATCTTTTTGCAACACCGATTTCACAATTCCGCTTTTCGTGTTTTCTTCTTCTTGCCAATAAACGTTTTTGCCGATCCATTCACTGTAGCGGACCAGCGCCTGATTATTTTGCGTTTGCATCAACCGCTCGAACATGCTTGAAATATTAATCATTTGTTCTAGAGTAGAAAAATTGGCCATTTGCGCAATAAACTCTTTATCTTCCATCGGATTTAACGGATCTTGGTTTTGCAATTGGACAAGCAAAATTTTTAAAAAATCGTCTTTTCCTAATATTTGATTTCCGGTTTTTCGTTCGGGCGGCCGATAATTCTCCAATAACAAGCTTGGATCAACACTATTTGTCACGGCTTTCCCTCCTATGCTTCCGTGTCAATCATCTCTGTCATAAATGCAGCATGAAAAGATTGTTTTTTCGGTCTCTCTTCTTTTCGCTGCTGGCGCTCTTTTTGTTCATGTCCGCGTTCTTCTTGATAAAATGCAGGCATGTAGCGGTCTTGCGCCAATGCGTTCCATTTTTCCACCGTTATATTTTCCGTTGGCAAAACGTGATAAAGCTGCGGCAAATTTGCATCCAAAAGCTCTTTGGCTGAATCGGTCGATGCGATCAGCTTGGCCGTCAACGTTCCATGTTCCCGCATAATTTTGACGGTCAATGTTCCTAAATGTTCAGGATAAAGGCGAATGACAAGCTGTGCATTTCCATTTTGGAAACGAGTAAACCGGCTTGATTGGATAATATTTGCTAATTGTTGGAGAAATGCTTCATTCGCTTTTGGCCCTGATAACGTCTCGTCAACAACAATCATTGGCGCGTTCGCTTGTGGCGCAACGATATTTCCGTCTGGCAACGGCACAGTAAACAACGTCATGCTGCTATTTTTCTCCGTAGCCGCCGCATTGCCTGACGGCGAATTAAAGCTTTGACTAAAAACGGTCGAAGATGAAGGGAAAAACCGATTTGGCCACAGCCGCTTTTCTGCCAGATCACTGTTACTTGAAATTTCTGCTTGGTTATTCCATCGCGCCAATATTTCCCGGAAAAGCGTTTGTATATCGATGTTTCTTGCTGTCCCGTTTTGCGACAAAGTCATATCCGCATCAAGAAAAGGGAACAAGCGAGATGATTCGTCATTCATGCCATTGCTTAGTTTCATGGGCACGTTCTTGTCCATTTGCTCGATGAACTGGACAAATGCGTCGCTATCCAAAAGGGAAAGCAAGCGCGGCGACGATTCCTCATTCATGGCATCGCTTATTTGGTTTATGAGCATGTTTTTGTCTATTTGCTGGATGAACCGTGCAATCGTTTCATTATTTGCAACAGCTTGCCCTATTGGGCGGTTAGCAAACATAGAAGCATCAGCCGTCTGATTCGCATCTGCCACATTGTTCCATAGGAAAAGGAGAAACGGAAGCCATTCCTCTATAGCCATTTGGCCGGCTGCCTCTTCTTGCTGCTTCGGTGGCTCGGAAAAACGCTCACGAGAAACAAGAACGTTTCCTTCTTCATTTTTTGCATTTGTTCCCATGATCGCCAGCAGCTGCTGGAACGGGCTTGTTTCGCCGTTTCCCGCCGCTGGCTTCGCGGCCGCTTTTGTTGGCGGTCCTACTGTTTGTGGAATGAACGGTTGATAGTTAGTCCCGATTTTCACCTTGCCGCCTCCTCAATGGGTGAATTTTCTTTAGCGCGTTGTGCTAACATCGATGTGTATTTTGCCGCATTATCAGGTGGCATTTTTTCTAAAATCGCCGCTGCTTTATCGCTGTCTAACAAGGATAAAATCGCCAACGCCTCGCTTTCCGGCATTTTGGCCAAAATCATGGCGGCGTTTTTCTCTGACATTGTTTCATACATGCGCGCAACGTCTTTCATCGTCGGCGTTTGTGCCTGCGCGTTTGCTTCTCCTGCCGTCGTTTCCGCAGCTGATAATTCCTCGCGCAAACTGTTGACCTCTGTTGTTAGGTCATTGATTTCCTGCTGCTTTGTGGCCAGTTCATTTTCCAGTTTTTTTATTTCTTTTTGTTGCTTCGCGATCACTTTATTTTTCTGTTCGATCGCTTTTTCTGCTTCTTTTTCCCATTCGCTTTTGGCTTTTTGCACGTCTATATATTGCGAAACAATCGGGATGTCTTTGCTATGCTTTTTCACTGTGTCCAAAACGTTGATCCCGGCAATCGCCATAATGACAAGGGCCAACGCTGTCGCAAACAATGTCGGAATGACGATGATAAACAAAAACCATTGGAGTTTGCTCCCTTTCTCTTCTCTCTCCATTTCTTGATTTGCTGCCATCTTTCTAATCTCCCCGATGTGCAAAGCGTTGAATCGAAATTTCATCCATCCATTTGTTTTCGGTAATTCTTTCCGCATCAACAACGGCTTGCATATATTTTTCTTTCATCTTTTCAAATTTTTTTACTTCGATATTAAGCTCTGTTAATTTTATTTGCTTGCGCTGCATTTGCTCCCTTGCTTGCATCACAAGAAGCTGGTAATGGTGGATCGTCCGTTCGAGATTGGAAATAAACTGCTGGAAATGGCGGATTTCTTGAATCGGTAACCCTGCTTGAAGTTTTTGTTTATGTATTTCTTCATATTGTTCCTTTTGCTTGAGAAAGTGGTATAGTTTTTCCGCCACTTCCTGAAAACGCTGCACCGCTTCGTTGTATTCTCCCACTGCTTGCTTTTTCTCGTTTTCTTTCATTGTTAAAACTTTTTGCAACTTAAACACATATCCCATCGTTTATCACCCTGTTTGTATTAAACGAAGTAGCGTCTCAATGCTTTCGTCTTTTGTCGCTTTCTCATCAATATCTTGTTTGCAAAAAGAAATGATTTCCGGGTAATAGCGGATCGCTTCATCAATTTCTTTTGACGATCCCCGCTTGTACGCCCCTATATTGATTAAGTCTTCCGAATTAATATAAGTGGATAGAAGCTGGCGGAGCTTATCCGCCGCTTGCCGGTGCTCTGGAGAAATAATGTGATTCATCACGCGGCTAACGCTTTTTAATACGTTAATCGCCGGATACTGCCCTTTATTGGCTAAACTGCGTTCAAGAACGAAATGTCCGTCCAAAATGCCGCGCACTGTGTCGGCGATCGGTTCATTCATATCGTCACCGTCGACAAGCACCGTATAAAACGCGGTGATCGTGCCGCAGGCATTTGTTCCTGTGCGTTCCAGCAGTTTCGGCAATATCGCAAACACGGACGGTGTATATCCTTTTGTTGTCGGCGGCTCGCCGATCGCTAGGCCAATTTCCCGCTGTGCCATTGCGACGCGTGTGACCGAGTCCATCATAAACATGACATCCATCCCTTGGTCACGGAAATATTCGGCAATCGCCGTGGCGGTGTACGCCCCTTTCACCCGCATCAATGCTGGCTGATCGGAAGTCGCAACGACAACGATGGAGCGCGCCAATCCTTCGGGACCGAGGTCTCGTTCGATAAATTCGCGGACTTCGCGCCCACGCTCGCCGATCAACGCGATCACATTGATGTCCGCGTTCGTATGGCGTGCAATCATTCCCATCAATGTGCTTTTTCCGACTCCCGAACCGGCAAAAATTCCAACGCGCTGCCCTTTGCCAACCGTCAGCAAACTGTCAATGACACGAACGCCCACTTCGATCGGTTCGCTGATCGGCGGTCTTGCGAGCGGATTGGGCGGATTGCGCTCAATCGAAATTGGCTGCAATCCTTTGGACAGCGGGCTGCCGTCGAGAGGATAGCCGAGTGAATCCAGCACTTTTCCAATTAACGGAAAACCAACACGGATTTGTAACGGCTTCCCAGTCGCTTCGACAATGCATCCCGGTGAAATATGTTGAACGGTCGAAAACGGCATTAACAATACATGCTGCTCTTTAAATCCAACGACTTCTGCGGCAATCATTTGTTTTTGCTTTCCGCTTCCGGTATGAATATAGCAAATATCGCCGACCGAGCTTTCCGGTCCTTTCGCTTCTATCATTAAACCAATAACCCGCGAAACTTTGCCAAACCGTTTATATGAATCCATTGTCTCGATTTCGTCAAGAAGAGCTTGCCAATTCAGCGGACATCCCCTCCTTCATCCGTTCGAACAGCTTTTCTTTTATTTGCTCTAGCTGTGTATCAACACTTGCATCGATGCGCCCGAACGGAGTTTCGATAATGCATCCATGTTCTTCCAGCTGTTCATCTGGATGAATAAACACATCCGCTTCATGATGAAATAGCGCTTTAAGCTCTTCTTTGCGCCGCACGACCGTTTCATAAGAAGCGGGATGGACGTAAATTGTCACTTCTGATTGTTCGCGCACTTCTTTGATCGCCCGTTTCACCAGTGACAGAAAATGATCGTGATTTTCCGCCAGTTTTTCACCAATAATGCGCTCCGCGACTTTTATTCCGATGCGGAGGATCGTCTCAGCCGATGCGTTGATTTGTTCGTAAAACTGGGCATTCGCGGTCTCCGTAATTTGCCGGGCCTGTTCAATCAACTCGCGGCAATGATGCAGTGCTTCTGCTTTTCCTTGCTCAAATCCGTCTTTATACCCTTCTTCGCGCGCTGATTGAATAAGCTGCTCCTTTTCGGTTTGCCACGCTTCTTGTTCTTGCTGCACTTGCTGGCGCATCAATTCATAATATTGTTCCGCTTCCCGTTTGATCCGTTCTGCCTCATGTTTGGCATGTTCCACCGCCGCTTCATGATTTTCTCGCTGCTCGTCTGGTGCGGTTGGCTGCTCAAAATCAAGGCGTTTAATTTCGATCATTTTTTTGCCAACGCGGTTGATCTTCGTAAATGGCGCTTTAATGACGTTAGACAATAATATCATCTCCTCCGCCGCGAGCAATCACAATTTCTCCCGCTTCTTCCAAGCGGCGAATCACCGAGACAATCCGCGACTGCGCCTCTTCCACATCACGCAGCCGGACAGGCCCGATAAATTCCATCTCTTCTTTCAATGTCTCTGCCATGCGTGTGGACATGTTGCGGAAAACAACTTCTTTTACTTCGTCGCTTGCTACTTTGAGCGCCAACACTAAATCATTGTTGTCGACTTCACGAACAACGCGCTGAATCGCACGGTTATCAAGAGTGACAATATCTTCGAAAACAAACATCCGTTTTTTAATTTCTTCCGCAAGCTCAGGATCTTGAATTTCAAGGGCATCGAGAATCGTTCGTTCTGTGCTGCGGTCAACCTGATTTAACACTTCCACAACGGTTTCAATTCCGCCAGTTTGTGTATAATCTTGCACAACTGTTGCCGATAGTTTTCGTTCCAAAATTTGTTCTACTTCATTAATAATCTCAGGCGATGTGCTATCCATTAACGCGATGCGTCTGGCGATATCCGCCTGCATTTCTTGCGGTAAAGCCGATAAAATTTGCCCTGCTTGCGCCGGTTCCAGATAAGAAAGGATAAGTGCAATCGTCTGCGGATGTTCGTTTTGAATAAAGTTTAATATTTGCGCAGGATCCGCTTTACGGGCAAAATCGAACGGCCGCACCATCAAAGCGGACGTTAACCGGTTGATAATATTCATCGCTTTCTCCGGGCCGAGCGCTTTTTCAAGCACCTCTTTGGCATAGGCGATTCCGCCTTGCTCAATATAATCTTGCGCCAGCGCGATTTGATGAAATTCTTCCATCACTTCTTCTTTTTCGTCCGCTCCCACTTGACGCATTCGGGAAATTTCTAAAGTCAGCTTTTCAATTTCTTCTTCTGATAAATGTTTATAAACGGAGGCGGATACGTCTGGGCCAAGGGAAATAAGAAGGATCGCCGCTTTCTGTCTCCCCGTCAGCCCACTTCTCTTTACTTTATTTTCCATTCCCCGTTCCTCCTACTCTTCCGATAACCATGTTCGCAACAGCTTTGCAAATTCATCCGGCTTTTCTTTCGCCAATCTTTCTAACTGTTTGCGACGCATGGTCGATTCTGTCTCTTGCTCGTGAATATCCGGAATTTCTTGAACCATTGGCTGTTCGAAGATTTCTTCCTCTTCCTCCTCTTCTTCCTCATCACTCTTGCGGCTGCGCCACCATAAGATGAACAATGTGATCAGAAGAACAAGGCCGATGCCGCCAACGATATATACCCACATTGGAATCGCCGGTTTCGGTTCCTCAAATGTCGCTTTTCCGTTAAACTTCTGCACAGAAACGACAACGCGATTTTGAATATCCTGATCGGTTAATGTTTGGCCATATTGTTTGTCAATCGATGTTCTGACAATCGTTCCTAATATTTTTTGAATATCGTCGATCGTTTGCTGCGGCAGAGAGTTCGGATCTTTCGGATCCGGCGGCTCCACCATCACTTGAATGCCTAAATCGCGAATTTTATATGGGCTTTCGACGATATCCTTTTTTATCCGGTTCACTTCGTTATTAATCGTTTCTTCGGTCCGCTCATAATTTCCATTTGCTTCGTTTGCCCCAGCCTGATAGTTTGGCACTTCATTTGCTCCTGTTCCAGCTGTGCCGCCTGGTGGTGCCCCATTTCCAGAGTAAGTTTCTTGAATGCGTTGCACGCTGATGGCAATGCCTTCGTTATTTTCCTCATCAACTGGGGCAACAAGGTTTTCTTCCCGTCTTTCTTGCGTAAAGTCAATATCTGCTGTCACCGAAACAGCCACTTTATCTTGTCCCATCATCGTCCCCAGCATCCGCTGCACTCGCTGTTGAATGTCGCGCTCAATTTGTTGCTTTATTTCTTGCTGTGCAGCAAACGTTGTGCCTGTCGAATTTTTTTCGTCATTTTTCAGGTCAAAATACTCAAAAAACTGGTTCATAATGACGATATTATCTGTAGGAAGGTTAGGAACACTTTTGGAAACGAGATGATATAACGCTTTTATTTGCTGGTCGCTAAATTGGTATCCCGGTTTTGTTTTCAGCACGATCGATGCTGAAGCTTCCCCTTGATTATCAGACGCAAACACGCTCGGCTGCGGAAGATTAATCATTACTTTCGCATCTTCAACGCCGTTAATGCTTTTGATTAAATTTGCCAGCTCATTTTGCATTGCTTCGAGCTTGACGACGTTAAACTCGTTATCCGTCATTCCGAAGCTTGCGTTTTTCCCAAAGAAAGAATAGTCGATCATGCCGCTGTTCGGAATTCCTTCCGCTGCCAACTCCACTTTTAACGAATCTGCCAAGTCTTTTGGCACTTTTATCGTTGTGCCGTTATCGGCTACTTCTGATTTAATGTTCCGTTGATCGAGCGTTTCTTTTATTTGTCCTGCTTCCTGTGGCGTTAAGTTGCTATATAGCGGCACCATTTCCGTCCTTGTTGCAAAAAATACAGTAGCGCCGATAATCAGCAAAAGAAGGGCAAGGCTAGCAACAGCGATCCATTTTTGTTTTTTTGTTCGTTCTTTCCAAAATAAAGTAAAGCGATTAAGCCATTTTTTCAGTCTGTCGTTCATACTATTCCCCCGATTATTTCACAGTCGATATGCTATATTTGCATTCGCATCATTTCTTGATATGCTTCAATCACTTTGTTGCGCACTTCCAACGTAAGCTGCAAAGAAATGCTTGCTTTTTGCGCCGCGATCATTACTTGATGCAAATCGACATTTTCGCCTTTCACCAATTTTTCCGTCAGCTGGTCAGCCTGTATTTGCTGCTCGTTTACTTTATTAAGCGCATCTTTTAAAAAGGCGGAGAACTCCTTTTGCACATCAGCCGGTTTTGCCGTTTGGGAAGCAGCATCAACCGTCCCTGCAAACAATGAACGATCAATTCCTTGTATCATTGTCCACATCCCCTTTATTTTCCAATTTCTAATGCCTTCATTAACATCCCTTTTGTCGCGTTAAAAACGGTGACGTTTGCCTCATATGACCGCGTGGCGCTCATTAAATCGACCATCTCCTTCAACGGATCGACATTAGGAAGGCGAACATATCCGTTGCGGTCTGCGTCAGGATGGGAAGGATCGTAAACAAGTTTAAAAGGTGCTGGATCTTCGACGATTTTTGTGACCCGGACCCCGCCGCCAACGGAATCACGGCTATTCATCGCAGCCTGCAAATATGTAGAAAACCCTTCTTGGCGTGGCTCCATGACGACCAATTTACGCCGGTACGGCTCCCATTGCCCATTAACAAATCGGGCGCGCGTCGTATCAACATTGGCCATATTGGAGGAAACCACATCCATGCGCAATCGCTGTGCTGTCAGCGCAGACGCCGTGATATCTAAATTTTGAAACATAGACATACGTTATTTCCCTCCCTTAATGACTGTCTTTAATGTTGTGAATTTTCCGTTAAGTCGCTCAACTAAAGCATTATAATAAATTTGATTTTCTGCTAAATCTGCCATTTCTTTATCAATATCGACATTATTTCCATTATGATTGTATACCACATCCGTCCTTTTCGTCACGAAAAATTGATTTGATATTTGATGATGAAACGGCAAATGCTTTGGATGCGTCCGTTTTGCTTCCAGCGGTTGCAGCGCACGATCCAATTCCGTCCTAAATTGGACGCTTTTCGCCTTGTAATTCGGCGTGTCCACGTTAGCAATATTGTTGGCAATCACTTTTTCTCTTAATGCCGCATAATCAAGCCCTTGCTCAAGCATCGTTATTGTACGTGAAAACAGTGCCAAAAGTATCCCCTCTTTTATCCCATTTTTCGACAATATTACTGCTATTATCATTTTACGGGAATGAAAAAATGTTGTATAGACGGAAGATTGTACTATTTTTTTAGTACTAAATAGAGAAATTTGTTTATATTTGTCATTTTTATGCGCCTGCCGAACAAACGATCATGCAAAAAACCGGCCTAAAAACGAGTCTGCTTTTAGGCCGGTTTCTTTATGATCCATTAACTTGATTTCAATTTTTCTAATTCTGTCAAAAACTTATCATTTAACACTTTAATATATGTCCCTTTCATGCCAAGCGAACGTGACTCAATGACGCCAGCGCTTTCTAGCTTGCGAAGAGCGTTAACGATAACAGAACGGGTAATGCCGACACGATCGGCAATTTTACTTGCGACAAGCAACCCTTCTGTGCCGTCGAGTTCTTCGAAAATATGTTCAATCGCTTCTAGTTCGCTATAAGAAAGGGAGCTGATTGCCATTTGCACAACCGCTTTGTTGCGCGCTTCTTCTTCAATTTCCTCCGCTTTTTCGCGCAAAATTTCCATCCCAACAACGGTTGCACCATACTCGGCTAAAATAAGATCGTCATCGTTAAATTCGCGATCCAACCGCGACAAAATCAGCGTTCCAAGCCGTTCGCCGCCACCGTTGATCGGCACGATCGTCGTTAAGCCGGTTTTAAACAAGTCACGATTTTCCACTGGAAATGCGGTATATTCGCTATTAATATCAATATTAGGGGACGTTTCTGTTATGTTAAACAAATTTTTCGTATACTCTTCAGGAAATTGCCGCTCTTCCAACATTTTTTTCATCCGTTCATTTTCAATCGACTGCTTAATCGCATAACCAAGCAATTTGCCGCGGCGGCTCAAAACGAATATGTTCGCTTCGATCACTTCGCAAAGCGTTTCCGCCATTTCTTTAAAGTTTACTGGTTTTCCTGCCGCTTTTTGCAGCATTGCGTTAATCGTTCTCGTCTTTTGTAATAAATTCATATATTCATTCTCCTCCTCAATTTATTTGTTACAAAATGAATTCGCTCAAGTTTTTGTTTTTGACAATGCCACCAAGTTTTTGCTCAACATACTGTGGTGTAATGACGACTTTGTCTAGCGTAATATCAGGAGCTTCAAACAATAAATCTTCAAGCAGCTTTTCCATGATGGTATGAAGCCGTCTTGCCCCGATATTATCAGTCGTCTGATTCACTTCAAAAGCGACTTCAGCAATCTTACGAATAGCATCGTCAGAAAATTCGAGATTTATACCTTCCGTCGCTAAAAGCGCCTGATATTGTTTAATCAGCGCGTTATTAGGCTCTACTAATATTTTTACGAAATCATCAACCGAAAGTTTCGTTAATTCGACGCGAATCGGAAAACGCCCTTGAAGCTCTGGAATTAAGTCGGACGGCTTTGCCATATGAAACGCGCCGGCCGCAATGAACAATATATGATCTGTCTTCACAGGGCCATATTTCGTCATTACCGTCGATCCTTCGACAATCGGCAAAATATCGCGCTGCACCCCTTCGCGCGACACATCCGCCGAAGAAGCAACTTGCCCACTGCGCGCGATTTTGTCGATTTCATCGATAAAAATGATGCCGGATTGTTCGGCAAGGCGTATCGCTTCTTGCGTCACTTCATCCATGTCGATCAATTTTTGCGCTTCTTCATTTATAAGCACTTTGCGCGCTTCCCTTACTTTCAATTTCCGCTTTTTGCGCCGCTTCGGAATAAGGCTGTTCAGCGCGTCTTGCACGTTCATTCCCATTTGCTCAATGCCGGCGCCTTGTAAAAAATCAAAAAACATCGGCTGTTGTTCTTCCACTTCTATCGTGACAATTTCATCTTCCAGCTGGCCATTTGCGAGCTGCCAGGCGACTTGTCTTCGTCTTTGTTCAATGTGTTCGTCCTCGTATGCTTGATTTGTGTCATGCTGCGGCGTTTGTACTCCGCCAAATAATAGTTCAAAAGGGTTTTTCATCGTTTGTTTTTGCTTTCCAGGCACTAGCAGCTCGACGAGCCGTTTATTTGCCTGCTGCTCAGCGCGGTCTTTCACTTCATTCATTTTCCGCTCTTTTACCATTCGAACAGACGTTTCCACAAGATCGCGCACCATCGATTCCACATCGCGGCCGACATATCCGACTTCCGTAAATTTGGTCGCCTCCACTTTTACAAACGGAGCGCCGACCAACTTCGCCAGCCGTCTGGCGATTTCCGTTTTTCCAACCCCCGTCGGGCCAATCATTAAAATGTTTTTCGGAACTACTTCATCCCGCAGTTTTTCATCAAGCAAACTGCGGCGATAACGGTTTCTCAGCGCAATCGCAACCGCTTTTTTCGCTTCCTTTTGCCCGACGATAAATTGGTCAAGCTGTTCAACGATTTGCCGAGGTGTCAAAGCTTCAGCCACCGCTGTTTCCCTCCTCTCTTTTACAACTCTTCCACAATAATATGGCCATTCGTATACACACAAATATTCGCAGCTATTTCTAACGCTGCTTTCGCGATTTCTTTCGCCGATAGCTGGTCTCCCGCGTACTGTTTTAACGCACGCCCTGCCGCCAGCGCGTAATTCCCGCCGGAACCGATCGCTAACATCCCGTCATCGGGTTCAATCACTTCACCCGTTCCTGAGATGAGAAGCAAATGGCGGGCATCCATCACGATCAGCATCGCCTCCAGGCGGCGCAACACTTTATCGCTGCGCCATTCCTTTGCCAATTCGACGGCAGCGCGCGGCAAGTTTCCGTTAAATTCTTCGAGTTTGCCTTCAAACATTTCAAACAACGTAAACGCATCTGCGACCGACCCAGCAAACCCCGCCAGCACTTTTCCTTGAAACAATCTCCGTACTTTTTTGGCCGTGTGTTTCATGACAACCGCATTTCCAAACGTTACCTGGCCATCCCCAGCCATCGCCGCTTTTCCATTATGATGAATCGCAAAAATCGTCGTAGCATGGAACTGTTCCATCACTCCCAGCCTCCTTTCCACTCATGGCGGCAATTATGCCCGCGGATGCGTTTGCAAATAAATATGGCGCAGCCGGTCTTTCGTGACATGTGTATATACTTGTGTTGACGAAAGATGCGCATGGCCGAGCAGTTCTTGAACCGCGCGCATATCGGCACCTTCATTAAGCAAGTGTGTCGCAAACGTGTGCCTTAGCACGTGCGGGCTAACATGTTGAGTAAGCGCTGCTTTTTTAACCATTTCATCCAAAATATAACGTGCCCCCCGAGGCGTCAATGGATTGCCGCGGGCGTTGACAAACAAATAAGCATGGGCGGCTTTTGCGTTTTGCAAAAGTTCGCGCCGTCCATGATGAATGTAGCGCTCCAATGCTTCTTTGGCAAAGCGGCCAAACGGGACATAGCGTTGTTTGCTTCCTTTTCCATGAATTAAAATGGTGGAGCTCGAAAAATCGATATCAGAAAGTTGAATGTGACAACATTCACTAACACGGACACCCGTCGCATAAAGAAGCTCGAGCATCGCTTGGTTGCGCTGTCCGATCGCTGTATTCACATCATTGACATGAAAAAGGATTTCTAACTCCTGCTCATATAAAAAATTAGGAATTTTTTGTTCTTTTTTCGGAAGCGCTGCAAGCGCAAACGGATTTTCCAACACTTTTTTTTCCCGCAGCAAAAACTTATAGAAGCTTCGCAAACTGGAAATTTTTCGCGAAACGGAACGACTTGACTGTTTTTGCTCATACAGCTTCGTCAAATAAAGGCGAACATCGCTATACGTTACTTCAGCCAAGTCGTGAATCCCTTGTTCGTTCATAAACTCGAAAAATTGTTCGATGTCTCGTTGGTAACACACAATAGTATATTGTGAATAATTTTTTTCGATTTGTAAATATTCTATGAACAATTGTAACGCAATTTTCGAATTTTCCATTTTCCACACCTCACAAGGGCTACTAAATAGTAACATATAATTAGCAGCCCTTGCAATCACTTTTAACAAAATTCTGAATTGTGTCCAATGCGCGTTGAGCGTAACGTTCATTGCGCTGCTGCTTATCTCTAATTTTTTCCTCCAGCGGGGCAAATAAACCGAAATTGGCGTTCATCGGTTGAAAGTGGTTCGGATTCGCCGACGTAATATAATGCGCCATGCTGCCGATCGCCGTTTCACGCGGAAAAACAAGAAGATCTTGCCCCAATACGAGCCGCGCTGCGTTAATGCCAGCGACAAGCCCTGATGCCGCCGATTCGACATACCCTTCTACACCGGTCATTTGCCCGGCAAAAAATAAATCATCGCGTTCTTTATATTGATACGTCGGGCGCAACAATTTTGGGGAGTTGATAAACGTGTTGCGGTGCATCACTCCGTAACGGACAATTTCCGCGTTTTCAAGCCCCGGAATCAAGCGAATTACTTCCTTTTGCGCCCCCCATTTCAAATGCGTCTGGAATCCGACAATGTTGTAAAGCGTGCCTGCCGCGTTGTCTTGACGGAGCTGGACCACCGCATATGGCCGCTTCCCTGTGCGCGGGTCTTCCAAGCCGACCGGCTTCATCGGGCCGAAAAGAAGCGTCTGTTTTCCGCGCCGCGCCATTACTTCAATCGGCATGCATCCTTCAAAATAAATTTCCTTTTCAAATTCTTTTAACGGCACTGTTTCCGCCGAAACAAGCGCTTCATAAAAACGGTTGAACTCTTCCTCGGTCATCGGGCAGTTGATGTAGGCGGCTTCCCCTTTGTCATAACGCGATTTGACATACACTTTGTCCATATTAATGCTGTCTTTTTCAACAATCGGAGCGGCGGCATCGTAAAAATACAAATATTCTTCTCCTGTCAGCTCCTTGAGCCGTTCCGACAGTGCCGGCGATGTCAGCGGCCCTGTCGCGACAATGGTCGGGCCGTCAGGGATGTCGGTGACTTCTTCGCGAATAACCGTTACGTTTGGATGGCCTTGCACCAAATTGGTGACACGAGCCGCAAACTCATGCCGGTCAACAGCAAGCGCGCTCCCTGCCGGAACCGAGCATTCATCTGCCGCTTTCATGATGACGGAATTCAAGCGGCGCATTTCTTCCTTTAATACCCCGACCGCATTCGTCAACGAATTAGCGCGCAATGAGTTGCTGCAAACAAGCTCAGCAAATTGATCCGTATGATGGGCAGGCGTTTGCTTTACCGGCCTCATTTCATAAAGGCGGACATGAATGCCGCGGTTTGCGAGCTGCCACGCTGCCTCGCTGCCCGCTAAACCAGCGCCAATGACAGTTACCGTTCGTTCATTCACCATGCATTCCTCCCTGTGTTCGTCAAGATTGTGGTTCTTCTTCGTAGTCGCATGATGTGCACTGCACTTGCACACCTTTTTTCAATTTCTTTTCCACTAACACCCCTTCGCATTTCGGGCATCGGCGGGCAAGCGGCTTATCCCATGAGACGAAATCACATTGCGGGAAACGGTCGCATCCGTAAAAAATCCGCTTTTTCTTGCTGCTGCGTTCGACAATATTGCCTTCATGGCATTTCGGGCATTTAACGCCAATTTCTTTGACAATCGGCTTTGTGTTGCGGCATTCTGGAAAATTGGAACAAGCGACAAATTTTCCAAACCGCCCCATTTTATATACCATTGGGCTGCCGCATACTTCGCAATCGACTCCTGCCGGTTCATCTTTAATTTCAACTTCTTTCATTTCCTTCTCCGCGATTTGCAGCCGTTTTTCAAACTCCCGGTAAAATTCGTCGACCACTTTCACCCATTGTACTTTTCCTTCTTCAATTTCGTCTAAATTTTTTTCCATTTTTGCCGTAAATTCCACATCAATAATTTCCGGGAAAAACTCTAAAATCAGCTCTACCACGATTTCTCCGAGTTCTGTCGGAACAAAGCGTTTATTCTCAAGCACGACATAGTTCCGCTTTTGAATCGTATCAATCGTCGGCGCATACGTGGACGGCCTGCCGATGCCAAGCTCTTCTAGCGTTTTCACCAGCCGTGCTTCCGTGTAGCGCGGAGGCGGCTGAGTGAAGTGCTGCTTCGGTTCAATATCCTTGCTAAAAACGGTTTCTCCTTCCTGTAAATCAGGAAGAAGACGGTCCTGTTCATCCGTTTGGTCATCCGTTCCTTCCACATATACTTTCATAAAACCAGGAAACTTCACTTTCGAGCCGTTTGCCCGAAAGATCACCCCTCCATTTTCCAGCTCAACGCTCATCGTGTCAAGCAGCGCGGCCGCCATTTGGCTTGCGACAAAACGTTCCCAAATCAGCTTGTACAAACGGAACTGATCGCGGGTTAAATATGGTTTTACCTTCTCCGGGTCGCGAAACACAGACGTCGGGCGAATCGCTTCATGCGCATCTTGCGCATTGGCACTTTTCTTTTCTTTTCGCTTTTCTTGCGCGGCAAATTCTTTTCCAAACGTCGCTTCTATGTAAGAGAGCGCTTCTTGTTGCGCGCTTTCTGACACTCTTGTCGAGTCCGTGCGCATATAAGTGATTAATCCGACCGTTCCTTCGCTGCCAAGATCAATTCCTTCATACAACTGCTGGGCGATCATCATCGTTTTTTTCGTTCGGAAATTGAGTTTCCGCGCTGCTTCTTGCTGCAAGGAAGAGGTCGTAAACGGCGGCACCGGGTTTCGTTTCCGTTCCTTTTTTGCCACCGATGTCACCGTAAAGTGATTGCCGTTAATGCGCCGCAAAATCGCGGAAACGTCCGCTTCGTTTTTTAAGTCAAGCTTTTGCCCGTCGGCTCCATAGAAAGAAGCGGTAAACGTTTCGTTTCCTTTCACAAATTCCGCTTGAATCGTCCAATATTCTTCCGGCTGAAATTGTTTAATCTCTTTTTCGCGATCAATGATCAAACGCAGCGCTACGGACTGGACGCGCCCCGCGCTCAAGCCCTTCTTCACCTTTTTCCAAAGCAGCGGGCTAATGTTGTAACCGACGAGCCGGTCCAACACGCGGCGCGCTTGCTGCGCGTCTACCAAATTCATATCGATCGCCCGCGGATGCTGAAATGACTCCTTAATCGCGTCTTTCGTAATCTCGTTAAAGACAACGCGGCAATCGGAATGAATATCAAGTTCAAGCATATTGGCTAAATGCCAAGCAATCGCTTCCCCTTCTCGGTCCGGGTCTGCGGCAAGAAACACTTTTTTTGCTTTTTTCGCTGCTGTTTTCAGCTCTTTAATAATCTGTCCTTTTCCGCGAATCGTGATATACTTTGGTTCATAACCGTTATTTATATCAACGCCCATCTGGCTTTTTGGCAGATCGCGAACGTGTCCCATCGAAGCTTTCACTTTATATTTTTTTCCTAAATATCGTTCAATTGTTTTCGCTTTCGCCGGCGATTCCACGATGACAAGATAGTCAGACATCAAACTTCCTCCCTTAAGAGGTAAATTTAAAATCTTCATTATTATTAATGATTCTTATGACATTTGTCAAACAAGATATGAAAAATTCCTTCACTGCTTTGCAAAAAAACAAGAAAACTCTTCGACTATATCGTTGGCGGAATGCACTAATTTTGCGCCTTGCTGTATTAACATGTTCGGTCCTTTTGACTGTTCCAAAAAAATCGGGCCGGGAACGGCAAACACTTCTCTGCCTTGCTCTAACGCCAACGAAGCGGTAATCAATGAGCCGCTTTTTTCTTTCGCCTGCACGACGACCGTTCCGAGCGATATTCCGCTGATAATCCGGTTGCGCAGCGGAAAATGCCACTTTTGCGGCCGCACGTGCGGAGGATGTTCGGACAAAACAAGGTGCCCGTCCATCAATTGGTTTGCCAGTTGTTGATTTTGTTTTGGATATATGTGATTGACCCCTCCTGCAATGACGGCAATCGTATTTCCTCCGTGTTGAATGGCCATCTCGTGCGCCAGCGTATCGATGCCAGCCGCAAGGCCGCTGACAATGATCCAGCCGTCAGCCACAAGCGGCGGAATTAATCGTCGCAATGATTTGATTCCTTCTTTTGTCGGCTGTCTCGTGCCAACAATGCTAATCATTTTTAATGACGACAAAAGATGAAGGTCCCCTTTCGCGTATAACACCCATGGTGGCTCGTAAATATGTTTTAACAAAGGTGGGTAGTCGGAGTCAAAAATCGTGATGGTGTGAATATGGTTATCCTTATATGTTTTTATCATACTTTGAATATGAAGGGAATGTAAATCTTTGAAAAAGAGGGAATATCGTTGCAGCGGTAAGGGGATATATGTTTGCAGCACAGAGGATGGAAGAGTGAATACAGAAGCGAAGGTAGGATCGATGTGAAATAACCGATGAATGGTTTTCCAACTTGCCCCGCGGCAATGATGAAGATGGATGAGACGCTCACGAACTGATGAGTACATCGTATCTTCCTTTCTGTTTTTGTTTCAAAAGTTTCACAAAACCATGGTGGCATGCGCATTTTGCAAGGCACGCTGCCAAACCAACAAGCAAATGCAACAGAAAACAAGAAAAGAAAATCGTCCCGCATGAAAAATGATGCGGGACGATGCCTGTTAATGCGTTTTGCATTTTTCGTAAAGCCCTCGTTCTTTCAACACAGCAATTAATGTTTCACCGATGACCGCCGGCGTTTCGGCAACTTTAATGCCGCATTCGTTCATTTTCTTAATTTTTTCCGCTGCCGTTCCTTTGCCGCCGGAAATAATCGCGCCAGCATGTCCCATCCGTTTTCCTGGAGGTGCCGTTTGGCCGCCGATAAAGCCGACAACCGGTTTTTTCATGTTTGCTTTTACCCATTCTGCTGCTTCTTCTTCGGCCGTGCCGCCGATTTCGCCAATCATAATGACGGCATATGTTTCTTCATCTTCGTTAAACGCCTTTAACACATCAATGAAGTTTGTGCCGTTAACAGGATCGCCGCCGATGCCGACCGCTGTCGACTGGCCGATGCCGGCTTGTGTCAATTGATGAACCGCTTCGTACGTTAACGTTCCAGAGCGGGAAACGATGCCGACGTGGCCTTTTTTATGAATGTAGCCTGGCATGATGCCGATTTTGCATTCTTCCGGCGTGATGACGCCCGGGCAGTTTGGCCCGATGAGGCGGGTTTTCTTTCCTTCCATGTAGCGTTTGACTTTCACCATGTCCAAAACCGGAATTCCTTCAGTAATGCAAACGACAAGATCTAATTCCGCATCAACCGCTTCCATAATCGCGTCAGCGGCAAATGCTGGCGGAACGTAAATGACAGAAGCGTTCGCTCCCGTTTTTTCCACTGCTTCAGAAACAGTGTTAAACACCGGCACTCCTTCGATTTCTGTCCCGCCTTTTCCCGGCGTTACGCCGCCGACAATTTTCGTGCCGTACTCAATCATTTGTTTTGTATGGAATAATCCTTGTGAACCTGTAATCCCTTGTACGATCACTTTTGTATCTTTATTAATAAAAACGCTCACGTTTCTCCCTCACCTTCTTAACGTACTAACTCGACGATTTTTTGGGCGCCGTCTGCCATCGATTCAGCAGCAACAATATTTAAGCCCGATTCTTGCAAAATCTTTTTCCCTAATTCTACGTTCGTCCCTTCCAGGCGGACGACGAGCGGAAGATTTAAGCCGACTTGCTTCGTTGCTTCAACGATCCCGTTTGCGATGACATCGCACTTCATAATGCCGCCGAAAATGTTGACGAAAATTCCTTTTACTTTCGGATCAGAAAGGATGATTTTAAACGCTTCCGTCACTTTTTCCGTCGTTGCGCCGCCGCCGACGTCCAAGAAGTTGGCCGGCTCACCGCCGTAATATTTGATGATATCCATCGTTGCCATCGCCAAACCGGCGCCGTTAACCATGCAGCCGATGTTCCCGTCAAGCGCGATATAGTTTAAATCATATTTCGACGCTTCGACTTCTTTCGGATCTTCTTCATCTAAATCGCGGTATTCTAAAATGTCTTTATGGCGGTACAGTGCGTTTGAATCAAAGTTTAATTTCGCATCCAATGCCATGACTTTGCCGTCGCCTGTCACGACAAGCGGATTGATTTCCGCGATCGAGCAGTCTTTTTCGACAAACACTTGGTAAAGCCCCAACATAAATTTAGCAGCCTGATTCACAAGCTCTTTCGGAATGTTGATGTTGAACGCTAAACGGCGCGCTTGAAACGCTTGCAAACCTACCGCTGGATCGATGTACTCTTTAAAAATTTTCTCCGGCGTTTTTGCCGCCACTTCTTCGATTTCAGTTCCGCCTTCTTCCGAGCCCATCAATACGACGCGCGAAGTTGCGCGGTCAACAACAAAACCGATGTAATATTCTTTTTTTATGTCGCAGCCTTCTTCAATAAGCAAGCGCTTAACTTCTTTTCCTTCTGGGCCCGTTTGATGCGTAACAAGCACTTTTCCTAACAGTTCGCTCGCATATGTACGAACTTCATCCAAGCTTTTCGCTACTTTTACCCCTCCGGCTTTTCCGCGCCCGCCGGCGTGAATTTGCGCTTTCACGACGCAAACAGGGCTTCCTAATTCTTTTGCCGCCTCCACCGCTTCCTCCACAGTAAACGCTACGCGGCCGTTCGGCACGCTAACGCCGTAGTTTCTGAGGATTTCTTTTGCTTGATATTCATGAATATTCATGCGCCAACCTCCTAGTATACAAAACTAAAAAAGTTCTAGCGTTTTCATTTTATAATGATATTTTCCACATTGTCCACCATTTCGACATAAAATTGAAAAATTTCAAAAGGGAAAACATTTTCAGTTACTATGATCCTTTGCCTGTTTGTCCAAACGGTAAATAAACGCAAACACCTCGGCGACAAGACGGTACAAATCCTCAGGAATAACTTCGTTTATTTCCAATTCGCTCAATAATTGGACGAGCGACGGATCTTCTTGGATCGGAATCCCATGTTGTTTAGCGGCATCGATGATCGCCTCGGCCACATGCCCTTTTCCTTTGGCGACCACCACCGGGGCTTCATGGATGTTCGCATCATAGGAAAGCGCCACCGCTTGTTTTTTTTCGTTTTTCATATGCGGTAATCCACCCCGCTATAGCGTTGTGCAAAAACAAAATCCACAGGCGCCTTTTTTTGTTTTGGCGTTTCGACTTTCAACACGGACAGCGTATACCCGTGCTCCTCAAGCCGCTCTTTCAGCATTGGTTGAAAAGCGGTTGCGACAGCAGGCAAATGCGGAGTGTCGTTGATGACGGAAACATGGACAATGCGTTGTTGTACACGCACGTCGACTACTGTTTCTTTCAAGTTGTCCAAATAGAAATAAAACATGATGCGGCAATAATCCGGATCAATTTTCCCATTTTTTTGCCGTTTCCCTTGCCAGTAAATCGCGACATCTGTCCGATGTTCGCCAAGCTGAACCGGAATTTGCAAAAATAGATGCTGCAGCGGCCCTTCGGCTTTGGATAATAGCTGCTGGCCGGTTATATGATGCAGAAGCGTCTGCAATGTTTCTTTTAACTCTGGTTCATGGATGTTTTCTAATGCCTGCAGCAGAAGCGGTTTCAACGACGTCATCGTCATCTCTGCAGGCATTTTTGTTTCCAGCGCCAGGCGTATATTTGCCTCATGCTGAAACCCGAGCTTCTCGAGCGCTTCTTTCAGCGCATGAAAAACGGATGAAGCAACATGACGGTCGGATTGTGTTAATATCGCGGAAAAAAGCCGCTGTTCTTCCTCCGCAAGGGAACCGTCCGCATATGATGCGTAAAGCATCTGAAAACGTTCCAAAAATGACTGTTCTTCAAAGGCTGGAAACAACGACTGCAAATATTGCTTTGCTTGCTGCAAATCCCCGTTGTGTACGGCATCTTGCAGTTTCATTAGCTGTTCAGAACTTAAATTGTTTTGCAGCGAAGACAAACCGAGCTTGCTTAACAGCTGCAGCGCTGCCTTTCGTTCGGGCTGCGGCAATGATGCAAGCAATTTCACAAGAACCTCATACGCGTTTTTCGGGCTGTTCATTATGTTTTGCAAATAGCGGCGCAATGTTTGTAACGAGTTTGTCTGCTGTTCCGGCGGCAAAGATGCTAACTGTCTTTCGGCAGTTTGCAATTGCCGAAAAAGCGGCGCGTCGTTTTGCACCGCCAACAATGAGGTGAAAATATCCTTCGTAAGCGGAAAGCGCCGGACAAACATGTAGCGGAAAGTTTCCCAGCCTTTTTGTTTGTCTTCTAATTGCCCGATCCACTGAACCGCTTTTTCTATATCTTCTTTAGCAATCGGTAGTTTTTCTTGAAGCACAAAACGGAGAAAAGAATGCGCGTCATTTGGCAGTTTCCATTTTCGGATCAAATATTGCGCCGCTTCATCGACATCGGAGGAAGGGAATGGATGATTTCCCCCCTCTTTATCAATGATTTTCCAATAGATTGTATCGTTTTCGGCCACGACTTCAAATAAATATTGCTTCCCTGCTTGCAAAGGAGTGCGTAGCCGCGCTGTTACGATTTCATTTCCGACACGAACAAGCGCAAGTTTTTCTTTTTCGCCTTCCCCTTGTATCCTTTCGATTTTTCCAAAGACGACTTGTCCGTGGCGGAACCGCTCACGTGCCGCATCGCCGGCCGGAAAGATCGGTAGCGTTTTGTCAACGCGGTTCATCATACTGCTCTCCTTCTTTCTTCATTTTTATCATTTCTTTTATCGGGGAAAAAGAAAGGCGGTGTTCATCAATGGTGCCGTATGTGCGAATCGCTTCTAAATGCTGGGCGGTGCCGTATCCCATGTTTTTTTCAAACCCATATTGCGGATACCGCTTTGCCAGCTGTTTCATAAAATGGTCGCGCGTCACTTTGGCGATCACGGAACTTGCCGCAATGGAAACGCTATTGGCGTCTCCTTTGACGATGCTTTGTTGCGGCATTGGGATCGGAAGCGTCATTGCGTCCACTAATAAGTAATCCGGTTTTGGCGAAAGTTGTTCAACCGCTTTGATCATCGCTTTTTTCGTCGCTTCATAAATGTTGATTTCATCGATTTCCGCAGCGGTGACGACACCGATGCCGATCGAAACCGCGCACGATTGAATCATGTGAAATAACGTTTCCCGCTTTGCTTCCGACAGTTTTTTCGAGTCGTTTAACCCTGGTATATACGCGTCTTTCGGCAGGATGACCGCCGCAGCAACAACCGGGCCGGCAAGCGGTCCGCGCCCTGCTTCATCAATGCCAGCTATGTACTTGATGCCTTGTGCAAACAGCTGCCGCTCATAGCGCGACATTTCTTGCCATTGTTTTTCCGCTTGTTCTTCTTGCCGCTTTTGCTTATGCCAGCGCGCAACAAGCCGCTGCACGCTTTTTCGCTTATCTTGCGCAATCTCGTGCAATAACGGATCGTGCTCATCGTTGATTTGTTGCAATAATGCCTGTATCTCTTTGACGGTATATTGATTCACTTCTTCTGTCCCTCTCTTTAATATTTATATCGGCATCCCGGCAAAAAAATAAAGCCCGATTCATTTCGCGGGCTTTTATGGCGTTTCAAAACTAATTCTCCCTAATCTTTCTGTACGAATATCGTGAAGCACGATTTCCGCGACTTTATCATAGTCAACTGCCCCACCGCTGACGAGACAGCCGCGCCGTCTGCCAATCGCAGCAAACAGTTCTGCGATTTCTTCCGGAATGTCATCAAGCGAATAGCGTTCCTTTAACCGTTCCGGATAATGCCGTTTCAAAAAATTGAGCGCATAAACAGCAACATCTTGCAAATTTAAAATCGTGTCTTTAATGGCGCCGGTGGTGGCAAGCTTCAGCCCGACTTCTTCCTCTTCAAACTTCGGCCATAAAATTCCCGGCGTATCAAGAAGTTCCATTTCTTTGCCAACTTTAATCCACTGCTGCGCTTTCGTGACCCCCGGTTTATCGCCTGTTTTTGCTATATTTCTTCCGGCAAGGCGATTAATCAGCGTCGATTTTCCGACATTCGGAATCCCAACAATAAGCGCGCGCATTGGGCGAGGGTTTTTTATTCCTTTCGCTGCCATTTTCGCAAATTTGTCTTTCAGCATCTCTTTGGACACCGCAACAATTTGTTTGATTCCTGTGCCAGTTTGCGCATCGATCGCTAATGCGCGCAACTGCTGCTGTTGGAAGTAGGCAATCCATTGCTGTGTGGCCGCTTCATCCGCCATATCCGCTTTGTTTAACAAAACGATGCGAGGCTTGTTTCCGAGAATTTCGTTAATCATCGGATTTCTTGACGCCATGGGAATGCGCGCATCGAGCAATTCAAAAACGATATCGATCAGTTTCAGTTTTTCCTGCACTTCGCGCTTCGCCTTCGCCATATGGCCTGGAAACCATTGAATCGTCATATGCATCACCTTATTGCTGTTATTTTACAAAACGTGCGTCAGAAAGCGGCCAATAAACGATACTGGCTTTTCCGACGACTTTCTCCATCGGTATAAACCCAATGTGGCGGCTGTCTTTGCTAAAGCGGCGATTGTCGCCCAAAACAAACAAATACCCTTTTGGCACCGTTTTTCGCCCAGTGATTTCTTCCAAAGTAAACGGTTCCGTCAGCGGGCCATCCACCACTTGTTTTTTATATTTGTCCAAGTACGGTTCTTCGTACGGTTTACCGTTGACATATAACGTATCGTTTTTATATTCGATATGGTCACCCGGCAAACCGATCACCCGCTTAATATAGTCTTTTCCTTCTTCGGCATGAAAGACGATAATATCAAACCGCTGCGGTGTGCCGATTTTGTAAGAAAGCTTGTTGACGATCATCCGATCATGATTATGAAGAGTCGGCATCATCGACAGACCGTCCACAATAATCGGCGCAAAAATAAAATAACGAATGCCGCCCGCAAGCAAAACGGCGATGACGATTGCTTTTAACCATTCCCGCAATTCACTTTTTTTCTTTTCCATCATTCTCCCACCTAATCTTTGGCTATTATGGCATAACGACAAGGAATGTGAAAAAAGGAGCTTGCCATCAAGCTCCTTTTCCCCGGGTCACTATGTTCATTATTGAACGTTTTCTTTAATGCGTGCTGCTTTGCCGCGAAGTTGGCGCAAATAATACAATTTCGCGCGACGTACTTTACCGCGGCGAACCACTTCTAATTTCGCAATTTTCGGTGTATGCACTGGGAAAGTGCGCTCTACGCCAACACCGTAAGACACTTTGCGGACCGTGAATGTTTCGCTAATCCCTGCGCCGCGACGTTTAATGACGACGCCTTCAAACACTTGGATGCGCTCGCGGTTTCCTTCGATGACTTTCACATGAACACGCACTGTGTCACCAGGACGGAAATCCGGTAAATCTGTCCGCAATTGTTCTTTCGTAATTTCTTGAATTAAATGATGCATCATTTTCCACTCCTTCCAACAGATGTTCATGACAATGCTTTTTCATCATTGCAGCGGAACATCGTTTTCCTCGCTTAAGCAAATCGCTTAAGTTGCACAAGGAATATAGTAGCATAAACTTGTATCATGCGCAATAGCTACTGTTTTTCTTTTTTCCACTCTTCGATCCATCGTTTTTGCTTTTCTGTCAGCGGGTAGTTTTCAAGCAAATCCGGGCGGCGCAAAAACGTCCGCTTTAACGATTGTTTTTCGCGCCATTCTTCGATAAGGCGGTGATTTCCTGATAAAAGCACATCAGGAACTTTCATGCCGCGGAAATCAGCGGGGCGCGTGTAATGCGGATGCTCGAGCAACCCGGAGCTAAACGAGTCATGCACAGGGGAAGCTTCGTTGCCAAGCACGCCCGGAAGCAGCCGGACGACACTGTCGACAATGACCATCGCTCCTAATTCCCCGCCTGTTAATACGTAATCCCCGATCGAAATTTCATCGGTGACTAAATATTCGCGAATCCGTTCATCATAGCCTTCATAATGGCCGCAAATCAACACCAAATGCTCCTCTTTCGCCAGCTCTTCCGCTTTTTTCTGCGTATACCGCTCCCCTTGCGGGCAAAGCAAGATGATGCGCGGTCGCTCAGAATCTTTTGTCACATGGGCAACCGCGTCAAAAATCGGCTGCGGTTTTAGCACCATTCCCGCCCCGCCGCCGTACGGATAATCATCGACCGTTTTATGTTTGTTATCGGCGAAATCGCGGAAATTAATCACATTCAGCGAAACAGCTTTCTTTTCTTGGGCTTTTTTTAAAATCGACTCACTGAACACACCTGTAAACATATTAGGAAATAATGTCAATATATCGATTTTCATCATTCAAGCAGCCCTTCCATCGGGCGGATAGTAATGATTTTCGCTTCTACATCGACGTTTTTCACAATATCCTCTATATACGGAATAAGGGCTTCTTTGCCGTTATTCCGTTTCACCACCCATACGTCGTTGGCGCCCGGCGTTAAAATTTCGCTCACCGTCCCGACCGTTTCTCCTTCTTCGGTAACAACCGTGCAGCCAATAATTTCATGAAAATAATATTCTCCTTCGTTTAACTCGCCAAGTTGGCTTTCCGGAACTTTCAGCATCGCGCCTTTAAATTTTTCGACAAGGTTGATGTTGTCATATCCTTCAAATGAAAGCAAATCGAATGACTTATGAACACGGTGGCTTTTGACGATGACTTCGATCGGTTCTTGCGATTTTTCCATAAAAATATATAACGTATTTCCTTTTTTATAACGTTCCTCCGGAAAATCGGTGCGGGAAATCACGCGCACTTCGCCGCGAATGCCGTGCGTATTCACGATTTTTCCAACATTAAACCACTTTTCCATTCTCTTTCTGTCCACCCCTTCTTAGCGGATTTCTTTGACAATGCCGTCTTCAATAATAATGGCGCGCTGGGAAATGACATTTTCCCATTTGTCACCAACTTGGACGTCAATAAGCGCTTGCACTTCCCGCTCTTTTAGCTCACTGCCTAATGGCAAAATATGTAATTGTTCGAGCTGGAAGTCAAGAAGTTTTATTTTCTCTAATCTTTTATCCATTTCTTTGGAGAAATATTGCTTAAGAAGGGAAGAAGAATATTTTCCAGTTTTTTCGAGACGTTTTTGCTCAAAACGAAGCTGCTCGCATTCCCGCATCAGCTGTTGTTTTTGTGCCAAAAATGCTTCACGAAGCGCTTGCTTGCTTTTTTCGGTGACGATTTGCCGCACTTCGATCGTTTGGATAATTTTCATAACGTCACTCCTAACGAGAACGAATATAGAAAAAGGGAGAGGAAAACTGCCCTCACCCTTTTTCATCCACTTGCACGATCACGCGTTTCGGCTGGCGCGCCGCCGCAGCATATACGACTGTGCGAATCGCGTGAATCGTGCGGCCTTGTTTGCCAATCACCTTGCCAATGTCTTCTTTGTGCACAGACAATTTGTAGGTGATTGCCCGTTCATCCTCGATGCTTGTCACCAAAACCGATTCAGGATGATCGACAAGCGCTTGTACGATCGTTTCGATTAATGGTTTCATGTGCATCACAGACATTATTTGCCGTATTTTAAGTTATGAAACTTCTCTAAAATGCCTTGTTTGGACAAAAGGTTGCGGACCGTATCGGACGGTTTTGCGCCATTTTGCAGCCATTTCAGCGCGAGTTCTTCGTCGATTTTGATTTCCGCTGGCTCCGTAAGAGGATTATACGTACCGATTGTTTCAATGAAACGTCCGTCGCGCGGAGAACGAGAGTCCGCTACTACAATGCGATAGAAAGGTTTTTTCTTCGCGCCCATGCGTTTTAAACGAATTCTTACTGCCATTTTATTTAAGCACCTCCGTAAATAGTTCACACAAGATAGTATATTAACAATAATCATGCAGTTTGTAAAGTGTTTTTTCTTAACACATCATCTTCTACATAAACGGGAATTTAAATCCCTTTTTCTTTCCTTTCGGCATATTTGTCATCATTTTCATCATCTTTTTCATTTCATCGAACTGTTTGAGAAGCCGGTTGACTTCTTGGACAGAAGTCCCGCTTCCTTTGGCAATCCGCTTTTTCCGGCTGCCGTTAATAATTTCCGGATGCATTTTTTCTTCTTTCGTCATCGAGCGGATAATCGCTTCAACGCGGCTAATTTGCTTTTCATCAATTTGCAAATTGTTCAAGCCTTTGATTTTATGGAAACCCGGGATCATTTTTAAAATTTCGTCAAGCGGCCCGAGTTTGCGCACTTGCCCGAGCTGCTCTAAAAAATCATCGAGCGTGAACGTGGCAGTGCGCATTTTTTGTTCAAGCTCTTTCGCTTTTTCTTCATCGACGGCGGCCTGCGCTTTTTCAATAAGTGTGAGCACATCGCCCATTCCTAAAATGCGCGAAGCCATGCGCTCCGGATGAAACGGCTCGAGCGCGTCAAGCTTTTCGCCCATTCCGACGAATTTAATCGGCGTGTTGGTAACCGCCCGAATCGAAAGTGCCGCCCCGCCGCGCGTATCGCCATCGAGTTTGGTAAGAATGACACCAGTAATGCCGAGCTGTTCATGGAAACTTTGCGCGACGTTTACCGCGTCTTGCCCTGTCATCGCATCGACAACAAGGAAAATTTCGTCCGGTTTCGCGATTTCTTTCATTTGCTTTAATTCATCCATTAACGTTTCATCAATGTGAAGGCGCCCGGCCGTATCGATAAGCACATAGTCGTAATGTTCTTCCTTTGCTTTTTCGATTGCCTGCTTGGCAATTTCCACAGGGCTGACTTGATCGCCAAGAGAGAAAACCGGCATATTCAGCTGTTTGCCAAGCGTTTCAAGCTGCTTTATCGCCGCCGGACGGTAAATATCGGCTGCGACTAACATCGGGTTGCGGTTATACCGTTTTCGCAGCAAATTCGCTAATTTTCCTGTCGTCGTCGTTTTTCCGGCGCCTTGCAGGCCAACCATCATAATCACGGTCGGCGGGCGGCTGGCAACGGCAATTTTGCTTTGTTCTCCGCCCATCAGCTCGGTCAGCTCTTCTTTCACCACTTTGATGACTTGCTGCCCCGGCGTTAAGCTTTTTAGCACTTCCTGCCCGACTGCGCGCTCGCTCACCCGTTTGACAAAATCTTTGACTACCTTAAAATTGACGTCTGCCTCAAGAAGCGCAAGGCGAACTTCGCGCATCATTTCTTTCACATCCGCTTCTGTCACTTTTCCTTTTCCGCGGATTTTGCTCATGACGCTTTGCAAGCGTTCCGATAACCCTTCAAACGCCATCTGTTTTCACCTCCTTATTCCAATTCTTCTAACTCTTTAATAATATGAAACAGCTGTTGGTCATTTCCATATTTCTGCAAAACATAATCTTTCAGTTCATTCATCAGCTGTTTCCGCTTTTGGAACTTCTGAAAGAGCGATAATTTTTTTTCATATTCTTCCAGCATCGCTTCCGTTCGTTTTATATTATCATAAACAGCCTGGCGGCTGACTTCATACTGCTCTGCAATTTCGCCGAGGGAGTAATCGTCTAAATAATAAAGCGACATATAGCTGCGCTGTTTTGGCGTCAGTAGCGCTTGATAAAAATCGTATAAATAGTTCATTCTCATCGTTTTTTCGATCATGAAACTCCCTCCTCACTTGTTAAGTGAAACACCTTTACAGATGATTAGTGTATCCTTTTTTATGTGTGATGTCAAGATTTTATCTTTACAAAAAAATCGGGTAGTTGTCTTCTACCCGATTTTACTTCTCGTTGTTCTCTTCCAATAAATCGGCAAACAAACCGTATACGTATTGCTCCGGATCAAATGGCTGCAAGTCATCCACTTTTTCGCCAAGCCCGACAAATTTCACCGGAATATGCAGCTCGTTGCGGATCGCCAGCACGATTCCGCCTTTCGCTGTGCCATCGAGCTTGGTCAATACAATGCCGGTAACGTTTGTCGCTTCTTTAAACGTTTTCGCTTGGCTCATCGCATTTTGCCCTGTTGTCGCATCAAGCACAAGCAGCACTTCATGCGGCGCCCCCGGAATTTCCCGCTCGATAACGCGTTTTACTTTTTCGAGCTCTTTCATTAAATTGACTTTATTTTGCAAGCGTCCTGCCGTATCGCATAAAAGCACATCGGCACCGCGCGCTTTTGCCGCTTGGATCGCGTCATATATCACGGCTGCCGGGTCGGAGCCAGCCGTTTGTTTAATGACTTCCGCACCGACGCGCTCTCCCCATACTTCCAGCTGCTCAATCGCTCCGGCGCGGAACGTGTCTCCCGCCGCCAGCATCACCGTCTTTCCTTCCGACTTCAGCTTATGGGCGAGCTTGCCGATCGTCGTCGTTTTTCCGACGCCGTTCACACCGACAAACAAAATAACGGTTAAACCGTCTTCTTGGATATTTAATTCGGCCGGCTTGTCATCACCGCCGCGGTAAATCTCCACAAGCTTTTCGGAAATGACGGCTTGCATTTCTTGCGGGTTTTGAATGTTGCGGCGCTTCACTTCCATTTTCAGCTCATCGACAAGCTCCATGACGGTTGTCACGCCGACATCGGCGCCAATCAAAATTTCTTCGAGTTCTTCAAAAAACTCCTCATCGACTTTGCGGTAGCGGGCGATTAAATCATTGACGCGCCCGGCGAACGAATCGCGCGTTTTCGCAAGCCCTTGCTTAAACTTTTCCGTAACCGAGTCCGTTTGTTTTGTAATTTTTTCTTTCAGCTTTTTGAAAAAGCTCATATCGACGCCATCCTTTCTCCATTACGACTTTACGAGTTGCTTTGAATCTTCCAAGCGCACGGAAACGAGTTTGGATACGCCCGATTCCTGCATCGTCACGCCATATAGCACGTCCGCTTCTTCCATCGTTCCTTTCCGGTGGGTGATGACGATAAATTGCGTCTGATCGCTGAATTGTTTCAAATATTGGGCATAGCGGTGCACGTTCGCCTCATCCAGCGCCGCTTCCACCTCGTCAAGCACGCAAAACGGAACAGGGCGCACTTTTAAAATCGCGAACAATAGCGCAATCGCCGTTAACGCCCGTTCCCCGCCGGAAAGCAAGCTTAACTGTTGCAGTTTTTTCCCGGGCGGCTGTGCGACGATTTCAATGCCCGTTTCGAGCAAATCGGCCGGGTCCGTCAGGCGCAAGTCAGCGCTTCCGCCGCCAAACAGCTGGCGGAACACGTCGCGAAAGTGGGAACGGATATGTTCAAACGTGGACAAAAACCGTTTTTTCATTTCCTGGTCCATCTCATCTATCACTTGATGAAGCGTTTCTTTTGCCTGCTGAAGATCCGCTTTTTGCTCCGTTAAAAATTGATATCTCTCCGATACCCGCTCATATTCGTCAATTGCGCCCACGTTTACCGTCCCCAGTTCATCGATCTCCCGTTTAATGAGCTTCACTTTTTTCCGCGCTTCCTGCACATCGACCGTCAGCGGATACGCTTTTTTCGCCGCTTCAAACGAAAGCGTGTATTCTTCGCGAAGACGGTTCAGCAAGTTTTCAAGCTCAACGTCAAGGCGGTTCAATTTTACTTCTTCATCTTTCACGATATCGGCAAGCTGTTTATGCTGCCGCTTTTTCTCTTTCCATTCTCGTTCCAAATGCTCAAGCTTTGCCTGATATTGCAAGCGCTGTTCGCGGCGGCTGGCAATCAGCTCAATCGTTTTTTGTTTGTCTTGCGCTTTTTTTTGCCGCATTTTCTCCAATTCTTCTTCTCCGGAATGGTTGGCGTTCATTTCTTCGATCAGAAGAGCGAGTTCCTGTTTGGCTGTCTGCAACTGCCTGTCTGCATCCGCCCGCTCAGCGTTGAGCTGCTCTACTTTTTCTTGCGCGTTGTTTAAGCGCTGCTTTGTCTCGGCAAGGACAATTTTTTGTTCAGTCATCGCTGTTTGCAGCGCTTCTTTGGACGTTTGCTCCGTCTGCTTTTGCGCTTGCAATGCTTCAATCGTCCGGTCAATTTCTTGCAATTTTTCATCTAAGCCGCGAAGCTGCGCTTCAATTGCCGTTAGTTTTTCCTCCATTTGCTTTGCTTCTTGTTCATCATGCGCTTTTTCATGATCATAGAGTGCGAGGCGTTCGTTCATGTTTTTCTCCCGCAATTCTACTTCGCGCAATTCGCTTTTGACTTCTTGCAGGGCAAAACGCTCCTCCTCAACTTGCTGGCGCAGCGCAAGCGATGCCGCTTCTTCCTTTTGGATCTCCTTCTTTTTCGTTTGCACAAAGCGTTCAAGCTGCTCCGTTTTCTCTTCCATTTCACGGAGCTTTGCCGTAATCGTTTCTAATTCGCGGCTTCTGCTTAACAGCGAATTCGTTTTTTTCGCGGTCCCTCCACCGGTCATCGCGCCGCCCGGGCTCACGACATCGCCGTCAAGCGTGACAAGACGGTAACGGTAGTGAAGCAAGCGCGCCAGCTCGTTCGCCCCTTTTAAATCGGTCGTGATTATCACGTTTCCAAGCAAATGGGCAATCACTGAACGATAGGTGCTGTCATATTGAATCAGCTCGCTGGCAATTCCGACAAATGCCGGATGGCCTTTAACAAAAGCCAGTTGTTCGGGAGAAATCCCTTTCGGCTGCATGACATTCAGCGGCAAAAAAGTAGCGCGGCCGTACGCATGTGCTTTTAAGTAACGGATCGCTTCTCGCGCTACTTCCTCATTTTCAACAACGATATGCTGCATCGCGCCGCCGAGAGCAATTTCCATCGCCGTTTCGTAACGGTCAGGCACTTGAATCAATTCGACGACGGCCCCATGAATGCCCGGAAACTGCGCGCGCGCTTTTAATATTTCTTTTACCCCTTGAAAAAACCCCGCATAGTCTTGCTGCATTTCTTCAAGCATTTCTTTGCGCGATTTCGTTTGCTGCAAATATTGGTATGCTTGATAAAGCAGTGATTCTTTCTTTTCCAAATCGGCTTTCATCGCCGCGAGTTCATCTGTTTTTTGCCGCAGGAGCGTTTCCTTTTGCTGCAGCATTTTTTCTATTTGCTGGCGCTTTTCGTCTAGTTTTGCGTATTGTTCTTTGAGATATTTGCGCTCGTCCAAATATTTGCGGTTTTCTTCGGCAAGCGCTGTTTGTTTTGCTTGCAATTTTTCCAGCAATGTTTGCAAATGGGAACGTTCGTTTTTCAGCGATGCTTGTTCATGAACTAATTCGATATAATCGCTTTTTAACTGCTCGATTTTTTCTTCGATGTTCGCGTTATAAGCGGAAAGAGAGGCTTGCTTTTCGCTCAATTCCGCTTGTATCTCAGAAACCGCCTGCTTTAGCGCGGAAAGCTGTTCATGCTCACGCGCCAGCGCTTGTTCAAGGCGTTCTTTTTTTTCCGTAAGAGATGTGATCGTATCTTCGAGCTGCTTTTTATATTGAGCGGCATTTTTCTTTCGTTCTTTTAATACTTCTTTTTTTCCTTCAAGCTTTTCCAATTCTTCGCTTGCAACAAGCAACACTTGCTGAAGGCCGTCAATCGACTCATCCAGCGCCGCAATGTGGTCGCGAAGCTGCTCGATTTCTGCTTCCTCTTTTTGCAGTGCGGCCGAAAGCTGTATTTCGTCGTTTTGATGCTGCGCGAGCAGTTGCTTTAACGATGTCCATTGCTGATGCAATTGTTCAATGTCATGCACCATCAGCGCCACTTCAAATCTTTCCAGTTCATCGCGCTTTTCCAAATAATCTTTGGCAATGGATGCCTGCATTTTCAGCGGCTCCAGCTGCTGCTCCAGCTCATGTAAAATGTCGCTCACGCGGTGCAAGTTTTCTTGCGTTTCGGCAAGCTTGTTTTCCGCTTTTTTCTTGCGGATTTTATACTTTAGCACACCGGCTGCCTCTTCAAAAATGGCGCGTCTTTCTTCCGGTTTGCTGCTTAAAATTTCTTCGACGCGCCCTTGTCCGATAATGGAAAACGCTTCTTTTCCGAGGCCGGAATCCATGAACAAGTCAACAATATCTTTTAAGCGGCACGGTTGTTTGTTGATGAAAAATTCGCTTTCTCCCGAGCGGTAAACACGCCGCGTGATGCTGACTTCCTGATAATCGAGCGGCAAAAATTGATCTTCGTTATCGAGAGTGATCGTCACTTCTGCGACATTCAGCGGTTTGCGGGAATCACTGCCGGCAAAAATAATATCTTCCATTTTCGCGCCGCGCAGCGATTTTGCCGACTGTTCGCCAAGCACCCAGCGAATCGCGTCAGTAATATTGCTTTTTCCGCTCCCGTTTGGACCGACGACCGCCGTCACTCCGGGAACAAATTCAATAGATACCCGATCAGCAAACGATTTAAATCCGATAATATCCAACCGTTTGAGGAACATTCGTACCCCGCCTCACAATCTTCCTTTGTTATACCACCACTATAGCATAAAAGCCGAAAGAAGGGCTGACTATATCCGGAGAGCCAGCCCCCTTATTCTTTCACCACCGTTTTTAGCTTTTGCAGTGCCATTTGCGCTGCGTGTTGTTCCGCCTCTTTTTTGGACTTTCCGACACCGATGCCAAGCTCTTGCCCGTTCAACGAAACGCGCGAGACAAATTCTTTATTGTGCGCCGGCCCTTTCTCTTCTAAAATGCTATATTCCAGCACGCCGATGCCATCGCGTTGAACAAGTTCTTGCAATTGGCTTTTAAAATCCATCACATGAGAAAAAGCACCTTCATCAATTTTTGGGAAAATCGTTTGTCCCAAAAATTGCATGACCGCATCCATTCCTTTGTCTAAGTAAAGCGCGCCGATAAACGCTTCAAACACGTCAGCGAGCAGCGCCGGTCTTGTTCTTCCCCCTGTCAGCTCTTCCCCTTTTCCTAAAAGCACGAGTTCACCGAACGATAAGGCGTTGGCAAACTTCACAAGCGATGGTTCACATACGATCGCCGCGCGCAGTTTTGTCAATTCCCCTTCGCTCATATGGGGGAATTTTTTAAACAAATATTGCGAAACGGTAAGCTCAAGCACCGCATCGCCTAAAAATTCAAGCCGTTCATTATCTTCATGCGGCCGTTTCCGATGCTCATTCACATACGATGAATGGGTAAAAGCTTGAATGAGAAGTTTTTCATTCGTAAAAAAAATGCCGATTTTTTTTTGCAATTCCTTAAACTTGGCTCTCCTTTTTTCATTGATACGTTCCTTATCTTTTTGTTTTGACATACATTAAGGCCCTCCGACTTCCTCCACGCGAAATATATGTAAAAAGCAATGCTTTTATACTATTATATCCGTTCATCCTTGCGCTACACCGATAAAAAGCATAGAAAGCCCCGTTTTTGAACGGGACTTTTCTCTTGCAATAATTACATGTGGCTTTTTATGTAGTTCACAGCATCTCCAACTGTGACAATTTTTTCAGCCTCTTCATCCGAAATTTCCATATTAAATTCATCTTCCAATTCCATCACAAGTTCCACGATATCAAGGGAATCAGCACCAAGATCATCCTTGAAAGAAGCATCCAATGTTACTTGGGATTCTTCGACACCTAAACGGTCGACGATGATTTTCGTAACACGCTCTAATACGTCTGCCATTGCATTCACCTCCCTTCATGATTATAGTAGATTCGCCTTGAAAATACTAGCGGCTATTTTAAAAACCTGTTTTACATGTTCATTCCACCGTCAACATGAAGCGTTTGCCCCGTCATATAGCTGGCCGCATCCGATACGAGGAAAGCAACGACTTTTGCGACATCTTCCGGTTCGCCAAAGCGGGCAAGCGGAATTTGTTTTAACATTTCCGATTTTATTTCTTCGCTAAGGCGCTCGGTCATATCGGTCGTAATAAATCCAGGGGCAACTGCATTGACGGTAATGTTGCGGCTTGCCAGCTCCCGAGCCGCCGTTTTTGTCAACCCAATGACGCCGGCTTTCGCGGCGACATAGTTTGCTTGCCCCGGATTCCCCATGACGCCGACGACGGAAGCGATGTTCACGATGCGGCCGTACCGTTGTTTCATCATCGGGCGCGTCACTGCTTTCGTGCAGTTAAATACCCCTTTTAAATTAATATTAATCACGTCATCCCATTCTTCTTCTTTCATGCGCATTAATAAATTGTCGCGGGTGATGCCGGCGTTGTTCACTAAAATATCGATGCGTTCAAACCGTTCTAATACCGTTTTAATCATCTGTTCAACGGCTTGGGCATCGGCTACGTCCGCCTGAATCGCGAACGCTTCCCCGCCCATGTTTTTAATTTCTCCGACAACTTCGTTCGCCTTCGCTTCGCTGCCGGCGTAATTGACCGCTATTTTTGCTCCTTGGCGCGCCAGTTCCAGCGCAATCGCCCGGCCGATGCCGCGCGACGCTCCCGTGACAAGCGCGACTTTTCCTTGCAACATCGTTTATTCTCCTTTCAATGCCGCAACGGTCGCTTGTAAAGACGCAAGATCGTTCACCGCGTATACACGAACATTGCGGCTAATTTTTTTCACAAGTCCTGACAACACTTTCCCCGGACCAATTTCAACAAACGTATCTACGCCTAAACGGATCATTGTTTCTACCGACTGCTCCCAGCGGACAGGAGAATATAATTGCTCGATCAATAAACGCAAAATTTCTTCTTTTTTCACCACCGGCTGTGCGGTGACATTGGCAATGACAGGGATTTCCGCATCGCGAATCGCAATCGTGTTTAGCACCTCTTGCAAATGGCTTGCTGCCGGTTTCATAAGCAAAGAGTGAAACGGACCGCTCACTTCAAGCGGAATCACCCGTTTTGCCCCGCGCTCTTTCGCAAGGTTCCCCGCCTTTTCCACTCCTGCTTTGGAACCGGAAATAACGATTTGCCCCGGGCAGTTTAAATTTGCCAGCTGCACAGGATCGCCTTGTTCAGAAATTTCGTTCGTGACGGCTTCAAGCGCAGCGGCATCCATCCCTAACACAGCCGCCATCGTTCCTTCCCCTGCCGGCACCGCTTTTTCCATAAACTCCCCGCGTTTTCTTACCGCATACACCGCATCGGTAAACGAAATCGCCCCCGCAGCCACCAGCGCCGTATATTCTCCTAAGCTATGACCGGCGACGTAATCCGCCGTTATCCCGGCTTCTTTCACTTTTTGAAGAAGCGCGACGCTTGTTGTCAATAAAGCGGGCTGCGCGTTGTACGTTAATGTCAGCGTTTCTTGCGGCCCTTCGAAAATCAGCGAGGAGAGCGAAAAGCCAAGACGTTCGTCCGCGGATTGAAACACTGCCGCAATATTGGCGTCACTTTGCGCGACATCTTTTCCCATTCCTACTGTTTGCGATCCTTGTCCCGGAAAAATAAAGGCGATTTTCCCCATGCGTTTCCCTTCCTTTATGATTGATTTTGTTCAAGCGCCTCTTTTATCGTAGTGATCATGTCGTTCATCACCATTTCCCGCGCCTGACGGACGGCGTGAAAAATCGCATTCGCATCAGACGATCCGTGCGCTTTGATGACAGGCGCATTTAATCCGAACAGTGCCGCTCCTCCGTATTCAGCGTAATCCATCGTTTTTTTCAAATTGACTAATTTCGGTTTCAACACCGCTGCCGCTAATTTGCTTGAAAAACTGCTTGTTAACGCATTTTTTAACATCGAAAAAACGGAAATGGCCGTGCCTTCAATCGTTTTTAACGCAACGTTGCCAGTAAAACCGTCCGTGACGACGACATCGGCAACGCCCTGCAATAAATCGCGCGCTTCCACATTACCGATAAAATGAAGATCGGTTTCCCGCAAAAGCTGAAACGCCTTTTTGGTCACATCATTCCCCTTTTGGTCTTCCGTTCCGACGTTTAACAGGCCGACGCGCGGCCGCGAAATTCCGCGCACTTTTTCCGCGTACACCGCACCCATTAAAGCGTACTGCAACAAATGTTCCGGACGGGCATCAACGTTCGCGCCGACGTCCAAAAATAAAAATCCTTCGCCGCCAACCGTAGGAAGCGTCGGCGCCAATGCCGGCCGGTCAATCCCGGCAATCCGCCCGACGACAAATAACCCAGCCGCCATCAGCGCGCCTGTATTTCCTGCTGATATGCAAGCATCGGCGCGGCCTTCTTTCACTTCTTCAGCCATAAGCACCATGGACGAACGCTTTTTCCTTCTCACCGCCCGCACTGGTTCATCTGTTGCCTCGATCACTTCATCGGTATGAATAACAGTGATGCGATCTTCTGCTGAAAGATATGGGCGAATTTTGTTTTCATCTCCTAATAGAGTAATATGTATATCCGAGAAGTGCTGGACAGCTTTTACGGCGCCAAGGACAATTTCTTTTGGCGCATGGTCGCCGCCCATCGCATCAATTGCTATTTTCATTGCTGCCTCCATCCTTTTTTTCGTTATTGGAACGATACATTTCAAATATCCCGGAAAAGACAAGCTCTTGTCCAACGTAGCTGTTTACTTCCACAATCGTCCGTCCGTTCTCGTTTTCGCCGATCACTTTTGCTTTCGCTACAACCCGCTCGTTTTCTTTTACTTGTCTTGTAAAGCGGATGTTCGCTTTGGCTGTCAGCGCAAGCTCATCATTGATGACAGCGACGGCAAGCGAATTGGCTTGGGCGAACAAATGATGGCCGCGCGCAATGCGGTTTCGTTTAAATACGTGCTCCGCTTTCACATCGAAAATAGAAATAGCGCTATGGTCAGGCTCAATATCGATAATTTCCCCGATCACTTCCTCAAGCGGAAGCGCTCTTACTTTATCGGCCAGCGATTGTTGTGCAACATGTTTAATTCGCTCCCGCAATTCAGGGATCGACAGCTCTAAACGATCTAAGCGGATCGTCTGCACACTGACAGAAAATTTTTCTGCCAATTCTTCATCGGTAATAAACGGATTTTTTTGAATCGTCTCTTGCAAAAGCCTTTGTCGCTCACGTTTGCTTTTCCGCATCTTTCTTACACCGTCCGTTTTTGTGACTAGGTACTAACAGTAGTATATAATCCTTAAAAAAAGATTGCAAGCAAAAAAACAAAGGTCCTTCAATCTAATTTCTCTCCGTCTAGCACACCGGACTCATGCAAATAAAGGCGCAGCCATTGATACGGCTCATCGCGCCAAAAAGCGGCAGACTGGACCAGCTTCGCTGCATCGTTGCGCGCTACTTCCAAAATGCGATAATCATGTACGACGTCTCCAAATTTAAATTCCGGCATGCCGCTTTGCTTTGTGCCAAAAAAATCGCCCGGGCCGCGCAATTGCAAATCTTTTTCGGAAAGTACGAATCCGTCCGTTGTTTCCGTCATAATGCGCATGCGCTCTTTTCCTGTTTCTGATTTTGGATCGGCGATTAAAATACAGTACGACTGTTCATCGCCGCGGCCGACCCGCCCGCGCAATTGATGCAGCTGCGCCAGCCCAAACCGCTCCGCATCATAAATCACCATAACTGTAGCGTTTGGCACATTGACGCCGACTTCGACAACTGTTGTCGAAACTAATACTTGGATACGGTTTTCGCTGAACGCTTTCATCACTTCTTCTTTTTCCTCTGAAGAAAGGCGCCCGTGCATCAGCCCGATGTTATATTTTCCTCTATAATAATGTGTCAACATGCTGTGGACATCAATCGCATTTTGCACATCCAATTTTTCTGATTCCTCAATAAGCGGACATATGACATATGCTTGCCGCCCTTTTTGAATTTCTTTTTCCATAAAGTCAAGGACGCGTTCAAACATATGATGCTTTACCCAATACGTCTGCACTTTTTTTCTTCCAGCCGGCATTTCATCAATCACCGATACGTCCATTTCGCCAAACGCAGTAATCGCAAGCGTTCTCGGAATCGGCGTCGCCGTCATCATCAGCACGTCAGGCGCTTGCCCTTTTTCGCGCAAAATCCGGCGCTGTTCCACCCCAAAGCGATGTTGTTCGTCTGTAATGACTAAGCCAAGCTTTTGGAAATTGACTTCTTCCTGAATAAGTGCGTGCGTTCCAACAACAATATCAATCGTTCCACAAGCAAGCTGCTCTAAAATCTCCTTTCTTCTTTTTCCTTTCACAGAGCTTGTCAACAACGCCACGGTAACATCGGTCGGCGCGAATAATGTTTGCAATGACTGGGCATGCTGCTCCGCTAAAATTTCCGTCGGCACCATAAGCGCCCCTTGATAGCCGGACAAAACAGCGGCATATAATACAATCGCGGCAACGACCGTTTTCCCTGAACCAACATCTCCTTGCAGAAGACGGTTCATGCGGTACGGCGATTGCATATCTGTTAATATTTCGCGAACGACGCGCTGTTGCGCTTTTGTCAGCGGAAATGGCAGCCGATCGATAAAATCATGCAATTTTTCCGGCGAAAACGAGTGAGCGATTCCTTGCGAATGCTCCCTCTGCACCTTGCGCAGCGCATGAATCTTCAATTGAAAAAGCAAAAACTCTTCGTATACAAGCCGGCGTCTCGCCTGTTTCAATTCTTCATGGGAACGCGGGAAATGGATGGCCCGAATCGCTTCTTGCTTCGAAATAAGCCGGTACGTTTGCCGCATCGACAACGGAAGCGGATCGATAATGGCTTCACCGTATTGCGTTAAAGCCAGCTGGATAAAACGCCGCATTCCTTTCACCGTGACAGATCCGCGGACGGAATAAACCGGTTCCAACTCCCGCTTTTGCGGCAGTGCTCCCATTTTCAATTCATTGGCTGTAATCGTTTGGCGGTGCCGGTCCCATTTTCCGCTGACCGTAACCGTATCGTTGATGGATAATTTTTGCTTTAAATAAGGACGGTTGAAGCAAACGACGGTAATTAAATACCGCCCGACAAGCAAGCGAAACGCCAGGCGTGATTTTTTTTTCGCATAATATGTAAGAGAAGGCTCGCTATAAACCTTCCCTTCAACCGTTACTTTTTCGTCATGCTTCACTTCCGCCAAATCTTTTACTTCATAATCTTCATAGCGGTACGGAACGTGCATGAGCAATTCCTCAATGGTGGTAATCCCCATTTCCCGGAGCGCTTCGCTCGTTTCTTCGCCAATTCCCTTTATTGCTGTAACGGGTTGTTGCAATTCACGATTCACGGCTATTAGCTGAAACGCCAAACGGCGTTTGCTGCTAACCCTCCTTGTGCAGTTTCTTTTCGTTATCAATGATCCGGCTTCATGCTAGAAAGCGCCAGTCTGCCGCTGGCCGCTTGGCGCTGAATGGCCGGCAATTCAATATGCGTTTCTCTTCGCGTTTCTCTTGTTTTTGCCATACAATAAAATAGAAGGGGGAGTCCCCCTTCTATTATTCTAACATATTCATTCAACAGAAAAGATAAAAGGATATAGCGGCTGTTCTCCATTGTGTACTTCCACTTCTACATCGGAATATGTTTCCTCAATATAAGAAACGATCGCTTCCACTTCTTCTTCTGTCGCTTCTTGTCCATATATCATTGTGACGATTTCGCTGTCTTCGTCAATTAATGAATGGAGCAATTGCTTTGTTACCGAAAGCTTATCCTTTTCGGACACAACGATTTTATTATCGGCAAGCCCCATGTAGTCATCTTTTTCTATTTTTACCCCGTCGATCGTTGTATCGCGCACGGCAAACGTAACTTGCCCGGTTTTGACGCGGGATAAGGCAGCGGTCATTGCTTTTTCGTTTTGCTCTTCGGAAAGTGACGGGTTAAACGCCAGTAATGCCGACATTCCTTGCGGGATTGTTTTCGTTGGAATGACGATCACTTTTTGGCTGACGACAGAAGCAGCTTGTTGCGCAGTCATAATAATGTTTTTATTGTTTGGCAACACGAATACCGTTTCGGCTCCAATGCTTTCAATCGCCTTAACAATATCTTCCGTGCTAGGGTTCATCGTTTGGCCGCCTTCAATCACGACGTGCGCGCCGATGCTTTTTAACAGTTCGGCAACACCAGCCCCCATAGCAACCGTCACAATCCCGTATTTCTCTTTTTGTTTGGCGTTTGCTGCGCTCCCAGCGTCACGGCGTTCTTCATTCACGATGTTTGCGTGCTGCTCGCGCATATTTTCAATTTTAATGTTGATTAAACTTCCGTACCTTTGCCCGTACGTCAATACTTCTCCAGGCTGCTCCGAGTGTATATGCACTTTCACAAGCTCATCATCGGCAATCACTAGCAGCGAATCGCCGAAGCGGCTTAAATCTTGGCGAAACACTTCTTCAGAGAACGGATGCTTTTCCAATTTATCGCGCTCAAACCGCACCATAAATTCGGTACAGTAACCAAACTCGATTTCATCGGTATGAATGTGGCTTTGTGCACTTTTATGGTGTTCGGCCTTGACCAATTCTTGCATGGAAATTTCCGCCGGTTTCCTATCGGCGACGCTTTCTCCTTTCAATCCGCTCAAAAACCCTTCATATACGTAGACAAGCCCTTGACCGCCGCTATCCACAACACCGACTTCTTTTAACACTGGCAATAATTTGGGGGTGCGTTGCAAAGATGCCTTCGCTTCTTTAACCACTTCTTCCATCACAACAACAATATCTTGTTCTTTTTTTGCGACTTCCACGGCCCGTTTCGCCGCATCTTTCGCAACAGTCAATATCGTGCCTTCCACCGGCTTCATGACGGCTTTATAAGCGGTGGTGACTCCTGCTTCAAGCGCAGCGGCAAATTCGCTGCTATTAATTTCTTGTTTCGTTTCAATCGCTTTCGCAAAACCGCGGAACAATTGCGATAAAATCACTCCCGAATTTCCGCGCGCTCCCATCAACAATCCTTTTGCCAATGCGCTGCTGACTTTTCCAATATGATCGGAAACGTTATTTTTCACTTCCTTCGCCCCAGAAGTCATCGACAAATTCATATTTGTGCCTGTGTCGCCATCCGGGACCGGAAAGACGTTCAGCGCGTCGACGGCTTTAGCGTTGTTGGATAAATGCGCTGCTCCTTGGAAGACCATTTCAGCAAAACGTCTTCCGTCAAGTGTCCTAATTGTCACCGACAAACTCCTCCTTATTACGGATTCGTCACGCGAACCCCTTGAACATAAATATTAATCGACTGTACAGAAAGCCCTAACGTTTGATCAAGCGTATATTTCACTTTTGTTTGCACGTTATGGGCCACTTCGGAAATTTTCGTTCCATAGCTAACAATAATGTACATATCGATATGTACTTCGCCGTTTTCTTCGCGGACAATCACGCCTTTGGAAAAGTTTTCTCTCCGCAAAATTTCCGAAATCCCATCTTTAATTTGGTTTTTCGATGCCATTCCGACGATTCCGTAGCAATCCACCGCGGCACCGCCGGCGATCATCGCAATGACGTCGTTCGAAATTTCAATTCGTCCGTATTTCGTTTGCAATTCAATAGACATGCTCGCTCCCCCTTCGGAATTGTTCGCATAACTACAGCCATTGTACTATAACGTTGTCCTTTTTAAAAGCTGTCCCATCGCCCACTAGTATTATTTAGCCGAAAATAAAAATATATGTCAAGGATATTTTCTTGAAAGATAAAACATCATATATTGAAATTTCGCCATTTGTATGATAAATTATAGTAGTGTTTTTTAGACTCACATGGAAGCGGTGCTAGTAAGGAGGGAAAAAAGATGGCAAAATGTTTTGTGACAGGAAAGAAAAAATCTTTCGGCAACTCGCGTTCGCATGCGATGAACGCAAATAAACGCACGTGGAAAGCGAATCTTCACAAAGTTCGTATTTTAGTGGACGGTAAGCCAAAACGTGTATGGGTGTCTGCCCGCGCGTTAAAATCCGGAAAAGTGCAACGCGTGTAATACGGTTTGCTAATCATAAAAAAAGCACCAAAATTGGTGCTTTTTTCTTATCCTTTTTTAAACGAATTCAGCATGGCACGCACAATCCCGCCGAGAAATTTCGGCAATTTAATGGTATAAAATTTCATCCGATTCCCTCCTCACCATCATCGTAACGCTCTTCGCCACATCTCTTTATCAGTATATTCGCTTGATTTTAAATCGTACCTGCATCACTGCTTCTTATCATCATTAATATGCCTTTAGAAAAGGAAAAAGTACCGGAAGCTTGGATAAGTTCATTACTAATACATAGTGTGGAACCGCGGAAAATATGACAATTTGTTAGCGGATATTTAAACCCTTCCAACGTCATTCCTGTGATATCATCGGAAACCGGAAGATAAGAAACGTAGCGGTATCGTTCATCATAAGAAACAGTGTGCGTGCCTGGAAGATGAATTGTCACAATATTTTGTTTGTCTATCATCTCGATCGGCTTTTCTGCATATTTGATCAGCAATTGAACATTGCCGAATAAATGATCCAAGCGGCCGCCGGTTGCCCCGAAAATCCGGATTTTTTCCGCTTCTTGCTGCACTGCCCAATCCAGCGCGATTTCCATATCGGTTTTGTCTTTTTCCGCCGGCCATATATCAAGATGGTCCAGCGTTTTTTGCAATGATGCTATCTCTTCTGCCGTTAGCGAGTCGAAATCGCCAAACGCCCTCATCGGCCGGATCCCCGCCTCCAGCAGCGTCTTTGTCCCGCGGTCCACCCCGATCCATCGCACATGTTCCCCATCATAACAAGAAAGAGAAGGAAGATGATCCTTTGGTCCCCCGCCGACAATATGAATAAACATACGGTTTCTCCCTTCCGAATTTTTATTTTAAGAAAAGCGGAAGGCCGAATGCCTTCCGCTCAGCTCTCGCCGCGAATGGCGCGGATCGCCGCAGCGCGGTCGCGCTCATTGTAAATGGCGGAACCAGCAACAAGCACATTTGCCCCCGCTTCGATGCAAAAACGGGCCGTTTCGGCATTGATCCCGCCATCTACTTCAATTTCAACGAAACGTCCTTTTTCTTTTACTAATTGTGCGACTTGACGAATTTTCGGCAGTACAGATGGGATAAATTTTTGTCCTCCAAATCCCGGATTGACTGTCATCAATAACACTAAATCAATGTCATCGATCATATGTTGAATCATTTCCACCGGCGTATGCGGATTTAAGACAACTCCGGCTTTTACCCCATGTTCTTTAATTAAATGAACGGTGCGGTGCAAATGCGGGCACGCTTCGACATGGACCGATAAATAATCGGCTCCTGCCTTTGCAAAAACAGGAATGTAGCGATCAGGCTCCTCAATCATTAAATGAACGTCTAAAGGCAGCTTTGTCACAGGGCGAATCGCTTCGACAATCAGCGGGCCTATCGTAATATTTGGAACAAAATGCCCATCCATCACATCGACATGAATGTAATCGGCTCCGCCTCGTTCCACGTCGCGGATTTCCTCAGCAAGCTGTGCAAAATTGGCAGATAAAATCGATGGCGCAATTTTAACCATAATCAATACCTCGGCTTTCGTTCTTTCATTTCTTCGACAAAACTGATGTAATTCTCATACCGATAAGAAGGGATTTCTCCCGCTTCAACCGCTTCTCTCACAGCGCATTTCGGCTCCGAGATATGCAAGCACCCGCGAAATTTGCACGCATCGCTTCGCTCGCGGAACTCAGGAAAATAAAGCGGCAGCTCGTCGATTTCCAATTCATCCAGCTCCAGCGCGCTAAACCCCGGCGTATCAGCAACGAGACCACCGCCAACTTCCAGCAATTCCACATGACGGGTCGTATGTTTTCCGCGCCCTAAATGGGTGGAAATATCGTTTGTTTTCAGCTGCAAATCCGGGCAGAGCGCATTTAAAAGCGAAGATTTTCCAACGCCGGATTGCCCGGCAAAAACGGAGATATGCCCTTCTAAACAGGAAAGCAGCCGTTCTACTCCTAATTTTGTGACGGTTGACGTTTCAATGACATCATAACCTACTTGCCGGTAATCGCGAATATATTGTTCTATGGCCGGTTTTGTCTGATCATCGACTAGATCCATTTTATTCACGACAACGATCGGCCGAATCTGCTTCGATTCGGTTAGGACGAGAAAGCGGTCGAGAAGCTTTGCGCTAAAATCCGGCTCCACTGCCGAAAACACTAAAATCGCTTGTTCTACATTAGCGATTGGCGGGCGAATAAGCCAGTTTTTCCGCTCTCGTATCTCCATAATATATCCTTCCGCCTCGCCTGTTGCCTGAAACACGACATGATCGCCGACAAGAGGAGTAATTTTCTGCTTTCGGAACACTCCTCTTCCCCGGCATTGAAACACCTTGCCTTCTGATAACACATAATAAAACCCGCTTAATGCTTTAATAATCTTTCCTTCTGCCATAGCCTCACTCCTTTTGACGATTGTCTGGATATGGAATGATTCCCTCGTCTTTTACTACATTGTTGACAATGACGCGATAATACGCTGTTTCCTTATATGGGATTTCAAATGTCACCGTCTCTTTCACCGGTCCGGTCAAACGGTATGTTTTATACGGCGTCGTCATGTTATGATTGGCATCTTGAATATATAATTGTGCTTCAACGATTTGGCCTTCTTCTGCCGGTTCATACGGAATTTCAATCTCTTTGATCACCGTTTTTGTAGGAAGCGGCTCCCTGCCGCGCGAAATAACGATCGTAATCGTATCGCCTCTGTCCACTTTTTCATTTGCTTTCGGCGTTTGTGAAATAACGAGCCCTTCCGGAACTTTGTCGGAATATTCGTATTGCATGTTCACATGCAGCTGCTGGTCATTCGCATAATCGCGCACGCTCTTTTCCGTATATCCGGTCAAATCTTTTAGCGTAATTTTTTCCGGGCCGAGACTGACAGTAAAAATCACTTCTGTTTCTTCAGGAACAACTTTGTCTCCTTCATAAGGAAATTGATCGAGAATCGTGCCAAGCGGCTTATCGCTGTATCGTCCATTGCGCGTGATCTTCATAAAATTTTCGTTTTTCAGCTGCTCTTCCACTATTCCTATATCTTGGCCGATAAAATTGCCGAACTCTACTTTCTTTTTGCCGATGCTTTTATAAATAACCACAGCCGACCCTTGTTTTACCGTCATTCCCGCTTCCGGCTTTGTGCGCACTACTTTTCCTTCTGCGATTTCGTCATTCTCGACGTCAATGGTGTCTTTAATCTCTAGGCCCAGCGACGACAACTGTTCAACCGCCTTATCATAATCCTTATTGATGACATTCGGCATCGTCACTTCCTTCGGAAAAATCAAGTCAGGAATCCACGTGACCGCACTTACTCCGGCTGCAACCAAAAACAAAAATAACGCAGTCAGCCAGACGATCAGCCATTTTCGCTTTTTTTTCGGTTTTGCTTCGTCTCTCTTTTCTTCTTCTTGTTTTTCTTCGTAAACAATAGTTTGCTGCTCGCTCCCGGCGTTAACATGTTTTTCTTTAATAACGGGAATCGCCTTTGTCGTCTCCTCGTCATCAGCCGGAATCACGAATTTTTGCTCGTTGACGCGCTCCGGATCTAAAGCCGTGCGAATATCTTCATTCATTTCCCGCGCTGAACGGTAGCGATAAAACGGATCTTTCGCCGTCGCTTTCAAAATAATGTTCTCGACGCTTTGCGGAATGCTAGGATTCCACGCTTTTGGAGAAGGGGTTTCCGTTTGTAAATGTTTGAGCACAATCGATACAGCTGACTCGCCGGAAAAAGGAAGCCGCCCTGTTACTAATTCAAACATAACAATTCCTAAAGAGTAAATGTCCGACTTTTCTGTCGCGATTCCGCCGCGTCCTTGTTCTGGCGACAAATAATGGACAGAACCGAGCACCGAATTGGTTTGCGTAATCGTAGTGGAACTAAGGGCAACGGCAATTCCGAAATCGGTGACTTTCACATTTCCGTTTTCATCCATAAGAATGTTCTGCGGCTTAATATCGCGGTGAATAATCCCGTTTTCATGGGCGTGCGCGATTGCGGAGGTCAATTGCTCCATAATATGAAGCGCCTTTGGAACCGGAAGGGGGGCATGTTCGTGAATATATTGTTTTAATGTACAGCCACGAACACACTCCATGACAATATAATAAATGCCTTCATCTTCCCCGACATCGTAAATGGTGACGATATTTTCGTGATTTAAACTCGTTGCCGCTTGCGCTTCACGGCGAAACCGCCGGATAAACTGTTCATCATTGGCAAAATCCAAGCGCAACACTTTCACGGCGACGTCGCGGTCTAAAATGATGTCTCTTGCCAAATAAACGTTTGCCATCCCTCCGCCGCCAATTAAACGAATGATTTTATAACGATCGTTTAACCGTTTGCCGATGAGCATGCGGATCACCTACTTTCACGTTCCAATGAAAAATCGATAATCGCCAATGTTATATTGTCCTCTCCCCCATGTTCATTCGCTAAGTCAATTAATGTTTGCGCCTTGTGCTCGAGCGTGCCGTCAGATGTTAAAATATGTATCATCATTTGTTCCGATACTTTGTTGGATAAGCCGTCCGAACATAAAAGCAACATATCATGCTCATCGATGCTAATCGTTTTCACATCCAATTTCACTTCTTGTTCTGTGCCGAGCGCACGCAGCAATATATTTTTGCGCGGATGGTGTTCTGCATCTTCTTTGGAAATTTGCCCGGTTTTTACTAATTCATTGACAAGCGAATGATCTTCCGTAATTTGTTGAAACCCGCTTTTATTTAACAAATAGCAGCGGCTGTCGCCAATATGCCCGACCGTTGCAAACTGGCCGGTGCAAATCGCGCAGACGAGCGTCGTTCCCATTCCTTGGCATTCTGCATGATTCAAGGAATGTTCAAATAAAATCCGGTTCACGGCCGCGACATGGTCTTTCAACCATTGCTCCGCGATATCCGGGGAAGAGATGTGCTCAGATTGTTCCCATTCTTGTTTTAAATACGAAATCGTCATTTCACTTGCGACATCGCCGGCGCGATGCCCTCCCATCCCATCGGCGACAACCGCCAAATAATGCCCGTCTTTATTTTGAAAAACTCCGCCGCTATCTTCGTTGTGAGCCCGAATTTTGCCAACGTCGGTTTGAAAAACAACTCTCATTGTTTCACCTCGTCTCTTCTTTTCGCTCCTTCGCGCGAAGCTGCCCACATGCTGCATCAATATCATGTCCTTGTTCGCGGCGAATTGTAACATTGATTCCGTGTTTTTTTAACGCGCGTTCGAATGCAAAAATCTGCTCGCGCGGCGTCCGCACGTAATTCCGTTCCGGCACGTAATTGACCGGGATTAAATTAACATGGCATTTCAATCCTTTAATAAGCTCGGCAAGCTGTTCCGCATGTTCGAGCTGGTCGTTCACCCCGCCGAACAATCCGTATTCAAATGTGACACGCCGCCCTGTTTTTTCGATGTAATAGCGGACCGCATCCATTAATTTTGGCAGCGGATATGCTTTATTGATCGGCATTAACTTCGTGCGCAGCTCCGTCGTCGGAGCGTGCAGCGAAATCGCAAAATTCACCTGCATTCCTTCATCGGCAAATTGGTAAATTTTCGGGATAATTCCGCTCGTCGAAACAGTGATATGCCGAGCGCCGATGTTCAACCCTTTTGCATGATTGACGATTTTCAAAAATTTGATCAGTTCATCGTAATTGTCAAACGGCTCGCCGATTCCCATGACGACAATGCTGCTTATGCGCTCATTTTGTTCATCAAGTTCTTTTTGCACTTTTACGACTTGCGCTACAATTTCTCCTGCTTCCAGATGGCGCTTCAGGCCGCCAAGCGTCGAAGCGCAAAACGTGCAGCCGATGCGGCAGCCCACTTGTGTCGTCACACAAATGGAATTTCCGTAATTGTGGCGCATCAGTACCGTTTCAATCGAATATCCGTCGTGAAGCTCAAACAAAAATTTCATTGTGCCGTCTTTCGATGTTTGTTTCACTATCGTTTTTAACGTTGTGATATCGAAATGACCGCTTAATTTTTCGCGCAGCGCTTTCGGAAGATTCGTCATCTCCGAAAAATGGGTGACCCGTTTTTGATATAGCCATTCATATATTTGCGTGGCGCGAAATGGTTTTTCTCCTTGTTCAATAATCCAGTTTTTTAGCTGTTCAAACGTAAGGGAATAAATTGACGGCAAGTGTGATTTTGTTTGTTGGTTTTCCCGTTTTATAACATTTGTGTGTTCCAATGAAGCTACACCTTCTTTCGTAATGATGCGATAAAAAATCCGTCCGAGCCAAAATAGTGAGGAAGGAGATGCAGCTGCCCGTTGCGGACATATGGCTGCACTTTCTCCGGCAGTCGCTGTTTCATCGTTTCATCTGGCGAAAATTCCGGATGATCGTTTAAAAATTGGGCAATGACTGCTTCATTTTCCTCATGGTCAATCGTGCATGTGCTATATACAAGCGTGCCGCCTTTTTTTAACAATGGCGCGACTGCATCTAAAATTTCGCGCTGCAGCGCGGCAAGAGAAGGAATATCTGCTTCCGTTTTTGCATATTTAATATCCGGTTTGCGGCGGATGACGCCAAACCCTGAGCACGGGGCATCAACTAAAATTTTATCGAACGTCTCCTGCTCAAACACTTCGCCCAAGCGCCTGCTGTCAAGTGTGCACGCAGAAATATTCGTTAGCTGCAGCCGCTTCGCATTCTCCTCGATTAAATTCACTTTATGTTCATGAATATCCGCGCATATCACTTGTCCGGTATTGTTCATTAATTCGGCAATATGGGTCGATTTTCCGCCCGGGGCAGCACAGCTGTCAAGGACGCGCTCATGTTCTTTCGGGCCGAGCGCCCGCGCCACTAACATTGAACTTTCGTCTTGAATCGTAATCCAGCCGCGGCGAAACGCCTCCGTGTTTGCAAGATTTCCCTTTTTCGCTTGAATCGCCTCCGCGGCGACCTCGCCTCTTGATACTTCCATCCCTTCTTGTCTAAGCCTGTCCAACGTTTCCGCGATCGTGATTCTCGCCGTGTTCACCCGCGCCGTCTGCTTTGGCGGCAGCAAGTTTGTTTCACACATCCGTTTTGTTTCCATCCAGCCATATTGCTCCACCCAGCGCTTCACGAGCCAGCGCGGATGGCTTGTGGCCACCGCCAGCCGCTCCACTTCATCTTCAATGTTCTCAAGCGGCGGCACCCCTTGGCGTAAAATGGCGCGCATCACCCCGTTAACGAGCGAGGCGATCCCTTGGTGCCCGCGTTTTTTCGCGATTTCCACCGCCTCAAAAATCGCGGCGCGGTCAGGGATACGGTCCAAATATAATACTTGATAAAGGGTCAGGCGAAGAAGCACGCGGACCCACCGTTCCAGTTTGCGCGCTTTTTTCAAAAACGGCGCCAAATAATAATCGAGCGTGTCGCGGCGCTGAATCGTTCCGTATACGATTTCCGTCAGCAGCCGGACATCTCTTTCGGAAAGCCGGTGTGTCTCAATCATGTTATTTAATAATAAATTGCTGTACGCTTCTTTTTCTTCGACAGCCAACAATGTTTCCAAAGCGACTTCTCGTACGTTTTTAGCTTTCATGTTCATCTCCTAGCTTCATTCCAATAGTGAGATGGGCGCCAGCGCCGCGCAAAAATTGCGCCGCATCCATCCGTTTTTTCCCCGCCGGCTGCAATTCGGTAATTTTTATGGCCGTTTCATTGCCTGTCGCCACGACAATTCCGTCATGTGCGATATCAATAATCGTGCCAGGTTCCGCATTTTTCGGGGCCGGAACTTTTTCTCCCCACCAAATTTTCCATATATTACCATAATAGGTTGTGTACGCCACCGGCCATGGGTTGAGGCCGCGGATATGGTTATAAACGTCTTCTCCCGGTTTCGTCCAATCTATTTTTTCTTGCTCGCGCTTAATATTGTACGCATATGTTGCTTTTTCTTCTTCTTGCTTCACCGGCGTTAATTTTCCAGCCACTAATTGCGGAATCGTTTCTGATAACAGTTTTGCCCCAGCGATGCTTAATTTATCATGAAGGGTGCCAACCGTATCCGTTTCGGTGATCGGCACTTCCACTTGGGTTAAAATATCGCCGGCATCGAGTTTTTCTGCCATATACATAATCGTGACACCCGTTTTTGTTTTTCCTTGCAAAATTGCATAATGAATCGGAGCCCCGCCCCGCAATTCTGGAAGCAATGAAGCATGGACGTTGATGCAGCCGTATTTCGGGGCCTCGAGCAACGCTTTCGGCAAAATTTGGCCGAACGCCGCCGTCACAATTAAATCTGGCTCAAGCGCCAATATTTGCTCATATTGTTCCTGTTCGCGGATTTTTGTCGGCTGCAATACCGGAATTCCGTGTTTTTCCGCCTCGACTTTGACCGGCGGCGGCGTCAACTCCCGCTTCCGCCCTTTCGGCTTATCCGGCTGTGTGACGACAGCGGCGATGTGATACCCGTCTTCTATAAGCCGCTTTAATATAGGAACAGAAAAATCCGGTGTTCCCATAAACACAATGTTGATCATCTTCTCTCATCTACCCTTCTAATTCTTCCAGATCGTAATAGCGTATCACTTTCGAAGTAAATAATATTCCATTTAAATGATCGATTTCATGTTGAAGCGCGCGCGCTAAAAAACCAGTGGCTTTAAGCGTAAACGGCCGGCCGCGCCGGTCTTGGGCACGGACTTTGACATAATTGGCGCGCTTCACTTCCGCAAACAGTCCCGGAAAGCTGAGGCAGCCTTCCGGACCGATTTGCTCCCCGCGCGCTTCCATAATGCGCGGATTGATCAGCTCAATCCGGCCGTGCTCATCACCGACATCGACGACAGCGATTTGCTTAGCAATACCGACTTGCGGGGCAGCTAATCCGACCCCGTCGGCATCGATCATTGTATCATACATATCGTTCAACAGCTGAATAAGCTGGCGGTCAAACCGCTTTACCGGTTCGCACTTTTTTTCCAAAATGTCCGCTGGATATGTCACAATCGATAAAATAGCCAATGACAGTTCCTCCATTTACATCATCGTATATGGATTCGTATCGATCGTAATCGACAAATCCCCTTGGGAAACGTCGTGCTGATAGCGATCGATAACCGCTTTTAATGCACGCGTCATGTTCGGCTCCCGTTTGTATTTTATCATGCATTGGTAGCGATATCTATCATGAAGGCGGGCAATCGGCGAAGCGACAGGGCCGAGAATGATCGCTTCTTTTGACAGCTGCGCCCGCAAATATGCTGCAATTTTATCCGTTACAGCCACCGCTTTCGTTATTTCCGGATGGGACACGGTGATTAATGTCAAATAGTAAAATGGCGGATAGCCACGCATTTTGCGAAGCACCATTTCTCTTTGATAAAATGCATCATAATCGTGCTTCGCAGCAAGGGCGATGCTGTAATGCTCCGGCGTGTACGTTTGGATGACGACCTCGCCGGGAAGCGCATGGCGCCCGGCGCGCCCGCTTACTTGCGTCAGCAGCTGAAACGTTTTTTCGGAAGCGCGGAAATCAGGAAGATGGAGCGTCGTATCGGCAGCAAGCACGCCGACAAGCGTTACTTTTGGAAAATCAAGCCCTTTCGCAATCATTTGCGTGCCAAGCAAAATATCCGCTTTTCCTTCGCCAAACTCGGCCAGCAGTCGTTCGTGGGCGCCTTTGCGGCTCGTCGTGTCGACATCCATGCGGATCACGCGCGCTTCAGGAAGCAGTTTCGTCAGTTCTTCTTCCACTTTTTGCGTTCCTGTTCCAAAAAAGCGAATATGCTCGTTTCCACATGATGGACAATGGTACGTAATCGGTTCTTCGTATCCGCAATAATGGCATTTTAACCGCTGCCCAGCGCGGTGGTATGTTAATGAAATGTCGCAATGCGGGCAGCGAATCACATAGCCGCAGCCGCGGCACATGACAAATGTCGAATAGCCGCGCCGATTTAAAAACAATACAGACTGCTCCCCTTTATGGAGGCGGTCTTTCAATTTCTCGAATAACGCGCGCGAAAACATGGAACGGTTTCCGCTCCGCAGTTCTTCCCGCATATCGACAATATGAACGTCCGGCATCCCGTTGTCGCTTACCCGTTTTTGTAATGTCAGTAACTGATATACCCCTTTTTTCGCCCTTGCAAACGATTCAAGTGAAGGAGTGGCGCTGCCGAGCACGACAGGGCAGCCGTGGACGCGGGCGCGGTAAATCGCCACATCGCGGGCGTGATAGCGCGGATTTTCCTCTTGCTTGTAGCTTGTCTCATGTTCTTCGTCAATGATAATCATGCCGAGATTTTCAAATGGAGCGAAAATCGCTGAACGGGCGCCGACGACAAGCTGCACTTCTTTTCGATGGATTTTTCGCCATTCATCGTATTTTTCTCCGATAGATAAACCGCTATGAAGCACGGCCACTTGCGAACCGAAGCGCCCTTTAAACCGCTTGACCATCTGCGGCGTCAGCGAAATTTCCGGAACGAGGACAATCGCTTCTTTGCCTTGCCGCAATACTTCTTCGATCGCTTGCATATACACTTCTGTTTTTCCGCTGCCTGTCACGCCGTATAGCAAAAACACCTCATGTTTATTCGTGCGCACGGACTCGATGACGGAAGAAAGCGCTTTTTCTTGCTCAGCGGTTAGCGAAAGCGGCGCTGTTGTTGGAAATGAGCGGTCCTCGTACGGGTCGCGATATACTTCGATCTCCTTTTCGGCAACAAGTCCTTTGGCAACTAACGATTTGAGCGAAGCATAGGTAGCGCCCGTCTGCTCCAGCAGGCTCCTCAATGGCACTGCTTCGTTTGCCGACAGAAGAGCCGTCAACAACTGTCTTTGCTTGGCGGCATTCGCCGGCAACGCATCGATCGCACGTCCAACTTCTTCGTGCGATTGCGCCAATTCCACATATTTCACCGTTTTCGCCACCGCTTTTTCTTTCACATGGTACACGACTTCTAAATAGCCTTGCTGAATCGCTTTTTGCAAAGGTCGTAGCCAATCGCTATGTTCTACTTCCTTCCAATCGACCGTTGAACGGTCTTGAAAAAGCGGTTGAATCGTTTCTGGCAGCAAAGCGCGGTTCTCTTCGCGGACAAGCCGGATTTCCTTTTCGTATTTTGCTTTCAGCGCCGCCGGAATCATCGCCTGGTAAGCGGAAATCGCAAAACAAAGCGTCGTTTCCGTTAAATATTTTCCGAGTTCAAGCAGTTCTTCGTTTAATACGGGAGTGACGTCCAAAACCGCTTCGATCGGTTTCAATGTTTTCACATCTGAATGTGATTTAATATGAATAACAAATCCTTGCAATCGCCGCGTGCCAAACGGAACAGTGACGCGCATGCCAGGCTGCAGTATGTCTTCCCATTTTTCCGGAATTGCATAATCAAAAGGACGGTCCGTCTGGCGCGCAGGCACATCGACAATTACCTCTGCTACTTTCATCGAATCGCCTCGATATATTGATGAATTTCTTTTAAAATTTCTTCCGCTACTTGCTTTTTCGGCAAAAGCGGCAGCGAACGCACCGAGCCGTCGCGTTTGAAAATCGTCACAATATTGGTGTCTCCGGCAAATCCTGCTCCTTCTTCAGACACGTTGTTAGCCACGACCATATCAAGCCGTTTGTTCTCCAATTTTTGTTTCGCATACTCCTCCACATGATCCGTTTCTGCCGCAAATCCGACTAAAATTTGCGATGTTTTTTGCTCCCCAAGTGTTTTTAAAATATCTGTCGTTCTTTCCATTTCAACAACATAATCGCCCGGCTGTTTTTTCATCTTTTTCGCAAACACATGCTTCGGCCGGTAATCGGCCACCGCCGCCGCTTTAATGACAATGTCGACATGCGGGAAACGTTCCATCACCGCTTCATACATTTCTTGCGCTGATTCGACGCGAACAGTGTCTACATTTGCTGGCGCTTCCAGCCCGGTCGGTCCGGAAATCAGCGTTACTTCCGCGCCAAAGCGCGCTGCCGCCTCCGCGATCGCATAGCCCATTTTCCCTGTGGAACGATTTGAAAAAAAGCGGACGGGATCCAGTTTTTCCCGCGTTGGCCCCGCGGTGACAAGCACCTTTTTTCCTCTTAAGAAAGGGTTGTGCGCGGCAAAATATGCTTCGATATTTTCAATAATCTTTTCCGGTTCTTCCATTCGCCCTTTGCCGACATATCCACAAGCCAAATATCCTTCCGACGGCTCAATAAAGCGGTAACCAAAACGATATAGTGTTTCAATGTTCGCTTGCACCGCCGGATGTTCGTACATATGCACATTCATCGCCGGCGCGATCCATACCGGCGCTTTTGTCGCTAAAAGCGTTGTCGTAATCATGTTGTCGGCGATACCGTGCGCTAATTTTCCAATGGTATTAGCGGTGGCAGGCGCGACAAGAACAAGATCCGCCCAATCTGCCACGTCAATATGGGCAATCACCGCCGGATTTTTTTCAGCAAAAGTATCGACATATACCTCGTTGCGCGACAGCGCTTGGAATGTGAGCGGAGTAATGAATTTGCAGGCAGATTCGCTCATCATGACTTTCACATTAGCGCCGCGCTGCGTCAGCTGGCTCGTCAAAGCAGCCGCTTTGTAGGCGGCGATTCCTCCGGTAACACATAATAAAATGTTTTTGCCATTCACCATGTTTGAACACCTCTGCTCCACTTTTGTAAAAAAATAACAACCTAACAGCTAGGTTGTTATTTTTCTTCTTCTACTAATTCGATATGGTCCGCAGCAATTTCCTCTAACGCCTGCCCGACAAATTTTTTCGAAACAGGGTTTTTAACCGTCAATTCTGCGTCCTCCTGAAGCTGGCGCGCACGTTTCGCCACCACTGTAACAAGCTTATATTTCGAATCGACCTTTTGCATTAATAGATCGATGGAAGGATATAACATGCTTTATTCCACCCCCAGCATTCTTTTATAACGTTTTGCCACGCGTTCCCGCCGGCAATGTTCAGCCATCACGATCGCTTTAATCCGCTCGCACGCGAGCTCGACTTTATCGTTTTCCACGACATAATCGTAAGCATCCATCATTTCCAGCTCTTCTTTTGCCGCTTTCAAACGATTTTGGATATGCTCTGCCGATTCTGTGCCGCGTGATATAATTCGCTTTTCCAATTCGCTTAAACTTGGAGGGGCGAGAAAAATGAAGAGGCCTTCCGGAAACACTTTGCGCACTTGCATCGCGCCTTGCACTTCGATTTCCAAAAACACGTCTTTTCCTTCTTGCAATGTTTTTTCCACATAGTCGATCGGCGTTCCATAGTAATTGCCGACATACTCCGCCCACTCCAACAGTTTGTTTTCGCGAATCATTTGCTCAAATTCTTCGCGCGTTTTAAAGAAATAATCGACGCCATCGACTTCGCCTTCCCGCGGTTCCCGCGTCGTGACGGAAACAGAATAATGCAAATTAATATCCGGCTGCGAAAACAATGCTTTCCGCACCGTTCCTTTGCCGACACCAGATGGGCCAGACAGCACAATCAATAATCCTCTTTCGCTCATAAACGTATAAAACCTACCCTTCCTCCGATAAATCATCACTGCCATATAAACGGCTGGCTACCGTTTCCGGTTGAATAGAAGATAGTATGACATGATCGCTGTCCATAATAATGACAGCGCGCGTTCTTCTTCCATGAGTGGCATCCACTAATTTCCCGCTCTCTTTTGCGTCTTGAATCATTCGTTTTATTGGCGCAGAATCAGGGCTGACAATGGTTATAATCCGAGCGGCGGATACCATATTGCCATGACCGATGTTAATGAATTTTACTCCCACGAAACGCCCACCTGCCATAAACATTATTGTTGCCGCAATAAAACCTCTCTAAACGATCATTCGATATTTTGCACTTGCTCTTTTATTTTTTCGAGCGCACTTTTCATCTCCACGACTTGCATAGCGATGAGACTGTCGTTCGCCTTTGCCCCTATCGTGTTCACTTCGCGGTTCAGCTCTTGCACTAAAAAATCAAGCTTTCGCCCGATCGGTTCATCTTTTTCCAACGTTGCGGCAACTTGCTGGAGATGGCTGCGGATCCGCTTCAGCTCTTCATTAATATCTGATTTTTCCGCAAAAATCGCCACCTCCGTCAAAATGCGCGACTCATCGGCAGGAAGCGGGTTAAGCTCACGGATGCGCTTCGTCAGCCGCTCGCGATAATATTCAATGACGAAAGGCGCCTGTTTTTCGATTGCTTGCACGCTTTTTTCGATATAAGAGAGCTGTGTTTGTATATCAGCAAGGAGCGCCTCTCCTTCCTGCTTGCGCATAGACGCAAGTTGCTCTGCCGCTTCTTTCACCGCAGCAAGCAAAAGCTGCTCTAATTCTTCATTTTCCGTTTCTTCTTCAATAATTTCCGTCACACCTTCGAGCTGAAATAAATGGGAAAGTGTCACTTGGTCGCGCAAAGAAAACTGTTCGTTAGCTCTTTGCAAACTATTATAATATTCCTTCATTAAATCCCAATCAATATGCAGTTTTCGCTTAACTAAGCCGTCGCCTTCGATATTGACAAAAACTTCGACCTTCCCCCGTTTCACGTGCTGTAAAATTACTTTTTTTATTTTATCCTCAAAAGTAACCCATTGTCTAGGGATGCGAACAGAAATTTCACAAAATCGGTGGTTCACCGATTTCATTTCCACCGTAATGCTTAGCTGTTCATTTTTTTGTGTGCTGCGTCCAAAACCTGTCATGCTATAAACCATGTCATCACATCCGTTTATGTGAAATGCCAAAAAGAAAAGGTCATAGAGTCACCCTCTATCACCTTGGATATTATAACATATCTCCTTTTTATTTTCTCGCAAAAAGCGAACCAGAAAACAAAAATGTCGGAAGTGCCGCTAAACCAATAATAAGCAGCCAGTCAAACAGAGCGATCGGCACTGTATGAAAAATTCCTTGCAACGGCGGGTAGTAAATGACGACAAGCAACAATAATATCGATATCATAACCGCTGCGACAAGATATATATTTTCAAACGGATTGCGGTCCAAAATCGATCGTTCGCAACGGCAGTCAAACACATGAATAAGCTGGGCCATCACTAACGTCGCAAACGCCACCGTCTGCGCATAAACAAGCGCGTGTCCGCTTCGTTCATATGCGGTGATAAACGCTGCGAGCGTTACCAATCCAATGATAAAACCGCGGCTGATGATTTTCCAGCCAAGTCCACGCGCGAACACTCCTTCTTTCGGATGGCGCGGCGGGCGCTTCATAACATTTTCTTCTGCGCGGTCAAGTCCAAGCGCCATCGCCGGAAGGCCGTCTGTGACAAGATTCACCCATAAAATTTGGATCGGCACAAGCGGAAGCGGAAGAGCCAGCAGCATCGCCAACAACATGACAAAAATTTCGCCGACATTTGATGCTAACAAATAGCGGATAAATTTGCGGATGTTTTCGTAAATATTTCTGCCTTCTTGAATCGCCGCTTGAATTGTCGCAAAGTTATCATCCAATAGCACCAGCGCGGCTGCTTCTTTCGCGACATCTGTTCCCGACCGTCCCATCGCCACGCCGATGTCGGCCGCCTTAATCGCCGGGGCGTCGTTGACACCGTCTCCCGTCATCGCGACAATATGTCCGCGCCGTTGCAATGCTTTCACAATTTTTAATTTATGCTCCGGCGAAACGCGGGCAAATACATAAATATCATCGACCGCTCCTTCGAGTTCATCTACCGAAAGCCGCGACAACGTCGGGCCGTCCATTACTTTTCCGTCCGGCGGCAGCACCCCGAGCTGCTTCGCGATCGCCTTTGCGGTAAGGACATGATCGCCGGTAATCATCACCGTTTTTATGCCCGCTTCTTTGCATTGCTGCACCGCTTTTTTCACTTCTGGGCGCGGCGGGTCGATCATCGCTTGGATTCCGATAAACACAAGATCTTTCTCCGCCTCTTTTTCCGATGTTATCCGCTTTTGCGCTTGCAGCGGGCGATAGGCGATGGCAATCGTGCGGAGGGCTTGGTTCGCCATTTTATGAATGACATCTTGTACCGTTTTTCTCCACGCCATTGTCATCGTTTGTTCACGGCCGTTCCAATAAATTTGTCCGCACACTTGCAACAACACGTCTGGGGCTCCTTTTGTGACAATGAATCGCCTTCCTGCTTTATCTTTCACAATGACCGTCATCATTTTCCGCTCGGAATCAAACGGAAATTCCTGCTCTACGATCAATTCGCTTTCGATGCGGTCTTTCGTCCATCCCGCCTTCATCGCGGCGACAAGCAAAGCGCCTTCGGTCGGGTCGCCATCGATGTAGCGCCGCCCCCCTTTTTCTTTCAGCTGCGAGCTGTTGCAAAGCGCGCCAAACATCAGCAGCTGTTGCAAGACCGTTTCTTTTTTGGCGTCAATTGGGCGCCCGTTTTCATAAAATTGCCCCGATGTTTCCAACCCGGCGCCGCTTACCGTCCATGTTTTTCCGTTTGCCCAAATATGCGTCACTGTCATCATATTTTCCGTCATCGTCCCCGTTTTATCGGAACAAATGACTGAAGCGCAACCTAACGTTTCCACCGCCGGGAGCTTGCGGACGATCGCGTTTTTCTTGATCATCCGCTGCACGCCAAGCGCAAGCGCAATGGTCACAATCGCCGGCAGCCCTTCTGGAATCGCGGCGACCGCTAACGAAACGCCGGCTAAAAACATTTCGTACAAGCCATGTCCTTGAATGACGCCAACCGCGACGACAAGCACCGTAAGCAAGAGCGCAACGACAATTAAAATTTTCCCAAGCTGCTCCAGCCTCCGCTGCAGCGGGGTCGTCACTGTTTCCGCTTCTTGAAGCAGATTCGCGATTTGCCCCATGGCCGTTTTCATTCCTGTCGCAATCACAATGCCGACACCGCTCCCTCTTGTTACAAGAGTCCCCATAAAAGCCATATTATGCAAATCGCCAATCGCAGCATTTTCATTCATCAGCGGAACCGCCGATTTTGCTGCCGGCACCGACTCGCCTGTCAGCGCCGATTCTTCGATTTCCAGCCCTTTTGCATCAATTAAGCGGACATCGGCGCCGATTCTGTCTCCGCTTGAGAACTTGACAATATCGCCGACAACAAGCTCTCGCGCCGGAATTTTCACCCATTCTCCGTCACGCAATACCGTTGCCTGCGGCGCCGATAATTTTTTCAGCGCCTCCAGCGATTTTTCGGCGCGCCGCTCTTGGAAAAAGCCTAAAAACCCATTCATGATGACGATAACAATAATGGCAATGGCATCGACATACTCCCCAAGCAAGCCAGAGATGACCGTCGCCGCAAGAAGCACAAGCACCATAAAATCGTTAAACTGATTCAAAAACAATAAAAGTGCCGACTGTTTCTTCGCTTCTTTTAATTCATTATATCCGAACCGCTTCAGACGCTTTTTCGCTTCTTCCGTCGTTAAGCCCCTCGTGAGGTTGGTGTTGGTTTCTTTCGCCACTTCATTTGTCGCAAGCGTATGCCACTGCATCGTCGCTTCTCCTCCCTCTTTGCTTTTCTATGAAAGCTTATTCAGACATGCCCGAAAAAATGATATGATATGTTATTGATGAAGCAATAAAACAAACAGAAAGGTGTTTTTTATGTCATTCGATGGAGTGTTTACCTATGCAGTCGTTAACGAATTACAGCAAGCGCTCGCGGGAGGGCGCATCACGAAAATCCATCAACCGGCTGTCCATGAATTGGTCATGCAAATCCGCTCGCACGGGCGAAATTATAAATTGTTGTTGTCCGCGCATCCGAACTATGCGCGTGTTCATCTGACCAATGAAACGTATGACAATCCGGCGGAACCGCCGATGTTTTGCATGTTGTTGCGCAAACATTTGGAAGGAAGCATTATCGAAGCGATCCGGCAAGTCGATTTTGACCGCATCATTATCATCGAGACAAAAGGGCGGGATGAAATCGGCGATATTCATGCAAAACAATTAATCATCGAAATCATGGGGCGGCACAGCAACATCATCTTAGTTGACGAAGAAACGAACACGATTATCGACAGCATTAAACATCTTTCTCCTGCCGTCAACCGCTACCGCACCGTGCTTCCCGGCCATGAATATATCGCGCCGCCTTCGCATGGAAAAATCAACCCGCTTGAGGCGACCGAAGAAACCATCATGAAAAAAATCGATTTTCATGCCGGCAAACTGGCGGACCAGCTCGTCGCCACCTTTTCCGGGCTCTCGCCGCTGTTTGCGAAAGAAGCGGTATTTCGCGCCGGGCTTGCGAACCGTGCGACGCTGCCAAAAAGCTTTATCTCCTTGATGGATGAGGTGCGCGCCCATCGCTTTGCGCCGGCGATATACACAAACGGCGAAAAAGAATGGTTTTACGTGCTCCCGCTTACCCATTTGCAGGCAGAAGCGAAACCGTTCGCTACGCCAAGTGAATTGTTAGATCGCTTTTACTTCGGCAAAGCCGAGCGCGACCGCGTCAAACAGCAGGCGCATGACCTTGAGCGGTTTATTGCGAATGAGAAAGCGAAAAATGAGAAAAAGCTGATTAAGCTGAAGCAAACATTAGAGGAAGCAAAACGGGCGGAACAATATCGGCTTTACGGGGAACTGCTGACCGCTAACTTGTATGCCGTCGAGCGGGGAATGAACGAAATTGAAGTGGTCAACTATTACGATGAAAATGGTGCGACTATAACGATTCCGCTTGATCCGCAAAAATCGCCGTCGGAAAACGCGCAAAGCTATTTTCAAAAATACCAAAAAGCGAAAAACTCGCTTAACGTCGTTCAAGAGCAAATCGAGCGCACAAATGAAGAAATCGCCTATTTCGACACGCTTCTCCAGCAGCTGGAAACCGCCGCGCCGAAAGATGTCGAAGAAATCCGTGAGGAGTTAATCGAACAAGGGTATTTGCGAGCGCGCAACAGCAAACAGACGAAAAAGCAAAAACAGCGGGCGATCGAGCTGGAACGCTACATCGCAAGCGATGGCACAGAAATTCTCGTTGGGAAAAACAATAAACAAAACGATTATTTAACCAACAAGCTTGCGCGTAAAGATGAAATCTGGCTGCACACGAAAGATATCCCCGGCTCTCACGTTGTCATCCGCAGCAAAAACCCGTCTGAGCAAACGATTGCTGAGGCCGCCAACCTCGCCGCCTACTTTAGCAAAGCGCGGCAATCGAGCTCCGTTCCGGTCGATTACACGCGCATCCGCTATGTGAAAAAACCGAGCGGCGCCAAACCGGGGTTCGTCATTTACGAAAACCAGCAAACGATTTACGTGACGCCAGATGAGGATTTGGTGATTAAGATGAAAAAACAATCATAACGCAAAATCCCTCCCGCTATAAAGTGCGGGAGGGATTTTTTATGAGCCATTTACTGAAATACTTCTTCCAAATTTAACTCCAGCCCCGGAAAACAAACCGATTGGACGACTCCTGTACCCGCTTTTATATCTGCTTGTTCGTATAACCCTTCCTCATTTAATGCATAAACCGTTATCATATCCTTCATCGGATTCACAATCCAATATTCTTTCACCCCATAAGCCATATATAAGTTAAACTTTGTCACTAAATCATGCTCCGGATTGGAAGGGGTTAATATTTCCACCATCAATGTTGGGATACCGACATATTTCGTTTCGGTAAACCCGTTTTCGTCACAAATAATGCTAAGGTCAGGAATGACCACTTTTCGGCCAGGAAACTTGTCGCTTACTAATTCGATATCAGTCGGCGCGGCAAATTTTCCCTTTCAAATAAATTCCGAACTGCGTATCAATATTGCTTGAAACAAGCTGGTGTTTTATGCTTGGGGAAGGAGTCATATACACAATGCCGTCAATATATTCCAAGCGCTCTTCGCTTTTCCCCCACAGCGCTAAATATTCTTCATACGAAACGTTGGAAAATCGCGGCAGAAACATCATAATCCCTCTTTTCCTCTCGTATATGCTTCTATTATATTACTTGCTTGCCTTGGGCAAAAGAGCGGAACGGGCTCATAAAAAAGAGCGCATTCAGCTGTGCGCTCTCCCCTGTTCACATTCATGTTATTTCCCCCCACTTTTCCGGGTTTTCCCGCCATTTGCGCAATGTCGCGAGATCTTGTTCTGTCACGGCGCCCATCCCGGCTGCGGCTTCAATGAGCGTGTCGTAGTCCGTCAGTGTGTGCACTTCCACCTTATGTTCCACAAACGCTTGTTTTGCTTTTTCCAATCCGTACGTAAAAATGGCGGCAACGCCAAGGACGGAACATCCCGCTTCTTTCAGAGCGCGAACCGCATTTAATGAACTGCCCCCTGTGGAGATTAAATCTTCAACAACCACGACCTTTTGTCCTTTTTCCACTTTTCCTTCAATTTGTTTTCCTTTTCCATGTCCTTTCGCTTGGCTGCGCACATAGCACATCGGCAAATTCATGCGCTCGCTCACCCAAGCAGCGTGCGGAATTCCCGCCGTTGCCGTGCCGGCGATCACTTCCACTTCAGGAAAATGGGTGCGAATGCATGCAGCAAGCCCGTCGGCGATCGCGCTGCGCACGTGCGGATACGCAAGTGTCAGCCGGTTGTCACAGTAAATCGGGGATTTCAACCCAGACGACCATATGAACGGTTCATTTGGCTGCAGCGATACCGCGCCGATCTCAAGCAAATGTATGGCAATTTCTTTTTTCATTCTTTCTCTTCTCCCTTCCATTCCCGTTGTAGCCGCTCGTAAGCCGCAGCTGGATTTTCAGCATGGGTGATGCTTCTGCCGATAACGATAAAGCTTGCGCCGAGTTTTTTTGCTTCATATGGCGTAACGACGCGGACTTGGTCGCTTTTTTCGTCATCGGCAAAACGAATTCCCGGGGTAACGGTCAAAAACGCTTCGCCGCAATGTTTGCGGACAAGCGGCACTTCTTTTGCCGAGCAGACCACGCCGTCAAGGCCGCTTTGTTTTGCCAGCGCCGCATAATGAAGCACCGTTTCTTCCATCGGCCGGTCGATCCACAACTCGCGATGCAACATTTGCTCGCTTGTGCTTGTCAGCTGCGTGACCGCAATGCAATATGGACGGCGTGTTCCGCTTGGCGTCCCTGCTTCCAGCCCCTCGAGCGCCGCTTCCATCATCCGCGTTCCGCCGGAGGCGTGGACATTGACTAAATCGATACCTAAGCGTGCCAGTCCTTGCATAGCGCGCTTAACCGTATTCGGGATGTCGTGCAGCTTTAAATCAAGGAAAATCCGGTGTCCTTGATCTTTTAAATAATGGATAATCTCCGGACCTTCTTGATAGTATAATTCCATGCCAACTTTGACGAATAGCGATTCACGCGGGAACGATTGCAAAAGCGCTCTTACGTCCTTTTCTGTCGGAAAATCAAGTGCGATAATAAACGGATCGTTCACCTTTTTTCCAGCTCCTTCCCGTGCATTCGGAAATATGGTCGATGCCCAGCTTATCCAGCAATGGCAGCAGCTCGGCGATAATGTTCGGGCAGACAAACGGATCGATGAAATTTGCCGTGCCAATGGCGACAGCGCTGGCGCCGGCGTAGAAAAACTCAATGACATCTTCAGCGGATTGAATGCCGCCCATGCCGATAATCGGAATCGAAACAGCCTGGCTTACTTCATAAATCATGCGGATCGCGATCGGCTTAATCGCCGGCCCTGACAAGCCTCCCGTTCGGTTTGCCAAAACCGGCTCAGCGGTTTTCACATCAATGCGCATGCCAAGGATCGTATTAATCATCGTCAACCCATCTGCACCCGCTGCTTCAATTGCTTTCGCGATTTCGACAATATCTGTGACATTTGGCGAAAGTTTGACGTAGACGGGGACTTCGGAAACTTCTTTCACGAGCTTCGTGAGTTCTGCGGCAATTTCCGGGATGGTGCCAAATGCAATTCCGCCTTTTTTGACGTTCGGACAGGAAATATTGAGCTCGAGCGCGCAAACGTTTGGCGCTTGCGAAATATGTTTGGCAACTTCAACATATTCCTCCATCGTCGAGCCAGCGATGTTGGCGATAACCGGCACATCAAACTGCGCAAGCCACGGCAGCTCTTCTTTCATGACTTTTTCTAAACCGGGGTTTTGCAGGCCGATCGCATTCAGCATCCCGCTTGGCGTTTCCGCCACCCTCGGCGTCGGGTTGCCAAAGCGCGGCTCCTGCGTCGTCGCTTTTATCATAATGGCGCCAAGCACGCTTAAATCATAGAAGCGCGCGTATTCGCGGCCAAAGCCGAAGCATCCCGACGCCGGCATCACCGGATTTTTCAAGGAAAGGCCCGGCAATTCAACCGCTAAACGGTTCATAGCTCCACCTCCTCGGCTTTAAATACAGGACCGTCGCTGCATATTTTTTTATACGCCGTTTTGCTGCCAGGCACGCGGCAGACGCAGGCCAAGCATGCGCCGATGCCACAGCCCATCCGCTCTTCCAGCGAAAGATATATCTCTTTGTGCGGAAATGCTTGCTTAAGCGCTTTTAGCATCGGTTTAGGGCCACACGCGTACAACACGTCAAATGAAAGCTCTCTCTCCTTAATCACATCGGTGACAAATCCTTTCATGCCATAAGAACCATCCGCCGTTGCCACATGCGTTTCGCCAAATGCGGCAAATTCCCGTTCGTAAAAGACGGTTTCTTTCGTTTGAAATCCGAGCACGTTCGTGACGACAACTCCTTTTGCGGCAAGCCGCTTCGCTAGTTCGTAAAGCGGCGGAATGCCGATGCCGCCGCCGACAAGAAGCGCACGCTTCCCTTTTGCCGCGGTATCAAGCGGAAATCCGTTTCCGAGCGGGCCGAGCACATCGACCGTTTCCCCCGGCCATTTTTCCGAAAGCAAGGCGGTGCCGACCCCTTCTTTCCGGTAAATAATCGTGCATTCGCGCGCTTTTTTGTTGATATGGCAAAGGCTAAGCGGACGGCGCAAGAGCGGGGCCGGCTGCGAAGACACTCTCACATGGACAAATTGCCCCGGTTCATTCATTTCTTCCACTAAGCGGCCGCTTAACACGATCTCGTAAATGTTTTTCGCAAGCTGCTTGTGGCGGACTATCCTCATGTTTTCCCGCTTCATTATGCGCGCACCATCCTTTGCATCGCTGTTGTTGAAAACGTCATCGATTCGAGCACTTGCAGCATCGCCCGCGCCGTATCCAGCGACGTCAAGCATGGAATGCCGTTTTCGACTGCTTCGCGGCGGATGCGGAAGCCGTCGCTTTCCGGCTGTTTTCCTTTTGTGAGCGTGTTGATGACAACTTGCACTTTTCCTTGGCGAATGACGTCCAAAATGTTTGGCGATGCGGAATCAATTTTATTGACGACGGTTACCGGGATGGCCGCCGCTTTTAACACCTCCGCCGTGCCGCTCGTCGCAAGCAGCTGATAGCCAATTTCGCAGAAACGTCTGGCAATTTCCACCGCATCTTCTTTATCTTTATCGGCGACAGTCAATAACACGGCGCCATGCGGGCGAATATGGATGCCTGAGGCGACGAGCCCTTTATAGAGCGCTTTTTCAAAAGTGGCGTCTTTGCCGATCACTTCGCCGGTCGACTTCATTTCCGGGCCAAGCGAAATATCGACATTGCGCAATTTGGCGAACGAGAAGACCGGCACTTTTACGTACACACCTTCGCTTTCCCGCCGCAATCCTGTTTCATAGCCAAGGTCTTCCAGCTTCGCCCCCAAAATGACTTTCGTCGCAATGTTTGCCATCGGCACGCCAGTAATTTTGCTTAAAAACGGCACCGTCCGGCTGGAACGCGGATTGACTTCGAGCACATACACTTCGTCTTGATACATGACAAATTGGATGTTTAGCAAGCCGACAATGCGCAACCCTCTTGCTAGTTTCATCGTATAATCGATGATTTTTCGCTTGATCTCCTCTGTCAACGTTTGCGGCGGATAAACGGCGATCGAGTCGCCCGAGTGAACGCCGGCCCGCTCGATATGTTCCATAATTCCCGGGATCAACACCGTTTCACCATCAGAAACCGCGTCGACTTCAATCTCTTTTCCGATTAAATAACGGTCGATGAGCACCGGATGCTGCGGATTGACTTTCACGGCATGCTCCATATAGTGCAATAGCTCTTTTTCCTGATACACGATTTCCATCGCGCGGCCGCCGAGAACGTACGACGGGCGGACAAGCACCGGATAGCCGATTTCCTTGGCAATCCGCACCGCTTCCTCAACGGAGAAAGCCGTTTTTCCTTGCGGCTTCGGAATCCCTAAATCCGATAACGCTTGTTCAAATTTATCGCGGTCCTCGGCGCGGTCTAAGTCCTCAAGCGATGTTCCTAAAATGCGAACGCCGCGCGCCGCCAGTTCCGCCGCCAAGTTGATCGCTGTCTGGCCGCCGAATTGCACAATCACCCCGACCGGCTTTTCCAAGTCAATGACATGCATCACATCTTCCATCGTGAGCGGCTCGAAATACAACTTATCGGATATACTAAAATCCGTCGACACCGTTTCCGGGTTGTTGTTAATGATAATCGCTTCATAGCCCGCTTCTTTAATCGCCCAGACGGAATGAACGGTCGCGTAATCAAATTCAATGCCTTGCCCGATGCGAATCGGCCCCGAACCGAGCACCACAACGCTTTCGCGGGCGGTGACGGCCGATTCGTTTTCCTCTTCGTACGTGCTATAGTAATATGGCGTTTCTGAGGCAAATTCCGCCGCGCACGTATCGACCATTTTATATACAGGAAGGATGCCTGCTTGCTTTCTCGTTTCGTATATATCGCGCTCGCTTCTTTTCCAAAGCTTAGCGATGGCCGCATCGGAAAAGCCCATTTTTTTCGCTTTCCGCAGCACCTCGATATCACCGATATGATCGCGGATGATGGTTTCATAGCGGACGATGTTTTCGATTTTCGTTAAGAAAAAGCGGTCAATTTGGCTCCATTCGTGGATTTGTTCGACGGTAAAGCCGCGGCGCAGCGCCTCGGCGATATAAAAGAGGCGCTCATCCCCCGCTTTACGAATCCGCTTTTCGATTAATTCATCTGATATGTTTCCGGCATCCTTAAGCTCAAGATGATGCACGTTCGTCTCAAGGGAGCGGATTGCCTTTAACAGCGATTCCTCAAACGTCCGGCCAATCGCCATCACTTCGCCTGTCGCTTTCATTTGCGTACCAAGGCGGCGGTTCGCCGATTCAAATTTATCGAACGGAAAGCGCGGAATTTTCGTCACGACGTAATCGAGCGCCGGTTCAAAGCAAGCGTACGTTTTGCCCGTTACCGGATTGATCATTTCATCTAGCGTTAAGCCGACGGCAATTTTCGCGGCAAGCTTGGCAATCGGGTAGCCGGTCGCTTTTGATGCGAGCGCTGATGAACGGCTGACGCGCGGATTGACTTCAATGACATAATAACGGAAACTATGTGGGTCCAGCGCCAGCTGCACATTGCAGCCGCCTTCGATGCCAAGGGCGCGAATGATCCGCAATGAGACGTTGCGCAATAACTGATACTCACGGTCACTTAATGTCTGGCTCGGGGCGACGACGATCGAATCGCCCGTATGGATGCCGACCGGATCGATATTCTCCATGTTGCAGACAACGATCGCGTTATCGTTGGCATCGCGCATCACTTCATACTCGATTTCTTTATAGCCGGCGATGCTTTTTTCCAACAAACATTGGTGCGCCGGGCTTAGCTTTAATCCGGTCGAAACGATATCGGTCAGTTCCTTCTCGTTCGTGCAAATGCCCCCGCCCGTGCCGCCGAGCGTAAACGCCGGGCGGACGATGACCGGATAGCCGACTTTTTCGACAAACGCGTATGCTTCTTCCAAGTTATGAATAATTTCGCTTTCCGGAACCGGTTCGCCAAGTTCGTTCATCAGTGCGCGAAATTGCTCACGGTCTTCCGCTTTTTCAATTGCATCGAGCTTCGTGCCTAATATTTCAACACCGCATTCTGCAAGCACCCCGGCGTTGGCAAGCTCGACTGCCAAGTTTAACCCCGTCTGCCCGCCAAGCGTCGGCAAGATCGCATCTGGGCGTTCTTTGCGGATAATGCGGGACACAAACTCAAATGTAAGCGGCTCCATATACACTTTGTCGGCAATTTCCGTATCAGTCATAATCGTCGCCGGATTGGAATTGACTAAAATGACTTTGTATCCTTCTTCTTTTAGCGCCAGACACGCCTGTGTCCCCGCATAATCAAATTCCGCCGCCTGGCCGATGACAATCGGGCCGGAACCGATCACTAAAATCGTCTCAATATCTTGGCGTTTAGGCATGGACGATTTCCCCTTCCTTTTTAAATTCGCGAATCATCTCGATAAACTCGTCAAACAGCGAATTAGCATCCTCAGGGCCAGGTGATGCTTCCGGATGATACTGAACTGTAAACGCCGGATAATCCAAATGGCGCAATCCTTCGATCGTGCCATCGTTTAAAGCGGTGTGTGTTATTTTTAATCTTGTATGCCGCAACGATTCTTTTTTAACGGTATAGCCGTGGTTTTGCGAAGTGATCGCCACTTTTCCTGTCGCCAAATGCTTGACCGGATGGTTTGAACCGCGATGGCCGAACTTCATTTTTTCCGTATCGGCGCCGCAAGCGAGCGCGAACAGCTGATGGCCAAGGCAGATGCCAAAAAGCGGCACTTTGCCAAGAATCCCGCGAATCATGGTTAGCGCTTCCGGCACATCTTTCGGGTCGCCGGGACCGTTGGATAACATTACTCCGTCCGGATGGAGGCGGAGCACGTCTTCGGCTGTCGCGTTGTATGGAAGGACAATGACATCGCAATTCCGCTTGTTTAATTCCCGCAAAATGCCATGTTTCATGCCAAAGTCAACGAGAACGACGCGGTAGCCGCGCCCCGGGCTCGGATAGGCGCTTTTCGTGGAGACGCGCTTCACTTGGTCTCTCGGCAGTTCTATTGTTCTCAAAGATTCGACAGCTTCTTGCACGCTGACATCCAAGTCGCAGATCATTCCTTTCAATGTCCCATACTGGCGGATAATCCGCGTCAATTTTCGCGTATCAATTCCCGACAACCCCGGGATCTGTTTTTCTTTTAAATATTGATCAAGCGTCATTTCACTTCGCCAATTGGATGGCACATCGCACACTTCCTTGACGATGAAGCCATGGATATGTGGTTCAATCGATTCAAAATCATCGCGATTAATGCCGTAGTTGCCGATGAGCGGATACGTCATTGTCACGATTTGCCCGCAATATGAAGGATCTGTTAAAATTTCCTGATACCCGGTCATTCCCGTGTTAAACACTACTTCGCCAACCGTTTTTTTCGTGCTGCCAAACGCCTCCCCGATAAAAAACGAACCGTCTTCCAATACAAGCTGCCGTTTCATTCACTCTCTTCCTTTCTGCCAAACTAGTTTTCCGCCGACAAACGTCATCACCGGCCATCCTTTGCATGTCCAGCCGGCAAATGGCGTGTTTTTTCCTTTCGAGACAAACGTTTGAGGATCAATCGTTTCTTCTGCATCTAAATCAATCACCGTAATATCCGCCCTCGCGCCGACGGCAAGTTTTCCAAGCGGCAGCCCGAAACATTCCGCTGGCTTTACCGTCAGCAAATCGATAAGCTGTTTGAGCGTCAATATGTTGGTTTCCACCAAATGGGTGTAAAGGAGCGGAAATGCCGTTTCCAGACCGACGATGCCAAACGGGGCAGCGCGCATTCCTTTTTGTTTTTCCGCTTCCGTATGCGGAGCGTGGTCAGTGGCGATAAAATCGATCGTCCCATCAAGCAGCCCCTCAATCAACGCCGCGCGGTCTTCTTTGCTGCGCAGCGGCGGATTCATTTTATAATTCGCATCAGGGCCCGGGATATCTTCATCACATAACAGAAGATGGTGCGGCGTCACTTCCGCTGTAACGCGAATGCCCGCCCGCTTCGCATCGCGAACGACGCGGACCGATTCTTTCGTGCTGATATGGCAGACATGATAGTGACAGCCTGTTGCTTCTGCCAGCAGCACGTCACGCGCAATATGGACCGATTCGGAAACGGACGGAATGCCGTTTAATCCGTGGCGGCATGCAAATTCGCCATCATGCACGGCTCCACCGTTCGTTAACGTGTTATCTTCGCAATGGGCGACAATCGCCATATTAAGAGCAGCCGCCCGCTTCATCGCTTCATACATCATGCCGGCCGACTGCACGCCGACGCCGTCATCGGTAAACGCAAACGCCCCTGCTTGCTTTAATGCCGCAAAGTCCGTCAGCTCTGTTCCTTGCTGGCGCATCGTAATCGCCGCATATGGAAGCACACGGACATAGGCAGTTTCTCGGATCCGCTCACGAAGCCATTCCATTTGTTCTTTCGTATCCGGCACCGGATTCGTATTTGGCATCGCTGCTACCGTCGTAAAACCGCCTTTCGCCGCCGCCAGCGTTCCAGTTGCGATCGTTTCTTTCTGTTCGCCGCCCGGTTCGCGCAAATGAACATGCAAATCGATCAATCCGGCAGAGATGAACTTTCCTTGCACATCAATGATTTCGTCCGCTTCTCCGCTATGTAGCTCTGGGCCGGTTTCGGTAATGATGCCATTTTCGATTTTCAACTCCATCCGCTCGATGGCGCCATGTGGATTAAACGATTTTCCATTTTTTAAAATAACTGCCATTAGCCATCCCTCCTTCAATTGCCCGTTTTAACACAGCCATCCGCACATAAACACCGTTTTCCATTTGTTTAAAAATGCGTGAACGTTTCGACTCGACAAGTTCGCTCGCAATTTCGACGCCGCGATTGACCGGCGCCGGATGCAAAATGATGCTGTTTTTCTTCATCTTTTCCCCCCGTTCCAGCGTCAGGCCGTAGCGTGCATGATATTGTTCTTTTGTCAGCCCCATTTTTTCTTCGTGCCGTTCATGCTGGATGCGTAGCAGCATGACAACGTCCGCTTCCGCCACCGCTGTATCGATGTCCACATACGTCCCGTACGGATTAGCCGCATCTTTCCACTCTTCTGGACTGGAAAACAACACTCTCGCTCCGAATCTTGCCAGCACCTCGGCATTGGAACGGGCGACGCGGCTATGGCGAATATCGCCGATAATCGCTACCGTCAATCCTTCCAATGTGCCAAACTCTTGACGGATGGTAAGCAAATCTAAAAGCGATTGTGTCGGATGATGCCCGCAACCGTCTCCGGCGTTAATGATCGGAATGCGAATCGCATGGCGAAGCGTTTCAAAATACGCATCTTGCGAATGGCGGACGACAACCGCGTTTACCCCGATCGCTTCAAGCGTGCGAACCGTGTCATACAGCGTCTCCCCTTTTTGCACGCTCGACATGTCGGCATCAAACGGAATGACGTGAAGTCCGAGTTTCCGCTCCGCCATTTCAAAACTGCATTTCGTGCGCGTGCTCGGTTCAAAAAATAAATTGGCGACAAAAAGGGGCTCTGTTGCCTGCCAATGATCTCCTTTTGCAAACCGCTCCGCTTCATCTAACAATTCGGTAATTTCTGCTGACGATAATTCTGTCAATGTAAACAAATGGCGCATCTTTCTCGCTCCTTTTTCAATTTCTAGCCATCTCATAAAAAAACACCCTGTCCAGTCGACAGGGTGTTACGCTGTTTGCGTATAAAAAAGGGGAAGGAAGTACTTTATCTCGGCGCATTCGTCCGCTTCCGCTTTTTCTTGCGCAGTAACACCCTTTTAAGTCTCTCTGGACTTAATTAAAAGGTGCAATTATGCGACATGGTCATTGCTGTTTTCCGTTTTGCTTTCAAACATATTTTCATTGATTTGCGGACGTCCCGGTAAAATAAGGTTTAAGGCTACGCCGCAAATCGCTGCAAGTGCCATCCCTTGAATTTGGAATTGCTCTGTCACTTTCAGCACTGCTCCGCCGATGCCAATGACTAAAATGACCGAAGAGATGACTAAGTTGCGTTTGTCCCCGAAATCGATGCGGCTATCGACAAGCATGCGCAAGCCGGATGAGGCGATAATGCCGAACAGTAAAATCGAGACGCCGCCCATCACCGGAGACGGAATCGAGCTAATCAGCGCGGTCACTTTGCCGATAAATCCAAAGATGATGGCAATCACCGCCGCGCCCGCCAGCACGTAGACGCTGTAAACTCGCGTAATCGCCAGCACCCCGATGTTTTCGCCGTACGTTGTTTTCGGCGGTCCGCCGACCAGCGCGGAAATCATCGTCGCCGTTCCGTCTCCTAAAATCGAGCGATGCAGCCCCGGCTTTTGAATGAGGTCGCGGCCGACGACTTTGCTCAGCACAAGCTGGTGGCCGATATGTTCAGATAGCGTCACAACCGCCACCGGCACCATCAGCATGACAATATCCCATGTGACATGCACCGGATAATCGACAAATGGAAGGAGAAAGTCCGGCATTTCAAGCCATTTTGCTTTGGCGACTTTCGAGAAATCAACAACCCCGACGATAAGCGCGTACACATACCCGACGATAATCCCTGCCAGCACCGGGACTAAACTGATCATGCCGCGCAAAAACACGGAACAAATGATCGTTGCCGCGAGCGTGACAAGCGCAACCGAAAAGTGTGTGAAACTGTACTTGCCATCCGGGCCGTTCATTGCCATACTTACGGCCGTATTCGCCAGCCCGAGGCCGATCACGATAATCACTGGCCCGACGACAATCGGCGGCAACAGCTTCATAATCCAGCGGTAACCCGCTTTTTTGATGATGAGTGCGACGACGCCGTACACAAGTCCTGCCAAAAAGCTGCCGATCATCGCCGCTCCCGGTCCTCCCGCCGCTTTCGCCGCAATAATCGGCGCAATAAAGGCGAAGGAAGAGCCGAGATACGCAGGGACTTGCCATTTTGTGATCATCAGGAAGGCAAGCGTCCCAAGCCCGCTCGTAATGAGAGCGATCGATGGGCTTAATCCGACCAAATAAGGCACTAAAATCGTCGCCCCAAACATGGCGAATAAATGCTGCAAACTGAGGGTTAACCATTGCACCGGCGACGGCCGGTCTTGAATATCTAATACAGGTTTGTTCATCGTTAAAAACCCCTTTCTGATTAGCATAAAAAAACCTCTTTGCCCTTGAGGGTGCAAAGAGGGTGCAGAGATAGTCCACGCCTATCTTTCTGTCCCTTTTGCAGCCTCGCGGGACTGCACTTAAAAGGGAATGTTTTTATTTTTCATGAATGCTGACTTGATCCAGCTCATCGACTTCCGTCAGTTCAACGACAATTAATTCAGAACTTGATGTCGGAATGTTTTTGCCGACGAAATCCGCGCGAATCGGCAGTTCACGGTGGCCGCGGTCGACAAGCACCGCAAGCTGAATTTGCGCCGGGCGCCCAAGGTCCATCACCGCGTCCATCGCCGCGCGCACCGTTCTTCCAGTGAATAATACATCATCTGTTAATATAACTTTTTTATTTGTCACATCGAACGGCACGTTCGTTCCTTTCACAAGCGGTTCACGGTCAACCGTTTTCACCGTCAAATCATCGCGGTACAACGTAATATCGAGTTCACCGACAGGGATCGCTTTGCCTTCAATTTGTTCAATCCGCTCGGCCAGCCGTTGCGCCAAATAAATGCCGCGCGTTTTTATGCCAATCAGCACACAGTTGTCAATGCCTTTGTTTCGTTCGATAATTTCATGGGCAATCCGCGTCAATGCGCGGCGGATCGCCTGTTCATCCATCACGACCGCCTTTTGCACGCCGTTTCACCTCCATAAAAAATCCTCTCGCCCTTGAAGCGAGAGGAACCGTTTATGCGCACAGAACAAAGCACACATATCTCCTTTATTGATCCGACCCCTTCTCAGCCTCACAGGACTGAATTTAAAGGTTCTTATTCACTTGTTCTTATTGTACGTTTTCTTTGTCTGGATGTCAATCACCTTTTCGTAACAATTGCAAAAGCTGCTCAAACTCAGGCGGCAGCGGCGCCTCAAATTCTAAATATTCGCCTGTGCGCGGATGGGAAAAGCCAAGCACTCCCGCGTGCAAAGCCTGCCCGTCGATTGGTAACGTCTTTTTCGGCCCGTATTGCGGGTCGCCCGCTAACGGATAGCCGATATATTTCATGTGCACGCGAATTTGGTGTGTTCTCCCTGTTTCCAATTGGCATTCGATAAATGTATATTGGCGAAAACGCTCTAACACGCGGAAATGAGTCACTGCCTCTTTTCCGTTTTCTTCAGTGACCGCCATTTTTTTGCGGTCCCGTTTATCACGGCCGATCGGCGCGTCAATCGTGCCGTAATCGTGCGGAATTACCCCGTGGACAATCGCTTTATATTTGCGCGTCACCGTTTTTTTCACAAGCTGGTCGACAAGCGCCTGATGCGCCATATCGTTTTTGGCGACCATCAACAGCCCTGATGTATCTTTGTCAATCCGGTGCACAATGCCCGGGCGAAGAACGCCATTAATCCCTGACAAATCATGGCAATGCGCGAGCAAGGCGTTAACGAGCGTGCCGCGCATATGCCCGGGAGCCGGGTGCACGACCATGCCGCGCGGCTTATTGACAACGAGAACATCGGCGTCCTCGTAATAAATATCTAACGGAATATTTTCCGGCTCGACATAAAGCGGCTCCGGCTCAGGGAGGCGAACGACGACAATATCGCCAGCGGAGCACTTGTAATTGGCTTTGACATGCTGATCATTAACGGTGACAAGCTGATTTTTTATCCATTGCTGCACTTTCGAACGCGACCAGTCTTCATTTAATGCTGCAATCACTTTATCAATTCGTTCATTGTCATATTCTTCATCAATATGAAACCGAACGATATCCATCACTGATTCTCCTTTTCTTTCGTTCCGGCAAAAAACGTTTGAAGAAAGACAAGCGCCACTCCTATGCAAAGTGCGGAGTCAGCGATATTAAACACCGGAAAACTGTATGTACCAATGTAGACATGAATAAAATCGACGACTTCTTTGCGGAAAAGCCGATCAATAAAGTTGCCGAGCGCGCCCCCAAGCATAAGGCCGAGAGCTATCCCATACATCTTCTCTCCGCGCGGCAACCGCTGAATATAAATGACTAATCCGATGACAACGATGACGGTGATCAAATAAAACAGCCAGAACTGCCCTTGCAAAATTCCCCATGCCGCGCCACGGTTGCGGTGGGATGTAATATAAAGCACATCCGAAATAATGGGAATGCTTTCGCCAAGCCGCATATACTTGACAACAAGCCATTTCGTCCACTGGTCGATCAGAATGACAACGAGCGCAATGATATAGTATATCACAATACTACCTCCACTCAACTATATACTTAATGAATTGTAGCACAATCGGGCAACGGCAGACAATGACAAGTGCAAATAACTTAAGGCATGAACAACCGCCAGCAGCCAAACAGGCTCGTGCGCACCAAGGAACTCCTACTTTTCCAAACATCACTGACATAAAAAACAGCGGGACTATCGAGTTTCGATAGTCCCGCGCACGGATATGCACGTTATGCCGAATAATGTTCTTTCACGATGCGGGCGCAACGAGGGCATAATGTCGGATGCTCAGAATCTTTGCCTACTTCCGGAGTCACGACCCAGCAGCGCTCGCACGTTTCTCCTTCCGCTTGTTTAACGATGATCGCCACATTCGCGAATTTTTGCGCATCTTCCGGAGCTTTTTCATAGTCATCCGCGATCGTAAACTCAGATACGATAAATAACTGTTTGACATCTTCTTCAATCGATGCAAGCAATTGCCGCACTTCTTTTGTCGGATATACCGTAACGCTTGCATTGAGCGATTTGCCGATTACTTTTTCATTACGCGCCACTTCCAACGCTTTTAACACATCATCGCGCAAGCTCATAAACGCATCCCATTTTGCCACTAGCGCCTCTGCGCCGTCAATGTTAATTGCCTCTGGCATATCAACAAGCTGAACGCTTTCTGCTTTTTCTTTCCGGTTTGGAATATGCTCCCATACTTCCTCTGCAGTATGCGGCAAAATCGGCGCCACCAGTTTCGTTAATGCGGCAACCGCTTCGTACAATACCGTTTGAATCGAGCGGCGTGCGCGGTCGTTTGGCGCTTCGATATACAAAATGTCTTTAGCAAAGTCTAAATAGAAAGCACTTAAATCAACAGTGCAGAAATTGTTCACATCGTGATAAATGGACGCGAAATCATATGTTTCATATGCTTGTTTTACTTTTTCAATCAAACGGTTTAGTTTAACGAGCATGTAGCGGTCGACTTCGCGCAACTCGTTCACAGGAACTGCATCTGTCTCTGGGTTAAAGTCGAATAAGTTTCCAAGCATAAACCGGAACGTATTGCGGATTTTCCGGTATACTTCCGCGACTTGCTTTAAAATGCTGTCGGAAATGCGGACATCCGCTTGATAATCGACGGAAGCAACCCATAAGCGCAAAATGTCGGCGCCAAGCTGTTCCATCACCTTCGCCGGCACGACGACATTGCCGAGCGATTTGCTCATTTTCCGGCCTTCCCCATCAAGGACAAATCCGTGGCTTAGCACCGCTTTATACGGCGCTTTGCCGGTAACAGCGACGGCAGTCGAAAGCGAGGAGTTAAACCAGCCGCGATATTGGTCGGAACCTTCTAAATATAAATCTGCCGGGCGCTGTAAATCGTCGCGTTCTACGAGCACCGCCTGATGGGAAGACCCAGAATCAAACCATACGTCCATAATGTCTGTTTCTTTCGTGAAAATGCCGTTCGGGCTCGATGGATGCGTAAATCCTTCCGGCAGCAAGTCTTTCGCTTCACGCTCAAACCAGACGTTCGAGCCGTATTGCCGGAACAAGTTGGACACATGCTCGATCGTTTCGTCCGTAATAATCGGTTCGCCGTTTTCCCCGTAAAAGACCGGAATCGGTACCCCCCATGCGCGTTGGCGAGAAATGCACCAGTCGCCGCGGTCGCGGATCATATTATGGATGCGAATTTCGCCCCATTCCGGAATCCATTTTGTTTCTTTAATGGCTTGGAGCAGTTCGCCACGGATTTTATCAATCGAGGCAAACCATTGTGTCGTAGCGCGGAAAATCGTCGGCTTTTTCGTGCGCCAGTCATGCGGATATGAGTGAGTGATGAAACTAAGTTTTAAAAGCGCCCCGACTTCTTCTAATTTTTGTGTAATCGCTTTGTTTGCTTCATCGTAAAACAGTCCTTCAAAGCCCGGCGCTTCGCTTGTCATATAACCGCGTTCATCAACTGGGCACAGCACATCCAAGCCGTATTTTTGTCCGACAATAAAGTCATCTTCCCCATGTCCAGGCGCAGTATGAACACATCCTGTTCCGGCGTCTGTCGTAACATGTTCGCCGCAAACAACTAAAGAATCGCGGTCATAAAACGGATGTTTGGCCACAACGTATTCCAAGTCTTTTCCTTTGATTGTTTTCACAACCGTTACGTCGTCCCAGCCGATTTCTTTCGCAACAGATGCTAATAACGCAGCAGCAACGACATATTTCGCGCCGTTTGTTTCCACGACTTGATAATCAAGGTCTGGATGGACGGCAATCGCTAAATTGGCTGGAATCGTCCACGGTGTTGTCGTCCAGATCACGATTTTTTCGTCCCCGTCAAGCACTCCTTTTCCGTCTTTCACTGGGAATGCAACATAAATGGAAGGGGAACGTTTATCTTTATACTCGATTTCCGCTTCCGCCAGCGCTGATTCGCTTGATGGAGACCAATATACCGGCTTTAAGCCTTTATAAATCAGCCCTTTTTTCGCCATTTCGCCAAATACCTTGATTTGTTGCGCCTCATATTCTCGTGTCAGCGTAATATACGGGTTTTCCCAATCGCCGCGCACGCCAAGGCGCTTGAATTGTTCGCGCTGGTTATTGATTTGTTCATACGCATATTGTTCACAAAGCTTGCGAAATTCCGCGACGCTCATCGATTTCCGGTCAACGCCTTTTTTGGTGAGCGCGGTTTCAATCGGAAGGCCATGCGTGTCCCATCCCGGAACGTATGGAGCGCAATACCCGCTCATCGATTTATAACGAACGATGATATCTTTTAAAATTTTATTTAACGCATGCCCCATATGAATGTCGCCGTTCGCGTATGGCGGTCCGTCATGCAGCACAAACAGCGGGCGGCCTTTTGTCCGTTCTTGCACTTTGCGATAAATGTCCATTTCTTCCCATTTCTTTTGAATTTGCGGCTCGCGCTTCGGCAAATTTCCGCGCATTGGAAATTCCGTGCGTGGCATTAACAGTGTTTCTTTATAATCCATGCTCATTCCTCCCGTCTTTGGAATAGATAAACTTTTAACAAAAATGAAAATTGAGAAACAGCAAAAATGTAAAAAACCGCTCTCTCCCAAAAAGGGACGAGAACGGTCTCGCGGTACCACCCTTATTGGCTATGTATACATGCCATAGCCCACTCTGCATTCGTAACGTGAATGACACGCCATTGCCTACTTGTTCGTTCAGCATGGAACTCCGGGGTGATCTTCACTCTTTCGCTTATGCCAGGCTTCCACCCTCCCCGGCTCGCTGAAATAAGCGGTGAAAGAGCTACTGTCCCCTTCATCGTCAACCACTATGTTCATTTTATTCGATATTATATGCAAAAGGTCCGGCTGTCGTCAAGATTGGGAGAGTTCTTCCCTTTCACCTGTTTCCACTTCAGGCGCTTCATATTCCATTAAATCATCCCAATCGCTGTTATTCAGCATTTCCAGCTGTGCCTCAACGAGCATGCGAAAACGTGTGCGGAACACTTTCGATTGCCGTTTTAGTTCTTCGATTTCGAGAGCGATTTTCCGCGATTTCGCGAGCGCTTCGCTGATGATGCGCTCCGCGTTTTTCTCCGCTTCTTTAATGATCAGCTTCGCCTCTTTTTGCGCGTTCCGCTTCACTTCTTCCGCCGTTTCTTGGGCGACTAAAATCGATTTGTTTAATGTTTCTTCAATATTCGTAAAGTAATTCAGCTTTTCGGTCAACTCCGCTACCTTTTCCTCGAGCTGCTTTTTTTCGCGAATCACCATCTCATAATCTTTAATAACTTGATCAAGAAATTCATTCACTTCATCTTCATCGTAGCCACGAAAACCTCGGCTAAATTCTTTATTATGAATATCTAATGGCGTTAAAGGCACAATGGCCACCTCCGTCTGCATAATTCCTTTTCCATATCATTCGACATTTTTCTATTAATTCCTGCAGTCATTTGATTATTTTTGGATTCCAATGCGAATGCGCCATCTATCCTTTTTCGTTTTTCCGTCCATCGCTATAATTTTGCAGCGGCCAAACCCGCGTGCGGAAAGAACGTCTCCCTGCCGGCATTCAAAATGAACCTGATCAACAATCTTCCAATTCACTTTGACAAGGCCGTTTTCAATGCACGATTGGATTTTTTGCCGCGATGTGTGAAACGCTTGTGATAATATCGCATCAAGCCTTAATGACGAAACAGTAATCATTGCATCTTGCCAATTTTCTTCTAATTTGATGATGTCCGTTAACGGCTTTTTTTCAACTGAAACATTCGCTTTGCCGATTGCGTGCAAATGCAAACGAATATAGTCAGCCACTTCGTTTGCCGCCAAAAATTGAATTTGTTCATCCTTCATTAAAATATCACCAAATTTGCCGCGCCTCAACCCGAGCGACATGAGCGCTCCTAACACTTGGCGATGCCCGATCGTTACAAACTTGCTTGGATAACGGACCTCAAATAAAGCAATTTCATAATCTTCTTCTGAAGGCTGAAAATACGGCGGATACAATAACGCCCGTTTGCGTTCCGTAAACGATGCACCGCCAAAAAATGAAAAATGCACTTCCTCGTCACGGCCAATGACGCTTTGCACAATTTGTTGCTCGCGTGGATCTAAAAAATCGGTTAGCTTTGGCGCATATTGTCTCTTCACCGTTTCTTGCCATTCTAATACTTGATCAATAAAATGATGTTCTTCTTTGCGAAAATGCTGGTATATTTCCATCGCTAGCACCTTACTTTCATGAAAGAAAGGAACCCTGAAACGGATTCCTTACACTAAATTTAACATATCAAAAAGAGCGTACAATCCTTTTGTCGCAAAACGGAGCACTAAAAAGGCGACAATCGGAGAAACGTCAATCATTCCGATTGGCGGGATAATGCGGCGAAACGGTTCTAAATACGGCTCACAAATCGTTGCAAGCATCTGCCCGATTTTCGTATCACGCGCATTCGGAAACCATGACATTAAAATGTAAATAATGAGCGCATACGTATAAATTTGAATTAATGTCGTTAAAAACCATAGCAAACTATCCATAAGCAGTTACCACCTCTTCATTGGCGTATCAACGTCACTGTCGATGGAAATCGAACCAGTCACGTCAACATTATCTGGCGTGCACAAAAAAATTTTCGTGCCAACTTGCTGAATATCTCCGCCAATCGCGTATACGGTGCCGCTTAAAAAATCGACGATACGTTTCGCTTGGTCATGTTGAATTCGTTGCAAATTCACAACCACTGCGCGGCGATTTTTTAAATGGTCAGCGATTTCTTGCGCTTCCGCATACGCTCTCGGCTCAATTAACACTACTTTGGACGATTTTTGCACACTTTGCAAACTCACCACATTGGATTTCGCATTTTCCTTTGCCGCTTCCCGAGTTTCTTCCTCTTCCTCATACTCTTCTTCATATTCGTCATAATCTTCCTCTAAAAAATAATCTTTGAACTTTTTAATTAATCCCATCGATTTCACCTCCTAACATTCTTTGCCGACAAGCGATGTGCCAAGCCGAATAAAAGTTGCACCTTCTTCAATGGCAATCACGTAATCGTTGGACATGCCCATCGACAGCTCCGTACATGGAGCATTTGGAATGTGCAATGCTTGTACATTTTCTTGCAACAACTTTAATTGGCGAAAGCATGAACGTAAAACGGATTCATTATCCGTATATGGCGCCATCGTCATCAAACCGATTACCTCGATACGGGAAAAATCGCGCAGCTGCTCAATAAATGGAATCACTTCTTCTTTTGCTAACCCATGTTTCGTCGCTTCGCCCGACACATTTACTTGGACAAAACATTTCATCCGCTTCGTTGCCCGTTTTTCGATTTCTTTTGCAAGCGACATCCGATCAAGAGAATGAATATAATCGACTTTGTCAATAATATGTTTCACTTTTCGCGATTGCAACGTGCCAATAAAATGCCATGTCGGTTCATTACCTAGCGCTTCATATTTTTGTAGCAACCCATCGTCACGATTTTCTCCCAAATCGGTAATGCCAGCTTCTAATGCCTCTTTTGCCCGTTCTACACTCACATATTTCGTAACAGCAACAATGCGAATGTCGGCAGGGTCGCGCCCCACGCGTTGACATGCTGCTTCAATGTTTTCGCGAATGATTGCTAAATTGTCGCGAACCGTCATCGTTCATTCCCCCTTCCTGCCGATAAACGCCATCATTCTTCCTGTTTTTCCTTGATCGCGACGATGGGAAAAAAACAAATAATCAGCGCAACTCGTACAATACCCGGAAATATCAATATGTTCTTCACGAACTCCTGCCTGTATCAGTAATACTTTATTCAGCTCTTTTAAATCAAGGGCATATTGTCCTATGCTCACTTGCTTATAGGGAGCCTGTTCACCATCCAAAATGCAATCAACGTACGTGATGACGCGGTCATCGACAATATAGCAGCAAGCGCCAATCGCCGGACCGATCGCCACATATATGTCATCCAAAGGAATATGTTCACGCTCATGCCAAAGGTAAATCATTTCTCCCGCAATGTTTTTTACCGTTCCCCGCCAGCCGGCATGAGCAAGACCGATCATGCCATGTTTCGGCGCCATGAAATAAAGCGGTACGCAATCAGCGAAACATAAGGCAAGCAGCAATCCAGCTTCTTTTGTATACAAGCCGTCCGTCCCAGCAATGGCTGACTTGTAATCCGCCGCTCCTTTCCCGCTTTGGCTGCTTGTCACCTTTTCGATGCGGGCATCGTGTATTTGCTCGCAACATACCCATCGTTCCAGCGGAAATTGGAGCAGATCCGCCAGCCGCTGCCGATTGCGGCAAACAGAAGAAACCTCATCGCCAACATGCAGCCCTAAATTGAACGTCGCAAACGCTCCTTTGCTGACGCCTCCGTGTTTCGTCGTAAATCCGGCGACAAGATTAGGAAACGAACGGCGGCCGTGCAACAACAGCATCTCTTCTCCCGCTTGTTGAAAAATGTCTAACATCTTCGTCAACCTCATATTTTTGTTGTTTTTTATCACTTTTTTTCCTATTTTATCATAGTTTTCTTCAACGTGATAATCATTATTTATTTATTCACTTTCATGTAAGCGCACTAAAATGACATCCGCACCGACTTTGACGATATTTTGCCACGGAATCACTGTTTCCTCTTCCCTGCCAAACAAGCCGAGCACCTTTCCCGCCCCCAAGATGATCAGCGATTGTATTTGCCCTGTCTCTAAGTCAATATCTATGTCCCCGATGTTCCCTAATTTTTTCCCGTTTGCCACGTTGACAACGTCCTTTGTTTGAAATTCGGAAATTCTCACCATTCAACATCCCCCGCTTTTTTCTCTTATCATCACTATATGATTTTGTCTAGTGGCTTATGTAAAAAAAAGAAAAGAGCCGTAACAAACAGCTCTTACACTTGGATGTTTTTGTTCATTTGGCGTATTGCTGCTTTTTCGAGCCGCGATACTTGCGCTTGGGAAATTCCGATTTCTTCCGCAACCTCCATTTGCGTTTTTCCTTGAAAAAAACGCTTGCGGATGATCATTTTTTCTCGTTCATTCAGACGGCACAGCCCTTCCTTCAGGGCGATTTCTTCAATCCACTGGCTGTCGCCGCTGCGTTCATCGCTTAATTGGTCCATCACATAAATCGGATCGCCGCCATCGTTATAAATCGGTTCAAATAATGAAACAGGATCTTGAATCGCATCTAAAGCAAACACCACTTCTTCGTGGGGAATGCCAAGCACATTGGCAATTTCTTCGGTCGTCGGCTCTTTCGCCGCCTCCCCCATTAATTTTTCACGCACTTGTAGCGCTTTATAAGCAATATCACGAAGCGAGCGGGAAACGCGGATTGGATTGTTGTCGCGCAAATATCTGCGGATTTCCCCAATAATCATTGGTACCGCATACGTTGAAAATTTCACATTTTGGCTTAAATCAAAATTATCAATGGATTTCATAAGTCCGATACAACCAACTTGAAACAAATCATCCACAAACTCACCGCGATTGTTAAACCGCTGAATCACACTTAATACAAGGCGTAAATTTCCATTCACCAATTTTTCCCTTGCCTCTAAATCCCCTTCATGCATTCGCTTGAACAGTTCCCTCATTTCTTCATTTTTTAGCACTGGAAGCTTTGAGGTATCTACTCCGCAAATCTCCACTTTGTTTCTTGTCAAGTCTTTCCCTCCCATCAGGAGATGCTGAATCGTCAATTTTCAGTATCTCCTCCGGAAGAAAAAATATGCACGCTTGTCTTAAGCACATAAAAAACGGCAATGAAACCATCGCCGTTATTTTTACATCATTTTGTTGAATTCTTTGCGAAGCCGCTTAATAATCCGTTTTTCTAGCCGAGATATGTAAGATTGCGATATGCCGAGCAAGTCGGCAACGTCTTTTTGCGTTTTTTCTTCTCCACCAGAAAGTCCAAAGCGAAGTTCCATAATTTGTTTTTCACGGTCGCTCAGCTGGCGCAACGCATTAAATAAAAGGTTCCTATCGACGTCTGCTTCCAAATCTTTTGTGATCACGTCGTCTTCTGTTCCAAGCACATCTGACAGCAACAGTTCATTCCCGTCCCAATCAATATTTAACGGTTCATCAAACGATACTTCCGCGCGGACTTTATTATTCCGGCGCAAATGCATTAATATTTCATTTTCAATGCAGCGGGAAGCGTAGGTGGCCAATTTAATTTTTTTTTCCGGATTAAACGTGTTTACCGCTTTAATTAATCCGATCGTTCCTATGCTAATCAAATCTTCGATGTTGATTCCTGTATTCTCGAATTTACGTGCAATATAGACAACAAGCCGCAAATTGCGCTCAATGAGAAGCGATCTTGCCGTTTCATCCCCGTCAGAAAGCTTTCCGATCAGCATTTCTTCTTCTTCTTTCGTCAACGGCGGCGGCAGTGCCTCACTCCCGCCGATATAATACAATTCATCCATTTTTATTCCTAGTTTTTTTAACAACTTATACAAAAAATAAGTGATGCGAAGTTTCCACTTTTTCATGAAAATCCCCCTTCTAAATTAGCAAATGATGAGTATGATATAGTAACAAGTTTATGAAGCGGTGATTTGCTTTCCCATTTGCACCATTTTCGGATGTACAATACACTCATATTCTCCATCGCCAGACAAGTTAGTTTCGTTTAATCCGATGAGCCCTTTTTCCACTTCGAGCCATTGTTGCTCGTAACACAGCATAATGCGGTCCGGCTTAATCGCAACTAAAAATCGCTGCTCGCTCCCGACAACACGATAGGGAACAATGCGAAGGCGAGGCGCCCACTTTTCCAATTGCGCTTGATGGAGCCAATCCATCGACGCTGCAAACGGAAGATGGCCCACTAATTCCTCCGGCAACACTTTTTTAACTTTATCCATCTCCACAATCATAACGGGCGTTTTGGTCAGCGGGTCATAAAGCTGGTTTCCGCTATCGATAAGCCCTCTTAGCTGAATCGGGACACCATCAAACACAATAAGAACGTCGATAATGTGTTCAAATCGCAATTTTTTTTCGCGAATCCCGTTGATGCGCGCCCGCGAAAATATCCATAATGCTGGAAATCCTAATAAAACAAATGTCCAACTGACCGGATCCCCGACACCGAGGGAATGTGTCATCAGCATGCCATTATGAATATTCATTTGCTGTTGTAAAAAATAATGAACGGCAATCATCCCTCCTCCGACCGTAAATGTCACAAAATAAAAAGCAAAAACGTTTTCCAAAAAATATCGTATCCGTTTAAAGCCAAACGCCGCGAAAACGATGAGGAGCGAGAAGGCGATTTTGCTTACCGGATGCTGAACATACGGCGAAAATGGCGTAAACATCATAACGACAAGTAATCCGCCAATGAACGCTCCAAGTAATACCCGCCACCACACGACAGCCCGCTTTAACATAATCGCTGTCAGCCAAAGCAATAAACTGTCAAAACAAACGTTTAACAGCCAAACGACGTCCAAATAAACGGCCAACGAAACAGCCTCCTTCTCCTGCAACAGCACGAAACAATTTCTGAAAATAGTATATAGTACATCTTATTGGAAAGTCTGTCAATTTATGATGATGAAAAGCAGAAACTTTTGTCAAAGAAACAAGAAAAACGGAAAGCGTCTGCCGCTTAACCGCGCGGGCAAATATCTTCGGCCACCAAAGAGGCCTGCTGCCCCGAAAAGCCGGTTGGCGCCCAACGAAATAAAAAAAGAGCGCGAACCGTAAAAGATTCGCGCTCTTTCGCTTAGCGGCGGCGGTTGCGATTGCGGAGAAAAGCAGGAATGTCAAGCGGATCTTCGACTTGCGAGGAACGCAGCGCTGCATAATCTTGAACAGGTTCTTCGCGCTTTTCCCGTTTAGGAGCCGTCGTGATTTTTGGAATCGTGCCAAATCCAGTGCGGGATGGGCGCGATTGCGACGACTCATTTTCATTAAATCCAGTCGCAATAACCGTTACAATAATTTCATCTTTTAAGTTTTCGTTAATGACTGAACCAAAAATCATATTCACATCTTGGTCAGACGCAGACGCGACAATATCAGCAGCCTCCTGCACTTCGTAAAGGCTCAAATTCGTGCCGCCGGTAATGTTCATTAACACGCCTTGCGCCCCATCAATCGACGTTTCAAGCAACGGGCTAGAAATAGCTTTTTTCGCCGCTTCTGCCGCACGGTTTTCCCCGCTGGCCACGCCGATGCCCATCAGCGCAGAGCCTTTGTTGGACATAATGGTTTTCACATCGGCAAAGTCCAAGTTAATAAGCCCCGGCACCGCGATTAAGTCAGAGATGCCTTGCACCCCTTGACGCAGAACGTTATCCGCTTCGCGGAACGCTTCGAGCATCGGTGTATTTTTGTCGACAATTTCTAATAAACGATCGTTTGGAATGACAATCAATGTATCGACCGCTTCTTTCATAGCGGCGATTCCGTTTGCCGCCTGTGTCGCCCGCTTTCTCCCTTCAAACGTAAATGGGCGAGTCACAACACCAACTGTCAATGCCCCTAACTCACGGGCGATTTGCGCAATCACTGGAGCAGCGCCAGTTCCTGTTCCGCCGCCCATTCCCGCGGTAACGAACACCATATCCGCGCCTTTCAGCGCTTCTTCAATTTGCTCTTTGCTCTCTTCTGCCGCTTTTTTTCCCACTTCCGGGTTCGCGCCAGCTCCCAAGCCGCGCGTTAATTTTGCGCCAATTTGCAGCTTTATTGGTGCTTTCGATAAATTTAACGCTTGCGCGTCTGTATTCACCGCAATAAACTCAACACCTTGCACACCATGTTCAATCATCCGATTGACGGCATTGTTACCGCCGCCGCCAACTCCTATCACCTTAATCTTAGCCAATTGATCAACTGTAGTGTCAAACTCCAACATGACTAAATCCTCCCAAATTCAATCTCTATTCAAAGAAATAACCGAAAAACTTTTTCACTTTTTTGCCAAAAGTCGCTTCTTTCTTTTTTTGCTTCGGTTGTTGTTGTTTTTGCGGACGTTTTTCCATCGGCTCCATAACCGCTGCAGCGACAGGAACCGATTTTCCTTGCAGCGCTGCTTGCCGGTAGGCAAATTTTATCAGCCCGACTCCTGTCGTATATTGCGGATCACGCACCCCTATGTAATCAGGCATGGCGATGCGAACACTGCTTCCTAATACGACATGAGCTAACTCCAAGATCCCGGGCATATTCGCTACTCCGCCAGTCAGCACATAACCGCCTGGCAAATCGCGAAATCCCAGCTTACGGATTTCCTGTTGAACCATCTGAAAAATTTCTTCCAGTCTCGCCTCAATAATATCGGCAATTTCCAGCTGGCTAAACTGCTGATGTTGATCAGTGCCGATGACCGGAACATCGAATACTTCTTCATCAGAAGCCAGGTCATAAAAAGCGTGTCCATGTTTCAGCTTTATTTTTTCCGCATCTTCCGTCGACGTTCGTAGCCCGATCGACAAGTCTTTTGTAATATGATCGCCTCCAACGGGCAAAACGGAAGTTGCTTGCAAAAAACCTTGTTCAAAGATGGCAACGGTCGTCGAACCGCCGCCGATATCAACTAGCGCCACGCCTAAATTTTTTTCATCATCGGACAGCGCAATGGAACCAGCAGCTAGCGGCTGTAAGCAAATATCGCTTATTTCCAGCCCGGCTCTTTCCACGCAGCGAAGCAAGTTATGTAAAATCGTTTTCGCGCCGGTAATAATCGTTCCTTCCATTTCGAGGCGGACGCCGAGCATCCCCCGCGGATCATTAATCCCGTCTAATCCATCAACGATAAACTGCCGCGGAATTACGCCAATAATTTCCCGATCTGGAGGAATCGATACAACTTGCGCGGCGTCCATGACACGCGCAACATCTTCATCGGTAATTTCCCGGTTTTCGCTGGAAACGGCGACGATGCCGTGGCAATCTTGAAGCTGCACATGATTGCCAGTCACGCCGACAATGACTCGGCGGATCGTTAAGCCGACCATCCGTTCTGCCTGCTCAACCGCTCTTTTGATCGATTGCACCGTTTTATCTATATCAACAATGGCCCCTTTTTTCAGCCCTTCCGATTTTACATTTCCCACTCCAATAATGTTGAGTGACTCGTTTAACATTTCCCCGATTATGACTTTGACGCTGGATGTGCCAATATCAAGACTAACGACGATTTCATTGCTGCTCATTTCTTGGTACCTGCCTACTAAAATCGTATATTTACCGCTTTAGCAAAATCAACAATCCAGCTAACATCCATTTTTGCGGTTTATTCGCATTTAAGATTTTAGTAAGCAGTGACACCTCCTTTAGCTGAATTTATACCGACTGACAGCTACGTTAAAATTTATCACAGAACGTTCGCTTATCACCGGCGATCGTTTATATATAAAGGACGATCAAATCGTTTTACTCATATATTCAACATTTGAAGAAACTTTCCTTTTTTCCGATTAACTTTTTTCACGGTTTTGTCGCCTTTCCATCCATTCGGCAAGAAGAAGGCGACGAATAACGGCAATATTTTGAAAAAGGCGTATTCCGAATGCAAATACAGCTGCTAAATACAAGTCTACACCAAGATGGACACCAAGAAAAGCTAAAGATGCAGCCAAAATAATATTAAAAAAGAATCCTGTTATAAATACTATTTCGTCATATGTTTGCTGTAAATGGGCACGGATGCCACCAATTAATGTATCAAATGCAGCAAGGATTGCAATAGATAAATAGTTGGAATATTCATCAGGGACACGCAAATCAGTCAGCAGTCCTATGATTAAACCAGCCAATAAGCCGATGAGCGGAAGCCACATATCACTTTTCCTCCTTTTCGGCTATTGCCGCTTCCATATATTTCACGTTCCCGCTTTTTTCAGACGGCGGGACAACGACCGACGCTAACGGTTTGGAAACAACGAGCTGCAAATTTTCAACGACGAAATCATCGCGAATGGTCGACACGTTAAGCCGGTTATAAAGCATCTCCGCATCATCAGCGATTACTTTTACTTCAATTGGCAACGAAGAAATTTTGCTATCCCCGATTTTCGTCGCGCCGTTCACGTCGCGAATCGCCGTCGTGTTCGTTATCCGCTCCCCGGCAACAGCAATTTCTTTCGCTCCATACATGTTCAGCTCATTGATGAGCCGCTGCAACAGTTCAGGCGAAACGGTTTCCGTGATTGGACCTGTGTAACGATCCGGATAAAACGATTGAATCGTTAAAACAAGACCCGCTCCTTCGGCTTTCGTCAATCCGGCTTCTTTCCGCAATTCGCTTACTGTTTCCCGCAAGACCGCTTCTTTCCGGGAGGACTGCCTTTGCTGGTAGCTCCGTATCTTTTCTTCATACTTTTCAATATCTGACAAAAGCTGCTGCTGCAGCTGCTGCTCTTTTTTCAAATCAGCGCGCAGTTCCCAAATATCGCGTGTGTCGCGGACTTTAGGGTGTGATGTCGTTTGAAGTTGAACCGCTAGCATAAATCCGAAAATGGCCGTAATGCCAGTAAAATATATCGTTTTTTTCCGTTCCAACCATCTCACCATTCTTTCATTTAGGACCGTCTATTTATGATTAGCGTGAAAGACAGGATCCAACACAATTTCATCTTTGCTAGCAATCTTAACTATGATGTTATCTTGAACAAGCAAATCTTTTACCCCACCGGGAATATTCAACGCGGAAGCAAGAACCGTTGGATTGCCGATTGCGGAAATGACAAAAGGAGCGGCATGTTGGGTACCGTCCACTTCAATTACAGGGCCGTTGCAAACGATATACGAACGGTGGGAAATTCGCTGCCCATTGATCGCTATTGCTTCCGCACCAGAAATAAGCAGCTCGTGTATGACCTTGAAGACGTGCTGTTCGTGCACCATGTAATCTGTCGCGCTTTGTTCAGAAGGAATATAGGAGGCATCAGATAACGTTATTTCAATCCCTTGTCCTTTCACTTTCGACTCTCCGACATACATGCGTAACATTTCCGCCTGTTTTGCCAAATCTGTGTATGCTGTCCGTTCGTCCGCCAGCGTTTTTTCCATTTCCGCAACTTTATTTTGTTTTTGCACTAATTCATTTTTTAGGCGGCGATTTTCTTTTTGGATTTGAATCAATTGCTTCCGATATTCATATTCCTTTTGCCACTGCCGGTCGGTGATATTCCGCTTTGCCGTTTTTGTTTTTGTATATTGATAAGAAAACGAAAGCATAAATCCCAGTATGAAGCAGATAAATGCGAGGATGACACGATTTCCTTTCCGTTTAGCCATTGTCATCCTCCTTTTTCGGCTGTTTATAAGCGGTAAAATAATTGCTTACTTCCAGATGGATTACCCCTTTTACGTTCGGATCTAATTGCTGGACGATGGACGGATACAATGACATTTTATCGGCAAAGTTTTGCACGTTCGCGCTCACTTCGAAACCATCGTTCATATAAACGGTTATATGGTAACGGTTATCATCGTTCGGTGTGTAATGAATTTCAGAAATGGCATTTAATATCGATGGGGAAAGCTGCGCCAACTGTCCTGCAATTTCTTGAATGTCCTCTCCTTTTTTCCAATTGATTAAAATCGGCGCATCGCTTGGCGCGGTTTTGGATGTGCGTTTTTTCAGAATGTAACCATTCTCTAAAAGCGGAAAAAACGTTTGCCCGTCATAAATATAAGCAATTCTCCGCCGTTCTTTCACGTGGATGGTGATCGCATTTGGGAAATATTTTTCCAATGTCACGCTCTTTACTTCCGGATGTTTCTCAATATCCCGCTGAACTTCTTCTTCCTTCACTTTCCAAAAACTTGTCCGCTTTGTGATGCCGCTTAATTGGATCACCTGGTCTTCGGAAAGATGACGATTCCCGGTTACTTGAATATGATGGACATAGCTTAACGGCGACTGAAAATAAATCATGCATAAAATGAGAAGAAAAAAGAAAAAGATATACGCGATTAAACGACGATTGGCTTTTTGCCTCCGCCGTTCTTTTAATTTCGGCACCCGTTCCTCAAGGACAACAATTTTTCCTTTTTCCAAAGCCATTCACCGCTTTCCGAATAAACTCGAAAGCATGTTTATAAAAACAAACGGCACATCTGATGCCGTTATATTTTACGTTCCTAACGCAGACAAACGTGTTTTTATCGTATCAATAATATTGTAAAATAGAGAGCTAGATTTTACAACTTCCGGCCAATAATTTCTACTTCTGTCTGCAAATGAATGCCGTACAACTCATTAATCGTTTTTTTTACGAAGCGAATTAAGTCCAGCACGTCTTTCGCCTTCGCGTTTCCCGTATTAACGATAAAATTCGCATGCTGTTCTGAAATTTTTGCGCCGCCAATGGCATATCCCTTTAAGCCAGCCTCCTCGATCAGCCTTCCGGCGTGCTGCGGTAAAGGATTGCGGAAAATGCTGCCCGCGCACGGTTTATCCCACGGCTGTGTCTTGCGGCGGTAGTCTTTGTTTTCCCGCATTTTGGCAACAATTTTTTCACGGTTCCCGGAAGCAAGCCGGAGTTCCGCCGCCACGCAAATTCCATGCCGCTTTGTTTGCAACACAGAAGTGCGGTACGCAAATTCCATTTCTTCGTTCGTCAGCCATTCCATTGTCCCGTCCGGAAATAAAATGAGCGCCCTTTTGACGATTTGCGCCATATCGGAACCGTGCGCCCCCGCGTTCATATAAACCGCTCCGCCAACCGAACCAGGAATTCCGCCGGCAAATTCCAATCCGGATAATCCTTGTTTGCTCATTAATGTGGCAAGACGCACTAATGAATATCCGCCGCCGACCGTCACGGTTTCCCCGTCAACATGCAATTCATCCAATCCTTCGTCCATTTTGATGACAACCCCTTCGATCCCTTCGTCCGAAACAAGCAAATTGGAACCGCGGCCAATTGCGCGCCACGGCACTTCATATTTTTTCACAATCGCTATTGCGTTTTGCAAACTTTCTATGCTGGACGGTTCAATCAAGACATCCGCAGGGCCGCCGACTTTCATTGTCGTATGGTTCGCTAAAGGCTCCCGCTCCTTTACTTTTCCGACATTGGCGTTTGCCAATTCTTTTATCATTGCCTTCATCTATCCCATCTCCTTTCCATAACGGCCTAGTATATACGTATGCTTATTTCCTCCCCGGCGTCACCGTTATGCATATCGTAAACAAAATGAGAGGGTGTCCCTCTAAATCAGATTAGAGAGATACCCTTTCCAAGATCAACGAAACTGGATGATGGCTTTTCCCTTAGCAAAACTTTGGCGCAGCCAGCAAATGAGGCTAATATCTCGCGTGTTTGCTTATATTGAGCAAAACGCCGATCGCCATTAACATCAACGTCAGCGACGAGCCGCCATAGCTTAAAAACGGCAATGTGATTCCCGTTACCGGCATTAGTCCTGTAACCACCCCGATATTAATCATCACTTGAATCGCCACCATACAAATAATGCCGATAGCGAGAAAACTCCCGTACAAATCCGGCGCGCCAAGAGCGATGCGGACCCCGCGCCAAAGCAGCAAACTAAATAAAAGCAACACAAGCGATCCGCCAATAAACCCAAGCTCCTCTGCCAAAATCGCAAAAATAAAATCTGTTTGCGGTTCCGGCAAATAAAAAAACTTTTGCCGGCTTTGTCCCAATCCTAAGCCAAACAAGCCGCCAGGACCAATCGCGTACAGCGACTGGATAATTTGAAACCCGCTTCCGAGCGGGTCTTCCCAAGGATTTAAAAACGAAGTGATCCGCTTTATCCGGTACGGCGCCGACAAAACAAGCGCAGCAAACCCTGCCAGTCCAAGCACTCCCAATCCGATAAAATGGCTGATGCGAGCGCCGGCGACAAAAATCATGGCAATACATGTGCCGACCATTACTGTGCCGGTTCCTAAGTCCGGCTGAAGCATGATCATTCCAAAGGCAACAAACAGGAGCGCCAAGGCAGGAAGCAGACCGCGTTTAAACGAGGTAATATTTTTTTGGTTTTCTGATAAATATTTCGCCAAAAATGCGATCATGGCGAGTTTCATAAATTCTGACGGCTGAATGGAAAACGCGCCAACGCCAATCCAGCTGCGCGATCCGTTGCGCACCATCCCGACCCCAGGGATTAATACAAGAACAAGCAAGACGAAACATACGATTATAAGCGCTTTTGACCAATCGCGCCACATCCAATAATCGATATTCATAATCAAGAACATCGCGATGATTCCCACACCGGCAAATAAAAGTTGCCGCTTCGCGAAGAAAAACGAATCGTGAAACCTATATTCCGCCCAAATCGCACTGGCGCTATACACCATAATAAGCCCGATCGCCAGCAGTGAAAACGTAAGGATAATCAGCAAAAAATCAGGCGTAGACTTTTTCCGCGGCAATGCCCAACACCTCTGCTTTGTTAATGTCCTTCCTCCCTATTTCAACTTATGCACGGCGTCGATAAAAATGTCCCCTCTCTGTTCAAAAGTTTTATATTGATCCCAGCTTGCGCATGCCGGCGATAGTAAAATGACGTCACCCGGTTCGGACAAGCGATAAGCAACCGGCACGGCTTTTTCCACATTATCGACATATTCGATCGTTTCTATTCCCGCCTGTTTAGCAACGCGGGCGATTTTTGCCGCCGTTTGCCCAAACAATATGATCGCCTTCACATTATGCAAATAAGGAAGAAGGGCATCGAATTCATTGCCGCGGTCAAGCCCGCCTGCCAAAAGGATGACAGAATCTTTTTCAAAAGCAGACAATGCTCTTTGTGTCGCAAGAATGTTTGTCGCTTTTGAATCATTGAAAAACTTTCTTCCATCAATCGTAGCAATATATTGAAGCCGATGCTTCACTCCCGTAAACGTTGTTAAAACCTTGGCGATCGCTTTATTGTCAACACCTGTTAATTTCGCAACAGCAACAGCCGCCAATATATTTTCTAAATTATGTTTTCCAGGAAGCACAATGTCGGAAACCGCAATCACTGCTTCCTCGTTCCAATAGATCCATCCGTCTTTTATATAAGCGCCGCTATCTAATTTTTTCGTTGCGGAAAAAATCACTTTTTGCGCGCAGGAATTCTCCGCAAGCCGCATAACAAGTTCATCGTCAGCATTGACAACCGCATAATCTTCGTTTGTCTGGTTTTTAAAAATATTCGCTTTGGCCTGCGCATAAGCTTCTTTTGTGCCATGGTAATCTAAATGCGCATCAAAAATGTTTAATAAAACGGAAATGTGCGGGCGAAAGTCGCGAATTCCCGCCAACTGAAAAGAGGAAAGTTCCGTTACAAGCCAATTGTTTGCTTCCGCTTTTTGCGCTACTTCACAGGCGGCCACTCCGATGTTTCCGGCAAGCAGCGGGCGTTTTTCCCCTTCACGCAGCATTTCATAAATTAATGTCGTTGTTGTTGTTTTTCCATTAGAACCGGTGATTCCGATAAATGGCGCTTCGGAAATATGGTACGCTAACTCCACTTCCGTGATCACCGGCAAATGTTTTTCGATCGCTTTTTTGACGATTGGATTCGTATATGGAATACCAGGATTTTTCACGATAAGATCAAACGGCTCATCCAAGAGCTCAAGCGGATGCCCGCCGCAAACCACCCGAATTCCCAATTGTTCTAACCGTTGCGCTTCTTCATTTTCTTCAAACGGCTTGCGATCGTTTACTGTGACGATCGCTCCAAGCTCGTGAAGCAATTTTGCCGCGGCAAATCCGCTTTTCGCTAAACCGATGACTAACACCCGATGTTGTTGATAAAAAGCTGTCTGTTTCAATTAGATCCACACCTCGATATAGATTCCTAGCATTGCAAATAATAAGCCGACCGCCCAGAACGTGACGACAACGCGCCACTCCGACCAGCCGAGCAACTCGTAATGATGATGCAACGGGCTCATGCGAAACACGCGTTTTCCCGTTGTTTTAAAGGAAATGACTTGAATAATGACAGACAATGTTTCAATCACAAAGACGCCGCCAATAATAACGAGCAATAGTTCCAGCTTCGTTAAAATAGCGACAGTCGCGATCGCCCCGCCTAATGCAAGCGACCCGGTATCCCCCATAAACACTTTCGCCGGATGGGCGTTAAAGACTAAAAATCCAAGCACCGCCCCAACAACAGAGACACAAAAAATAGAAATGTCATACTGGCCTTGGTTCCAAGCAAGAACCGCATAAGCGCCGAATGCAATGGCCGCCGTTCCAGCCAATAAACCGTCAAGTCCGTCGGTTAAATTGACTGCATTCGAACCGCCGACAAGCATAAAAATAAGCAATAGCACATAGCCAAACCCGAGATTAATAGAAAGGTCTGTTCCCGGAATATGCAAAGCAGTGGAAAAACCGCTGCGCTGATACACAATGTAAAAAACAATGGCAATGATTAACTGGCCAATGAATTTTTGTTTGCTCGTCAAACCAAGATTCCGCTTCATGACCACTTTAATAAAATCATCTAAAAAGCCAAGCAGCCCATACCCTATCGTCACAAACAGCAGCAAATACGTTTCAACGGAAAGGGTCGCAAACTTTTGCGTCATCCAAACCGTTGTCACGACGATGGAAAGCAAAATCATAATTCCTCCCATCGTCGGGGTGCCCGACTTTTTTTGATGCGACTTCGGCCCTTCTTCCCGAATGCTTTGCCCGAATTTCAACCGTCTTAAAAACGGAATAAAAATCGGCGACAATATAACAGTAATCAAAAATGAAAGAACGATGGCAAAAACAATGACTTGCTCTAGCATGATCGGTCACATCCTTCTTGTCCTTGAACGCATATCTGTTTCTGTTGCAGCCGTTTGAGTGCATCCAACACCGCTATATCATATGAACGATTTTGTTCATTATGCGAAGAAATAGTAAGGTGAAACACTGTTTTTTTCCATTGCCCATACGCATCTAACAGCTCTTCTAACGCTTGCAGCGGCGATGAAACAAAAAAGAGCGGAAATTGGTTTGGCACATAGCGCGGCAATGCCTCGCCTTCCTGCCAAAGCGCGGCGATCGCCCCATGCTCAATCGCGATGTTTAGCGTTTCTATCCCGCTCCTTAGCGGAACGAACAACCCTTTCGGAGCATGCTCGTAAGGATCGACAAACACATGGTGGAACACCATCGTATCATCGGCAATTCCGCGAACGTTTTTGCATAACCGTTTCACCATTTCATATGTCAGCATATCTTCTTCCGCTCCTTAATCGCTTCCCTGGCAACAAGCCGGTCATCAAAAGCAATGACGCGATCACCGATGATTTGATACGTTTCATGCCCTTTGCCCGCGATTAAAACAATGTCGCCTTCTTGCGCTTGTTCAATCGCGTAATAAATCGCCTCCTTGCGGTCCACGATCGTCACATAACGCTCCCCGGGAACGCCTGCTTCCATGTCACGCAAAATTTGCTCAGGATCTTCGGAACGCGGGTTGTCAGAAGTGAAAATGGCCACATCGGCGTATTGGACCGCCACTTTTGCCATCAGTGGCCGTTTTGTACGATCTCGGTCGCCGCCGCAGCCAACAACAACATAAACGTTTTTCCGGGCAAATTGCTGAGCCGTTTTTAAGACATTTTCCAAGCTATCTGGCGTATGGGCATAATCTACGATTACTGTAAAGTCTTGCCCTTCATCGACTGTTTCAAACCGTCCCGCAACTCCGGAAATTTCTTCAATCGCCTCCACAATAACAGGAAATGGAATCCCTGATACAAGACAAGCGGAAACGGCTGCAAGTAAATTATATACATTAAACAATCCGATTAATTTCGTTTTAACGCGGGCCGTACCGTGCGGTGTGATCAGATCAAACGCCATTCCGTTCGGGAGGATATCAATCCGCTTTGCCATAATATCGCTGTCTGTTTTCGTTCCGTATGTAATCACGGTCGCTGCCGTCATATGCTTATAGTATTGTGAAGCAGGATCATCATTGTTTAACACCGCAAACTTAGGACGATCATGGTCATAACGATTTCCAAGCTGGGCAAATAGCAGCCCTTTCGCATTGCGATATTCTTCCATCGTCCCATGGTAATCGAGATGATCTTGCGTTAAATTGGTAAACACGGCAACATCATAGTCACAACCGTGCACGCGCCCCATATGAAGGGCATGTGAAGACACTTCCATGATGGCAACATCGACTCCTTCGTCGGCCATCTGCTTAAACGTCCGCTGCAACAGTAGCGATTCGGGCGTCGTATTTTGCGTTGGATACGCATCATCGCCAATTTTAATATGTACCGTCCCGATTAACCCTGTTTTTTTATTTGCCTTTCTTACAATCTGCTCTATTATATGAGTCGTTGTCGTTTTTCCGTTTGTGCCCGTAACGCCGATCAAATGCAACCGATGGGTCGGCTGCCCGTAAAACGCATCGGCGAGCACTGCCATCGCCCGCCGGCTATCGCGGACAACAATCACAGGCACATCGACATCGAGAGGGCGTTCGGCAATGATTGCTACAGCCCCGTTTTCTACTGCCTGTTTCGCAAAATCGTGCCCATCGACGGTAAACCCTTTGATGCAAATAAACAATGCCCCTTTTTTTACTTGTCGCGAATCCATTTCAATGGAAGTGATCGTCGGGTTTTCGCCGACATATGTTGTTAAATCATGCAAATACGAAAGCAGCGTCTGCAGCTTCATTTTTATTCATCCTTTCGCTTCAATAGTCCTCATTGAAAACAAAACAACCAAAAGCGGAAAAAGGGGCGAGATATAGATGACAACCTACTCTAGCCGCCCCTCGAGATTTATTCGCCTTCACGGAATGTCTCTGTTTCTGCTGCTAAATAGATGCGAATGGTCGAACCTTCTTTTACTTTCACTCCAGGTTTTGGAGCTTGCTCAATGACAACGTCACCTTCTCCACTAACATCTAATTTTAAGTTAAAAAGTTGCTGTTGCAAGTCTTTTTTCGATAAGCCGATTAAATTCGGCACTTCGACCATTTTCGGATCATTCCACGCCCGCTCTTTTTCCATTTGGCCTTTCCTTGGTTTGACGCCAAGCACGCGCAAACTGTCTCCCATAATTTTTCCGACAATTGGGGCAGAGACGACGCCGCCAAACTGCACCGTTCCTTTCGGGTTGTCAACAGCAACATAAACAACAAGCTGCGGGTCATCCGCCGGAGCAAAGCCGATAAATGAAACGATATAGTTGTCCGTTAAATATCGCCCGCCTTTCGCTTTTTGCGCCGTTCCCGTTTTTCCGCCGACGCGATATCCTTCGACGTAAGCGCCTTTTCCTGTTCCTTGGGCAACGACGCTTTCAAGCGCATAGCGAACTTGTTTGGACGTTTCCTCGGAAATAACGCGGCGCTTCGCTTTTGGCGTATTGCGGATGATCACCTTTCCTGTCTCAGGATCAACCCATTGTTTCGCAACATATGGGGTATACAAAATTCCGCCATTGACCGCCGCAGAAACAGCGGCAACCTGCTGAATCGGCGTCACCGACACCCCTTGACCGAAGGCCGTTGTCGCTTGTTCGACAGGCCCAACACGTTTCAAATCAAATAAAATTCCGGTTCCTTCCCCTTGCAGATCAATTCCGGTTTTTTCCCCGAAGCCAAATTGTTTTATATAATCAAATAGCTTTTCTTTTCCAAGCCGCTGCCCCAGCTCGACAAAGCCCGGATTGCATGAGTTTTGCACAACTTCTAAAAAAGTTTGCGAGCCATGCCCGCCTTTTTTCCAGCAGCGCAGCGTTGCGCCGGCTACTTTTACATATCCCGGATCATAAAAATGATCGTTCAATAAGTCGACTTTTTTTTCTTCCAGCGCTGCGGCAAGCGTGATAATTTTAAACGTCGATCCAGGTTCATATGTGCTCCAAACCGGCAAGTTGCGATTGTAGATTTCCGGCGGCACGTTTCGATAATTTGCCGGGTCAAACGTTGGGCGGCTCGCCATCGCCAAAATTTCCCCTGTATTCGGGTTCATCGCGATCGCAATGATGCCGTCTGGATTGTATTTTGCTTCGGCGATATCAAGCTCTCGCTCCACGATTGTTTGGATGCGCGAATCAATCGTAAGCATCAAATCCAATCCGTCTGTCGGTGGCGTATATTCGTCCGTCATATTCGGCATTCTTTTTCCTTTCGCATCCGAATAAAATTGCACCGATCCGCGCTGGCCCCTCAATTCTTTATCGTAGTAAAGCTCCAGCCCCGTCAAACCTTGATTATCGATGCCGGTAAATCCTAAAACATGCGACAAATAACTGCCGAACGGGTAATAACGTTTCGTATCTTCTGCGATATATACCCCTTTCAGGCCGAGCGCGCGAATTTCATTTGCTTTTTCATTCGATATTTTTCGCCCTTCCGGAATGCGTTCAATGGAGGTCTTTTTCGTAATGTGTCGGTACGCCTTTTCCACAGGCATATTTAATGCTTTCGCCAATTTTTCCGCTGTTTCCGCCGGATTTTCAATTTGGCGCGGAATGACATATACAGTGGGGGCACTCATGTTCGTGGCGATCGGAACGCCGTTGCGGTCCAAAATTTCCCCCCGCTTCGGTTCAAACGGAATGTTCCTGCTCCATGAAATTTTCGCCCGTTCCGTTAACATATCCCCGATAATCAATTGAACATACCCGAGGCGAATGTCAATAATGGCGAAAATAAGCACTCCAACGAGAAACACGATCATCAGCCGCTTGCGGACAGTGACGTGAGAAACGCGCATATAGTGGAACCCCCTTTATGAGATAGGCTCGTTCGTTCCACTATATGCTTGTACGCTTCATTATAGAACGGCCCGAATTACTCAACTGGACCGTCATTTTTCTTCGTTGCTGCTTCCTTTTGTTCTTGTTCCATCCTTTCCTTCCACTTTTCCGGTTCTTCCAGTTCTACGATTAAGTAATCCCCTTTTTTTATCAGCGCGCCTGGGCGAATATTTTGGCTGATGACATATCCGCTTCCTTTGATGCTCGGACGAAGCCCAAGAAGTTCCGCCACTTTCATGACATCGCGCAGCGACCAGCCGCGCACGTCCGGCATCACTGTTTTTCCGTTTGTTTTGAGCATCACCCGTTCTCCAGCAATGACCGTATCGCCGGATATTGGCAGATGATCTTCAATTTGCTGTCCATTTCCGATGACAACCGGAACGAGCTGTTTTTCCTTTAATTCTTTTACTGCTTCTTCCGTTGAACGGCCTATATAGGAGCCCACTTCAATTCCTTTCGTTTTTGTTTTTGGCGTTTTCTGTTCGGAAGAAGGCTGAATATGCAAATATTGCAGGCTGTTTTTCATGACGCTCGTAAAAATGTGAGAAACAGGGGCCGCTCCTGTCTCCGTATAAGATAGTTTTGGCTGCTGGACAGCGACGTACATAATTAAGCGCGGATCTTCTTTCGGGGCCATTCCTAAAAAGGAAAAAATATAGTTTTGATAGCCGGTTAAATATCCGCCGTTTGGCGACGGAATTTGCGCCGTTCCAGTTTTTCCGGCGACCCGATACCCCTCGATTTGGTACGGACGCCCCGTGCCTTTTTCCGAAGTAACGACCGTTTCCAATATATCTAGCACTTTTTGCGCCGTTTCTTTTGTAATCGGCTGTTCCACTACTTCCGGCTCGTTTTTGAAAATCACTTTGTTAGTATCTGGATCGACGATGCGATCGATGACAAAAGGCTTCATCATTTTTCCGCCGTTCGCGATCGCTGTTGCTGCCTGAATTTGCTGAATCGGCGTCACCGATGTTCCTTGGCCGAACCCTGTCGTTACTCTTTCAATCGGATATTTATAATGAATTTGTCCGACCGCCTCTCCCGGAAGGTCTATCCCTGTTTTCCGATCAAAATGGAAACGGTGCAAATATTGCAAAAAGCGGTCTTCTCCCAATTTTTCTTCTACTAAAATGGAAAAAGCGACATTGGAAGAGCGCTGTACTCCTTCGTTAAATGTTATCGTTCCCCAGCCTACTTTGTTATGGTCACGAATAATATTCCGCCCCACTTTATAGTAGCCAGACCGATATTGCTCATTCCCGTTATATACACCTTCGTTGATGGCAGCAGCAAGCGTAAATATTTTCATTGTCGAGCCCGGCTCATACGGATAGGAAATCGCGTCGTTGAAATAGTTTTGTATATTGCGTTTATTCGGGTCAAAACTCGGTCTTGTCGCCATTGCCAAAATTTTTCCTGTTTTCGGTTCTGCCACAATCGCGATGATTTTTTTCGGTTTATATTGTTTTTCGACATCGTTCATCGCATCTTCCAAAAACGTTTGTATTTTTTGATCGATCGTTAAATACACATTCGCTCCGTTATCCGGCGGAACGATGCTCTCTTTCGTGTTTGGAAGGCGAAATCCGCTCACATCCCCGGCAAAAGACACATAACCGTCTTTTTCGCGCAAATATTTATCCAGGCTTTTCTCAATCCCCATTTTTCCAGCTGCTTCACTTTTGTCTTCTTTTTGCGCATAGCCAATGACGTACGAAGCAAAATCACCGTTCGGATAAAACCGTTTCGTATCACGAATAAAACCGATCCCTGGCAAATTTAACGCTTCGATTTTTTCCTTCAGTTCATAGCTAATGTTCCGTCCATTTGGGCCAAATTCCACTTGCTTTGCATCTTTTGTCAAAATTCGTTTGACTTCATCCACATCCATTTTAAGCAATGGAGCTAATTTTTTGGCCGTCTTTTCGGGATCAACGACATGTCTTGGATGATCAGGATCTGTCGTCATTTTCGGGTCAAGAACGGCTACTACCGTATAGGATGGCATATCTTGGGCCAGCACTTCGCCATTTCGGTCAAAAATGGTCCCGCGCTTTGCTTCGATGGTGCGCTTTTGCTTATACTTTTCTTCTGCCTTTACCGCTAACACTTGGCCATCGGCAACGCCTGTTACCTGCAACTGAATAAAACGGGCCAACAACACAAAAAAGAGCAGACTGAACAGGAAAAATAATATAGCTGCTCCTTTATCTGTATTGCTATGCTTTTTCTTTTCCATCGCCAATCATTCCTGTACAACTTTTACATTATTTTCGTTCAGCGAAAGACCTAGTTCTTTCGCTTTTTTCAAAATCCGCTCATATGTGCTTAATTGCTGGACTTCCACGTATAAATCGTTATTATGCTTTTGCTGTTCTTGCACCGTTTCTTGCAGCTGTTGAATCTCTTTGTTGATTTGATAAATCTTCACTTGATTTGCCACAATATGAACGGCCGCATACATGGCAAACGCGCAAAATGATAAAAATAAAAGTTTTTCCCCTAATGTCAAACGGAATTTTAACTTTCGCTTTTTTCGAGTGCGCGGACGTGACGATGGCCGTTGTCGCTCTTGAATTTTCACCGCCGTATTATTCATCGACTTTTCTCCCTCCTGCTTCGCGAGACGCTTTTCGTTTTCCATACCGTATTCCTCACGGCATCAAAGTTTTTCAGCAATGCGCAATTTCGCGGAACGTGCGCGATGATTATGCGCAACCTCTTCTTCAGAAGGCACGATTGGCTTTTTTGTTATCATTTTTAAGGTTGGGCGATATTGCTCAGGGATCAGCGGGAGTCCAGGAGGAAGCTGCGGGCTTTGGCTTGCCTTTTTGAAAGTCGCTTTGCAAATGCGATCTTCTAATGAATGGAACGTAATCACGCTAATCCTTCCGCCTGATTTCAACACATCAATCGCCTGCGTAATCGCCTCTTGGAACGCCTGCAGCTCATCATTTACAGCAATACGTATCGCTTGAAAGATTCGTTTGGCTGGATGCCCCCCGCTCCTTCTCGCCGGCGCTGGAATCGCTTCTTTAATGATGTTGACTAACTCGCCGGTTGTTTCAATTCGCTTTTCTTTGCGGACTTCTTCGATTTTCCGCGCCACTTGCTTTGAAAATTTTTCTTCACCGTAATGAAAAAAGATATGTACGAGTTTTTCATACGGCCAATGATTGACAATATCGTAAGCCGTTAACGGTTGCTCACGATTCATTCGCATATCGAGAGGGGCATCATGATGGTAACTGAACCCTCGTTCTGGCGTATCTAACTGCGGGGAAGAAACCCCTAAGTCAAATAAAATCCCATCTACTTTATGAACTCCCCGCGCCGCCAGTTCTTCTGCGAGAAAACGGAAATTTCTGCGGATAAATGTCACTTGTTTTTCATAACGGGCCAATCTTTTTTTCGCGTACTCGATCGCCATATCATCTTGATCGAACGCAAACAGCCTTCCCTTTTCCGATAATTGTGAGAGCAAATACTCGCTATGCCCCCCGCCGCCAAGAGTGCAATCGACATACGTCCCATCTGGATTTATATGAAGCCCGTCTACCGCTTCTTTTAATAACACCGTTGTATGTTGAAACACAAATCCACCACCTTCGCCGCTCATTGCTGCACATTTTTTATTACTATACACAAAAAGCAAATCTCGTCACGAATAACTAGCAAGTTTTCTTGAAGAGCGGTCGCTTATTTATTATACCGCAAAACATAATAAAATTTTAGCTTTTTTTGTAAAAACTCGTCTTTCTCTGTTTGTTTTTGTCGCATTTGTGCAATTTGTAACAATAATACTGGATAAAAGTTTTTTTACTTTTATTTCCATGCTGTTTCTTTATGTCTACTATTCCTTCCAATAAAAAAAAATCCTGCATAAAACAGGATTTTTCTTTTCGACTTTTTCTTATAAAAATGATTATATATATACAATTTTATGCATGCCGTTCCATTTGTAATCGAGGTGTAACAGTTTCTCTAAAAAATCGAATCCGTATTTATTGATGTAGTAAAAAATATTCCAAATCCGCTCCTGAGGCGATTGATTCGGCATCAATGACATTTCCACGCGGGAAAACTTCCGCAATTCCGTTTCATATTTCCGCATTAATGACTGGTGCAATGTTTGCTGAAGAAAATCGATTTGCGCTTGCAGGAGATTAGCATTTTTCGTCAGCAAGCCCGCCAATCCGCGGTCAATTTCCATGCCGATTTCCCGGAGGGGACGATGGATTTGTTCGATTTCCGCTTTCGCTTTCGCGAATATTTCATCAAGCGGATAACGGATTTGCCGTGCCAGCCAATTTTGCTTCACTTCTGCGATCCTTCCTGTGAAAACGTCCATCACATCCGCTCCAATATCGTCCAAATCGGTTTGAATGGAACGTTCTACGATCGTTACATTCACGCGCGGAACAACCGGCGGCATTTTAAAGTCAAATACCGAAAACGCCTCTTTCAATTCAGCCCAATATGCGATTTCTCCGGGACCGGCGACAAACGCCAACGTCGGCAGCAAAAATTCCTGCATAAGCGGGCGGGTCACGACATTATTGCTTAAATTGCTCGGGCTTGCTTTCGCAAGCTGTATTAGCTCCTCTTTGGAGAAAACCACTTCTCCGTTTTTGCTACAAAACATCTCTTTTTGTGGATCATGTTCAAGCAGCCAGCGTTCCCGTCCATCGTAGTAAAATAAATTGGCGCAATGCGGCTGCACATCCAGCACATTTTTATATCCGAGCTGCCGAAGCTGATGCTGTTTTTGCAACACAGCATCCGTCACTTCGCGATGACGCTCAATCAATGACACAAAAAAGCTGCTTTCCACCGCACGCAGTGAAGCGTCGGCGGCATTGAGGACAACTAATCCTTCGGAAGCAAATAAACGCAAAACAATCGAGGCAAAAAAGTCAACGAACGTTTCCGATTCGTCTAAACATCGGAACAGAAAATCGAGCAACTTATTTGTCGTATCCGTTTCCCCATACGTTTTTACGATATCATCGATCCACTTGGAACAAACTTCGCCATCTAAAGGCAAATCCGAAACCATCCGTCTTTCTTTAGGAACATCCGGATAAACACGCTTTTTTATTTTTCCGCTCTCTGCAACGTATATGTGGTTTACTTCGGCAATGTCATGGTCTTCGCCGGCAATCCAAAAAAGCGGAACGACCGGCACTCCTAATTTTCTTTCTTGTTCTTTGGCAAGCTTGATGATAGAAATGATTTTATAAATGGTGTAAAGCGGCCCGGTCAACAACCCCGCTTGCTGCCCGCCGACGACCACTGCGCTGTCAGGACGAAGCAATTTTTCAATATTGGCAAATGTTTTAGGGCTCGCATGAAACCGCTGATGGTACGAACGCAAACATTCAACAATCTCGCGGCGCGGATACGTTCTTGCTTTGATGTCGCCAAGCCGCCTCCAAAACGCGTCTTCCTTCTGAAACGAGTAAGAAAACCCTTTTTCAAGCGGAAAAGTGCCATTTATGTAATCGGTTGCTAACGGTGTTGTAGCAGCCAAAGAAATTTCCCGAACTTCCATGTTTAGAAACTTCCTTTCTTCATTATGTATGTGTATGCTCTTCCATGAGTATAGCATTCTTTTTTACAGGTGAAAAACAGTTAGCGTTTTTTATAAATTGCTAGATATCCTCACGATCATTCCATAGATAAGCAGGCTAAAATAAAGGGAGGAGAATAATAAGAAATTTGCCCGCCAAAACAAGCGAAACACAGTGAAAAAATGAAAATCTTCGTTTTTCCGCCAATACCCGATCGCAATCAGCATATGCATAACCAACAAAAAGAAAATAATGTGCCATAAATAAGATTTTCCGGAAAGAACGGCAAGCAAAAAGTGAACGGCAATAATAAAAAAAAGCGTCGAAACGTTTACTGCCGCATAAAACGATTTTCGCTTTCTTTTTAATAACTTGCGGGCAAAAAAATAAACGAGAAAAAATGATAATAACGGCATCGTCACGAACGCCGCAACCAGATGGGCGATCACATCATCCATGTTCCGCACCCCTTTCTTCCATCCCTTGGATGGCAGCAAATAAAAATTGCGAGAGCGGCAGCGGCACTCCAAGCTCTTTTCCTTTTTCCAAAACATAGCCTAAAATGGCGTCAATCTCCGTTTTTCGCTGTTGGGAAATGTCCATAAACATCGATGAGTAATTGTCTGCCGTTTTTTCACAAACATTCACAATATGGTCCCATGCTGCTTGTTCATCTTCCATCGGCAACACTTGCTTTAGTTCGGAAAACAACAACGCCATCATTTCATAATATGGTTTTACCTTGAGCAACTCGCCGTTTTTGACGCGCAAAAGCGCCGTCAGCGGATTAATGACTGCATTGACAATTAATTTTTTCACTAATACTCTCTCCCAATCATTAGCGATTTCAAACGGAAAATCAGGGATGTTCTTCTTTGCCAAATTTGCCGCTTGCCCAAACGCGCCATACAATCTTGCAAGCACAATTTTTCCTATCCCGGTATGTTCCACCGTATGATCATCATGTTTCAGCGCACCGTGCTCGACAGTTCCGACAATCACATTTTTCTTCGTTAACGAAGACAACCGTTTCACATGCCCCATTCCGTTTTGTAAAAAAACGACCGTCTCTGCACGATCAAACTGGTTTTGCCGATTGATAATTTCCGCGACATCATATTGCTTCACTGTTACAAAAACAAGGTCATCGCTGATATCCGCATTCGTAAACGGCATTGCCTGAAGGGAAATACATTTTGTTTCTCCCCGTTTCACCAACCGCAATCCTTCTCTCATTAACCGCTGCGCTTGTAAAGAACGTCTTGTGTAAACGGTGACTTCATATTCATTGCTTAAATAAGCAGCGAGCAACAGCCCAATTGCGCCGCCGCCAATAATTCCAATTTTCACAATTTCCTCCTCGCTTTCCACCAGCTAATACTGTTCCTATTTTACCAAATAGGCAATTCCTCCGTTAAGAAAAAAAGCTGACTTTATTAGTCAGCTTTTTTACGAATTTTCCACTTTTTCAAAGGAAATATTTTCCGTTTGTGAAGTTTTTTGTTCTTGAGCTTCTTCAAGCGCTACCAATTTTCTCGCTCGTTCCATGATCACAAGCAATGTTTTATATTCTTCTTGAACGGCAGACAGCTCCTTTTGCAGCGCTTCTTTTTCTGCTTGCAGCTTTGTGATCATTTGTTGCAATTGCTCCATGTCTTTCTTTAAAGCGCGGTTTTCATCGGCTATTCTTTGCGAATCATATGCCGTTTGCCCATGTGCCCGCAAAAACGCTATGACATCAGACCATGTTACATTTTTTTCTGCTGCTTCTTCTTTCTTTTTCTGCCCTTTTTCTTCGCTAGCAACCGCCTTTTTTCTTTCCTTTCGCTGTTTTTTCGCCAGCTCAATTTCCTCTTTATACTGTTTTCGAACATACGAGTTCCAGCGGAATCCACACGCAGCTGCCGTGCGCGATAAACGCCGCCCTACTTCTTCAAACGCTTGAAGCTGCGTGCCTCCCTCGCGAATATAGCGCAATACGACTTCCGCTAATAGCAAATCTTCTTCCTGTGTCCACGCATCTTGGCGCACACTTGTCATCTTCTTCCCCCTCCATAGCCGCTTTTTCACACTATATGTATGCAGCTAGTAGAGAAGATAGAAGGGGAAAAATTATGATTTCTTGAAAAAAGACTCGATAGCTCTCTTATGTTCTTCCGACCCCCATAACTTTGCACAACGCGCGATTTCAGCAAAAAACCTCGTCTGAAACTCGCTGTTCTTCCATTTTTCTGTGGCTGCAACTTTATAAGCCCGCAATACAGAAACAGATTGCGATAAGTAAGGGGCGAGCAGGTTGCGGCATTCTTCACGCAAATTATCGCCTGGCAACACGGCGTGAACCCATCCATACTCCCGCATTTTTTCTGCGCTGATTCTTTCTGCGCGCAAAAGTATATCAAGCGCTTGTGTGTACGGAAGCTTTTCCAAAAGCATTGTCGCGCCGCCCCAGCCAGTCGTGATGCCAAGCTTTCCTTGAACAAAGCCGATTTTACTGCCACCTTTCGCATAGCGGAAATCACACGCTGTCGCTAACTCACAGCCCCCGCCAATGGCAGTTCCGTTAATGAGCGCAACGGTCGGTTTGGGCAATGTAAGCAATGAATATAAAATCTTGCCCATCTTTTCTAACATCTGTTTGGCAGCTTCCGCCTGTAAATGTTGGAAATTACTTAAATCTCCCCCGGAACAAAACGCCTCATCACCTGTTCCCGTAATGACGAGCATTTTCACATTATCATTTTTTTCTGCCATCGCGATCGTTTCTTCCAGCTTATCCATTACTTCAAAATCGATCGCGTTTCGTTTCTCCGGGCGATGAATCGTAAACCAAACAACCCCGTCACTATCATGTTCAACAATCGCTACTTCCATCTTCTTTTCCCCTTTCCTTATAAAAGAATTGGGCAATGATGGGGCATTTTCCTGCTTTTTATATAAAAAAACAACAAGCACAAGTACTTTTCTTCCTTGTGCTTGTTGTGAAAAAAGAACCATTATTTGTTCACAACTTCTCTTCCTTTGTAAGTTCCGCAAGATTTGCACACACGGTGAGCTAATTTCATTTCACCGCAATTTGGGCATTCTACCATGCCAGGCACTTGCAATTTGAAGTGAGTGCGGCGCAATCTTTTTCTTGTTTTTGATGTTCTTCGGAAAGGTACTGCCATGTTTTCCACCTCCTTATTAGCACTCGAATATCAGAAAAGCCCGGAACATTCCGGTTGCTTCGCTCACTCGTTTTCACCTTGATCAAAAAACTTTGCCAATGCGGCAAGACGAGGATCTACCTTTTGCTTTTCCCGTTCTTCGATCATCGCATTCCATTGTTCTTCTTTCATGACTTCCCAGCCTTCTCCAGACTGCGGCGCCCCGTCCTGCACCGTTCCTTCTTCCGCAAATATTTGTATCGGAATTTCCAGAAGGATAAGCTCTTTCACGATCGGCAACAAATCGACCGTGTCGTTTTTCACTAAATGCGTATCTTCTTCTGCTGATACGGCATCATAATCATTCATAAAAAACGTTTCCGTTGTCTCAACGGAAAACGAATACGGAACGTCAACCAGCGTCCGCGAACAAGGCAGTACCATCGTTCCTGACACTTGCAAACGGAACGTAAATTTTGTCGAACCGATATCTGCCTTTCCTTGTACGTGCACGAGCGAAATATCGCGGATCAATTTGTCGATCTCTTTTAAATCGGAAACATCGACATATTCGTCAATCGCCATTTCTTTATGGCGAAATTGATGAAGTTGATGAATAGTCCATTTCATAAAAATCACCTCAAGGCAACAAAGAAAATTATACGTTTCGTTTTCCTATTTGTCAATATTTTTTCTTTACAGTATAATGGTTGTCAGTTCATCGACATTTATCACTGAAAAAATCTTGGGAGAGCAAAAACGATGAAAGCGGTTGGAATCATTGTTGAATATAATCCGTTTCATAACGGGCATTTATATCATTTGCAAGAAACAAAAAAACAAACCGGCGCAGATTGTATCATCGCTGTCATGAGCGGAAATTTTTTGCAGCGCGGAGAACCTGCGCTTGTGTCAAAATGGGCGCGAACAAAAATGGCGCTGTCAGCCGGCGTCGATATTGTCATTGAACTTCCGTACGCATTCGCGGTTCAATCTGCTGAACGATTTGCCAGCGGTGCCGTTGCATTGCTTCATTCTTTATATTGCGAAGAAATTTGTTTTGGCAGCGAAAACGGAAACATAAAAACGTTCATCGATGCGGCAAAAACGCTTTTAGAGCGAAAAGAGCAGCATGACAGTTATGTGCAAAAAGCGTTGAAACAGGGGGTAAGCTACCCGCGGGCGAGCGCGGAAGCATGGAAACAATTAGATGCCGTTTCTCTTGATTTATCGAAGCCAAACAATGTGCTTGGCCTTGCGTATGTCACAGCGATTTTGCAAAAACAGCTTCCAATCACTCCGCGCACGATTCACCGCATCGCCTCCGGTTATCATGATGAAATGTTCTCACATCCTTCGATCGCCAGCGCAACAAGCTTACGCAAGGCACTGCAAGGATCGGTTGCACAGTTAGAAACAATCGCTCCGTACATTCCAGCTGCCACGAAACAAGCGCTCAAGCAATATTACGATACATATGGCATGTTTCATGAGTGGGAAGCATATTTTCCGCTTTTAAAGTATCGCATTATGACAGCGGAAGAGGAAGAGCTGCGCCAAATCGCCGGCGTCGACGAAGGCATCGAACACCGCCTCAAGCAGGAAATCGCTGCCGCCCCAACGTTTTCTGCTTTTATGGACGCAATCAAAACAAAACGATACACATGGACGCGTTTGCAACGAATGTGTACTCATATCTTAACAAATTTTACGAAAGAACAACAAAAAAAAGCAGAAACACCGACATACATCCGCTTGCTTGGAATGAGCAGCAACGGAAGGCGTTATTTGCAACATGTGAAAAAACGGTTGCCGCTGCCGCTTGTCACGAAAATATCCAAATTAAAACATGATCCGATTTACCAGCAAGAAGAAAAGGCGGCGTTTGCTTATGCCGCCGCATTTCCTGAACCTGTCCGCACCAATGCCCTGAAAGAAGAGTACGCCACCCCACCCGTTCAACAATAACAGAGGGGACAAAAGGGCGGCGGTGGCTATTTCATTCTTTCTAAATAACGGACAGCGTCATCAAACGTATCGACCGGGACAATTTTCATGCTCGTCCCGATTTCTTTTGCCGTTTTGACCGCTTCCCGGTAGTTCGAATCCGCCGCGCCGTTTTCGTTTGGCGCAAAGAAAATCTCCGCCCCCTCTTTGTCAGCGGCGACGATTTTTTGAGAAATGCCGCCGATTGGGCCGACTTCCCCATTTATATTAATGGTACCCGTTCCGGCAATTTTATGTCCTTTTGTTATATCCTCGTCCACAAGCTGATTATAAATTTCTAGCGAAAACATCAGCCCTGCCGACGGGCCGCCGATTTGTTCCGAATTAACGCGGACAGGAGGATTTGTCACAACATCATAGTCAGTAGCGAGCGAAATTCCTACGCCTATCTGCTTTGGATCGTGCGGAAACGGCATTAATGCTAAAGTTTCCACTTTTTTCTTTTTGCCGCGTTCAAACATAATGCTGACATGATCCCCTTTTTTCTTCGTGCGAATATATTGCACCATTTGCTCTGATGTATCCATCTTCTTTCCGTCTATTGCCACAATGCGGTCGCCCACTTTTAACCGCCCATACGCCGGCATATGTGGGACTACGCTCATCACATATACGCCTTTTGCCTTATAGGAAACAGGCTTGCCCGCTTTTTTATACGCAACCACAATCGCCGCTTCTTTTGACTGCTCCATAAGCTGGAACTGGCGCATCGTATATTCCTCATCTGTTTCGCCTTCTTGTTTAATCTCATCCAATGGATGCAGCTCATAAAAGGAACGGATATGGGCGAGCAGATAAGCAACTACATTCGCCCGCCCCATTTTCACCGTCGTCAGCATCAACTCCCCTTCATCCTTATCCCCGTTTTCCACATGAACAAGCGGTTTTAAATCTTGCGCAGTTCCGGGCATTGTAACGTAATAAGGAAGTTTAATAAAAATAAGCAACAGCGCCACGATGACGCCCATGAAAAACGTCACCACATACACTCGTTTTTTCATCAGCGTGAATGCTCCTTCCAGTTTTCAATGACTTGGCGAATTTTTGGCACATATTTGCGCGCTTCTTGTTCGCCGATGGCGATAATTTCTTGTGCGTGCGTAAACGCGCGCGAGCTATACTGTTCGACGTGCGGACGGATCATCACATCCGAAGCGAGCGCGCGATGCCGGACAATCTCATCTTGCAAAATGTCAAGGCTTTGCAAAATCACATCAAATATTGACGCAATTTCTCCGTCCACTTTCACATGGGCAACATCGACTGCAATAACAATATCGGCGCCCATTTCTCGCGCAACAGAAACAGGGACGCGATCAACTACTCCTCCATCTACGAGCAGGCGCCCGTCCACTGTTTCAGGGACAAAAATGCCGGGAATCGAAATGCTTGCCCGCACCGCACGGGCCACATCACCGCGGCGAAACACTACTTTTTGCCCTGTCTGCAAATCTGTCGCGACAATGGCCACAGGGATGGATAATTCCTCGATTTTTTTTCCTTTTGTGAGAAGGCGAATAAATTCGGTGATTCGTTTACCGGCAATCAACCCCATTTTCGGAATGGTAAAATCGACGTAATCATTTCGGCGGAACGACTTTGCCAATCTATATAAACGGTCAAGGCCGAGGCCGCTGGCATACAAAGCGGCAACGAGCGCCCCGATGCTGCTTCCGGCGATGCAAGCAATCGGGATTTTCTCCTCTTCCAATACTTTTATGACTCCCAGATGCGCGAAACCTCTCGCTCCTCCAGAACCAAGCGCTAGCCCAATTTTCGGAAACACCGCTTCTCTCCCCTCCAATAATGATCTTGTTCCATTTTATGGTCTAAAACTTCCCCCTATACTCGTATACTTAACTATATGAGGTTGTACATCGCAATACGGCGCTCAAAGGGGGAGAGAGGATGTGCCGCTACCGGGAGGCAGAACACATATGAAAACAAAAGCAAAAACCATCTTTCTCGCTGCAGCGATCACTTTATTTGCGCTGTCATTAATTCGCTATCCGCAACAATCACTGGAAGCGTCGATCCGTGGGTTAAATATGTGGTGGGAAGTTGTGTTTCCATCGCTATTGCCGTTTTTTATCGTTTCTGAATTGCTGATTAGCTTCGGAGTCGTCCGATTGATCGGAGTTTTGCTGGAACCGCTCATGCGCCCGCTTTTTCGAGTTCCCGGCGTTGGCGGTTTCGTCTGGGCGATGGGAATGGCTTCCGGCTATCCATCAGGTGCAAAACTAACGGCACGGCTTTATCAGGAAAAGCAAATTTCCGCAGTCGAAGCAGAACGGCTGGCTTCATTTACTAATTCATCCAATCCGTTATTTATTTTTGGCGCGGTATCAGTTGGTTTTTTTAATGATGCAAATATCGGGATTATTTTAGCACTTTCCCACTATATAGGAAACATTTGCGTAGGAATGGTGATGCGATTTCATGGAAAATCGCAAGAACATCCTAAACAAAAACGCCTTAATCCTCCGTTTTCTCTTCCCTATGCATTTCGGGTGCTTCACGAAACGCGCCTTAAAAACGAACAGCCGCTTGGAAAATTGTTGGGAGACGCCGTGCGTTCTTCCGTACAAACATTATTGATGATCGGCGGGTTTATTATTCTTTTTTCCGTCGTGAATAAACTTCTTTACATGATGCATATTACGCAACATATCGCTGTGATTGTCCAATACGCCCTTCACTTGTTCCAGCTTTCAAAAGAGCTGAGCCTTCCGATCATTTCCGGGTTATTCGAAATTACGCTTGGCAGCCAAATGATCAGCCAAGCCGATGGGGCTGAGCTGCTGGAAAAAACAATGGCAACAAGTTTTATTCTTGCTTTTGGCGGATTTTCCGTGCAAGCGCAAGTAGCGAGCATCCTCGCTGAAGCAAACATCCGCTTTAAACCATTCTTTATCGCCAGAATCATGCACGGATGTTTTGCCGCATGTTTTACATACGTATTGTGGAAACCGCTCTACCTCCATCCGGCCGCTGCAAATGCGCACGTTATTCCTGCATTTTTCATCGGATACTCGCAAAACTGGATGAATCATTATTGGCAGCTGCTGCACCAATTCGGACCAATGATTACGATCGCTTTCTTATGTTTGTATATATGGCTTATCACCGTACAATGGCAAAAAGGACAATAATGAGGCTGACTTAAAAAGATGCTTCTTTTAAGTCAGCTTTCCGTTATTTTGGTTGTCCGCATCTTTTTCAAAAGCAAGGGAAGCAAATTTTTTTCTTAACGCTTCCTCCACAACCGGCGGCACTAAATCAGAAATATTGCCATTATACTTTGCCACTTCTTTGACAATGCTCGAGCTTAAAAAAGCGTACTGACTATTTGTCATCATAAAAAACGTCTCAATATTTTCATCAAGAACGCGGTTCATCGACGTGATTTGCATTTCATATTCAAAATCGGACACCGCCCGCAAACCGCGCAAAATCGCGTTGGCATTTTTGCTGCGCGCATAATCGACAAGCAAACCATGAAATGATTCCACAAACACATTTGGAAACGGTCGCGTCACTTCCCGCAACAGCTCTATCCGCTCCTCGACGGAAAACAGCGGTTTTTTTGACGAATTGTTAAGAACCGCCACATACACCCTGTCAAACACTTTTGCCCCTCGCCTGATAATATCTAAATGCCCGTATGTAACCGGATCAAAACTTCCCGGACAAACTGCAATGCTCGCCATTTCCTATTCCCCTTTCTCCAGATCCGTGTACCTGTAGATCGAAATCGCAGTAATTCCGTATACTTCATGTTTCCACTTTACAAGGCGGCCGATATGTTCAGCAAGATCCATTTCAGAAGAATGTTCTGCAACAACAGCGCCATCTTCTTCAAGCAGCCCATGTTCATCAATAAATGAAAGAATCGACTGCAATTTTTGTTCTTTGTACGGGGGATCCAGAAAAATGAGATGAAAACGAAGCCCCCGTTTAACAATCGCCTTCAATGCCCTTTCCGCATCATTCCGGTATATTTCTGCCTGTTCTGACAACCGGCACGTTTCCACATTTTTCTTGATCGTTTGCACCGCTTTTGCGTCATGGTCCACAAAAATGACTCGATCAAGCCCGCGGCTTAATGCTTCTATTCCAAGGCCGCCGCTGCCGCCAAACAAATCAAGGCCCATTCCGCCGGAAAAATACGGGCCAATCATATTAAATATCGCTTCTTTGACTTTATCTGTCGTCGGTCTTGTCGACATGCCTGGAACCGCTTGCAGGCGTCTGCCTTTGCATTTTCCTGAAATTACCCTCATTTCTTTCACCACATTTGCCACAATTTCGCAACATTATCGTATCATAAACTTTATTATAGTCAAACAGCTGAAAATTTCATAGCAACATGTATATAAATTAGCAAACTGGACATAATGAGTAATGGCAGCATCCATGCGGATATTGTTGCCAACCACGGAGAAGACTTACGTTTCCCCATAAGTTCTTCCTCCGGTTTCTCCTCTCCCTTTTCTTTCCTTTGGTTTACTTGTTTCCTACCGATGCGCGAGGGACAAGTAAACGTTAAGGAAACCTGCGGGCGTATGCCGCAGGGTTTTTTTATTTTTCCAACGAATGCGGCAATTTCTTGTTTGAAATTTTGCCAAACAATGATTAAAGTTATGTATGGACAAACATAGTAAGGGGGATACAGATGATTCAGCGTTTTATCGAGCTGGGGGAAGGTTATTCAGATATATACGAACTCATTGAGCTGGCCAGAGCTAACCGGCATCGTCTTTCCGGGCTTTTTGCTTTTCATACGGTGAAAAACGGCCAGCCGGTGACGTCGTGCGTTGTTGTTTTGTATCCAACCGATCCTGGCGATTTTCAACCGCTGTATATTTGCCGCGAAGGAATTCCTAATCCGCACGTTAAGCCAAGCAAACGATACGATTTATTCGTCCAGCTGGCGAAAGAACTAGAAACAGAGATTATTCATTTAGAAGTGAAGCCTTCGACATTTTTTGCTGACTTGGACTTATATTATCAACACTTAATCGGCATCATGCGGATGAACCGGTTTATCCCTCCGCTCCAATGACCGGAATAAAAAAACGGCTGACTTTCCTTAAGAAAATCAGCCTTTTTTATTCCGGTGAATATCCTAACGGATAAGGAGAGTCTTTTTCTTTTTCTCCTTTTTTTGATTCAAATTCTAGTTTCAAAAACGGCCGATAAGACGGTTCAACCTTTTTAACAAATGGCAAGGAAGCTAGTTTTTTCATCATTTCGTCCACTTGCTCCATATCGCAATACAAAACCGCGTATTTTAACCGTTTCGAAACATAATGGATATTGCCGAATTTGCGCAGATGTTTGCTATGTTTTAGCGAATGTAGCCAGACGATGATTCCTTGGCGTTTTGGAAACATATTACCATTCCCCTTTTGTATGCGATTACTGTGCGCGGCAGCCGCAGCTTCCCCCTGCGCCGCATCCGCCTGAACAACCTCCCGACAAGAAATACGGATTTCCTGTCGGCACTTTGACATTGTCGGATACTGCTTTTCCAATTAACATGCTGATTTCATCCAACAATTGTTGCATGGCGTTTTCCGCCTTTTTAAAATCGGCAATCGTCTCATGGAAATCAAGTTCCCGTTTTGCCTCACGCACTTCTTTCATCACCGTACGATAATCGGGATGATATTTTCCAAAGCGCTGTACTTCCTCATAACGCTCCTTTGCCTTTGTAAAACGAGCGATAATGTCTTGAGCGGCACGATCTTCCCTAAGGCGCCGCGAACAGCGGCGGTATTCTTCCGCCACTTCCGATTGCGCAATCATTTTGGCTAATGATTCTGCTTTATTTAAAATCTCGAGTCGCTCGAGAGTTGCGATAATCACGTTATTGGCACCTCCTATATTATGATACCATGAGATAGATCGGAAAGGAAAGCGATGAAGCTGGCACAATAAAAAAGTCTGACAAAGCAAGTCAGACTTTTTCTTATGGGATCGTCACCGTAAATTCATGTGACAGCCCGGTTATTTTCCCATCATTATACACAAGTTCCATGCGCACAGCATGTCTTCCGGCTGGCAATCCCTGCAACATAAATGCCGCGGTATATACTTCATTCACTTTTTGCCCGTTAACATATACGTTAATATGTCCCCCGCCTGTTCCAGTTTGAAACGGAAAACGAGGCGCAATGCATTCAATCAATACATTGTTCCCTTTCACGTCATGCTTAACATGAAAATAGTTATTTTCTTGCTGCGCCATGACAGGAGCAGCACTAAAAACCTTTGCTTTCGGCGTCCATGCTCCGAAAATCGCGAAAAGAAACAAAAACAAAATCATGATCTGCTTTGGCAAAGACATCACTCCCTTTAGAAAGTAGTCTTTGCTTTTTTGCCGAAATTAATCACACATCACTTTTTTGAAACAGATGAAACATCAAAGAGGCCATTTGCAGGGAAGTAGCGATTTTCTCCACTTTATGCGGAATCGTCTGTCCATAATAATGAAGCGCGGCAATCTCAAAAGACGGCAGCTGATGCGGATAGCGGGAAAGAAGGCGGTACCAGCGCGGTTCTTCGCGAATAAACGATTGCAACATTTTTTTCGTTCGAATATATTGAATCACTTCTTTTCTCATCGGTGTTCCCTCTAGTCTTTGCGAAATGAAAACGGTCGTTCATTTTGTCCTGGCTGCTGCGTATGCGGTTGTTCTTGGCTCCCTTGAAATTGCATAATCATACTTTGGATGGCAACAATCGCTTGCTGCACGTTCGCGAGATACTTTTGCACTTCATTGGCATCCATATTTTGCAACATATTTGCGATTTTTTCGATCCACCTGTTGCTTTTTTCTGTGTGCTTCATTGACGCTTGATGCTGTTTATAATTTTTCCAAATTTCATCGTCCTCGCCAAATAAATACCAATCTTCGTAAAATTCCTTCCACGTTTTTTTGCCGCTGCGCACTTCTTGGATGATTTTTGGATGCTTCCGAACAAACTGTTTAAATTTTTCTACCGAAGGATGCAGAGGTTTTGCCATGAATATCCCCCCCTCATCGTTTCCGCCTATCTACCATATACTATCACCTCTATCTGTTTTACGTGCGCCCATTTTTCACGGCCATGGCTTTAAAAAATCTTGCGTATAATAAGCACCGGAAACGCCGACGCCAAGATCCGTAAATTGTTCATTTAATAATGTTTCACGATGGCTTTTGCTGTTCAGCCATCCTTGCACCGCTTCAATGGCATCAATATGATGGGCGGCAATATTTTCTCCCGCCATTTGGAATTGAATATTTGCAGCTAATAGCCGGTCTTTTAAATCGCCGGATTTTGGGGATTCATGCGAAAAAAACTGATTCTCTTTCATATCTTTGCTATGCATATAAGCGACTTTCGCCGCTTCCTCGTGCCAGCGAACCGGCTTAACACGATAATGTTGGCGGATGACGTTTGTAATATCAAAAATTTGTTTGGCGTTCGCGATTTCTACTTCCCGCTGCCGTTTGGCGGACAAAGGCTCCGGATTCAGCAAATGGCCGCGGTAAACAAGCTCATACGGCCGCATTTTCACGAACGTTTCCGCAGTCATAAGACGAATGCTCGAAATCTTCCCGGTAAAACGGTCGACATACAATTGCGCATAAACGTTGCCGATTTTCACAACCGGCCTGGTGGCGTAATCTTGTTCGGACAGCTCAAAACGATATGTTCCCGTGCGCAACTTTATTTCCACATTTTCCAAAACAGGCATCGTCTTAAACACGTCTTGAATCGGCTGGCCAATGTAAAATGGCTTAACATTAACATCTTCTCCACATATAAATGCCGTAACGACACGGCCGTCCATGACCCCAACTTGAAAATATGAACCTGCTTCCCGGTGGTAAATCCACCATTCGTAATCATAGGCAGAAGCATCTATTCGCGTCGGTGAACCAAACTTTTCTTTCACTTCCTTTTCCGTTTTGCCAATCAAAGAAAGAATGCCATTCTCGACTTTCGGCTCTTTTATCATATCGTCTTTTTGTTCTGTTTCTTGAGGGGGGCTCAATGGCGGCGTGCTTGGTGCAAAATAATAAAACCCAATTAATAGCAACAACACAAGAAAAAACCATTTCACACGGCAACTCTCGCTTTCCGAAAAAGATGATCCTATTGCCATTATATCCGTTTTTCTATAGCAAAAAAACGAAAAAACAAAATCCCCTGCTCTTCAGGGGAATTTTGCGCATCGATTATTTTTAGTTGTTTAATGTAAAAAATCAGGATTCGAAATTTCCGTTAATGCGTGTCCAGCACTTTCATCTGAATCGCGATTTACCGCAAGATCGCCAAGAGAAACGATTCCCACCAGCCTGCCGTGTTCCACAACGGGAAGGCGGCGAATCTGATGCTCCGCCATTTTCTTTGCAGCCTCCTGCACAGACGCATCAGGAGCTATCGTAATTAATTTATCGCTCATCACTTCTGTCACTGGTGTAGAACCGGGACGCTTTGCTGCAATTCCGCGCACGACTAAATCGCGGTCGGTAATCATTCCGATCAATTGCCCATGATCAACAATTGGAATCGCGCCAACGTTAAAATCGCGCATTTTTACCGCTGCTTCATATACATTATCAACAGGTGTGCAATATTCGACATCAGTCGTCATCACCTCATGCACTGTCTGCATCATTCATCTCTCCCTTCCGCCATTAGTTTCACCAAAAAATAACGGCATATACAAAAACTTTTATGGCGAAGTAAGGTATTCATTGAAAGTTGACCGCTTTCATACTATTATAAATGAGAGAGCGTCTTATTTTTCACGTGCCAACAACACATCGTTTCATTATAGGAGGAATAACTATGAGATTCGAAAATACCGGTATCGAAAATCAAACAGTGGAGCTGTCCCTATTGGACGATTTGCTTGAAAAGCATGGCTTTGTGCGTGCAGGACAATGGGACTATGAGCGTGTTACATATGATCGCAAATTTCAAATTAAAAACGACGTTTACTATCTCCGCATCCAAGGTTACGCGGTGGAAGGGGACGTCGACTCGCGCTACGCGCTAATTAAGCTGTTGACCCCAATACTCGGAAAGCATTACTACCCGCATGGCGTCGAATATGGAGAAGACGAACATTTTCCTTCATCATTAGTGAATCAATGCCAAACGATTTTAACAAAAGTGAAAGAAGATCTTAATAACATTCAACAATAAAAACAAAACGCATGGGGGAAGACTCATGCGTTTTGTTCTCCGTCTTTTGTTGGACACATCACGAGGCGTTGCACGAATAGATGCACTTGTTCTACAATAAAAGGGGTCATCATTTCCACTTCATGAATAATTTTTTGCTGCAATTCCGTGCACAAAGAGATAATCGGGATGCCATACACCATTGTTAACGCAACTGATACCGTGCAATGGCGTTCGTTCGTAAAAACGACATTAACTGTTGTTTCTTCGCCCACGATTTCTTTCTTTTCTTGCAGGCACATCATAACAATTGTGCACACAGCCGATTGAGCTACGGTGCGTTTTCGGAAGCGAACGATTTCTGTCACTCCCCCTTCATTTTTGATCAGCCCTGACGCACGAATGAGCGGCACGTTTTATTTTATGCAGTATGCTGCTCTTTTTCGTTGTTCCCTGCCAAAAAGCGTATCTGCCATTTTACCCGGGCGTCGTCGCATTCCCTTATGTCTGAATAAGGCGCGCACGCCAGAATGACACACAAAGGCTCAACAGGTTTCGCCAGTATATAAAAACCCGACTTTATGTCGGGTTTTTTTAAAATCCTAAAATCGCTTTAATCATCGATGTCGTTTCTCCACCGCGGTAAAATACGTACAGGAGCAAATATACGGCTACGCCGGTAACAGCCGTGCAAAACCAAACTACGCTCGTAATAGGGCCTAACCGTTTATGTCTGATAAGATTATTTTTTAATCCCGATAATATCGTAACAATTCCAAAAACGGCTCCTACCGCCGCTAAGAAAATATGGAAGATTAAGAATATCGTGTAGTATATTCGGATGCTTTCAGGGCCGCCGAAGCTGGTGTTCCCAATAAATAAGGTTCTTGATATATAAATGATAAAAAACAATAGGGCAAACGAGGCTGCCGATAACATGACTTTTTTATGCGCTTCGACGTTCCGTTGCCGTATTAAGTACCACCCATACCCTACTAGCACCGCGCTTATGACAATACAACTAGTACTAATAGTTGGTAAAATAGGAAATGAATGTTCCATATCCCTTTCCTTTCTATACTTTCTTAATGTTTATGATAATGTCTAAAATATCACAATTCAGAAGGTTGCGGTGATACAACTGTTTCTTCTTTTTCTTTTTCTTGCTCTTTGCGGTACCATTCCATAAAGACGAAAAAGAGCATAGTACCATAAACGATTTCTTGAATAATTTTCATTAATATGCCGCCAAGCTGCTGATCATGGAGAAGCGGAATCGAAAAGAACATCTCTGGTCCTGTTAAGTCAAGGGAAGCTAACGTCCCAGCAGGCACGCAAAGGGCAAGCGACTCCATCCACATTTGCGGATCGTAATAAGTCGCATATAACGGCTTGCCCGCGAAAATAATCAAAGCGCACGCTGGCGTCAACAAAACACCGTCTGCAAAAATATACCCTATCTTTTTAAGGCCGGTAAGAGACTGCCAGCCAGTCATTTTATTGATGAGCGGCCACCACATCATCCACGCGGCGATAAAAAGCATTGACGTCATTACCGCATGGTAAAGCGCATTGCTTTTCACTAAATCAAAAACAAATGGAACGTGATAAAGCGAGAACAATCCGTTAAATAAAACGAGTGCAACAAGCGGTTTTGTCAAAAACGTTACGGTTGCCTTTACCGGACGAATTTGCAAGAGCCGCTCAAATAGCCAATTCGGTATTCCTAAAATAAGCAATTGCGGAACAAGCAAATTTAAGATTGCCATTTGTACCATATGGGCGCTAAATATCAAATGGCCAAGCAAATCGATGGGAGAACCTTGGCAAACGTAAAGCAATACGATGCCCAAGACAAAATACACTTTTTGCTTACGTGTCGGCGGCCCTTCATTTGTAAAACGGGTTCGCCACGGACCGACAACCATAAAATAAAGCCATGTCACTAGCAAAAGAAATGCAAGGAAGTAGGGGCTCCATAGCGCAACAAAGCCAAACATGCTCAATGACGCCATCGTTATTCACCTCAATCTTTCCCATTCCATTATACTACATTCATAACGTTTGTCTATTGTTAAGCGCTATCATTAGCAAAAAAGGAATCAGCGGAAAAAGCTGATCCCCTTTTTGCTTACCACCAAACAATTGTCGCAAACGCCCAAACGGTCAAGAAAGTAACAAACATACCGCTATACATGAACATTGCCGGAATTTCATGGCCTTTATGGCTCATATGCATAAAATAATACAATTGGAACATCACTTGCACAATAGCAAGAAGAAGAATAAATGGAACGGAAAACCAATGCGAAAACTTGTCATAGCCGACCGCGAAAAACGAAATCAACGTTAACAAAATCATCAATGTAAACGAAATAACTTGGTGTTTCATTTCTTCGGCGTTTTTTTTGCGGCGGTACTCCAAATTCACCTTTGGATTTTCAAAATTTGTGTGCTGCGCCATACTATCACCCCACCATTCCCATTAAGTATACAACCGTGAAAATAAACACCCAAACGACGTCAATAAAGTGCCAATAAAGGCTCGCCACATAAAACTTCGGAGCATTATAAAGATTCAAACCGCGCTTTGCGTTGCGGATCATAAGCGTTAAAATCCATGACAATCCAAATGCAACGTGGCTGCCGTGCAGGCCGACCAGCGTATAAAAAGCAGAGGAAAACGCGCTAGTTGAATATTTAAAGCCTTCATGCACATACTCATAGAACTCAAAAATTTCCAATCCTAGGAAAGCTAAACCAAGCAAGACTGTTATACCGAACCAAAGCTGCATCTTTTTAAAATCAAAGTTTTTCATATGATGTATGGCATAGACGCTTGTTAAGCTACTTGTTAATAAGATCATTGTGGAAACAAACACAATCGGCATTTGGAATAGTTCCTCTGATGTTGGGCCCCCAGCCGTTTTATCTCTTAGCGCGATGAAGGTGGCAAAGAGGGAGGCGAAAAGAACTGTCTCGCCCCCTAAGAAAAACCAAAATCCTAAAAATTTATTTTTCCCTTCGAGGGTGGCTCTTTCAGGCTCAGCAGGAAATGTTTCCGCCGTTAATTTTTCTTCAACATGCATTATGCCTTAACCCCCTTTTTCTCCGCTTCGATAATCTCATCTTTATGAATGTGGAAACCATAGTCGTCAATGATCGAACGCAAGAACATAGAACCGAACGTCATCACTAATCCAAGAATCGCCACTGGCAGGCCCCAAGAGTAGTCATTATGATACAAGAAACCAAAGGAAGCAACAAACAAGCCAAGCGAAATGACAAACGGCAAGACAGACGGATTTGGCATATGAATGTCTCCAAGCGGTTCTGCCGGAGTCAAGCCTTTTTTGCCTTCCATTTTTTCAAGCCAGTAAGCGTCCAAACCGCGGATAAGCGGGATTTGCGCAAAATTGTATTCAGGCGCCGGAGAAGGGATGGCCCACTCAAGCGTACGCCCGACTCCCCACGCGTCCGCTTCCGCTTTTTTTCCATTGATAGAACTGATCACAATGTTGATCAAAAGGATGATAACAGCCGCCGTCATGAAAAAGGCACCAATTGTACTAACAAGGTTTCCAGTATCCAATCCTTGGTTTGGCAAGAATGTAAATACGCGGCGCGGCATTCCCATTAGGCCAAGGAAGTGCTGGATAAAAAATGTCAAATGGAAACCAATAAAGAATAACCAGAACGTAATTTTCCCTAACGCTTCATTAAGCATCTTGCCGAACATTTTCGGCCACCAATAATGCGTCCCGGCTAGGAGCGCAAACACAACCCCGCCGACGATAACGTAGTGGAAGTGTGCCACAACGAAATAAGTGTCATGGTATTGATAATCCGCCGGCGCTGATGCAAGCATGACACCTGTCACACCGCCTGTGACAAATGACGGAATGAACCATACCGCATATAACATCGGCGTTGTAAAGCGGATGTTTCCGCCCCACATCGTAAATAACCAGTTAAAGACTTTAATACCGGTAGGAACTGCAATCGCCATCGTAGCCACGGCAAAAATGGCGTTGGCCACAGGCCCTAAACCGACTGTAAACATATGGTGAGCCCACACCATAAATCCTAAAAATCCGATTAATACGACCGCAAATACCATCGAAGAGTATCCGAATAAGCGTTTTCGCGAGAACGTCGCAATAATTTCAGAGAAAATCCCGAATGCCGGCAATACTAAGATATATACTTCCGGGTGACCGAAAATCCAGAATAAGTGCTCGTAGATAATCGTGTTCCCACCTAATGCCGGATTGAAGAAATTAGCGCCAAACAAGCGGTCCAACATCAATAAAAGCAAGCCGATCGTCAATGGCGGGAATGCGAATAAAATCAGCGCAGAAGCAACGAATGTCGTCCAAGTAAACATCGGCATGCGCATGAACGTCATGCCTGGTGCGCGCATTGTCACGATCGTAACAAGAAAGTTAATACCGCTAATTAATGTGCCAAGACCGGAAATTTGCAAACCTAACAAGTAAAAATCAATTCCGTGTCCCGGTGATTCGAGCGATAAAGAAGCGTAAGACGTCCAACCCGCATCAGGCGCACCGCCTAAAAACCACGCACAGTTTAAAAACACTCCACCGAAGAAAAACAACCAGAACCCTAACGCATTTAAAAACGGGAACGCGACATCACGCGCACCGATTTGCAACGGTACAATCGCATTCATCAACGCGAACAATAAAGGCGTCGCCGCGAAGAAAATCATCGTTGTACCGTGCATCGTCATCACTTGGTTAAACAGGTCGCCAGTTAAAAAGTCGTTGTTCGGCTTCATCAGCTGGATGCGCATAAGAAGCGCCTCAAGACCGCCGATAAGGAAAAAGAGACCACCAGCAGTTAAATAAAGAATTGCGATTTTTTTATGGTCGACGGTTGTAAGGTAATCCCATATTAAGCTCTTTTTACGAGCTGCCGTACTCACGATTGTAACCCCCTTTTTAGCAGATTTCCCTCATTATTCAACTTTTAAGCTCATTAAATATTTCGTCAATGCATCAACTTGCTCGTCAGTCAATTGACCGTAAGTGCCTGTCATTTTGTTTCCTGGTTTCACACTTTCCGGATCTTTCAGCCATTTTTTCAAGTTCTCTTCATTATGCTCCAAAATACCGGCAATGCGTTCCCGATCGCCAAAGTTTCCTAAGTTCGGAGCTGTGCGCGCTTGTTCTGGGCGTTTATCCACCGGAGTAACAGCGTGGCATCCGATACAGCTTTTGTTGAAAATTTCTTCCCCTTGCTTAGCGACTGGATCTGTAACAACCGGTTTAGTAGCGTTTTTCATTTTTTCGATCCATTGATTAAATTCTTCTCTTGGAACTGCTTTGACTTTAAAATCCATCAACGCATGGGAAGGACCGCAAAGCTCCGCGCATTTTCCATAGAAAATGCCGCCTGCTTTTTCAGCATCTTTTTGGTCAAATTCTAACCAAAATTGGTTCTTATTATCAGTGTTCGTGTCCATTTTCCCGCCAACCGCAGGAATCCAGAAGGAGTGTTTTACATCGGATGCTTTTAAATTAAAGTACACCCGCTCATCTGTCGGAACGACTAAATCTTGGCTTGTAATTACTCCATAATCCGGATATTCAAATTCCCACCAGTAAAGGTTTGCGCGAACGTTGACAACAAGCGTGTCTTTATCCCGCTTTTCTTTGTTCATCGGCTTAACATCAGCAAGATCGAACGCCGCTTTCACTGTCGGAACTGCCAAAATAATCAAAAGAATAATCGGTATGACAGTCCAGGTAATTTCAAGTTTATGGTTTCCTTCCACTTGTTTTGGAATTTTGTTTTCTTGGCCTTTACGTTGCCGGAAGCGAATGACAACGTATACAAAGATAACTGTGACAACAACGACAACGAAAACCATGATGGCCGTGCTAAGCAGCATGAGCGAATACTGCTTGTCTGCCACTTCGCCGGCTGGCTGAAGCGTTGACAAAAACGGCTTGCCACAGCCGGCCAATAAAAACGCCATTGCGCCAAAAAGAGACAATAAGCGCCAACTATGTAGCCACTTTTTCATAGCCTAATCAAACCCCTCTTTCTCTTTAATTTCATAAAAAAAGTATATAAATTCTTTCTGTGTGATAGAAAGAATTATAAACGAACTGGACAAATAAGCTAGTCAATCGTCACAATGACCATTGCAACGAATAAAATCGTCAAATAGTTCAGCGAGTACACAAACATCCATTTTGCCCATTTTAAGTCATCCTTTATTTTAAATCCGTATAGCCCCAATATGAGCCATCCTACGTTTAACAACGTAGCAATCGTTAAAAACGGCGTGCCTAATGAAAATAAATAAAACGGTAGTGGCAACAGGCACGCGACCCATATTACCATTTGCCGTTTCGTCATCGCAAAACCATGGACGACCGGCAGCATCGGAATCCCTGCTGCCCGATATTCCTCACATCGTTTCATCGCCAGCGCCAAAAAATGCGGAGGCTGCCATAAAAACATTAATAAAAACAGAATGAATGGGACAACATGAAAATGCGGATCAACCGCCGCCCATCCTATCACCGGAGGTATCGCTCCAGCGATGCTTCCAACAACCGTATTCAACGTATAATTTCGCTTTGTCCACATCGTATATAAAAACACATATGTCACAACACCAATCAATCCGAAAATGGCCGCAGCAACTGTCGTCATCAACAAGCTCAACGTTCCTACTGTTATTAAAATGATCCCAAGCCACAGCACACGTTTCGGCTCTATCGTCCCTGTGACAGTCGGACGGTTTTTCGTCCGTTCCATTAAATGATCAATATCACGGTCGATATAGTTGTTAACACTACATGAACCAGCAATAATAAGCGCAGATCCAAATAAAGTAAAAAAGACAACATGGAGGTTTTCCAAAAATTTTTCCCCCATAAAGTGTAAAGCGAGCCATAATCCAGTAAATGTCGTAATTAAATTGGAATGGACAATTCCGATTTTAATAACCGCTGATATTTCCTTCCAAACCGATTTTATATTTGCATGCGGGCGCTCTTCTAATGGAATCGTCGTTTCCTGCGCCGCTTTCAAATTTGCCATCATTTCGTTCCTCCTTACTGCAAGTGCGCCAGCGACGCTTTTCCAACAATAGCATCGCAAAATGCGGGATACACCATGCAGCGATTTTTCATCATTCATCATAACGTATTGTAACACATTTAAAAAGAAAAGTATCTTCTATTTGTCACTATTTGTCATGAAAACCTGTTTTCTATATGTATATTAAATCACACTTTTTTAACGGATTGTGAATTTTTTTTGAGTAATTTGTGTCAATTTTTTGAATGGCATGGAACAACCCGTTTCCTAGCGCTGCACGAAAGCGCTTTTTATCCCATTAATATTTCTAGCAAACTTCTTAACATTATTCAATATGGAAATGTGAGTTTCATAAACCAGTTCTCCTCCATCACTGTTTATTTTTTAGCGGCATGCATGTAAAATGGACAGTGGCGAAATTGCTCTTGTCACCGCTTTCGTGTAATATTAATGATATCAGCACAGAGTTTACATTGGAATTATTGACAAAACAATATTTTTTAATACAGGAAGGTGAAAATGTTGCAACGTTCATTAAAGTGGTTTGCCTCACTAACGACATTGGCAATGTTATTCGTGTTGATTGGTGGAGCGTTAGTGACAAAAACAGATTCTGGAATGGGATGCGGGCGGTCATGGCCGCTTTGCAACGGCCAGCTGATCCCGTCGGAAATTACGCCTGAGCTTGTTATCGAGCTCAGCCACCGCGTCGTATCCGGCGTCGCTGGCATCATGGTGCTCATATTGTCGATTTGGGCATGGCGCGCCATCGGCCATATTCGTGAAACAAAGTTTTTGGCGGCTGTATCGTTTATATTCCTTGTTCTTCAAGGCTTGATTGGCGCCGCTGCTGTCGTATGGGGACAATCTGATTTCGTACTCGCTTTGCATTTCGGAATTTCGCTTATTTCATTCGCTTCTGTATTTTTGCTGACGCTGCTAATTTTTGAAGTCGATAAAAAATTCGCTGCCGAATCATTGGTGATCGACTCCAAAATGAAATTTCATATTTACGGCATTATTTCCTATTGCTATATTGTTGTTTATACGGGAGCGCTAGTCCGCCATATGGAGGCAAGCTTAGCTTGTCCAAGCTGGCCGCTCTGTGCGAAAACACGAATCATTCCCGTACAGCTTCATGAATGGGTGCAAATGGGACACCGGATTGCCGCCGCGCTGCTTCTCATATGGATGATTGCCGCGACGGTGCATGCGGCCAAGCAATATAGACAGCAAGCGGCCATTTACTGGAGCTGGATGATTTCTCTCATTCTCGTTATGCTGCAAATCGTGACAGGGGCAATGATCGTATTTACTAATTTAAACTTATATATCGCTCTTGCGCACGCCCTATTTATTTCTTGCTTATTTGGTGTGTTAAGCTATTTGACGATGCTTGCTTTCAGAAGCAATTACCAAAAAAACGAATCATCCCAATCGAAATTGCCGAAGTTGTCCGCAACAATGAAATAGGCGCTGGATTCCCAGCGCCATCATTTATTTTGTCAACTCAATCAATAAATCCCCGGTTTGAATGGCGTCACCGTTTTTCACATAAATGTCTTTAATCACTCCGGAAAACGGTGCCTGTACCGTTGTCTCCATTTTCATTGCTTCCGTAATCATTAAATGGTCGCCCTTATTCACTTTTTCCCCTTTTTCCACCAACACTTTCACTACCGTTCCCGGCATCGTTGCCGCAATATGATTCGGATTCGTGCGGTCCGCTTTTATGCGTTCCACGACTGCTGATTTAATGCTTTCATCTCGGATAATCACTTCGCGCGGTTGTCCGTTCAACTCAAAATAAACGACGCGCGTGCCGTCCGCCTGCGGCTGTCCTATGGAAACGAGTTTGACAATCAGCGTCTTTCCTTTTTCAATTTCGACTTCGATTTCTTCGCCAAGACGCATTCCATATAAAAACGTCGGTGTATCGAGGACAGAAATGTCACCATATTTTTTCACCGTTTCCGCATATTCTAAAAATACTTTTGGATAAAGCGCGTAGGCAATCACATCAAAATCTGTCACTTCACGATCTAACGTGTGGTACAATTCCTCCCTTAATTTATGAAAATCGACTGGCTCCAACAGTTCACCCGGCCGAACTGTAATCGGCTCGCGGCCTTTTAAAATAATGCGCTGCAGCTCTTTCGGGAATCCGCCGTGCGGCTGCCCCAAATATCCTTCAAAAAACTCGACGACTGAATCCGGGAAATCGAGCGTTTCGCCGCGTTCGAAAATATCTTGCTCGGTTAAATGATTTTGCACCATGTAAAGCGCCATATCGCCGACGACTTTCGATGATGGCGTTACTTTGACGATATCGCCAAACATATCGTTTACCCGGCGGTACATTTCTTTCACTTCATCCCAACGGTCGCCAAGCCCGACGGCTTTCGCTTGCTGCTGCAAGTTGCTATATTGCCCTCCAGGCATTTCATGCATATACACTTCCGTATGCGGAGAATTCATGCCGCTTTCAAACTCTTGGTAAAATTTCCGCACATCCTCCCAATAACGGGAAAGCTGCTCAAGCCCTTGTATATTGATTTCCGGCGCGCGCTTCGTTCCTTCCAGCGCATAGTAAAGCGTATTGGCGCTCGGCTGCGAAGTCAAACCTGCCATTGAGCTGACAGCGACATCGACGATATCGACCCCGGCTTCAATCGCCTTCGCATACATATAAATGCCATTTCCACTCGTATCGTGCGTATGAAGATGGATAGGAATATCCACCGTTTCTTTCAATGCAGAAATAAGCACATATGCAGCCTCTGGCTTCAGCAGGCCAGCCATATCTTTAATCGCCAAAATGTGCGCTCCCGCTTGTTCCAGCTCTTTGGCAATCGTTTTATAGTAATCAAGATTATATTTCGGACGGCCCGGATCCAAAATATCGCCAGTATAGCAAACGGCTGCTTCCGCGATTTTTCCGGTTTGCCGAACGGCGTCAATGGCCACCGTCATCCCTTTAACCCAGTTTAGGCTGTCAAAAATGCGGAACACATCGATTCCTGCCTGCGCCGATTTTTCGACAAACTCGCGAATCACATTGTCCGGATAGTTTTTATATCCAACTGCGTTGGCAGAACGCAATAGCATTTGGAATAAAATATTTGGAATTTTCTCCCGCAATTTCAACAAGCGGTCCCACGGATCTTCTTTTAAAAAGCGGTATGCAACGTCAAACGTCGCTCCTCCCCACATTTCCATGGAAAATAAATTCGGCAATAAACGTGCTGTCGGTTCAGCAATACGAACCAAATCAATCGTGCGCACACGCGTCGCAAGCAATGACTGATGCGCGTCACGGAACGTCGTATCCGTCAATAATACGCGATTTTGTTCCTTAATCCATTTAACAAGCCCTTCTGCCCCTTTTTCATCAAGGATTTGCTTCGTTCCGTTTGGAATCGGCTCTCTATGGTCCACTTTCGGAATGCGCGGCTTATCAAAAACCGGCTTTTTCTTTTTGCCGATGCCAGGGAAACCGTTTACTGTAACGGTGCCGATATATGTCAACATTTTTGTGCCGCGGTCTTTTCGGCGCGGAAACACAAACAGCTCCGGCGTCGTATCAATAAACGATGTATCGTACTCCCCTGATAAAAACTTCGGATGTTGCACGACATTTTCCAAAAATGGGATATTTGTTTTAATTCCGCGGATTCGGAACTCCCGCAAATTTCGTAACATTTTTCGTGCAGCTTGTTCAAACGTGAGCGCCCACGTTGACAATTTCACAAGCAATGAATCGTAGTACGGCGTAATGACCGCTCCTTGGAATCCGTTACCTGCATCGAGGCGCACGCCAAATCCGCCGCCGGAACGGTATGCCATAATCTTCCCTGTATCTGGCATAAAGTTGTTTAACGGATCTTCCGTTGTCACGCGCGACTGAATCGCGTATCCGTTAATGCGGATGTCTTCTTGTTTTGGAATGCCGACTTCTTTGCTATGGAGCGAATAGCCGTCGGCGATCAAAATTTGCGACTGGACGATATCAATCCCAGTGATCATTTCCGTAATCGTATGCTCGACTTGGATGCGCGGGTTGACTTCGATGAAATAAAAATCGTCGCCGGATACGAGAAACTCGACGGTTCCCGCGTTCACATACCCAACATTTTTCATGAGTTTGACGGCAGCTTCACATATTCTTTGCCGCAGCTCATCGGATAACGAGACGCTCGGCGCCACCTCCACTACTTTTTGATGGCGGCGCTGCACAGAGCAGTCCCGTTCATAAAGGTGAACGATATTTCCTTCATAGTCGCCCAAAATTTGCACTTCGATATGCTTCGGTCTTTCAATCAATTTTTCCACATACACATCATCGCTGCCAAACGCAGCTTTCGCTTCCGATTTTGCCCGCTCATACGCTTCTTTCACTTCCGATTTTGAGCGGACGATGCGCATGCCGCGGCCGCCGCCCCCCAAGGCCGCTTTAATAATGATCGGGTAGCCGTATGTTTCGGCAAAATGGACAACTTCTTCTAAACTATGTACCGGTCCGTCACTTCCCGGAATAACCGGAATTCCCGCTAATTTTGCTTGGTGCCGGGCCTTCACTTTATCGCCAAACATATCTAAATGCTCTTCGTTCGGACCGATGAAGATAATTCCTTCTTCCCTGCACCGTCTTGCAAATTGAATATTTTCCGAAAGGAAGCCGTATCCCGGATGAATGGCATCAACATCGTGAGTTTTAGCAATTTCAATAATCCCTTCAATGTCTAGATATGCTTCAATCGGTTTTTTTCCTTCACCAACTAAGTACGCTTCATCCGCTTTATAACGATGGTAAGAACCAGTGTCTTCCTTTGAGTAAATCGCTACAGTGCGAATGTCAAGCTCCGTGCAGGCACGGAAAACGCGAATCGCGATTTCTCCGCGGTTTGCGACAAGCACTTTATTAATTCGACGCGTTTTCATCGTTTTTCCTCTCCTCCTTTCTAATAAAACTATAACGGTTTTTCTTTTTTGTAAATAGTTTTTGTAAAAAAGTCAGATCCTTTTTTGCAATTTTTCTACGATTTTCATCTTTCTTTTGTAACTTGCTTCGTATTTTGTAAACATCGAAACATTGACAAGCACTCCGAGGGAAGTCATAAAGATCATTAGCGAAGATCCGCCATAACTAACAAGCGGCAATGGAACGCCGGTAATTGGAATGACCCCAACAACACCGCCGACGTTAATAAATGTTTGAATGCCAATCATGGCAGAAATGCCGATCGCCAGAAGGCTGCCAAACGCGTCATTGCATTTTCGCGCAATCCATAACCCTCGCAACACGATAAAAGCCAAAAGGCCTAATGTAAATATCACCCCAAAAAGCCCGAGCTCTTCCGCAATAATCGACATAATAAAATCGGTGTGCGACTCAGGCAAATAGCCGTATTTTTGAATGCTTTTTCCCAGCCCTAATCCTTTTATTCCTCCCAATCCAATGGCCAAATAGGAATTAACGAGCTGAAAACCTTCGTCATTCGCGTATTTAAACGGATCCAAAAAGCTATAAATCCGTGACATCCGCTCTTTCGAAAAAATAGCATCTCCAAAAAGAGGAAGAATAATTGGGGATGCAAAAGCAAAAACAAGCAGAAAAAATAGAAACTGTTTAAACAATAAACGAAGCCGCAGCCCTGATGACAAAATCAAACAAACCGCAATTGCCAATACAATCATTGCTGTTCCAAAATCTGGCTGAATAGCAATTAAAAAACAAAGAAACAGCGTGTAATAAATTGGAAATAAATTACTTTTGACAGGTTGTGCCAATCTCTTTTGTTTATTGGCAAACGCCGCCGCTAAGTAAACGATTAATCCAAGCTTTGCAAGCTCCGCTGGCTGCACGCTCCATGCACCCATGCGAAACCAGCTTGTCGCATTGTTTGCAGTATGTCCAAGAAAAGCGACCGCTATTAACATTAATGGCAATACGAAAAAAATCGTTTTGACCAATTTTTCTTGCGCCCATATTTTATACGGAACAATCAGCGTAATGAAAAAACAAATAAAGGAAACTATCAGCCATAGCTTTTGCCGCTGATAAAAATAGTCGCTTGGCACTTCAAAACGGATGACGGCGGAAATCATGCTTGAGCTATATACCATAACCAATCCAAATAGCGAAAGCATAACAACCGCAATAATAAGCGGATAATCGTAACATTTCATAATCTTCTTCATTAATTCCCTATCCATCATTCCTCTTCCTTATTGCTAATGTTGGTGTTAAATCATTAAAACAATTCGTAGCAGAATGTTGTTTTCCTTCTTAAAAACAGAAAAACTCAAACGATTGCAGCTTTCAACCGTTTGAGTTAGCATTTTATTTTTATCGTACGCGCTTTTTTGTCACCGCTTCGTGGAGTGCCGAAAGCTCCCGCTCTAATCGGTCAAGCAGCGCCTTGCCCTTCTTCTCGTCCACAAGCCCAAGGCGCACCGCAAAATCGATTTCCCGTGACAAACCAAACATTTGCGTATCCAGCACTTCTTCGTAAAGAGGACATTGCGGCATTGTCAAATTATCCAATTGCACGCGAATGAGCTTGATGATCTTATCCGCATCCGCTTGCAGCAGCGCGTACGCTTTTTCGCGATAGTTAATGGCATCGCCTGTCACATCCATCCCTCCGTTCTCCCCTAATCCTTCTTTAAATCTTAACGTGAAATGCGCAATTTTGCAAGTTGAAACACTTGTCAACACTATAAGCCGTGCTGGTTTAACGCGATTTGTCGGCGCCCGGCTGAAACAGAATCGCATCCATCTGGCACATGACAAACTGTCTATTAACCATTATACTAAAAACAGCAGCTGCTGTAGAGGAGAGGATGGAAAATGAGCGATATTATTCTTATAACAGGGAATGTAAAATTTACAATTACATTGGATCCAGGAGTATGGATTTTTGATGACCGCAAAATTGATTTGAACACATACTTTGCGAAGTCATCCCATGATCCGCTTCCAAACGGGAAACAGGAAGAAGAGGAGGAAATTAGAAAACTGTCCGCTTTTTGGGACCGGGAAATTCAGGAAGGGGCCGTTTTTCCGCCAACATTGAAAACAGAAAAACGTTTTCTGAAAGAAAAAATTATTACAGGGACATTCGCGATGCCGCTTGCTCCGTTTTTGCAAAACGCTGAGCCGCTCCCGGAGGCAAAAGAACTGGCTATCGTCACCGAGCATAACGAAGTAACGATTCCGCTTGCGCAAGCTTATGAAGCGATTCTCGGATTTTCCAAAGATGGAAAGCCGCTAAGGGAAGACGGACCCGTTCATTTTTATTTTGGCGACGGTTCCAACCGCGAAGCCCCGATCACTCATGTGCGCCGTTTTGTCGTCCGTTAAAGTTGGATGTCCTAAGACAGGACATCCGGCTTGTTTTACAATAAATCCGCGGCAAGCTGCGCCAATGTCGAGCGCTCGCCTTTGACAAGACGGACGTGCCCGGCGATTTTTTGGTCTTTAAACTTTTCAACGACATACGTTAATCCATTATTGTACTCGTCCAAATACGGATGGTCGATCTGTTCCGGATCTCCCATTAAAATGATTTTGCTTTTTTCGCCAACGCGCGTTAAAATCGTTTTCACTTCATGTTTCGTTAAATTTTGTGCCTCATCAATAATGATAAACTGTTCCGGCAGGCTGCGGCCGCGTATATATGTGAGCGCTTCGACTTCAATCGAGCTCATTCCTGCTAAAATCGCGTCCAGCTCCCCTGCTTTTTTTGTGTTAAATAAATATTCTAAATTATCAAAAATAGGTTGCATCCACGGGCGCAATTTTTCTTCTTTTTCTCCAGGCAAAAAACCGATGTCTTTTCCCATCGGAACGATCGGCCTCGCAACAAGCAGCTTTTTATATGTGCGTAAATCCTCTGTCTGCATCAGCCCTGCAGCAAGTGCAAGAAGCGTTTTCCCCGTTCCTGCTTTGCCGATCAAAGTCACAAGCGGAATGTCCTCACGCATAAGCAGTTCAAACGCCATCGTCTGTTGCACATTGCGCGGGCGAATCCCCCATATATGTTCATAGTGAAACAAAAGTTTCTCCACTTTTTTTCCGCTATGATTCACAATGCCAAGCGCAGAAGCCGAGCTTCCAAAAGCGTCTTTCATGATAATAAATTGATTGGGGTAAAACGGATGATTGGCAATGTCCGCTAAAACAAGCTCTCCTTTTTCATAAAACCGCTGCAAATGTTCCGTCCCTATGTACAATTCAAGAAAGCCGGTATAAATATGGTTAACATCAACGACGCGGTCGCTTAAAAAGTCCTCTGCTTGCAGTCCGATCGCGTCGGCCTTCACGCGAACAAGAGCATCTTTGCTTACTAAAATAACAGAACGTCCGTTTTCCTTCGCTTGTTCTTCAAGCGATAAATTTTTGGCAACCGCCAAAATGCGATTATCGTTCGTTTTTTCCACAAAAATTTCTTGGAGCTGGTGAAAAGAGCGGTGATTTAATTCAATGCGCAACACCCCGCCGTTTTCCAGCGGAATTTTTTCATGCAGCTTTCCGCTTTCGCGAAGACGGTCGATCAGCTTGGAGACTTGACGCGCGTTTCTCCCCACTTCGTCCATATATCGCTTTTTCGAATCAACTTCTTCCAACACTACAGCTGGAATGACCACTTCATTGTCTTCAAATGAGAAGATGGAATACGGATCTTGCAATAACACATTCGTATCCAACACATATATTTTTTTCCCCAAATTCCCAAGCCCCCCCATTTTCATTTTTTCCTTGTTTTGCTTATATTTGGACGGGATCGTTGTTATATAAGATATGAGGAAATGTATAAAGATAGAAGAAGGATTGCAAAATAAAATAAAAAAATAAAATAGAGGTGTCATAAGGATGAACTGGAGCCGATGTTTGCTTATAGCGATATGTATTGGTTTATTAAGCGGATGCAATATAGGAAATAACGAAGGCGCCCGCGATGCGGACCGCCCGCTTGTCCGTGTTAAAAATACGGCCGATGAAAAAACAGCCGACAAATCAGCGCGAGAAATCGCCCACCGTCTGGCAAATTTAGCCAAGCGCGTGCCGAACGTCAACGACGCTGCCGTTCTTGTTGTCGGAAAATACGCGATCGTTGGCATTGATATTGATGCCAATATCGACGCTTCTCGTGTCGGCACGATTAAATATTCGGTTGCCGAAGCGTTGCAAAAAGATCCGTATGGGGCGAATTCGATCATCATTGCCGACCCCGATTTATACACCCGGTTAAAAAATATCGTCAACCAAGTCGACAACGGGCGGCCTGTTCAAGCATTTATGAACGAAATCGCCGATATCGTCGGACGCGTCATGCCGGAAGTTCCGAGTGATTTGTTTGAAACAACTCCGCCGGAACCAACCAAACAAAATGATTCGCAATTAAATAAGCGTGAAGAAAAACAGCTTCATAACCGCCAAGAAAAACAGTCTAACGAACATTTAAATAAATAAGGAGCCTGGCCGAAGGCTCCTTATTATGCATTGCGAAGAGCAGCCATTACTTGATCGTCCAGTTTCGCCGCCGCTTGCGCATCGTACATCTTTTCATACTTTGGTTCTTGTATGATTTTTGAACCGTAAAACATGACGTCGCGCACTTCGTTAATGGCAACATCGACTAATGCCAATTTAAGCGGAATGCCTTCGATTTTCTCCGCCTTAATATGTGCTTTCCCGCTAATCGAATAGACTGACTCGTTGGCAATGATGTTCACAACAACAGACGGATTGTTACGAATATTTTGCGCAATGCGGGAGCGGTTGTCAACGGCAAAATAAATGTGCTCTTCGCTGGGGGCATAAATCCATGAAATTGCGCTAACATTCGGGCCGCCCGTCTCATGGTCGATCGTCGCGATCGTCACAAACCGTTCTTTTTGCAAGGCTTGGAACAACGGTTCCGTCAATGCAGGCTCCACTCTATTCGGCATTGCCTTCCCCTCCTTAAATGCTTTGCAGTTATCATACCTTTTTTGCTTAAAAACGGAAAAGTAACAATGTTTTAGATTCATGATATAATAAAAATGAAATTGAAATAAAGTAACGAGGTGTACGATGAGAGTCCAATGTGTTCTTTGCGACCGAATTGACACGATCGATGATGAATCATTGCTTGCCAAACGATTGCGCAACCGTCCGATTCACACATACATGTGTGAGGAATGCTATCAACGGATCGCTGAAAAAACGAAGGCCCGCCTAGCGACCGGAAAATTTCGCATATATCGTTCGAACCTGACAAACGATGAATGGTAAAAACGCCGGGAAATGCTCTTTGCCCGGCGCTTTTCTTACAAAGGATAATTGTCGTATTTTTCAGGCGCTTCTTCGATTTGCTTCAGCATTGCCTCAATAAGTTCCGCTGGAAAACACGCTGATTCTTCCTCGCCGTCTTTCTTGTACTCGACGATATACTTTGCTTCTTTTTTTACTTTTACATTTGTGACATGGAAATCGCGCTTTAATATTTCCTTAAAAAAGGCGGCAGTTTCTTGGGCCGCGGCATCATCCGGACGCGCCCGCGCCACAACATAAATCGTTAGCCAATTATAAAGGGCGTCTTGCAGCGACTTCATCGTCCCACCGCCTTACTCATGTTTTTTCGATTGATATAAGCGAAGCTTATAAATAATTAAAACGAGAGCCGCCACCACCAACCCTTCCGCGACAGGCAAAAATACCGCAAAAAACGTTAAAATCGTGCAGCCTAACGCGAGCAAGACATAGATAATAACGTTTTTCAACAGCGGCAGTTTTCTCGCAAAGCCAAGGCGATAAACAATAGCGGATAAAACGAATACAGTAATGTAAAGAAGCCACATTCCCCGTTCAGGATTTTCATGCACTTTGTATAGCGAAGCAAAAAAGGTAAGGCGATCAATAACGTTCACCATCTCTCCCCCTTATTTCGCCTGCTTGGCGGCTTTCTTTTTCTTTTCCATTTTTTCTCTCTCGCTTTTATTCAATATTTTTTTGCGCAGGCGAATCGATTTTGGCGTTACTTCACAGTACTCATCATCATTTAAATATTCCAGCGCTTCTTCGAGCGTCAACAAGCGCGGCTTTTTCATCGTAACGGTTTGCTCTTTTGTCGAAGAGCGGATGTTCGTCATATGTTTTTCTCTGCAAATATTGACGACTAAATCATTTTCGCGATTGTGCTCGCCGACAATCATCCCTTCGTACACTTCAGTTCCAGGCTCGACAAAAATAGTGCCGCGGTCTTCAAGCTGCATAATGCCATACGCAGTCGCTTTCCCCGTTTCCATGGAAATCAATACTCCTTGGCGGCGGCCGCCTATTTGTCCGCTTTGCACCGGCGCGTAATGATCAAATGAATGGTTTAAAATTCCATATCCGCGCGTCAATGACATAAACTCTGTCCGGTATCCGATTAAACCGCGCGAAGGCACCATAAAGACAAGGCGGACTTGCCCGTTTTCGTTATGGATCATATCCACTAACTCACCTTTGCGCATGCCGATCGATTCCATAATCGCTCCTGTATATTCCTCAGGAATGTCGATGATTACTCGTTCCACTGGCTCACAACGCACGCCATCGATTTCTTTCATAATGACTTCCGGCTTGGACACTTGCAGCTCGTACCCTTCGCGCCGCATGTTTTCAATTAAGATCGATAAATGAAGCTCTCCCCGTCCGGAAACGATCCAAGCATCGGGAGAATCGGTATTTTCGACGCGCAAGCTGACGTCCGTCTCCAATTGTGTGCGCAAGCGTTCTTCCAGCTTTCTTGCCGTCACATATTTTCCTTCGCGGCCGGCGAACGGGCTGTTATTGACTAAAAACGTCATTTTCAACGTTGGCTCATCGATGCGGAGCGGCGGCAACGCTTCTTGATGATCAAACGGACATACCGTTTCTCCAACGTTAATATCTTCCATTCCCGCTACCGCAACAATGTCTCCCGCCCCCGCTTCGGTGATTTCGATCCGCTTTAAGCCGATAAACCCAAATAATTTTGTCACACGAAACGTTTTGACAGAACCGTCTAGTTTCATAAGCGCCACTTGTTGCCCGACTTTCATCGTGCCGCGGAAGACGCGTCCGATCCCAATTCGTCCGAGATAGTCGTTATAATCAAGCAGCGCCACTTGAAATTGCAACGGTTCCTCCCGGTTGTCGACCGGCGCGGGAATATGCGTGATAATTGTTTCGAACAATGCCGTCATATCTGCTTCTTGTTTGTGGGGATCTAAACTTGCTGTTCCATGCAACGCCGATGTGTATACGACCGGAAACTCAAGCTGTTCTTCCGTTGCGCCCAATTCGATAAATAAATCGATGACTTCATCGACCACTTCCTCCGGCCGCGCAAACTCCCGGTCAATTTTATTAACAACGACAATCGGGGTAAGCTGCTGTTCAAGCGCCTTTTTCAGCACAAAGCGCGTCTGCGGCATGCAGCCTTCATACGCATCAACGACAAGCAAAACGCCGTCAACAAGCCGTATAATCCGCTCCACTTCCCCGCCGAAGTCAGCATGTCCTGGCGTATCTAAAATATTAATCCGCGTTCCTTTATAACGAATCGCTGTATTCTTCGCTAAAATGGTAATCCCGCGTTCTCTTTCCAAATCGTTTCGGTCCAATGCTCGTTCTTCCACATGTTCATTGGCGCGAAACGTTCCTGATTGGCGCAACAACTGGTCAACTAATGTCGTTTTGCCATGATCAACGTGAGCGATAATCGCAATATTGCGAAGATCTTCTCTTCTTGTCAATGTCGGTCACTCCTAATGTGTTAAACTGCTCGTTTATTATATCATAAAAGAGGATAGAAAAGCGGCATGTTTTCGTGTAGACTAAAGAAAAACTGCTAAACAATAGAAAGAGGGGATTGGGATGAAGCAGTTTCAACCGGTATCATTTTTACTAGCTATATTTGCGGTAATCGCCATCATGGCCATCGGCATTTTTATTGCGGAACAAAGCATGGCCGGCATTATTGTTTCCATCGTCGCTTTGTTCGTCATTTGCGGAATCGGCTTTGCCCGGAAAAAACGAATGCGTGAAAAAGGAATGCTGTAAAAACGGGACACCTCACCATTGTCCCGTTTTTAACGTTGTATATATTTTTGCAAAATTTCTTCATGCAATCCCGGCTTGGAAACAAATACCGAGTTTTTCTTGAGCAAGTCAAGCGGCTCGCCGTATAAGTTCGTCACAATGCCGCCAGCTTCTTGAACAAGCACAAGTCCACCGGCGAAATCCCATGGCGACAGCCTCATCGTAATATACGCATCCAGGCGCCCCGCTGCAACATATGCCATTTCCAAAGCAGCCGAGCCGTATGAACGCGTTCCTCTCGCATCTTTTACAAGCGGAGCTAGCACTTTTGGATCAATCCGTTTATTTTCTGTTACCCATGTCGCATTTAAGGAAATAACCGCTTCTGCAACAGATACCGGTTCCAAGCGGGGCAGCGGCTTACCATTCAGAAAAGCACCCGCGCCTTTTCGCGCCGCGTATAGCTCGTCATTCATGACATCATATATATATCCGAGAATTCCCACGCCATTTTCAAAAACGCCAAGCGAAATGGCGAAGTTCCGTTTTTGATGAACAAAATTCATCGTGCCGTCAATCGGATCAATAATCCAGACGACACCTTGAAGTGTTTTGACTGCATCGCCAAATCCTTCTTCGCCGAGCACGTGATGGCCGGGAAACGTGTTTCTTATTTTCTCAATAAAAAACCGCTCTATGTCGCGGTCCACGTTCGTCACTAAATCATTTCGGTGCGCTTTCGTTTCGATCGTTATCTTTTCCGCCAGTGCGGCGCGAATTTTTGTTCCCGCTTCTTTGATCCAATGCTGGGCATGCTCATCTATTTCTTTCCATTGTTCCTGCATATATTCATCCTCCTGACTTTGCAGCATATGTATAGCATAGAATAATTGAAATCGTTCGTAAAGAAAAAAGGAACTGTTCAAGAAAAAAAACGAACCGTTGGATCTGGTTCGCATAATGCCCTGTTATGCTTGAAGGCGCATTAACTCTTGACGCAGCTTTTCAAGTCTCTGTTTACATTCGTTTTTCTTTTCCTCATTATTTTCCATCATCGCCTCATAAAGAGTCGCCAATTCATAATCTAATTCAAGGCGCAATACCGCTATCCGCTTATTCCCCTCCGCACGCTTCACCGCATTCATCGTCTTTTTCATGAGCGCAGGCACCCCTTTCCATATAATCCCCGAAAAGCCGCCAACACAAACACCCGAATTTTCTAATCTATTTTGTTTTATATTATATTATGTTGGAAAAGGGTGGGATGCAACCAATTTGCACGTCTACTTTCTTTCCTGCACAAGCGACATTTATCCCATTTTAATCCAGTCGCCATTTTCTGCTTCTTTTGCTTTTTTCATCGCCCGATACGGGGAATATCCGCTTGCTTGCTCAAACTCATCACACAATCTTTTTTCCTCGCTTTTGCTCGGAACAATTTCTTTAAAGCGGCGGTAAATATTCATCAGCTTTTCGCGTTCCATTCCTTTTTCATAAACCGTTTCAATCGCTTCAAAAAATTTAATGACATCAATAATTTCTTGCGTCGACCAGTCGTAAGAAAACGGATACGAATAATTCACCGCTGACACCTCCGCTGTTAGTTTGCCCATCTTTCCCGGATTTGTTCCGCTTCGCTAATGATTCGGGAAAACAATTCCGCCACCGTTGGCACGTCTTTAATCAATCCCATTACTTGCCCCGCCCATGCAAATCCTTCATTTGTTCTTCCTTCATAAATAAAGCGGCGGTTCGCTTCTCCGCTGATATATTCTTTTAGTTGTTCATACGTTCCCCCCTGCTTTTCTATCTCTAAAATTTTTTCCGTCCATTCATTGGCAATGGCGCGGCCAGGCGCCCCTAAACTTCGTTTAATCACGACGGTATCATGTTCTGAACCGTTCACAAGCATCTCTTTATAAATCGGATGGGCGTGGACGCACTCTTTTGTGGCAATAAATCGCGTTCCCATTTCAATTCCTTCCGCCCCAAGCGCTAGCGCCGCCATCAACCCGCGCCCATCGCCAATTCCTCCGGAAGCAATCACAGGAATAGAAACGGAGTCCACCACTTTTGGAATAAGAACAAACGTACCGGTATCATATTTTCCTAAATGGCCGCCCCCTTCTTGTCCGACGACCATGACGGCATCCGCGCCAAGTTCTTCCGCTTTTACGGCTTGGCGAACAGCGGCGACAAGCACGAGCTTTTTCACATTGACACCTTTTAATTGTTCAAAAAACGGAGCAGGATTTCCTCCTGTGACAGAGACAACCGGCACCTCTTCTGCCAACGCCGCTTCCAGCATATGTTGAAAAGGGCGGCCATGCTGTCCGATGGCAAAATTAACCCCGAATGGCCGATCCGTTTTTTCTTTTACTTTCCGAATTTCTTCGCGCAATTGCTCAGGAGTTTCTAAAGACATGGCGGTAATTTGCCCCAATCCTCCGGCGTTAGAAACAGCCGCCGCTAAATCAGCGTATGCTAAGTATGCAAGCCCTCCTTGAATAATCGGATATGTAATGCCGAGCAGTTCCGTTACCCTTGTTTGCCAAATCATTTTCATCCCTCCTTTTCTTCATTTATTATGTTTCTTGTTGACATGCCGATTTTCCTCTTTTATTTTCAATCTATGTATAGTAAAAAATTTGCTATTCACGGATGATCGATGATGCTTTGCAAATAAAAAAATAAATGCTATAATTGCATTTGTTTTATTTTTATGCAAAAAGAGGTGTGAAAAAACGTTGTCACAGTTCGAAACACCATTATTTACTGGGCTGTTGGAACATATGAAGAAACATCCGATCCAATTCCATATTCCTGGTCATAAAAAAGGAGCAGGGATGGACCCTGAATTTCGCGATTTTATCGGTGAAAATGCCTTATCGATTGATTTGATTAATATCGGCCCTCTCGATGATCTCCATCACCCAAAGGGGATTATCAAACGCGCCCAGGAACTGGCCGCAGAAGCGTTTGGGGCCGATTATACATTTTTCTCCGTCCAAGGGACAAGCGGTGCCATTATGGCGATGGTGATGTCGGTGGCTGGTCCTGGCGACAAAATTATTGTGCCGCGCAATGTCCATAAATCAGTTATGTCTGCCATTGTTTTTTCTGGCGCAACACCGATTTTCATTCATCCGGAAATCGATAAAGAACTTGGGATTTCACACGGGATTACGCCTGAATCAGTAGAAAAAGCGTTGAAGCAACATCCTGACGCAAAAGGAGTTCTCGTGATTAATCCGACTTATTTTGGCATCGCCGGTGATTTAAAGAAAATCGTCGAAATCTCCCATTCCTATCATGTTCCTGTTCTCGTTGACGAAGCGCACGGAGCCCACATTCATTTCCATGAAGCTCTGCCGCTTTCCGCCATGCAAGCCGGAGCGGATATGTCGGCAACGAGCGTCCATAAACTTGGGGGATCTTTGACGCAAAGCTCTATTTTAAACGTGCGCGAAGGGCTCGTATCGGCAAAGCACGTACAAGCGATTTTAAGCATGTTAATGACCACATCTACTTCTTATTTGCTGTTGGCTTCCTTGGATGTGGCGCGCAAACGGCTCGCTACGCAAGGCCGGGAGCTCATTGAAAAAGCGATTCAACTCGCCGAAAAAACACGGCGGCAAATCAATGAAATCCCTTATCTTTATTGTGTAGGAAAAGAAATTTTAGGAACAGAAGCAACCTATCATTACGATCCAACTAAACTGATCATCTCTGTCAAAGAACTTGGATTGACAGGATACGACGTTGAAAAATGGCTGCGGGAAATGTATAACATCGAAGTTGAATTGTCCGATTTATACAATATTTTATGCATTATCACACCTGGGGATACGGAACGGGAAACAGATGCGCTTGTCCACGCGCTTCGCCATTTATCTGAACAATTTCGTCATCAAGCTGCAAGGGGGACAAAGCCAAAAGTGCTGTTGCCGGACATCCCTGCTCTCGCGTTAACACCGCGCGACGCCTTTTATGCGGAAACGGAAGTTGTCCCATTTGAGAAATCGGTAGGACGGATTATCGCCGAATTTATTATGGTTTATCCTCCGGGAATTCCAATTTTTATTCCTGGGGAAATTATTACGCAAGAAAACTTGAATTATATTAAAAAGAATTTAGAAGTCGGCCTGCCTGTGCAAGGGCCGGAAGATGATACATTGCAAACATTGCGTGTCATCAAAGAGCATAAACCAATTCGCTAAAAAAGCGTAAGCAAGTCAGCTTACGCTTTTTTTCATAAAAAAATGGGCGAGCATGCGCCCCTTTCACATGCTCGCCGGTAAACCCCTTCCCCCATCGCTTGACCGTTTCTCTATTGTTCGTCTTCTTTTGTGTCGCTGCAATCACATTTAGAACATTTTCCGTAAAGCGTTGTCACTTTTTCATCTTCAAAATGCGCAATTGTCGCATCGCATGTTTGACAAACAATTGTGCCCATCCCCAAAACTCCTTTATGATGATATATTTATCAGCTAATTTAATAATAATATATCACATTTATGGTGTCAACACTTAATTTGTATGTCATATTTAACATTTATTCCACTATAAAACGGAGATAATACTCGGCCAACGGTTTTTCTAAATCCGCATCCAGCTCTGATCGATGTGAAAAAATCAATAGCCCCTGTTGCACAAACGTGTTACAATAAATATCAAGATGTTAACGACAGAGGTGATGATATTGGCGGCGCACGCATACATCAAGCTTGTTTCGCCACCGGAAAAGAAAACGGTTACATTGAAAGAAGTAAAACAATTGTTTCAATATTACCAAGAGCTCATGAAAAAAACGGGGGAACAACTTGGCTGGGGATATCAACAAGCTGCATTCCCTTACCAACTGATAGAAAGCGATGAGGGAAAAGGAAAATGGTTTTATTTAAAAGGAGACGGGCACCGTTACCGGACGATCATCGTCGGCGTCGGATCGCATGAAACTGGTGAATCATTTGTGCAAATCACATTGCCAGATGAAGCAACACATGGAGATAAAGGGAAAGCAAATGAATTTTGCAAGTTTCTCGCCAAAAAATTAGAAGGGGAACTTCACTTATTTAACGGCAGAATTATGTATTACTACAAGCGATAGCGGTTCCGCTATCACGTTTATTCCTCTACTGCAGCACCTCCCACACAAAATGCTGGCAAATAAAGTACATCGCCGCTGTCAGCGTCGTTGTCCACAGCGCTTTCCGGGTGCGCAAGCCGATTTTCCGGGCCAATAAAAACGCAATATATAAAAACACACAAAGCATCATTCCTTTGAAAAACAGGCGATCGCGTCCTGACAGCCATTCAATCAGTGAAAAACTGCTCCAAATGATCATTTGCAACAAAAACGCGACATATTCTTTCATCCGTCATCCCTCGCATCTTCTTTACCATAACAATATGAGCCACCAAAGGAAAATATTATCCATTCATTGGACAAGAAGACGAGTTTATAAAAAATAGGTTTCAGACATTTGTCTGAAACCTATTTTGCCATTTTATTTACTAATAATATGGATTGGAGTGCCGAGGGCAACTTCCGCAGCTTCCATCGCTATTTCACCCAATGTTGGGTGAGCATGAATCGTCAAAGCGATATCTTCTGCGGTCATTCCGGCTTCGATCGCAAGACCAAGCTCTGCAATCATGTCAGAAGCGTTTGGACCAACAATTTGCGCTCCGATCACAACGCCGTCTTCTTTGCGGACGACAAGTTTCATAAAGCCGTCTGTGTCATTCAACGAAAGGGCACGGCCGTTAGCAGCAAACGGGAATTTTGCCGTAACTACTTCTATGCCTTCGTCTTTCGCTTGTTGCTCAAAATAACCGACAGATGCGCATTCTGGATCTGAGAATACTACTGCCGGAAGAGCTAAATAATCAATTTCAGACGGTTTTCCAGCAATCGCTTCTGCAGCGATTTTTCCTTCATATGACGCTTTGTGCGCAAGCGGCGGACCTTGGACGACATCCCCGATCGCGTAAATGTTCGGAACGCTTGTGCGGCATTGTTTGTCAATTTCAATTAAACCGCGGTCTGTCAATTTGATGCCGATTTGTTCCAAGCCGAGCTCATCCGTGTTCGGGCGGCGTCCGACCGTCACAAGCACATAGTCTGCGTCAATCGTTTTTGTTTCGCCTTTTACTTCAAAAGTTACCGTTACGCCGTCTTCGCGCTCCTCGACGCCTTTCGCAAGAGCGTTAGTGAAGATTTCTACCCCTTTTTTCTTTAAGCGGCGTTTGACAATCGCCGTCATTTGTTTTTCAAAGCCAGATAAGATTTCATCTGCCCCTTCGATGATCGTTACTTTTGTTCCAAAGTTTGCATATGCTGTTCCTAATTCTGTTCCGATATAACCGCCGCCGATCACGACAAGCGATTTTGGAACTTCCTGCAGACTGAGCGCGCCTGTGGAATCAAGCACACGATTGGAAAATTTAAAGCCAGGAAGTTCGATCGGGCGAGAGCCTGTTGCAATAATCGCGTTTTTAAACGTATATGTTTGCGCGCTATCTCCATTGACGACGCGCACTGTATTTGCATCAACAAAATACGCTTCACCGCGAACGATTTCGACTTTGTTTCCTTTTAGCAATCCTTCTACGCCGCTTGTCAGTTTTTTCACAACGCTTGCTTTCCATTGTTGTACTTTCGAAAAGTCAACGGTTACGTTTTCTGCTTTAATTCCGATATCTTCCGAATGTTTCGCTTCAACATAGCGATGGCTTGCGGAAATAAGCGCTTTGGACGGAATGCATCCGACATTTAAGCACACTCCGCCAAGATTCCCTTTTTCCACAATCGTTACTTTTTGCCCTAATTGCGCAGCGCGAATCGCTGCCACATAACCGCCAGGACCTGCTCCAACAACGAGTGTTTCTGTTTCAATTGCAAAATCACCGACTACCATTGCTTTACGCCTCCATTAACAATAATTCTGGGTCATTTAATAAACGTTTAATGTGATTTAACGCCTTTTGCGCTGTCGCACCGTCAATCATACGGTGGTCAAAGCTTAATGATAACGCTAATACTGGAGCAACAACTATTTCGCCATCGCGAACAATTGGTTTTTCAGAAATGCGGCCGATGCCAAGAATCGCCACTTCCGGATGATTAATGACCGGAGTAAACCATTGACCGCCGGCAGAGCCGATATTTGTTATCGTGCAAGAAGCACCTTTCATTTCATTTGGAGTCAGCTTGCCTTCCCGTGCTTTTGTCGCCAGTTCGTTAATTTCTTTGGCAAGCGCAAAGATTGGTTTGCGGTCAGCATGTTTAATAACAGGAACAAGCAACCCCCTGTCTGTATCGGCAGCGATGCCAATGTTGTAATAATGTTTGTAAATCACTTCTTCTGTTTCATCGTCAATCGATGTGTTTAAAACCGGGAACTCACGCAACGCCGATGTTAATGCTTTTACGACATACGGCAAGAACGTAAGCTTGATCCCTTTTTCCGCCGCAACTTCTTTAAACTTCTTGCGATGCGCCACAAGTTTTGTTACATCCACTTCGTCCATTAATGTAACGTGCGGAGCGGTATGTTTCGAATTGACCATCGCCTTGGCAATCGCACGGCGAATGCCGCTCATTTTTTCGCGGGTTTCTGGGAATTCGCCTTCAAGCACAACTGGTTGTTGCGCTGCAGAAGCTGCTGCCGCTTTTTCTTCCTGTGCAGCTGGCGCTTCCTGTTTCTGTGCTGCTACAGAACCGCCGGCAAGGAACGCGTCGATATCGCTTTTTAGCACGCGGCCATTTTTTCCTGTCCCTTGAACAAGACGGATATCTACCCCTTTTTCACGGGCATATTTGCGCACGGAAGGCATTGCGATCACGCGGCGATTCGGATCGACTTCTGTTTGTTTCGATGGCGCTTCTTGCGGAGCTTCCGCAACTCCATCTTCTTTTTTCGACACTTCTTGCGCATTTTCCTTCTCTTTCGGTTCATCTTGTTCTTGGCCTTTAAACGTCATATTCTCATATCCAGGCGCATCTAATGTGATTAATGTTTGGCCAACCGTTGCAACTGTTCCTTCTTCAACTAAGATTTCTAATACTTTTCCTTTCACTGGGGACGGAATTTCAACAACCGCTTTATCATTTTGCACTTCACATAGCACATCGTCTTCGTTAACTTCATCGCCAGGTTTGACAAACCATTTGACGATTTCCCCTTCATGAATACCTTCACCAATATCCGGCAACTTAAATTCAAATGCCACTGCTTGTCGACCTCCTATTGTCTTTTTCAAAAAGAATGGGGAAAGAGGAAGGAGGTGGTAAAATTCCCTCCTCTTCCTATAACCGTTTAGAAGTTAATGACTTTTTTCGCTGTTTCAATGACATCTTTGAAGTTAGGCAACCACACAGATTCCGCTTGCGCGAACGGATATACCGTATCCGGAGCAGTAACGCGCAATACCGGAGCTTCCAAGCTTAAAATGGCACGTTCGTTAATTTCCGCAACAACGTTTGCGGCAATTCCTGCTTGTCTTTGCGCTTCTTGCACAACGATCGCGCGCCCTGTTTTTTCAACAGAACCGATAATCGTCTCAATATCTAACGGTTGAACGGTACGCAAGTCAACGACTTCGGCAGAAATTCCTTCTTTTTCTAATTCCGCCGCCGCTTTTAACGATTCATGCACCATTGCGCCATAAGCGATAATCGTGATATCTTTTCCTTCCCGTTTAATATCTGCTTTACCGATTGGAATTGTATATTCTCCTTCTGGCACTTCTTGGCGGAACGAACGGTACAATTTTAAGTGCTCTAGGAAAATAACAGGATCATTGTCACGGATCGCAGAAATAAGCAACCCTTTCGCATCATATGGTGTGGACGGAATAACCACTTTTAATCCAGGCTGCTGTGCGACTAACCCTTCTAAGCTGTCAGAGTGCAATTCTGGTGTATGCACACCACCGCCAAATGGTGAACGAATCGTTATTGGAACATTATAGCGCCCGCCAGTGCGGTAGCGGATACGCGCCATTTGTCCGCAAATGGCATCCATTACTTCATATACAAAACCAAAAAACTGAATTTCAGGAACAGGACGAAACCCTTGAAGCGCTAACCCGATGGCGAGACCGCCGATTCCCGACTCAGCAAGAGGGGTGTCGAATACGCGATCTTCCCCAAATTCCGCCTGCAATCCTTCCGTTGCCCGGAATACGCCGCCGTTAACGCCAACGTCTTCCCCAAATATTAATACATTTGGGTCATTTTTCAATTCGATGCGCAACGCATCCGTGATTGCTTGAATCATTGTCATTTGCGCCATGGCTTACTTCGACTCCTTCTCTTTATAAATTTCATACTGTTCTTTTAAGTTAAATGGCAGCTCTTCAAACATGATGCTGATCAAATCGGTTACTTTTTGTTTTGGCGTTTCGTCTGCTTTTTTAATCGCCTCTTTAATATCTTCTTTTGCTTGTTCAATCACTTTGTTTTCTTCTTCTTCGCTCCATAATCCTTTGTTTTCTAAAAACTTGCGGAAACGGACAAGCGGATCTTTTTTCTCCCATTCATTTTCCAATTCTTTCGTGCGATAACGAGTCGGATCGTCTCCTGACATCGTATGCGGGCCGTAGCGGAAGCACAATGTTTCAATCAGCGTCGGTCCTTCGCCGCTGACCGCGCGCTCGCGTGCTGCACGCACTGCCGCATATACCGCCAGCGGGTCCATACCGTCGACTTGGATGCCAGGAATTCCCGCTGCCACTGCTTTTTGTGCAAGCGTTTTAGCTATCGTTTGTTTTTCTACTGGAGTGGAAATAGCAAAACGGTTGTTTTGAACAACGAAAATCGCCGGTGCTTTAAACGCGCCCGCAAAGTTGATTCCTTCGTAAAAATCGCCTTGCGAGGTGCCGCCATCACCTGTATATGTAATTGCCACCGCTTTTTTGCCGCGTTTTTTCAAACCTAAAGCAACGCCTGCTGCTTGAATGTATTGGGCACCGATAATAATTTGCGGAGGCAATACATTGACGCCTTCAGGAATTTGGTTGCCGTGGAAGTGGCCGCGTGAGAATAAAAACGCTTGATAAAGCGGAAGCCCGTGCCAAATAATTTGCGGAACATCACGGTATCCAGGTAAAATGAAATCCTCTTTTTCCAACGCGAAGTGGCTGGCAATTTGGCTTGCCTCTTGCCCCGCCGTTGGCGCATAAAAGCCTAAACGGCCCTGACGGTTCAACGAAATGGAACGTTGGTCAAGGACACGCGTATATACCATTCGGCGCATCAATTCTTTTAATTGATCATCGCTTAAATCCGGCATTGCCGCTTCGTTAACAACTTCTCCTTCTTCGTTTAAAATTTGAAACGTCGGAAATTGCTCAGCAACTTTGTCAAGCTGTTTCTGGAAATCAAATCTGGATGTTTTCGCACCCATTCTATTCACCTCTACCTTTCATAATTTAAAATAAAGAGCGATTCGTAAACATGATGCACACAGCATTAATTTACCCAAAATCTTAATAAAAAACAGCAGCCCTTATTTCCACGGTGCAAATGAAAAAAAAGCGTTACAAGATCTGTATCAATTATTCAGCTGATTCGATTAATACAACTCCCATCTTCACTTTTAAGTTTACACTTTCTTTCCTTATGCGTCAATTACTTTGATTCAACGTTATTTTTTTATAATATGTGAATTTTTTATCAAAACTGTTATAGTACATTAACCAAAACCTGTATTACACCTGTTTCATATTCACGGATAAAAAAAAGAGGCTACAAAAAATATAGCCTCTTGGTGTCGAAAACACTTTATTTCCATATAATATGAGATAATCGCTTCATCTCTTTATTGTATTTTTCCGTATCTTCGTTCAACCGCTGGTTAGCGGCAATGAGTTTTTTATATTGTTCATTCACGCGCTCAATTTGCCGCTGCAGCTGTTTGGGCGTCGTATACCTATTTTGCAGCAAAAGATAGAGATCTTTTTCCAACGATAACATTTCTTTATAATGAAGATATAGATCGTCATACGTTTCATAGCGCTTTTTTTCGATGTCGACTAGACGGACTGCTTGTCTTTTTATATTTTCATCATGAAGCTGGCTCACTTTCTTCTTGACGGCATTGATCTCCCGCTTTGCCGACTGAATTGCTTTATGTTCTTTTTCCACCTGTTTGTCCCGTTCTTCTACCAGTTCCAGTGATTCTTTCGACAATTGCTCCACTTTTGCAAACTGTTTCATTCCGTACGACATCATTTGATCGTATAATTTGTTTTGTTTTTGTTCTAATTCATTCAGTTTTTTCTGTTGCTCTGCCGCATTTTGTTCATATGCGGCAATCTTTTTCAGCGCAGACAAAACATCTTGTTCGGCGGTAAGTTTATCGCAACCGCCAAGCAAAAGCAAAAACGCCATCAACCAGATAAACCGCTGCATTGCTTTTCACAACCTTCTTCCTTTCTTTTAAGCACATTCCGTTTTCATTTTAGTTTACGGGCAAAACAAATTTTTGTTAGACTTAATTCAGACACCAACGTCGTACAGGGAGTGAAAAATGATGATTACCATGAAAGATATTATTAAAGAAGGGCATCCAACTTTAAGAAAAGTGGCTGAGCCGGTTTCTCTTCCTCCATCAGAAGAAGATAAACAAATTTTGCAAAGCCTGCTTGATTACGTAAAAATGAGCCAAGACCCTGAGATTGCCGAAAAATACGGATTGCGCCCGGGAATCGGGCTGGCAGCTCCGCAAATTAATGTATCGAAACGAATGATCGCCGTTCATGTCACTGATGAAAAAGGCACTTTATATAGTTATGCATTATTTAATCCGAAAATTGTGAGCCATTCTGTCCAGCAATGCTATTTAACAAGCGGGGAAGGATGCCTATCCGTCGACCGCAATGTTCCGGGATACGTACCGCGCTATGCCCGCATCACCGTAACAGGGACAACGATTGACGGCGAAGAAGTCACGCTGCGTCTAAAAGGGCTGCCTGCCATCGTATTTCAACATGAAATTGACCATTTAAACGGCATTATGTTTTATGACCATATCGATCCGAAAAACCCGTTTAAAGTGCCTGACAACGCGATCCCTATCGAGCGTTAAATGAAAAGAAGGGCTATACCCCCTGCACCGGGATATGCCCTTTTTTATTTAATTAATTCGAGCTGTTTTAATCCGTACAATATCCCCTCCTCCCCGACCGGCTTTGTGACGAAATCAGCCACTTTTTTGACTTCTTCCCGCGCGTTTCCCATGGCAACGCCAGTTCCAACAAATTTCAACATTTCGATATCATTTAACCCATCGCCAAACGCGTACACATTTTCTTTCGCAATGCCGATTTTTTCAATCATCCGTTGAATTCCTTCCGCTTTCGAACCTCCTGTTGGCAATACATCGGTTGACACGTTATGCCAACGGACAAAACGAAATTCCGGAAATGCCTTCACATACATTTGCTCTTCTTCCGCTTTGCAAAACAGAAGCGCTTGGTAAATATCTTCATTTTCGTAATAAAGCGGATCAAACGGAGGATGGGAAAATTTTAAACTTTCCATGCTGGTATGAATATATGGATGATCCTCCATGCTCGCTCTCGCTTCATTCACATTCATAAAAACGAGCGGATGGCCATGTTGGTGCGCTGCTTCCTTTAATTCATGCAGTCTTTGGCGATGAAGCGGATGTTTATAAATGACGTTCCCTTCAAATACTACGTATTGGCCGTTGAAACTGACAAACGAATCAATTCCTAACTGTTGGAGCAAATTAGAAAACATAAACGGCGCTCTGCCAGTTGCGATTGCAACATAAACGCCAGCTTTTTTCAATTCTTGAACGGCTCTCACCGTCGAAGAAGGAAGCTTTTTTTCTTCATCAAGCAATGTTCCATCAATGTCAAAAAATACAATTTTCTTTTCCACGGTCTTCTTCCCCTCGCATTTTTCTTCATCCTTAACCGTACTGAAAAAAGCAGAAAATGTCAATTCATTACCGGCCTTATCCTTATCCACTTTTATCCATGAAAAACAAGCCTCCGCTTACATATAATATAATATAGGAAGAACATTTACTTTCGCTAAGAAATGAGTACAATAGGAATTAAGGAGTGATGAAAAATGTTGAAAAAGCTGAAAAAAAAGCTGCTTCAACAATGGAAAGATCTGCTCCGGAAAAAATCGATTGCCTAAACCGCTACAATAAACGCCCTTCCATCACGAAGGGCTCCTTTCTGAAAACCAGCAAATAAAAAAAGCAAAATTCGTCAAAAATGGTAAAAGCGAGCGTTTTCCCTCTATATTTTTCCCGCAACATTGGATATGATGATGAAAATGCATGAAAACTATCGCTATTTTTATATATAATAAAAAAGTTAAAGAAACCATTGTTCATAAGGAGAGATTTTCGAATGATTTTCAAAGTGTTTTACCAAGAAAACCCTGATGAAGTGCCTGTGAGAGAAAAAACAAAAACGCTATATATTGAAGCGGAATCGGAACGGGAAGTACGCCAAAAACTGCAAGGACGCACCATGAATATCGAATACATTCAGCCGCTTAAGGGTGCTCACTTAGAATATGAAAAGAAAAATCCAGATTTTAAAGTATTGGAGATTTGAATATGAAGTTTTTAAATGATCATCAAGTTGGCGTATTTGCCCTCGGCGGATTGGGAGAAATCGGGAAAAATACATATGGCGTGCAATTTCAAGATGAAATTATTGTAATCGACGCCGGAATTAAATTCCCTGAAGATGAGTTGCTCGGAATTGATTACGTCATTCCCGATTACACGTATTTAGTCAAAAATGCGGAAAAAGTAAAAGGATTGTTTATTACTCACGGGCATGAAGACCATATCGGTGGAATTCCATACTTGCTAAAGCAAATAAATATTCCAATCTACGGCGGAAAATTAGCGTTAGGGCTTATCCGCAACAAGCTGGAGGAGCACGGGCTTCTTCGGCAAGCGAAACTGATTGAAATTCGCGAAGACGATGTCATCCGCTTCCGAAAAACAGCGGTGACATTTTTCCGGACGACGCACAGCATTCCTGACAGTTACGGAATTGTTGTGAAAACTCCTGTAGGACAAATCGTTCATACGGGAGATTTCAAATTTGACTTCACTCCTGTCGGTGAGCCGGCAAACTTAACAAAAATGGCGGAAATCGGCAAAGAAGGTGTCCTTTGTTTGCTTTCCGACAGCACAAATAGTGAAATCCCGCACTTCACCATGTCCGAGCGCCGCGTCGGCGAAAGCATTCATGACATTTTCCGGAAAGTGCAAGGACGGATCATTTTTGCGACATTTGCTTCCAATATCCATCGGCTGCAGCAAGTAACGGAAGCGGCTGTAATGAATAACCGGAAAATCGCTGTATTTGGAAGAAGCATGGAAGCAGCCATTGAAATCGGACAAGAGCTCGGTTACATTAGATGTCCTAAAGATACTTTTGTGGACGCCAATGAAATCAACCGCCTTCCTGCCAACCGCGTGACGATTTTATGTACTGGCAGCCAAGGCGAGCCGATGGCGGCGCTGTCGCGCATTGCCAACGGCACCCACCGGCAAATTCAAATTATCCCTGGCGACACCGTCGTCTTTTCTTCATCGCCGATTCCGGGCAATACGGTAAGCGTTAATCGGACGATTAATATGCTTTACCGCGCCGGCGCTGAAGTCATTCATGGCCCGCTGAACGATATTCACACATCCGGGCATGGCGGGCAAGAAGAGCAGAAGCTGATGATCCGCTTGATGAAACCGAAATATTTTATGCCGATTCACGGAGAGTACCGCATGCAAAAAATGCACGCGAAGCTCGCGATAGATTGCGGAGTGCCGGAGGAAAATTGTTTTATCATGGATAACGGTGAAGTGCTTGGCCTCAGCGAAAACGACGCCCACATCGTCGGCAAAATCCCGTCCGGCTCTGTTTATATTGACGGCAGCGGTGTCGGCGACATCGGTAACATCGTCTTGCGCGACCGCCGCATTTTGTCAGAGGAAGGGCTTGTCATCGTCGTTGTCAGCATCAATATGAAAGATTTCAAAATCGCGGCCGGCCCGGATATTATTTCGCGCGGGTTTGTGTATATGCGCGAATCCGGTGATTTAATCAGCGACGCACAAGCGCTCATTACGAAACACCTTGAAAAAGTGCTCGAACGCAAAACAAACCAGTGGTCGGAAATAAAAAATGAAATTACCGATACGCTTGCTCCGTTTTTATATGAAAAAACGAAGCGGAGACCGATGATTTTACCAATTATTATGGAAATATAAATAAAAAAACAGCTGTTCCGTGCTTCGGAATAGCTGTTTTTATTTGCTTACCGCTTTTTCTTCAAAACGATCGATATCCTCATCCGCACCGATCACGACTAAAATGTCGCCCTTGCGAATAATTTCAGATGCCAACGGCGATACAATCACATCCGCGCCACGTTTAATGGCAACAATGTTAATCCCATAGCGGGCGCGGATATCAAGCTCCAACAGCGAATGTCCGTCTAACCGCTCGCTTGCCACAATTTCGACGATGCTATGCTTATCCGACAGCTCCAGATAATCAAGCACATTGCTAGAAAGCAAATTATTGGCGATTCGTTCGCCCATGTCCCGCTCTGGGTGAACAATTTGATCAGCGCCGATTTTTTGCAACACTTTTTCATGATAATCATTCGTTGCTTTAACGGTAATATGTTGAACGCCTAATTCTTTTAAAATTAATGTCGTTAAAATGCTTGCTTGAATATTATCGCCGATCGCAACAATCACATGGTCAAAATTGCGGATTCCTAAACTTTTTAACACGTTTTCGTCCGTTGCGTCCCCAACAACCGCATAAGAGGCGATCGAAGCGAATTCATTCACGCGGTCTTCATCGATATCGATTGCCAGCACTTCCATTCCTTGTTCGCTCAGCGTGCGGCAAATGCTTCCGCCAAAACGGCCAAGGCCGATCACAGCATATTGTTTCTTCACATTCATTCCTCCAATGGCAATATCCGCTTATTTTCTCTTTTCATTGTAATATTTTATCAAAAAAACGCAAAGAAAAAAGGAACGAAACTGCATTCGTTCCTCTTGCTCCTGTTATTGTTGTTGCTGCGCGTTTTCGTTTTCTTCCAACACGCGGTTCACACGCTTTTCCAACATTTTCATGCCGCTTCCGCCAGCTTGGAAGTGGCGAAGCTTTCCTTCAGCATCAAATACATAATAAGCCGGAACATATTGATTTTCAAACGCGTCAGTAATTTTATGCTCATTATCGACTAAAATCGGCTGCGTAATGCCGTGTTCTTCCGCTACTTTTTTGACAAGCTCTATGTCTAAATCGTTTTCCGAACGCGGCATATGAACAGAAACAACATTTAGCTTATCTTTATAGCGGTCACGGAATTCATTGACTTGCGGCATCGCTTCTTTGCACAAGTGGCAGCTTACCGACCAAAAATGGATTAACGTTGGCTTGTCGCCGATCAATTGCTCTCTTGTCACTTCACCGTTTAACGTTGCAGTAGCCCCCGTTAATTCCGGCATTGGTTCACGCAATTTCATATTCATCCCTCCATTGTTAAAGAAAGGTCTAACGTCAAGTTAGACCTTTCTTCATTATTTATATTGTCCATTACACATCTAATGTTTTTTGACCTGGTTTCCAGTTTGCCGGGCAAAGACCGCCAGTTTGTAGCGCTTGAAGCACACGCAATACTTCGTCCACATCGCGGCCGATGTTGTTATGATGAACAACGGCGTATTTCAATTCGCCTTCTGGGTCGATGATGAATAGACCGCGGAGGGCAACACCTTCTTCTTCAATAAGGACGCCGTAGTCGCGGGAAACTTGATGAGTAGGATCAGCCGCTAAAGGATATTTGATTTTGCCAATACCGTTTTCTTCGCGAGGCACTTTCATCCAAGCTTGGTGCGAATAGACAGAGTCTGTCGAAACGCCGATGACAACCGCATCTAAATCTTCAAATTCATCATAGCGGTCAGAAATTGCCGTAATTTCTGTCGGGCACACGAACGTGAAGTCCATTGGATAGAAGAAAAGAACTGTCCATTTGCCGTTTTTCATGTTTTCCTCAAGGCTGACACGGCCAAAATCGCCATTTGGCAATACTGCTTGAAGGTCAAAACGAGGTGCTTGTTTTCCTACCATGCGTTCTGCCATATGTATCCCTCCATTTTCTTTTTCCAAAATATTTTTTTGATGGTACAACATACATTGTCGAGTAATATTATAATGGGATTATTATTTTTAGTCAATATTAAATGATAATTAATTTAAAAAGAAAGTAATTTTTTTGCTACCTCCGCTTCCATATTGGCCTGCCCCAACTTCGTTTAAAAACATTTCTTTGATTTTTAGTATATTATTAGTCTCTATCAAAAATAAAATGATTTGCTCAATCAACCGTTTCGCTAAAACAAACGGGCTGTTGGCACAGCCAGCCCGTTCACCGTTAGCGCACTTTTTCGTCAACTTTTCGACAAATTTCTTCCGCCGTCAGACCGCTCGCTTCGATCACAGGACAAGCAGCAACTGCATTTTGAATGCCCATGACATTCGCGTCTTGGCCGGTAATTACGCAACAATCGCAGCCTTTGGCGTCATTTTCTCCGCGAAGCGGTATGACTTCATATCCTCTTTCCTTTAACGCTTCTTGCACGTTTGTTAACGAATGTTCGACACCGATCCTCGCCATAGCAATCCACCTCCTCATACACATAATGTGCCTTAAGGAAGGTGGAACTATACCATTTTCGATTCATTTATTCCCTTTCCATGTAATGTACGCTGTCAAAAACGCAATCGCTTGATCAATCGCCGCTTCGTTTGGCGCTAACTTCGCATGATGCAAACCGTAGGGAGAATCGACGCCAAGCCAAAACATAAATCCCGGAATATCTGCAAGCATATAGCCAAAATCTTCCCCTGTCATTGCTTCTTTACAGCGAATGAAGCGAATTTCTGGATAGTCTTCGGCAAACCGGATAAATTCCGCCGTCAACCCCGGATCGTTGTAAACTTGATGATACATGGAGCCATAATCAATTTCCGCGTCGCATTGATACGCAACCTTTATTCCATCCACCATCGCTTCAATCCGCTCTTTCACTTTTTTCATCGAATCAACCGATAATGTGCGGATCGTTCCTTCCAAGCGCGCACATTCCGCGATCACATTTTGCACGGTGCCACCGGAGATTTTTCCAATGGTAATAACGGCGCTGTCAAGCGGATCGACATTGCGCGCAACGATAGACTGAAGCTGCGTAACAAGCGAGCAGGCGGCAACCACCATATCGTTCGCCAAGTGCGGAAACGCCGCGTGCCCGCCTTTTCCTTTTAAGTCAATAAACAATTCTGACGTATTCGCAAACAGCAAGCCTTCTTTCGTCGCAATCGTGCCGACTGGGTATTCCGGGGCAATATGTAAAGCGATAATCATATCCGGCTTCCATGCTTGCATGATCTCGCTTTCTAACATTGGCTTCGCTCCGCCCGGTCCTTCCTCTGCCGGCTGGAAAATAAACAGCAAGTCATCTTTGATCGGGTGCTCGGCAAAATGTGTAAGCAATCCGAGCGCGATGCTCATATGCACATCATGTCCGCATGCATGCATGTTTCCTTCATGCTCCGAGCGGTACGGCAAGCCGGTTTCCTCCTTAATCGGCAAACCGTCGATATCGGTCCGATAGCCAATCATTTTTCGCGGGTCTGTTCCGTTTACTTTCACAAAAATCCCTGTTTTCCATGTCTTTATTTCCAGCCGTTCTTGCGGCAATGTGTGAATATAGCGCAATAAATACTGCTGTGTTTTAAATTCTTGAAAGCCTAGTTCAGGAATTTTATGCAAATCACGGCGAATTGCAACAAATGGGCTAATTGATGACATACGAATCTCCTCCATTGAAAAAAGAGCTGCCCAAGCGAATGGACAGCTTTTGTTTTTTATAATTGACGGAGCTCTTGCTTAATCTCCGTTTTTGCTTTTGTTTTTTCATCAATTTGTTTTATGACACGCGCCGGAACGCCGGCGACAACCGTATACGGCGGCACATCTTCCACCACGACAGCGCCAGCGGCAACGACAGCGCCCTTGCCAACGGTAACCCCCTCTAAAATAACGGCGTTTGCGCCAATGACAACGTCATCTTCGACAATCACCGGTTTCGCAGAAGGAGGCTCGATAACTCCCGCCAAGACAGCGCCAGCACCAACATGGCAATTTTTCCCGACCGTCGCGCGCCCGCCGAGCACCGCGTTCATGTCAATCATCGTTCCTTCGCCAACAACGGCGCCAATGTTGATGACCGCCCCCATCATAATGACCGCATTATCGCCAATTTCCACTTGGTCACGAATGATCGCCCCCGGTTCAATGCGCGCTTTTACCCCTTTTAAATCAAGAAGAGGAAGCGCGGAATTGCGCCGGTCATTTTCAATCACATAATCTTCAATCTTGTCTTTATTTGCTTCTAATGCTGCTTGAATTTCTTGCCATTCACCGAAAATGACGCCAGTATTTCCGGCAATGAACGTTTTAGCGTTCTCTCCAAAATCGATGCCCTCGAGATTTCCTTTTATGTATACTTTAACAGGAGTCTTTTTCTTACTATTTTGAATAAAAGCGATAATTTCATTCGCATCCATCATTTTCATGTCCAAACATCCTCCTTTTCTTCTCTGCTCTTTTTTACTTTAGCAAAACAGAGATAACAGTGACAAGCACTAATTTTTTATTTATGAAACGTGGTTGCGATATTTCCATAAACGCAGCTGTTTGTTAACACGCTTTAAAAATTCCCGCCTAGTAAAAATTCCTTCAAAATAGCCATCTTTATTTTCAACGCAAACAAACGGATGATTTACGATCAGCTCAACCCCTTTCAACACGTCATCATCCAATAAAAGGCGCGGAATGTCTTTATTCATCACTTCTTCCACTTTCATTGTTTCCAGCCGTTCAAATTCGATGCGTTCCAATCCTAAAATCGCATCCATAATCATTGTCATGCTAATTAATCCATGAAGTTTATACGAAGTATCCAAAACAGGAATCGCGGAATATCCCGTTTTCGTTAACACTAATAACGCATGGTCTAAGTAGTTGCCAAGCTGGACATGCGCGACTTTATCGGAAGGAATCAGAAATTGCGCGATCGTCATATGTGCAAACCCATTGTTTTCAAAAATTGTCATCCCCATTTTCCGCCTTTCTCTTTTCAGCGTTTTCTTTTTCAGTTTATCATATTTTGATTGTTTTCTTATAAAAAAATCACTATCGCTTCACTTTCAGCGATAGCACTATGTAAAATCATATGTTTTGAAGAAGCCGATCGTATAAATGCAAAAGCTGCTGATGCCGTTTTTCATCTACTCGCTTCTCGCCATTTTCTATATCGGCGAGTTCACAACTAATAAGCTCCAATGCATATTGCTGTGCAAACAAAATATCAAGAAGCAATATTTGCTCTTCATGCGATAACATTTCCAGCAATTGTTTCCCCATTTTCATTCCCCCTTCAGAAACAATATATTCAGCAAAATGCAAAGAAAGACTTTCCCCTTCATTCCCATATGCGTTTTCCCGCTATTGCATAAAAAAAGAGCAATCCCAAAAGGGCTGCTCATATTGCCTTGCTTTATCCATAACGCAATGCCAAAAACAAAATCACAATCGCGGCTAATAAGAAAGCCGAAACATATGCCAATAAAACAGGGTTGCGCAAATAAGCGTGTTCTTGCACTTTCTCGGGGAGCGGGGCATCTAGCTCCCCCTGCCATTTTTGCTGCCGGCCAAGACGGTATGTGTACACGCCGCCCGCAACTGCTATAAAAACGGCAATGATCGATAATGCAAACGCCCACTGTGCCATTATTCTTCACCTCATGCTTACTTTGCCACGAGGAAAAGATTTTATGCAGTTTTAGAAATGGGCATCGTGTTCAAATAAATAACTATATGATAGATCGATGAATAAATAATGGCGATCATCAATCGGGTATGAATATGTCCGGATCGTTTCCCCTGTCTCAATATCTGCGTATAAATCGGAAAGAATTCCGCGTTTGCGTGAGCGCATCCGGATAATATTTTCTAAAAAGTACGGCCGCCAGCTCCAATTTTTCATATAATATTGCGGTTGAAGTTCCCATTGATTATCTTGTTTGAAAATGTTGGCCGACTGTTGAAAGCCGTCTTCGTCGCAAATATAAATGCGGAAGCAAACGTCATTCAGCTCATTGGCTAAAAGCGAGATCAGTTCATTAAAATCAGAGACTTTTTTATATTTTGCTAAAAGTGCAGTCAGCCGCTGCTGAAACTGTTCAGAAATATGATAGAGCGTTTCTAGTTTTTTCTTTTCTTGCTGAATAAAATGGTGGCATTCTTGGCGCAGGCGCTCTTTTAACATATTGCGCGGCACCAGCTCGGCAGACGGTTTCGCTAAATAGTATCCTTGGTAATAACGCCCGCCATTGCGCCATGCGTACTGCAATTGAAATGATGCTTCAATATCTTTGTATAAAAGCGTTGCCCCGATTTTACGGGCAAGCAGGGAAAGGGAATAAATCACATCTTGGTACGCTTGATTGACCGATGCCTTCCGCAATTGGCGCAAATCAATTTTCAAAACGTCCGGCGACAATAACCCGATTCTCTCCAAATTGCTGCTATGTTCGCCTATATTATCCACCGCAATTTGAATTCCATATGTGCGAATATATGTTAACAAATGGCTTAATTGATTCAAATCCCCTTTAAAATGTTGTTCATTAATCTCTAACACGATGCGCTCAAGCGCCAGCCCGCGCGCTTCATACTGAAGAAGCAGCTGCAAAAACGACTCGGCGCGGTCAAGCATCAATAAATTCGCATCACGATTTAAAAAGATAAGCGGTGTATCATCGTCAAGGGAAAGAAAATAATCAAGCGCTTTCTTTGTTACTACTTCATCGACTTCTAAACGAAACTCTTCCGGTATCGTTTCGTCATGAAAAAACGGACCAAGGCTTACCACGCCCGTTTCTGATTCGTATCTCCCCAGCACTTCATATCCGACGACACAATGTTCATCAGCGCTAAAAATTGCTTGATAGTGCGGAAAAACTTTCTGTAAATTCGCCATTACGTCTAATGCATCCATCTTGCTCACCTCTTTTAATGACACGCCGACTTTGCCAAGTTATGAATCATGTTTAATGATTAAACCTGTTAATTAAAATCTTATATGAAACATTATTCGCCGTGAAGATTCATTTTTCTTCACATGGACCATACCTCTATCGTTTGGAGACGATTGTTTCATCGTTGGACCCGTTTCATTTTACTATTTCTTCATTGCTTTGAAACAAACCTCTTTATGTCTGTTTTTATTCAACATTTTTTATCTAATAAAATTATATCGAAGGTCAAGTTCCCGTTCATTTTCCGTTCTATCGTTTCGGGATTTCATCGCCCAAAAAGACTGCGTGGGACATTTATGCTCAAGCTTGCTAACAGCAAATTGATCCATCACACCATTGGAAAAAGGCACACAATATAGAAAGCGGCTTCCTTATGCAAGGAAACCGCTTGTATGCTCATTCGGCGTTTTCTTTTTTATTGTCATTCTGCTCCTTTAGATGATAAGCAACAGACGGAATGCGCTTTCAAAATGGGTGTTGGTTAAGCCACTGCCCTCCGTCCATTGTGATGCATTCCCCATTGATATAAGCAGCATCATCAGAAAGAAGAAATGCAGCAAGCGCAGCAATTTCTTCCGGTGTGCCGAGGCGCCCTAACGGAACGCTTTCGATTGTCCGTTTTTCCGCTTCTTCCGATTCCCACAGCCGTTCCGCTCCTCCTGTCCGCTCAATTGGCCCGGGCGCAATCGCGTTGACGCGGAATCCGTATTTCCGTCCCCATTCTACCGCAAGCGTCCTCGTCATTGCCAATACGCCCGCTTTCGCGCACGCGGAATGAATGACGCCTGCGCCAGCGTTCCAAGCATATGTTGCAACCATGTTGATGATAGAACCTTTTTGCCCATTTTTAATCCAATAATTTCCGACCTCGCGGCTGCAATAAAACGTGCCGTTTAATACGATATTAATAACGCTGTTCCAGCCATTGATCGACAGCTTCTCCGCAGGGCAAATAAAATTGCCGGCAGCATTATTAATGAGAGCATCAATTTTTCCAAACTCCGCGTCTGTTCGCTTAACCATTTCGGCGACTAATTCAGGATCACGCACATCCATTTGAATTGGAAGAACTTTACCGTTTGGAGATTCCACTTCTTTTTTCGCTTCTTCAAGCGCTTCAAGACGTCTCCCTGTTATAACGACATTTGCTCCTTCCGATACAAACCGTTTTGCCATATATTTCCCCATCCCGCTCGAGCCGCCAGTTATAATGATTACTTTTCCGTTCATGTTTCTCCCCCTTTGCTCAATGACTGATTACTCATTCATTTTTATCTTACTATAAAATGAATGAATTTTCTAACATTATTACTTCCCTATTGTCCTTTGTTTCTTTTTTCCATATAATAAAACTAATTGTGAAAGGACGGCACATGATGGAACGATTAGAAATAACGAAGATGAATCGGCGAACATTTTTAAAAAAATTGCTTGGCGTTGGTGCCGGCGGAATGCTGGCGACATCATTGAGCTATTACTACGCGCGCTTTATTGAACCAAGGCAATTAACCGTTACTCATCATGTCATTTCCCATCCGCTGATTCCGGAAGAATTTACAGGAATCAAACTTTTACAATTTAGCGACGTTCATTTAGGCCACTATTACGGATTAAAACGTTTTCGCCGCATCATTCAAAAAATAAACGAATTGCAGCCAGATATCGTGTTGTTTACAGGGGATTTATTGGATGAGCCAAACAAATATCCGCACATTGAGGCAGTTGCCAGCGAACTTTCGCGCATCCGCGCCCCGCTTGGAAAATTCAGCATTTATGGAAATCACGATCATGGCGGGTATGGAACAAACATCTATCGTGATATTATGGAGAAAGCCGGATTTCGAATGCTTGTCAATGAACATACCCTCATTCGCAAAGCGCGAAGCTTCATTGCCATTGCCGGCGGGGATGATATGATGCTTGGCAAACCGGATTTTTCTAAGATGATAAACTCAATCCCTGATTCAACCTATACGATCGTGTTATTGCATGAACCGGATGGCGCTATGCAAATGAGCCGTTATCCCGCTCACCTGCAGTTATCGGGACATAGCCATGGCGGGCAAGTCCAGCTTCCTTTCATCGGCCCGCTCATAACACCGCCGCTTTCCGAAACGTATTATGAGGGGTTTTATCAAATTAACCATTTAACGTTATATGTTAACCGCGGACTCGGCACGACAAGAATACCGCTTCGTTTTCTTTCACCGCCAGAACTTACTGTCTTTACGTTGCAGCATCAAGCATAAGAATTGTGAAACAACGCCGCTAAAAAACGTCTGCTTCCTTGTCTGCCGCTGCTTACCGCCAAACGAACGAAAGCGATTTTGCAAGCAAATGTTCATTTTGTATAATAAAAACAATGAGATATGCTATAAAAAAGGAGACATGGTGATGGAACCGTTAGAACCGACAGTGGATAACCTAGCAAAAGCGATTTTTACCGTTAACCGCCATGCCAAAACCGCGTTAAATCCGTCTTTTCTATATCTTCTTAAAAAGAAAGCCATCGAAAAACTGCTGCAAGAAGGAAAAGCAAAAAAAATTGGCTTACATTTTTCCCGCAATCCAAAATATAGCCAACAGCAATCGGATGTGCTCGTCGCCGTCGGCAATTACTATTTTCATATTCCTCCAACAAAAGAAGACTTCGCACATCTGCCACACCTTGGAGCGCTTAATGACTCTTACCGCAATCCTGTCGCAAGAATGCCGCTGTCTCAGGCGAAAACGCTATTACAAGCATATACAGGCATCAAGGAAACGCCGCCAAAGCGAAGAAATCCGTATCAAAAACCTGTGTTTAAGCGGCTTGGAGAAAGCTATTATTAAAAAAGCGGTTCTTTTATGGAACCGCTTTTTATTATGAAAGGAAGCAGACGCATCGAGCCGTTTTGTCCGGCTTTTTTGGGCGCCCGCGCCTGATCCGCTTTTTATATGTATGATTTCATCAATCCGATTATAAGATATGCGCATCAATCATGTTGACGAGCTCGCCAATTTGCGGTTTGCTGACTTGCGCTGTCGCGCCAACTTTCTCGCCTTTGTGGCGGAGATCGTCGGTAATCAGAGAAGAAAAAATAATGACAGGAAGTTTCTTTAATCTTTCGTCTTCGCGAATGCGCTTTGTTAAATGATGCCCATCCATTTGCGGCATTTCAATGTCGGTAATAACAAGCTGCACTTCTTCAGCGATGTCTTTTCCTGCATCAACAATCGATTGTAAATAGTGAAGCGCATCCTCGCCATTTTCGAAAAATTCCACCGATCCGTATCCCGCTTCCGTTAACGTCTCGCGCAACATTCTTCTTAACAGCGGCGAATCTTCCGCCACGATGATCTTTTTTTGGGAGCGTTCGCGGGTTCCAAGCTGTTTCATTTGTTGCGCGCTTATCCCTAAGTCTGGGTTAATGTCGACGATAATTTTTTCAAAATCTAACAGTAAAATCATTTGTCCTTCCAATTTCACGACACCAATAATTTGTGCTTCCAGCCCTTGGTACATTTGCGATGGTTTTTCAATTTGTTTCCATGAAATCCGATGGATGCGTGTCACATCATGTACATGGAAAACAACTTTAAGTTGATTAAACTCTGCGACAATAAATTTATCATGTTCAGGGTGTTCGGAAGATGGAAAATGCAGCACTTTTGCCAAATCAACAACCGGAAGCACTTCTCCGCGCAGCTCAATGATCCCTTCAATATGCGGATGAGCATGCGGAATTTTCGTAATCGGAAGCGGGCGAACGATTTCGCGCACTTTCATGACATTGATCGCAAAGTGGTTATTCGCAATGATAAACTCGACAATTTCCAGTTCGTTCGTACCGCTTTCTAATAAAATCTGTGATTTTTCCGTCATCGCAATTACGTCCTTCCTGCTTTTTAATATCTTATATTTTTATTATATTGGTGAATGCGCAAAGAAGGAATATGTTTTCGTGTTTATTTTCATAATTATTTTGCAATCTGACAATGGGGCAGCATATTGCCATGACTCGCATTTGCCGGCTTGATGCCGCAGACGATCTTTGCCGCGAATCGCAATAATCGCGTCAGCGGAACGAGCGGCAACATGCACCGTTTCAATAAAAATCCATCATTTCTTTTTGGGATCATTCCCTTTATGAAACCGGAACCAGCCGTTCCGCTTAAACCAAAAAAACATCGCAATCGCAATCACCGCCATTACTCCAAGAACCGCAAAGTAACCATACTTCCAATGCAATTCCGGCATATAATCAAAATTCATTCCATAAATGCTGGAAATAAACGTTAATGGCATAAAAATCGTCGTTATGACCGTCAATGTCATCATAATAGTATTCATCCGGTTTGAGTTGAGCGACAAATAGCTATCGCGGATGTCAGAGGTAATTTCGCGATTTGTTTCAATCATTTCTGCCAGCTTGAGAAGATGGTCATAAATATCATGAAAATATAGTTGGCGCTCCTTCATCCGCTGCAGACGTTCAGAATGAATAATCCGGTACAGCAAATCGCGCATTGGCACAATCGTTCTTCTTAACTTCGATAAATCGCTGCGAATGTCAAACACTTTTTCGATGATTTCTTGAATTGTTTCATCATTTGCATTTTCTTCTAATTCATTCAACACATCTTCAATATGATAAATCGGCGGAAAATAGTCATCAACGATCTTGTCTATGATGCGGTACATGACATGGAAAGGACCTTGCTGGACATCTTCTTCGCTTTTGATCCGTTCCCACACTTCATTCACGGCATGGATGGATTGCTTATGAAAAGAAACGACAAAATTTTGTCCAACAAATAAATCAACTTCCTCTGCTTCCATCGAGCTTTCTTCAATCGCATGCAGCACAACAAATAAATATTGGTCATAAAAATCCAGCTTAGGCCGCTGCACATACTCCAAACAGTCTTCAATGGCAAGCGGATGAAAATGAAAAAAGTCAGCCAGCAGCTTTGCTTCATCTTCCGTCGGTTCATGAAAATCAACCCAATACCATGAAATGTCAGCGCTATTGACAAACCGAAGCGGAACATTATACATCACGTCAAACTCTTTTGTCACCGCGCATGTCCGAATCATATCCATCACCTTATCTCCGTCATTTGCTTTCCTTTTACATATGATAACCGAAAATATATGACATCCCAACAAAAAAAGGATATATTGCTATAAAAAATACCATGCGAATATTTATCAAAATTTTCTTTACTTTTTTATTAAAAATTAGGATAATATAAAAAAGGGAACTTATTGTTCCTAAGCAAGGGGGAATCACATATGTACGAAAAGCAATATCCTTATGAGGGAGCGATTTTATTCAGCCAAATGGAAGAAACAAATAGTTATGGTCCTCTCGCGGAAAAAGTGCTGGAACACGCCATATTCCTGTTTCAAAAACAAAAACTGATGGAAAAAATCGATGAGGCATTGATGGCGCGAGACAAGTCCCTCTTTTTAGAACTTTCCGCACAATATAATGAACTTCTTAAAAAATACGGTGCGTAAAAAGGAGAGAAAGATGTTCGAGTGCGAAACGTCCGAATCATATAATTCAAAAATAAGGTGAGCCGCTTTTCCAAAAACTTTCTTTAAGAAAAACGAAGGCGGCTCACTTTTATTTTTTCATCATTCTCACTCCATCGTCAAACATGATAAAATGTTATCAAACGATAATGACGGAAGGATGAATAATTGGTGGAACATCTGATTCATTCGCGTGTAAAAAACATTGAAATATCCGGCATCCGCAAATTTTTTAACATGGTTGCCGACCGTCCCGGTTTGATTTCATTAACGATCGGGCAGCCGGATTTTCCGACTCCTGAACACGTGAAAGAGGCGGGAAAAGAAGCCATTACCGGCAATTTCACCACATATACGCATAATGCCGGTTTTCTTGAATTGCGCCAAGCCGCTTGCGATTTTATTCGCGAGAAATACGGACTGGATTATCAGCCTGACGAAGTAATCACCACCGTCGGAGCAAGCGAAGCGCTTGACATTACCTTTCGTACCATTTTAGAAGAAGGAACAGAGGTCATTTTGCCCGGCCCCGTCTACCCGGGATACGAACCGCTGATCCGGCTTTGCGGGGCAAAACCGGTATATATCGATACACGGCCTAACGGATTTCGTCTATCCGCCGAGTTAATCGCTCCTCACTTAAACGAGCGGACTCGCTGCATCGTGCTCCCATATCCTTCGAATCCCACCGGAGCCACACTATCGGAACAAGAACTTCGGGAAATTGCTGCGCTTGTGAAAGGCCGGCCGATCTGGGTTGTCTCGGACGAAATTTATAGTGAACTCATTTACAACGGCCGCCACCATTCGATTGCGAAATGGCTGCGCGAACAAACTATCGTTATTAACGGATTAAGCAAGTCCCATTCCATGACAGGATGGCGGGTCGGTTTTGTGTTCGCTCCGTCTTTCGTTACCAAACATATGCTCAAAGTGCACCAATACAGCGTTTCATGTACATCTTCTATCTCGCAAAAAGCTGCGCTCGCCGCCTTAACAGCTGGAAAAAATGACGCAGAAGCGATGCGTTTGCAATATAAAGAACGGATGGAATATGCTTACCGCCGTCTCATCGATATGGGATTGAAAGTGGAAAAACCGAACGGTGCCTTTTACTTATTTCCATCTATCGCCGCTTTTGGCCAATCCTCTTTCGATTTCGCGATCGATGTCGTAAATAAAGCCGGCGTAGCGCTCGTTCCCGGCAGCGCCTTTTCCCAATACGGAGAAGGACATGTGCGCCTTTCTTACGCTTATTCACTAGATATGTTAAAAGAAGGGCTGGATCGCCTTGAACGATATATTAAAGAAAGACAGTGAGCATGCTTGAGCGTACTCACTGTCTTTTTTCTTTCGCCACATAGCTGGAAGAAGTTTGCTACGCGGACAGTGGACAAAACACTGCCACCATCTTCGTTATGCATCGATCCATACCGTTTTTTCAGAAAGAAAACGTCTGCTTCGCCGCATCCCGAATTTCCCATCCCGATGCCGTCTTTTGTAACACCGGAATGACAGAAAGCGCTCCTTGCCGATGAATGTAATCCATATCTGCTGCAAGGCCGTGAGCCAACATCCACCGCCCGGTCCGCGAAGAGGCCAGCACCGTTTTTCCATCGCTTTCCGTATGATATTTTTCATAAAAAAGCAGCGCCGCCATGGCAGCATCAGATAAACCGCGCTCGGAAGCGCCGCATTGAAGCAAGCAGGAAATAAAATAACCGGCCCCGTAAAAATCTTCTAAACAAAACCGCCCTGATGAACCTGCACAAATAGCGACAATGGTTTCTGAGGAATGATGACGGCAAATATGTTCGGCAAGCATCCGGCCATTGAGTAAGCTCCCGGCGTAAAGATGACCGGCATTCATGGCCTTGCGAATCGCAACCGTTCCGTTAGTCGTTGATAAAATAAGCGTTTTTCCTAAACAAAATGTTTGCAAAAAAAGGGGGAATGGGGGATAAAACCCGTCAATGGTGTTGCCTTCATACTCCCCGACAAGTTCATAATTGTCGTTTGCCAGTAAGTTCGCTTGCGCTTTCGCTTCCTGGGCGCTTCTCGCCGGAATGACGGAAGCGGCCCCAAACGAAAGCGCAGCGGTGATCGCCGATGTGGCTAGCAAAATATCAAATACTACCGCCACTTTCCCGTTCCCTAAAGCTACTTCGTCAATGTCTTCCTTGCGAAGCACAACATGAACGCTTCTCATCTATTCACCTCAGCGCATCGCTAACTGCCATGCATATTTTATAAGTTCCGGAACAAACTTGCCAAAATGGCGGAAACGCTCATCATTTGTTTGCCCGCGGCGATAGCGATAATAAATTTGCTGGCAAATGACAGAAAGCTTAAAATAAGCAAACGTTAAATAAAAATGCATGTTCGAAACATCGCGTCCACTTTTTTCCGCATACGCCTGGATAAATTCATCCCGCGTATAAAATCCCTGATATACAGTAACCGGCGTTTTTCCAAATCCGTTTTTTAGCGACGGCGGGTCGTCCTCTTGAATCCAATAACTCATTGCCACCGCCACATCTGCCAGCGGGTCTCCGACTGTCGACATTTCCCAGTCGAACAACCCGACCATTTTCGTAATATCGTCTTCTGCAAACAACGCATTGTTTAATTTATAATCATAGTGAATAATTGCTGCTTCGCTTTTTTCCGGAATATGGCTTGCAAGCCATTTCGTTAACGCTTCCACTTCTTGAATATCATCTGTCTTCGCCCGCTCGTACCGTTGAATCCAGCCATAAACTTGCCGCTCCATAAATCCTTCCGGCTTCGCCATGTTGGTTAAACGCGTTTTCGTGTAATCAAGATGATGCAATGCCACAAGCGTATCCACCATTGTTTCCGAAATATTGCGACATATTTCCTCCTTCGGAGTGACATGTGCTGGAAATTCTGTATCCAATACGATGCCTTTGCGTCGCTCCATAATGAAAAACGGGCTTCCGATAATCGATTCATCATCACAAAACAACAGCGGCTTTGGCGCCAACGAAAAGAGCGGATGAATTTCTGTGAGCCATGCGCTTTCCCTTTTCATATCGTGCGCTTTTGGCGCCACCGGACCAAGCGGCGGGCGGCGCAGCACCGCTTCCCATTCACCGCACGATAACAAATATGTCAAATTAGAACGCCCCGCCGCAAATTGTTGGATTTGAAGAGGCTCTTCTGGAAAATCGGGAATCATCTTTCTTAAAAAAGCCGTTAACTTATCGGCTGGCAATTCTTCTCCTTTGCGCACAGGAATAATCGCTGCCACTACTGTTCCTCCTTTCCATTGCGGATGTTTCCGGCACTGCCGAATCGATGGTTCTTCCATGCGATTAGCGCAAATTACGCTAGCACTCGATTGCTGTTTCATGGAACTGTTGCCAATACAAGCATACGTGAATCTGCTTTTTACTGACTAGTTAGTATGTTGAAATAAGCGGCAAAAAGCTGCCCTCTTCGCTTCGCCGGCGATGTCGCGGCAGTCATTAGCCCGGACGCTGAATTGTTTCGTCTCGCTGCAAGCCTTTGGAATTAGCCGATAGCAGACGGCCTTTTCTCCATTCCTTCCAGCAAAATTGCCACCATTTGTTTCGCTACTTCGAAATCGCTTAGTTCGCCATCAGGCCGAAACCATTGATAGCTCCAGTTTGCCGCCCCCAAAACCGTCAATGCCGCGATAGACGGGTGCAAATCTTCGCGAAACTCTCCATTTTTGATTCCTTTTTCAATTAACGATTGAAGTCCGTAGCGAAACATGTCGCGTTTTTCGCTAATCTTTTTTAAATGTTCTTCATTTAAATGTTTCATTTCCCGGAAAAAACGCGCGCCTGTCTCCCCTGTTTCTCAATGTTATGAATCAGCATATAGACGATGTCCAATACTTTTTCCTTTACCGTTTTTGCGGGATCGCCGATAATTTTCTTTTGCTTTTCCAGCAATCCTTCAATATAGCGGAGATGAATATCCATTAGCAATTCTTCTTTGCTTTTAAAATAATAGTAAAATGTTCCTTTTGTCACTCCTAGCGCATCCACAATATCTTGAACTGAAGTTTCGCTAAATCCATTTTCTTCAAATAGTGCGATGCTTGCTTCCATAATCTTTTCCTTCACGCTCTTTCACCTTTCCTGTCTTTTGTCATTCCCGTCATTATATCATAAAACGTTCAAGCCGATGTAGCAACTGGCATTTGACTTGACCGTCGCGAAAGAGCACGTTTCTTTCTTTATTTGGGGCGGGACACTTCTTTGTGAAGGGCGCGGCGTCAAATTTTTCGGCATGTGTTTTCGGCAATTCGTCAGCATAATGGCAATATGCCTCCCCCTTTTGGGCACCTTTCCGCTGCAAGCTTGAGGCAATTTTTTCGACAAGATAAGCAAGCTCGCCATCCGGCCATAAAAAGCGAATGCTAGATTGCCGTCATATTGTTTGGCCCGTTTCTTGTAACAACATATCGCACAACGTCATATGAGGAACAGCAAACTGGAAAGCTATATGCTTCAGATATAACGAAGCCGCCTTCTTTTGTCTCCACTTTTTTTAAAAGCCCGCATGTGTGCCGCCATCGACAACGATCAATGATCCCGTCACAAAATCGGAAGCGCGGGACGCTAAAAACAACACTGCACCTTTCAAATCATCTTCTCCGCCAAAACGTTTTAGCGGCGTGTTTTCCAAAATTTTTTTCCCCACTCGTTCAAGAATGACCTTTGACATTTTCGTCGGGAAAAATCCCGGAGCAACCGCATTGACATGAATCCCGTATTTTCCCCATTTTACCGCTAAATCTTTTGTTAACGTAATGATTGCTCCTTTGCTTGTGTTGTAACCGATCGTATTTAACACTTCCGGATTGGTTCCGCCGAGTCCGGCGATGGAAGCAATATTGATAATTTTGCCGCTTTGCTGCCGAATCATCACTTTTCCGGCCGCTTGGCTCATCAAAAACGTTCCGGTGACATTGACGTCCATCACTTTCTGCCACGCCTCTAGCGGCATTTCCTCCGCAGGCGCCCCCCATGTCGCGCCGCTGTTATTGACTAAAATATCAATTCGTCCAAATTCGTCTGCCGTCGCTTGAACGACGCGCTGCACATCGTCCGGATTAGTGACATCGCATGGCAACGCAAGTGATTTCACGCCAAGTTTCTCTAATTTTTCTTTTACTTGCTCACACGCCTCCACTTTCCGCGAACATACGACAACATTGGCTCCCGCTTCTGCCAAACCGACGGCGATTTGCTCGCCTAACCCTCGTCCTCCTCCTGTGACGATCGCTGTCTTTCCCGTAATTTTAAATAAGTCAAGCACATGCATTCTGACTCTCTCCTTTTATTATTGATATTGCCGCAATTCTAACTTAGCGATCTGCTCTTTATGCACCTCATCCGGTCCATCGGCCAGACGTAACGTGCGCGCATTCGCCCAGTGTGCCGCAAGCGGGAAATCGTCGCTGATTCCCGCCGCGCCAAACGCCTGAATCGCACGGTCGATCACTTTTAACGCAACATTTGGCGCGACTACTTTAATCATCGCAATTTCTTTTTTTGCTGTTTTGTTACCAAATTTATCCATCATATACGCCGCTTTTAATGTCAGCAGCCGTGCTTGCTCAATCTCAACGCGCGACTGGGCAATCCAATCACGGATAACCCCTTGTTCCGCCAGCGGCCTCCCGAACGCCACCCGTTTTTGCACGCGCTGGCACATTAACTCAAGCGCCCTCTCCGCCGCTCCGATCAGACGCATGCAATGGTGGATGCGCCCTGGGCCAAGACGTCCTTGCGCAATGGCAAACCCTTTTCCTTCCTCCCAAATAATGTTTTCTTTCGGCACACGAACATGGTCATACGTAATTTCCGCATGGCCGTGCGGCCCATGATCATATCCAAACACGGAAAGCATCCGCTCTATTTTCACTCCCGGTGTATCAAGCGGCACAAGAATCATCGATTGCTGTTCATGCCTCGGCGCGTCTGGATTCGTTTTTCCCATGACAATCGCGATTTTGCATCGCGGATCACCGGCTCCCGATGACCACCACTTCCGTCCTGTAATCACATATTCGTCGCCATCGCGGACGATGCTCGCACGGATGTTCGTCGCATCGCTTGACGCAACATCCGGTTCCGTCATCGAAAAACATGAGCGAATCTCCCCGTTTAACAACGGGATCAACCATTTCTTCTTTTGTTCTTCCGTTCCATAGCGAACGAGCACTTCCATATTTCCTGTATCGGGGGCATTGCAATTAAACACTTCTGGCGCGATGAGGGAACGCCCCATCATCTCGCAAAGCGGAGCATACTCTAAATTGGTCAGCCCTGCTCCATATTCACTATCTGGCAAAAATAAGTTCCATAACCCTGCTTTTTTCGCTTTTGCTTTTAATTCTTCGATAATCGGCGGGATAGCGGACCACCGCGATTCTTGCGCATTAAGCTGCGCTTCGTACACTTTTTCATTCGGGTAAATGTATTCTTCCATGAAAGCGCTTAATTTTTTTGACAGTTCTTTTACTTTCGGCGAATAAGAAAAATCCATATATCCCCCTCCTTTTTATACTGACTGGTTAGTATGCAACTTTATTTTACTATATCTCTATTTATAAAAATATTCAATATTTTAAGATAAATAACATAAAAAATGACAAACTATTTGTATACCGATTTTAAGCTTTAACATGACGATAAAATCTGAGGCCAAGAAGCGGAGGGCTTACTTCGGCTTCTTTATGGAGGAACATCATTGGGTTTTTCATTGCCTCTTTTTGAAATCAATGTTATTTTTTTATAACTTGTGACATCTGTCCGTTTCAAAAATTCCGGCAATACATTTAATGTTTATAGATACTCTTGGAGGTGATTTCCTTGTTTTGTCCTAGACCAATTATATGCCCACCGAGATATGTGGTGCGAGACCGTTACATTCCTCGTGTAGTCCCTTATATTCATCCGGTTGTCAATATTAATCGCTACAATATCGTCAATGTTCCGAGACATATTTACAGACCTATTACAAGAAACGTGGTTGTTGACCCTGGGTACCCTACGCATTGCTGCTAAGCAACACAAATGCCCCGCTTTTCCCAAGCGAGGCATTTGTATAGTAAATTGAAGAAAAAAATGCCCGGAAGCTTAAACCGTTTTTCTCCAATGAACACGGACCGCCATCCGCCGGTTTTTGGCAAAATCCTTATGGCGAAAATTTGGCCCCAAAAAGAAAAGGAACACCGGAAAACTCCAGTGTTCCGAGTTTTTTTGAATAAGGATACATCATTGTAATTATTCTTGAATGTACCGTTTGTATAAAGCTTGCGTGCCGCTATTTTCCTCTCCTGCTTTTGCCAGTTCTTCATACATCGATTTCGCAAGCGCAAGCCCCGGCAGTTGCAAATTCATTTTTTCCGCTTCTTCTAACGCGATTTTCATATCTTTAATAAAATGTTTAACATAAAAGCCTGGTTGAAAATCTCCCGCGAGCATGCGAGGCGCCAAATTGCTCAATGACCAGCTTCCTGCCGCGCCTTGCGAAATGCTTTCTAACACTTTTAACGGATCCAATCCTGAACGTTTCGCGTATGCAAGTGCCTCACAGACGCCAATCATGTTCGATGCGATCGCAATTTGATTGCACATTTTCGTGTGCTGGCCAGCGCCAGCCTTTCCTTGGTGGACAATATTCGTCCCCAATCTTTCCAAAATCGGCTTGCATGCAGAAAAGACTTCTTCATCGCCGCCAACCATAATCGTCAACTTTCCTTCTTTTGCGCCAATATCCCCGCCAGAAACAGGGGCGTCAAGCGCATAAACATTCCGTTCTTTCGCCGCTTTATAAATTTTTTCGGCGAGCGATGGAGTTGATGTGGTCATGTCGATCACATATGTACCTTCTTTCACATTCGCAAGTATTCCTTCTTCTCCAAAATACACTTCTTCCACATCTTTTGGATATCCAACCATTGTTATGACAACATCCGCCTCTTTCGCAAGCTGAGCGACTGTTTCTTTCCAAACGGCTCCCTCGGCAATGAGATCGTTCGCCTTTTCCTTCGTCCGCGTGTTAACAAGCAGCGGATAACCAGCTTTTAGCAAATTGCGCGCCATGCTTTTCCCCATTACGCCAAGACCGATAAATCCGATTGTTTTCACCGTCTTGTTCCCCTCCCTACGACGAATTCATCACAAAATATTTTCTTTGCGGCGCTGCTTTTCATCCTCTTTTCGCATCATTCTGCAATGCAAAACCTTTCGTCGATTCCGGCAATGCCACGTTTTGTTCATGGAAAGAAGGCGCCAATCCTGTCTGCCGAAACTTGCAAAAAGATCCGCAATGAACTTGTGCGCCTGCACGCGAAAAATACGTTCATCTTTATTAAATCGCTCTTACCATTCCGCCGTCAACAATGAGTGATTGACCGGTGATGTAAGAGTTAGCTTCTGAAAGAAGGAATACAACGGCGTTGGCAAATTCCTCCGGCGTACCGTAACGGTTAAGCGGAATCGCGCTTTTCATGCGCTCCTCCATTTCCTCCTGCGAAATTCCTAATTTTTCAGCATTAATTTTGTCCAAAAACGCGACTCTTTCTGTTGCAATTCGCCCTGGTGCGACGGTATTAACTAAAATGTTGTACGGCGCAAACTCGGCAGCCAGTGTTTTCGTCAAACCGACGATGCCAGTGCGGAATGTATTAGATAAAATTAATCCCGGAATCGGCACTTTAATGGAAGAAGAAGCGATGTTGACAATTTTCCCACCTTTTTTCTTTAAATACGGAAGCGCTTCGCGAATAATGCGGATATAGCTAAGCAAATTCAACTCAAACGCATAGTACCAGTCTTCGTCGCTGATCGTTTCAAACGTTCCCGCAGGAGGTCCTCCAGCGTTGTTTACCAACAAATCAATTGTTCCATAAGTATCTACCGTTTTTTGCACAAGGCGGCGAATATCTTCCGCCTTCGTAATATCTGCTTGAACGTAGGCAACTTTTCCTTTATTTAAACCACGCAACTCTTGTTCTACCTCTTGCAGTTTCTCTTCGTTCCGGCTTGTAATCATAACATTCGCCCCTTCCAGCACAAGCTGCCGGGCAATTGCTTTGCCAAGGCCTTGACTGGATGCGACGACAAGCGCAGCTTTTCCTGATAAGCGCAACTCCATAGCTTTTTCCTCCTCCACCATAAACATTTTTATTAAAATAATTTCGTCACGCTTTCCCCTTTTCCTTCTTTACAAGTATTACAAAAAAGCAGCTCATGCATTGAACAAAATGATCATATCCTCTATTTGCATGAAACACGTTTTTGTGCACCGTTAACTTGCTTCTCCCGTTTTCACGAGCGCATCAATCGAAAAACGCATTAACAAACATATTATCGCTTCTTGGCAACGTTCCGTTACTATCGAGCGGAGCGCTCCATTTTAGCATCCGTTAATCGGAAAAAGGAGGAGACTCCAAAGAGACGGTTTTTTGGAGTCTGCCTCCTTTTTCTTAACTTTCTAAAAGAAGATCTTCCGGATTTTCAATCAAGTCTTTGATCGTTTTCAAAAAGCCAACCGCTTCTTTTCCATCAATAATTCGATGATCATATGATAACGCGACATACATCATCGGACGATTTTCGATTCGCTCTTCGTCGATTGCCACAGGACGAAGCTTGATGGCATGCATTCCCAAAATGCCGACTTGCGGTCCATTAAGAAGCGGAGTGGAAAACAGCGAACCAAACACTCCACCGTTTGTTATCGTAAACGTTCCGCCCTGCAAGTCGCTTAGCGATAGTTTATTGTTGCGCGCTTTTTCAGCCAATTCAGCAATATCTCTTTCGATTTCAGCAAAGTTTTTCCGATCGCAGTCGCGCACCACCGGAACAACCAATCCTTCGTCGGTGGAAACAGCGACACCAATATCGTAATATTTTTTCAAGATAATTTCATCACCTTGAATTTCCGCATTGACGTAAGGATATTTTTTTAATGCCGCTACCGCCGCTTTTACAAAGAAAGACATAAACCCGAGGCGCACATCGTGCTCTTCGAAAAATTTCTCTTTTTTCCGTTTTCGCAATGCTATAACCGCCGACATATCGATTTCATTAAATGTCGTCAACATCGCCGTAGATTGCGTTACTTCCAATAAACGTTTGGCAATCGTCTGGCGGCGGCGCGACATTTTTTCGCGGACAATCGGCTTGCCGTCATCTTGTTTCGCTACAGATGGAGCTGGTTGCTGCGGCTGCGGAACCGGTGCTGCCGGCGCCGCTTGCGGTCTTGATTGTTGTTGCGCAAATGACTCCACATCTTGTTTGCGGACACGGCCTAACGGATCAACAGTAGGGACTTGTGTTAAATCAATGCCCTTTTCTCTTGCGATTTTGCGCGCTGCCGGCGAAGCAACCGGGCGCTGTGCCGGATGAGTGCCAGCCGCGACTGGCTGTTCCTGTTTTTCTTCCGTGCTGACCGCTGCTGCTCCCGCTTCTTGCGCTGCTTCTGGCGTTGCTTTGCTTGCTGCTTCTTGTGCAGCCGGCTGATCAGCCTGCCCTTCGCCAATGACAGCGATCGCTTGCCCTACGGCGACTGTGTCTCCTTCCCTTGCTAAAATTTGTTGCAATACTCCGGATTCTTCCGCCATAATTTCAACATTGACTTTATCTGTTTCCAATTCGCAAATCGATTCACCTTTTTCCACATACTCACCAGGCTTTTTCAACCATTGCGCGATGGTCCCTTCTGTAATGGATTCTGCTAATTCTGGAACTTTGACTTCAGCCACGTTAATGACCTCCCTAGATCTTGCTATTATTGTTCTTTTTTCGTTAATGCACATTGAATGATGCGTTCTTGTTCTTTTCGATGGACGACAGGATCGCCTTCTGCAGGACTCGCCCGTCTGCGTCTTCCGATATAGCTTACATCTACCCCATCTGGAGCGATTTCACGCAATTTCGGCTCGACATAACACCAGCTTCCCATGTTTTGCGGTTCTTCTTGAACCCATACGATTTCCTTAATGTTAGGATAGCGCACTAAAATCGCTTGCAGTTCCTCCTTCGGGAATGGATACAATTCTTCTATGCGTACGACATGGAGCCAATCTAAACCTTCCATTTTATTGAGTTGTTCCGCCAAATCAACCGTCAACTTTCCTGTGCCTAAAATGATTCTTTCCACTTTTTCGCGGTTTTCGCCAAGCCCTTTTTGTTCAAGAACAGGCTGGAACTGTCCGTTCGTGAACTCTTCCACATCCGAAGCAGCCAGCGGATGCCGCAGCAGGCTTTTCGGCGTCATCAGCACTAACGGGCGCACTTCCTCCCATTGCAAAATGCTCGCTTGCCGGCGCAAAATATGGAAATATTGGGCAGATGTAGACAGGTTCGCTACCGTCCAGTTATTTTCCGCCGCTAATTGCAAAAACCGTTCTAAACGGGCGCTCGAATGTTCCGGACCTTGTCCTTCATATCCGTGCGGAAGCAGCATAACAAGGCCTGATTTTTGTCCCCATTTCGCCCGTCCGGACGAAATAAACTGATCAAACATTACTTGCGCCATATTGGCAAAGTCGCCGAATTGCGCCTCCCATAAAACGAGCGTTTCCGGCGCAAAGACGTTATACCCGTATTCGTAGCCCAGCACTGCTGCTTCTGTCAGCGGGCTGTTGTAAACAACAAACGAGGCGTTCGCTTCGCTAATATGATGAAGCGGCACAAATTCTTCGCCTGTTTTCACATCATGCAACACAAGATGGCGTTGGGCGAACGTACCGCGCTGCGAATCTTGGCCGGTAAGCCGGATTGGGACACCATCGCGCAAAATCGTCGCGAAAGCAAGAATTTCCGCATGCGCCCAATCAATTTTCCCATTGCCGTCAAACACGCCGTCGCGGCGTTTTAAAATGCGCTCTAACTTATTAAACACATGGAAATTAGAAGGAAACTGCAATAACTCTTTGTTCAGCCGGCGCAATACCTCTTTTTCCACAGCCGTTTTAACAAATGGCAATTTTCTTGCCACCGGTTTCGGCGGATCCATGATAAAGTCGAGCTTTGCCTCGTCTTTCGGAACTCTTTCGTACGCGTTTTTCAAGCGCTCGGCAACTTCCCGTTCCATCTCTTCAACCGCTTCTTTTGCAATAACCCCTTTTTCCACCAGCTTTTGCGCATAAAGTTGGCGAACCGTTGGGTGCTGTTGGATCACGTTATACATTGTCGGATTTGTCGCCATCGGTTCATCCATTTCGTTATGGCCGAAGCGGCGGTAACCAATTAAATCGATGACAAAATCTTTTTTGAAGCGCTGGCGGTATTTAAACGCAAGGTTCGCCGCCGCCAAACACGCTTCCGGATCGTCGGCGTTCACATGCACAATCGGTATTTCAAAGCCTTTTGCGATGTCAGATGCGTATCTCGTGGAACGTGAATCATAGCTTTCTGTCGTGAAGCCGATCATATTGTTCGCAATAATATGAATCGACCCGCCCGTCTGATATCCACGCAAGCGGCTTAAGTTCAATGTTTCTGCGACAATTCCCTGTCCAGGAAATGCCGCGTCTCCGTGAATCATAATGGCGAACGACGAATCTGTATCTTGAGACGGCACGCCCGCGTTCGAGCGATCCTCTTGGGCAGCGCGTGTAAACCCTAAAACGACCGGGCTGACTACTTCGAGATGGCTCGGGTTGTTCGCCAGCGTTATTCTCATCGTATGCTCATTTTTGTTTCGCAAGCGGCGTGCTGCGCCCAAATGGTATTTTACATCCCCCGTCCAGCCATACGTAATCGCTACCGAACCTTCCGACGGGATGAAATCTTTGCTTTCCGCATGTTGAAACTCGGCAAAAATCATTTCATACGGCTTGCCAAGAACGTGAGCGAGCACATTTAAGCGTCCGCGGTGCGCCATGCCGATATTAATCGCTTTCACTTCATTCTCAATGGAATGGCGGACGAGTTCGTCCAGCAGCGGAACCATCGAATCCAGCCCTTCGATGGAAAAACGCTTTTGGCCGACAAACGTGCGATGAAGAAACTTTTCAAATCCTTCCACTTCCGTAAGACGGCGAAGCAAGGCCACCTTTTCTTCATTCGACAAACTTGGGTAATATGCACCTGATTCAATTTCCCGAATTAACCAGTTTTTTTCTTCTAAATTATGTACTTGCGAAAATTCAAAAGCAATTTTATCAGTATATATTTTTCTTAAATGGTTAATCGCATCCAATCCATTGCGGACATGCGAAGGCGCGTGCGGGCAAATAAACGGAACCGGAATTTCTTTTAAATCTTCTTCCGTCAGATCGAATTCACTTAACTCAATGCGTCGCGAATCTTTATTTTGCTTGTTTAATGGGTTAACATCTGCTGCCAGATGGCCGTAATGACGAATGTTGTCAGCTAGCTTAACGGCCGCAACGAGTTTGCTAAATATCGTCGGATTCTCAGGAAGACGGAACGTTTGGTGAGTTTTAGCGGCGCTTTCGCTATACTCAAACCGTTCAGCTTCCGCTGGCGGCGCCCCCCACTGTTCAAACAGCTGCTTCAATTCGGGGTCGACGCTGTCCGGGTCCTCCAGATACTGTTCATACTTTTCCATCACGTATCCAAGGTTCGGACCATAAAACTGACTCCATGGTTCTGCGTTGCTTATCGTTTGCTTTGCCATTTTTGAAAAACCTCCAACTATTTTCATTCATTTGGGAATAGTCGGACATGCCCCGCTCATATGAGCAAAATGCGAAACGAGGCATGCCGCTCGTCATACATTGTCCCCAAACAAACAAAGAAATAACGTTATAAACGTTTTCAATCTATATTTTAGCACTATTATTCATTAAAATCGATGATTAAAAACTAAAAATCGTCATATAATTTATTTTTTTAAGTAGAGTTTAAAAACATAAAAAAAAGCGGCAAACATACATGTCTGCCGCAGAAACATAAAAATTTACAGTTTAAATTTTTCCACAAGCTTTTGTAACTTCCGTCCCATCTCGCTTAATGATTCCGCTGATTCCGTCACCGTACTTAATGACTGTAATTGATTATCAGCCGACGCTGCCACTTCTTCAGCAGCAGCCGCGGATTGCTGTGCGATCGCGGAAATGCTTTGCATCGCTTCGATCACGCCATCCTTGCTTTCATTCATCCGATTTGTTTCATCTGTAATATTAGCGATCGCTGTTGTTAACTCTTCCATCATTGACGCAATTTTGAAAAATGAATCGCCGGTTACATGGACGGCCTGTTGCTGTTGTTCGTACATATCTTTAGAATGGCTTAGCGCCTGTATCGCAAGATCGACTTGCTGTTGAATCATCGCGATCGTCTGGCGGATTAAGTCGGTCGCTTTTGCCGATTGCTCCGCTAACTTGCGCACTTCTTCCGCAACAACGGCAAATCCTTTTCCATGCTCTCCCGCTCTTGCTGCCTCGATGCTGGCATTTAAGGCAAGCAAATTCGTTTGCCCCGAAATCGCTGTTATCGTTTGAATGACTTCATCGATTTTTTTCATTTTTTCAACTAAGTCGTTCATTACTTTTTCCACCGCAAACAGTTCTTTTTTCGCCTCATCCGATTTTAATTGCAGCACATTTAAGTTCTCCAGCCCATTATAGCTTGCTTCTTTTGTTTCATTCGATAATGTTTGCATATTTGCCGCCGATTGCGTAACAGTTTCAATTTGCTGCGAAAGCGCTGCCGTCCGTTCGTTAATCGTATCTAAGTCGCCGGCTTGCTCCGTCGCTCCTTTCGCAATATCGTTAATGGCGCTTGCAACTTGCTCGCTCGTCGCCACTGTTTCCTCAGAAACAGCACTGAGATGATCGGCGGAAGCGGCCAGCTCGGCTACCGATTCATTAATTTGGCGAATAATCTCCCGCACTTGCGAAGTCATATAATTGAAATGATTCGCTAATTGTCCTATTTCATCTTTTGATTTCACTTGCACATGCACCGTTAAGTCTCCTTGGGCTACTTTTTCCGTTTGATGCTGAAGCGCCACTAGCGGCTTAACGATCGAGCGGGAAAGGAAATAAATGATAACGATGCCAATCAATATGGCAATAGCGGCAATTGTAAACATTTTAACAGCGAGCGAATTGCTGATGGCAAACAAATCTTTCTCTTTATATACAGCACCAACCTTCCAGCCTAACTCAGGAATAGTGTCAAAATACATAACCCGTTTTTCATTTTCGGATGTATATGTATAGAAGCCGCTTTTATTCGCTAACATGCGCTTGACGCTTGGATTGTCTGACATATCTTTTCCTTTATATTTTGGGTGGACAATCGCGATTCCGCTTTGATCAACCAAAACGGGATAGCCGTTATACCCAACATCGCTGCCATTAACAATTTTTGTGACAGCATCTAACGTCATGTCCATCCCAATCACAGCGACGACACGCCCGTTTTCTGTTACCGCTTTGGCCAATGTAACGACATTCTTTCCGGTTATTTGATCGACATAAGGCTTTGTCCAAATGACTTCATCTGGATTTGCTTCCGCTGCCTTATACCATGGACGAGCTGTCGGGTCATAGCCATCAGGCAGCTGCATCGCCGGCGTTGCATACATTTTTTTATCGGTTGTGCCAATATAAACAAGCTGCACATTTTCATGGATTTTTAAAAATGTGCGAAATTCTTGGTCAAGTTCCGACCATGCTGTATTATTTTTCACCATTCTTGCCACAACAGGGGATTCGCTGAATTGCAGCAAACTATTTTCCTCGCTTTGGAAACTGTCGCGAATATCCCCGACTACCCCTTTTATGATCGTTCGTGCGCGTTGTTCAACATCTTCTTGGATCACTTTTTTCGTTTCAACGACCCCGACAATTTGAGTGATCATCAATGAAACGATCATCAACAAAGCCATCAATGCGATAAGTTTTGCCTTTAATGTTTTGAACACTTCCCCACTTCTCTCCTTTGCGCATTTTCATTTTTTGTCGAATCTTGTTGTATTCATTATAATTTTATCATTATTTTCCGTCTATAGGAGCAGCTTCTCATAATGAAAAATTTATGAACAAGCGGTGGCAAAATATATTTGGCAAATGACCAATGTTATTCCCGAAAAATATGCACACACCGGGATAAATCGTTTTATTATTTTTTGGAATGAAAACAAGAAATATTAAAAAATAAGGAATACAATATTTTTTTCATGCCATACCTGTGATGGTTTTATATGATATATGATATATGATTTTAACGAACTATTCTGAAAAAAGAAGAAAGATGAAAAAGAATAGAATAGTATATTAATAACAATGTACTGCAAAAATGATTATACACAACGATGTAAAAACGATGTTTTGCCATTCAGCTGCGTTTAACAAGAAGCTTTCCGCAGCTGTTTCCAGCTGATGATGGTGAAACAGAGAGCAACTCGCCGTTTATGTTTCGTGATTGCCTTAAAAGCCGCTGACCGCCGTTCTTCATCGGCTTCCCGTTTTTACAAAAGCAGCAGGCGGGAAATTCGCTCGGCATTCTGGCACTTCTTGCGACAAAAAACGAGCGCTTTCTCATTCCCGTACAACACGGCAGCTTCGGATCAGCTAATGCTGCACAAATTAGCAAATTAGCGGTGGAATATGACTCCACCGCTAATTCCATTATTCTATATGAAACGTTTGTTTCACAAACGCAACGACCTCTTCTGCTGTGCTCATCGACAGCAGCGTTTCTTTAAAGCGCGCCGCATCTTCTTTGGACAATTTTTTCATTTGCGAACGCGCGCGCAAAATGGAAGTTGCGCTCATGCTGAACTCGTCCAATCCCAACCCGAGCAAAATCGGAATCGCTACAGGGTCGCCCGCCATCTCACCGCACATTCCAGCCCATTTTCCTTCTTTATGCGCCGCATCAATCACATTGCTAATCAAGCGCAAAATGGCTGGATGATACGGTTGGTAAAGGTAAGAGACTCGTTCGTTCATGCGGTCAGCAGCCATCGTATATTGAATTAAATCATTTGTGCCGATGCTGAAAAAATCCACTTCTTTCGCAAATTGATCGGCAAGGACTGCTGCCGCAGGAATTTCCACCATCATGCCGACTTCAATGTCTTCTTTGACCGGCACGCCTTCGCGCTGCAATTTCTCTTTTTCTTCTAAAAGAATCGCTTTTGCTTGGCGAAACTCATCAAGCGTGGCGATCATCGGGAACATAATTTTCAAATTCCCGTATACGCTCGCCCGCAATAAAGCACGAAGCTGTGTGCGGAACATATCTTGCATTTCTAAGCAAAGGCGAATCGCGCGGAATCCTAAAAACGGGTTCATTTCTTTCGGTAAATCTAAATATGGAAGCTCTTTATCGCCGCCGATATCAAGCGTGCGCACAACAACAGGTTTTCCTTCCATGCGTTCAAGCACCGTTTTATATGCTTCAAACTGCTCTTCTTCTGTCGGCAGTTCAGAGCGTCCCATGTATAAAAATTCCGTACGGTATAAACCAATTCCTTCTGCTCCGTTTTCGAGCGCTCCTTTGACATCATCCGGCGTGCCGATGTTGGCAGCTAATTCCACATGATGATCGTCGCTCGTCACCGTTTTTTCATGAACGAGCTTTGCCCATTCTGCTTTTTGTGCTTCATAGCGGGCGCGTTTTTCTTCATATTGCGCGAGCACTTCTTCCGATGGATTAACAATGACGTTACCGTCCAATCCATCGATAATGACAACATCACCAGTTTGAATTTCCGCTGTCACTTGTTTCGTGCCGACAACAGCCGGAATTTCCATGGATCTTGCCATGATCGCCGAATGAGATGTACGCCCTCCGATATCGGTTGCAAAACCTTTAACATATTGGCGATTTAACTGGGCTGTATCGGATGGGGTTAAGTCTTCGGCAATAATCACAACTTCTTCAGAGATAAGACTTGGGTTAGAAATCGTAACTCCAAGCAAATGAGCAAGCACCCGCTTTGTCACATCGCGAATGTCGGCGGCGCGTTCTTTCATATACTCATTATCCATCGCTTCGAACATGGAAATGAACATCTCCGCCGTTTCATGCAACGCATATTCCGCGTTCACTTGCTCCGCTTCAATTTTTTCTTTCACCGGATTCAATAATTCTGGATCATTTAATACAAGCAGGTGTGCAGCAAAAATCGCGGCTTTGTCTTCCCCTAATTGTTGCAACGCATGCTGTTTGATGATTTCCAGTTCTTCTTTCGCTTTTGCGACTGCCGCTTCGAAACGTGCAACTTCTGCTTGTGGATCAGAAACAGCTTTTTTCTCTACAACGAAATTAGGGGTTTCTAAGCGGTACGCCTTGGCAATGGCGATACCGCTCGATGCAGCAATTCCTTGAATTGTCTTTGTCATTATTGTGCAAGACCTTCCTTATTTAATGTTTCTGTCAATGCTGCCATCGCGTCTGCTGCATCTGCCCCTTCCGCCGTAATTTTGATTTGAGCACCTTTTGGGATTCCTAATGACATAACACCCATGATCGATTTTAAGTTTACTGTTTTTCCATTATACTCCAAATTAAGGTCGCTATTGAATTTGCTTGCCGTTTGTACAAGTATTGTCGCAGGGCGAGCGTGAATTCCAGATTCTGAAGTTACTGTAAATACTTTCTCAGCCATCGTTGTCATTCCCCTTTTCCATTATATTTTCGTTTGACATCATATCAAATAATATCAACAATATTCAATTGACAAAAGTAAATTTACAAGAAAAATTCACTTTATTAGCGAATTTCCGCGATACGGTCTTCTCCTTTTGTCACCGCTCCGTGTTTTTCGACATGAATTTTCTCGTTCGGTTGCAAATTCGTGAAAATAATCGGCGTCATAATAGAAGGAGCGTTATTTTTCACATATTCAAGATCAACGCTTAAAATCGGCTGGCCTTTTTTCACTTCGTCCCCTTGTTGTACAAGTGCGGTAAAGCCTTGGCCGTTCAATTTAACCGTATCGATACCGAAATGGATTAAAATTTCATGGCCGCCAGCAGATTCAATTCCGATCGCGTGTTTTGTCGGGAATACATTTACAATTTTTCCGTCCACAGGAGAAACGACCGTTCCATCAGTCGGCATAATCGCAAAGCCGTCCCCCATCATTTTTTGGGAAAACACTTGATCAGGCACTTCAGAAAGCGGAACAACCTCTCCTGTTAACGGCGAAGCAATCGTTTCTGTTTTCACTTCTTTCGCTTCTTTTGGTTCATTTGCTTCTTTTGTTTCTTCCTGCTTTTCTGCTTGTGCCCGTGCCGGAGCGCGGCCTTCCATAATATCTTTAATTTGCCCTTTTAATATATCGGACTTTGGACCGAAAATGGCTTGCACATTGTTTCCAACTTCAAGCACACCCGCTGCACCTAACGCTTTTAAGCGGTCTTTATCGACTTGTTTTATATCATTGACAGAAACACGCAAACGTGTGATGCACGCGTCTAAATGGGCGATATTTTCTTTGCCGCCAAGCGCCGCCAACACTTCGTACGGGAGATCGTCTCCTTCTGCTTTCACCGCCGGCGCTTCTTCCGTTACTTTTTCGCGGCCTGGTGTTGCCAAATCCCATTTGCGAATCGCAAAGCGGAATCCGAAGTAATAAATGACTGAAAACACTAATCCGACCGGAATAACGAGCCACCATGCTGTCCGGTGTGGCAATACGCCAAATAGCAAGAAGTCAATAACTCCACCGGAGAAAGTCATTCCAATTTTTACGTTTAACAAATGCATAATCATAAAAGATAATCCTGCAAAAATCGTATGGATCGCAAACAGCGCTGGTGCAACAAATAAGAAGGAAAACTCAATTGGTTCTGTAATCCCAGTCAAAAACGATGTTAGCGCCGCTGATCCCATAATGCCGGCAACGACTTTTTTGTTTTCTGGACGCGCTTCGTGATAAATCGCCAGCGCCGCTGCCGGAAGACCGAACATCATAAACGGGAATTTCCCTGTCATAAACGTTCCCGCAGTTAATTCCACTCCATCTTTTAATTGCTCAAAAAAGATTTTTTGGTCGCCATGCACCACTTGTCCTGCTTTATTGACATATTCGCCAAACTCAAACCAAAACGGCGCGTAGAAAATATGATGCAAGCCAAACGGAATAAGCGCACGTTCAATGACTCCGAAAATAAATGCTGCGAGCGTCTTATTGGCATCAATCATATTATGAGAAAACGCGTTTAACCCATGTTGAACCGGCGGCCATACTACTGTCATGATAATCCCAAGCAGAACAGCAGAAGCTGCCGTAATGATAGGCACGAAACGTTTTCCGGCAAAAAAGCCAAGATACTGCGGCAATTCAATGTTGAAATACTTATTGTACATGTAAGCAGCCAAGATACCGACAATAATGCCGCCAAATACCCCTGTTTGCAATGTCGGAATTCCTAATATATTCGCAAATGCCGGGTTGTCGCCGATCATATCCGGAGTAACGCCTAATATCACGCTCATCGTAATATTCATAATTAAATAGCCGATAATCGCAGCAAGCCCGGCAACTCCATCGCCGCCTGCCAGTCCAATCGCTACCCCGACGGCAAAAAGGAGTGAAAGGTTTGAAAAGACGATGCCGCCTGCCTGTTCCATGACATCGGAAACAAGGACAATCCAATGCGCTTTCAACGCCGGAATTTTATCCGTCAATGCCGGATTCTTCAATGCATTACCAAAAGCAAGCAAAATTCCTGCCGCCGGCAAAATCGCAACAGGCAGCATGAGCGCTTTACCGACTTTTTGCAGTGTACCAAATATTCGTTTCATTTTTATAACCTCCTTCTCTCTATAAGTTTTGCAACAAACGTTACGTTCATGTACGGCAAACGAGAAAATTCTTCCGCGGCTGTCATGAAAAATAGCGCGCCCCATATGAATGTGAACAACATGCGAATAAAAACAAAAGGCATGAGCAAAGAAGGACAAAAATAGAACGCTTACAATAAGAGGAAAAATAAAAGTTTCCTCTTATCCGTTCCACTTTGTCTTCTTTACTCATGCCTGATCGAATCAGTAACACGTAAAGAGAGACAACTTTATTTAGTTGTTTCTGTCTCCTTTTTAGCAAGCCTTTGCAGATGCATTGTTAAATATACCGCTTCTGCTTCGTCTACCGGCATTTGTAACGCTTGTTGCATCACTTTAATCAACTTCCAGGCAAGATTATAGCATAGCGGATAGGCATCTTTCAAGATTTTCGACAATTTTTTTGGTTCTTCAACTTTTTCTCCTTTTTTTATCCGCTCAATGGCGTAGCGCAAATGGCGAATAAACCGCAAATAATGGATGCTGTTGCGATCAATCGAAATATGAAGCTGTTGTTCGACAATTTGAACAAGCTTGGCGATAAGTTGGGAATGTTGATTTACTTCAGAAAGGCTGTGTTTGGAAATTGCACTATGAATGTGCAGCGCGATAAATCCGGCTTCCCCTTCCGGCAGCTTGACCCCTAATCTTCGGTTAATCATATCGATGACTTCACACGCAATTTCATATTCCAACGGATATAAGCTTTTTGTTTCGACCAAGAACGGGTTTTTTAAATCAAGCCCTTTTTTCAGCCGCTTCAGTGTAAACGAAATATGGTCAGTCAGCGCGACGTGAATATGCTCGTTTAGCGGAACATTAACCCGCTGTTTAATATGCTGGATCACTTCGTTCATCAGCCCGATAAATTCTTCATCAAGCTCTGGCAGCAATTTTTTGTATTGTTCCTGTTCCCGCTCATTTCTTAAAATGAAGCATTTTTCAACGGCACTTTGCTCAATATAATCCCCTTTTTTCTTCCCGAACCCGATTCCTTTTCCAAGCAAAACAACTTCATCGTACGTTGGATGTGAAGCAATTAACACATTATTATTAAGCACTTTTTCCACCCGAAAGGACTCTGTCACAAAGCCCCACTCCTTTAAATAAAACGTTTGCACTAATACAATAATTATCATCTTACGCAACGTTCTGTAAATCGTCAATGAATAAATATTGACTTTTCTTAAACCAGCAAAATTCGTTTTTCTTTTTCCTCCCCCTCTATGATGAAAGCATGTTACAATGTTGAAGGAAAGGTGGGAACGATATTGATTAAACTGATTGTCAGCGATTTGGACGGAACGCTGCTTGGATTTGATAAACGTGTGAAAAATGAAGATAAACGCGCGATTCAATTCGCAGCGGAACAAGGAATTGATTTGGCGATTGCGTCCGGCCGAATGGATAATGAAATTTTAGACGTGCTGAAAGAATTGCAACAAAAAGCGCATCGTGTCAGCCAAAACGGTGCGTTCATTTACACGAAAACAAATTTGCGGCTTCATGCGCTCACTTTTTCCCCGCAATTAGCGCGGCGAATTTACCAGCAAGTAAAGGAATGGAAAGCGATCGTGCTCGTTTGCGATGAAAACACCTATTTTATTGAAGAGACGAACGAGCATACCAATGAAATAGAAAAACGGCTGTTTTATGGACTATATGAATGCCCAAACATGCTGGATGCGATCGGCAAAACTATTCATCCGTCGAAAATTACTGTACTGGCGGAAAATGAACAAATTGTTGAATTTGAACGAACTATCGCCAATCAGTTTGGCAATCATGTCGATACATTCATTTCTGAATCACGCTGTCTGGATATTATGCCAAAAAATATTAGCAAAGGAAACGCGGTTCTCGCTTTAATGGAACATCTTCGCGTGCAACCGCACGAAATCGCTTGTTTCGGCGATGCATTCAACGATATCCCGATGTTCCGCTTAACCCCTTACAGCTTTGCCATGTCTCATGCCCATCCTGCTGTGAAAAAAGAAGCACAATACGTTGTCCATTCGGTAAGCGAAGGGATACAAATGATACTTGCAAACGCCCCTTCGGCAAAAATGATGCAACAAAAGTTGGCTGATTAAAAAATGCCAGCTTTTTTATGTTTTCCCCTAGTGAGGCTCATACTATAAGTGGCCATGCAAACAGAAATAAATCCAGAATATGAAAAAAAGCGGTTTTTGTTTTCGGTTATCCAATTCATGAACGGTTGCAATCAGGACGCAATCTGCTGACAAGAGGAGTTGCTATAGAAGAAGACGGTGTTTATCTTTTTCTACAAAGAAACGGTACACCGCTTTTATTCATTCATCCGCCTGGGATGGGCCATATCGTTTTCCGCCATCCGCAATCTTGATCAGGCCACTGCCGCGCCATTACGCGGCAATGGGAAAAGAAATAATAAAGGAGGCTCAAGCCTCCTTTCTCTTTCGTTATGCCGCTTGTTCCGTAGCTTGCTTTCCTTTGAAAATCGCCTTTAATAGCGGCGGTGTCACGATTGTTGTCACAAGGACAACAACAACGAGCACGGCGAACAAATCAGGGGTCAATAATTTGGTTTCCAAGCCGATACCAGCGATAATCAATGCTACTTCACCACGTGAAACCATTCCGGCCCCAACCGCAAACGAACTATTCCAAGAAAATCCGGCCAGTTTTGCCCCCAACGCGGCGCCGACCAGTTTTGTCAATACAGCTAATCCGCTCAGCCCAATCATTAACCAAATATGCTTCAGCGCCCCGGAAAATTCGACGGCTACCCCGATGGAAGTAAAAAAGACCGGCACAAAAATGGAGTATCCAATCGTTTCAATTTTTTCAAACACTTCCTGTTTGTAACTTGTAAAACTAACGGCCAATCCAGCGATATACGCACCGATAATCGCTGCTACTCCCGCTGCCTCGGCAAAATAGGCAAATACGAAACAAATAATTAATGCCGCAGAAATGACGGACTCTGATACACGCAACGGCGCAAATAGCCGCAGCACAACCGGAACGGCTTTCCACGCCAATAAAATCGCAACGGCGAAGAAAATGATTTTTTTCAGAATGACGGCACCAAGGTGAACGTCGCTGCCGGTTAAACTCATTAAAAACGCCAGCGCAATGATGACAAGAATATCATCGATGACTGCGGCACCTAATATTGCAGAGCCTTCCTTTGACTTTAGTTGGTCCATTTCTTTCAGCGCCTGCACCGAGATGCTTACGCTTGTCGCTGACAGCAACAGCCCGAGAAATACGGCCTTTTCCATTGATAATCCGATCGCCACTCCCGCCGCATACCCAAGCGCCAACGGGACGACGATTCCAAGCACCCCGACATAGGTGGCGGCTTTTCCTGTGCGCTTAAATTGATCGATATCTGTTTCCAGCCCTGCGATAAACATTAATAAAATGACGCCGATCTGGCTTATTTCCTTTAAAATGTCCGTATCTTGCACAATCCCTAATACGCTCGGACCAAGCACGATGCCAATCAACAGCTTTCCGAGCACAGCTGGCTGTCCTAAGCGGACACTGATATCCCCCGCAATTTTTGCAGCAAATAAAATAGCAGCCAGTTGAACAATTAACATTCTCCACTCTCCTTCTTTTATTTTTTTCGTGAAAAGAACTACGTTTAGCGTATGCAAAAGGTTTCATTCTTAAAAAAGAAAAGGGAAAACGTAATGACTCGTTTTCCCTTTTTCTTCGGTTACACTCCACATGTTGGCGGGCCGCTAACGTATTTTGGAAACTGCCCCGCTGCCAATCGTTTGTCAAACAAGCGGCAATTTTTCTTCCTTTTCCTGATTGCACTATTTTCTATTTGCAACGGTATAAAAGAAGAAGTGTACTATCTCCATTTTCTTGCAAATAATTGCAACTTCATCAGAACGTTTGGCAATTGTTCCAATGGTACTGGGCGGCTAAAATAATATCCTTGCATCTCATCACAGCCTTTTTCCAGTAAAAAGCGGACTTGCTCTTCCGTTTCCACACCTTCAGCTGTCACGCTTAAATTTAACCGGTGTGCAAGTGAAATAATGGCCTCGACAATCTCTGCCCCTTTGCGATTTTCGTGAAAATCGCGGATAAAAGAGCGGTCGATTTTCACCGCATCAATTGGAAAACGATTTAAATAATTTAGCGAAGAGTAGCTGACGCCAAAATCATCGATGGCGATCATAATTCCTTGCTCTTTAAGCGCTTGTAAAATCCGAATCACTTCATTTGGCTCTTTCATAATTGTCGTTTCCGTAATTTCGAAAACAAACGATGATGGCGGAACATCGGCACTCGTTAAAATATTGGACACTGTCGCTTTTAGCGAGCTGTCCATAAATTGCCTTGCCGATAAATTAACAGCCATTTTCAGCGCAGAGAATCCGCTTTTATGCAAAATTTTCAAATCATCGCATGATTGCTGGAGCACCCATTTTCCGATTCTCTCAATCATATTTGTTTCTTCGGCAATTGGAATAAATTCCGCTGGGCTAACCATGCCTAGCTGCGGATGCTTCCAGCGGATCAACGCTTCAACGCTGACCGTGCCTGACTGCACATTTACCTTTGGCTGGTAATAAAGGGAAAATTCATTATTTTCAAGAGCGGTTTGCAAATCGTTTTCCAAACGGATTCGCTTAACAAAAATATCATGTAATTTTGATTGATATTGAACAACACGATGGACACCGTTCGTTTTCGCATAATAAACCGCTTTTCCCGCATTACTTAGCAATGTTTCTACCGAACGATCCGCATCATGCGCATAGCTTACCCCGATATTGATCGTGACATTTAGCTTTTCCCCGGCAATGAAATACGGCTCATTCAGCAAACGGTCAAGCTTTTTTAGCAACCAGTTCACTTCTTCTTTTTTGTTATATGTATAAACAACCGCGAACTCATCATCGCCAATTCTCGATAAAAACACCTGTTCTGACTGGATCTTTTTCAACCGCCGCGCTACTTCCTTTAACAGTTCATCCCCGTTGGAATGGCCAAGAAAATCATTAATAAACTGAAAACGGTTAACATCGACTAACAGTACAGCGATACTAACATCCCGAAGCAGCAGTTCATTCAGTTTTTCCCTTAAATAATTACGGTTTGGCAGCACAGTTATCGGGTCATATTGCGCCATAAATTCAATTTTTTTCTCTTTGCTCTTTTGTTCCGACAGATCGCGAATAATGAGAAATTGCGCGCTTTGTCCGTAGTAATCAATGGACATTGCCTTCACGTCAACCTCTTTTTGCTCCCCGCATAACGATGTTAATACCCACTCATTTTCCTGTTGTTCGCGTTTTTCGAGAAAATCGCTTAGTCTTTTCCCTTTAACAAAGTCGATCCGTTCGGCCTTCACCATTTCCAGTCCGGCCGGATTCATGTAGTGAATCACTCCGTCGGCTTGAATGATAATAGGATCAGGCAGAAATTCGATCACTTTCCGGTATAATTCCTCGCTTTGTTGAAGCTGCTCCCGTACTTGAATAAAGTCGGTCATATCGCGAAGTATCGACAATCCCGCAACTGCTGTGCCGTCATTTCCGAAGACTGGAGTCACATTTGCCGACACATGCACTTTTTTCCCATCTTTTCGTACTAATGACAAATGAACAGACGTTAATGTTTGACCGCGGCTGAGCTTCTGCAAGCTTTGCTGCAATTTGCCATGATGTCCCGGCAGAAAATCAGCGATTTTTTTGGCAAGCACTTCTTTCTCGCTCCAGCCCAACAGCCGTTCTGCTTCGCGGTTAACCCGCAAAACACGTCCAGCCAAATCAAACATCACGATTGCATCATGCGTCTGTTCAAGAAACGAATGAAACAGCTGATGAATTTCCTCAAACTGTTTTTCACGGGCAATTTGTTCCGTAATATCCCGAGTAAAACAGATCATATACGGCATCGTTCCATCCTTTGTAAATACAGGAACAATCATCGATTCAGCGATCCGCCATTCACCTTTTATATTCACTTGATCGCGATATGTAACAATCTTTCTTGTTTCAAGCGCTTTTCGATACTGTTTATTTAAATACGCAGCCATTTCTTTTGGATAAATATCCTCAATGCATTTCCCGATATCTTTTTCGGTCAAATTCGCTAAATAAAGCGCATGAGAACTAGCACAAACGTAACGGAATTTAGGTCCTGCTTCCACTTTCATTAAAAACACTACATCGAACAGCTCGTTCATAATCGTAAACAATAGCTGTTCATCAACAATGATGTCATAAAAAAATTGATTTCGAGTCATCTTATTCATCCCTTTATGTCATAAAATAACTGCGGTCATCAATATGCCCATTATCGATATGACTATGTAAATTGTTGCCTAATTAAGATTAATATGCTCTTTCACTTATTTTTTCGGCAAAATAGTCTGTATCGTTAATACATTTTTCCGCTAAATTTTCTGGGAAATCGTACCATTTGATTGCCGCCATTTTAAAACGTAATGAATTTAAAATATCTTTGTTTAAAAATTGACAAAAGCATAAAGATAAATTTATGATGATAACAAGTTCTTTAGTTACAAAAAATTAGTTTGTTGTATTTTTAATCTTAACGACTGTAACGAAACTGGGAGGGCATAAAATATGGCAAACACTACTTCCACATCCGCAAAAGACTTTTTTGCTGTCATTCACGAGCGGCAATCTGTGCGGAAATACGACCCAAACGTTTCCATTAGCAAAGAAGAACTGCGCGACATCATTGAAATGACTGAAAAAGCGCCGTCAGCATGGAACCTGCAACATTGGCATTTTGTCATCATTCATGGAAAAGAAGCGCAACAGCGCCTTTACCCAATCGCCAATTATCAACAACAAGTTGTCGATGCTTCCGCCGTCATTGCTGTATTAGGCGATTTAGAAGCACATAAAAATACGGACGCGGTATATGATCCATTAGTAAAAGAAGGAGCAATGTCACAAGAAATAAAAGAAAGAATCGCACAGCAAATCGAAGCGGCATACCAAAATAAACAATATGCCCGTGATGCAGCATTTAGCAACGCCTCGCTCGCCGCTATGCAGCTTATGCTAGTGGCTACGGCAAAAGGATGGGCGACATGCCCAATCGGCGGTTTCAATGCTGAACAATTTCAACAAGAATTTCATATTCCTGACCGCTATATCCCGGTTATGCTCATTACAATCGGCAAAAGCATCGCACCTGCCCGCCGTACGACACGGTTGCCTGTAGAAACCGTCACCACATGGGTAGAACGATAAGCGTCTGCTTCATATGGCAAAAATCAAAAAGATGACCATTCGGTCATCTTTTTGATAATATGGTTATCCCTTTGTCAGCTTCCCGCTCTATCGAACGCTTCTTTACGGTTTTCGGCTTGAAAAAACTCCACCGCATGTGTTGGCCGTCTACATTTCGTGCACCCAGTATAACAGTTTATTAACAAGCGTTTCGACATGCTCTTGCGGAGCTGCTTTCTTCAATGATGATGCCAATCGTTCTTTAAGCGTTTCCGTTTCCTCATCGTAACGGATCAAAAACGACCACTCAAGATCGGGAATAGCTACAACAATATATTCTTCTTTTTTATTTTCATAAATGTAAACATTGGTTGGCGTCCGTTCATCCAATAATGCCGCTTTCCGGATTTTCATCTCATCCCCCGTCCTTTGTGTGCTATTTTACATGTTGTGTATTTTAGCAAATCCATGCCGAATGTTCAATGCGGCATCGCTATAGCAGCCGTTAGGGCCAATCCGTCTAGTCGGCGTAAATCATCTTTCTCGTCATTCCGCCATCAATGACAATGTTTGTCCCAGTGATAAAATCATTTTCATCATCGCACAAATACAGACAAGCGCGCGCGATATCTTCCGGCTTGCCGACACGCTGCGCTGGATGCTGTGTATGGTCAATTTCCCGCAATTGGCCATAATCCCCCGTTTCGATCCATCCCGGGCTGATTGCGTTCACGCGAATACGATCACCGGCAAACGACACAGCTAACGCATGAGTCAATGACAAAATTCCTCCTTTAGAAGCGGCGTATGCTTCCGAGTGAGGCTCCGACATGAGCGCCCTTGTTGACGCGATATTGACAATCGCTCCGCCTGTTTCATTTTTCCGCATATACTTCGCTGCTTCGCGCGATCCAAAAAAGACGCTCCGTAAGTTGGTGTGAAGCACATCGTCCCACTCTTCCACCGTTAACTCATATGGAGATTTCCATCTTGACACACCCGCATTATTAATTAAATAATGCAAACTGCCATACATTTCAAACGTTGCGCTCATCAGGCGCTCTATTTCATCGACTTTCCGAACATCCGTCGGAATAAAGCGCGCCTCTAATCCTTTTTCCTTTAACGCCAGAACAAGTTTCTTCCCCGCTTCTTCAGCAATATCGGCAATCACCACATTCGCTCCTTTTTCCGCAAACATCGTAGCAATCGACTTTCCAATGCCATTTGCTCCGCCGGTTACGACAACCACTTTTTGTGAAAACTTCATCTTCCCCCCAACCTTTCTCCTTTCTAATTTCGCAGCAATTAGCATTCTAGCAATAAATCATCTTCTAGCAAAAGTATACCACTTCGGCTGTTTGCATCAAAAAAGAGACCGCAGCAAAGGCGGTCCTTGTTTATGTTTACCGATATGAAACACATGAACTTGGGAATAATGGAACATATGGCGATGCTCCCCCGTAGTAAGAAACAGGCGCGTAATAGACTGGCGCCACCGGCGCCCCGAACGGCATTATCGGGCTACACGCAGGAAACGGAACACTTGGCACCATCCATGTCATTGGCAACATCGGCGGAACCGCGGGGCCCCCTGCTCCGCTGACAACGCCCGGCATTTCTGCTGTTGGCGGTGCCTGCATCGGCGCTGCTGCAGGAAAATTAATATTTTCATTTCCCTCCATTGGCACTCTTTCTTCCGTGTCAAACGTCATCGTTGGCGGTGCGACATCCCGACTGTCAACATCATCATGATCCACAAACGGCGTCACTCCGTCTGCCACCGGATGGTGCCAATCTGTCGCAGGATAATAGCCTTGCGCCGGCAGGAACGGGTAGGAAGGAGCTGGCATTGACATAGCTGGCGGTATGTTGTTTTCCCCCCGCTCCGTGCCACCCTCCGTTCTTTCTTCTACATCATAGCTTTGCTCATAAAAAAATGGATCATCCATATACGAATCCCAATGATTCACACTTTTCTCCTCCTCATTTTTCATTGATGATACACACCCATCCATATTGTATGTGGAAACAAGCAAAGGGTGTTTGCCCTCAAAAAAATGGGTATTTATCCTACAGCACTGCTGCGCTACTATTATGTTTGTGACAAACATTCATCGGTTGGGGTGAGCGAGCGGTGGATGAAAAATTAGCTGCTAAACTTCTCGATGAATTGCGCAACGGAACGGTTTCAGAGCTGCTAGTGAAAAAAGAAGATTTTCTCACGTTTCGCAGCGTTCTTGTCAAACAAAATGACTTTAAACACTTCCGCGGCATCGCGCAACGAGGGGGAGATGTGATTTACCATTATCAAGAAAAACCGCGAAGTTAATTCTCCAATCATTGATTAATAAACGCCGATTTTCCAGTGCGAAAATCGGCGTTTTTTCCAAAAAATTCCATATATCCTATGACACTAGTAATATCAATAAAAAAACATGATTTTCCCATATTAATGATAGAAGAGAAAAACCTTGTTACTCTTGTAACGAATGAGAGGGAAGGAGGGAGTTTGATGAAAAAATAAAGAAGTTGATGCTGGCATCGGTTTTTTGCGGCGCGTTTTTCCTTGGAAGTCATGCTTATGCCGCAACAACTCATACAGTAAAACATGGGGAAACGCTTTGGAACATCGCCAAACAATACGGCGTCCCATTAAAACAGCTGCAAAAACAAAATGGGAAATACACCAATGTCTTATTTTTTGGAGAAACGTTAGTTATTCCTAAAGCAACGATTTCGGCAAGCGAAAAAGATTTATTAGCCCGCCTCGTTCACGCGGAAGCAAAAGGCGAACCATATGCAGGAAAAGTAGCCGTAGCAACCGTCGTATTAAACCGAGTGGACCACCCTGATTTTCCTGATACGATTCGCGCAGTGATTTATGAGCGCTCTGGCGGCCATTATGCGTTCACACCGGTGCAAAACGGAACGATTCATGAACCGGTAGACCGTGAAGCATGTCAGGCCGTTGAAGAATCACTTGCCTTTCGCGGTTTAGGAAATGGTTCATTATATGTTTATAATCCAAAAACGGCGAAAAGCAACTGGCTGCGTTCGAAACCAATCACTGTCGTGATAGGAAACCACGTATTTGCCAAGTAAGAAAAGAGTTTTTTTACAAGCTCCTTTCTTTTTTAGAAAAAATCGGTTATAAATATGCCATAAATCCCTTTACTTCAACATGAAAATGAGGCAAACTATAACAAACACAATAAAAACAAAAAGGAGAATGAATATGAAAAAAGCAAAAGTTGGCGACATTATCGAATTTAAAAACGGATTGCGCGGAATTGTGGAAAAAGTCAATGAAAATTCTGTCATCGTTGATTTAACGTATATGGAAAATTACAGAGAGCTGGATTTGCAAGAACGCACCGTCGTCAATCATAAAAATTACAAAATCATTAAATAGGAATGAAAACAGAGGCTGTTCCTTTATAAGAACAGCCTCCACCATTTTGCTAGGAAATGCGGGCTACTTGATCCGATTCATATATATGGGTGCCGTTTTGGCAAGAAGCCGCAGCGCAAAACATGGCAAAAGCAAGCTGTTTAGCTTCCACCGGCTTGTATTTTTCCCATTTGCCAACAAACAAAAACGGAAGACGGCCAAGCAGCCAGCCCGCCATTTTTTCTCCAAAGCGAAATTCTTGCCGCTTTCCAAGAAGAAGCGAAGGGCGAAAAATGTGCAATGACGGAAGCGAAAGCCTTTGCAGCGCTTCTTCGGTTTCCCCTTTCACTCGATAATAAAAGAAAAAAGAGCGCGGGTTGGCCCCGAGAGCAGAAACGGTTAAAAAGCTTTTAACACGGCATTTTTCCGCCAGCACCGCCGCACGCAACGTATATTCATAGTCCACTTGGATAAACTGCTGCCTTGTTTTTGCCTTTTTCCGCGTTGTTCCAAGACAGGAAAACACATCATCGACGCGAAAATACCGTTCATATGATTCTAATTCATTGAAATCGATCACCACTTGCTGGAGTTTCTCGTGATGAATAGGCAATGGGCGCCGGACTAAAATGGTTACTTGTTTATATATATCTGATTCCAACAACAATGTTAGCAATTCGCTGCCAACAAGCCCGCTCGCCCCGATTAACAGCGCCTTCCTGGACACCAAGGCTAAAACCTCCAACTAAAAAGTCAATGCCATTATATATGACTTTCGCGAAAAAAACACTGCCTTTTTCCAGCATAAAACGGCATCTTCCAAAGGAAGATGCGCATTAACGGTTATCCACTTTTTCAGGATACAAATCATGGTTCATTAAACGGTATTCCGCCATTTTCTCATACTTCGTCCCCGGGCGCCCCCAATTGCAATACGGGTCAATCGAAATGCCGCCGCGTGGTGTGAATTTTCCCCACACTTCAATGTAACGCGGCTCCATTACTTTAATTAAATCATTCATAATAATGTTGACACAGTCCTCATGAAAATCTCCATGGTTGCGAAAACTGAATAAATACAATTTTAGCGATTTGCTCTCGACGCATTTTTTATCAGGAATGTAGCTAATGTAAATCGTCGCAAAGTCCGGCTGCCCAGTTTTCGGACATAACGTCGTAAACTCCGGGCAATTGAATTTCACGAAATAATCGCGGTCCGGATGTTTATTCTCAAACACTTCCAACACTTCCGGGCTGTATTCAAACAAATATTTTGTTCCTTGGTTGCCAAGTAATGTAAGATTTTTTAATTCTTCCTCTCTTCTTCCTGCCATCATTATTCCCCTTTCCTGCTTATTCATTTGCTTATACGCCGCGCTTGTTTCCCCACAACAGCGCGTGCAGCTGCGGCAAAACGCGCACATCGTTCAGTTCGTTTGATTGCGCCACTTTTTCCACCAACCATTCCAGCTTCGCCAACAACTTTTCACGCAGCGCCGCTGCATCTTTTTCCATTATATCGTCATTCCCGGCTTGCAAATAAAACGAAATCTCCGGGTAACGCTTGTGAATTATTTTTGCATAGTCAAAATCATCGTCATCAAATACGACGACTTTCAAGCTAACATGGGACGCGCGCCCCGCGCCGACCAGCTTACCGATGATGTGATCAAGCACCGCAAAATCCGTCTCCATTCCGGAACTTGGCGGTTTTGGCGAAATCGTGACATCATCAATATCATATAGCCAATCTTGCCAGCGGCTTCCTTGTGTTTCGACGGCAATGCGAACGCCTTTATTTTTTAATAATAAAACAAGCTCTTCAAGCGCTTGAATGAGAACAGGATTCCCTCCCGATATCGTAACATGGCGGAAACGGTCGCCGCCAAGTTCGCATAGGCGTTCCCAAATTTGCCCGGCAGTCATTTGCCGAATTTCTCCTTTTGCCGATCCGTCCCATGTAAAGGCAGAGTCGCACCAGCGGCACGAATAATCGCAGCCGGCTGTGCGGACAAACATCGTTTTCTGCCCGATCACCATGCCCTCGCCTTGAATGGTCGGCCCGAAAATTTCAAGGACGGGAATTTTTTTCGCCATGATTATTTCCCCGCTTTCGGACGATAAACAACGTAGCTTGTCGGCGTTTCGCGCACGAACACTTGCAGACATTTTGGCTTGTTCGGCAATGTATCCAAATGCGCTTGCACCGTTTCATAAATTTTGCGGGCAATGACTTCGCTTGTCGGAAAGTCGTTGCTGTTTTGCTCATTAAACCAATCTTGATGTTCGTTCATTAATGTATGATCCAGTTTGTCATGAATCAGCTTTTTCAACTCTTGAAAATTCACTAAAAATCCCGCATCGTCCAATTCATCGCCCGCCACTGTAATGTTCACAGTGTATATATGGCCATGCATGTTCGCGCATTTTCCCGCTTTCTCATGTGGAATAAAATGAGCTGCGGCAATATGCATATCCTTATTTAATTCGTATTGGTAGTTGTGAAATACTTGCGGATAAAGCTGATGGATCATAATTGATTTGCCCCTTCCTTTTCTTTCATGTATTCTTCGAGCCCCCGTCTGCGCAACACACAAGCCGGGCACTCGCCGCAACCGTCAGCGATAATCCCGTTATAACAAGTTAATGTTTTCGTGCGCACAAACTCAAAAGCGCCAAGCTCATCGGCGAGCTTCCACGTCTGCGCTTTCGTCAGCCACATCAATGGCGTATGAATCACAAATTGGTAATCCATGGCCAAATTCAATGTGACATTTAGCGATTTGATAAATATATCCCGGCAATCCGGATAGCCGCTAAAATCTGTTTCGCATACGCCTGTTACGAGATGGCGGGCTCCTTTTTGCTTGGCGAGCACCGCTGCGAACGACAAAAACAATAAGTTCCGCCCATCCACAAACGTCGATGGCAATTGCCCGTCTTTTTGCTCAATGGCGATATCGCTTCGCGTAAGCGCATTTGGTGCCAATTGATTTAATAGTGACATATCCAAAACGGTATGGGAAATACCGAGTTCCTTCGCAATCGAAGCCGCCACTTCAATCTCAAGCCGATGGCGCTGACCATAGTCAAATGTCACCGCTTCAACTTCGTCAAATTGTTTTAACGCCCAAAACAAACATGTCGTGCTGTCTTGACCTCCGCTGAAAACCACTACCGCTTTTTCCTTTTTCCCCATCGTCGCTCTCCTTTCTTTCCTTTCCAGAAGAACGAGCGTCCTAAAACAAAAAAGCTATACCCTCTAAGGATATAGCCTGTCCCTAGTTTTTTATAGAGGGTTGTTCTAGAACCTCTCCCATACCACATCGGTATGGAATCCTTCTTCAATTTTCTTTGCCTGCTGAACCATTGGCTTTTCTTATTGTACCGCTTTTTTTGTTTTATTGACAACCATACAATAAGGCGAGAATGTGAACAAAAAATAAAGGCAAAACCTTGCTAACTACATTCCAAATATATAGGAATGTCATCATTCTGTCCAACAGATAATATTGCCAAACAAAATGGTAATGTAATCATTTTCACTATTTAAAAATGAACATGGCTATCTTATCGTAACAGATAGTTTGCAAACAAACATTTTGTTTGATCGACTGTTGATATATCTGAATATTCCGTATATATTGAAAGCAGTAAGAATAGGGAGGGACAAACGATGAAACATTTAATTAAACAGCAGCGGGCGAAGCAAGCATTAAAAAAAGTTGTCAATGTCGCTGAAAAACTGCGGCAGTCTCTTGACATAAACCGTCCGCTAGAGGAGCAATTGGAACGTATCCGTTCGTTTCTTGACCGCGAACTGCAGCAAGATGAATATTTTTTAATCGTTGATGAAACAGGGCGCGCCATCATTCATACGAATCGATTGCGCGAAGGCCGCGTTTTTTCCGATGAGGTGGGCCAAAAAGCCGCTAAAACAACGAAACCGCTTTTGCAAGTGTACGAACGCGATACTGGGGAGGTGCTCATCGACGCAAGCTGCCCTTTATTAACAGACTTTAATGGAAAGCGTTTTAATTTGCGATTGGGAAGATTAATGCACCGTCCTTATTTGCAAACTTACTTTTTATTTCTGTCTATTGTGCCTGCCATGCTCAGCTTTCTCATCACGCTGCTTTTTTCACTATCTCCGTTATGGACATGCGCTGCGACCATTATCGCCAGCTTGATCATGAGCACGCTTTTTTACCGGTCGCTTGTCAATGAACTGCGCCACTGGTATGGCGTCACTCGCTCCGTTTCATCTGGAAACCTTCAAACAGAAGTACATACTGCCCGAAAACGCAATGAATTTCATCAAATCGCATATGAAATAAACAAAATGATTTTCGGCATTCGCGCGATGATCACAGAGTTAGCGAAAGCCGCCAAAACGGTGAATCAAGTAAGTGAGCAACAGCAGCTGGAAACAAAACGGCTTTCAGAATCGTTTGATGAAATCGCCGCAGCAATGGAAACGTTCCGCGAAGGCACAAAACAGCAAACCGCATCGGTAGAACAAGCCAATCATTTAGTAATCCAGATGGTCGAACGGGTGCAAAAAATGCAAGAAGAAGTGGAACGTGTCGTTTCACATGCAAAAACTGCGCTCACATCGATGGACGAAGGAAACCGCCTCATTGAAGAAACAAAACAAAAAATGGATACAATGCAACAAGAAATAAACAAAACGACGGCATTAATCCACGCTGCATCGCAAGAAGCAGCCAACGCCCAAAACATGATTTCCGCTATCCGAACGATCACGAAACAAACAAATTTGCTCGCGTTAAACGCATCGATCGAAGCCTCGCGCGCGGGAGAAGCAGGAAAAGGCTTTGCCGTCGTCGCTCAAGAAGTCCGCAAGCTTGCTGAAGATACAAACGATTTTGCTGCAAAAATTTTATCTTCACTGCAGACGATGACAAACGTGCTGCATAACGCCGTCCAAGCCGTACAGGAAAACGAGCAGCAGGTGGAAAAAACGAAACATTCGCTATGGAAAACGGGCGAAACATTCGCATTATTCCATCAAATGTTTTCTGAACTCAACGCGCTTTTGCAGCAAAATCAAATCCATGTCGAAGCGGTTACTGGCAATGGCCGAAACCTTCAGCATCTCATTGGCGATATTAACGTCATCGCCACCGATTTCACAAATATGGTGCAAGAAACTACCGCCGGATTGGAACAGCAAACTGCCGCCATCCATGAACTGGCGAAAGAAGCGGATGTTTTGCTTGCTTCTGTTCAACAGCTTCAGCAAATTGTCAACCGGTTTCATTAAAAGCGGCAAGAAAATAGAAAGCACTTCTGACAATGATATTGCGGACAGCAATGGTTGATTTTTTCTTTCCCCTTGCCGCCCAACTGCAGCCGTTTGCCTGTTGGCATCCGGCAATGCGAACACTGGCATTGGCTCGCCGGATTGTCAAAGCGTTTGTCCGTTTTCCGCGGACAAACGCTCTGCACTATTTTGGCATTTTCCGCATACACAGCAACAAAAGAAAGGCAAAGCTGATATACCCAAACAACGGGTATAAAAACGACAACAGAGAACTATAACGAAACAAACTGGCCGCGAACAATAAAGCGAACAAAGCGATCAGAAACAAGCTATCCGAAACCGAAAACATCGTGCGGAATTGCCGCTGCAGCCCAAACACGCCGCCAATAATAGACGTCAAAATTTCTCCGTAAATGACGAGAATATACATCCAATAAAATAAGGAAAAAAAAGAACGAATTACTTCCGCCATCGGAATATCGTAACTCAATACATGCGGGAACGATAATAAAACGAAGTGGCTGCTCAATAAAATGCCTGTGAGCAGCAATCCCCCCATCATTGCTCCGCGCTGCACGGTCGTCTCATCATCAGCTTCCTGCGCTAATGGCACAAGCACAGGCTGCGCCATCGTTAAATTAAAGGCGGCATACGAAAGCGGGGCAAGAAACGCCTTTAATGAATGATCGATTGTCAGCCATCCTTCGCCGCCCCATTTTCCCATGGCCAGCAGCTTAAAAAGAACGACAGCGCTAAACAGCACCATGGCCGGAACAATCAGTGCATTAACACTTAACAAACCTTTTATATCGTATAACATCACAACAAACGATAAGCAAAGCGTTATCATGATCCCTGCCTGCTTTGGCAGCCCGAGCTGTTCTTCAAACACCGCGCCTGCGCCCGCGATCATTACCGCAACCACTCCCATAATCATTGCCGTCATAATAACTGTCACAAGCGGGCTCATAACATTGCCAAATAAATAGCGATTAAACTGCTGGTAAGATGCCGCGCCAATTCTGCGCGCCATCACCATCATTCGCGCTCCCATCCATGTGAATAAGCTGCCGCTGATAAACACTCCTATCGTGCCAAAAGCTCCGTATTGGGTGAAAAACTCGACGATTTCCTTTCCTGTCGCAAATCCCGCGCCAACGACGGTCCCGACATAGACAGCGGCAATTTGCCATGCTTCCGACCATTTTTTCCACACTTCTGTTGTCACATCCTCCTTGTCCACGCTTTATTTCATATATATGTAAACGCGGACAAAGAAAGACGAAATAATAAAAAAAGATGCTACAACGAAGCATCCGGTTTTATTTCACTGTAATTTGTTCGAGTTGGTGCTCATGCAATTCTTTCGCCTCTACGTGGATTTTTACCGAGTATGTTCCTTTTTCTTGGAAAGTTGTCGCCGCTTCATATTGGCCTGCTTGTGTCTCGCTCGCATCAATAAACTCATGCTTTCCGTTATTTTTCCACACTTCAAAACGAACCGTAGCGTTTGTCAACGGTTTTCCATCGTGAGCAATCTGCGCCGTCAAACTTGCCGATTGACTAGCCACATATTCTTTAGATTGCAGCGTTATCGATAAGCCAGCGTGAGAATGGCCGCTATGTCCATCATTATGATGATTCTCAGCATTTTCATGTTGCTGTTCGGACTCTTGACCAACGATAATATCTTTTTTCGGCATATTGTGCATGTTCCGCGCTGTGACATGCGCAACGACGGAATATGTTCCCGGCTCTGTAAACGTTTTAGTGACGGAATATTTGCCGCTTCCTTCATTCTTCGCCTTTAACATATCATGTTTTTCACTTCCATGTTTCCAAATTTCAAATTTTACTTCATCGGCATCGTCGACTTTTTCCTCTCCGTATGTTACGACACATGCTATCGTTGTTTCTTTGTTTAACTCAATATGATCGGCGGCTTCTATTTTCACTTCCAATATCGCCGGCTTTTCCGGCTTTTCTCCGTTCTTTTCTTGGGCGCAAGCCGCGAATAAAAACAACGACGGCATCAGCAATGCCAAAAACGCATAAACTTTTTTCATCATTTTTCACCCTCGCTAAATTTTTTTCTGTCCCAAACTATATCACAAATTTGCCACATTCTATACCATCGTTCACCGTTTCTCCAAAAATATTTCACGATTACAACAAATTTTAAAAAAAAACACTTGAAAGTCAAAGATAGTCAAAGTATAATAAAGACAGAAAGTCAAAGATAGTCAAAGTCAAATGATAAAAAGGAGGTTATGCCTCATGCTTTGCCAAGTATGCCAACAAAACGAAGCAACAGTATTTGTCAACTTGCAATTTAACCATGAGAAAAAACAAATGCATCTTTGCCATGAATGTTATGAAAAACAAAAACAAGAGCTTTCCATCCCAATGAACTTCGGGTTTGGAGGCTTTTCGTCATTCCCGTTTGATGATTTCTTTATGGATGGATTTTCGCCAATTTCGGAAATGGGAGCGCCACAGCCAAACACCGCACAGCCATCGCACCGCAACAGAAAAGGCGGCGGCTTCCTTGATCAATTTGGCCGCAACTTAACGCAACTGGCGAAAGCAGGTCTCATTGATCCAGTCATCGGCCGCGATAAAGAAATCGAACGCGTCATCGAAATTTTAAACCGCCGTAATAAAAACAACCCGGTATTAATCGGGGAACCTGGCGTCGGGAAAACGGCGATCGTCGAAGGACTTGCCTTGAAAATTGCCGAAGGACAAGTTCCGGAAAAACTGTTAAATAAAGAAGTATATTTGCTTGACGTCGCTTCGCTTGTCGCCAACACGGGCATTCGCGGGCAATTTGAAGAGCGCATGAAACGTCTTATCGCTGAACTGCAACAACGCAAAAACGTCATTCTCTTCATCGACGAAATTCACTTGCTCGTCGGCGCCGGTTCGGCGGAAGGTTCAATGGACGCCGGCAACATTTTAAAACCTGCGCTGGCCCGCGGCGAATTGCAAGTCGTCGGTGCGACAACATTGAAAGAATACCGACAAATTGAAAAAGACGCCGCGCTTGAACGCCGCTTCCAACCAGTGATCGTCCATGAGCCGACCGTCGAACAAGCAATCACGATTTTAAAAGGCATCCAGCCGAAATATGAGCAATTCCACCATGTCAAATATACGGATGAAGCGATTGAAGCATGCGTCAAATTGTCACACCGCTACATTCAAGACCGCTTCTTGCCGGACAAAGCGATCGACTTGTTAGACGAAGCCGGCTCAAAAGCGAACTTGCGCATCGGTCCGACAGATGAAAAACAAATCCAAGAGCGCCTTGCGCAAATCGCTAAAGAAAAAACAAAAGCAGTGAACGAAGAAAATTTCGAACTGGCAGCGAAATTGCGCGATGAAGAGCTGAAATTAGAAAAACAACTGCAAAACGGTGTAAATCAAGAGCGCCCTGTTGTCAATGTTGCCGATATCCAACGCATCATCGAAGAAAAAACAGGCATTCCTGTCGGCAAACTGCAAGCTGATGAAAAAGAAAAAATGAAACATTTAGAAGAAAACTTGGCGAAAAAAGTGATTGGCCAAGAAGAAGCGGTGAAAAAAGTGGCGAAAGCGATCCGCCGCAGCCGCGCGGGATTAAAAGCAAAACATCGCCCAATCGGTTCATTCTTATTCGTCGGTCCGACCGGCGTCGGAAAAACAGAGCTGGCGAAAACGCTCGCCGAAGAATTGTTCGGCTCGAAAGACGCAATGATTCGCCTCGATATGAGCGAATATATGGAAAAACATTCGGTATCGAAATTAATCGGTTCACCTCCGGGCTATGTCGGTTTTGAGGAAGCCGGCCAGCTAACGGAAAAAGTGCGCCGCAATCCATACAGCATCATCTTGCTTGACGAAATTGAAAAAGCGCACCCGGACGTGCAGCACATCTTCCTGCAAATTTTAGAGGACGGCCGTCTCACTGACAGCCAAGGCCGCACCGTTAGCTTTAAAGACACGGTCATCATCGCGACAAGCAACGCCGGTGTTACCGATAAAAAAATTACGGTTGGATTCGAAAAACAAGGAACAACGCACACAAGCGTTCTTGAGTCGTTAAACGCCTACTTCAAGCCGGAATTTTTGAACCGTTTCGATGCGATCATCGAATTCAAACCGCTACAAAAAGAACATATGTTGCAAATCGTCGATCTGATGCTCCATGAAGTAAAAGCGACATTGCGCGAACAGCACATCGACCTTGACGTAACGCCAGCAGCGAAAGAAAAATTGGCGGAACTTGGCTACCATCCAGCGTTCGGTGCCCGTCCGCTCCGCCGCGTCATCCAAGAACATGTCGAAGATAAAATCGCCGACGTCTTGCTGGATGAAAACGATCAAGTACAAGCGCTTCGCATCGATGTCGAAAATGACGCGATTGTCGCAAAAGCTTTGCATAAACAAACCGCCTGAACCCTTGATGGGAAAGGCGGTTCTTTTTTTGCCTATCTGCCGTATTTTATTCGCTTGCACATTATTACATAATTTGCTTACGGCTTTTCAGAAACAGCCATTAGATAAACTTAAAACAAAAATCAAATCCTACTAAATGGCGGCAGCCCCATTTTTCGCAGACTGTCACGGTTGATAGGTCCATTAAAATTTAGTGATTACGTTAAACCCTTTCGTATTATATTGTGACATATTTTCAAATACAGCGTTTACCTCTTCCAATTTGATTTCACGTTCAACTAAGCGCTTCGGATTCAACCGCCCGGAAGAAATCAAGCTCAGCAAACCGCGATAGTCAGGATGAGGATTGCCGATGCTTCCAACAAACTCAATTTCCGATGCCGTAATCAGATCAACAGGGAGCGAGACAAAACCTCCTTCTTCTGATGTGGTTAAACCCACTTGAACATGTCTTCCTCCTTTTCTTAAGGATAAAACCGAATTAAGAACGGTATCTTTGATGCCTAAAGCATCCAGTCCGACATGTGCGCCCCCTTTTGTGATTTCTTTTATTGCTTCGACAACGTTTTCTTTTCTAGCATTGACGGCCGCAATAGCGCCTTCCTGTTTTGCGATTTCAAGCTTTTGTTCATCAATATCAACGGCTATCACTTGCGCTCCTAATGCATTGGCCACCTGAATAGCAGAAAGACCTACACCGCCAGCCCCATGCACAGCCACCCAATCACCAGGCTTGACATGTCCTCTGACAATACCGTGATATCCCGTCATGTAACGGCAGCCTAAAGCAGCAGCTGTTAAACTGTCAACATTTTCAGGGAGTCTGATCAAGTTAAAATCGGCATTGCGAACTAATACATATTCCGCATAGCCGCCTTCCAATCCAGAAACCAAACCATAAATTTGCAGGTTTTCGCATAAATTCGGCACACCTTTTTTGCAATATTCACATCGCCCGCAAGCGGAATGGAACGGGACGGTGACACGATCTCCCGGACGGAACGACTTCACATCTTTGCCAACTTCTTCGATGACACCCCCAAATTCATGTCCAGGTGTTATCGGCAATTCCGGGGACAAACCAATCCACGCCCAATCCCCTTGCCACGCATGCCAGTCGCTGCGGCAAACTCCGCAAGCTTCGATTTTAATTACCGCATCTTCCGGACCTGGTTGAGGATCCGGGACATTTAAAATTTCCAGCGGTCTTTTGTGCTGAACAATTTTCGCAGTTTTCATTGCCTCTCCCCCTCATTTTTAAAAAAAAACATATTATTAACAATATTATTAATATTCATTATTTTAACAAAAATAATTATATAGTTAATTAGTTACAAAATTTTTGGTTTCTCGCAAGCTAGTTACGCAAGTTAAAAAGATGAGTGGTATTGAATGGAATGTAGCGCTTTAAAAACTTTATTGCCGTTCCCAGTGTGGAGGCAAGATTGAGTCAAGAATAATAAAAAACCGTTTCAATCAACAGTCGTCAAAAATCTATATGGTATTACGATAATAATGCCAACCTTGCTGCTGCAAGCCACAAAGAATCAGCTAAAATTAATAGCAGGATGCGATTGCCGAAAAATGCGGCAATCCCTCCTGCTACTATCCTAAAAATCATGGTTATTGTGCAAGCCGGTTAAAAACATAATAGAGCTGGCTAAAATACCAGCAATGATATAACGTCAACATCCAAAGACCGCTAAGCTGCTATAGGCGCTGATAGTGGAAATTCAGCCCTTGGTATCGGCGATGGAATTTTCATGCGAATCAGCCATCTTTTTGGCAAGGCCATGCATTAAAAACTGGATTGTCCGTTCCATTTCCGCTTCATCGTCCCAGTCGTAATCTGGCAACATAATAAACCGCGCCAGTAAAAATCCGGCAATTGCCGTGATCGTCATGCGGATGACCGAATCAGCGGGAATGGCGGCCAATTCTCCTTTTTCTTGAAAATGCTCGACAATTCGCTTAAATTTCTGGTAGATGTGCGTCGTAAAAACGTGCTGAACCTGCTCTTTAATTTCCGGATGAAACGTGGTTTCCTGCCAGAACACCCGGACGGCCGGCAAGTACTTTTTCACAAATTGATAACGGTTTTTCAAAAGAGCGCGAATGAAGTCTTCATAGCTTTGATACTGGCTTTCAAACACTTCTTTGACAAATTCTTTCGCCAAAAATGGGGCGACGGATTTAAACAGCGTCGGAGTGACAATCGCCAAAAGCAAATCCTTTTTTGTTTTATAGTGGCGGAAAATCGTTCCTTCGGCCACACCTGCTTTCTTGGCGATTTCGCTTGTCGAAGTGGCGGCATAGCCTTTTTCGGCAAACATTTCAATCGCCGCTTGCAAAATTTTGATTTGCTTTTCACTAAGCTTCACATCTTCCCCGTTTCGCTGTAACAATTCTTTCAGCCATTGCTGTTCATTCATTACCTTATGCTCCTTACAATTTTCGATATTTTTTTAATGCCACTACATTTAATATCATAAACAATATAGCAAAACCAAGTAAAACATATACGTCTTTGGCAATTTCATTCCAGCCGTTGCCGCGAACCATAATTTCCCGCAGCGCATCCGCTCCGTACGTCAGCGGCATGACCACGCTTAAAGACCGGAGCCATTCCTCCATCGTATCTAAATTAAACAAGCCGGAAAAGAACACTTGCGGGACGACAACGAGCGGGATAAACTGCATCATTTGCAGTTCATTATTCGCAAAAGCAGACAGCAACATCCCTAACGTTAAAGCAGTCATCGCCAATAAGAATGTTATCAACAGCACGTATACGAAAGAACCTTCCATCATCATGTCAAGAATATCAATAGCAAACCAAGCAATTAAACTCGCCTGCAATGTTGTAAATAATCCAAATCCTATAATGTAACCAGCCACAATTTCCCAGCGCTTAAGCGGCGTCGAAAGCAAGCGTTCGAGCGTTCCGCTTGTACGCTCGCGCAGGAACGAAACGCCAGCGATTAAAAAAACGAAAAAGAAAACGAAAAAGCCGATTAACACAGGACCGAAATTATCAAATAGCGCCATGTCTTCTGAACCATGCAAGTACGTTGTTTTCCATTGCAACGATCGCGCTGGCGGGGCTAATTCTTGAAGCGCTTTTTGCACCGTCATCAGCACCGCTTTATTTACCGTCGGATCGCTTCCTTCTAACGTAATTTTCGGAATTCCTTCATCCATTTTTATGAACGCGTCAATTTGTTGTTTTTCTAACTGCTTGCGAGCCGTTGCTTCCGTAAGTTTTTTGACATCAGCGTCGTATTTTTCTAACTTCTCCGCCACAACTTCTGGCGTTTTTGGACTAACGGCAATCGTTGGTTTATATTCCTCGCCATTAAACACAAGGTTCATCAAGAACAGCACAAACATCGGAGCCACAATCATTAACGCAAGGGTGCGTTTATCGCGGAAAAACTGGCGGATGATGCGAATGACGATGGCGCGGACTCTCATCCTCTTGCACCTCCAAAATATAAAAAGGCTTGCTCGATCGTTTCGGAATTTGTCTCTGTCTTTAACTTTTCCGGACTGCCGACCGCGATGAGGCGGCCATCGCGGATCATGGCGAGGCGCTGACATTTTTCCGCTTCATCCATGACATGGGTCGTTACGACAATCGTCGTTCCATTTTGGCGGATTCTCTCCAGCTCCTCCCAAATGGCCTGGCGAAGCACAGGATCAATGCCAACCGTCGGCTCATCTAAAAGCAATACCTCCGGTTCATGTAGCAAAGCTATCGCCAGCGACAACCGCCGCTTCATCCCTCCAGAATATTGATGGACAGGCTTTTTGATATGTTCTGTCAGATTGACAAGATTCATCACGTCATAAATGCGTTCTTTTTGCTTTTTTCCTTTTAACCCATAGATCGAAGCGAAAAATTGCATGTTCTCCAATGCCGTTAATTCCCCGTATAAGGCGTCAGACTGCGCCATAAAACCAATGCGCTGCATCACCTGTAAGTCAGGCATTTTTTGATTTAATACATGAATCGTTCCACTCGTAGCTTCGTCAATGCCAGCGATCATTTTGACAATCGTCGTCTTCCCCGCCCCAGAAGGCCCGAGCAATCCGAAAATTTCTCCTTTGTGTACATCAAGCGACACATCTTCAACAACCGTTTTTTTCCCAAACCGTTTTGACACATGTTTAAGACAAATACACGGCTTCTCTGGCATGAACTTTCCTCCTTCTATAGTGAGTGATTACTCACTTATATTTTACACGATATTGATTTTATTTTAAAGTGAGTAATCACTTACTAAACAATTTTTTTAAGCTGCCTTGTACTTAGGCAGCTTATTTATGCGAAAGAGGCGACGCTTTTCCACCCGTAGCGCCATTCCGGCAGCTTTTTCCCTCCGATATCCGCGACCCGTTCAGCGATTTTCATGCCGCCAAGCCGCTCGTAAAAGCGGCGTGACGGATTATCAGCAAGCACCTACACGGTCAGCGAACGAATCCCTTCGCGTTGAAACTCACCGACTAGTGCTTTGACGAGCTTTGTTCCGTACCCTTTTTTTCTGTGCTTCTTTCAATAAACAGATGGCGTATATCCTCTTCTTTCCCGTGTGCAGCGCGGTTTTTGCCTCCGGAAATAAACCCGCATACTTTGCCGTTGTTCTCCGCGACAAAATAGAATGCTTCGGCTGCTGCAATCCACACTGCCAAAGCTGTTCTTTTTCGCTTGCGTTTAATTGTGCCAAATACTCCGCAGGCACAATTCCTTCGTGCGTCGTTTTTCTTCCTTCCACATAAATGGCCGCAATGGCTTTGGCACCCTCCATCATTGCTTTCCGAATGTTCATCATTTTCCACCTCATTCATGCGATAATGCATGTCCTTCGATTAAGCTGAATGAACGGCGACAGCTTGCCGACTCAATAATATGTTGCGAAAAGCAATCCGGGAGAGACGGGAAAGAGCATTGTTAAAGTTGGCTGTCATCGACGCTATTCAGCCACCGTTCCATTTCGCCGGCTACCGTTTGGACGCAGCCGTCTTGAAACGGAGAAATAAGGTTAGCGGTGCGGACTAATTCGGTAAACGGCTTGCTTCCGCCTTGACGGCATAATCTCAAATAATCATTCCACGCCTCTTCGTAGTTTTCACGCGAACGTTTCCAAAACTGGAAGGCACAGATTTGCGCCAATGTATAGTCAATATAATAAAACGCCGTCGTGTAGATATGGTTTTGCCGCTGCCAAAAGCCGCCGCGTTCTAAATAATCGTTGCCGTCATAGTCTCTTGTCGGCATATATTTTCGTTCAATTGCCCGCCATGCTTGTTTCCGTTCCGCCGGCGTCGCATCCGGATTTTCGTATACGAAATGCTGAAATTCGTCCACCGCTACGCCATATGGCAAAAACAACAAAGCATCACTTAAATGATAAAACTTATATTTTTCTTCATCTTCTTGAAAAAATAACTTCATCCACGGCCATGCAAAAAACTCCATGCTCATCGAATGGATTTCGCACGCCTCCAAAGTCGGCCAGTTATATTCCGGAATTTTGTAATGGCGGCTTTCGTAAACTTGAAACGCGTGCCCCGCTTCATGCGTAAGCACATCGATATCTCCGGATGTGCCAGTGAAGTTCGAGAAGATAAACGGCGCTTTATAATTTGGGATAAAGGTGCAATAGCCGCCGCTTGCTTTCCCTTTTTTCGCAATAAGATCCATCAATTCATTTTCGGTCATATACCGGAAAAACTCGCCCGTTTCCGGCGACAGCTCTTCATACATCTTTTTCCCGTTTTCAATAATCCAGTTTGCGTCCCCTTTTGGAGTTGGATTCCCTGTTGGAAACACAAATGCTTCATCATAATATTTCAGCTTCTCGACGCCGATGCGTTTCCGCTGCCGTTCGCGGAGCTTGACGGCAATCGGAACGATGTGCTTTTCGATTTGTTTGCGGAATTTCGCAACCATCCCGGCGTTATAATCCGTTCTGCCTAAACGGGCATAGCCAAGTTCCACGAAGTTTTTAAATCCAAGCTTGCGCGCGATGGCGGTGCGCACTTTCACGAGCTGATCATAAATCTCATCCAATTTTTCTTCATGCTCTTGAAAAAATGCAGAACGAGCCTCACTCGCCCGCTTGCGCATCTCGCGGTCCGGCGATTCGACGAACGGCTGCAGCTGCGCTAACGTCCGTTCCTCTCCTTCAAAGAAAATTTTGGCTGAAGCAACCAATTTCGTATATTCGCTTGTCAGCTTATTTTCTTGTTGTAAATCTTCGATAACCTCCGGAGAATGCGTTTTTAATTCCGTCTCGGCAAGCGCAAACAGCTGTTTTCCCCATTTTTCTTCAAGCTGCGGGCGGAACGGAGAGGAAACGAGAGCCCGATAATAATCGTTTACAAGCCCTTTGACAATCGGCTCAGCTTCATCAAAAAATTCTTGTTCCCGTTCATAAAATGTATTGTTCGTATCAATTGTATGGCGAATATAACAAATATTTTCCATCGTGCTAAAATCGTTGCGGAGCCGGTTGATTTCTTTCATCACCTCGTTCTGTTCTTCCGCATTGCCAGCCTTTTGAAACGATTGCAGCGCCAGTTGAAATGATGCTTTCAACTTCTCGATATTTGGTCGTTCATAACGGAACTCGGAAAATTTCAATGCAATCCCTTCCTTTTTCCCTTATCTTAGTTTGTATTCCATTCTTGCACAGAAAATCCTTTTTTTCAATGAGGAAAGATTGTTGACGAATTTCATCGAAAAACGTATAATAATGACGCCAATTGAATATTTTTTCTTTCCCATTCACATAAATGGAGATAAGGCTCGGCGAACAACCGGGACAAAGAAGTCCATGAGTTTTCAATGAAAACCGCAAACTGTGCCTTTCTGTGAACAGGCATAGGACCGCCATCGTCGCAAGATATCGATGAAGGCTGAATGCGGATGTTTCGGTGCACCCGTTGCATGTTTTTGGGTGCATTTTTTTTGGTGAAAATAATGAATCATCATCAGGAAGGAGCTACTAAGAGTGCAACAGCAAAAACTCGGATTATGGCTGTTAACGGCGCTTGTCGTTGGCAATATGGTAGGATCGGGAATTTTTATGCTGCCGCGCTCGCTTGCGGAAGCGGCAAGCCCGCTTGGCGTCATTTTGGCGTGGCTGCTCACGGGCGCCGGTGTATTAATGACTGCGCTCGTCTTCGGCAATTTGGCAATCCGCAAACCGGAATTGAACGGCGGACCGCAAATTTATGCAAAAGAACTATTTCCTAAAGGATCGAACGCAGCGATTTTATCTGGCTTTATGTCTTCATGGGGGTATTGGATCGGCAACTTTGCCGGCAATGTCGCGATTATTACGACGTTCACCAGCTATTTATCGACGTTTTTCCCGGTTTTAACAAGCAAACAAACGTTATTTGTCATCGGCTCCCTTGATATCAAGCTGGGAAACTTGTTGACATTTCTCATTTGCACAGCGCTGCTTTGGGGAATGCATTTCATCATTTTGCGCGGCATCGAAGGCGCAGGCAAGCTGAATTTTGCCGCTACCGCAGCGAAAGTGCTCGGATTTTTCTTATTTATTGTCATTGCTTTATTTGCGTTTGAAAAAAGCTCGATCGGCCCGTTGGTCGCTCCTCGCTATGATGACGCGGGACATTCGATCGGACTGTTAGGCCAAGTTAATAATGCGGCTGTATCGACATTATGGGCGTTTATCGGCGTAGAATCGGCGATTGTTTTTGCTTCACGGGCGCGGAAGCAAGCGGACGTAAAGCGCGCCACCATTCTCGGTTTGCTCATTGCTCTCGCGATTTATATCGGGATTAGCATGCTCGTCATGGGCATATTGCCACAAAAAGAGCTTATTCAATCAGAAAAACCGCTCGTCGACGCGATTATCATGATTTTAGGGCCAAGCGGCGGCTACATTCTTGCCGGGCTTGGATTGATCAGCTTGCTTGGCTCCACGCTCGGCTGGGTATTATTAAGCGCGGAAGTGCCGTACCAAGCGGCAAAACAAGGTCTGTTTATGCGGGCGTTTTTAAAAGAAAACAAAAAAGAAGTGCCAAGCTTTTCTTTATTGCTTTCCAACGCGCTGGCGCAAATTTTTATTTTTTCGACCATTTCCCATTCGATGTCAGCAGCGTTTGACTTTGTCATTTACATCGCGACATTGGCGTATCTCGTTCCATATTTTATCGCTTCTGTTTTCCAATTGAAACTGACGCTTACCGGCGAAACGTATAAACGCGCTTTACGTGACCGCGTCATCGACGGGGTGATCGCCGTTCTTGCGACAATCTATTCCATTTGGGTCATCGTCTCCGGGACAGCGGACATAAAAACGTTTATGCTGGGCGTCGCGCTGCTCCTCAGCGGCATCATCTTCTACCCGCAAGTGAAAAAAGCAACGCAGCAATCAGAGGAAAAACAAAAAATATCGGCGTAATTAAGAAACGGACGCTTGGGAGCCAAGCGTTCGTTTTTGATATTTAAGAAGGAAAAAATAATTCGTATATCGAAATAATGGCCGAGAACATTTTGTGAAGGAAGTGGATTTTATGACTGTACATCATATGAAAAAAACAACGAGAGGCATCGCTGCCGAAGATCTTTTCCGCATCCGCTTTGTGAGCGACCCGCAGTTTTCGCCAGATGGGAAGAAAGTCATCTTTGTACAAAAAACGATTGATCACGAGCGGGAATATCGCTCCCACCTTTTTTTCTTGTCATTAGCAGATGGCAGCGTGAAACAATGGACGTTTGGAAAAAGCAAAGACACTTTTCCGCGCTGGTCTCCGGATGGAAAAACCATCGCATTTCTTTCTAACCGATCCGGAAAACCGCAAATTTGGCGCTTGCCGGCAGATGGCGGGGAAGCTCGCCAATTAACCTTCTTAAAAAACGGAGTCCGCCAGCTGTGCTGGTCGCCAAATGGGCGTTTTCTCATCGCTCTCACTTCTCTCGGCAAGGAAGAAACGCTTAAAGAACGCGAGGAGAAAAACAAAAACGAGAAAGAAAAACGTAAGCTGACACCGCTTATTGTAGAACGTTTGCAATACAAATCCGATGCAGCTGGATTTCGCGATGACAAACAAGATGTGCTCATCCGCATCGATGCGGAAACGGGAGAAATGCAAGCATTGACCAACGGCGATGACGAAATCATCTCATTTGCCATATCCCCTGATGGCCAAACAGTCGCTTTTGCCGCCAACCGGAGCGAGGATCCGGATTTTACGTTTACACGTGATATATTCCTTCTTGACATTGACAGCGGAAAAACGACAAAAATCACAGATGGAAACGGGTTTTTCGCTTCGCTATCTTGGTCTCCGGATGGAAAAATGCTCGCGGCGATTGGGCATGAACTCGAGTATTTAGGCGCCACATTGAACCGGGTTTGGACTTTCGACATCCCCAGCGGAGAAAAACGGGCGCTGACCGCCAATTGGGATGTGCATGTCGGCGACGCGATGGTGGGGGACATGCATTCTGGATCCCCAAGTCCCGGGCTCATTTGGAATAAAGAAGGAAACGGCCTGTATTTTCTTGCTTCCGAGCGAGGACGAGTCAACCTCTATCATGTAGCGCTAGACGGAACAATTACCCCTTCCGTTATCGGCGATTTCCATTTATATGGACTATCCATTCATCCTCATCATCATATGGCGGTGGCAGCCATTAGCGATCCGACCCATATTGGCGACTTATATGCCGTTTCTCTTCGCGACGGAAAACGCGACAAGCTGACCAATGCCAATGAGGAGTTGGAAAAGGAGCTTTCCTTTTCTAAGCCTGAATCGTTCTCCTATCCATCCCGTGATGGTTGGGACATTCAGGGATGGCTGATGAAGCCTCTTCATCTTGAAGATGGGCAAAAAGTGCCGATGGTTGTTGAGATTCACGGCGGACCGCATGCAATGTACGGCTTCACTTTCTTCCATGAAATGCAAGTGCTTGCGGCAAAAGGATATGCGGTGCTGTTTACGAATCCGCGCGGTAGCCACGGCTATGGCCAAACATTTGTCAATGCTGTACGCGGTGATTATGGTGGAATGGATTATGAAGATATTATGAGCGGTGTTGAATATGCGCTTGCCCATTTTCATTTTATTGATGAAACACGCCTTGGCGTTACAGGCGGAAGCTATGGCGGCTTTATGACAAACTGGATCGTTGGGCATACGGACCGATTTAAAGCAGCAGTGACGCAGCGGTCTATTTCAAATTGGCTCAGCTTCTATGGAGTTAGCGACATCGGCTATTTCTTCACGGAATGGGAAGTCGGTTGCAATGTATGGGAAAATCCAGAGCGGCTTTGGCACCACTCTCCGTTAAAATATGTGAAAAACATTCGGACTCCGTTATTAATTCTTCATAGTGAAAAAGATTATCGCTGTCCAATCGAACAAGCGGAACAGCTGTTTATCTCCCTGAAACATTTAAAGCGGGAAACAAAACTTGTCCGCTTTCCAGAAGCAAACCATGATCTGTCCCGCAACGGTCCACCGACACTCCGCCTCGAACGGCTGAATCATATTGTCGGTTGGTTTGAAAAATACTTATAGGTGTGCACAGAGAATATCACCTGTTTGCTTTCATCGTTTTCTTCAACCGCAACGAATAAAGGGCTGGCAGAAACGAATGATCGTTTTTGTCAGCCCTTTATGATTTCTGCTTTGCGCCATATCCTAATTTTTTTAACAAATCGATCGCTTTGTCTTTTTCCTCGGCTGTCAACCCGGCGACCGTTTCATGAATCGTTTGCGCATGCCGCGGAAATACTTCCTCAATGAATTTTTTCCCTTTTTCTGTAATTGAAGCATAGGTGACGCGGCGGTCTTTTTCGCACGCTTTTCGCACAATAAGCCCCTTTTGTTCCAATTTGTCCACTACGTACGTAATGCTGCCGCTAGCGAGCAAAATTTTTTCGCCAATTTGCTGCAGCGGCTGGTCACCTTTATGATAAAGCAATTCTAAAACGGCAAACTCCGTCGGATTCACGCCAAACGATTGAATCGACTTGTTCACTTGATCGTTGACAGCCCGGTATGCCCTTGATAACACGATAAACAATTTTAATGATTGGTCAATGTCTTTCTCTCTTGTCATCTACAATCAAACCCTTTTGTTCGTTGAATTAACATCATGTCAGCATCTTTGCAAATGAAGCTTGAAAAACTATTGGATAAAAGTGAAAAGGACGCAACATCCAGTCACGTTGATGCACATGTTTGCGCCCCGCCATTTTTGCTTACGCTATCTTACTTGCATTATACTTTAAATAGCAAATGCAGTGCAATATTTTTTGAACAGGCGCTCTGCCTCTGCGGTCTATTGAGAATGCTCGCTATTTGCGATTGTTGTTTATATATTATAGTATAGTATGAATAAATTATTTTTATTGCTAAGGCATTGTAAGAACTACAGAAAAAGGGGGATTGGATGGAACAAGTATTTATTGGCAGCATACTTTCCGCATTATCAACTGGATTGGGTGCAGTTCCGATTTTATTTTTGGCAAAATCGATCACCCACCGCTGGCGGGACATATTGCTGGCATTTTCAGCTGGAATTATGATGGCAGCTTCCATGATGAGTTTAATTCCTGAAGCATTGCAGGCAGGCGGTTTTTTCGCTTTAACGGTCGGGTTATTTTTGGGCGTCCTTATTCTGACCATTTTGGAAATGACTGTTCCGCATATTGATTTAGAACATACGAAAAAAGGAATTGCGTTTGACGAAAAAGCGATGCTTATCATTGCGGCAATTACTTTACATAACATTCCTGAAGGATTGTCGGTTGGGGTCAGCTATGCTTCCAACGCAGCGGAAACGGGTAATTTGATCGCACTGGCCATCGGATTGCAAAACGCTCCGGAAGGGTTTTTAGTCGCCCTTTTTTTAATTCATCAACAGATTGGGAGATGGAAAGCGTTTATGATCGCTACGCTTACGGGGGCGGTTGAAATCGTGACATCACTGCTTGGGTTTTACTTAACGTCCATCTTTCGCCAGCTCGTTCCGTACGGCTTGGCGTTTGCTGCAGGTGCAATGTTGTTCATCATTTATAAAGAGCTTATTCCCGAAAGCCACGGGGATGGAAATGAGCGTACATCCACCTACTCCTTTATTGCCGGAATACTGTTTATGATTTTTTTAGCAGAATCATTTTAATATGGCATCACGAATTTTTCGGCAGACAAGCCAAAAGTTCGCTTCACTGTGAATCCCGTTGCCCACATAAAAATCCCCTCTTTCCTTCGCGGAAAAGAGGGGATCGTCATTTATTGAGCGTTGACTTCTTCTTTTTCGTAAATCGGCACCCATCCTTCTGTCGTAACAAAAATGCGAATCGCAACGACGCGGCGGTCTTCTTGCAGCGTAAAATAGTGACGCGTTTTTTCAGGAACGGAAATCAGGTCGCCCGGCTCCAATTCAACATCGAAAAATTTCCCGTCTTTTCCTTGAATGGCGAAAACGCCGTGGCCGCTTACGATAAAGCGAACTTCGTCATCAGTATGGTGATGTTCGCGTTTAAAGTTTTCCAAAAGCTGATCCAAATTCGGCGTATCTTCCGACAAAGAAATGACGTCTTGCGCTTTGTAGCCGCGGCGCGCAGAAATATCAGCAATTTCTTCTTTGTACGTTTCTAAAATTTCGTTTTTCTCCTCATCAGTAAGCAAATATTTTTCGCGCAAATGTTCCGGAAGTTTGTTAATATCCCACTTTTCGTAAATAACTCCTTGCTCATTTAAAAATTTTACCACTTCCGCAAAATCTGTAATTCTTTCATTTGTTTCATGAAAACGAATAACTGGCATTGTTTCATCCTCCTTAAATAATACAGTTTTATATGGAAAAAGGTTAAGCAAATGCCTTTGCTCCCTTGAGAAGCAGCAGCTTCACATGATAGCTAAACAAAAACTCCCACGCTTCCAAAAACTTTTTCGCTTCAAACGAGTCTTTTCCCCATACGGTAATGCCATGGTTGCGGATCAATACCGCGCCAGCATCGCCGTTAACATGCTTAGCAAATTCTTCCGCAAGCGTCGGAATATGCGCATAGTTTCGAATAATCGGAATGCGGATGGCCGCATCTTCTTCCCAAATCCCAAACGCTTTGATAATTTCTTGATGGGAAAAGACAACTTCTCCATCATCTCCATACCATTCGGAAATGATATTATTGTCGATCGTATGGACGTGGAGGCTGCAGCCTGCATTTGTTCTACTATAAATTTCCGCATGCAAAAGCGTTTCGGCGGACGGCTTTAACTGCGTTTTTTCCACCGGATTCCCGGAAGCATCGACAAGCAAAAAATCTTCATCGGTGTGCTTTCGCTTATCTTTGCCGCTTGCCGTCACTAAAAAAGTGAGCGGATCATCGGTGACCTTAATGGACAAGTTGCCGCTTGTGGCAAAAAACCAATCGCGCGCTGCCAATTCCGCTTTAACCTCGGCAAGCTCTTTCCATCTCTTAACAAGCAAGCTCATGCTTTCACCTCCATCGTCTCCAGAAAATGAATGACATCGAAAAACGTCGCAAACGGTGTATGCGGGATATCAAGTTCTCGGCATTTTTGCAGCAGGAAATCGCGGGCGATCACATGATCCGCCAGCTTCGCCACCGCTAAATCGGTGATCGAGTCGCCAATGACGATATGGAAAGAATCCGGCTTTCTTAATTTTCGCAGCAGCGACGGCTTGCAGCAGCCGCAGCCGTTTTGGCACTGTTCATCACATGAATGCGGCCATGTGATGCGGATGGTTTCTCCACTGAAATCAGAGCCATTACAAAAGATGCGCTCTTTTTCAACAAGCCCTTCTAAAAGCGGGTAGACAAAAAAGTCGATGCCACCGCTGACGATATATAGCGGAATGCCGCTCTCCTTCGTAAACGTGACAAATTCGCGGAAACCATCGCGGATGCGGGCATTTTGCAAAATGAAATCAGTAATGTCTTCTTTCCAACTTGATGGCAGAAGGGAAAACATCGCGCCAACCCCTTCTTGGACCGAAATGCGCTGCGATAATATATCATCTTTTAACGTTTCCCATTCCGGCGGCGCAAACCGTTTCATAATTGCGATAATGTTGTCATTGTCTGTTATCGTCCCATCAAAATCACAAAATATGATTGGTTTTGTCGGTTTTATCATGATGTCACCTCTATTGCACCCCATAAGTCAATCGCTTTTCGCAATGCGTCATTTTCGCGCGCCGCTTCATGAAGCGATTTGCCGGCAAGAACAGCAGCGATCGCAGCGCGGAACGCTTTGCCGCCGCCCTCCGCTCCGTCTGGATGGCCGTGTATGCCGCCTCCCGCATTGACAATGCTGTCTCTGCCAAAATCGCGGAACAATAACGGCACAAGCCCTGGATGAATGCCTGCCGACGGGACTGGAAACGACCGTTTAAACGGCTCTTTCTCATCCGTCAGCGCCGCGGCAATACCAATTGCCTCTTCTTTATCAAGGGCAACGCTTCCGTACGGCGACGGGAAAAGCACAAAATCGGCTCCGGCAAGACGCAGCAATTTTCCGAGCAGCAATGATGCTTTTATTCCGTAAAACTCCGATGGGGTCAGGGCCCCGCTGAATGCCGGGTGCGCCATGATCGGAATCACAATCTCCTTATCTTCGCGCAATCCTTGGAGCACATCTAAACCATAGGCAAATACGTTGAACAGCAATATGTCAGCGCCCAGCTCCACCGCGCGTTTTGCTTTTTCTTTCAGCTCAAACGTTTTTCCGGTCAAGTTAACCGCGTATAACGTCCGTTTCCCCGTCTTCTCGTACACTTCGTTTAACACTGCTTTTCCCGCTGTAATCCGCTTTTCAAACGGCAGCAAATCACTGTCAAACAAGATTTCATCATCTTTGACAAGATCGACCCCGCCAAGCGCCTGCTGCTTCAGCTGCTCAGTTAAATAAGCGATATCGCGGCCGATCACACCTTTAAAAATGCTCATCAAAAGCGGGCGGTCATATACATCCACTTTTTGGCGAATCCCATCGATGCCAAACCGGGGGCCAGGAAACTGTTTTTTCCATTCATTAGAAAATGTTATATCTAGCAATCTTACTTCTCCGTCCAACGACAACTTGCCGAATACGGTTGTCAAAAGCGCCGGAATATCAGCGCTGAAATTGGCCGTTGGATAAGCGATTTGCACGATCGCGCGCTTCAGCCGTTTTCCAAAGTAACGATTTGTCCGTTCACTGTCTTCCAGCCCTTGTATATGGACGACTTCCCCTTTATGTTTGCGCAATTGCTCGCGTTCAAGCTGCGGCAAATCGGTCCATGTGCCGACCGTTAAGCCGAGCGCAATTCCTTCTGCTTTTTTTTCAATATCTTTTTCATCGTGAATCAGATATGTAGCAATCACTTTACTCATTGTCATCCCTCTTTTCGTCCATCAAAAAAGCCTCTTTAAGAAGAGGCTTTTATTTATTCACACTCTTCTTATCTCTCAGCATTTCCGCTGCAAGAATTAGCACCGTGCTTAACCATGGTTAAGCCGGTTGCCGGGCTTCATTGGGCTTGTCCCTCCGCCTGCTCTTGATAAGAATGTCCGTGTCCTATTCACTTTTCAAACTTTCGAATTATTCGCGCTCGTAAATTTAATTTGAATTATGACAGCATTTTTTTTCGTTGTCAATCATTTTTTTGCCATTTTTAAAAAAGGCCAAGCTTCGCGATCCGTTCCGCCGCCTCTTGCAAACGGGCTTCACTTGTCAATAATCCGGCGCGCACATATCCTTCCCCATGCCCGCCAAATCCGATTCCCGGTGCGACAACGACATGCGCTTTTTCCAGCAAATAATCGGAAAAACGTTCCGATGTCCAGCCGTGCGGTACTGGCAGCCACGCAAAAAACGAACCTTTTGGTGCAGTGACATCCCAGCCGATTTGCCGCAACGCGTCAATGAGCGTATTGCGCCGCGCTTCATACAAGGCGACAAGCTCCTCGACACAACGTTGCGAGGAAAGAAGAGCGGTCGCTGCCGCTTCTTGAATAGCGCCAAACAAGCTCACATATAAATGGTCTTGCAATAAATTAATCGCCGCAATCACGCTTTCATTTCCAACGGCAAATGCCACGCGCCAGCCCGCCATATTATATGTTTTGGAGAACGTATAAATTTCCACGCCAATTTCTTTTGCTCCCTCCGCTTGGAGAAAGCTAACCGGTTTTCTTCCGTCAAAACCAATCGCACCGTAAGCAAAATCATGGACGACACAAATTCCGTATTTAGCGGCAAACGACACCGTTTCTTCAAAAAACTCCTGCGAAGCAACCGCCCCAGTCGGGTTATTCGGATAGTTCAAAAACATTATTTTTGCTTTTTCCGCAACATTTTCAGGAATTTCCTCATAATCAGGCAAAAACTCGTTTTCCGCGCGCAGCGGCATCATCGCCATTTCGGCACGCGCGAGCGCGATCCCCGACCAATAATCCGGATATCCCGGGTCAGGCACGAGCACAATATCCCCCGGATTAACCAGGCATTGCGGTATCTCGACAAGCCCTGCCTTCCCGCCAAACAAAATCGCCACTTCTTTTTCCGGATCAACAGTAACGCCGTATTCGCGCTCATAAAACGCAGCAACCGCGCGCTTCAAAAAAGAATATCCTTGAAACGGCGAATATTTGTGATATTTCGGGTTTGCCACCGCCTTTTGCATCGCCGCAACAATATGCGGAGGAGTCGGCTGATCGGGGTTGCCTTGCCCTAAATTGATGATATCATGCCCCTCCGCCATTTTTTTCACCACTTTATTGACAAGTGAAGCAAAAAACTGCTTTGGCAGGCTCTGCAATAACTCGGATGGAGGAAACTGTTTCATCATAACATAAACACCTTCTCAAAAATTTCTTGAAATTCTAGTGAAAAATCATATATCGTAAAAATCAAAATGTAAAGTAAATTTTTTCGAGGTGAATGCCGATGACGGTGAAAATTGCTTGTCTTCAGCTGGATATCGCCTTTGGCAATCCCGCAGAAAACGAACAGCGAGTGGAAAAAGAGATAGAAAAAATTGCAAAAGATCGTCCAGATATTATCGTTCTTCCTGAATTATGGACGACCGGTTATGATTTAACCCGCCTTGATGAAATTGCCGATGAGGACGGCACACGCACAAAAGCGTTCATTCAGAAATTAGCGAAAACACATCATGTCAATATCGTTGCCGGGTCTGTTGCTAAAAAAACAGCAAATGGCGTCACTAATACAATGTACATTGCCGACCGAAACGGCGCCATCGTTGGCGAATATAGCAAGCTCCATTTATTTCAGCTGATGAATGAGCATCTTTACTTGCAATCAGGGGGAAAAATGGGATTGTTCACATTAGAAAATGCTCGGTGCGCTGGCGTCATTTGTTACGACATCCGCTTTCCGGAATGGATTCGCGCCCATATGGTCCAAGGGGCGGAAGTGTTATTTGTCGTCGCCGAATGGCCGCTTCCTCGCCTTTCCCATTGGCGCACGCTGCTTGCAGCGCGCGCGATTGAAAATCAGTGCTATGTCATCGCGTGCAACCGCGCCGGAAGCGATCCAAACAACGTCTTTGCCGGCCATTCGCTGGTGATTGATCCATGGGGGGAAATCGTCGCAGAAGCAAGCGAGCAGCCTTGTACATTAACGGCGCAAATCGACCTTGCAAAAGTAAACGAAGTGCGAAAACAAATCCCGATTTTTGCAGACCGGCGCATAGATGATTACATCGCCGCCGAAAAAAATTTGCAAAAAAGTGTTGACAAATCGTTTCATAACCATGTATGATTCGTATCAAACGTAAAAACATCAAAAATTGCTAACATAACGAAAATTGCAAACTGAATATTGCGGCATACTCTTATCAAGAGTTGGCTGAGGGAATTGGCCCAATGAAGCCCAGCAACCGACCGTAATACTATCGTGAGATAGGGCGCACGTTTTGGCGCCGGAAGTTCGTTACTTCCGCAGGGCACGGTGCTAAGTCCAACAGAAAGACTCGTTCTTTCTGAAAGATAAGAGGTGCGAAGATATGGAATCTTCAAGCCTCTTTCTACGCAGAAAGAGGCTTTTTAATTTACATGAAGGGAGAGTTTTATATTATGCCAGTTTCTCATCCAACGGTTTATGAACCATTAACGGAACAAGGAGCAATTACGCTTGCAATCCGCCTTGGGCTTTTTCCGGAAGGAACTCCACTGGCCTGCCGCGAAATTGGCGACGGCAACTTAAATCTTGTTTTTCGCGTTGTCGATCAGCAAACAAAAAAAGGAATTATTATAAAACAAGCGCTCCCGTACGCAAAAGTAGTCGGTGAAAGCTGGCCGCTCACATTGAAACGCTCTGTTATTGAAAGCAATGCGCTGCGCACATTTGCGAGCTATGTGCCACAATATGTGCCAAAAGTATATTATTCCGATGAATCTTTAGCTATTACTGTGATGGAAGATTTGTCCCATTTGCAAATCGCCCGCAAAGGATTGATTGAAGGAAAAACGTATCCGCTCCTGTCACAGCATATCGGAGAATTTATCGCCAAAACGTTATTTTACACTTCCGACTTTGGCATGAATCAACAAGAGAAAAAACAATTGGCACAAAGCTTTGTGAATCCGGAATTATGCAAAATTACCGAGGATCTTGTCTTTACCGATCCGTTTTTTGATCATGAGACGAATAATTTTGAAGATGAGCTGCGCAATGACGTTAAAGCGCTTTGGGACGATGATAAACTCCACTTGGAAGTCGCCAAATTAAAACACAAGTTTTTAACCGAAGGAGATGCGCTCATCCATGGAGACCTGCATACCGGCAGCATTTTTGCAAGCGATGAAGAAACGAAAATCATTGATCCAGAGTTTGCGTTTTACGGCCCATTCGGCTTTGACATCGGGCAATTTTTTGCAAACTTGCTATTAAACGCTCTGTCCCGCCCAGAGCAACAACAGGAACCGCTATTCGCCCATATTGACAAAACTTGGAGTGTGTTTGTGAGCGTCTTTTCCGATCTTTGGCACAGCCACAATGTCGAGCCGTACGCTAAAACGGAAGGATTATTGGAAGAAGTGCTGCACTATGTGTTTATCGATGCTATCGGCTTTGCTGGATGTGAAGTCATCCGCCGCACGATTGGCTTGGCGCATGTTGCCGACCTTGACGGCATTGAAGATAAAGAAGAGCGCTTGCAAGCAAAACGCCATGCCCTTCGCCTTGGCAGAAGCCTCATTTTGCAGCGTGAAACATTGTCGGCCACAGAAGAGATTCGTTCTCTTTTTGCGCAAGCAGCACTAGCTACAACGAATTAATGTCATGAAAGGAAGAACGATATGGCAGAACCTTTTGCAATTCCGCGTTCTGTTGAATGGAACGATACTCATATCACCATCTTAAACCAACAAAAACTACCATTAGTAACAGAATATTTACAGTTAAAAGACATCGAGGATGTATGGGAAGCGATCGCCACATTAAAGGTGCGCGGCGCGCCTGCGATCGGCATTACGGCTGCTTACGGCCTCGCTCTTGCCGCACAGCGATATGAAACAGAATCACTGGAAACGTTTAAAGAGTATGTGCGAAAAGACCGCGACTACTTGGCAAGCTCCCGGCCAACAGCGGTGAACTTGTTTTGGGCGTTAGACCGGCTCGTTTCCAGCATCGCCCATGCTTTCTCTGTTAATGAAGCAAAAACGACGCTCATCCATGAAGCGATCCGCATTCAAATTGAAGATGAAGACGTATGCCGGCGCATTGGAGAGCACGCGCTTTCCTTATTTCAAAACGGCGACCGCATTTTGACCATTTGCAACGCCGGCTCGATCGCAACCGCTCGCTATGGCACTGCGCTCGCACCGTTTTATTTGGCAAAAGAAAAAGGAATCCATCTTCATGTTTATGCGTCGGAAACACGTCCTGTCCTGCAAGGGGCCAGATTGACGACATGGGAATTAATGCAGGCCGGTATAGATGTGACGCTTATTACCGACAATATGGCGGCACAGACGATCAAAGCGAAAAACATTACCGCTGTGATCGTCGGCGCCGACCGCATTGCCGCTAACGGCGATACCGCCAATAAAATCGGCACGTTTGGCCTTGCCTTGCTGGCCAAAGCGTTCGGCATTCCATTTTACGTAGCTGCGCCGCTGTCGACGATCGATTTAGCGACAAAAACAGGGGAAGATATTCCGATTGAAGAACGCAATCCTGAAGAAGTGACACATATCGGCGGAACGCGAATCGCTCCAGAAGGCGTCAACGTTTATAATCCAGCGTTCGACGTAACGCCGCACCATCTCATCACCGCCATTATTACGGAAAAAGGAATCATCCGTGGCAATTATGAAACAGAACTGCCAGCACTATTCGCAAAGGGGGAACATCATGAAGCAATTTAGGTTTCACTATTTATTTGCACTGCTTTTTTCCGTTCTCGTCATCCTTAGCGGCTGCTTGAACGAACAAGATGCCGTCAGTTCAAAACCAGCCAAACAAGAAAACAGCGCATCTGAGAAAACAAACGAAACAACAGGAGCAACAACCGAACAAGCAGATATTCCTGAAAAATTAAAGAAACCGATAAAAATTGCCGCCATTATGCAAATGTCGATCGGCACATTTTCTTCTCAGTATATCGCCGGCGTTAAAGAACAAGTGCAAAAGTTTGGCGGCGAAGTGCAAATTTACAATGCGGATAACGACTTAACGAAAATGGCTTCCTATGTCGAAACGGCAATTACGCAAAACGTTGATGCGATTCTGTTAGATCACGGGCGCGCGGATGCGCTGGAAGCTCCGGTGAAAAAAGCAGTCGCCAAAGGCATTCCGGTTGTCGCATTCGACAATGATTTAAATGTCCCGGGCGTAACAGTGATTGACCAAGATGACTACAGCCTTGCCTGGAAGACGTTAAAAACGTTGGCTGAAGACTTAAATGGTGAAGGAAACATCGTCACCATTTGGGTTGGCGGATTTACACCGATGGAACGGCGCCATGTGATTTACGATGCGTTTAAGAAACGCTATCCGAACATCAAAGAAGTGGCGAAATTCGGTACGGCCAGCGCCAATACTGCTTTAGACACACAAACGCAAATGGAAGCGATTTTGAAAAAGTTTCCGAATAAAGGCGATATTGATGCGGTCTTTGCGACTTGGGACGAATTTGCCAAAGGGGCAACACGTGCGATCGAGCAAGCCGGGCGCAATGAAATAAAAGTATACGGCATCGATTTAAGCGATGAAGATTTGCAAATGATGCAAAAGCCAAACAGCCCATGGGTCGCCACAACAGCAACAGATCCAGCGGAAGTCGGGCGCGTCCAAGTCCGCTTTGCTTATCAAAAAATTGCTGGGGAAAAAACGCCAAACATTTATTCATTAGAACCGCATTTAGTCAAACGATCCGATTTACCTGACCAACAAGTGTCGATGAAAGACCTTCATCAATACATTTCCGGCTGGGGGCAATCCAACGTTGCCATTTCCCCTTGGATGAAAACATTGGAAGCACAGGTGAAAAACAAATGAACGGCCTTTATATGAACAATATTTATAAATCGTTTGGCACTGTCAACGTATTAAACGGCGTGAACTTCGATGTCCGGCAAGGGGAAGTTCACGCCCTTTTAGGGATGAATGGCGCTGGAAAAAGCACATTGATGAAGATTTTAGCCGGCGTTCTTTCCCCTGATAATGGCACGATTGCCATCGATGGAAAAGAATATCGGTTTTCCTCGCCTGCTGATGCCAAAAAGGCAGGCATTGGTTTAGTTGTCCAAGAAGTTGATACCGCCCTGTTTCCATCGCTGAGCGTCTATGAAAATATTGCCGCTGATGAGATCGTAGCGACAAAACAAAAGCCGATTCTTTCATGGAAACAGCAAAAACAGCGGGCCGCAGAGCTTTTGCGCCGAGTCGGCCTGTCGATTTCGCCGAACAAGCTTATCCGCGAATGCACCTTGCATGAAAAACAGCTTATCGTTTTAGCAAAAGTGCTTTCCTCATCAGCCCGATATATTATTTTAGATGAGCCGACCGCCGCGCTCAGCGAAACAGAAACAAAGCGGCTGTTTGCGATTATCAACGATTTAAAAACACAAGGAGTTTCGTTCATTTATATTTCTCACAAACTGAAAGAGGTAAAAGAAATCTGCGACCGCGTCACCATTTTGCGTGACGGAAACGTCGTTCACCATGGCGATGTTTCCACCCTTTCACTTGAAGAAATGATTCACTATATGGTTGGCCGCCCTTATACAACCGTGCAAAAAGAAGCACGCGCATACAGCGAGGACGTTCTTTTTAAAGTGAAGCAGCTGCACATCGCGAAAACAAACACAACCGTCGATTTGCAAATTCATAAAGGAGAAATCGCCGGCATTGCCGGGCTTGTCGGAGCTGGGAAAACCGAACTCGCCGAAAGCCTCATTTCCCATACAAAAACGGCCGGAGAATGGTGGATCGATGGAAAACGCTATACGTTCTCCTCGCCAAAAGAAGCAATTGCGGCCGGAATTTGCCTTATTCCGGAAGAACGGAGAAAACAAGGGCTTTTCTTAGATGAAACGGTCCGCACGAATCTTACCGTCCGGCTATTATCATCATTAACAAAGTGGCAATGGGTGTTGCGGAAGAAAGAAACACAAACTGCGCAACAGTTAGTGGAGGCATTACAAATTCATCCGCCTTTTCCGCAAGCGGCTGTTAAACAGCTAAGCGGCGGCAACCAGCAAAAAGTCGTTATCGGGAAATGGTTAAAAACCGATGCCCGCGTGTTCATCTTTGACGAACCAACAAAAGGAATTGATGTTAACGCGAAACAAGAAGTATTTTCGATCATCCGCTCCCTCGCCGATGAAGGAAAAGCGGTTTTATATTTAACAAGTGAATTTCAAGAACTGCTCGATATCGCTGACACGATCTATATCATGGTTGACGGTCAGCTTGTCAAACGTGTTTCCGCGCGTGATATCACATACGAACAACTGATTTATTACTGCAGCGGAGGTGATTTAGATGGCGCAACCGTCCGTTTCGATCGCCAAGAAAAAGCAAATGCCGTCTCTTCTTGAATTTTTATATAAGCATGGTACACTGCTGGCTATTCTCGTTGTCATTGCTTATTTTGGCATTACTCTCGACCGGTTTTTCACATACGAAAATTTCAGCGATATTTTACGGTCTATTTCTATCGTCACACTTGTTGCGATTGGCATTACGTTTTCCCTGATTGTCGATGGATTTGATTTATCCGTCGGTTCGACCGTCAGCTTGGCGACGATCGCCAGCGCAGCGGCGCTCGTATTATACCGCCAAGAAATTCTTGTGACATTGCTTGTCCCGCTGTTGCTAGGAATCGCTGTCGGATTATTAAACTCGTTATTAATTGTGAAATTAAAATTGCCGGATTTACTGGCAACACTGGCGACGATGTACGCGATTAACGGCGTGCAGCTGACGTATACGAAAGGATTTTCCATTTACAACGACATGCCGCTTCCTGACGGGGGAACAGCGCCTGGCAAATTTATTCCTTCCTTTTTATTTATTGGTCAAGGAGAAGTATTGGGCATCCCGTTTTCTGTTTTATTAATGCTAGTGGTCGTCATTGCCACCCATTTATTTTTGACATATACCAAACCGGGAAGATTGTTTTATATGACGGGGGAAAATCGCGAGGCAGCGCGGCTCTCGGGCATTCCTGTCAACCGCTATCGCACATATGCGTACGTCATCAGCGGTTTTTTTGCGGCGCTCGGCGGAATTGTCCTTGCTTCCCGCATTGGGACGGGACAAGTATCGGCCGGAGCCTCGTTTTTAATGGACGGCGTCGCTGCCGCTTATATCGGCTTTTCCGTATTTGGGGCCGGAAAGCCGAACGTCATCGGTACACTGTTTGGCTCGATTTTAATGGGGGTTCTTCTTAACGGGCTGACGATGATGAATGTCCCGTATTACGCGCAAGACATTATTAAAGGGGCCATTTTAGTCGGGGCGCTTGCATTATCGCATATGCAAAAAAAATAGAAATGTTTGTTTGCGTTTGCTGTTGCACAATAAAATCCATGGTGCCATATTCATGCGCACAAAAAACTAGAAGCGGGCCACTGCTTCTAGTTTTTTATATACTATACCTTTGCTCAAGCTCAAGCAGCAGTGCCTTGGCATCAATGCGGCTGCCAGCATATCCCGTAAGCGAGCCATTTTTTCCTATCACACGGTGGCACGGAACAAAAATGGCCAGCTCATTTGCCCGGTTTGCCTGTCCGACCGCTCTCACCGCTTTTGGACGCCCGATTTTTTCGGCAATATCGCTATAACTGACCGTCGTCCCGTACGGAATTTCACAAAGCGCCTGCCATACTTGCTCTTGAAATTTCGTTCCCTTCCATTTCAACGGCAAGTGAAATGTTTGGCGCTTGCCGTGAAAATATTCATCAAGCTGTTGTACGGCGCTTTCTAATAAAGAAGAATTGCTTTTGATCATTTCATATTGTTGGCAGTGCCACAGCCACTCTTCCTCAAAAAGTTGGACGCTTACGATCGCATCCCCGTCAGATACGATATAAATGGGGCCAAGCAGCTCTGATTTATACACGCTGTATTCCTGTTTCATTTTCGCCCTCTCTCTCCATCCGTTCAATCGGAAGTGTGATATGGAACGTCGTGCCGACTCCAACTTCACTTTCGACGTCGATTTTCCCTTGATGTTCTTCAATAATTTTATAACTAACCATCAATCCAAGTCCAGTGCCTCGTTCTTTCGTAGTATAAAACGGCTCGCCAAGCTTTTTGATTTTATCTTGCGGAATGCCGCAGCCTTGGTCTGTAATGGAAATGCGAATATGGCTGTCATCAAGCCGGCCGATTCGTACCGTCACTTCTCCACCTTTTGGCATCACTTCAATCGCGTTTTTCAATATATTAATAAACACTTGCTTCAATTGATTCGGTTCGCAGTAGATGCATGGAATAGGCAGCGCGAAATCAGCGACAATTTGCACGTTATGCATCATCGCTTGAGCGCTGATTAAATCGATCGTATCTTGCATAATTTTGCACACATCGTTTTGTTGGTATTGTATCGCTTGCGGTTTCGCGAGAACTAGAAATTCAGTAATGATCGATTCGATCCGCTTCAGTTCCGACATAATCACATTAAAATACATAGAATAATCTTCTTTAATGCTTCCTTGCAATAATTGGATAAATCCTTTTAACGCCGTCATCGGGTTGCGGATTTCATGGGCGATGCCTGCGGCAAGTTCCCCCACAACATTCAGCGTATCCGATTTTCTTAGCTGCAACTCCAGCTCTTTCCTTTCGGTAATGTCGCGCAACATAATCATTCCAACACCTGGGATAATTTCTTTTTTGAGCGCAAACTCAACAATTTTTTGTTTCTCGCCACTTGAAAAATCCATCTCGGCATACGCTTCTCCGCAACGATCGCATTGTTGGATTAATTTATCGAAATGTTTCCGCGCTTTTTCCGGTATAAACGCTGTTATCGGGCGATGAAGCAGCTGTTCTTTTGCCGCTTGGAAAAATTCGCAGGCGATCGGGTTCACATCTAAAATGCGATAATCTTCTCCCCATAATAAGATTCCGTTCATGGCATGGTCAAAGATGCTGCGGAATTTTTGCTCGCTCTCGCGCAGTTCTTTTTCCATTTTTCTTCGTTCTGTCACATTGCGGAAAATGGTCAAATGATATCCGTCAATCGCCCCTTGCTTCATTGTAAACTCGAGCTGCTTATCTTCACCGTTTGGCATATGGAACGTTAATTCATCACGGATTTCCCCCGTTTTGCGAAACTGTGCAAATACACGCTGCACTTTTTCATCGTCTCTGTCAAGGAAATCAAGCAAATTTTTCCGAACAAGCAAATTAAGCGGCAGTTCAAACGTCCGGCTTGCAGCGCGATTCGCGTTTAAAATATATCCACGGTCATCCCAAATCAAAATCGCCTCATGTGCTTGCTCAAAAATAGCGCGAAATCTCTCTTCGCTTTTTTGCAGCTTTATTTCCATGTTTTTTCTCTCGGTGACATCCCGCATAATCGCCATGTAAAAACCGCTATATACGTTGGATGTCGTAGTAAGCTCAAACATTTTTACCGTGCCGTCAAAACGGACGAGCGACAATTCGCCTTTTGCCGTTCCTTTTTCTTTCAATTCGGCAAGAAGGCGGACAAAGTCATCGACGCATTCTTTAGCGATAAATTGCTGAAAGGACAAGTTTAACAACTTTGCTTTTTCTAAGTTTAAACTCATGCAAAAAGCAGGGTTTACATCAATAAAACGGCCAAATTCATCGAAAATGACAATGCCGTCTACCGCGCGGTTAAACACATCTTTAAAGAGAAACTCATGAATAATCCGCTCCCGCTCCAGCGCTTTGCGCGCGGAAATATCGCGCATAATGACCAAATCGAATTCGTTAAACGCATCTTTTTTCATGGAAAACTCAATATGTTTTACTTTTCCGTTCCTTAACTTGACAAGCAGCTCATCGCTGAATGAGCCAAATTTATGTAACATCGATTGCTGAAACATCAAAATATCCGGAGGGACTAAGTCAAGAAACATCGTCATTTTTTTCCCAATCAATTCCCTTTTTTCCATTTCAAATAGTTGGCATGCTGCTTCATTCACGTCAACAAATTCGCCGCTTTTATTAAAAATGACAATCGCATCTAAAGATCGCTCAAAAATAATGGAATAACCATTTAACTGCTCCTTTAACCGTCTGTTTTCTTCTTCCAATAATTTAACATCCACCATCAAGTTTTGTTCTTCATGGGGAGAAAGGCTATTACTCATGTTTTATCACTCCTTCTCCAAACCATATCAAATTATTATATATTCTCTGCCAAAAATTTTACTCCTTCTAATTATTCTAAAAATTCCACGAAAATAAATTTTTTCAATGTTCGACAAGTTTTTCTTCTTTTCTTTTTATCCAAAATATGTTATATTAAAATGTTGTTTTTCGATGCTCTTGTAAAGGAGTTTGTTCCGATGAACATTATTTGCACAACCTTAAACGCCAAATATATTCATACCAATTTAGCGATTCGCTACTTAAAGGCATACGCCCAGCCGGAATTTGACATAAAGCTTGTCGAATATACGATTAAAGATCCGGCGATCAATATCGTGACCGATCTTTACCGGAGAAAGCCGGACATCATTGGATTTAGCTGCTATATTTGGAATATCGAAGAAAGCCTTAAAGTCATAAAAATGTTGAAAAAAATCGCCCCTGACATCACGATCGTCGCCGGCGGACCGGAAGTGTCATATGACGTGCGCGAATGGATGGAAACCATCCCGGAATTGGATTTCATCGTCATCGGTGAAGGGGAAGAAACGTTTAAGCAACTATTAATAGAATTTTATGGAAATAAAAACTTTCACCATATCCACGGTCTCGCGTTCCGTGAAGATGGGGAAATTATCATTAACCCGCAGCGAAACAAAATCCGCTTAGCGGATATGCCTTCGCCGTTCCGCTTTCCGGAAGACATCCCGCATTTGCCAAAGCGGATTACGTACATCGAAACGAGCCGCGGCTGTCCGTTCAGCTGCCAGTTCTGCTTATCTTCCATTGAAGTCGGAGTCCGCTATTTCGACAGGGAAAAAATTAAAGAGGATATCCGCTATTTAATGAAGCATGGAGCGCGCACGATCAAGTTCGTCGACCGCACGTTTAACATCAGCCGCAGCTACGCGATGGATATGTTTCAATTTCTGATTGATGAACACGTTCCGGGAACGGTATTCCAATTTGAAATTACGGCTGACATCATGCGCCCGGAAGTCATTGAATTTTTAAATAAAGAAGCGCCGCCGGGACTGTTCCGCTTTGAAATCGGCGTGCAATCAACGAACGACGAAGTCAACCGGCTTGTCATGCGCAAGCAAAATTTCGAAAAATTAACGCGTACCGTAATGATGGTGAAAGAAGGGGGAAAAATCGCCCAGCATCTTGATTTAATCGCCGGGCTGCCGGAAGAAGACTATACATCATTCCGAAAAACGTTTAACGACGTTTTCGCGCTCCGCCCGGAAGAACTGCAGCTTGGCTTTTTAAAAATGCTGCGCGGCACCGGCCTCCGTCTTCGCGCAAAAGATTACGGCTATGTATTTATGGATCATGCGCCATATGAAGTATTACAAAATAACGCGCTTTCTTTTGACGACATCATCCGCCTTAAACAAGTGGAAGATGTGCTGGAGAAATATTGGAATGCCCATCGGATGGATGAAACGATCGAATATTTAGTAACAAACGTATTTCCGACTCCGTTCGATTTCTTCCAGGAATTCGGCACATACTGGGACGAACGCGGCTGGGCAAAAATCGGCCATCAGCTCGAAGACTTGTTCCGCCGCCTGTACGAATTTTTGCAAACAAAACAACTGGATGAACTTCCAATCATCGAAGCGTTAATGAAATATGATTATTTGCGCAACCAAAAACATAAACCGCGCAAACCATGGTGGGAGGAAAAAACAGACAAATCGCTGCGTTCTTCGCTTTACCGCGAGCTGCTTGAATATCCGGAACGATTAGGCGGTGAATTTGCCTCGCTCCAGCTGAATGAAAAAGAATTATTTAAACATACAGTGATGGAAATCACTGAGTTAGATATCGGCCATTATATGGAAACAAAAGAAGTTCTCCGGATTCCAACGGTGATGATCGCTTATTTCGATCCTGTTTCATTGCAAACAAAAATATTTTCCGCACCGCTTTCTTCCTTTTCAACTGTCACAGTAAAAAAGTAGGGTTACTCCCTACTTTTTCTTTTGCATCGCTTTTTCTGCTGTTTCCTCTCTTCCATGAGCTGAACCGGCTGGTGGGCATTAAAATCGCCAAATTCGAATGCCATTTCTTCACGCGCTTGATCCGCCGGGCGCTTTGTTGTTTCACCTTTCCCCTGCTTCATTGTCCGTCTCCTTGCCGCCCTTTTTTCGAATTGCGGTTTGCCCCGCGGATCATGTCTTCTTCTCCTGCATATTGTGCGGCAGCTTCAGCATCCGGCAAGCTTTCCGTCGGTGTCTTATTGTTGTTTTCCGCCGCAGCAAATTTCACTTTTCGCTTCATTCCTTATCCTCCTTTCCCGCAGCGGTTATGTCATGTTTGTAAGCAACAAGCACAATTTCCTCGCCTGTTTCCTCACGCAAACGTTTTTCTAAATCCTTCACTTGTTGTAACGCCCCCTCGCGCAAATGGGCGACAAAAAATGCAGTGCTGTTCACATCTATCCCTCTCTTTGCGTTTTTTCTTATTTTTCCTTGCGCTCTGTGCCGCTTATTCATCCCACATAGACATGCAAATTCCATACACAACATGTCTCTCCAGCAAATAAAGGGATACAATCATCGGCGGCCGCTCAACTTTTTGCCCGATTATCCGCTTCCGGCTTTATCCCTATCCATGCGATAGCGCTGCCAAGCAAAGACAACCCGGCTAACAAAAACAAAAACGTTGTGGTCGCGCTTTTCATCAATAATGCAGCGAGCGGCGGTCCCGCGGCGACGCCGATAAACCGCAATGAGCTGTAAAACGAGGTCACGGTTCCCCGCTCTTTTTTTTCAATTCCTTCTGTTATCAATGCATCCAAGCATGGCAGCATTATGCCAATGCCAGCGCCAGCAAGTGAAAAAAGGGCAATCATCCACCAAAGCGCTGGAAAAAACTGAACCACTATGATCGCCATGCCGGCAAACACACCGCCAATGGCAATCATCCATTTCATGACAACTTTATTTTTGCCAATTCTCTTGCCAGCAAGAAACGAGGCAGCACAAAGCGCACCAAGCGGAATAGCGAGCACCCATCCCTTTTTTATTCCATCGATTCGGTAATCGTCCTCAAGGCGGCTTGATAAGAAAAAAAGAAACGCAAATAAAACGAGCATTAACAAGCCGCCGATCGCGAAAATTGCATATAGCCACTGCCCCTCCCGCCGGAAAATGACTTTTATCTTTCGCACAAATTGGTGAAATGGAAGCGGTTCCTCTTTTCTTGCCGGAGCTTTTACCAAAAAGAGCATCATGGCAATGGAAATGGAGCAAAACAGCGGGAACGCGAAAAACGGCAAAAACCAAGCCATGCTTGCGAGCACCGCCCCTAATATCGGGCTTAATACTTTTCCTAACGTGTTCGCTGTTTCAATCATCCCTAAGCAGCTGCTTGCTTCGTTGTCATCAGGAAACAAATCGCCAACAAGCGGCAGCACAATCGGGAACGCCCCTGCCGCTCCAAGTCCTTGCAGCATCCTTCCAGCCACGATCGTCCCATACGGATCGGCCATCTTCCAAGCTGCCCAGCCAGATACAACTCCTCCGGCCGCAGCCAACAATAAGCTTGGAATAATCACTTTTTTTCTCCCGAACCGGTCACTTACATATCCGGCAACAGGAATAAAAATAATCGCCACAATCGAATAGACGGTAATGAATAAACTCGACTGAAACGGCGTAATATGCAGCTGTTTCTCCATCGTTGGCAAAACTGGGATCAACATCGAATTCCCAAGCGTCATCACTAACGGTATCGATGCTAGCGATGCGATAATTCCCGTCTTATTTATCTTTTTGTCTGTCTGCTCTGGCATTGTTTCGATCCATTCCATCATTGATTCCTTCCTTTTTGTGCCCATTCATGTTGTATGATTATCATTTCCGTTTTTTCATGAAGCATACAAAAAACCTTGCCCGTTGCCGGACAAGGATATAATCCTGCCTTTTAATGGATGAAGCCTTTCCTTTCTGCCCCTTAGTTCGTGATGATAAAGATGGTAAACGCCAGCGCAATGTAAAACAAAACCAAAGCGTTACCGTCATCTAGCTAAAAAAATCGTTTAACGTTTATATAAGCCGGTAAATGCGCGCCTCATGCGGCCGCATATGCAACACATTTCCATTTTCTTGGATGTCCAGATAATTGCCAAGCACTACTTCCCGTTTGTATGCAGCAAGCGACCCGGGAAGCTCATAGTCATTTGCATGGTCACAATGATTAAGGACGATAAGCCAGCGGACATCGTCAAGTTCACGAGTGTACGCATAAATATACGGATCGTTTTCCGTATAGTCGCAGAACGTGCCATAAACCATAACCGGATTTTCTTTGCGCAGCTGAATAAGCTTTTGATAATAATAATACACGGAATTCTTATCTTGCAACGCTTGTTTTACGTTAATTTCTTTATAATTCGGATTGACTTTGATCCATGGCGTTCCTGTTGTAAAGCCGGCGTTAGGGCTGTCATCCCATTGCATCGGCGTTCGCGAGTTGTCACGGCTTAATGGCTGCAAACTTTCAAGCACTTCTTGCGGGTCTTTGCCTTTCGCAATTTCTTCTTTATATTTATTTTTCATGGCAATATCGTTATAGTCATCAATCGAGGAAAAGCGAACACCAGTCATGCCAATTTCTTCGCCTTGGTAAATATATGGCGTTCCTGGCAGTGTATGCAGCATCGTTCCCAGTAGTTTTGCAGATTCAACGCGGTATTCTTTGTCATTGCCGTAGCGCGTCACTTGTCGTGTATGGTCATGGTTGTTAAGAAATTGGGAATTCCATCCTTTTCCCCATAATACATCATACCAATGCTTTTGAATCTGTTTAAACCGGAGCGGTTCCCAGCTTGGCATTTCGTCGCATACTTGAAAATGGAATAACATATTCAGTTCGCGGCGGTCTTCAGCGACATATTTCAGCCCTTCTTCCGGCGATACGAAGGCGACTTCGCCAACTGTAAAAATGTCATAGTGCCGGAATACTTGTTCATGCATTTCCCGCAAATACTCATGAAGGCCGGGATTATTCGCCAAATAGCAGATATCGTTGGGATCAGCGGCATCCGGAAACCCTTCCGGCTTAGCCAGCAAAGCAATGGCGTCTAAACGGAATCCATCAATGCCTTTATCCAGCCAAAAACGCATCATTTTATAAATTTCTTGGCGCACTTCAGGGTTTTTCCAGTTCAAATCCGGCTGCTCGGCAGCAAACGAATGAAAATAATATTGCCCGGTTAATTCATCGTATTCCCACGCGGATGGGGTAAAATAGGAGCGCCAATTGTTTGGTTTGTCGCGCCAGATGTACCAGTCGCGCTTCGGGTTGTCGCGGGACGAACGCGATTCGATGAACCAAGGATGCTGGTCAGACGTATGGTTGACAACAAGATCCATAATAAGTTTCATGCCGCGCTTATGCACTTCATCAAGCAACGTTTCCCACGTTTTCATCGTCCCGGCCTTTTCCATAATCGCATAATAGTTGGAAATATCGTATCCATTATCTTTATCCGGCGACTCATAGCAAGGATTGAGCCAAATGACATCGGCGCCAAGGTGCTGGATATAATCAAGCTTTTCGATCACCCCTTGCAAATCGCCGACACCATCTCCGTCCGAGTCATAAAAACTGCGCCAATATACTTGATATACAACCGCTTCTTTCCACCATGTCCGTTTCATCTTTTCCCCCCACTAAGCACTTTATTTTGTTTTCCATCGCAATAATGAAAACAAGCCAGACGGTAGCGCCGCAGATGCATCTTGCCAGCTTTACAGGACAGATCCCTTTTCGATAAGCCGGCAAGGCGATGCCGTTTATTTCCCTCCAGTAAATGAAATCCCCTTAATAAAGTAACGATTGAAAAACGCATAAATGACTAACACCGGCAATGTAAAGACCATCGATGCCGCCATAATATAATTCCAATAACTGATGTATTGCCCTTTGAAGCTGTTCAGCCCAAGCGGCAAAGTAAAGAGTTGCGGATCGGACAAAATGATCAGCGGCCGCATAAAATCATTCCACGAACCCATAAAGACAAAAATTGCTTGTGCTGCCAAAGCAGGGCGTGCAAGCGGCAAAACGATCCGGAAAAAAATGCCGATCCGGCTAAGTCCATCTAATTCTGCCGCTTCCTCTAACTCTTTCGGAAAGTTAATAAAAAACTGCCTCATCATGAAAATAAAGGTGGCATTTATCATCGTTGGCACAATCATTCCTTGGTATGAATTCAGCCAGCCAAGCTGTTTTAAAATCAAATAGTTTGGAATCATCGTGACTTGTGCCGGAATCATTAATACCGCCAAAATAATGATAAACAGCGGTTTCTTGCCAGGAAATTGCAATCTTGCAAGCGCATACCCTGCCATCGAATTAAACAATAAATTCAGCACAGTGACAGCCACCGCAATGATGACACTGTTTAATAGCCAGCGCGGAAACATTTTTTGTTCCAGAAAAATTTGTTTGTAATTATCCAGCGTAATTTGTTTTGGAATAAAGGAAATGTTTCCGCTAACAATTTCCTCGAGTGTTTTAAACGAAGAAGACAATGCCCATAAAAATGGAATTAATGTAATAATGGCGTAAGTGACAAGAACGGCATACAAAAGCCCTTTTCCAATCGTAGCTCGTTTGTTCATTTCCTTTTCCCTCCTTAATAGAGAGACTCTTCTTTCGAAAATTTCCGCTGCAGCAATGTCGCGGTTAAAATAATAAGCGCTAAAACAAACGCTAATGCTGCAGCATATCCCATTGTTCCTAACGTTTTAAACGCATATTGATAAATGAGAAGAACGACGGTAAGCGTTGAATTGTTCGGCCCCCCCGAACCGCCAGAGAAAATATACGACTGATCAAATAATTGGAACGTGCCAATGAGTCCCATGATCACAACAAAAGATGTCACTGGACGCAAATATGGTACTGTCACATACCAAAATTTTTGCAGCGCATTGGCTCCGTCCAGTTCCGCTGCTTCGTAAAGCGAATCTGGAATATCTTGCAATGCCGCTAAGTAAATAACCATGAAATATGGGGCAGTAGACCAAATATTCATGATCATAATTGCAGTCAATGCAACATCTGGATCGCCTATCCAGTTATAGGTCGGCAGTCCTAACAATTTTAAGACATGGTTAATAAGACCGTTCTGATTATACATCCACATAAAAATAAGGGTTAACACCGCCGAAGACGTAAGCGTTGGTAAAAAGTAGACAATCCGGAAAAACTTTTGTCCTTTAAGCCCTGCGTTTAATGTTGCCGCCAGCACAAGGGCCAGTATTGTCTGGCACGGCACTACGATGACAACATACTTAAGCGTATTCCATAGCGCAATTTTCGCCCGCGCATCATGAGCGATGCGTTCAAAGTTATCCAAACCGACAAATTCAAACGTTGTTGTCCCGAGCAATTGCACTTTGTGAAACGCAAGGAAAATCGCAAACACGATCGGGCCGATAATAAACAAAAGCAGTACGAACAACGTTGGTGACATGAGTAAATAGCCCGTACCTGTTTCCCGCCATTTTCGTTTCATCTTGTTCATCTCCTTGCAGAGAATCGATAAAGCTATTCCCCTCTCTTGCGCGGCAAGCGCAGCATTGCTAGAAAGAAGGGGAGTTACATCATCAGGCATTCCATGCTGGTGGAAGGAGGAGACCCTTCCACCAGCATCCGCATTATTTGCTGTCGATTTCTTTATTTGCAGTTTTCTCCGCTTCTTTTAGCGCTTCATTCAACGGCCGTTCCCCTAAAAAGGCGCTGACAAACTGGTTATTAAAGTTGTTGACGATAATCGGCAAATTCGTTCCTTTTTGCCATACCGTCGCATATGAAGCGCCTGCTACTAACGGCGCACGCAACGGATCTTTGTCATATCCCAATTCTTTAGCAACGGATTTGCGTGTCGGCAGCGCATATCCTTTGCTTGTCCATATTTTCATTCCTTCTTTTCCTGTCAAATAGGAAATGAGTTCCCAAGCCGCTTTTTTCTTTTTCGAGTCTTTATTCATGACATACGCTACGGTATATGCCATTGTTGCTTTTTTGCCATTGATGCTTGGCACTTCAGCCGTTCCAAACTCTAAATTCGGGAATGTATCTTGTAAAAACGGAATTGCCCAGTTTCCTTCAATTACCATAGCCGCTTTTCCTTGCCCAAACATCTCTCCGCCCCAGTTCGCGCCGACTTCGCTAGGTTGCGCCGCTGATTTATCTTTTAAATGCATATCAACAATTGGCTGTAAAGCCTCTACTACTTTCGGGTCAGCAAAGCTTGCTTTGTTATCGGTAACCACTTTTCCGCCTTTGGATTCAGCAATATAGTAAAGACGCGCTAACTCCGGCGCTACGCCAAAACCGTATACTTCCGTTCCTTTTGTTAATTTTTTGGCTGTCTCACGCAATTCATCCCATGTTTTTGGCACCTCTACGCCAGCTTCTTTAAACATTTTTTTGTTATAAAATAGCGCTAATGTTGAATAATCTTTAGGGAAGCCGTAAATATGCCCATCTTTTCCTTTAAATGCGTCCAGTAACGGTTTTTCGAAATCATCAATGTCGAAATCGTCGGTAACATATTGATCAAGCGGTTCCAATACTCCTGTTTCAATTAAGGCAGGGGCTTCAAAGGCGTCAAGATAGAAAACGTCTGGGCCTTCACCGCCGATTAAACGGGTTTTTATGACATCCATATACTGTTCCGAAATGACTTCCAGTTTCACTTTGATGTTCGGGTGTTTTTTCTCAAATTCGTCCAGCGTTTGCTGCAACAGTTTTTGTTCACTCGGATTGCCGCCCCATCCCGCAAGTGTGACCTCCACTTTTTCGCCATTGTTGCCGCTTGTCTCTTTATTTGCGGCTTTCTCATCTCCTCCGCCACAGCCAGCCAAGATGCTTCCCATCAATACGGACGTAATCCCAACAGCAGTCAACCATCTTTTCATTTCTCCATACTCCTTTCTTTTATGATTGTTTCTTTATATAAACAGGGAGGAAATTTCCATCCCTGCTATAAAACGATGACATCGTATCCCGTTGTGTTTTCATGAATGTTCACCTTTATTTCTTTCCCTTCCCGGAAAACAGTCAGTGACAACCGGCCATGTCCAATCGCCATGTTTTCTACCTTGAGAACATTCATGGAATCAAGCAAAGTTGGAGAAAGATGAATTTCCTTACGCAAACTGTTTGGAAACAGCCCCAGCATTGCTTGCACAAACACAAGCGGTGTTCCTGCCGCCCAAGCTTGCGGCGAGCAAGCGACTGGATACGGAACTGGTTTTCCAAACGAACGGCTATATCCGCAAAACAGCTCCGGAAGGCGGTCATATTCAAAATGGGAGGCCGCCTCGATTAATCCTTCCATAATCATCAGCGCTTCCTTTGCTTTTCCTAGCTTGCTTAATCCTAATAAAATAATGCTATTATCATGCGGCCAGACACTGCCATCGTGATAGCTCATCGGATTATATCCGGCTTCTCCTTCCGCCATTGTCCGGATTCCATATCCGGAAAACATTTTCGGGGACAGGAGCGTTCGGATCACAGCGTTTTCCCTGTGCCCGTCTAATATACCAGCAAACAGCACATGCCCTGGATTGGATGTGATAGTGCCAACTTGCCGCTTTTTCTCATCTAACGCAATCGCATAAAATTGCACATCTTCCATCCAAAACGCATCTTCAAATTTTTTCTTTAATTCTTCTGCCTGTTGCCGAAGCTCGGCAGCTTGTTTTACTTTCCCGAGCTGCTCAAAAATGTCCGCCAAGCCCTTTTTAGCTTGGTATACATACCCTTGCACTTCCACAAGCGCAATCGGTGGTTTGGCGTACTCTCCATCCCGGTGCACAATCGAATCCCCAGAATCCTTCCATCCTTGGTTGGCAATTCCTTTGCTCGATTCCTGATGATATTCGATAAACCCGTCGCCATCACGATCGCCATATTGATCAATCCATTGGAGCGCCGCTTCAATGTTTGTTTCTAATTGGCGGACTATGTCATAATCCCCTGTCCATTTCACATATTCTGCAAGCAGCACAAGAAATAACGGCGTAGCATCGACAGCACCATAATATGGAGTAAATGGCACTTGATTGGTATTGGCTAACTCGCCAAAACGAAGTTCATGCATAATCTTTCCTGGCTGTTCATCGCGCCAAGGATCTTGTTTTTTTCCCTGATACTGCGCCATTGTCAGCAATGTTCCTTTAGCCACTTGAGGGCAAAACGGAAGCATTTGCAATGCCGTGATTAAGCTGTCGCGCCCAAATGGCACTCCAAACCATGGAAGCCCTGCAACAGGAAATGGGCCGTATCCTAAATCAGTTAATAATACTCGCAAATCAGCAAGGCCGCGCTCTATCAGGCGCTGAAGAGGCTTATAGTCCGTGTTTACTCTCGTTATGCTTTGATGCCATTCATTGTAAGAATCCTGAAGTTGGCGTAAAGCATTGTCTTTATCCATTATGGTTTTCGGCATTGCCGGTTGACCAATTTGTGGTTGGATCATGAAAGTAACCGCCTGTTCTTCATCGTGATGAAGGGAAAAAGCAAAAACGACTTGTCCGCTTTCATCGGCTAATATAGCAGGACGATCCCATGTAATCGTCGTCGCCCGGTAAACACCGTCCGCCCCTTCGTAATGAAACACTAGCGAATTCCCGTCCACGGTCTGTCCTGTGCGCTTGCCGACTTTTCCCGTTTGGAAGCCGCGGATAATGAACATATCGGCGAAATCGGCATCGAAAGAAACACTGATTTCACATGTGACCGGTTTTGGAAAGTAGTTTTTTAATTTGACTGTTTCATATAATACCCCGCTATAAATAAAGCGCTTTCTTTCGATTTGAATAGATTCGCGCCATAAAACGATTTCGCCATCTTTTTCGATCGGAGGATTTGTTAATAAAATCGTTGCCATATAATTCTCCGAAGCATCGGAAGAAAGAAGCACTGGTTCTTCTCCATTAATGCGCAGCGAAAATTCGCTCAAAAACCGTGTATCCTTTGTATACAGTCCTAGCCCATAAGGATGAGATTTAGGAATATTTCCTTTTTCATCTGTTAGAAAAAACATATCGTTCTCTTTGATCACCCGGTAATTCATGTTAAATTCCTCCTGCTTAAGATCCGAAACGTTTTGGATTTTATGTATTCGACTGAAAACGTTTCGGATCTAACCAAAACGTTTTCAATTAGTTGCGCGTTAGCGAAAAACCACATTAATTGCGGTTTTTCACAGTAGACTCACGTATCTTTAATTCGGTTTCTAAAATTTTCACATGAGACTCTGCTTTTCCTTCAAGCATATGAATCAGCAATTTCGCTGCTTCATACCCCATGGCAAAGATATTTTGAGCAACAGTTGATAACGAAGGGGTGGCATATGAGGCAAGAATAATATCATCGTAACCGATGACCGCCACATCATCGGGTATTTGTTTTCCAACCCGTTTAACCGCTTTCATAACCCCCAATGCCATCAGGTCGCTCGCGCAGAAAAAGGCAGATATACATGGATACTCCGTTAACAAGCGCAGCGCTTCCGCTTCTGCGGCGTCTTCGCGAAACGCCCCGTCGGCAATCCATTCTTCATGAATTGGCAGCCCTGCTTCTGATAGCGCCTCTTTGTACCCTTTTAATCTCTGTTCGCTCACAAATGCGTATTTGTAGCCGTTGATCATCGCTATGTTTTTATGTCCTAACGATATTAAATGCTCCACTGCCTTTTTTGCACCTAGCACATTGTCCGTCGTCACGTATCCAACCGTTTCCGATTCAATTGGAATATCGATTAAAACACACGGAATGTCGCTTTCAACAACTTCTTGTAAATATGGATCATCGCTGCGGATTCCTTGCAAAATCGCCCCATCCACTCTCCGTTCCCGGCATAGCTGCGTATATGTTTTCTCACGTTGTTTTGTTGAAGTGGTGCTGAATAATACCATGTCATAATCCACTTCGCTGACATATTGATTGACACCAGCTAACACTTCAAACGTAAAATTATCCTTCGCACTTTCTCTTGTTAATCCGGAAACAAGCAAGCCAATCGTTTTGGATTTATTCATCACAAGCCCGCGCGCAAGCGTATTTGGACTATAGTTTAATTGTTTGGCAATATCGATAATTTTTTGCCTTGTTTTCTCGTTCACATCAGGATAACCGTTTAATGCACGGGAAACGGTCGTAATCGAAACACCAGCTACCTTGGCAATATCCTTGATCGTCGTCACAGCCCTTCCTCCAAAACGTTTTGGATGCTTTGTCGATTAAATTATATCCTAAACCGAAAACGTTTGCAATTATTTTTTAAGCGCACATTATGGCAGAAAATAGCATAATCTTCATCAACTTCCGTTATAGAGGATTCTCGATTGGCACATACTAACATTGCCAGACAATTAACTATGTTAGGAGGAAATACAATGGCAAGATCAAGCAATAAACTGCTTGTTCCGGGAATCGAACAGGCATTGGAACAAATAAAATATGAAATCGCCCAAGAATTTGGCGTACAATTAGGAGCAAATACCGTTTCCCGGGCAAACGGCTCTGTCGGCGGCGAAATTACGAAACGGCTCGTTTCCCAAGCGCAAAGCCAGCTGGCCGGATCTGCTTTTCAAAAAACAGAATAATGCTGTCCGCAAAGCCGAGTAGGTTTACTCGGCTTATCCATATCGCCGACTTTCTTTCCATTTCTTTTGTTCATGTTGGTGATTGCCTTTTGGAAATTTGTTGAAATGATCGTGATTATAGTTTGGTTTTCGGTGATGTTGGCCCTGTCCATTTCTCTTTTTTTGGTGCTGTTGGTGCTGTTTCCAGTCATAATCGTGCAGCCGATACTTTTGTCTTTCGCTATTTTTCCTTAATATATAATCGGCGCTTTTACCGCGTCCCCATTCCTCTTTCTTCACAAACGGACGTTTATCTTTTCCCCCATATGGATGTTTATCTTTTTCTATAAAAGGTGGATGGCTATCTTTTTTCCTGAATGGATGATTATCTTTTCCCATGGATGGATAGTAAATGTTATGTAATTCTTTTTGTTCATTCTTACTATTTCCTTCCTGCATTCGCTCATCGTGCTTCGGCAATAAACGTTTGCTCATCTGCTGTTCGTTCTTTTCATTGCTGTTGTTATTATTGGGATTTTGTTCATTCTTTTCTTTTGGAAAATGGCTGTTTATCTGCTGTTTCTCTTCCTGTTTCGCCGGTTTTTCTTGTGGCGGAACTGATTTCGTCTTTTGTTCAATTTGCAGCAGCTTTCCTGTTGTCATTCCTTTTTTTACCGCTTCCTTTCGTACTTCCATCGTGCTTTCTTCCGTCTTCACAATAATGTTTTTCCGCTGATACGAGTGCTGAATCTTCGTCAATTCTGTAGAAAGTTCACGCGAAGATGCGGCACGGTGTTTTCTCTCCACCGTTGTTATCAATACTTGCCCGCCTTTTTGCAAATATCCTTTTTTCATGCTTAATTCGATAATTTCCTTGGTAATATCAATAAACGCTTTTTTCTGCCAATGCACAAGTTGTGAAACAATCTTTTTTCCTTCCTTATTATATGCCTTTAATTTTATCACTTTTAACTGCTCATTGACCCCGATTTCGATGCTTGGATTAATATCAATGGACATATAGGCATACACTTCATCTGAAGGAAAACGAAGCAGCGTTGCAATCAAAAGAACCGCTGCCGCCACGAAGCTCATTATGTATCGAAGTGAACGACGGCGAACATTGGGTTTTTGCACTATCCCCGCTTCAATCTCTTCCCCTATTTCGCATTCACTTTCCTTTTTCACTTGAATAAACTCGCCATCAGGAGTTAATAATGTGACAAATTCGTCATCGAATTCCAACACAATCCCTTTTTTCACGATGGAAGCACCCCTTTTATATATTCCTTTAAATAAACATAATCCCCAGCTAAAATAATCGCCACCGCAATAATATATTTTCTATTTCTCTCTATCGTTTTGCGGCTCACTTCGGCCATATTTTGTAATTGTTTAATCGGCAATTGTTTTTTCCGAAAAAGCCATTTCAGCAATTCTTCATTTTCCACTAACAACTTGGCAACATTGATGGCATTTAGTCGGGCATCTTTATGTTTTGGCGACTGTTCGACAAGCTCATGAAAATGAATGCCAAATTCTTTTAATACTTGTTGATAATGAAGAATTTCCTCGCGGCGCTGTTGCTGCTCTATCTGCCTATAAAATTCATCCATGGATAACTTCGTATCTAAATACGTTTGCGCAGAATTTTCTTCATCTTCGTCTGTATGGAAAACAATGTTCCTGCATTTTGCTTCTTTGCGAATATAATCGATTAAACGCCTTTTTATGAGCAATTCGGCAAATGAAATAAACGAACCGCCTTTATGAGGCGCGTACTTTTCAATTGCTTCATTAAACGCAATCAACCCGATGCTTAACTCATCATCGCCTTCATGAATAAATCGTTTACACACGCTGGAAACCGTTTTGGCAATAAAAGGTTTATATTGTTGAATCAATTGATTATGCAATGTTTTATTTCCTTGTTGAATTTCGCTAACCGTCTGTTCAATCGTTCTCTCCTTTTTTAGCGAAAATAATATGCTGAACATGGATTTCACCCCATTTGTTAAAGAGACGAACTAGCGCTCCCTTTGAATATCATTCGTACATCATAGCGGATTTTTGTTGGTCATTCAATCGGAAATTTATGACACTTGCTTTTTTCATCAACAAAAAAGACCTTCGCTAATGAAAGCAAAGGCCCTTTTAAGAATGTTTTTTACAACATCATCCTGCTTTTTCTGATGTTTCTTCCATGTCATTTAATGTACTATGCTTGCGTCCATATGTGAAATAAATCACTAAACCGATCAATAACCAAGAGCCAAAACCGATCCAAGTGAGCGCTGGGAGCTGGAAAATTAAATACCCGCAAAACGCAACGGCCAACAACGGAATGACGGGAACCATCGGAACCCGGAAAGCGCGTTTTAAATCCGGCTGTGTTTTGCGTAAAATAAGGACACCGATCGAAACAGTGATAAAGGCAAACAGCGTTCCAATATTGGTTAACTCTGCCAGCTTGTTCAATGGGATAATTCCAGAGAAAACCGCTACGATTATCCCTGTAAGCCAAGTGTTCACATACGGCACTTGCCGCGTCGGGCTCACTTTTGAAAATACTTTTGGAAGCAAACCATCGCGGCTGATCGCATAAAATAAACGCGTTTGCCCATATAACATGACAAGCAATACCGTCGTAATTCCGGCAATCGCGCCTAACGAAATAAAGCCAGCAACCCAATCTTGGTGAATATAGTTTAGCGCAAAGGCAACCGGGTTCTTTACATTCAATTGTTCGTAAGGAACAATTCCCGTCAATACGAGAGAAACGGCAATATATAATAATGTACAAATAAATAAAGAAGCAATGATTCCGATTGGCATGTTCCGCTGCGGGTTGCGCACCTCTTCTGCTGCCGTCGAAACCGCATCAAAACCGATATAGGCAAAAAAAACAGTCGCAGCACCAGTGGCTACTCCGGAAAATCCAAATGGCATAAACGGCGACCAGTTTTCCGGTTTCACATACCAAACACCAACCGCAAGAAACAACAGTACGACAGCGACTTTAATCACTACCATGATCGCATTAAAACGGGCAGATTTTTTAACGCCAAGGCTTAATAAAAATGCCATGAGAAGCGTAATGCAAATCGCCGGCAAATCGATAATTGTTCCCTGTTCCGGGTTATATGCGTTCGTCAACGCTTTTGGAAGCTCAATGCCAAACCCGGCAAGCAGCCCTTGAAAATAGCCAGACCATCCAACCGCTACAGCTGAAGCAGCCACTCCATATTCTAAAATTAAGTCCCATCCTAAAATCCAAGCAATTAATTCCCCGAATGCAGCATAACTATATGTGTAAGCACTCCCAGATACCGGAACCGTCGAAGCGAACTCCGCGTAACAAAGCGCCGCAAACACACAAGCAAGGCCAGAAAAAATAAAAGAAAGGACAAGCGCAGGACCGGCATGTTCAGCAGCGGCGACTCCCGTCAATACAAAAATTCCCGTCCCGATAATAGCGCCAATGCCTAACATCGTTAAATCGAATGCCCCTAAATCTTTTTTTAAAGAAACACCTTTTTGCTCCGCTTCATCCAACAACATTTGCACCGACTTTTTCCGCAACAAATTCATTTAGTGTCTCCCCTTGTCGTTTTTTGTAAAAAAATGTTGAAGAGTTCAATCTGGATTTTACGCTATTCTCTAATGTTTGTAAAGTTAGAAAATAATAAAAACAACAAAAAATTTTTCCCATTTGATGTATTAAAGCCATAAAACGACAGAGTTTAAAAATTGATAATTTACAAATTATTCAGATAAATATATAATAAATTGTGAAAATTTTACGAACATTGAAAGAAAGGAGGCAAGCTGTTTTTTCTTATCATTATTAACAAAAACAAACTAAGGAGGGGGAATTTTTATGGCGATACAAAACCGTTCTTTCGAAGAACGAGCAGCAATGGATTATAGTCAAATTGTCCAGTCTTCATCTTTTCAGCATCTCATGCGCGAAAAGAAAAAATTTATTGTGCCATTCACGCTGTTTTTCTTAGTGTTTTACTTTGCACTGCCGATTTTGACATCCTATTCCGACGTGTTAAACGCTTCGGCAATCGGTCCGATCAGTTGGGCATGGATATTTGCGTTTGCGCAATTTATCATGACGTGGACGCTATGCACCATTTACTCTAAGCGCGCCGCCAAATTTGACAAAATCGTGGAACAAATTAAACAAGAAGCGAAGGAAGGAGGAAGCATATAATGCACGGGTTAGCCTTTTTCCTCTTCTTGATCATTGTGGCGCTGACGCTTGTCATCACGTACTTCGCTTCGAAACGGACGAGAACAACGAGCGAGTTTTATACAGCAGATAGCAGCTTAACAGGCTGGCAAAACGGGCTGGCAATTGCCGGCGACTATATGTCCGCTGCTTCATTTTTAGGAATTGCCGGCATGATCGCACTGGCTGGTTTTGACGGTTTCTTTTATAGTATTGGCTTCCTTGTTGCATATTTAGTCGTTCTTTACATTGTCGCAGAACCGCTGCGTAACCTTGGCAAATATACGATGGCGGACATGATTGCCGCCCGATTCTCCGACAAAAAAGTGCGCGGGGTCGCAGCGCTTAATACGATCGCCATCTCCATTTTCTACATGATTGCTCAGCTTGTCGGTGCCGGAGGCCTTATTAAGCTATTATTAGGGATTGATTACATTTACTCTGTCCTCATTGTCGGCATCCTCATGACCGTTTACGTCGTTTTTGGCGGCATGATGGCGACGAGCTGGGTACAAATTGTAAAAGCGGTATTATTAATGGTCGGTACGTTTATTATTTCCATTATCGTCTTTGCAAAATTTGATTTCAGCCTCACCAAAATGTTTAATGAAGTTAAAACAGCCACGCCGCTTGGTGAAGCGTTCCTCAATCCTGGCAATAAATTTAAAGACCCGCTTGATACGATATCGCTGAATTTAGCGCTTATCCTAGGAACAGCAGGACTTCCACACATTTTAATCCGCTTCTTTACAGTAAAAGATGCACCAACTGCTCGCAAATCGGTCGTTCATGCAACATGGATTATCGGAATTTTTTACGTTTTAACAATTTTCTTAGGGTTTGGAGCCGCGGCATTCGTTGGTTATGACAAAATTGTCGCCGCAAATCCTGCCGGAAACATGGCCGCTCCATTATTGGCGGAAGCGCTCGGCGGCGATTTCCTGTTCGCGTTTATATCTGCAGTCGCGTTTGCCACCATTTTAGCTGTTGTGGCGGGACTTGTGCTGTCAGCCGCATCGGCGTTCGCCCATGACTTTTACAGCCATATTCTTCGCCGCGGCGAAGCAACAGAAAGGGAGCAAATGGTTGCGGCGCGCTGGGCTTCTGTCGGCGTATCGGTTTTGTCCATTCTTTTAGCGTTGTTCGCCCAAAAAATGAATGTCGCTTTCCTTGTCTCATTGGCATTCGCCGTTGCCGCAAGCGCCAATTTGCCGATTATTGTATTAACGATTTTCTGGCGCCGCTTTAATACAACAGGCGCTATTGCCGGAATGCTCGTCGGGCTGTTCAGCGCGTTATTGCTCGTGTTCTTTAGTCCGAACGTTTGGGCGCCGGAACCGGGAGTAGCGATTCTTGTCGGCGAACCGCTCTTTAAGCTGGCCAACCCTGGCATTGTTTCCATCCCATTAGGATTCATCGCGGCGATTGTCGGCACACTTCTTTCCTCGAAAAAAGCCGATAGCAAGAAATTTGATGAAATTCTTGTGAAAGCGAATACAGGAATAAAAGAATTGGCAAACTAACGCGCTGAAACGAAATCGCAAAAAAGCTGGCGGAAAAGTGATCATATCTTTTCCGTCCAGCTTTTTCCTCCGCGTTCCTTCCCCCGCTTTTATTACCGTGATTCCACTATAGACTGCATAAATGCTCCATTCATATTCTGCCTCTGCGACAGCTCAATGATGCAGTTAAACGCAAACAGCAGCAAACATTCCGCAGCCGGAAACGAAAAACTAAGGACGGTACACCTTAGCATAGCTCGTATAAATATCTACTTGCCGTCTGTCGACTTCATATCCAATCCCCGGTTGTTCTGGCACTGTTATCGTTCCATTGCGGACAACGACTTCTGGAACAATAATATCTTTCTCCCAGTAATGGGAAGAAGCAGCAGTATCGCCAGGCAACGTAAAATTCTCCAGCGTCGTTATGGCAATATTGTGCGCTCTGCCGACACCAGCTTCTAACATGCCGCCACACCAGACGGGAATGCCGTTCTCTTGACAAATATCGTGAATGCGCTTCGCTTCTGTCAGCCCTCCGACACGGCCGATTTTTATATTTATTATCCGGCAACTGCCAAGCTGAATGGCTTTTCTGGCATCTTCGGCCGAACAAATGCTTTCATCCAAACAGACCGGTGTCTTTATCTGCGACTGTAATGCCGCATGATCCACAATATCATCTGAAGCAAGCGGCTGTTCAATCATCATTAACTGAAATTCATCTAACGCCTTTAATCGATCGATATCTGCCAGCGAATAAGCGGAGTTGGCATCAGCCATGAGCGGAACGTCCGGAAAACGGAGGCGAACTTCGCGGACCACGCCAACGTCCCACCCGGGTTTAATTTTTATTTTGATGCGCCGATACCCTGCTTGCACGTACCGTTCGACAATGCGCAATAAATCATCGACACTTTTCTGAATGCCAATGCTCACCCCTACCTCAATGCTGTGCTTATTTCCGCCAAGCGCTTTATGTAACGGCAATGCTTGTTTTTTCGCAAATAAATCCCATACCGCCCCTTCTACCGCCGCTTTGGCCATTTGATTTTTGCGGATGATGGAAAAACGTTGGCGCAGCTCTTCCGGATGGGCAATTGGCGCTTGAAATAAAAGCGGCAATAAAAAATCTTCTATGATATGCCAATTGGTTTTTACGGTTTCTTCATTGTACCAAGGAGAGGAAAAAGCCACCGATTCTCCCCATCCCGACACGCCATCTTCATCAACCGCTTCGACTAAAATAAATTCCTTTTTCTGAAACGAACCAAAGCTCGTCGTAAACGGTGATTTAAGTTCCATTTGCAAATGGCGCAGCACAACTCGTCTCACTTTTATTTCCATCAAAAATTCCCCCTGATTATATCGGCAATTCGCTGCGTTTTACGCACACATAATATAAGATAGGTTCATCCTCTTTCCGAATGATATGCGCAACGGCCCATCCTTTGCGAAAAAGCCGGACAAACACGTCGCGCGTCTTATAGCGCCAATCCAGCGCCAGCGCAAGATCTGTCTCTATAAGCCGCTGAAACTGCAAAGGAACAGGAACAAGCAAAAACGGCTGGTCATAAAGGGGAAATTCCTCTTTGCAAACAGGCACTGGATCTCCATTGTTGTTTTGCTTCCAATTCAGCGCCACATTCTCCGGCGACCATGCTATGTTAGAGAAAAAGCGGCTTCTTTCTTGTAAATACCGGCTTTCTAATAGCCACTCGACAATAAAACGGTCCGACGGTAAATGCTTGTTCAACGCATCCTCCATCTGGCCGTAATAATTTTCCACATACTGTGAGCAAACAGCCCCTAACTTGGCAATGTTCAAATAGCCGTTTCTGCTTTGCAGCGGATCGTATGTCCAACGAATCGTGCGATATCCTTTTTTGATTGCCTCTTGCGCTTGTTTCATTTTCAGCATATAACCGATTCCTTTGTCGCGGAACGGTTTAGCAATTCCCATCATATGTGAACAAAGATATATTTGCCCGTCCTGGTATCCAGGAAAGCTATACACAAATCCGACCATTTTTCCATCCACAAAAGCGCCGATAATAATGCCGCCGTTTTTCGCCGCCGTCAACGTTTGGTGAGTAGGGACCGGGATCGTTCCCCATACTTCTGCTTCTAACCTTGCCATTTCTTCGAGCTGTTCGATCGTGTCAATTTTTTGTAGCGAAACGTGCACTTCCCATCTCTCCTTGCAATGCAAAATGCTCAAACGTTTCCATAACGGCTCTTGCTAATATTTCAATGCCGGACAATAAGTCTTCGCGGCGGAACGTCATTTGCGGATGATGCAGCCCTGGCGTCAAATCGCAGCCAAGCCCGAGCATCGTCGTTTTTAACTGCGGTTTCATCCATGAATAAAAATGGAAGTCCTCTCCCCCTGAAGTAACGATTGGCGGCAAACATTTTTCTCTTCCCAATACGGCGGCAATAGCGCGCTCCATGAACGACCGCGCTTGTGGGTGCGGCTTTGCGGCAGCAACGCGAACGCCGGAACGAAGCCGGATATCCGCATGATAAATAGCCGCTACCCCTTTGACAATGTCGTTTAATCCTTCCACTAACTGTTCCATCACCTCATTTGTTTGCGCCCGCAAATCAAGCGCAAATTCGGCATAATCCGGGATGATGTTCACGTTTTTGCCGCCTGCACGAAATCTTGTCATTTTTATCGATGCCGGCACTTGCGGATCTACGTGAATTTTGCCTAACTCCTGCACAATCGCACTTCCCACTTCAATGACATTGACTCCGAGATGCGGTCTTGCCGCATGTGCGGCCACTCCTTTAATTTCCCCTTCAATACATTGGGCGGCTCCATGTAAAATTGCTGGAGCGGCATAACCGCTTTTGACTTCTTGAATCGGCCGCAAATGAACACCGTACAAAAAGTCCATGTCATCGGCGACTCCTTTTTCCAAAAATTTTAATGCGCCAGTTCCTTTTTCTTCCGCTGGCTGAAAAAGAAGCCGCAACGTTCCGGGCGGCTGATAGCCGATGCGATTAAACAGCTTGGCAACCCCTAATACCATTGTCATATGGGCATCATGCCCGCACGCATGGTTCGCCCGCCATACCCCATCTACTTCTTGCCAAAGCGCATCCATATCGCTGCGCAATCCGACCGTAAACGTTCCGCTGCCAATTTCTCCAATCACTCCCGGACAATCGGAAAAAGTTTGGGTACGATATCCTTCTTGGATGAGTTGCTGTTCGATAAACCGCGTCGTTTTCCACTCTTCCCAGCTAACTTCTGGATGGCGATGAAGATAATCAAAAATCTCCCATAATTCTCCCTTCATCGCATAAATAATTTTCCTCATTGCGTTCTCCCCCGTTGAAATATTCACAAACATTTTGAAAATTGTTGTTACACATATTATCATATTCAAAAAACAGTTTGCAACCTAGGCTGGTTCATCAACGAATAAAAACCGCACAGCGTTCCGACAACCTTAAAAAATCCTAAACCTCTGTTTTCCAGAAGTTTAGGATTTCCGCTTCTGTTTGACGATCTGGTTAATCACTTCCGAAAAAACCAGTCCCATCGCAATCGCTCCAGAAATCATAAATGCTTTCACAGCAAGTGATATCGCCATATTATAATCGTTTAAGACGACATGACGCATCGCTTCATACGCCAAGCCCCCTGGAACGAGCGGGATAATCCCGGAAACGCTGAAAATCGTTACCGGCGTTTTGTATATTCTTGCAAATATGGCGCTGATCATTGCCACAAAAAAAGAGGCAATAAACGTAGCGGCAACACCATTGATTTGCTGCTCAGCGAATAAAAAATAAATAATCCATCCGACCATTCCGACAAATCCGCAATTGATTAACAGCTTTTTCGGAATGTTAAAAATGATCCCAAACGCTGCCGAAGCAATAAAACTTGTCAATAATTGTTGCACAATCATCCGCAATTCCCCTTACAATTAGCCAATCGATAAAATCAGCGCAATGCCGGTGCCAATCGCGAACGCGGTTAAAAAAGCTTCCGCGCCTTTGGACAATCCGGCGAGAAAATGCCCTGCCATTAAATCGCGCACAGCGTTCGTTATCACAAGTCCCGGCACCAATGGCATAACAGACCCGATAATAATTTTATCCAAATTCGCCCCAAGCCCGATCATAACGAAAATCATAGCCAATCCACCAACGATAAACGAAGCAAAAAATTCGGCAAAAAATCGTATTTTCACAAGGCGGTGAATCATCTCAAAACAATAAAATCCTGCTCCTCCGGCAAGCAGTGAAGGGAAAAAGTTGTTCCAGCCCCCAAACATGACAGCAAAGCAGCCGCTGGCAACCGCCGCCGCCGCGACTTGCTGCCAAAGAGAATAAAAAAGCTTTTGTTTCTCCACTTCTTTTAACTGTTGATATGCCTCGTCGAGCGACAGCTCTCCATTGCTGATGCGGCGGGAAATGTTGTTCACAAGCGCGACTTTATGCAAATCTGTCGAACGTTCCACAATCCGGATAAACTGTGTGGAATTCATCCGATCAATCGAAAAAATAATTCCCGTCGGCGTGACATAACTGTGTGAACGGGGAATGCCAAATGAAGCTGCTATACGCACCATCGTATCTTCCACGCGGTATGTTTCCCCGCCGCTTTCGAGCATAATTTTTCCCGCTAACAGACAAAGATCGACGATATCGTTTGTCCGATCATGGTAATCTGGCATTCTCTATCTCTCCATCCCTACTGTACTCGTGATAGTACAAAATATAACGCAAGACAATCAGTAAAGAAAACCGGCCCATATCGTCTTGCCAACTGCCATGCACCTGTCATTCCCATGATTGGCAGGAGCGCCTCCATCCCTGCTTCGGAGGCGCTCCCCCTTTACAAACACCTTTACATACTTGCCGCTTTCATGCCAAGAAAAGCAAGAAGCAGGCCGAACAGATAGCTTAATGCGAGATATAAAATAAATGATTTCCATTGCTTATGAACATAAAACGCAATACTTTCAAACTTGAATGTCGAAAAAGTCGTAAACGCCCCCATAAATCCTGTTCCGAAAAGAAGATTCCAAGAAGCGTTCCACCCTTTTCCGACAATATATCCGAGCAAAAAAGAACCAATTAAATTGATCAATAATGTAGTAAACGGAAAAGAAGAAGGATATATTTGTTTCATCCATTTACTGATTCCGAAGCGCGCTATTGCTCCGAAAAATCCGCCGAACGCCACAAGTGCGCTATTCCATAACATAAGTTTCCCTCCTTACTCTGCCGCCTCGTTTTTCGTACGCAGGCCATCACGTCCGAGACGAAATCCGCACAATGCCATCAACACCCCGCCGCACATGCTGAGAAAAACATAAACCAACGCTGTCCCCCAATGGGACATGCGCAACAACTCGACCGTTTCGACGCTGAACGTTGAAAAAGTTGTAAACGAACCGATTAACCCTGTTCCTAGTCCTGTCGCCACGTAAGAAGGAATATTGCGCCAACGCGGCAAATAAGCGTTCAACCATCCTAATGCAAAGCAGCCGAGCATATTCGTAAGCAATGTCGCCAAAGGAAACAGCCCGTTCCACCAGCCGCTCACAAACAAACCTAAATAGTAGCGAAGCAACGCACCAACGATTCCAGCAAGGCCGACAATCACATAATCAATCATCTACCCACCTTCTCCTTTCCCATTCGTACAAAAAACAAACTCCTACCAATAGAATTTACTGGTAGGAGTCATCAGCCATAAAAGGCAATTACGGCGAACCCCATCGCCTAATTTTAATTCCGTACTTGATTATAACAAAATGACAACCTGTTTGCCAATTGCCATAAATGCTTTTTTGCAAAAAACCGGCAAAACGGAATGTGCGAAATGCATCCAAAAAAGGAAAATATCAATAAGCCGGGCAACATCATGCCAAGCTATTAACTATTCGGGAGAATTTTATTTTTGGAATCCGTTGGCAGGCTCCGTTCGCAGTGCCGTTACTGTTTGATATCCTCCCCGATAATTTTCACTTCTAATTCCAGATCGACGCCGAATTTTTCTTTAACCGTTTTCCGCACCAGTTCGATCGTCGCAATATAGTCAGAGGCGGTGGCGTTGTTTTTATTAATAATAAAACCTGCGTGCTTTGTCGATACTTCCGCACCTCCGACTCCTTTTCCTTGCAGGCCGCTGTCTTGAATGAGCTTGCCCGCAAAATATCCAGGAGGGCGTTTAAACACGCTGCCGACAGAAGGATATTCAAGCGGCTGTTTGGATTCACGCTGGAAGGTGAGATCGTCCATTTTTTCTTTAATTTTTTGCGGATCTCCTTTTTTAAGCTGGAACACCGCCTCCAGCACAATGTCGTTCGTCTTGCTGATGATGCTCGTGCGATAACCAAGCTGCAAATCGTCTTTGCGCAAAATTTTCTGTTCTCCCGTTTGTGTAACGACCTTAACATGGTCAATCACGTCTTTTATTTCCCCATCATAAGCACCCGCATTCATCATAATCGCGCCCCCGACAGAGCCGGGAATGCCGCACGCGAACTCCAGCCCCGTCAAGCTGTGTTCCAGTGCAACCCGAGAAACTGCTTTAATATCAGCGCCGCTTTGCGCGATAATTTTTTCTCCTTCCACTTTGATTTCTGTTAGATGCTTTAGCTGCACAACAATGCCGCGAATGCCGCCGTCACGCACGATGACGTTCGAACCGTTGCCAAGCAAGGTGAAAGGGAGGTGATGCTTTTCCTTTAATCGAATGACTTCGACCACCTGCTCATATGTTTCCGGCCAGACGAGGAAATCCGCCTTGCCGCCAATTTTCACTAACGTATGATATTTCAACGGTTCGTCCCGCAGCACGTTTTTTTCCCCACAAATCCGCACTAATTCTTGATAAATCACATTATTTTCGTACATCATTTTTTCCCTCTTTGCTTTTTTCTGTTGATTCCCTTTGATGAACTTATTTTTTATCGCTTTTGGTATCATGCAGTTTTAGTTAGCAGTGCTATGGTCGCCGCTCCAGCGAGCCAAGCAGCAATTGCAGAAGCGCAGGGCAGTGAATACGCTCCCTGCCTTACTTTACTACAAGTCTTCCAATTCTATTGCCCGCTGATCGGCAAGAATGGAAGAATGTTATAGCATCCGGGCACGACATGCCGCCACTCTTAATAGCATTAATTTCCATCCGTCTGCTGTCCCCGCTTGGATATAACAATCCAACAAGCGGAAATACAACCAGCCGGGCCATTTTCGATGTTGTTTTCGCATTTTTCTCTACCAAATTTGTTGCAAACAAACTGCAAAGCGATGCTCTGCCTGGCCCGCTTTTGCCGACAGACAGCACTATCTCCATTATCGTCCGAATCGCTTTAACAATCAAGTGGCATCCATATCTTTATGGCTTAATTCCTCTTGTGTACCAGTAAATGTTTGATTTTTTGTCAACTATTTTTTCATCGTTTACTTAATATGAATAAAAAAGAGAGTGGCACATTTAACCGGAGTGGCTTCAATAAAGGAAACCACAGAAAGCCTCTGTGGTGTGATGAAAAAGCAGGTAATCACAAAAGGCAGGCTTTTTCTATTCCGTTTCTTCGCTCCAAACCTACTTCCTTGCAATCTCCGCACCTTTATTTTTCCACAAAAACATCGGTGCACAAAAGGGCAGCTGGGACACCCTCATCCAATTGCAGATTTTTGTTGTAACATTTCGTGTTTGCCCCAATGTGTGCGCATTGAACGCAGGCAGTTTTTCCAACGGAATGACCACTGTTTGCTGAACATTTTGCAATCACCGTCTTATCTGCTGGCTCAGTGAATGGCCATCAAAAGTGTGTTCGGTCACTGGAGAAAATAAATATTATCGCGCGTTAACTGTTCTGATCATAAATGGTCTTCTTTTGCTCAAACTAACACCATAACATCCCTTTAAAAAAAGAAAACTTCATTTTATTAATAGTTTCAACAAAAGACTTTTCTGAATTTTCCGGAAAATCCTTGCTTTATCGCCTTTGCCGACCAAGTGACATCATTTTTAATTTTAATTTTTGTAAAATATCTTTTTCAACATGATACACACCTTGACCATTCGTATAGCTTAATTCATGTTTCAATTTGTTTATCAACCTTTTTGCTCCTTCCACATCCCCCTTTAAATATTTAATGATGGCAAGGGAACGATGATAGGCATATGAATCTAATTTCGATACTCCTTTAAATAATTTCTCTATTTCTTCTACGTTCGCTTCATTGTTATCATATAAAAATTTGCATAGTATATACAAACTGTTAAAATTCCCTTTGATCCATTTATTTTCCTTTGTCAGCGGTTCATTGATGATTGGCTGTATACTTGAAAAAATCTGTTCCACATGACCAATGTCAAAATAATAATAAAAAAGAAATGTACAGATCATATGATTTTCTAGCGGATTTTTTTCTTTCATGATTTCCTTACACTTTTCAATCAGTTTTTTATCCCATTCCATAGGTCTTTTTGAACTAAACATCTCACCAAGTATTTGAAATTTTAAAATCTGTAAACCCGTTTCTCTGGCTTTAAATAGTAATAATATATTTCCTCCGTCGTTTACTTCCCCTTTTGTAATCGGAAATGAGGTGGCTATAAATATAGCAATGTTTAAAATGGAACACCATAGCATAAAATCGTTCTGATAAATCTTCCCAATCATAAAAAATACAAGAAATGCTATCAAACTAAACAAAGGGCCTCCCAGCAAAAATAATCCCAATTTTGCTTTTATGTTAGAAAAAGTTCCAACAGAAGGGGTTACAAAAGAAACTCCGCCGAAATAAAGCCAATATTTATTTTCACGTATTCTTAATTTTCCTTGCCCTTTTTCAATGAGAAAGGGCCCAAAAGTAAGAAAATGGAAATTAAATCTACATAATAACGCAAAGGTCACATGCCCTAATTCGTGCAAAAAAATAGCAATAATCAAACCAATACACAAAATCCATATATCGAAAACAGTCGATGCTAATGATGGAAATAATTTAGTAACTATGAAAGAAATAAAGAATATAATCAGAAGCAAAATACTAGGCCTGTAAATGATATGTTGCATGGAAATCCCCCTATTAATATTGCCTTACAGATCATTTTGATCATAAGTTATTCCCAGGAAATTAGCAATATTCTAACAAATGGATATAGGAGCATTCCATAACATCAGCACGGGCCGTCCACAAACTCCGCGCACATTCCGCCATGCTCGAAAGGCTAAGAGAAGATCTTCATTCCCCGAATAAAGGAATCGCCTGAAGATATTCTGGAGGCAAAATCACCGGCAAAACAGTGAAACTGCTGAAACTTGTTATTCCATTGTTTATCTGAACAGCAGTTTTTTTACCGATAGATTTGCTATAAAGTGAGAGCATGAAATGAATTCGTTCGAATAAGAAAATGGAAAATATTATTTCATCTAAAAAAATGCATGAGATTTGAAATAATGTGTCATTAAGTAGTAAGATATTGCTGAAATCGCTGAAATCGTTTGCAGCATCAAAGGAGGTCATCACCTTGAAACAGTTTCTTGAACTCAATAAAAGCTTTATTAATGGCGAATGGGTGGAAGGAGCCAGTGCAAATTCTTATGATATTTTAAATCCATATGATGATTCTGTCATCACAACCGTTAAATTGGCTACGAAAGAACAAACGCAGAAAGCGTTTGAAGCGGCATACCAAGCCCAGAAAAAATGGGCAAAAACGCCAGTGGAAGAAAGAAAAGCAATCATCCGGAAAGCATTAGAATATTTTAAAGAGAACAAAGAAGCAATTTTAGAGGCTTTGGCAGTAGAAACAGGCAGCACGTATGTCAAAGCAGAAATAGAATATCAAAGCACGTTAGCGGAATTGGCTGAAGCGGAAAAAGTGACAGAAGAGATTTATGCGTACAGGGAAGTTCCTTCTCCTATTGAAGGGAAAACCAATCGAATTTACCGATTGCCGCTGGGAGTGATTTCATCGATTTCTCCGTTTAATTTCCCTTTGTTTTTATCTATCAGAACCATTGCTCCTGCGATTGCCTTAGGGAATGCTGTGGTCCATAAGCCAGACTTGAAAACCGGCTTAACTGGAGGATCGATTATTGCAGCGGCATTTGAATATGCAGGATTGCCTAAAGGGGTATTCAATGTCGTTTTGACGTCTTCGCGGGAAATCGGTGACGAAATGTTAACAAATCCTCATTCAAAAATGGTTAGTTTCACCGGATCCACAGAGGTAGGAAAACGTGTTGGCGCTGTTGCCGGCGGCGCGCTAAAACGCGTAGCATTAGAATTAGGCGGAAACAGCCCGTTTGTCGTGTTGAGCGATGCTGATGTTGACCGAGCAGTGGAAGCAGCGATATTCGGGAAATATTTGCATCAAGGGCAAATTTGCATGATCGTGAATCGATTTATTATTCATCAAGATGTATATGATGAATTTGTGAACAAATTTGTGGAACGGGCGAAAAAATTGCCATATGGAGATCCGCGCAACCGTGAAAACGTGATTGGGCCAATCATCGACCAACGCCAGTTAGAAAAAGCATTAAAAATAATTGAAGAAGCAAAAGCGGAAGGAATCCCGTTGGCATTAGAAGGAAAACGCGTAGGAAACATATTAACGCCAACGGTATTTGTGAATGTGGATAATAACAGCAAGTTAGCGCAAACGGAAGTATTTGCGCCAATTGCGATCATGATTAAAGCGGAAACAGATGAACAAGCGATTGAATTGGCGAATGGAACCGAATATGGTTTAAGCTCGGCTATATTTACCTCTGATCTTGAAAAAGGAACAAAACTAGCTTTAGAGATTGATAGCGGAATGACACATGTTAACGACCAAACGGTTAACCTTCAATCGGATACCCCGTTTGGAGGAACAAAAGCAAGCGGATTGGGCCGTTTCGGAAATCCGTGGATTGTAGAAGAGTTTACAGAAACAAAATGGGTTTCCGTTCAACATCAATATCGGAAATTCCCGTTTTAAGCCGGGGAATATAAATGCTTGCCAACCGTTTGAAAAAGGTGTGCCCCGAAGTTAACGGGATGTTCTCGATGATCATCCATAAAAGCGGACGTCTTGCCTTTTGGCGAAACTGTGCATTCCACTGACCATTCGCTATTTTGATAGATCCGGCTCGATCATCCCCTGAAAACGCTGGAGCAAATTCAGTTTGCCAAAAAACACCCTTTGGCATCTGCGCAAATAATCCGCATGCGGTGCCAAAGGGTACATTTTTTTCAAATATGGTTTTGGAAAAGAGCATTATGAAAATGGATATTGGCGCGGTTGTTTTTGAACAGATACCCATTTAACGGTCGTAAATTCTTCAAAAGCCCGTTCACCACAGTAACGACAATTCTCCACCAAACGGAACATTTTCTTCTACATTGATCAACTGGCCGTTAATGTGAATTATACCTGTTTTCATTTTCTCGCCGCATGGTGCCCTTGCCAACGGACGCACAGGCTGGCTTGAACAACCCGTCCAAAGCTGCATGAGTACATGCGCGGTTGATGAGTGGATCGGGCGAATTCAATAAACATATTAATTCCAAATCAATTTCAGGAATACTCTATCTATCTCATATTTACAAATTTTTATAATATCGATATTTCTGGATATCGATATTTTTGAATTTATTATGAAATATTTTGTATTAATGCGAAAATAATGTTTTATGGTGATATAATCCTTTGTAGGAAGATAATTCTTTAGGGGGGAGTTCTATGGCCAGAATTATTAATTCACCAACAAAATACATACAAGGGAGAGGGGAACTTCAAAATCTCGGCAAATATATTAACAGTTTAGGGAATTCTTTTTTAGTGATTGCCGATCAATTTGTGTTAAATTTTACTAAGGAAACCATTGAACAAAGTTTTTCCGATCAAGAATCCACTTTAACCTTTGAAACATTCCGCGGTGAATGTTCTAAACAAGAAGTCAATCGCCTCCAAACGATTGCCAAGGAAAAACAAATTGATGTCATTGTTGGAGTCGGCGGCGGAAAGACACTGGATACTGCTAAAGCGGTTGCTTTCTATTCCAAGCTTCCGGTTGTTATCGTTCCAACTATTGCTTCTACCGATGCTCCATGCAGTGCTTTATCCGTTCTTTACACAGAAGAAGGGGTTTTTGATGAATATTTAATCTTGCCAAAAAACCCTGATATTGTCCTCGTTGACACCCAAATTGTGGCCAACGCACCAGCAAGACTTCTTGCAGCCGGCATTGGGGATGCCCTTGCAACATATGTGGAAGCAAGAGCTTGTTACGAAGCAAACGCCACTCCGATGGCAGGCGGCACAATCACAAAGGCAGCGATCGCTCTTGCTGAGCTTTGCCAAAACATCCTTTTTGAAGACGGAATAAAAGCATTCCTTGCGGTTGAACAAAACATAGTGACAAAAGCGGTCGAAAATATCGTGGAAGCCAACACGTACTTGAGCGGCATCGGTTTTGAAAGCGGCGGTCTCGCAGCGGCCCACGCGATTCACAATGGCTTTACAGTCATCGATGACACTCATCACCTTTATCACGGCGAAAAAGTTGCTTTCGGCGTAATCACGCAACTCGTCTTAGAAAACCGCAGCACAGAAGAAATTCAAAAATACATTGCTTTCTGCACAGAATTGGGACTGCCAGTTACACTGGAAGACATGGGAATTACCGACGACATTGAGCCAAAAATCCGAAAAGTTGCTGAAGCTGCTTGCCAAGAAGGCGAAACCATTTACAACATGCCATTCCCTGTCACTCCTGACGATGTTTATGCCGCAATTATTTCAGCGGATATCCTTGGAAGAAAATATAAGTAACCCCCAGCCTCCCCGCGCTAAAAACGCGGGGAGGGGGCTTGTTCACTCCATTTTCCTTTGCAAAAGAGAGCTTTTGTACTCGTTTGCGGCTTTCCCGCTTTTCTTTCTCGTGTTCCGCTGTATTCCTTCAACGTCTTCGATATACACGCCTCGATCACTGCCGTATCCAAATCCGCAGGAAAAACAAGAAGGGGCTACACGATCTTTCTTCATTCCGACAATCCATTCTTCCATAAATTCGTAAAAATCAAATTGGCCATTTATCCTTTGCAACTTCTTTTCACAAAGAGAAAATCCGCCTTGTAAAACAAGAAGATTGCATAAGCTCTATCCGTCCGCGACATAACCATCTTTGAAACATGGTGTTACGTCAAGAAAACGGACACGTCAAACAAAGAGAAATAGCTGCACCTATGCGGCTTCTCTTTTCTGGTTGGCGTAGCATGCTTCTTCAAATTCATAAAATTCATATGGCGATACATAGCCAAGGACGGAAGAACTTCTTTTTTGGTTGCAGAATCATTCAATGTATTCAAAAATGTCCTGTTTTGCTTCTTTTCATGTATGGAATCGATTCAGATAGATGCACTCTTTTTTGGATTAAGCTATGAAATGACTTCCATACAAGTGTTGTCGTAACCGTTTCCACATCTCGACATGCTCACTTGAAAATGATGTTTCTGTAAGAGCTGTTGATAATCATTTGAAGCATATCGGCTCCCACGATCTGAATGATGAATCACTAGTTCCGGTGATTTTTCGCCTGTTTAGAGCCCGTTGTAACGATTGGATCACTAACTCTTTCGTCATTCGTGATCGATATGCCATCCTATAATCTTACGAGTATATAAATCCATGATAATAGATTTGCCAATTTTACTTTTCTAAGAACATCTATGAGTTTACCATCGTTAAAAGGAGATCCTGCCCATCCGTATATCCAATTTTCTCGAACAGTTGCTCTTGCCAAACTACATTATTGCTTCAAGGCGTTTAATCATCCCGGCAGGAAATTGTGAAATAAATAAAGCTTAAGTGTTTCTCATTTTTCTAGATTGTAAATAAAAGAACAAAATTGTAAAGAAGATTAATATTATTATTAGGGGAACTGTATAGTTGCCTAAATTCTCTGCTTTCCCTAGCGAGATTAAAATTGTCTTAATCTCGATAACAGCCATTATTATTACCGATTCTAGACCAATAAAAATTCTCATTAAGCGGTCATTCTTATATAATTTAATACCCTTTTCATCGTTATTTCTAAGAAAATGTGACTTTTGAAGTTTACTGGATAACAACACTGAAGCATATGCAGTAGTAATGACTACCAAAAGTATTATTAACATTGATTTATTACCATAATTATCTGCTTCTCCTGAAAAGCCATAATGAATAGGAATCCTTTCCGGAATATTACTCCATACACCTATGATCGTAAATAACACCCCTACTACGATGAGAATAGAAAGGAAAATCAAGATTTTTTCAAATAAAGATAAAGGAATAGATTGATTTTCCATTTAAACACCTCCCTAAGTTAAAAATTTTCAAACAAATAAACATTTCTAAAATAAGACCCAATTTTCGTCCTCGTCTTGCTCAATAACAGTGAGTTCTGCGTCTCGAAGCAACTCCTCAACCTTTGGAAAATTTATTTTTTGCAATTCTTTAAATTGAACCTGCCATTGTTCTAATGCTTTTATCGTCGGTGACAGGTTAATCTTATCTAATGTTTGATTAATTGTTCTTTGGAGTTCTGCAATCGGACTATCGATACTAGTATAGATTTTGCTTAATGATAAACTTAATTGTTTAGCACTATCTAAAACAGTTTGCATAGAATCAGTTGCACCAGCAAAACTGTTCCTTAACGTACTAATTGATTCTAAGGATGGAGCAACAGATTGTATATGTTTTACCGAATAATTCCCTAAGTTCATCTTTAGGAGGTCTTACACCTTCTAATTCTTTACTTTCAGCCATCTCTTGAAAGACATGGTAGTTAGATTTTAATAATATGTCACTTGGAACTTTTATAGCAAACAATCGATCAAAAATTTGATTAATTTTACTCATATTTCTACCTCCAACTATTTTACACAATATATCTTCTTTTGTATTTATCACTTCTGATTAAGCATTTACTGTATTCTTAACGGTATTTTCAAATTATTCAACAGTAGTTTAAAACGACTGTAATCAACTTCTTCTCTTCTTTTAGCGGCTCGTACAATGTCTTGGATGATATCCCAATCTTTCCTTAATCCTGCTGGAATCAGTTCTTCTTTTGCGCGTATTTGTTTTAATTCGTTTAAATGCCGTTCAATTAATTCCTCATAGGAGATACAAAGATGCGAATGAGTTTTTGGTGAGGAATGGTATGAATAATAATATGGAAGGGTGCACGACTTGGAGGTTCTATGTTGCCGACTTTGGTAAGAGATTTCCTTTAGCCGTTCCCTTTCTGATTGACGTTGCTTTTGGAGTTCTTCCATTCTCTTTGCATGAAGTTGATCATGAAGTTTTTTCAGTTGTTTATCCAAAAGTGGTATGTCATGTTCTATTTGCTCGAGATAAGATTGTGGAATTTCAATTCCTGCAAACTCTTTTATGTCGGTTTTCTCGCCACGATAAATTTTAAGGAGCAGTTCATCACGTTCTAAATGTATCGAATGGAATCCTTTTTTAATATCCCGAATAATTTCTGATGTTAAACGGGTATAGTTTCCTAAACACGTTTCCCCTAGTTTGTATGTTTTGTTTTGCTTTTTATGGGTTACAATGTACTGATATTGGAGAGGCATGCCGCATTCGCAGCGAAACGGTCGATTCCCGCGTCCTCCATCTAATATTTCAACTAAAATCCAATCATCGACTGCTTCTGCCAGTTGTTCGTTGTCCATATCTTCTGTCACGATAATCCCTTTTTTAATGCTAAAACTTCTAGCCATTTGCTTTTTTTGCTTCGTTTCGTGAAAGCGTCCATATATTTGCGCTGCTTCGGTGTCAATAACTGATAAATCTCATCTACTTCTGCTTCAGTCAAAGGCGTATGAAAACTCCTCAAACTCATGTTTACACCTTCCTTGAAACAAGGTAAATCAGACATCCATTAACCAAAATTCGACATTTGCAACCAAAAACCTTCAAAAAATCAATTCTAAACAAAAAAAGAGGCCACCGTTAACAAGTAGCCTCTTCATTCGTTCAATCATTCTTTACACAACCTATCACTTTAGAGTCCAAACTGCTCGTAAATGTTATTCAAGTTTCTCGCAAGAATCTTATTTCTTCCAATTGCCTTTTTGTATTTTGTTTTAAGGCGGTGCCATTGAGTATTTGTTCTTTTGGAATAAACAGCATAAGTTTCCTGTAAAGGTCCAATTTTCAATTTTTTTATCCTCTACTATCACCAATCATTTTGTCTTATTCTCTTATCCATCAATATTGCAAACAAATAGGACGGAGCCGGCAAGTGCTGTACAGGTACAGTATTTTCTAACGGTACATATTTCAACGCTTCTTTAAAAGTATTCTTTGATATTGAGTAATTAGTTCTGCTTAATTCAATCGAATTTCCCTTAACTTTGTACGTAAACTCTCCCCCTCGAATTTGCTTAAAAACTTGCCCTTCACATCCCTTGATTCGTTTCCATACGGTTTCAATCATCCTATCCCCCCTACTAACAAAAAGTTTAAAATATGTTGAGTTCATACCTTAATTATAACCCAATACCCAATTTAAGGAAATTTTAAACAAAAATATGAGCGCCCTATATAGTCTCTGAGAATGCCAATGGTTGATAAAAATTCCCTCCATACCTCTATCTTTTTCTGCTAAAATAATTCTATACACTTAAGGGGCTTTGTTATGGCCAGTGTATAAAGATTACTCCATAAAGAAAAGAGAAAGTTGGTATTATGAATTTGTTTATAAGAAAAAAAGATACAAAAAAAGAGGCTTTGCTAGAAGAACTGATGCAGAAGCAGCGGAGAGACAGAAAAGATACGAATTGCAGCAAGGAATATCCATTCAAGAATCAAAAATTACTGTAAAAGACTACTTTAAAGAATGGTTAAGCAGAAGGCATAATCTTTCTCAAAATACGAAAAATCTTTATAAAACCTTTCTTAACAATCATTTAGATTTTTTTGAAAATGTACAACTAATGATGTTCCTTTTAATAACTGTTAATTTGAATGTGTCCAATCAAAATAACAATTATTCCGTAGATATAAAGGAGCCATTTAGAGATTATTTTGAAACAACTTATTCAACAAACGAATGCGTTACTTCAAGAACAAGGAAGTAACGCTTGATTACAGACGTAAGAAAAGGAGAAATCAATCATCAATCGCATTTATGTCGGTCTTTTTTCCATGGTTTAAAAATCAACACTGAAATATAACAAAGCCAATCATAAAAAACAAAAGCTTGCGGCATCGCAAGCTTTATTAACAATCCGAACTTTTCACATTGAGTGGCGGCGGAACTATCCAACCTTTTTCTTTGTTCATTCTAAGCAATGTAGCACCATATTGCGCTTTTTTCATGTGAAATTGACCATACATTAAAGCAATATCTTCCCTGATGCACTGCCCCATAATTGTACTACATGCCACTAAACCGGCTGCAATATCTTTACTAAGCATTGCAGCAATTTCCGGGTCAGTAAATCTCGCACCTGCAGGAATATTTTCCCAACACGCTTTTGGCCGTTCTGGCGGTGATGGTGGAAGCGCTATTCCATTTTCTTTTAACAAATTTTCTGTTTCTTGTATTTCCGGTTTTAGAACGTTTTCAATACTATCCTCAATAAAACGTTTTAAATCCTCATCACCTGTGTGATTGAGTAATGTTTGATATCCGGCTACTAATCCTTTAGCAGTTAGTAAATACGACCATACACCAAATATTTCTCCGTAGTGCATCGGCTCTTCTTTTGGATTACCGCTTAAAATTCCCATAATAAACCTCCTAACAAAATTCATAATATCACCTTTTCTTTAGATAATATGGATTGATTGAAATACAATTATGCAAAGAAAAGTGCAGTTTTCAAAAAATTTATTGCGTCATTGGAAAAACAGTGTAATTTTGTATGAAAACTGCTGGATGATGGTACCGCTAAGAAGTTTGTGTAATGCATGATAAGCAACAAACCACACTTCTCCGTCTTTTACAATCGTCCGCACCTGGCTACCACTGTAATTAAATACCTGCTGCAGATGATTCATCCGTTCTCTCCCTCCTTAAATTCCTTTCTTGGAAACACAACTGTCATTTTGTTTCCCCCTAGATCTACATTGTTATCCTTCCCAGCATTCTTTTAATTTTTTTATTTTTTATAAAATTTTAAATAAATAAAAATCTGGCATTTTTAATAATTTGTGCTAAACTTTGCTAAAGGCAAATTTGACAAAAGTAAGAGACGAAAATCCACAGACCTAAGTCAACTGTGTTATGATAGCAAGATTGCACAATTTTTTACAACAAGAGGATTTCCTTTTGCTAATTTGCCTTATTATTAGCGAAAGGTGATTTTAAATTGTTAAAAACTATATTAGTTGCTGACGATTCAATGTTTATGAGAAATTTATTAAAGAATCTCTTAACCGATAATGATTACCAAGTTGTCGCTGAGGCATCCGATGGCAGTAGTGCTGTATCTCTTTACAAAGAAAAGGCACCTGACATTGTTATACTTGACTTAACTATGTCTATCATGAACGGATTAGATGCTTTAAAAAATATTTTAAAATTTGATCCAAGAGCAAAAGTAATAATTTATTCAGCGATGGGGCAAAAAAGACTAATTATTGATGCTATTGAAATAGGCGCTAAGGACTTCATAATCAAGCCTTATTTTAACGAATTAATTCCATCTTTAAATAAATTATTTAGGTGATTAGGCACTTCTTTATAGAAGTGCTTTTTTGAAACTCACTTGCTAATTTGTTTCCAAATACTTTACCGTTTCTTGAACATCCTTATCTAAAATCATTTTTATAAGTTGTTCGTTGGTTAAGTTTGCCGCTGCTACTTCAGCTTGTTTCATCTTTTCTTCATCTTTGATACAAAATCCGTACCATGTTGATAATAATTCCGCTCGATTCATACTTTTCAATACTTCACGATAAGCACGCCTAATTTCCGCATGTTCTTTCGGCGAGACTTTTCTTACTGCCACTCTTTCCTCACCTTATCTCATTCTAATTGGAAGTTGCTGCATGTTTTTGTCGGAATATTTACTAATCAACTTTATAAAACCCCATATCCGCATGGCTTTCCAGCCAATCTTTATAGTAGTTTTCATAAATGTATTTATCTATTTCTTCTTCCGATAATCCTTCCAATTCTTCATCAGGAATATCAATCTCTTCTTCACGCATTGAACCAACATACCCTGTGGATACATAAAATTGATGTTAGTCTAAATTATAGACACAACGAATAGAGAAATGTATAGTAAATCTATCAATCATGGGGAGTGTCTATAATGACAAGACGTTTTGATAAAGAATTCAAAATACATGCAGTAAAATTAGTGGTCGAGGAAGGAAAAGCGGTCGCTCAAACCGCAAGACAACTCGATATTTCGCCAAAAACTCTTCATAAATGGGTCGCAGATTATAAAAAAGATGCCGAACATAGAAGAGTAAGTAATGATCAATCCGGCCATGCTTGCACCAATCAATCCACCAATTTGGTTTGCGATCGAACTGAAGGAGTTCGCCGAAAGGAGCATTTCTTTTGGAATAACCTCACGAATCAGTGCCATCGTGGAAGGATTATACACTTGGTCACCCAGTGCAACGAAAAAAGCCATCGCATACAAATGCCATGGTTAAAGCTGTCCCAGCCACCAAAAAATAGGTATAGTAAGCACAATAGCAGCTCGAAAAAGATCCATATAAACTGATAGCAACCTACGGTCCCATCGATCAACAAATACGCCGATAAACGGTGACAACAGGATACCAGGAATAGCAGCACAAACAAGAACAACAGCAACCGAAAAACTTGCTCTGGTTAACTTTATTGCCAACCAGCTATTAGCAATAAACTGCATCCCCGTACCAAACATTGAGACTGTCGTACCGATAAAGTAAAATAGGAAAGGTCGTTGGCGCAATATCTCAAATCTTTCGCGTATAAGTTTATTCATAAAGAGTCATCACCAATCTGATCGTTTACTTCCACTACTATTTGATTTAGTAATTGATCTACAATTCTGTTTGCAGCCGTTGCATCATCTGCAACAACCACTAAATCGCCTATCCAATCGTCATTTGATGTTGGATATCGTACCTGATCGCCTATTTTGACTTTCTATTGAAATTTCTCGACAAACTGGCAACCTTCAATTAACTCAACACCTTTCAATGCGCAAATATTCCCTGTTTTTGGTGCGGTGAAATGATATACACTTTCACCTTTTTTCCATTTTGGCGTCAAATCAGGTTTTTCACCAACAAACATCTTGATAGTTTCACGAATAGGGTCTATCCCTGTCGCTTTATAAATCAGTTGCGGGACAATACCACCAGCCAATCTAGGGTTTATCTCTACAAGATAGGGACCTCTATTGGTAAGGATGAGTTCTGTGTGACACGGCCCGAAATCATATCCAATCGTTTCAAGGAGATGTCTTACGTAGTTAGTAATTTCTTTGAAATTTTTAATTTCAACAGGAAAACTTGCTCCCACTTCTACAAAATAAGGATAACCAGTTAGCTTTCGATCGGTAATTCCTAAAACGTGATGATCACCGTTCATGGAGAAAGTTTCGACACTAACTAATTGGCCTTCCAAATACTCCTCGATTAAAAAATCGGACGAGCGCTTCAGTCCACGATTGTTATCAAGATTTAGTCTGTTTTTTTCGTACATCTCTTCCAATTCGGATTTATTGTAAACAATTCTCACGTTTCTGCTTCCTGTGTTGTCCACTGGTTTAAACACACATGGATAGCCTATTTGTTCAGCAAGGAAATAGGCTTCCTCCAAACTATTTCCACTTCCCCATCGTGGGACAGGAATTCCATTTTCGGAGCATACCTGTCTAGTGATATGTTTGAGACGCGCTGTCTTTACAGCTTTAGGATTACATGCAGGCAGACCTAATTTTTTTGCAACCTCAGCTACAATTAGTGCGTAAAATTCACTGAAGCTTAACATTCCGTCAAAAGGGTATTGCATTTTAAATTGCTTTAAGTATTGTAATAATTCATCTGGCTCATTTGTTGGACATTCTTTGATACGGTCTGCGTACCGTAATGGATGATCGTCTAATCTCCTTCCCTTCATATAGTGTTCAAGATTTGCTGTCACAAACGTCACGCTATAACCAAGTTCCTTTGCGATGCTTATGGCTTCAATCCCGTTTCCTGGATTACTCTCAACAAATACAATATGCTTCAACTCAAATTCCTCCTTTCACATCATGATGATTCTCAACATTATTTATGACAACATTTATCCTTCTTGAAGCTGCTTCTGCCCGGTTGATAGCTTCCTCAACAGTATCACCTTCAGCTACCACGTAACCAACTCGATCCAAACTACTACTCAACTCAGTAATATAGGTTCCAACTTCTTTCAACATTCTCACTTCTCTGATTCCAGCCATCGCTTTGACTGATTCAATCCCTTCAAAACATTCAATCATCCCAATATTTGCATTAACGTAACGGATAGCAGCTGCTTTCGATCGAGTTGCAGTTAAATCAACTGGCCTACCAAGAGCCGCTTCAACCATTATTTTATATATGTTACAACCTGTTGCGATATCTACCAACATAGGAATCCGATCGCCACCTGGACGAGTCTGGGTTTCAATGATGTGAACCCCTTTTGATGAGAGCTTTACTTCCGTGTGAGCTGGCCCAAAGGTGTGGCCGACGGCGTCTAACAATTCTTGCACTTCTTCGAATATTGCTGTTTTTTCTTCGTGGCTAACACGAGCCGGAACAGCATGCCCCATTTCAATGAAGTGTGGCGCTCCAGTTGTTAATTTTTCTGTGATAGCCAACAGCGTATGTCGTCCATCAATTGTTATTGTTTCAACGCTGAACTCAACTCCATCTATGTACTCTTCCACCAAACATGGAAACAATATACTATTTCGAGATTTTTGCTCTTCCAACTCAGACATGTCCATGATCAGCCTGACACCTTTACTTCCAGTTCCATCAATTGGCTTTAAAATGATAGGTCCCCCAACACTTTGAAAAAAACGAACAATCTCTTCGAAATTGTTGACAGCGCTAAAACGTACAGGATTGCAGTTGGAAGCCAACATTTGCTGTCGCATTTTGTATTTATCACGGGTATTTTCTACTGCTTTAACAGGAGTATTGAGCAAACCAAACTCTTCTGCCATCTTGGACGCAGTCAGTAGTGAAAATTCCGTTACGCTCAGTACCGCATCAAACGGACGAATACGATGTAAACAGCGAATGAATTCTTCCAGATCAGGATTGTCGTTGAGCTCCATCATGTGCACGACATCAGCAATTTGCAAATCTTGAGGACGCAAACGATTTTTGTGCTGAATAAAAGTAAGGTGAATATTCTCCGCTAGTTTGGCATATTCAATTGCCTGAGTGTACCCGCCAACCATCAATACTCGTTTTATCGACATTTCGATTCCCCCGTTTTAATTAATTTTTTTATAGAAAAGTGAAATTCCTTTTCCAATTGGAACCAAAACTTCCTCATACATTCCACAAGCACGAATGATAGAAAAAAACGGAATCAAATCATCTGGATTTGGAAACAACGTATTATCAACCAACAATAAACCACCAGGAACTAAAATGTCATCAATATATCTCCACCAATCAACATAATAAGTTCGGACAGCATCTAGAAAGATAACATCTTGTTTTCCTTTAAACGACTGTAAAACATCGCCGATGTTCCCATGGATGGGGTTTATTAATGTTTCTGTTCCCGCTTTTTTAAAATGTTCCAAAGCAATGAGATATTTCTGTTCATGCCATTCCACTGTAGTTACGATACCGCCGCGCTGTCTCAGTGCTTCCGCTATCCATATGGTAGAATAGCCACAACCTGTGCCAAGCTCAAGTACAGTTGAGTAGTGACTGAGAGAGAGCAGAATATATAAAAATCGCCCTGCATCTTCACCTATAATCAACATCTGCTCCTTCTTTTCCGTTGTACGGCTATCATGTTCGGTAGCAAATTGTTGTATGTCTTTTAAAATTAGCAATGTTCGTTCGTCCATCCATTGTTCCTCGCTTTCCAAAATGATATTCTTCTATGTATCATGAATAAAATAAAAATAGTGAAAACACTCGTACCTTTTCATGTAACACCATGAAAAGGAAACGAGTGTACGCTCTTTTATTCTAATTATTTGTTTGGCAAGAGAACACTAGCAATAATGTTTTGCAAGATAGTCCATCATACGGCTCATGTCCGTCCACGTCTCTCTGTTTGTCTGACGGAATGCCTCCTCTAGTGCTGCTTCCACTTCTTCTTGTTTTCCGTTTGCAGCCCACTCGTGCAAAAGCATACCTGTGTAGCCAACATGACGAATCTCATCGTTCAAGATCACATTCAGAACGTCCAGGGTTTTCTCCGGCCATCCTTCTTTCACAAAGTCTGTGTTGCTTAGATAGTCAAGTTTTTGCACTTGTGCCGTTCATAAGCCCTTTTCGCTTTTTCCTTCTCGTCGTACTGATGCATAACCGCAAACCTCACTTCATGTTTTCTACCACCCAGCGACTGTCATCATTCATTATCACCAGCTTCCCTTTTAAAATTCATCCGTGAACTAAAAACGCCACCCCCGATCGGAGTGACGCCCTGCTTCAACAAAATATCCACGATACAATCATAGCATGTCCGAAGCAAAATAATCTGTCATCTTTCTGCCAAAAACCTGCCTTTTCTCTGACACAAATCTGCTATTCGTCCCTTTACCTTTAATAATGGATTTCTAGTTTCTTTCTTTTATCGTTGATCCGAGATAGTTGCGTTATTATTAAGTGCACTTAATAGAGCAAGATTGTCATATGGAGGACCAAATGTTGTACCTGCAAGCAAAACAATATCAAATTCATTCGGTGGGGTTCCCCATGAGTTTCCGAAGAAGGTGGTGAATGCACCGTCTACTAAAAATCCCCCTTTTGTGTTGTAAACCACATTATTGTTAATAGAACCTGTCACATTCGGATTAATATACATTCCTGTCCTTAAAGAATGGAAAGTATTATTCATTACCGAAATGGCAAGGCCTCCTTGAGATACAACGGCTCTGTTAACAACCCAGCTGCTCATAGGCAATGCTTGAGGTGGTCCGTAAATGGTATTATTGATGATCGTCGTGTTATTCCCGCCAATTTGGATAAATTCTTTTTGATAAGGAATATCGCTTGTCATCGTTAAACCATCGATTGTCGTATTTGGCGCAGTAATTAGCATTGCAATAATGTCTGCTTGCAAGAATAGAAGGGTACCTGGTTCTCCTTTTAAAGTAATTCCAGCCTTATTGACGACAATTTGTGATGTAATTGGATACGTTCCACTTAGAATATGAACCGTTCCCCCTGGATTTACTGCGGCAATTCCTTGAGGAATGGTTCCAAAAGGATTTGCTCTACTGCCATTTCCACCAACAGCACCAGCTTGAACATAAATATTATCCAAATCAACGACCTGATTTACGGCTTGATCAAGAGCGGCTTGGACACTAGCAACGGAAGGATAGCCTAAAGCAGGCCGATTATTTAGCAATTGCTGGGCAACATCATTTTTAGCGGTTTCTGATAACATGTTATATTCTGTAAGATCTAATCCAAGTAAAGGATTCTCAATTGCAGCTCTCATTTCCGGAACAGTTGTTGCGGCATTGACAGCAGCTAAACTGACAACTTGATTTACGGCTTGATCAAGAGCGGCTTGGACACTAGCAATAGAAGGGTAACCTAAAGCAGGTCGATTATCGAGTAATTGCTGGGCAACATCATTTTTAGCTGCTTCTGATAACGCGTTATATTCTGTAAGATCTAATCCAAGCAAAGGATTTTCAATGGCGGCTCTCATTTCCGGAACAGTTGTTGCGGCATTGACAGCGGCTAACGCAACGTCTGCTGGTGTAGGCCCATGCACTTGTACGATTTGCATATTGGTGCAGCCACATGTCACCCTCACCTGTTGTATATTTTTTCTTTTTTTATGTTCTGACAATATGTTTCACCTACTTTTCCACTTTATTAGATATTTCAATATATGATCAGGATCATAAGTTAGTTATAGGCTAAGCGTTTATATTATCAAAATCAGACGATTTAATATTCGGAGAATGAGATAACCAAATGGAGATATTCTCTCTGGATCACGATCGGCTGCACAAAATTCATTGTTTATACACCTCGATCCGGAGGGCAAAAGCAAGCTTATAAAATGCCCGTGCTTTCAACCGATAGTACTTGCGTTCACTCATTCCCATCTCATTTTAAAGTTCATAGTCATATATCTCCTCATCACTAAGATAACGCTTAATGATCAGTTCCCGTTCCCTCGGACTGAGACGATTCACGCCTCGTCTAATCCATTCCATATATTCATCACGTTCACGCTCAAAATCCACCTTGTCAATCACTGGTGATTCTGTAGATGAATGAAAAGCATTGGTGTGAGCAGGAGGAACAAGTGAATATGTGGCTGTTACCTTTGGCAATCGCTCCTCTGAAACCGTAAGGAGATAAAACCGGTATTTCTATGAATAAATAAAAAAGGGCACCAAACGAGTGTTAAACTCATTTAGCACCATCCTGTTTACTGCTTAGGTAAAAATATCAAATTTTCGTTGTGTTGTTTATTTTTTTTCTCTTCTTTAAATTTAAACGCTAATTCGCAGATTGAAACATATGTATTAAACTTGGCATTGTTAATAAGCTTTTAAAAAAAATGATACATCAAAAAAGATACAATACTCCAGTTGATATTCCAATTCTCAATAATAATTGACTAGCGTCGGTTTTAGGAATTACGTTTTCTTTTAGTTTTTCCATAACCACATCAAAATATAAACCTAGAAATGCTGCAAAAATAGAGAACGTTATTGTTAAAAATACATTCGTAATAGTATTAGAACAATTGAGTATATGATTTTAGCAAATCATAGAAACCTCTTAACTCGTTCTTCATTAATGTAATAGTCTCCTCATCATGTGTCTGACTTAGGTGTTTAGCCAACTCTATTTTTTTACGGTATCCATCTATCCCTCCATAGGCTTCAACAAGTTGATTAATATATTCTACCGTATCATTCTTAAACAATTTAAACCATCTAAACATAAACTTACTCACCCCCACTTAAATTTATTTTTACTTTCTCTAGACTTTTACATAACTATTTTGAATCATCCCAATAAAGCTTACTGGCTAATTCCCCATATCTTATATTTTGTGTAATTGGGCAATCCGCTGAAACCGTTGATATTACTGGATTTAGCAAATATGCAAAAATGAATTACACACTTCATATTTTATGGTTAATTAATAAAGAAAAAAGTAATCAATTTTTACCAATGACTCTGTTAAATAAAGTTGTTGGTTTTCTTGTTCAGCTAACGGGACAGGATAGTTGAACAAGCAATATTATGACATGGTGTTTTAGGTGTAAAACATATTTGATATCCGAGTCATCTTTTTTTTATACTTAATATGTAAAAATTAATATGTAAAAAGTTTTTTACACCTATCTTGCTATGATGGTGGCAATTCAATGAAAAATCGAATTAAAGAGTATCGAGAGAAAAAAACATTTCACAAGGAAAGTTGGCAGATTTGTGTAATGTGAGTAGGCAGACTATTAATGCAATTGAAAACAATAAATATGATCCAAGTTTACATTAGCCTTTAACATTGCCAAAAACTTAGGAGTTAAGGTTGATGAGTTATTTTTGTATGAAGGGAAGAAAGAAGAATGAACACCCGAAAAATTGGTGCAGCCATATTTGTGACAGCTACTCTAATTGTGGTAGGGTTCACCATTTATAAAATTATCGTTGGAAAAGATGTTGGGTTTAATGAAGTTATTGCTATTGGTGCTTTGTTGATGACATTTTTTTCTACTATCACTTGGGGAACAAAAGAAGAGAAAGACGGAATATTACAAGAGGAAGAGCTTGGACAAAGAATTACAGAGAAGAGTGCAAAAGTTAGTTATTTTCTTCTTACTCTTTTTATATTTGGAGCAGTAGTTGCTGATAAATTCATAAACGAGACAATTAATATTTTTCTATTGGTATTATTAGGATTATCAATGATAACTTTACCTTTTATTGAGTTTCTTATTTCTAGAAAGTATCAGTGATATTGAGATAGCGAGGCGCGATAGTTGAACAAGACTGACAAAAAGACCGATTTATTTCGCTCTTTTTTCAGTGGTCTAAAACTAATACTGAAATGTAACAGAGTCTTATCAGAATAATGAGTACTTTAAATCTTAAATTTCGTCATGGCTCGGTCCACTGAATCCTGGTTGACACCGATGTACTTTAACGTAATCGCAGGCGATGAGTGATTAAAGATTTCTTGTAGCATGGCTACGTCTTTAGTCTGCTGGTAAAAGTGATAACCAAATGTTTTACGAAGTGTATGCGTTCCGATTTCGTCCAAATGAAAGCGTTCGGCTGTCTTCCGCAATATCTTGTATGCCATGCTCCGGCCAATGGGCTTGTTACGTCCGTTGCGACTTTTGATTAGATATTCATCATCATTTTTGCCCTCGATGTACCGTTTTAGCTCCCGCTTCAAGGACGGAGTAATACGGATCCGTTTCTGTTTTCTGGTTTTCTTTTCACGGATACTAATATGTGTGCCTTTCACATCACCGACTTTAAGCTTTAAAATATCAGAAATACGAAGCCCTGTATTGATGCCAATTAAAAACAGCATATAATTCCGCTCGTTCTGCTCTTTCAAGAATCGCTTAATCGCCTCAATCTTCTCCGGATCGCGAATCGGCTGAACAAAATTCATGATGAAATCACCTCGCTTTCTTCCTTTTTGTACACTTCAATTTTGAGGGCAAAGGCTAGCTTATAAAAGGCACGTGACTTTATACGATAATACTTGCGCTCGCTCATGCCGAAATCATTGTAAATTTCATAATCATATACATCGTTTTCCGTCATATAACGCCGGATAAGAATCGCACGTTCCCAGTAGCCTAAACGATTCACTGCCATCGCTATCCGCTGCGTTCTCGCTCATAGTCCGCATTACTAATAGCCATTTCTTCGGTTGAGGAATGGAATTTGTTTGTATTGGAAGGGGGAACAAGCGAATACTGCTGGGTAACTTTAGGCAGTTTGTCTAACGACTGTGTAAGTAGAAAAACACGATATTTCTCCAGTGCCGCTTCGACTGCTTTTTTTGTAGCATCACGGTCAATCTCAGGTAAGACAAATTCTAATTGTTTTTCCATTTCTCAACCTCCGAAATGAATGATTAACGCTGACGAAAAGCGCCACCTTTAGCACGACGATAAACTGGACGATTAACCCCCATCAGTTCTTTTAGCTCCCGCTCGGTAAATCGTTCTTTTGAACGTTTTTGCTTCCGCTCTTTTTTATGCTTATTCGCCCGGTACATCACCTTGTTTGCCTTCATCCATTTTTTCAATTGCTGCTGGATGGTTCTCATGACACATTCCTCCCATCATTTTTGCTGCAAAAGAAAAGAGGACACCAATCATACAGAGATAGCCATGCTACTCTGCACAATCAGTGTCCTCACGCTCTCGGTCTTGGACATATTTGGTTCTGATTCCATTATATCAAAACGGTGAAAAGGAACAATCATACGGCGGCCTTTTGCAGCAAGATTCGGAATGTTTCCCTGCCCTTCGGCTCATCCACTTGTTCTTCCCCTGTATCGATGCGAGTGAGGAATTCGTCCGCTGATTGTTGTAACTCCAGAGAATTCGTGATAATGTCCCCCTCCAGGAAGTGGAATAGCCGGTCCGGTAACGCCCCTTATCTCATGTCTATGCCCATCATCGAAGGAGGTAAATGTAAAATAACGGTGTGTATGTGGAACACCGCTTGGCGCAGGCTCTGTCTCTCCAACATATCTATGGCTATGACCTACGTCATAAGAAGTAACCCCAGAGAACCGGTGAACATGTACAGGCCTGCTATCCCAAGTAGTAATATATAAGCTGTGTGAGTGATATGAGTCTGAATCATCAGAATGAACCAAATAACCACTAACAGGTATCTCCATCGTTTTTCTCCTTTCACTCATTTTTCATGTATTATATGATGATGGGCGTGTTGATGTGTGGACTAGTTTTTGGCAATGGAATCGAACGGTGAACCGCGTGACTCCATACCAACGTTTTAATCAACTAATGCACAATGGCGTTTAGATAACGTTTCCGGCGTCAAATTAAGGATAGCTGTAACTTTTTCTTCTTTTCATGTATCAGCTTTGCTTTTGCTTCCTTGCGAGAAATTGGTCGTATTCAATTTCGAGTTGAGAATAAGTAATAGCTACCCATTGTATTCCGATAATGAGCCACATTTTCCCTGGTACTCAATCACATCGCCAATACGACGCGGTTGGCGATATAACATAGTAGTCATCTTGATTGTTTTGATAAGGTTGCGCATTTTATCGCCCCCTTGGCAACAAATTTGCTATTTTTTTCGTAGAATCTTCGAACTGTGCAACAAGTTATTCCAATATTATGGATAGTCCTATGATAGAATAAAGTTACATTCTTAGGACGGTGATATTTATGAAAGAATTTTTATCTAGTTTTTTACTTATTACCAGTTGGCTTATATTTGCAATTAGTGGATACCTATTTATTTGGACAATCTTCTTCGTTTATGCCATTGTACCAGCCTTTTTAAGTTTAGCTGTTGGCTTATTCTGCTTTTATTGCTCAAAGAAGCTGGACAGTAACATCAAAAAGAATTCTTAAAATCCCCCTATGTCGCAGTATGTGTCTACTGTGTCACGTATTATTTTTTGGGTATTCGGATTATCTAGTGAAATACAATTAGGTTTAGTATCTTCTATTGTTTTGTTACACTATTTTTTCGAACTGCGTAATAAAATCACTTCTTAATTTAAAAAGAACTAAAACACCCTAAAATAGGTATTATTTTTTTGGAGGTGTTTATTTTGAAAATAGATAATATGGTTATTTCTCAATTTCTTATAGGTATTTCTATAGTTCTAATAAGTCTTACAACGGAACATAGCAACGTTTTACTTCAAAAATGTTCTTTAATTATTGGATCTCTGTCTATTGTTTCTGGTGTGGTTTGGGCGTTTGTAAATGGCAATAGAAATAAAGATGATCTCTGATATTTATACTATTGTTCTTGTTGCGCAGTTTGTGTCTACTGCGCATTAACTTTTTCTTTGCATTTGTCGCAAGCAACAGTATTACATAAAACATTCTTGCCTTTTATAATCTTCCAATCGTGAGGAAACCACTTTACATTTACTGATTTATTACAATAGGAGCAAATAACAAGCGCCATTTCTTCGCCTCCTATGTGTCTGCTGAGCAACACAATGCCTATTGTGTTTCTAAAAACCGTCCGCAAGCTCTCCAATTGACGCGATGATCTGTAGCAGGGCCATTTGTATTCTGACGAAGAGCGCACTTCCAGTATTTATTTGAAAACTGCTTATAAAATAGATGCTGGCAGTGTTTGCACTTCATTTCCTTCTGGTCCATATCCATATTCCCTAACCATAGGATTAACCTAAAACGGAAAATCATCATCCGGCCACGGGCAGCAAGCTCCCCAGTTTCTCGGATCGTTGCGCCAACGTTCATCCTCGATATCTTGGCATCTTTCCCGCAGAAAATGGAACAGCCGGCACAATGTTGGGCTATCCGGCTGCCCCATCTGACTAACCGCAAAGTCGAGATATATCCTAAGCTCCATGCATCATCATCTGATATTGGCGGCAACATGATTGGCATTTGGATCACCCCAAAAACTCATAAATATTGGTCTGCCCTTCTGGGACGACGAATGATGATACCTTTTTTCGAATATGCAATTCCCCGGCTGATACTTCATGCAGCGCTTTGTCTGTCTTGCAAACAGGACATTGCAGAAGGGGCTGCTCCTCAAAACTTTGCGACACAGCGAAAATCACGTCGCATTCCTGGCACTCATACACATGAACGAGAATTTTCGCCTCAAAACAACTCGCTTTGGGCAGTTTTCCCTTTTGCCGTTTCAATGATCGTGAAGCCATGTTCTACTGTTTCCGCTACTTTTGCCTTCCCTTGAACTCCGTCGATGACGAGAACAAGTACTTTTCCCGGAACAACAGGATGGGAAACGGTCATGTTATTGATATCAATTGGCAATTCTTGCGCTCTTTTGCTCACCAGAATCCCTCCGTGGTATAATAGTAATGTGCGGTCAGGAGAAATCCTGGCTTTTATTTTTTTATGTTTAATGATTTAACATGTACCATCCGTAAAACATTGCAAGTACGATAACAATTCCGAATACCCATTTTAATAGAGGCGGCAGTGATTCCAAAATGATGACTGCACCAAAAAATATCAATACAATGATCGATAATAATGTGAGCGCTACTAAAACGATTAATATTTCTATCACAGTCATCTCACCACCTATCAAACGCCTATATTTGCCCTGTACAGCGTTTTTTCTCGTTCCAATAAATTATTTTACATTCTCACGAAAACGCTCGAAATTTGAAGCGAGATAGGCATCACTGCTTTACTTTCTCGATTCTCAAAGTATAGTTTTCAGCAAGTTCAACACGCTTTAAACTATCATCTATCCAAACTTGAAATTTTTCTTCCGGCATCGGACGGCATTCCGGACATGGTGCGAAACCAACGGAAAAACTATTAATCTCGTGTACTACATGAGTGCCGTTGCAAAGTTTACACATTTGCTAACCCCTCCAATCTATGATTTAGTTTGATATCCCTCGGGATAACGACTGTATAATCCTGGCACATTTGAAATATCCGAGTACCAAGCGCTTCATCCACTTCTATGAGCTCTTCAACCGTCAGTTCTGAAGAAATCAAAATCGGTTTGTGATTAAGATAGCGGTGGTAAACGGGGTGTCTACCCGAAAAATCACTCAAATCACGGAGGAATTATGCGGCACTTCGTTTTCCAAGTCCACGGTCTCCTCGCTGTGCAAGGGACTGGATCCGATTATCCAAGACTGGAATTACCGTTCCCTTCATGAACACGTGTATCCGTTTGTGCTAGTAGATGCTATTTATACGAAAGTCCGGGAGGATGGACGAGTACACTCCAGAGCCGTGTTGATCGCTACAGGAGTGAATGAAGAAGGATATCGGGAAATTCTTGGCCTGCAAATCGGAAACAGTGAATCGGAGTCCAGCTGGAGCGAGTTCTTCGGATGGCTGAAAGACCGGGGAGTGGACTTGATCATCTCGGATCAGCACGGTGGGCTGGTGCAAGCCATTGAAAAGCATTTCCAAGGCGCTACATGGCAACGATGCCAGACACATTTTATTCGCAATATCCTCGATGCCGCACCAAAGTATATGCAGGATGCCTTGCTCGAGGAGATTCGTGGGATTCTTCATGCCCCAACAAGCAGACAGCCCGGCTGTTATTGGAACAAGTGCTGGCCAAATGGGAAGAAAAAGCCCCAAAAGCCATGCAAATCCTCGAAGAGGGATTCGAAGACGCCACCGCCGTATTGGACTATCCAGACTGTTATCGGCGGCGTCTGTGTACGACAAACAGAGTGGAACGGCTGAACGAAGAAATTCGCCGCAGAGAACGGGTCATCCTCATCTTTCCGAACCGGAAATCGGTGTATCGCCTCGTTGGTGCCGTGTTGATCGAAATCGATGAAAAATGGATGTCGGGACGTAAATACTTAGATATGTCCGAATATTGGCAGTGGCGGAAAACGAAAGAGCAAGAAGCTCGATCGGTGAATCAGGAAGTTTCGACGATCAAGAGAGTGGGATAACCTCTTCGCCGTATCAAGGAGAACGTGGAATACCGGAGCGAAGCGAGGATATGCCGCGAAAGCTCCTTGACACGCATGTTCCTTGACAACATGATGTTTTGTCCGGAAGGCGACTGGCAGGGAGACTTGCCGGACTTACCTACTATACGTCAAGTCATCAGGTCCATGTTGTCTATCAAAGGGGAATTTACACAATAATTTGGACTTGACCAGTTGAAGGAGGATAAAAATAATGGCAAAGGGGCATGTTAGACCAAGAGGAAATAATAAATGGCAATTAGAAATAGATTTAGGCAGCTATGTGGACCCAAAAACCGGGAAGAAAAAACGAAATCGCAAATATAAAACAATTATCGCAAAAGGACAACGACAAGCAGAGCGAGAACTTGCTAAATTTGTTGCTGAGGTAACCGGAGATGGATACTTTGAACCGGAGAAAATCAATTTTGTTGATTTTGTACAAAACGAATGGATCCCAAAATGCGCTAAAAAACGGTTGGCCCCGACAACTTTTGAAAATTACATGGAATGTGTTAGAAATCGAATATTACCTGCTTTCCAATATTTAAGAATGGACCAGATAAAACCAAAACATATCATAGATTTTTTGGATAACCTTGAGGAAAACGGTATGAGAATGGACGGCAAAGGAGGAAAATTGTCCAGTTCTCGAATTTACTATCATTACCGAATATCAAATAACATTTTTAACTTTGCACAAGAAATTCAAATCATTAAAGAAAATCCTGTGAAAATGGTTAAAAAGCCAAAGGTAGAGTACAAAGAAACAGAGGTATATACGGATGAGGAGGTAGCTCATCTTTTGGAATGTTTGGAATCTGAAATACAAGTACCACACTGGCAGATCATCATTAAACTCGCGATCATAACTGGGATGCGACGATCCGAATTGTGCGGTCTGGAATTCAAGCATTTTGACTATGAAAACGGGATCGTACATGTTAGGCAGGCTTTGACATATACAAAAGAAAACGGATATGAGATCCACGAAATACGGAAGGGAAACCGAACGGCACGGCAAAGAGAGATCCATATCCCCCTCTCGTTGGCGGCCGAAATCAAAAAGTTGGAACTGCAAAGAAAAAAAGAGCGATTAGCATCATCAAAACCTCTTTGAATGGATGGAAAATATAATCTCATTTTGGCACACGAAAATGGGCAACCCTATCACCCACGATCCGTCCAAAGATGGTGGGAGCGTTTTATCGAACGACACAATCTGAAATATATCAATATTCATGCACTCCGGCATACGTCAGCCACCATTCTGATTAACCAGGGGGTTCATGCAAAAATTATTTCGGAACGTTTGGGCCACAGTGACATAAAAACAACCATGAATATCTATGGACATGCCATGAAACAGACTGACAAACTGGCAACAGAAAAATTGGAAAGTGTACTAAAAAGATCCGCAAAAAAATCAATATGAACCATCAAAAAACATTTAATTTTTCCGTTTTGCCGGCAAAAAGTCGGCAAAAACATATTTTTATAGAAAAAGCGCGGTTCATGAATTTCTCAAGAACCGCGCTGTATCAAGGACTTTCGATGATGATTCCGACTGGGCTCGAACCAGCGACCTCCACCCTGTCAAGGTGGCGCTCTCCCAGCTGAGCTACGGAATCATGTGCTGTTGAACACATTTTTTATTATATGGATGAGCCTTATCTTTGTCAAATACTTTTTAAAAAAATTTTTCTGAATGGTGCCGGGCGTTATACGCTTATGCATAGCATATGGCGGGGGAAATCGCCAACCGTCGCTTGCTGCGCGCTGACGCAGCGCCGCATATGGCCATGCTATATGTCTATGTTTTGTTTCTCCATCATCTGCTTTTTCTGTGGCGATGTGCATAGCGACGGAAACATTCCGGCTGGCAACATAAACGAAAAGGTATGCGCTGACCGCTTTTTTTGCGCATACCTTATTTATTTTAACGGACAGAAACGGCATTTTAACGGGCAGAAACGGCCGGTGTTTCTTTGACATGGGATAAGGCTTGCTCGAAATCGGCGATTAAATCGTCCGTGGCTTCAAGCCCGACGCTGAGGCGCAGCAGGCCGTCCGTGATGCCGCGCCGCTCCCGTTCTTCCTTTGGCATTGCCGCATGCGACATTTTGGCAGGATATGATAAAATCGATTCGACCGCACCTAAGCTGACAGCAAATACCGGGATGCGGACATGTTTCACAAACGTCCGGGCCGCTTCTTCATCGGCAAGGCGGAACGACAGCACCGCGCCAAATCCGGAGGCTTGATAGCGCTGGATCGAATGGCCGGGATGGTGCGTGAGCCCCGGGTAAAACACTTCTTCCACTTTCGGATGGCTGGCTAAATAGCGGGCGATAGCGAACGCGGATTCCGACGACTGCTTGAGGCGGACGTGCAGGGTTTTCAGCCCGCGCAGCACGAGCCATGCATCTTGCACGCCCAGCACCGCCCCAAAAGCGTTTTGCAATTTGTACAGCTGTTTCGCAAGCTCCTCGTCTTTGACAACAGCAAGGCCGGCAACGACGTCGCTATGCCCTGCCAAAAATTTCGTTGCACTGTGGAGAACGACATCGACACCGAGATCAAGCGGGCGCTGCAGCGCGGGAGTCATAAACGTATTATCCAAAAACGTTAAACATCCGTTTGCTTTTGCCAGCTTAACGATGCCGCGAATATCCGTCACTTTTAAAAGCGGATTCGATGGCGTTTCGACGTAAATGACTTTGGTGTTCGGGCGGATATGGGACGCCACTTCATGCAAATCGGTCATATCGACAAACGTATATTCAATGCCAAAACGGCTCAATACTTCGGTAATCATGCGGTACGTGCCGCCATAAACGTCTTCCGTCACGAGCACATGATCCCCTTTGGACAGAAGGAGAAAAGCGGTGGAAATCGCCGCCATTCCGGATGAGAAGGCAAAGCCGCGCACCCCGCCTTCTAACGCTGCGATCGTTTCTTCCAACGCTTCACGCGTCGGATTGCCCGAGCGGCTATAATCATACTTGCCGAATGTGTCAAAATCAAATTGATGGAACGTGGAAGCGTGCTGGATCGGCACGCTGACTGCCCCCGTTTGCGGGTCCGTTTTCCATTTGTTATGGAGCAGTTTCGTTTGAAAAGAGACGCGTTGTTCCATCTTTTTACACCTCCTTCATTTTTTGCAGCGCTTGCGACAAGTCGGCTATTAAATCTTCAACATGCTCGATGCCGACTGAGAAGCGGAGCAGCCGGTTACAGACGCCATTGGCGATGCGGATTTCTTCCGGAATATCCGCATGCGTTTGCGTCGCCGGATACGTAATAAAGCTTTCGACTCCTCCCAGGCTTTCCGCGAACGTGATGAGGCGCAAGCTTTGCAAAAAACGGTTCACCCATTTTTCCTCGCGCAGGCGGAACGACAGCATGCCTCCTCTTCCCGGATATAACACGTCGGTTATATCTTCATGGGATGCTAAAAATTCGCTGATGCGTTTCGCATTTTCTTCATGCTGGCGCATGCGGAGCGCCAGTGTCTTCATGCCGCGGATGAGCAGCCATGAATCAAACGGCGAAAGCACGGCGCCAATAGCGTTTTGATATTCCGCGAGCCGCTGACAAAGATCCTCCCCCCTTGCAACGACAAGACCTGCCAGCACATCGTTATGGCCCCCTAAATATTTTGTCGCGCTATGAATGACGATATCTGCCCCTTGCTCGATCGGACGCTGGAGAACTGGGGTGTAAAACGTGTTGTCAACAATGAGCAGCAGCCCATGTTTTTTGGCGAGCTTCGCGACTTCCGCAATATCCGTTTCCTGCATTAATGGGTTTGTCGGCGTCTCCAAAAAAATTGCTTTCGTTTTTTCAGTGATCGAGTTTTCGACCAATTGCATATCGCGAAAATCGACATATTGGAAAGACAAGCCGTATTTTCGCCAACCCCGATCAAATAAACGATATGTCCCCCCGTATAAATCGGCGGAAACGAGAAATTCATCCCCGCTTTCAAACAGCGCAAGAACCGTCTGAATCGCGGCCATGCCGGAGCTGAACGCGTAGCCTTGATCACCGCCTTCCAGCTTTGCGATCGCTTCCTCCACGATTTTCCGCGTCGGGTTGCCAGTGCGAATATAGTCAAATCCAGTAGACTGGCCAATCCCTGCATGCCGGTATGCGGTCGAAAAGTAGACGGGCGGATTGACCGTTCCTGTCACCGTGTCACTGCGGTTCCCGATTTGTGCCAACAGCGTTTCCACTTTCTCCATTTTTCTCTCTCTCCTTCTTTCGTAAAATAAAAAAAGTCTTCTAAGAAGAAGACTTTTTCATACGTCCGTCAGTGCTTCTTCTTATCTGCCGAATTGAAAGATTCAATTCGCTGGATTTAGCACCTGGCCAATTGATGGCTGGTTGCTGAAGTTTCATAGGGCCAGTTCCCTCCACTTCTCTTGATAAGAATGCATCCCCATTATTCAATTTTCTAATTATTAAAAAATGTACCTCATTTCCTGTAAGTTTTCAAGTATTTTTTTACGCGCTCCTTTTTCAGCAAAAAAGTTTGTTTTTAAAAACTGATGATAGCGTATGCGTTTGTTAACATCGTTTAACAAAATATGTTACAATAACAGAAAGACTTTGTTTTGATGGAGGACGACTATGGCAGCAGCAAAAGGGGCAATGCGCGATTATACGGTTTATAGCAGCGAACTTAACGAAGAAATCACGTTGCTTGCCTATTTGCCCAGCACGTTTTCTCCGTTCCATAAACATTCTCTTTTGATCGCGCAAGATGGGAAAGATTATTTTATGTACGGGAAAATAAGAAGCGTCATCGAACAGCTGATGGAAAGCGGCAAAATTGACCGCACGATCGTCGTTGGCATTCCGTACCGCGATGTTAAAGACCGCTATGAGAAATATCATCCGGATGGAAAGAAAAACAGCCGCTATTTGCGTTTTTTGGCGCATGAGCTCGTGCCGTTTCTCGATCAAACGTTCCCGACATACCAAACCGGAAAAGGACGCGCTCTCATCGGCGACTCCCTCGGCGGCACCGTATCGCTAATGGCAGGTCTGTTGTATCCGCATACATTTGGAAAAATTGCGATGCAGTCACCATACATAGACGAAGGCATCATCGCGAAAATCCAGCAGTTTTCCGACCCGTCATTATTGCAGATTTACCATTCGGTAGGCAAAGACGAAACAGCGGTCAAAACGACGGATGGGGACGTGCGCGATTTTATCACGCCAAACCGGAAGGCGAAAGAAGCGTTTGTGCAAAAAGGTTTTTTGTACGAATACAACGAATTTGCCGGCGGTCATGCATGGACGTATTGGCAGCCGGATGTCCCGCTCGCAGTCGGGCGCATCCTTGCTTTGTAAGCACTACAACACTTTTCGGAATTTTGTTATAATGAAGTACCAATAAATCATTAAGGAGGGATTTTTTATGAAATATGGCATTGTTTTATTTCCTTCAAAACGAATACAAGACTTTGCCAATTCATATAGAAAGCGCTACGATAGCCATTATGCCCTCATTCCGCCGCATTTAACACTAAAAGAGCCTTTCGAAGCCGATGAGCAGCAAATTCAAGAAATGGTGAAAGAATTGCGCAAAATCGCCGCAGAAACCGACGTCATCCCGTTAACAGTGACAAAGTTCAGCTCCTTTTACCCAGCAAGCAATGTCATTTATTTAAAAGTGGAGCCGAATGAACCGTTGCAGCGCCTCTATGAACGGCTTCACAGCGGGATTTTTGCCGCTGAACCGGAATATGTATTCGTCCCGCACATCACCATCGGCCGCGATTTGCCAAGCGCTGAATACGCCGATGTGTATGGGCAGCTGCGGATGCAAAACGTTCATTTCGTGGAAACCGTTGACCGCTTCCATCTTCTCTATCAATTGGAAAACGGCTCATGGACGGTATATGAAACATTTCATCTTGGGGGAAAGGAACAGGAGTAGCATGAATGTAGTGATCGGGAAAAAAAGTGATGCTTCTCTATATAAAGATGCATTGTTTGTCCGGCAAACCGTATTTATCGAGGAGCAGCACGTTCCTAAAGAAGAAGAAATCGACGAATTTGAGCAAGACGCTGTACATTTTGTTTTGTACGACGGGGAAAAACCGGTCGGGGCCGGCAGATTTCGCACAATCGATGACGGTCTCGGCAAAATCGAGCGGATTTGTATTTTGCCGCAATATCGCGGCCGCGGGGCAGGAAAGCAGCTGATGGAAACGATCGAGAAGTTTGCCAAAGAACAAGGCATCCGAAAAGTAAAACTGAATGCGCAGACACATGCAGAGCCGTTTTATCAGAAACTTGGATATCATACCGTTTCCGACGTGTTTATGGATGCCGGAATTCCTCATGTAACGATGGTAAAACCGCTTCTTTAAGACCGTATCGGACGGCGGTACGGTCCCTCGCCACCTTTTCCCGCATCCTTGCGCGCTGATCACCGTGTGCGTTGAAGCTCCTTTGCCTCTCCATCCGGCCCGCTTGCACGATTTCCGCTATGGCATCTCTTTCAAGAAAAATTTTTATCATAGATGCCCGCTTGCTTTATTGCTTGCGCCGCACAGCCGGCAGCCGCGCCTCAGCCATTGTGTTCCCGCTCTGTCCGGCCAGCTTGGGCACAGGAAAACTGCTTTTGCCGCCATTTCTGTGACTTCATCCGTCCGTCGCAACTTGCGGCGCCTTGGCCCGAAAACGGCAACGAGCTCATAAAGCGGCGCATGCCGGCATCTTCCTTTCTCCGTGTTTATTTCGCCATCTTTGGAAATAAACATAAAAAAGGGAGCTCCGATTTTTTTCGAAAGCTCCCTTTCGCTTACTTTTTGCCCAGCATGTCAGCAATCGTGTTGAAGTCAAGCTGTTTACCGTTTTGAACAAGCGTTCGGACGATTTGATCCTCCAGCTCTTTCGGCACTTTCCGGTTAGCGATTTGCGCGACACGCTGAATCACATGGCGCACCGTTTTTTCATCTTTAAAATTGGCATTTTGCAAGGAATTTGCTAATTCAAATATGTCTTTCATATTGACGCCTGTTTTCTTTTCAATATTTTTGAAAAACTGATTATCCATTTGCACCAAATCCTCCTTCTCCCCTTATATCGTATGAACAGAAAAGCAAAAAGTGCATGCGCTAAAAGAAAAAATACGAGCCGCCCGTTGAATAGAACAGCTCGTACCTGTTGCGTGGCGTTAACCAATAAACGCAGCACCGACAATAATTAACAAAATAAACAACACGACAATCAACACAAAGCTACTGCCATAGCCGCCGCCATAGCCGTAGCCGCCATAACCTCCATAGCCGTAACTGCAACCAAAGCCCATATGGTGCACCTCCTTACGCTTTGTTACTTTATCGTATTCATTACATTTGCAGCTGGTATAGGCATATGTGGAAGATGTTATCCAAATAATCGAAACAGCTTCGAAAATTCTTTATCCTTCTTCGCAAACCATTTGTTTATATAATCTAAGTTTCCTTGGACATCTTTTAAAAATTGGTTATTTAACTTTTCCATTTCCCGTATTTGTTTATCAAAATCGTTTCCCCACCGTTCAAACAGCTGGATAAACTGTTCATGTCCCTCTTTTTTAGAATTTGCCCATGTTTCCAGCGCTTTTTCCAGCTCCCGGCTCACCGCATTCGCCTCCTTTCTTATCTTTTATGTATGCAATCTAGCCAATAACGTGCCAAGGCATATGAATTCTTTTTTTTCGGCAAAATGTGATAAAGTATAAGCGATACTACTTCGTTCAAGGAGGAATTTCCGTTGAAAGAGCTACAAACTGCTGAACAGTTTCAAGAGGCCATTTCCGGAGAAAAAACAGCAATTGTCAAATTTTATGCGACATGGTGCCCAGACTGTGCAAGAATGAACATGTTTATCGATGATATCGTGAACGAATATGCACAATATGACTGGTTCGAAATGGACCGAGACAAATTCCCGGATCTTGCTGAGAAATACCAAGTTATGGGCATCCCAAGCTTGCTCGTCTTCCGAAACGGGGAAAAAATCGCCCACCTTCACAGCGCCAACGCGAAAACGCCAGAAGAAGTTAAACAATTTTTGCAGTCATTAACCGCATAAGCTTATTCCAGCAAAAAAAGCCGCTTCCATCGCGGCTTTTTTCCATCAGCATTGCACGGCCATGCGAAAAAGCATCCATCATTCATCCTCAGCCACTTCATCATCTTTTGGCCGGCGTGCGTCATTGCCTCCGCTATGCATAAATTCGATCGATATTTCTTCATCCGTCGTATTCGCGCTTCGTTGGCGATCACTTTTCCTCAATTCGATCATAATTTCTTCGTCTGTCGTCCGAATTCGTTTTTGTTCCACGGTTACATTCCTCCTTCAGTTTTTTAAAAATGGCGCCACTTTTTGCAACAATGCTTGCATTTTTTCCGCATTTGCTTCATATAGCGCTTTTGCTTCTTTTGACTCTGTTTGCAGCGCAAATAATTCAAAATCTGCTTGCACTTTTTTGATCGCCGCTAACAGCAGCTTCTTCTCTTGCGGCTCAGGAATCTGGATTTTATCGTTATACAAGTCGATCGTCAGCTGCCCATAAGAGTCCACTTGGCCTAAAAACACGTTCTCGATCGCTACACCTTGTTTGTCCAGTTCCTGCTTGAGCCAGCCGCGGTTCAGCCCCATCGTCGCAAGCGGTTCATCCAAAATCATGCCATCCATAATCACCGTTTGCGGCTCTTTTTCTGACGGCGGGTTTGGAAATACGTCGCCGACGGTTAACGGCTGTTTTTCCCGTTTCAACAGCACGTTTAAATCGCCGTTTGGTTCCAAAACAGCAAATTCGACGTCCGCAATGCGAAACACGTCTTTTTTGCGGAGCTGTTCAAGCAGTTCATCTACTGTATACTTTTCCCGCTTTAAATTTTCCTCTAATATTTTTCCATTTTTGATAAACAAAGTGGAATTTCCTTCGACAAAATCACGAAATTTTTTATTTCTTAAAGAAAGGCGGGCAATTAACACCGGAAATAGCGACCAAATTAAAATGCTTGTAATGCCTTCTTGCAAACTAATGCCTAAATCCATCGACATTGTGCCGGCAATATCGCCGACGGTAATGCCGACAATGTACTCAAAGAAAGACAGCTTCGATAATTGTTTTTTTCCAAGTATGCGCGTAATAATAAACAGGCCAAGCAAAATGGAAATCGAACGAATAGCTACTTCTAACCATACAGGCATCGATCATGCTCCTTACTTTCCGTGATATTGTGGCTCCTCCCATTCCAGCTTGCCGATACGCTTTTTGATGTCGGCAATGATTTCTTCTGTCATCATCATCGCCTCATGAAACGCCCGCTGCGCCTTTTCGTCTTGTGAAATGAGAGCGAGCTCTTGCAGTCCGGCATGAATGCTTTTTAAACTTGCTAAACTTTGTTTTACTTGTGAAGCAACAGTCATGTTTTCCCCCCCCTTATCCTTTTGGCCGGAATAAAAGGGCGCCGATAAATCCGAATACAATTGCCGCCGAAATGCCTGCACTGGTGACTTCAAACATCCCTGTCAGCACCCCGATAATGCCGTGTTTTTCCGCTTCCTGGAGCGCTCCGTGGACGAGCGAATTGCCAAAGCTAGTAATCGGAATGGTGGCACCGGCGCCGGCAAAATCAATGAGCGGTTCGTACAAACCGAAACCATCTAAAATCGCGCCGGCGACAACCAGCGATGCCAACGTGTGTGCGGGAGTTAGCTTGAACACATCCATTAAAATTTGCCCAATCACGCAAATCAGCCCGCCGACAACAAAAGCCCAAAAAAACATTGCGCTCATGGTCCATCACCTCCATGTTCAATCGCCACCGCATGAGCAATGCAAGGAATCGTTTCATTTTGCTGGAACGACAGCGGCGATAAAAGGGCGCCAGTCGCGACCACGAGAATTCGTTTTAACTCTCCCTGTTTCATCCGGTTTAATAAATGCCCGTATACCACAACAGCGGAGCAGCCAGCGCCGCTTGCACCGGATAACACGGGCTGGCCTTCCCGGTAAATGATCAGCCCGCAGTCTTGATAGCGCTCTTCCTCTATATTCATTCCGTGCTGGCGCAGTAAATCGAGCGATATTTCCCGACCGATTTTCCCTAAATCGCCGGTGACGATTAAGTCATAATAAGAGGCGTCAATTTGCATATCGCGCAAATGTGCTTCGATCGTATCCACTGCTGCCGGCGCCATCGCCCCTCCCATATTGAACGGGTCGCTCAATCCCATATCGACAACCCGGCCGATCGTCGCCGACGTGACGCGCGGCCCATCGCCATAAGTACTTATGAGGGCCACTCCTGCCCCTGTCACCGTCCATTGGGCAGTTGGCGGCTTTTGCCCTCCGTATTCCGTCGGATAGCGGAATTGTTTCTCCACCGCCGCGTTATGGCTTGCCGCCCCGGTCAATATATAGTCTGCCCCGCCATGATTCACAATAAAAGCGCTTAACGCTAATCCTTCCATTGAGGTCGAGCAGGCGCCAAACACTCCTAAATACGGGGCGCCGATCGTTCGCGCCGCAAAGTTTGTCGGCGTCATTTGGTTGATCAAATCACCGGCAATGATCAATTGCACTTTTTCTTTCGCTATTCCGGCTTTTTCCATCGCTTTAAACATCGCTTCTTCCAGCAGCACTTTATGCGCTTTCTCATATGATTGCTCACCGAGCCACAAATCCTCATGAAGCAAATCGAAATCGTCGGCGATGCGGCCGTTTGCCTCGAACGGCCCCCCGACTGTCGCTGTGGATAAAATGGCCGGTTTGTTCTCAAACACCCATGTCCGATGTCCCTTTAACATTACAAACCACCCCATTTCGTTGCGACCGTTTTAACTAATGCAACGACAAAGGCGGCAAATGTGCCGAATAAAATAACCGAGCCTGCCAGCTTGAACATATTCGCGCCGACCCCAAGAACAAATCCTTCCGTCCGATGCTCAATCGCTGCTGAAATCACCGCATTGCCAAAGCCTGTAACAGGAACGGCGCTGCCCGCCCCGGCGAATTGCGCAATCCGGTCATAGACCCCAAGCCCGGTGAAGATCATGGAAAGAAACACCATCGTCGCTACAGTGGGATTCCCCACCGTTTGCTCCGTAAAATCAAAAAAGTACATGTAAAAATACGATATCGCTTGCCCAACCGCACAAATCAACCCGCCAACAAGGAAAGCGCGAACACAGTTTTTCGCGACAGGACGTTTCGTTTCCCGTTCTTTCTCGAATAAATGATATTCTTGCTGTGTCGAAGTAAGTCTTTTCCTCTTCTCGTTTGCCATCATACCACCCCTTATGTGCGCTCTTCGCTTAACTGCCTGATCTTTTCAATTTGTTGATCGGCTTTTTTCTCATTCCAGTCTTTGTTTCCTATTTTTCCACGAAGTTCTTTTGTTTTCCAAAATATTTTTAAATCACTGGATGAAACAATTTGGTAATTGGGAAACAAGTGCATTAATTGGCGATCAATTTCTTTTTCAATTTGCTTGCGGTAAAAACGGTGCATATGCTTGATTTGATAAGCAACAAGCAATTTTTTGCTTGTGTTAACAGCAACAGCGTCTTTTATATCCTCTCTTGCCTTAATGCGGGCAGCCGCTTGTTCTGCCGTTTGCTGATTGATGTGATCCGGTTGCATGTCCCCGTTTGTATTTGTTTTCATAAAACCGGACCCTTGCAGCGACTGCTGTTTCACTTCCCGCTCTTTCGCGCAGCCGCTTATCCATACGCAAATAACGATTGTTGCAAACAACCATTTTCTCATGCTCATCAACCCATCCATATATGTATTTTCGTTGGAAAAAGGTTGGCATGCACCAACCTTCCCCCTTATCGTTTGCAAAACTCCGTTCTCGTATCGCTGTCTCCTGATTGCGAATGCTTTTATTGCTGTTTATATTGCGGTTCTTCGTTTTGAATTTCTTGCACGCGAGAGTTAACTAAATCAACGATCGCCTGCGTTTGTTGCGCCGCCTGCTGGTAAAGTTGTTTCGCTGCTTGGTTTTCCGTTTGCAGCGCGAATGTTTCAAAGCTTGCCTGGGCGGCTTTTAAACCTGCCAATGTTTGTTTTACTTGAGTTGCAACAGTCATCCACTGTTCCCCCTTGCTGTGGTGGTAATATCGATTACACTTGTTAGAATGGATTTTTTTCGGAAAAATATAATTGTCATTTTTTACAAAAAAAAGACTTCCCAGTGAAACGGGCAGTCTTTAACACATCTTTACTTTATTATTTTTTCCAGAGCAATCGCGGCAATGGATAGGCATTCATCAGCAAAAATGCCTCACCCAGCCGCTCGTGCTTTCCAAATCGGTACCGATGCCACATGTTTGCAATGGCAAAAAAGGCAAAAGAGCCGACAGCAAGCTGATGATTTTGGCTTTCAAAACGCTTAACTACTATTCCCCGCTATCCCGTTAAATCCAAGAAAAAGGCTTTCTTTCTTCTCCATCATCATGCGTTGTTTCGCCATGAGCGCCCTCAGCCGCTTCTTCATCTATGCGATGCGGAAACAGCCACGGATCGCGGATGCGTCTTTTCGGAACAATCACCACATCATCCGCATGAATGATTAGCTTACCGACATGAATAACACGAGGCTTTTTACGATTGGACACTCCCATTCCTCCCTTCCTCTCGCCTAGTTGCATTGTTAGACTATGCAGTTAGGCGGATAGAGGTATAGGCATTTTTCACATCTCACTCACTATTTCTTTCTGATTGTTCTGCCGCAGCCGCATCCCCCTGCCCGCTTCACGGCTCTAGAAGAAGGCGCTCTCGTTACTTTAATGGGCTGAAATGCTGAAACCCGCTTTTTCATCATCCATAACCTCCATGCCTTTAATGTACTTTATAGTTTATGTGGCGCGGACAGAATGTGTTTCTCCATTTTTATCACGATTTGATTTTCCGAAACATATAAACGAAAAACATGCAGGCCCGGCAAACGCCCCCGTTCATTGCGGCTGCTCCTTGTTTCGCCAGCATCCGTCACCGGTCTCCCGATGTTATGAATCGAACTTTTCCATTACCCACTCCATAAAAGAAGCTCCCCCAGCAATCGCCAATATCACAAGGAGCGGATGAAAGATAATGGGATAGAACATATTACCGATATAAAGAACAGCAGCACACCAAATCCCTGTACACCAATAGCAGCTCAGCAGCTCTCCGACCCAGCGGCGCAAACCGCTTCCCTTAACGCTTAAAAATGATTGGACCGTTCCATCTGGCAGTATTTCTTCCACCGTTTCGTGAAATGGCTTCCGTAAAAATGCGGTAATCGAATCGTACATCATTAATCTCGTTAAGCGAAACGTGCTTAAAATAAAAAGAAAAAGCTCAGTAACGGTCACGTTGCTCTTCTTCTCCTTTCTCTAACAGCCCGATCAATGCAAGGGAAACAACCTCCTTTCTCGGAATGACATCCTCTCCGAAAACGGTGTCGATAATGATTTCCGTTCCATCGTACTGGCGGATGATTCCTTCTCTTTCTCCGTCCGTACTCATGAGCTTGCATTTTATATTGGAAAGATGCGCTGGGAGATTGGCCAAAAATGACAGTTGTTCTTCGAGCGACATCTGTTGAAATTGTTTTTCCTGCTGCTGGTCAAGATTTTTTTCGTCAAATCCTTTACTTCTTACTTTTTGCCCGGCGGCGGCTCTGCTTTGAAACGTCCGCTGCATGTAAGCGACCACACGGTCCAGCTTTGGCTGCACGATATAAAGAAGCGGCTTATTTTCAACCATGTCACGCCGTTCCATTTATCATCACCTCCTTTTTTCGGCTGTTGCTTTATTATATGTATGCCGTTTATCGCAAGAATTGCCCAGAAGTTTGTCAAAAAAACAAGCTGCTCCTTTTATCAAGGAACAGCTCGCCAGTTTGTTGTTTCAGCAGCGCTTTCCGCTCCAAGACGAGCGTGCCGCAGCATTCACTGATTAATACCCTAAAATATGATATCCAGAATCGACATGGATAATTTCGCCCGTAATGCCACGCGACAAATCGCTAAATAAAAACAGCGCCGTATCGCCGACTTCTTCTTGCGTCGTCGTGCGCCGGAGTGGAGCGCGTTCTTCAATTTGTTTTAAAATCGCGTTAAAATCGCTAATTCCTTTTGCCGACAGCGTCCGAATCGGTCCGGCCGAAATCGCGTTGACGCGGATGCCATACTTTCCTAAATCGTTTGCTAAATATTTAACGCTGGCATCCAACGACGCTTTCGCCACTCCCATAATGTTATAATTTTGCACGACGCGCTCGCCGCCAAGATAGGTTAATGTTACGATGCTTCCGCCTTCCGTCATCAGCTCTTTCGCTTCTCTAGCAACCGCGGTTAAGGAATAGGCGCTGATGTTGTGGGCTAGCAAAAATCCTTCGCGGCTTACTTTCATATATTCTCCGCTTAAATCTTCTCTGTTCGCAAACGCAATGCAATGGGCAACCCCATGAATGACGCCGACTTGCTCCTTAATTTTCTGGAAACACTGGACAATTTCCTCATCTTTCGTCACATCGCAAGGAAGAAGCAGGGAGCTTTCATCTTCCAGCGTATCTACAAGGGAACGAACCTCTTTTTCAAAACGCTCACCGGCGTATGTAAAAATAAGACGCGCCCCCGCCGCATGCAAAGATCTCGCGATTCCCCAAGCGATGCTGCGCTTATTCGCCACTCCCATCACAACATATGTGCGCCCTTTTAATGATAAATTCATTCGCCATCCTCCTATATCGATGAAATTAATATTTGTTATTAGTACCTAGTATTAACTTTATTATATGATAAGTCTTGCCGAAAGTAAATGTGTCAAACCTCTTTGCAAAAATGCCGTAATTCGCTAATATGGTATATGGCATGTTTTTATTATTACGGAGAGGGTCAAATATGGGACAAGATCGGCTATCGCAATCGAAACTGGATTATAATTTATTGTTTATTTTGTTTTTAATGGCGATTGTCAGCGCGATTGCCATTCATAGCGCCGAGGCGACGCTGCCGGAAAAATTGCAAAACGTCAATTTTGCCTATAAGCAATTGCAATGGTATGCGATCGGTGCTGGCGTGATCGCGTTGACGATGATTATCGACTATGACCGGTTTTTCCAAATCGCTTGGTATTTATATGGATTTGGCATGCTGCTGCTTCTCGGACTGGAATTGAATGTCCCAGGCACGATGACAATTAAAGGAGCAACTAGCTGGTACAAGCTTCCAGGCGGGAACTTTCAGCCATCCGAGCTGATGAAAATTTTTATGATTATCGTCCTTAGCCGCATTATCGTTAACCATCGCGAGAAATATCCAGAACCGACGATCAAAGATGATTTCAGGCTGCTTGGCAAAATCGCGCTAACCGTATTGCCGCCGCTTATTTTGCTGGCAAAGCAGCCGGATTTAGGAATGTCGATGGTGTTTGTCGCCATTACTGGTTCGCTCGTGCTCGTTTCCGGCATCCGCTGGCGCATCATTTTCGGCATTATCCTTTCTGTGGTAGCGGTAGTAGCGACAGTTGTATTTATTTTCTTTCAGTTTCCCGACTTTTTCCATAAGTATATTATAAAAGAAGATTACCAATTAAACCGCTTCTACGGCTGGCTTGCTCCTTATGAGTATTCCAATGAACAAGGGTTCCAGCTTATCCGCTCTCTGCTTGCCATCGGTTCCGGAGAATTGTATGGAAAAGGCTTTGGCAATTTGCAAGTATATCTTCCAGAGGCGCACACCGACTTTATTTTCGGCGTCATCTCTGAGCAGTTTGGCTTTATCGGTGCCAGTGTCGTTATTTCCCTCTTTTTCTTGCTCGTATACCGCATGGTGCATATCGCCTTAGAGAGCAATGATCTTTACGGAAGCTATCTATGTGCCGGCGTCATCGGCATGATTACGTTCCAAGTGTTTCAAAACATTGGCATGACGATCGGCTTAGTGCCAATCACTGGCCTTCCCCTCCCATTTATTAGTTACGGGGGAAGTTCGCTCGCCACGTATATGCTGGCAATCGGCCTTGTCCTTAACGTGCATTCGCGCACGAAAAAATTTATGTTTTCTTCGGATGAATAAAAAGCCGCATGATGAGCGGCTTTTTATTTTATAATAATCATGCCGTTCACACATCTTTGGATTTGGAAGAAGTTTCTTGATGTCTTCCATCACAGCGCTTTCATAAAGAAAAAGCAAAACTTCGCAAAAAACGGAAAAAGGAGAACGAAACGATGAAAATCGATATCATCGGCGATATTCACGGATGTTACGCAGAATTTGTAACATTAACTAAACGGCTTGGATATGAATGGAGCATGGGAATCCCCGTCCATCCTTATGGAAGAAAGCTCGGCTTCGTCGGCGATTTAACCGACCGCGGCCCACAATCATTGCAAACAGTGGAAGTTGTCTGTTCCCTTGTCGAGCGCCAGTCCGCTTATTACGTTCCCGGCAATCATTGCAATAAACTGTACCGCTTTTTTTTAGGAAGAAACGTGCAAATTACGCATGGCCTTGAAACAACAGTGGCAGAGTATCGCGCATTGCCGCCGGGCCGGCAGGATATGATTCGCCAAAAATTTATAAAACTGTATGAAACGGCACCGCTATACGCCCAGCTGGACAATGGCCGCCTTATTATCGCCCATGCCGGCATCCGCCAAGATTACATTGGGCGAACCGGCAAAAAAGTGCAAACGTTCGTGCTTTACGGCGATATTACGGGAAAAACAAATCCGGACGGAACGCCCGTGAGACGGGACTGGGCAAAACATTACAATGGAGAAGCATGGATTGTATACGGCCATACTCCCGTAAAACAGCCAAGAATGATCAATCATACGATCAACATTGACACCGGCTGCGTATTTGGCGGCGCGCTGACCGCTTTTCGCTATCCGGAAATGGAGACCGTTTCTGTCCCTTCTTCCATGCCATATGTACCGGAAAAATTCCGAACGTTTGACTAGCGCCAATCCCTGTCTCCTACGAACGAAGCCGCTCGATCAGCCGCTGCATATCATCGGGAAGCGGGCAGGAAAACGTATATGCCTGTTTCTTCAACGGGTGGAAAAACGAAAGTTCTTTGCTGTGCAGCGCCTGGCGGTCAATCGCATTCCGGCTCCCGCCATACAATTCATCCCCGGCAAGCGGATGGCCGATATGTGCCAGATGAACGCGAATTTGGTGGGTGCGGCCTGTCTCAAGCTGCAAGGATAAGTGCGTATAATCACGGAACCGTTGCAGCACGCGAAAGTGTGTAACGGCGCGCTGCCCGTCTTCGCGAACTTCCCGCGCAATAATGCTGTCGCTTTTCCGGGCGATCGGCGCATCAATCGTCCCTTCGTCCTTGCTGACGCGTCCGTGGCAGATCGCTTCATACCGCCTTGCCACTTTGCCTTGTTTTTGCAATGTGGATAAAAGATGATGAATATGGCGGTGCTTGGCGATCAGCACAAGCCCGGAAGTATCGCGGTCAAGCCTTGTCACAACATGAATCGTCGATGTTAATTGCTGCTTTTCGTAATGATATAGCAGCGCGTTGGCGAGCGTGCCGCCCGGATGCTCGCGCGATGGAATCGTCGCCATGAACGGCGGCTTATTGACGACGATGACATGCTCATCTTCATACACAATATCTAAAGGAATCGCTTCTGGTGCCATTCCTTCGCTTGGCAGTTCCGGAGGAAATACGACGCGCAGCGTCTCCCCTTCGCCAAGGCGGTGGCGGACCGTCACCGGCTGATCATTGACATAAATCGCTCCGCCATGAAATTTAATATCGATCAATGCCGTTTTTGAAATCCCGTTTTCTTTTAAAAACTCGCGAATAAGTTTGCCTTCGTCTTGTTTTGTAACAATCCAAGTGAGCGTAAACTGCGACAACATTGTCTACCTGCCTTTATGTGCTTGTTTGTCAATCGGCGATAAATGAATCGCGCACCCGCTTCCAAAACGGAAACGGCCGAAAGCGTGCAAAACGAATTTTCTCATTGGCGACACGGCACTGAATCGATTTCACGTCTTTATGCAACAGGGATAAATGGTCAATCGTAATTTGAAAATCGACATTGTTTACCGGTTTTAATATGCATGTATGATGGGCGGGAAGAACGAGCGGCGATCCGATCGTGCGGAATACCCGGTTGTTAATCGACGCCATCTCGGTAACTTGGATGGCCTCAAGCGACGGATGCAATATCGCACCGCCCAGCGCTTTGTTATATGCCGTGCTTCCTGTTGGCGTAGAGATGCATAACCCGTCTCCACGAAACGTTTCAAAAAGATCGCCGCGAATTTCCACATCGATCACCAGCGTGCCGCTGACGCTTTTCACCGTGCATTCATTTAAAGCAAGATATTTCGTTTCACGCTCCCCGTTGATGTAGCGAATGGTCACTTCCAATAACGGATATTCCACGACTTGGTATGGTGTTTTCGCAATGGCGATGACTAATTTTTCGATTTCTTCCGGTACCCAGTCGGCGTAAAATCCTAAATGACCGGTATGAACACCGACAAACGCCGTTTTATCCAAGCGGCGGCAATAGCGATGGAACGCATAAAGCAGTGTGCCGTCGCCGCCGACGGAAATAACAAGATCAGGTTCGTCTTCATCATACTGTAAATCAAAATCAAGCAAATATGTTTTAATTTTTTGCGTAAGTATGTTCGATGTCTCATCTCCTTTGGACGTAACGGCAAATTTCATCGGCGCTTGCTTTTCTTTCATCGTTATTCCCCTTTTGCATCCTGTTTTCGTGAAAAAGCTGCTTGTGCTTCTTGAATTTCGAAGCGGATTTTTGACATTTCTTCATCCAAACGGTACGCCGCTTCCGCAGCGCGCTGCAACCTTACTTTAATATCTTCGGGAAAGCGGCCGCTATATTTATAGTTTAACGAATGTTCAATTGTTGCCCAAAAATTCATGGCGAGCGTCCGGATTTGAATTTCTGCTAAAATTTTCTTTTCTCCGCAAATCGTTTGCACCGGATAGCGGATCACCATATGATAAGAGCGATAGCCGCTCTCTTTTTTTTGGGTGATGTAATCCCGTTCTTCGACAATTTCAAAATCATTCCGTTTGCGAAGCAGCTCTACTACCGTTTTAATATCATCGACAAATTGGCACATCATGCGGAGCCCCGCGATATCTTGCATTTGTTCTTCCAATTTGTCAAGCGGAATATTTTTCTTTTGCGCTTTATCGAGAATGCTTGCCACCGGCTTTACTCTTCCAGTAACAAATTCAATCGGCGAATGCACTCCCAGCATTTCAAACTGGGCGCGCATTCCTTTCAATTTCACTTTTAGTTCTTCAACCGCCTGTTTGTATGGCGCCAAAAACAAATCCCAATGTTTGACCATGATACCACCACCAATGTTATGTAAGAAAAATTTCTTTTACTGCCTGCTCCATTTGTTCACCGTAATTGGCGTTTCCATCAATATTTTCAATTAAATACGCCAGCTCTTCCTTGAAATTGGTCAGTTCCAGTTCCGCCATTCCACTTTGCAAAAAGACCGGAATGCTCTCCGTTAATACTTGTTTCATATCGGTCCAATGCTCATATGGAATTGTTACGTAAATAAAATCTTCCTCGGTTTCCAATATATAAATAAACGCGATATTATCTGAATCAACAAGCATATGATTTTTCGGTTTTGCATGTTCCAGCGAAAATGGGGAATCATTGCTGATCAGCCATAATCGCTCGTTTCGTTTTTCTATTTTTTCCACCATTAATTTCTTTCGCATGCCCAATCTCCTTCCACATGAACAATTCTTTTTTATTTTACCATAATCACCCTATGCATAATAAGTAATTGATATTCAGCAATATACATCCGATAATAAAGTTGAAGAGAATATAAAAGGGGAGCAAATATGGAACAAGAAATAGAAATCGAATTTAAAAATTTATTGACGAAAGAAGAATTTGACAGAATTCGGCAAGCGTTTCATATTGCTGACAATGCTTTTGAGCATCAAGAAAACCATTATTTTGACACACCGCAGTTTTTGCTGAAAGACAAGCGCGCGGCGCTGCGAATCCGCGTGAAAAACGGCAGCTATACATTAACATTGAAACAGACGGCGGCGCACGGCGCTTTGCTTGAGACACATGAGCAGCTGACAAAAGAGGAAGCGGACGCACTCTTAAACGGTACAGCCGTTGTCCAAGGCTCTATTGCGCAAATTCTTCGGGAAATTGGCGTCCCGCCTGAACAGCTGCGGCATTTCGGCACATTGGCAACCGACCGTGCGCAATGGGCGTACGAAGGCGGCACATTGTTTCTTGACCATAGTCATTACTTACAAACTGATGATTACGAGCTGGAGTACGAAACAGAAGAGGCAGAAAGCGGAAGACAGCGGTTTTTACAGCTTCTTGCTTCACTGCATATTCCACTTCGGCCGACTGCCAATAAAATTCAACGCCTGTTTGCGAAAAAATACGAAGAGGGGGAACCATAATGGACGTTTCAACACTTAAACTATTGCTCGAGCTTCAAGCATTGCAAACTTTCACGCCAGCCCGCGCAAATACTGTGAATCAAAGCGGCACGAACACATGGTCATTTGCGCAACTGCTCGATGAATTTTTGGAACAGCAGCAGCCAATGCCGCCAGTGAAAGAAAAACAAAATGCAACGCCTCCTTCAACAACAGGAAAATCGCTTTCCTTCAAAAGCACGGATGAAAACATCGATGCGTTGATCGCACAGGCGGCGGAAAAATATGATGTTGATCCGCAACTGATCCGCGCTGTCATCCGCCACGAGTCCAATTTTAATCCGAATGCGCTAAGCCGCGCCGGTGCAGCCGGGCTGATGCAATTAATGCCAAGCACCGCCAAAATGCTTGGGGTAGAAAACCGATTTGACCCGGCGCAAAACATCGAAGGCGGCACCAAATATTTACGAATGTTGCTTGACCGCTATAACGGCAATGTCCAGCTTGCGCTTGCTGCGTATAACGCCGGCCCCGGCAACGTCGATCGCTATGGAGGAATTCCGCCATTTTCTGAAACAAGGGCATATGTGAAAAAAGTGCTTAACACCTATAACTCCATATAATTGCTCCTTTTGTCCGAGTCACTTTGTTTGAGATAAATACGCTTCATTGTTAAAATAGCAGTAAAATCACCGTACACAAACATTTTACTCAAAGGAGCATTCACAATGGCTGAACAATGGCAAACACTCTACGAGGCGATCGGTGGAGAAAAGACGGTTGCAAGGCTTGTGGAAGCTTTTTATAAACGCGTTGCCAAACATCCTGATTTAAGCCCGATTTTTCCGGACGATTTAACAGAAACGGCTAGAAAACAAAAACAATTTTTAACACAATATTTAGGAGGGCCGCCGCTTTACACGCAGGAACACGGGCATCCGATGTTGCGGGCGCGTCATTTGCGCTTTGAAATTACGCCGACTCGCGCCGAGGCATGGCTTTCCTGTATGCGTGCCGCAATGGACGAAATCGGTCTGTCTGGACCAGCGCGCGAACAATTTTATCACCGTCTCGTTTTAACTGCCCATCATATGGTCAACACCCAAGACAATTTAGAAGGAAAGGGGTATTCCCTTGAATGACAAATTAACTGGGAAAGCTGCCCCGGATTGGTGGCATGCTTCCCAGTCGCGCAGCAACGAGACAAAGCCGTTGGAAATTTATTTGTTCATTGATCCACTCTGCCCGGAATGTTGGGGGCTTGAACCAATTATCAAAAAACTGGTGATTGAGTACGGACGTTTCTTTACATTGAAACATGTGTTAAGCGGAAAGCTGGCGACGCTTCATATGCAGAAACGCCATAAGCCGGAAATGATCGCTAAAGTGTGGGAGCGGACGGCAAGCCGTTCGGGAATGTCTTGCGATGGGAGCCTATGGCTGGAGAATCCTATTTCTAGTCCATTTGCCGCATCGATCGCTATTAAAGCGGCAGAATTGCAAGGCAAACGCGCAGGGATCCGTTTCTTGCGCCAGTTGCAAGAATTATTGTTTTTGGAAAAGCAAAATGTCTCCGATATTTCCGTGTTGATCGATTGCGCGACGCGCGTCGGTCTGGACGTCGATGAATTTGTTCGCGATTTGCAGTCGCCAAGCGCGTCAAAAGCGTTTCAATGCGATTTAAAAATTACATCCGAGATGGACGTAAACGAAATTCCAACGCTCGTCTTTTTTAACGAAAACATTGAAGATGAAGGAATCAAAATTTCCGGATGCTATCCTTACGAGATTTACGTTGAACTGATTTATGAAATGCTTGGCTTTCAACCCGAACCATCCCCTCCTCCCCCGCTCGAGTCATTTTTAAGCCATTTTAAATTCGTCGCCACAAAAGAAATCGCAGTTGTTTATAATATGACCGTAAATGAAGCGGAAAAAGAAATGAAAAAACTGCAGTTAAAACAAAAAGTAGAAAAAGTGCCAGTAAAACACGGAACATTTTGGCGCTATATCTCAAAAGAAAATTAAGGAAAAGCCCGGCGTTTTGCCGGGCTTTTCCTTTTGTCAAGACAACAAAGGGGATGGGAGAAATTTTTCACGGTCAAACAAAGGGGTATAAAGTTTTTGTGATTTTATTCACGATATTATCTTAACAAACGATATAAGGTTTTGACAACTACTTTGTGCTTTTGTTCACATTATTGTCATAAATATGGAAGAAATCATCTTTTTCTTCACCATACTCATATAATGAATAGCAGGGTCAACAGAAAGGAGGAAAAAATGAAACGAATCACGCTGTTCATTTGGGGATTCATTGTGCTCATCGCCTTTTGTTTCAATTTGCTTGGCCTGATGCATCTTATTCCCCCGCTGATTACGATGCCACTTTTATTTTTTTCGATTTTTGGCTTTTTAGCAACTTGGAACAGCCGCAATCAATTTAAAGGATTTTATCAAAAGCGAATGTGGCAATAACGCCACATTCGCTTTTCCGTTTACGACAATAGCTGTTCCATTTCTTCCAGTTTTTCTGCGAATACTTGGCAAGCCTGGCGGATCGGCTCCGCGCTCGTCATATCCACTCCCGCTTTTTTCAACACTTCAATCGGATAGTCGGAGCTGCCTGCTTTTAAAAACTCGATATAGCGCTTCACGGCCGGCTCCCCTTCTTCTAATATTTGTCTGCTTAATGCGGTCGCCGCGCTAAAGCCGGTTGCGTATTGATAAACATAATAGTTGTAGTAAAAATGCGGAATACGCGCCCATTCTAATCCGATTTCCTTATCGACAACAATATCATCGCCAAAATATTTTTTGTTTAATTCGTAATACATGGAAGTCAATGAATCCGCTGTAAGCGCTTCGCCTTCCTGCGCCTTAATATGAATCATATGTTCAAACTCGGCAAACATCGTTTGGCGGAAGACCGTTCCGCGGAACCCTTCCAAATAATAGTTAAGCAAATATAACCGTTTTTTCTCGTCATCGATCGTTTTTAATAAATAATCATTTAACAGCGCTTCGTTGCATGTCGATGCAACTTCAGCGACAAAAATCGAATAATTTCCATACGGATACGGCTGCGTTTTGCGCGTGTAATAGCTATGCACAGAATGGCCGAATTCGTGGACCAGTGTAAACAAATTATTGACGTTATCTTGCCAATTAAGCAAAATATACGGATTTGTTCCGTACGCTCCTGACGAATAAGCACCGCTTCGTTTTCCCTTGTTTTCGCGCACGTCAACCCAGCGGTTTTCCAGGCCTTCCTTGACGATGCGAATATATTCGTCGCCGAGCGGAGCAAGCCCTTTTAACATGTATTCTTTCGCTTCTTCATACGTCACTTCCATTTTCACATCTTGCACAAGCGGGGTGTATAAATCATACATGTGCAATTCGTCAAGCCCAAGCACTTTTTTGCGCAAACGAACGTAGCGGTGCAACAGCGGCAAATGTTCATGAATCGTTTCAATCAAATTATCGTATACACTTTCAGGGATGTTATTATTGCTTAACGCCGCTTCTCGCGCCGATTTATAGCGGCGGACGCGCGCGAAAAAGTTGTCTTTTTTCACCGCGCCGGCGAGTGTGCTGGCAAATGTGTTTTTATACTTTTCGTACGTCTCATATACCGCTTTAAACGCATCGCGCCGCACGCGGCGGTCCGTGCTTTCCAAAAAGCGAATAAAACGGCCATGCGTTACTTCCACTTCTTCCCCATTTTCATCGATAATCGTCGGGAACGTTAAATCGGCGTTATTCAGCATGCCGAATGTCGTCGAAGATGCTTGCATGACTTCTGCCGCTTGGGCCAGAATCGCCTCTTCTTCGGCGGACAACACATGCGGGCGCTGGCGGTTAATTTCATCTAAAGCGTGTTCATACAGCTTTAATTCTTTTTTCTCTTCTAAAAACGCACGCAATTTCGCCTCATCGATCGCCAAAATTTCCGGCACGATAAATGCCATCGCGCTTGACGCTTCGCTGTAAAGGCTTGTCGCTCGATCGTTCAGCCCTTGATAAAAAGCGTTGGTCGTATCTTGGTCATAGCGCATATGCGCATATGTATACAGCTTGCCAAGACGCATGGATATCTTATCTTGGTATTGCAGTGCTTCGTATAACGTATCTGCCGATTCCCCCAGCCTTCCTTGATAATCCGATAATTTCGGAATCATTTTTTTCACTTCTTGAAATTCTTGCTCCCATGCTTCATCCGTTGGAAAAATGTCCTCTAAACGCCACGTTTCTTCAACAGGAATTTCACTTCGCAATGGTAACGATTTTTTTGTTTTCTTTTCATCCATTTCGCAAACCTCCTTTGGAAAATTATATCATAAATCATATTTTATTATGATCATTTCCCCTCCTCATCAATAAATCCATTCCTACCCATTTTTGTTCAGCTCCAATTCATTTATATAACGGAAAAACGGAGGCTGTCTTTTCATTTGCTCCATCATTTGTCGATCCTGCTGTATTACTTCATCCATCGTATTCGGAAAAGTAAATTCTTTTACTAAACGAAGGCATTTGCGGCCTTCCCACTGAAAATAGCCAAGCTTTGTCAGCAATTGCAAATACTCATAAACCGCCTGCGTATATCGTCGTCCCGTTGCGAGCGGCAGCTGGCGGGCAGCAAGCCGGCCCGCAGCCAGCCTTTCACCGATAAAACGATAAATGGAATCGAGCGGAACAAGTTTGCGTTCCGGTTGCATAAACGGGATTAACACATATGTTTGCCAAATAAACGGCGGTGTTTCAAACAAATAGCCGTGTGGCAACGGCCATCCTGCTTCGGTGGGAAAAAGGGACGGAATAATGCCCCGCCGGTAAAAATCGTAACAAATAAGCCTTGTGATCTTATCTGGATATAACGGAAAAGTAAGGCGCCATCGTTGTTTATAGTTAAGCCAATCATGCCAAAACGAGGCGGGCAGCGAAACCGCCGGAAAGGACAACAAATCGGAAAAAGAAAGCGAATGCAGCGGCTGCACAACAGGAATAGCAAATGTGCGGCGGACAGAGAACGGAATTAAATGAACGAGGCGGATAAGACGTTTTGTTTCTGAACAATAGAAGAAAAGAAGCGGGCGTGGAACAAGGGGAAAATGGTGGGCAAACATCCATTGAAAACGGGGCAATGAAATATGATGGTTCCGGTAGCGCAGATGATGTGCTCCAAGAATCCAAATTGGGCGGATTCCTTTCGCCCGATAGGAATCGTTGCGTTTCCGGAACAATATCTCACGAATGGCAGAGCATTGATATTCTACCGCATATATGAAATGATGATGTGCAACAAGGATGTCTGGGCGCTGTTGAACCGGCGGTAAATATGGCTCCAATTTTGCCTGTATGTTCTGGCGTTGAAGCCAAGAAAATAAATCGAATTTTCCGGTCAAATGGCGCGCTGATTCCGGCTCGTGCTCGTATGGGCACGCGTCATCTTTTTTATGCGCAAAATGCGGAATGCGGTGATTGCCAAGCTTTAATACGACTTCCCGCTTGCAGGCAGGACAAAAAAACGATTCCTTCCTTTTTAATCGGACTAGCTCTTCCTTCGTCCAAGCCTTGGCAAGTGAAACAACCTCTCCATTTCGCAACAGCGCGACAAGCAAAATATCACATCCTTTTGTCATATATGTTTCTTTATCTATTCGGCAAAAGCAGCCTGTTTTCCTGTTTTTTGTCCGCCAATCCATAAAAAATGATAAATGCCCGGCACCGTTTCCGGGCGAAAATCATAATAAAGGGGACAACAATCTTGATACTGACTCCATCACACGAATGGACAGCGGACGGCGCCGAAATATTTCATTATTAATTTGGCTGGAATATTTTAAATCTTCAAGAAAATCAGCAACAAGTTTTTTTGTGCTATCCGTATGATATAAAAAGGCATTCACTTCAAAATTAAGATGAAAGCTGCGCATATCCATATTTGCTGTGCCGATCGATGCCAATTCCCCATCGACGATCATGATTTTGCTATGCAAAAATCCTTTTGAATATTCATAAATTTTCACACCGGCTTCCAACAGTTCCGGAAAATAGGAACGCGAAGCATAAAAGACGATTCTTTTATCCGGCCGCCTTGGCGCCAAAATGCGGACGTCAATCCCGCTTAATGCAGCGACCTTTAGCGCCGTTAAAATATCTTCGTCCGGCACGAAATACGGTGAAGCAATCCAGATCGACCGCTGCGCGGATGTAATCATGGCAAAATATAAATGCTTAATGACTTCCCATTTTTGGTCAGGGCCGCCCGCGATTAATTGGACTCCCCCTTGCCCATCATAATGGACAAGCTGCGGGGATAAATATTCTGGCGTCAATAGCGTCTTTCCGGTCATATAATACCAGTCTTGCAAAAAAATAAGCTGCAATGTGCGTACGGCTTCGCCGCGGATCCATAAATGCGTATCGCGCCAAAAACCGAAATATTTATCTTTTCCTAAATATTCATCACCGATATTCAATCCTCCGACAAAGCCAACCGTTCCATCAATAACAATAATTTTCCGATGATTACGAAAGTTGATTTTGTTGTTTAAAAATGGCAAACGGACTGGAGAAAAAGGAATCATTTCCACTCCTGCATCGCGCAGCTCTTGAATATACGTTTTAGATAATTTCCAGCTCCCGACAGCATCATAAAGAAAACGGACATGCACCCCGCTTTTTGCCTTTTCCACTAAAATCGCTTTCAGCTGTTGGCCAACTCCATCATGGCGGACAATATAATATTCTAAATGAATATGATGCGTCGCTTTCTTTAATTCTTCAAAAATAGTGGAAAATGTTTCTTGACCGTTTGTCAATACTTTTGTTTCTGTCGCAAGAGAAACAGGGCTTTTTCCGATGCGGTGAGCAAGCTGAAGCAGCGGGCGTTGGTGTTCGGCGATCGCCAGTTGTTCCACATCCCATTGGTGATGCGTTTGAAACTTTAAAAATGTTTGTTCATCGAGCATCGCCTTTTTTTGGAAAAGCCTCTGTTTCCTGTAATTTTTTCCAAACATCAAATAAAAGAAAAAGCCAAGCACCGGAAAGCTGCCGAGGACAACAAGCCACGCGATCGTATGCGCGGGTCTCCGGTTTTCAAGGGAAATGACAAATGCAATAAAAATAACGGAACAGGAAATTAAAATACTAAGGACGCCGAGCAGCCTTCCTTCCCAATAATCGTTTGTCAAAAATAAAAAGACCGCTACAACTAGGACAAAAATAATAACCCTTAATGTGTTCCGCAATGATGCTCACCTTACCTATTCTCTAGACTTTTCTATGCGCTCGAAGAAAACGCCGATTTCAGCGGATGAAATCGGCGCTTATTTCAACGGAAAATGTTTTTTCAATGTCTCTAAAGCATTGTCGCGGATAATTTCTTTTCCATATTCCTCTAAGCGGTAAATCGTCACTTGCGAATCTGTGCCATACTCTAAAAGCAAGCTCAAAATGTTGTCCATTTCATATTCTGTATAATCTTCCTCGCTAAATTGGACGAACAAGTAATATCGGCGCTCAAATTGGAAAAGGCGGTTCACAAGCCCTGTAAAGTTGGCGCGGTGGGCAAGGGAAATCAAATCTTCAATATCTTTAAAGCAAATCGTAAACTGAAGGATCTCCTTATCGCTATTGGCAAACGATTCATCATTGCGTACAATATGAAAATGATGGTCAAGCAATTCTTCCATTTTTTCATCAACTGGAAAATCACGCAATCTTTCTTCCGGGAGAGGAAGTTCCAGCTTGCTTCCATCCTTCGATAGCTGCGCTTTTGTGACAAGCACTTCTAATCCTTTATCCAGCGCCTGCACTTGGATCCAAAGGGGCCCCTCAAGTGAAAAATCGCCTTCGCTATGAACTTCATCCATCATTTCCCAAAACAATTCTTCGCTGCGCTCGCGGTTATACCAAATCTCTTCGCGGTCAAAACCGCGCTCCTCTATATCAACATAAGAAATATAAAACTTCACCGTATGTTCATTAATTCGCTCTATTTCCATAGCGCAGACTCTCCCTTCCTAAATAAAGAATAAAAGTTGAAGGGATTTTTACCCCCAAAACATTCTATTTAAATACAAGATAACATCTTGTACTTTTATTTTATGATAAAAAGCGAAAGAAGGGAAATAAAAAAACCACGTTTTTAAAAATTGGTTATGAAATGAAACATGCCCTACTATAATGGTGGTGAAAACAAAAGAAATGAGGGGCACGCATGATCGGCGAATATGTGACATCGATTCTTCTTATTATCGGCATTGATATCGTTCTTGGCGGAGATAACGCCGTTGTCATCGCTTTAGCGAGCCGCAACCTGACTGAACAAAAGCGGAACATCGCGATTGTCCTCGGCACAGCGTTGGCCATTTTCATCCGCATTCTCTTAACAGCGGCGGTTGTGATGTTATTGAAAATTCCATTTTTACAGTTGGCCGGCGGTTGCGTGTTGCTTTGGATTTCCTTAAAGCTGCTGATCCAAAAAGACGAAGCGGCTGCAGCGATTCCATCGGAAACATCGCTTTGGAAAGCGATACAAACAATTGTAACGGCCGATATTGCAATGGGATTGGACAATGTGATCGCGGTCGCCGGGGCCGCACATGGGCACACTTCGCTTGTGGTGTTCGGATTTCTTCTTTCCGTCCCCATTATCATTTTAGGCAGTAAGCTAATTCTTTACGCGATGGAACGCTATGCTTTCCTCGTTTATATTGGCGGAGCCCTGTTAGCCTATACCGCGGGAAAAATGATCATCGAAGAACAGCAAATATCCCGTTTGTACAATAGTGTTGCTTCGTGGAAGCCGGAATTCCCGCTGATGATCGCGGCATTTATTACCTTATTGGGATTCATCATCAACCGGCGCAACGCACAGCACTGGACGTAGTGACACTAAAAAAATGAGAACAAACTTCTGCATGGAAAACCATGCAGAAGTTTGTTCTCCTTATTCGTTAACGAGACGTTGCGCTTGACGAAGTTGATATGCCCGCACTTTCCGCGGCAAGAAACGGCGAATTTCGTCTTCATTATAACCGACTTGCAGCCGTTTTTCATCAATAATAATCGGTCTGCGCAAAATTCCAGGATGTTTTTGAATGAGTTCGTATAAATCTTGCAACGGCAACGACTCGAGATTGATGTTTAACTTTTGGAAAACTTTTGATCTTGTTGAAATAATCTCATCAGTTCCTGTTTCCGTCATGCGCAAAATTTCTTTTATCTCCTCAATCGTTAACGGTTCGGAGAAAATATTGCGCTCTACGTAAGGAATATTATGTTTTTCAAGCCATGCTTTCGCTTTTCGGCATGACGTGCAACTTGGTGAAGTATACAATTTCACCATACTCTCACTCCCTTTCAACAAGGATCGCCTTGCCTTCTATATCAAACTGGACGAACTAGCCATAACACTCTAGCTGCAAAACATGGTAATTTGAAATAACTCTAACATAATACATTATACAATAAATGTGTAAATAAAGATATAGTTTTTCAAAAAAGTTGCCTATTTTCTTCGTTTAATTTTCACCGTTTCTTCCAAAAAACAGAAAAATCCTCTACAATAAAATTGGAACGATTGCCATGGGGGGAGAGCATTCATGAGGCAATATTTTATCGATTACATGATTGTTTCCGGACTGATCATCGGCATTACCGCATTCATGGGAGTCATTGCGGCCAGCATTGGTGAACGCATTTTCGGCGGTTCGAAACGAAAAGAACACGTTAATGAATCAAAACATATACAGAGCGGCTGGAACCTCGTCGGCGGCAAAAATAAAACGATCTCTTAAGCGGAGATCGTTTTATTTATACATCGATTGATATGTTTTATATTCCGCCTCTGAGCATAATACGAAATGGCCCGGGGTAATTTCGCGGAATTCCAGCTCTTCCCCTTCTTTATACTGATGCTGCGACGGGTCGTAAATAATCCGTTTCCGCGTCCGTTCTGTTTCCGGATCAGGAAGCGGAATGGCTGACAATAACGCTTTTGTGTATGGATGAATCGGATTGCGGTACAATTCTTCTGCATCGGCAAGCTCGACCATTTTGCCGAAATACATCACGCCAATGCGGTCGCTAATATATTTGACCATGGACAAATCATGGGCGATAAACAAATACGTCAGCCCTTTTTCACGCTGCAGCTTTTTCATTAAATTCACCACTTGCGCCTGAATCGACACATCCAGCGCGGAAATCGGCTCATCGGCGATGATAAACTCCGGTTCCACCGCTAAAGCGCGGGCAATCCCGATCCGCTGGCGCTGGCCGCCCGAAAATTCGTGCGGGTAGCGGTTCGCGTGTTCGCGGTTTAAGCCAACGGTCTCCAGCAACTCATATACGCGCTGCATCCGCTCTTCTTTCGTTTTCGCCAGACCGTGAATATCGATGCCTTCAGCGATAATATCGGCAACGGTCATGCGCGGATTCAGCGATGCATATGGGTCTTGGAAGATCATTTGCATTTTTCGCTTCAACTCTTTTAATTCTTTCGCTGAATGTTTGCCATGGACATTTATCCCATTAAAAAGAACTTCTCCGCCTGTCGCTTTATATAGTCCAATAATCGTCCGTCCCGTTGTCGACTTGCCGCAACCCGACTCTCCAACAAGGCCAAGTGTTTCCCCTTTATAAATATCGAAAGTAACGCCATCCACCGCTTTCACGACATTTCCGCCGCCGACTGGAAAATACTGTTTCAAATTTTTCACTTCAATAAGCTTCTGTTTTTCTGGCATATTACTCACTCTCCCTTACTATAATTGGTTGAGGATAATTGGTGGAGAGCTTGCGCAATCGCCGTTTTACCGCTTCCGGCGGCTCAACTTTCGGCGCATCTGGATGAAGCAGCCATGTTGCGGCATAATGGGTATCGGAAATTTGAAACAGCGGCGGCTCCATTTCAAAATCAATTTTCATCGCATACGGATTACGCGGCGCAAACGCATCACCTTTTGGCGGATTCGTCAAATCCGGCGGCGTGCCTGGAATCGACGCCAACTCAGTCTTATCATCACTATCAAGGCTTGGCATAGAAGCAAGCAAGCCCCATGTATAAGGATGTCTCGGGTCGTAAAAAATTTCATCAACCGTTCCCATTTCAACGATTTTCCCCGCATACATCACGGCGACGCGATCAGCTACGTTGGCTACTACTCCTAAATCATGGGTAATAAAAATAATGGCTGTCCCTGTTTTTTTCTGTATATCTTTCATTAATTCTAAAATTTGCGCCTGAATGGTTACATCAAGGGCAGTGGTTGGTTCGTCGGCAATTAACAGCTTTGGATTGGAAGCCAAAGCAATCGCAATCATCGCGCGCTGCCGCATCCCTCCAGAAAACTCGTGCGGATATTGATCGACACGCTTTTCCGGCATCGGAATCCCAACCAACCGCAACAATTCAATGGCCCGCTCTTTTGCCGCTGATCTCGGCATTTTTTGATGTTTCATGACCGCTTCCATAATTTGCTTTCCGACTTTCATCGTTGGATTGAGCGATGTCATCGGATCTTGAAAAATCATCCCGATATCTTTTCCGCGGATTTGTTCCATTTCTTTATCCGTTTTTTTAACAAGATCTTCCCCATCAAATATGATTTGGCCATTTTTTATTTTTCCCGGCGGAGTAGGAATAAGGCGCATAATCGTTTGTGAAGTAACGCTTTTTCCAGAGCCTGATTCCCCAACAATCGCCAATGTTTCTCCCTTATTTACATAAAAGCTCACTCCGCGGACCGCTTGCACTTCGCCCCCGTATGTTTGAAACGATACTTCCAAATTTTTTACTTCTAACAGCTTTTCCATATTCTCATCACCCTACTTACGCAATTTCGGATCTAATGCATCGCGCAGCCCATCTCCCACCACATTAAAAGCAAAAATAGTTAAGCAAATAAATGTGGCTGGGAAAAACAGACGCCATGGATAATATTGCAATGCTTGCACTCCTTCAGAAGCCATTGTCCCCCAACTTGCTAACGGTTGTGGAACACCTAATCCTAAATAGCTTAAAAATGCCTCTGTAAAAATGGCGTTAGGAATCGTTAACGTCATCGTAACAAGAATCGAGCCCATGGCATTAGGAATCAAATGCTTAAACATGATTCTGGACGTGCTTGCGCCAAGTGTTCGCGCTGCCAATACATATTCCTGGTTTTTCAACTGCAACACTTGTCCGCGAACAATACGAGCCATATTGACCCATCCGGTAATCGTCATGGCAAGAATCATCGTCCCTAACCCTTGTCCCAAAATAACCATTAATATGATGACTAAAAGCAAATAAGGAACTCCGTATAAAATATCAGCGATACGCATCATGATTTCATCCGTTTTTCCGCCACGGTAGCCGGCAATTCCTCCCCAAAGGACGCCAATGACCAAATCGATCAGCGCTGCGGCTAATCCGATAAACAAAGAAATGCGGGCACCATACCATGTGCGAGTAAATATATCACGTCCAAGTTCATCGGTTCCAAACCAATGTTTAGAAGAAGGCGGCTGGTTCGTATTCATTAAATCGTTCGTTGCGTAATCATAGTTGGTCATATACGGTCCAAAAATGGCCATGAACACTAAAAGAATTAATAAAATTAATCCAAACATAGCTAACTTATTTTTTCGAAAACGTATCGAAACATCTTTCCAAAACGAAAGACTCGGTTTTGACAACTTCTCCGCTTCCCCAACATCGGCTACCGCCGGCTGAAACATCTCTTTTGGAATCTGCTGCATGATTACTCCCCTTTCTTACCACCGGCTAACTTAATGCGTGGATCAATGAAGCCATAAGCAATATCCACAAGCAACACAGACAATAATAATAGAATACTGTAAAACACCGTAACCCCCATAATCGTTGTATAGTCGCGGTTTGTAATACTTGTTACAAAATGGCTTCCGAGTCCGGGTATCCCAAAAATTTTTTCAATCACAAAGCTGCCTGTTAAAATTTGCGCGGATAAAGGTCCTAAGTATGTTACAACTGGAAGGATCGCGTTGCGGATTGCGTGCTTCACCGTAATTTGTCTGCGCGAGAGCCCTTTTGCTTTTGCCGTGCGAATATAGTCGTTACTTAATACTTCCAACATGCTAGAACGGGTTAAACGAGCAATAAACGCCGTTGGCGTTGCGGCCAGCGCAAGCGCAGGCAGCACCGTATGTTGCAGCGATTCCCAACGAGCAACCGGGAACCATCCCAACTTGATCGCTAAAAAATACTGCAAAACGGATGCCATAATAAAGCTTGGAACAGAGATTCCGAGAACAGCGAAAACCATTGCCCCATAATCTTGCCATTTATTGTGGTTCAACGCCGCGATAATTCCTAGTAAAATCCCAACACTGATCGCAATGAATAATGATTCCATGCCAAGAAAAAAGGACACGGGAAATCCTTCATTAATTAAGTCGTTAACCGTCTGCCCTTTATATTTAAACGAAGGTCCGAAATCCCATTTCGCGACAGAAACTAAATAATCAACATATTGGATATACCACGGCCGATCTAGTCCATAATATTCATTCAAGTTTTTCTCAATTTCCGGCGGAACTTGCTTCTCACTCGAGAACGGCCCTCCCGGAGCAGCCCTCATTAAAAAAAATGTCGCTGTTACAATTAAAAACAAAGACATAAGCATATAAAGTAGCCGCTTGCTTATATATCTTAACAAATTTCCTGCACCTCCATTTTCTTGCAATACGTCTTAACAGGAAATGAAGGTATATGAGCCGAAAAAACCCATATACCTTCTTCACCTTTCACTGCGGTTTTATTCAAAATATGCCCACTTAAATTGGACATCGCCAAGGCCAGACACTTCTACACCTTTCAAGTTGTCTTTTTGCACCCATGTATTCGTGTAGAAGTAAACTGGCGCTATAGGCATTTCATCCATTAAAATCGCTTCTGCCTGTTTTAGCAATTCTTTCCGTTTTTCCGGGTCTGTTTCTTTCTGAGAATCGATTAATAACTGTTTGTATTGCGGATTTTCCCAGTTTGTATCGTTATTTCCGCCTTCTTTGTCGCGGAACAGTTCTAGGAAGTTGATCGGATCGTTAAAGTCGCCTGACCAGCCCATCCGTCCGATTTGATAGTCACCGGAGTGCAGCTTCTCAATGTATACTGCCCATTCCGCATTTTCCAGTTTTACTTCGATTCCTAAATTTTTCTTCCACATATCTTGAACCGCTTGAGCAATTTTCGCGTGAGCATCGTCGGTGTTATACGATAAGGTGATCGGTGGCAAATCTTTCACATCTTTTAGCCCAAGCTCTTGAAGGCCTTTTTGCAAATATTCTTTCGCTTTTTTAACATCGTTGTCTTTAAAATACCCTTTTTTGTTTTCAGGGAACATCGTCGGCGGCACAACTGCCATAGCCGGAATTTGTTCGCCTTTTGTCACATTTTCCACAATTGCTTTGCGATCGATTGCGTACGCAAGAGCTTTGCGGATATTGACATTGTTTAACGGTGTTTTTTCCGTATTAAACTTAAACATGTAAACACTAGCGATCGGTTGAATATGCAACTTGCCTTCTTTCTTTAATTGCGGTAAAGAATCTGTCGGCAATTGCCCTGTCGGCATGCCTGCCCAATCTAACTCACCATTATTAAACATCGAAAGCTCTGTATTGTTATCATTGACCATAACCATATCAATTTTGGTCAATTTGACGTTTTTTGCATCCCAGTAATTTTCGTTTTTCTCGAGAACGATCTTGTTATTGTGTTCCCAAGAAGTCATTTTGAACGGACCGTTCGAAGTGTAGTCAGGGCCAGCATTGGCATACCATTTTGGATTTTTCTGCGCAATTTTGCTGTTCACTGGGAAGTACGTATAGAACGCCGTTAATTCTAAGAAATAAGGCGTTGGATTTTCCAGTGTAACTTGCAGCGTTTTGTCGTCGATTGCTTTTACGCCGACATCTTCCGCTTTTGCTTTCCCTTCGTTAAACGCTTGACCATTTTTAACGTAATAAAGCTGATAAGCATATTGCGATTGGTTTTTCGGATCCAGCGCCCATTTCCATGCATATTCAAAGTCTTGGGCGGTAACTGGGTCGCCATTGGACCATTTGGCATCGCGCAATTTGAATGTGTATGTTTTTAAGTCTTTAGAAACTTCGTAGCTTTCTGCCATCGCTAACTGAGGTTTGCCGTCTTTAATGCGGGTTAACCCTTCAAACGTTTGGTATAACACGTTGGCGGAAACACTATCATTCGCTAAGCCCGGATTTAGCGAGAATGGCTCTGTTTTAATGTTCACATGCAATTCTTGTGGAACATCAGAGGCTTTGTTTCCTTTCTCGCCGGCGGATTCATTGCCTTTTTGGAAGCCGCCGCACGCAGAAAGGAAAAGGCTTAACGCCAACATGAAGCTCAAAAGCATAAAACTTCTTTTCTTCATGGAATTCCCCCCTAAAATAAATTTATGTTCAAAAGCTCTGCGTAAAAACGCGGAACTTTTGTTAATAAATTCAATATTTTTAAATAAAATAAAAAAATTTATTACATTTTATTTTATTATTAAAACATTGTTTATGTCATAAAAATTATTAATATATTTTAAAAATAATTTACATTTTACTTTTTTGTTTCTTTTCTGAATTTTACTTCAGTTGAGGTATGTACCGGCTCACTTCTTTCTTTTTGCTATCTGTCATTTTATATTGTTTTTTGACAATTGTAAATAAAAAATTTATTTTTATATTATTTAAAGCGTTTACATTTCAGTTATTTTAACATTTTGTTAAGAAGTAATGAGCGAAGATTTATTTTTTCTTCATTCATTGCTAAAAATGTAATTTTATTAACATAATTTCTAAAATAATGTATTTGGTAAAAAAATTATTAAATAACACTTTGAAATCAGAATAATAACTTTTCCAAAAACTTTTTGTTTGCGCTATTAAGCCATGGCGACAGCGCTTCGCAAAATTCGCCCCCACAAAGCCGTTTATTTCTCCATCACTCCTAATGCCATATATGCTCCGTTTCGCGGATAGTCCGTAACCTAACGGGTTTCTTTCACCACATCGTTGATATTGCCACATCTGCCTATTTGTTCTGTACAGTATTAATTATATTTATTTCGCTTTTTTCTATTCATTGCATAGGAGGGAAAAAGAAACTTGCATATAGCAAATAGATGTTTTACAATAAGAGTCAAAAAAAACTGGAATGAACATGCGATGAGAAAGAAGAGTACATATCGCGATGCCTTCAGAGAGCTTGTGGCTGGTGGGAACAAGCGGCTAGCAATATGGAATGGGCTTTCGAGCATCCGGCTGAACGAGAGTAGGCTTTGGACGTCTGCCTTGCGTTATCAAGGCGCCATGCGCATACAGGCATGGGCAGAGTGATTGCACCATATGTGCAATAACTAGGGTGGCAACGCGGTCCTATCGTCCCTAACGTTTAAGGGAATAGGGCCTTTTTAAATGGATAAAAAAGGAGTGGTATGATGAAAACGAGTTTTTCAGGCATTCAGCCAAGCGGTGTCATTACGCTTGGCAACTATATCGGCGCTATGCGGCAATTCGTAGAATTGCAGAATGAGTACAACTGCTACTTTTGCATTGTCGATCAGCATGCGATTACCGTCCCGCAAGATCCGCAGGAACTGCAAAAAAACATTCGCAGTTTAGCCGCCCTTTATTTGGCGGTCGGCATCGATCCGAATAAGGCGACTTTGTTTATCCAGTCGGAAGTTCCTGCCCACGCGCAGGCAGGATGGATGCTGCAATGCCTTTCTTATATCGGCGAACTGGAAAGAATGACTCAATTCAAAGACAAATCAGCAGGAAAAGAAGCGGTGAGCGCCGGACTGCTTACTTATCCGCCGTTAATGGCTGCAGATATTCTTTTATATAAAACCGATATTGTACCTGTCGGGGAAGACCAAAAACAACATATTGAATTGACGCGCGATTTAGCAGAACGCTTCAACAAGCGGTACGGGGAGATTTTTACGATTCCGGAACCGCGCATTCCAAAAATCGGCGCGCGCATTATGTCGCTTGCAGACCCGACAAAAAAAATGAGCAAATCGGATCCGAACAAAAAGTCGTTTATTACGCTTCTTGATGATGCCAAAGCGGTGGAAAAGAAAATCAAAAGCGCCGTAACGGATTCAGAAGGAGTCATCCGATATGACAAAGAAAATAAACCAGGAATCTCCAACCTTCTTAACATTTATTCGATTTTAGCGAACAAAACGATTGAAGAACTTGAACAAGAATATGCCGGAAAAGGGTATGGCGTATTTAAAGCCGATCTTGCCCAAGTGATTATTGATACCCTTACCCCGATTCAAGAGAAATATTATCATTTATTGGAAAGCAGCACACTCGACGAAGTGCTTGACAAAGGGGCAGAAAAAGCAAATAAAGTGGCAACGGAAATGCTCGAAAAAATGGAACAAGCGATGGGGCTCGGAAGAAGGCGTTAATAAAAGCAAGCCGTTTGTGGCTTGCTTTTTTGTTTTACACGCGCATCCACCGTTCTTTTCCGGGGCTTGCTTGCGTTTGTGCGCCAACAGCGCGATGTTTAATTCACTTTCGGCTCCTGTTCCATTTCCCAAAGTTTTTCAAAAAACGGCTGACCTTTTATTAATTTTTCGCATAACTGCACATGTCTTTCGGACCAGCCGTATTTTGTCTCCTCGTATAAGCGCTGCCATGCCTCCTCAAACGGCATTTTTTGAATATCAGGATATTTGTGCGGCGCCCATTCCGTATACCAGTAGCGCACCTCCGCGACATTTTTCGTTGCGCGAAGTTGATCAAGCGCCATAAACAGCAGTTGTTTGAGCTGCCGCTCCTTTCGCGTGAGTCCGCACATCCATTCAGGAGAAGGGGACAAAATATGGTACGCTTTTTCAAAGGCTGGCAGCGGATACGGTTTTTCTTCATGTTCTGCGGTCATTTCATACACTTGCTGTTCTTGTCTCGGAATAAGGCGGCTTTTTCGAATCGGAATGTTATAGCCAATCGTGTCAACAGCGAGAATGCCGTAGCCGTCCGTAATGACAAAACAATAATCAAGCTGGATGCGCTCGTGATTTTTCCGCAAATATGCTTTTTGGTATACATCTTCAAGAAGCTGCTTCGGAATTTCCGATAAACTGTTTTCAATATAATTGAATAACGCAGAAGAAACTTTGAGCAGCGGCACTTGATCAAGCAGTTCAACTTGATCGTCCTTCCTCCATTCATAGAAATGACACACGTTATATCCGTTTTCTTCCCCTTCAAACCAATTGACCCAAACGTCATGAAGATATAGCATACGATACCCCTCGCTTTAAACAAACTTATTTGTCCATCAGTATAGGCAGAGGGGGCAATTTTTATTCCATTTCATCCTTTTTTATCCATTACTCTTCTCGATAAGGAAAGTATAAGCTTCCTAGCATTAGCAAAAGCCCTATTGGAAGTAGATAAAATTCTATTCTTGTGCGAATATGGACAAAATATCCGGTCCATCCCCGCTCTGGTGTCATCATGTTTAAAGAAGCAAGCATTACCACCCCGCCAATGACCGAAATGCCAAAACCGACCAAGTAAACGAATATGCGAATCATCGGGCTCCTCTTCTTTCCCTGACTTGTCCTTCTCATGTTTTACATATATGAGCCCGCAATGCTGATCATGACTGCTTGTTGTTTTCTAATGAAGCAGCCTGCAATATCTGTTCTGAATCCATATTCATTAATTCGGAAAAACGCGCGCCATGTTCAAGGCAGCGGCGGACGATATAATGACCGACCGCATACCCAAGCATAGTTGGATAAAAACCAAGCCCGTAAAGCAGCCGAGCATACAATGGATGTTTGGAGAAAATCGACTTATGCGGTGATACGTACCGTTTCCAAAAGCTGTAAAGCTGTTCGTCCGAGTAATAGGTCGTCCATCTTGCTTGCTGCTCCTTGCCGACATACTGGCAAACCGCGTTTTCGGCAAGCCCTTCTAATATGATCGCATCCAAAAGTGTCGTATCTTCGCTTTCTTTCATTTGTTTTTTCAAGCGACAAACATGATTGTACTCATGTGTTATCAATGCCTCGATTTCTTTGTCCGTATGGTGCGGCAATAAAAAAATAAACAATTTGTCATGAAAGGCGATCCCCCCTTTGCTATTAAACTCACGCGCTAAAACCCGGTTATAAGGATCCGCTGGAAAAAGAAAAAGAGGCACATCTGGGCCGTTCCATTTCTTCTTTCTCTTTTCATAAACCGCCTCGACCCGTTCCCATATATTTTTTTGTTTCATTTGCTTAATCGTTTCTTTCATATTTTTCGACGGTTTGTACATGCCGAAACGCACAAGGTGGAAGTAAATATCTCGCTCGTTCGCATCTGGAAAATACAAAACAAGGCGCCGGCACAGGCGAACGGGGTCATCATGCCATTCGCCAAGCCATCGATCAGTACGGATAACCGGCATGCTTGTCACCTCTTTTTCCATTTTTCCTATCGTATGATCAAAACAAAAAAGAGGTGAAAAAAAAGGGGCTATCTCCTTTTACGGAGGCAGCCCATCACCGTTATTTTACATATTTTTTAAAAATCAACGTAGCATTATGCCCGCCAAAGCCGAACGAATTGCTTAACACCGCGTTAACTTCTTGCTTTCTCGCCGCATTTGGCACATAGTCAAGATCGCATTCCGGATCAGGAGTTTCATAGTTTATCGTCGGCGGAATCACTCCATCTTTAATCGCTAACACGGAAAATACCGCTTCTACTGCGCCAGCCGCTCCCAGCAAATGACCGGTCATCGATTTGGTCGAGCTGACCGCCAGCTTGTACGCATGGGCGCCGAACACTTCTTTAATCGCCATTGTTTCATATTTGTCATTGTATTCTGTACTCGTGCCGTGGGCATTAATATAATCAATTTCTTCCGGCTTCATTCCTGCATCGGCCAACGCTTGGCGCATCGCACGGACGCCGCCTTCCCCACCTGGAGCCGGCGCGGTAATATGATATGCATCCCCTGTCGCCCCATAGCCAACAATTTCCGCATAAATTGGCGCACCGCGGCGCACCGCGTGCTCCAGCTCTTCCAATACAAGAATTCCTGCTCCTTCTCCCATCACAAAACCATCGCGGTTTTTGTCAAACGGGCGGCTCGCCGTTTTTGGATCCGGGTTCGTCGACAGCGCCGTATTCGCGCAAAATCCGGCCAGCGCCATTTTCGTTATCGGCGCTTCGGTGCCGCCAGCAATCATGACATCAGCATCACCGCGCTGAATCACTTTAAACGCATCGCCAATGGAGTTGGTTCCTGTTGCACAAGCAGTGACAGTGCAAGAATTGATTCCTTTCGCCCCCAGAATGATGGACACTTGTCCCGCTGCCATATCCGGAATCATCATCGGCACAAAAAACGGGCTTACCCGGCGATAGCCGCGTTGTTGGAAAATCTCAAATTGCTGCTCATATGTTTCCATCCCGCCGATTCCCGATCCGATCCAAACGCCGACTCTTGGCGCATTTTCATCGGTGATTTCTAATTTTGCGTCGTTAACCGCCATCAATGCGGCAGCGACAGCGTATTGCGTAAAACGGTCCATTTTGCGCGCTTCGCGCCGATCAATAAATTGTTCTACATTGAAGTCTTTCACTTCTGCCGCCACTTTTGCCGGAAAATCATCTGGATTGACGCGCGTTAGCATCCCGATTCCTGACTTGCCGGCAATAATATTTTTCCACGTCGTTTCCACATTGTTCCCAAGCGGCGTTACCGCTCCAAGACCTGTAACAACGACTCGTCTCTTTTCCATCACTTCCGTCTCTCCTTTTTTATCCGTATTGAGCTGCTAGCGGCCCCAACGCAAAGCGATAGCACCCCACGTTAATCCGCCGCCAAATCCAACCATAATAATGAGATCATCGTCTTTGATTTTTCCTGCTTCTAATTCTTCGACAATGGAAATGGGGATGGAAGCAGCCGAAGTGTTTCCGTATTTTCGAACAGTTGTTGACATTTTCTCCTCCGGCAGTTCAAGGCGCTGCCTTGCAGCTTCGACAATGCGAATATTGGCTTGATGCGGAATGAGAAAATCAACATCGTTTTTCGATAATCCTGCTTTTTCTAAGACGTTAATGCATGATTCTCCCATTTGGCGGACGGCGAATTTGAATACTTCTCTGCCGTTCATCACGATATATTCGTCTTTATATAAATGTTTTCCTCCTGTTCCGTCCGCTCCTAATTCAAACGACAAAATGCCTCGTCCTTTGGAAACAGGGCCCATCACGACCGCACCGGCGCCGTCGCCAAATAGCACCGCCGTATTGCGGTCATTCCAGTCGGTAATTTTGGATAATTTTTCTGCTCCCACTACCAATATATAACGATACACGCCATTGTCAATAAATTGGCTTGCGGTAACCATTCCGTAAATAAAACCAGCGCATGCCGCGCTAATATCTAACGCCGCCGCTTTTGCCGCGCCAAGCCGTTCTTGCAGCATGCAGGCGACAGATGGAAATGACTTGTCAGGCGTCACTGTTGCGACTAAAATTAAGTCAATATCTTTAGCGGAAATTCCCGCGTCATCCAACGCTTTTTTCGCCGCAAAATACGCCATGTCGGAAGTATCGATATCGTCTGCAGCAATTCTTCGTTCTTCAATACCCGTTCTCGACCGAATCCATTCATCTGATGTATCCATCATTTTCTCCAAATCAAAGTTTGTCAACACCTTTTCTGGCAAATATCGTCCGATTCCAAGAATACCTGCTCCCACACCGAACATCTCCTTTAGTATATAACCAATTATTATTACTTGGTACTAATTTTATCGTAAACACGAAAAACACGCAATAGAAATATGTAAAGCGTGTGATCTGTCTAATCACTTTCCTATTTTCTACATACAGTGCTAATAAAGAAAAAAAGCAAGGGAGGAGGCGTTGTATAGTGGATGACCAAAAGCAAACAAAGCAGCAGAACGAGCAAATGGACCGTTTTTCCCGTTTAATGTTCGGTTCCTTTCCGCCACGCTCTCGCCAGTCGCGTGATGGCTCTGTTCAAAACGATCTTTCTTCCCAGCAAGGGCCTGATTTTTTGCAGCTGATGCAAAACATCGATACGCTTGTCACTTCATTTGATCAATTAAAGCCGTTGATGAAAAAAATAACTTCTTTCGTTAATATGTTAAAAAAATAAGAGGCGTATGGGAATAAACGCCTCTTTTTACTCTTAAAAGCAGCTGCATTCATGGAAGCTCGTTATATTGTTGATAAAATTGGTGGATCGCTTTACTAAACTGATACCGCTTTTCTGGCAAATAATAAGTAACATGAACATTATCGTCGGCCGCCCCCAACCATTGCTCATATTTCTGGCAGTGGTGAGAAGAGGAACAACGGGTAATTCCTGATAATTCCCAGATTTTTATCGGGACTTGGCGGGGCACAATGAACAAGGAGGGAATTGCTTTTTCGATATTTTCCTCGTCGATATCGTAGGCAAGCGCTATTTCTTTTTTCATTCTTTTATAAAAAAATTCGTTTTCCTTCTTATGCTCAAGCTGGGCGCGCAAATCAAGACAAGGGCTTAACATTACGATCGCACGGATTTGCTTTGGCATTGTTTCAAGAAGCTGCAAAGCGACAAGCGCTCCCATTCCTTCGGCAAGAATATAAATCCGTTTGTTTAATATTTCACTTTTTAGCACGTAGTAAATAAGTTGTTTCGCCAAACGCACTGCTTTTGGGCTTCCCCAATGCCTGCCGTACAGATGAGAGTAAAAAATGGTGTAGCCGTATTCGAGCAGATCGCAAAGAAATTGGTGGCGTCCTTTATGTTCGATCCAAAAGCTCGTACGGTCGTTAACAAAATGATTCGTGTCACCAATAATCAAAAGAGCAAATCCGTTTGGACGTTCCGGCAAATGTATGATACACCACTGGTCATCAAGCTGAAAAAATCGTCGTTGAACCGTCATCGATATTCACCCTTGCTTTTACGATGCATAATTGTACAATACACAGTATGCGGAACGAAAAAAAACGTACGGGTATATGCCCAAAAGATCAAGTTATGATAAGATAAGAAAAGAAAGCCAGAAAGATTGGGGGGAAGAAAATGCGGCTTTTTTGGACGTTTTTCTGGACATTCCTGCTAGTGCAAATGGCTACATATGTCGTCGGTTCTATGCAAGGAATTCCATATGATTTTTCAACGGGAGCGTTATTAAGCATCATCGTTACCATTTTTGTCATCATTGTGGCAAACCTACTTCCTGACGAACCGGTAGAACACCATTAAAAACAAAAGCCGCCTGTATATGATGAAAAAACAAGGCTGTCCGTAACTGATATGATCCCCTTATAGTAGACAGAAAAAAGAAAGCCAATTAATCTGTCTAC